>Ga0207835_1000030_pt1 | contig 122132 bp, 106 predicted proteins | sample LuqExpMetagenom8_FD_187766 | JGI IMG/M metagenome (GOLD analysis project Ga0207835, IMG submission 187766) | Tropical forest soil microbial communities from Luquillo Experimental Forest, Puerto Rico - Sample 8 (SPAdes) | ecosystem: Environmental > Terrestrial > Soil > Tropical forest ... | reverse complement strand
GGTAGAGGATAATTGTTGCAATATGCAGCCTGTGGTGGAATGCGGCCAACTGACCATGAGGCTGCGTGATAAGGCCGATTTTGCCCAAGTGTGTGCCTACGGGGACTGCGTTGAAGAGAGTTTGCTGCGTGTAGTCTTTGTTATTTTGTATTTTGCGGGTGACCGAGAGCATATTGCAGTTTAATCGGTTAAGGAGCCATTCTGTCCCCTCCGGGAGGCTGGAAGCGGCGCCCGTTTGGCGATATGAACCTTCTCCCGTCCAGCAAAAGGTATTTCGACCGGTGTCCGAATCCACGCCCACTCCGCCCTCGAAACTCGATACCCTCCTGGCCACGGCCAAGACCAATAAGCTGGTCTGGGCTGGCGGCGGCGTTATCGTGGTGGCTGCTGTGGCCGCGGGGCTTTATTTCGGCGGCGTCTTCGGACCTTCCGGCCGGGATATCTGCATGGCTTCGCTGCAGCAGGCCAAGGATTACGGCGTGATCTCGCCTTCGGCTGATCTGGCCAGCACCTCGGCCAAGTCGACGGATGTGAAGAACCGCAAATCCTGCTCGGCTTCGGCTGGCGGGGAGACCTTCACGCTGCTGACCGACATCAAGACCGAAGATTCCGCGCACAAGCCCTGCAAGGACTTCAAGAAGCAGAATTCCTGCGTCGCGCTCTACAGCGTCGCCCGCACCGACGGCATGACCACTTATCAGGTGCGTAATATCCCGCCGGGTGAAACCGACGAAGCGCTCGCCGCCAATGCTCCCCCGCCGGATCAAGCGGCGCCCGGGCAGGCTGCTCCCGCCGACGGCCAGCAGAGCGGCGGCCTCGATACCGAGACCGCGGTCGACAATTCTGCACCCGGCCAACAAGGCCCGGCCCAGCAGGCCCCGGCTCAACAGCCGCAGCAGTAAATCGGACATGATGGCGGGATCAGCCGATCCCGCCCATTTTGCAGATCAGCTTCCATTCGGCGGCCGTGACCGGCTGCACAGACAGGCGTGCGTTCTTCACCAGCACCATCTCGGCCAGCTTGGGTTCGGCCTTGATTTCGGCCAGGGTCACCGGCTTGGGCACGTCGCGCACGGCTTTGACATCGACGAGGCCGAACTTGCCGGTCTCATCGGTCGGATCGGGACGATAAAGCCCGATCACTTCCACGATGCCGACGACCTGCTTCTCATCCACCGAGTGATAGAAGAATCCGAGATCGCCTTTTTGCATCGCCTTCATGTTGTTGGCGGCCTGGTAATTGCGCACGCCGCTCCACGGTTCGCCTTTGGCGCCCTTTTTCTTCTGCGCCTCCCAGGACCAGGCGGAGGGTTCGGTCTTGAACAGCCAATACGCCATCAGGACGCCGCCTCGCCGAAATCGGCTGCAATAGGGTTGAAGGTGGGTCTCCAAGGGCGGATGTCGCTGCTCTCGAACAGCCCGGCTTTCACATAAGGATCGCTGGCATGCCAGGCGCGCACGGTCTCGAGATCGGGCGCTTCCACGATCATCAGGCTGCCGGCCATCTCGCCTTTCTCATTGAGAAACGGGCCACCCAGCTTGATGCGGCCGGTCTCGCGCGCAAAGGCGAAATGCGCCTCCCGCACGGAGAGGCGGAGGGACAAGGAGTCGTTTTTATCGATGGCGGTGACGACGAAGAGCATGGCTGCAATTCTATGCTGAACCGCGCAGCTTTTGCCAAGGTGCCGCGGAGCGGATTACCTGCTTTCGCTCCGCTGGAATGCGAAGCAGCCATAATTGTTGCTCTTCTGCTCCGTGTAGTAGCAGCCCTCGAAGCCATTGTGATCGTGCCTGCGCTTTAATATGGCTGTCCCGTAATGCGCGCCTTGCCGCTCGTCGCCATTGTTGGAGCCATAGGCGAAGTAGCTGTAGATCAACTCGACATCGCCTTTTTTGAGCCTGTTGGTAATAATGGATGCGCTTAATGATTTTGCAGTAGCGCCGTCCATTTCGAATGTGATGGCCATTTTGTGCCATGTCTGCCGGATGATCAGCTTGGCGGAGCCGGCCTCATATGAACCGTTGAAGTCGTAGATGCAGGGGCAGTGCATCAAAGCCATTACGCGCCAAAAAATGTTCGAAAAGAGCAGTTCCAGCACTGCAAATAAGGCCAGGAAGCGCAGAGGCGGGACAAGGGCGAGCGTATTGATCGGGCTATGCGGTAGCAAAGGCGGAATATGCTGACTCAACACATTCTCGATGAGGAGTGCGGCTAAAGCCAAAGCGGCATGACTATAGGATGTGCGGCCGAAACCGTCGCTGTACGAGTGCACGTGTCCCCCCGCTCTCGTCAGTGTCTGCGCCCCGCAAAGCGATGCGCATCATAGTATAGCGACGTTAGGCAATAACCTTAATGCTGGCAAGCACACAGACAAAACGGCGCCGCGATTGCGACGCCGTTCCAGAAAGCAGTCCGGTTCTTAGAGCTTTTCGAAGCTGTTGATCGTGAGCTTCCAGGGATGCAGTTCCTGGCGCTCGAACAGACCGGCTTGATTGTAGGGATCGTTCTTCACATAAGCGGCGGCTTCTTCGTAATTGGCCGCTTCGATGATGGAGAAGCTGCCGATCATCGATTCATCCGGACCGGTGAAGGGGCCGCCGAATTTCACCTTGCCGTTCGTCTTGGTGTACTCGACATGCTTAGGGCGCGTCGCAGCCCGGACTTCGGCGCCGCCGAGCTTCTTGTCGAAGGCGATGAACATGAACAAAGGCATGGGATTCTCCTGATTATTCAGACTTCAGAGGCCGGCTCATCAGCCGGATGATGGCGCCGTCGAGCGGCAAAGAGCCATCAAGCACGCTCGCCATGGTCTCAGCGACCGGCAATTCGATCCGTTCGGCCTGGGCCCGGGTGATGAGGGCCGGAGCGGTTTCCACGCCTTCCGCCAGCGGCTGCCCGGGAGCACGCAATTCGGCAATAGTTTTGCCGCGGCCGATTTCCTGGCCGAAATGGAAATTGCGCGAAGTAGGGCTGGTGGCGGTCAGCACCAGATCGCCAAAACAAGACAGTCCGATCAGCGTCTCTAAACGGGCGCCCAAGGCGATGCCGAGGCGAGTCAGTTCGGCAAAACTGCGGGCGAGCAGGGCTGCTCTGGCGCTCTCGCCAAGGCCCATGCCTTCTACGATACCGCAGGCGATGGCGTAGACGTTCTTGGCGGCGCCGCCGAGTGCCACGCCGATGAGATCGTCGCTGGCATAGGGGCGGAAGGTGGAATGGCTGAGGCTGGCCTGCAGCTTTTCGGCAATCTCCATATGGGCCGCGATGGTCACCGCCGTCGGCAGTCCCAAAGCGGAATCGCGCGCGAATGAGGGGCCCGACAGGATGGCGGGTTCGAAACCGTCTGCGGCTTCGCGCAGCACCTCGGTCACCAGCTTGCCGCTGCCGCGCTCGATGCCTTTGGCGCAGACTACCAGCGGGGTGCCTTTGGCCGCCACGCCCGCCACGGCGACAAGCGTGCTGCGCAGATGCTGGGCCGGGCAGACGATCAGCAGCGCTCCGGCGCCCGCAACGGCCTCGGTGAGATCGCCCGTGGCGGTGATATTTTGGGGCAGCGCAATGCCCGGCAGGAAGAGGCTGTTTTCGCCCGCCTCGCGGACGGTTTCCACCACATCGGGCTCACGCGCCCACAGCCGGACGTTGCGGCCTGCCCGGGCGGCGGTTAACGCCAGCGAGGTTCCCCAGGCGCCGGCCCCGATCACGCCAATGGTGTCATAAAAACGGGTCGCGGGCATTCCTGGTCCTTCTAGCGCTGGCGAGTCGTCCGGGGCGGCACTCTATCGCCCCAGCCGCCTTAGATGACATCACTTTATGGCGCCGCTCTTCCTTCCGCCGCAATCGGGCGCTATGAGCAAAGCATGCGCATACTCGCCAAAATTCTGGTTCTGGTTGCCGCAACCGCCACCGCCGCACTGGGCGCCGGGCAGGCCCCGCCGCCGCGCCATATCGAGTTCAGCCAAGCCGATCGTGAGGCGCTCGACAAGGTCAGCGCCTATCTGAACGGGTTGCGCTCGCTGCAAGGCGATTTCACCCAGCTCGGCCCCAATGGCCAGATCGACCAGGGCAAGTTCTATCTGGTTAAGCCCGGCCGCTTCCGTTTCGAATACCAGCCGCCGAGCCCGCTGATGGTGGTTTCCGACGGCCGCACGGTCGGGGTCTTCAACAAGAAGATGGGAACGGTGGACCGTTATCCGCTGTCCTCCTTGCCACTCGATTTCCTGGTCGGTGATGACAACAACCTGCGCCGCAACGACTCCATCGTGGCGGTAAAGCATGATGGCGGCACGATCATCATCGAGGCACGCACCTCCAAGAACCGCAACAAGCCCAACATCGCCGTGACCTTCTCGGAATCGCCGCTGGAATTGCGCCAATGGACGGTGATCGATGACCAAGGCCTGCCGACCACGGTTGCCTTGCGTAACCTGCAGACAGGCGGAGCGTTGGATGGGGCCTTGTTCGTGCTGCGAGATACCAAGCCTGCGGTCGGCACCAAAACGAGAGACTGATTATGTCCAGGCGTCCTGTCGTCGGCCTCATTTGCGATCACCGCAAGATTGAGGAGATGGACGCGCATCTGGTGTTGCAGACCTATATCACCGCGGTGCGCGACGGCGCCGGAGCCTTGCCGGTGCTGCTGCCGGTGTTGGAGCCGCCGCTAGAGGCAGATGATATTTTGGCGAGCGTCGATGGCCTGTTGTTCACCGGCTCGCCCTCCAATGTGAATCCGGCGCTCTATGGCGGTCCTTCTGCGCGCGAACCCAAATGGGAAGACCGTCAGCGCGATAGTCTGACGATGCCGCTGCTGCGCGCCGCTATTGCAGCCGGTTTGCCTGCGCTCTGCATTTGCCGCGGTACACAGGAACTGAATGTCGCCTTGGGCGGCACGCTATATCCGCATGTGCAGGAAATTCCCGGCCGTTTTGATCATCGCGAGGATGAGAAGGCGCCGCTCGATGTGCAATGGGGCCCCGCGCATGAGGTAATGGTGATGCCGGGTGGTTTACTTGAAGCAATCGCACCGGAAAGCCGCTTCACCGTCAATTCCTTGCATGGCCAAGGTGTCGATCGCCTCGCTCCGTCTTTGCGCGAAGAAGCGCGTGCACCGGACGGGCAGATCGAAGCGGTGTCCTTGAAGGAGCCGAAGGGTTTTCTGCTCGGGCTGCAATGGCATCCGGAATGGCGCTGGTCGGAAGATCCGGTGTCGCGCAAAATCTGGCAGGCTTTCGCCCAAGCCTTGAGGATGCGCGCATGACCGCAACCCTGATCTCTCTCAATATCGCTATGCCGAAGCGTCTGGGCATGTGGCACGGGGAAGAGGTGCTGTCCGGTTTCGACAAGCAGCCCGTATCGGTTGCTTCGGTGTTTGTCGGCAAGACCGGCATCGTTGGTGATGGCCAGGCCGATCTCGAAAATCACGGAGGTGAAGACAAGGCCGTTTACGCCTATCCGGCTGTCAACTGGCCGTGGTGGGAAAGTGAAAAGCAACTCGCCTGCCGGGCTGGCTTGTTCGGTGAGAACCTCACCCTTGGCGATCTCGATGAGAGCCAAGTTCATCTCGGCGATCGCTTCGCTTGGGGTGATGCTGTTTTGGAAGTGAGTCAGCCGCGCGCGCCTTGTTTCAAACTAGGTATTTATACGGGGCGTTCCGATTTGCCTGCGGTGATGACGCTATCCGGCCGCTGCGGCTGGTATTTTCGCGTCACCAAGGAGGGGGCTGCTCCCAGCTCGGGCGTGCTTTCGCGCATCGTTTGCACTGATGCGCCGTCCGTTCGCGAAGCTTTTACGGCTGTCTTCGCGCCCAAATCAGATATGATGATGTTGCAAAGAATTAAGCTGGCGCAGGCCACCTCGCCGGCATGGTGTCGCCAAGTTGACAAGCGCATCGCAGCGGTAAATCGCTGATTTTGCGAACGTGACGGATTTGCCACTGTCCATTTAAAATTTGTTATCTGTGCGTGCTGGCCAAAAAAAACTTGAAAACTGTGGCCAATTTGCATATGTTCTTCTGGTGAAGAGATGGCGTCCGGCACGCACTGCCCCCCCGCTCGCAAGCCGGACCCCTCTTCACAAGCAGTGCCGGTCATCCCCTCCCGGCACTCGCGCGTAACGGCGCAAACGACGCCCGGTTGGCCCCCCCGACCGGGCGTCTGTTTTTGTGATAAGCCTCAAAGTTGAAACGGACTGCGCACGGGCTTTTCGAAGATGCCTTTATGGCCCGCTTCCAGCCCGCGTTCTTTCAACCAGACAGCGAGAGTCTCCGGCGCATAGCGATTGCGGATCCAGTCGCCAAGCGCCATGCCTTTTGCATCCTCTGCCGCGAAAACGAGGTAGGGTTTCAGCCAATGCTGGTGCTGCTTCGGCTTATGCCCATAAGCCTGCGCATCGAATTGATGGGCCGCAGCATCGAACGCCTGCCAGCCGCCCTGATGGATCACGAACAAGGCTGCGGCGAGCGCGGTACGATCATGGCCGCCTGAGCATTTCATCAGAAAAGGGCGCGGCGCTGTCTCAAAAGCTTGCAGCAGCGTGACCAGCATGGCGCGGGTGGGCAGGTGGCGTGAGGACATCTGGGCATCGATGTGGCGTGCCCCCAGCCGGCCGCAAACCGCCCGTTCGTAGCGCCACCAGGACAGATCGGCGTTCTCACCCCGCAAATTGATGATCGCCTTCAGGCCGTGGCGGCGCATCAGCGTTTCAAGGCCGCCGAAAAAGGCCTGCGACGAACGCGCCGCTTCGCCTTCCTTGATCCAATGAAAGTTGTACAACCTGTCGAGAAAGGCGGGCATCTTTATCGCCGGAGGAGGAACGTCATGCAGCTTAGCAGAAAAGCCCTGAATGCTCGTTGGGCTTGGACGAGCGCTCTGGCTGTTGCCATGCTGATCGTTTTGAACCTTCTGGACAGCCTACTCAAGGCGCACACCGGCTATGGCACGGCCGATATGCAGCTGGTCAGTTCCGGCTATGACCTGCGCATCATCGCTGACCGCTGGATCAGTCCGCCCAACATGGCTTTGGCCGGCTTTGTCCTTGGTCTCGATTACCTCTTCATGCCGCTTTATGGTGCGGCGCTGTTTTTCGGCGCTTTGGCGGCCTTGGACCATTTTGCCCCGCAGCCGGGCAATCTGCGCCGGTTGATGACCCGGCTGGCCCTGGCGCCGATCGGGGCTGCGCTTTGCGATGCCATCGAGAACGGGCTGCAAGCCTATATGCTGACCCACACCCCGACCAATCTTCTGGCCTCGTTTACGCTGGAAGCCACAGCGGGCAAATGGCTTGGCATCCTGATCGGCCTCATCCTGACGCTGGCCGCCCTGATCGGGCGTTTCGTCAAGCGCAAGGCTTAACACTCCGCCCGCAAGTCTTCCTTAAAGCGGCCAGGGCACACTCTGCCCATGCGCGAGGCAGGCTTGAAAGAATTTTTGTGGCAAGGCGGATTTTTGACTCGCGAGCGCCTGCGCTTGTGGTCGCTGGCTGCGTTGGCGGGAACCGTTCTCACCATCATTTGGCTTGCGGTCAGCGCACATGGTCTGTCCGATTACCGCGGCCGCCCGCTGGGGACGGATTTTTCGGATGTCTATGCCGCCGGTGTTCTGGCGCAAGAGGGCAGGCCGGCCGCCGCTTATGATTGGGCTGAGCACTATCGCCAGCAGCAGGAGATCTTCGGCAAGGATACGCTGTTTTATGGCTGGCATTATCCGCCCTTCTTCCTGCTGATCGCCGAAGCCCTGGCGTTGCTGCCATACATTCCCGCCTTGCTCGTCTGGCAAGGGCTTACGCTGTTGCTTTATCTCCTGGCCTTGCGCGCCTTGCTGCACAGCACCTCGCCGGAATTGGCGCGCGACCCGCTATGGCTGCTGGCGGCGCTCGCCTTTCCGGCGGTGTTCGTCAATCTGATGCATGGCCAGAATGGTTTTCTCACCGTCGCTATTCTTGCTGGCGGTCTCGCGCTATTGCAGCCGCGGCCATTCCTCTCAGGGCTTGTCTTTGGTTTGTTGCTCTACAAACCGCAATTCGCTGTGGCGCTGCCTTTTGCGCTGGCCGCTGGCGGCAAATGGAAAACGCTTCTCGGTGCCGCTCTGACTGCTGTCATCCTGGTCCTTACCGCCACTTTCATTTTCGGCGCGGGGATTTGGACGGCCTTTTTCGATTCGGCACAGCTCAGCCGCACGATAGTTCTGGAACAGGGCAATACCGGCTTTGAAAAAATGCAAAGCGTCTTTGCCATGGCACGCTTGCTCGGCAGTCCCGTTGCCTTCGCTTATATGTTGCAGGGCACAACACTGTTGGCCGTTCTGACAGCGCTGGTCATCGTTTGGCGCAAACCAGCTCTGCACCCGCTCAAGGGCGCCGCCCTGTGTTTGGCGACAACGCTGTCAACACCCTATTGTTTGGATTACGACCTCATGCTGCTGGCACCGGCGATCGTCCTCATGACGGCAGAGGGGCGCGCAAAAGGCTTTAAAAACGGAGAGATTTTGCTTCTTTCCGGGCTTTGGCTGTGTCCGTTCGTGGTACGCACACTTGCAGGTGCGACACATCTCGTGGCCGCACCGGTTCTGATGCTGACGGCACTTTTGCTGGTGCTGCGCAGAGCAAAACTCACATTTTGAATGGCTCCAAATTGTTGCGCTGCGAAATCCGGCTGCTATTGTGGCGGCCTGTTTCCGCCAAGGGCATCCCCAAGGGCCATCCATGAACATCCACGAGTATCAAGCCAAAGAAATCCTGCGCTCTTTCGGGGCTCCGGTTCCGTTAGGGAAGGCTGCATTCTCTGTCGAAGAAGCGGTTGCCAAAGCCAAGGAATTGCCCGGTCCGGTCTGGGTGGTGAAAGCCCAGATTCATGCCGGCGGCCGCGGCAAGGGCGGCGGCGTCAAGGTGGTCAAATCCATCGCCGATGTGGAGAACGAAGCCCGCCGCATGCTGGGCATGACGCTGGTCACGCATCAGACCGGACCTGCGGGCCGGGAAGTGAAACGGCTTTATGTCGAAGACGGCTCGGCGATCGAGCGCGAACTTTATCTCTCGGCGCTGGTTGATCGCGCCACGTCGCGCATTTCCCTCATCGTCTCCACCGAAGGCGGCATGGATATCGAGGAAGTGGCGCATAACACGCCGGAAAAGATTGCTACCTTCTCCATCGATCCTGCGGCCGGGTATTCGCCTTATCTCGGTGTGGAGATCGCCACGGCGCTGAAGCTGAAGGGCGGCGATCAGATCAAGCAATGCGTGGCGCTGGTGAAGAGCATCTATGATGCTTTCGTCGCCAAGGATATGAGCCTTCTGGAAATCAATCCGCTGGTGGTAACCAAAGACGGCAAGCTCGTCTGCCTCGATGCCAAGGTGAATTTCGACGACAATGCGCTTTACCGCCATGCCGATGTGCGCGAATTGCGCGATCTCGGCGAGGAAGAGCCGACCGAAATCGAAGCCTCGCGCTACGATCTTTCCTACATCAAGCTCGATGGTTCCATCGGCTGCATGGTCAATGGCGCGGGTCTGGCCATGGCGACCATGGACATCATCAAGCTTTATGGCGGCGAACCGGCCAACTTCCTTGATGTCGGCGGCGGCGCCACCAAGGAAAAGGTCACTGCGGCCTTCAAGATCATTCTTTCCGATCCCAATGTGAAAGGCATCCTGGTCAACATCTTCGGCGGCATCATGAAATGCGACATCATCGCGGAAGGCATCGTCGCCGCCGCCAAGGAAGTCCATCTCTCCGTGCCGCTGGTGGTGCGTCTGGAAGGCACCAATGTCGATCTCGGCAAGAAGATTCTCGCCGAATCCGGTCTGCCCATCGTGTCGGGCGACAACCTCGCTGATGGCGCCGAGAAGATCGTCAAGGCCGTGAAGGAAGCTGCATAAATGTCCATTCTCGTCGACAAAAACACCAAGGTCATTTGCCAGGGCTTCACCGGCAACCAGGGTACCTTCCATTCCGAACAGGCCATCGCCTATGGCACCAAGATGGCCGGCGGCACTTCGCCCGGCAAAGGCGGCACCACCCATCTCGGCCTGCCGGTGTTCGATACAGTGAAGCAGGCTAAGGAAGCGACCGGCGCGGATGCCTCCGTGATCTATGTGCCGCCGCCCTTTGCGGCCGATGCTATTCTCGAGGCCATCGATGCGGAAGTCCCGCTGATCGTCTGCATCACCGAAGGTATTCCGGTGCTCGATATGGTCAAGGTGAAGCGCGTGCTGACCGGCTCCAAGTCGCGCCTGATCGGGCCCAATTGTCCGGGCGTGATCACGCCGGGCGAATGCAAGATCGGCATCATGCCGGGGCATATCCATCGCCGCGGCTCCGTCGGTATCGTCTCGCGCTCCGGTACGCTGACCTATGAGGCGGTGGCGCAGACCACGGCGGTTGGGCTTGGCCAGTCGACCTGCGTCGGCATCGGCGGCGATCCGGTGAAGGGCACAGAGCACATCGATGTGCTCGAAATGCTGCTCGCCGATCCTGAAACCGAAAGCATCGTGATGATCGGCGAAATCGGCGGTTCAGCGGAAGAAGACGCGGCCGATTTCATCAAGCGTTCGAAAGTGAAGAAGCCGATGGTCGGCTTCATCGCTGGCGTTACCGCGCCTCCGGGCCGCCGCATGGGCCATGCCGGTGCCATCATTTCGGGTGGTAAGGGCGATGCGGGTTCCAAGATCGAAGCCATGAAGTCGGCCGGGATCCGCGTGTCGCCCAATCCGGCGGCCCTCGGCACCACGCTGGTCGATCTCCTCAAGGGGAATTAGGCTTTTCCACCAGCTTGCGGATGAGCTTCTGCATCGGCTTTTCGAAAGTGAAGTAGGAAAGCGATGCGAGGCTCAGAAGCACGGCATAGAAGGCGAGCATCACGCCGCCATGCATGAAGAACGCCGGCTGCAATCCGAGATACACCGCCATGAGCACACAAGTGGTCTGCAGTGGAAAATGCAGCATATAAACACCATAGGAGATGTCGCCGAGATAGGTGGTTTTTTTGTAGAATCCCGGAAACAGTCCGAGCACCACTTCGCTCAAGGCCAGCGCCGCGACCGTCAGCGGAATGACGGTGAAGATGTAGACGATATGGAAGATCATATCGGTGTTGTCGGAATCATAGGCGTCGTCGGGCAAGCTGTCGGTGATCCAGGTGATGGCTTGGTGCAGCGGACCCCATTCGATTTCGATCACCACCAGCGCCCACAAGCCCACCGCCGTCCAGCAAATCGCTGCAGCCATGGTCTTGGCGCTTTGCATCAGCCGCACTTTTTCGACCGCAAAATAAGCCGCGCCGCCAAGGAAAAAGCCCATCAGCCCGCGGGCGATGAACCAGTTGTAGGGGAACAGCGGGACGCCGATCAGCGCCACGATCAAAGCGGTACGCGGTCCGTTGAATCCCAAGCGGCAGAGCACAAAGAACAGCACATACAAGCCGCCTTCGACGGATACCGTCCAGGCTGGGCCGTTGAAGGTCTGAAGAATGTTGGGGGGCAGCCATTGCTGCAGCATGAAGAGGTTGGTGAAGAAGCGGCTCCAGTCATCCGCCGGGAAGATGAAATAGGTGCCGGTCTTGCGGAGATAAGCCGCCTGCAACAGCGTGATCGTCACCAGCATCAGCGCATGCAAGGGCCACAGCCGCGAGATGCGCAGCACGGCGAATTTGCCTGCCGCCACTTTGCCGTCGCGGATCGCCTCACGGTACAGCCAGAAGAAGACAAAACCCGAAAGGGCGAAGAACAAATCCACGGCTGCCCAGGCTTCCAAATAAAGCGGCTCCAACAGCCGGTAAAAAGGCTCGCTCGCGCGTTGCCAGCCTGCCTGCCAATGGCCGGAAAGGTCGAAAAAATGCTGCCAATGCCAGATCACAATGGTCAGCGCCGCCAGCCCGCGAATGGCGTCCAACGAATAAAGCCGCTTCATTTGCAAATTGCTCGCAATAACCGGAATTTACGTGCCGTTACCACTGACAACCATACACTTCCCAAGAAGCATGGTTTTTGGTTGCGGATTGCGGTAAATGCTTCAATTCGAACAGTTCTAAACTCTTCGCTGTGCTCCCCCACATGACCGAACAAACCTCCCCACAACGGTTGAACCGGGCGTCCAACGCCATCTTCGAGGAAACGGCTTTCCTCTTTGGTGGCAATGCTGCCTTTGTCGAATCCCTTTACGCCCAATATTTGCAAGACCCAAATTCGGTCGAGCCTTCCTGGGCGCGCTATTTCGCAGGGTTGGAAGGCCCGCGTGGCCCATCGAGCCCGTCTTGGGGGCAAAGGGCGCAAGAGGCGGGTGTTGTCCGGGTTCCGGCAGGACAGGCCATCTCCAGCGCTGCGGATGTGCGGCTGGCGGCGCAGCAATCGATCCGCGCCATTCAGCTGGTGCGTGCCTATCGCGCCATCGGCCATTTCGCGGCCGATCTCGACCCCTTGAAGCTGACTCCGAAGCCGGATGTGCCTCAGCTCGATCCCAAGTTCTACGGCTTTCAGGATAGCGATCTCGATACGCCGGTGTTCATCGATGGTGTGGTCGGCTTGCAGACGGCGACGCCGCGCCAGATGACCGATCTCTTGCAGCGCACCTATTGCGGCCGCATCGGTTACGAATTCACCCATATCAACGATGCCGAGCAGAAGGACTGGCTGCAGCGCCGCATCGAAGGGCCGGATAAGGAGATCACCTTCACCCCGGCCGGCAAGCGCGCCATCCTCAACAAGCTGATCGAGGCCGAAGGCTTCGAGAAGTTCTGCGCCTTGCGCTTCCTCGGCACCAAGCGTTTCGGCCTTGATGGCGGCGAGAGCATGATGCCGGCGCTGGAGCAGATCATCAAACGCGGCGGCCAGCTCGGCGTGAAGGACATTGTGGTCGGCATGGCGCATCGCGGCCGCCTCAACGTGCTCGCCAATTTGCTCTCCAAGCCCTATCGCCAGATCTTCCACGAATTCCGCGGCGGCTCGGCCAACCCGATCGGTCTCGAAGTCACCGGCGACGTGAAATACCATCTTGGCGCCTCTTCGGACCGCAGCTTTGACGGCAATGACGTGCATCTGTCGCTGACGCCGAACCCGTCGCATCTGGAAGCGGCCGATCCGGTGGTGCTCGGCAAAGCCCGCGCCAAACAGACCCGCAACAACGATACTGCCGTGCGCACCACCGTGCTGCCTCTGCTGTTGCATGGTGATGCGGCCTTTGCGGGGCAGGGCATCGTGGCCGAATGCTTCGCCATGTCGGGCATCCGCGGGTATAGAACCGGCGGCACCATCCATTTCGTCATCAACAACCAGATCGGCTTCACCACCTCGCCGCAGTTCTCGCGTTCTTCGGCTTATTGCACGGATATCGCGCTGATGGTGCAGGCCCCGATTTTCCATGTGAACGGCGACGATCCGGAAGCGGTGGTGCATGCGGCGCGCATTGCCACCGAATTCCGCCAGCTCTTCCACAAGGATGTGGTGATCGACATGTACTGCTATCGCAGGTTCGGTCACAACGAGACGGATGAGCCTTCATTTACCCAGCCGATCATGTACCGGGCGATCAAGGATCATCCCACCACGCTGGAACTCTACGCCAAGAAGCTAGTGGCCGAATCCACCCTGGCCGAAAGCGAAGTGGCTCATATGGTAGGTGACTTCAACCAGCGTCTGGACGAGGAATTCGAGGCTTCCAAGAGCCATGTGCCCGACCGCGCCGATTGGCTGTCGAGCTATTGGCTGGGCTTCGAACAAGCCCCCAAAGCCTATAAGCGCGGCGAGACCGGCGTCGACAAGACCGCGCTGCTCGAAGTCGGCAAGGTGCTCTCCACCATTCCGGAGGGCTTCAACGCCCATAAGACCATCGTCCGCCAGATGGCCAACAAGGCGCGCATGTTCGAAACCGGCGAGGGTATCGATTGGGCCACCGCCGAAGCGCTCGCTTTTGGCACATTGGTCAAAGAAGGCACGCCGGTGCGCTTGTCTGGGCAGGATGCCGGTCGCGGCACCTTCTCGCAGCGCCATTCGGTGCTGGTCGACCAGGACAGCGAGAATCGCCACATTCCCCTCGCCAATATTTCCAAAGCCCAAGCCGAATTCGAAGTGATCGACTCGCTGTTGTCGGAAAACGCCGTGCTCGGTTTCGAATACGGCTATTCCACAGCCGAACCGCGCGCCCTGGTCTTGTGGGAAGCCCAGTTCGGTGATTTCGCCAACGGCGCCCAGGTGCTGATCGATCAGTTCATTTCCTCGGGCGAGATGAAATGGCTGCGCATGTCGGGCCTCGTGATGCTCTTGCCGCATGGCTATGAAGGCCAAGGCCCGGAGCATTCCTCGGCCCGTCTGGAACGCTATCTGCAGCTTTCGGCTCAGGACAATTGGCAGGTCTGCTATCCCACCACGCCCGCCAACTACTTCCATGTGTTGCGCCGTCAGATCGTGCGCCCGTTCAGGAAGCCCTTGATCCTGATGACGCCGAAATCGCTGCTGCGCCACAAGCGCTGCGTTTCCTTCCTCTCGGATTTTGCCCCTGACACCTCCTTCCACCGTGTCTTCCGCGATCAAGCCGAATGCGTGCCCGGCGCCACCACGGTGCAGCTGGCGCCTGATCACGAAATCAAGCGTGTCATTCTTTGCTCCGGCAAAGTCTATTTCGACCTCATGGAAGCGCGCGAGAAGGTCAACGAGCCGCATATCCAGATGCTGCGCCTGGAACAGCTTTATCCCTTCCCCGAAGGGCCGCTGGGCCAGGAGCTGGAGCGTTTCCCGAACGCCGAAATCGTCTGGGTGCAGGAAGAGCCGCGCAACCAGGGTGCCTGGTTCTATGTGCGCCAGCGAATCGAATATCTTATGGAGAAGCTGGGGCGGAATGTGCGTCCGCGCTATATCGGACGCCCGGAATATGCTTCCACCGCTGCCGGTTTGATGAGTCAGCACACGGCCGAACTGCAATACATCATGGATGAAGCCATGCGGTTCGATCTGAAAATCCGTATCGAGGACGAGCAATGAGCATCGAGATCAAAGTTCCGGCGATGGGCGAATCCGTCACGGAAGCCACCGTCGCACGCTGGTTCAAGAAAGAGGGCGACGCGGTCACGCGCGACGAGCCGCTGTTGGAACTCGAAACCGACAAGGTGACGGTGGAAGTGCCGGCCCCGGCCGATGGCGCCATCGAGAAGATCGCGGTGAAAGCCGGTGATACGGTGCAGGTCGGCACAGTGCTTGGCGCCATCGCCGAAGGCGCCAAAGGCGTTCACGCTCCGGTGACCTCGTCCAATCCCGATGCGGTGAAGGCCGCAGCTCCCGCCGAAGGCCCTGCGCTCAAAGTGCCGGTGACACCGCCGCCCGCGCCGGCCCCGTCGAACATTGCCGCGGCGGCTCACGCTGCCATCGGCACTGGCGGTCCCGCGCCGGTGATGCCTGCCGCCCGCCGCGCCGCCGAAGAAGCCGGCATCGCGGCCGAGGCCGTCAAAGGCACCGGCAAGGATGGCCGCGTCACCAAGGGCGACGTGCTGGCCGAGCTTGAGGCCCGTGCCCGCGAACGCAGTGCGGCACCCGTGACACCGGTTTCGTCGGGACCGCGGCCCAAGGCCGAGCGCGAAGAACGCGTGGCCATGACGCGGCTGCGCAAGACCATTGCGCTGCGTCTCAAGGAATCCCAGAACACCGCCGCTCAGCTCACGACCTTCAACGAGATCGACATGAGCCATGTCATGGCGCTGCGCTCTCAGTACAAGGATCAGTTCGAGAAGAAGCATAAAGTGAAGCTCGGCTTCATGGGCTTCTTCGTGAAGGCGGTGGTTTCGGCGTTGAAGGAAATTCCCTCGATCAATGCCGAGATCGAAGGCGACGATATCGTCTACAAGAATTACTACGACATCGGTGTGGCAGTCTCGACCGACAAGGGCTTGGTTGTGCCGGCGCTGCGCGATGCCGATCAGCTCTCGCTCGCCGGTGTCGAAGCCGGTATTGCCGATTTCGGCAAACGCGCCCGCGATGGCAAGCTGAAGATCGAAGAGCTTCAGGGCGGCACCTTCTCCATCACCAATGGCGGCACATTCGGCAGCCTGATGTCGACACCGATCCTGAATTCGCCACAGTCTGGCATTCTCGGCATGCACAAGATCCAGCCGCGCCCGGTCGCCGATGGCAACAATATCGTCATCCGCCCCATGATGTATGTGGCGCTGAGCTACGATCACCGTATCGTCGACGGCAAGGAAGCCGTGACCTTCCTGGTCAAGGTCAAAGAAGCGATCGAAGATCCGCAGCGCTTGCTGCTCGACGTGTAAAAGCGGCGAATAACCAATTGCGAATTGGGGCTCAACGGTTTCCGTTGGGCCCTTTTTGCTTATGACATCCAGTGCTTCAAGGCGAACTGGGTGAGTGTCGCCGCCAGAAGTCCCCAGCCGAAACTCAAGAATGTTCCGATGATGATGTACTCCGTCAGCTTGCGTTGATGGGATTCTTTGACATCGCCGAAACGCAGGATCGATTTGGCGGTGATGAGAAAGCCGACACCGGTAGGTTGGTTGATCAAGACGAGCAGCATCACCAGAGCGCGTTCTAGGCAGCCGATATAGGTGCCGCCATGGCGCAGGCCTTGAATATCATGGCCGATCTCATCGACAAACGGCTTGGTAATTTTCTTAATGATGATAGAGCCCGTGTGAAGGCTGAGGATGGTCCCCGCGATCAGGCATAGTAGGCCCTGATAATCTGTCAGCGCCTCGGTAGGCAGGCTAGCCCAGAAGCCTGAGGCGAAGGCATCGGGATAAAGAAAACCAAGCCCAAAAATCACCGCGAGATGCACGAACTGGTCGATCAGGAAGCTCGGGAGCGTATCCTTCATAAGATGTACTTTAATCGCATCCATGACGAGGTGCGTTGCCGCCAGGACAGCGAGCAGAAGCCACGGTAAGCTGCCGAGAACGGCAGATGTCACCACGGCGACGATGGCACCGTGCAGAAATAGAAACAGCGGGTTTTTCTTGCGGCGTAACAGCCATTCACCTTGCGCCGGAAAATCCGCGATCAGATGCGCCGCGACGAGTGCCAGAAGCGTGTCAGCCATCACGCATTCCTTTTCTCTGGTGTAACGATGTCCTGCCAAGGCGTACGGTAGAACAGTTCTATAACCTCGCGTAAGGCCGGTAAGTTGGCGCTTGAAAGAACGTCTCCAACCGATTGGACGGTGATGTCGAGATCGGATGAAATCTTCTCATAGGTTGGCATGGGCAACAGTAGCCATAGCCGCATCACTTCGGCTTGCCGACGAGACCATTTGCGTGTGAGGCGGCTGCAGAGATGCAATAGGGTGGGGAACCATAAAGCAAACGTTTTATCGCTTTCACCGGACAAGGCCCCGGTAAGGCGATCCGCGCCGCTCATGTCTTCAAGAGCGCGACCGGAGAGGGTGAAGGCTTCGCCTGTCGAGATGGCCGATGTTTTCTCGATGCTGTCCACGCGGCCAATGCCAATAGCCGTTCTGGTTTCGGTGTTGGCTTCTACAAGAAGGCTTGCCTGAATGAGAAGTGCCAAGCGCAAGGCATTGGAGGGGTCGCCCAGTAGAATTTGCCAGGAATCGCCTTGAAAGAATTCGGCTCCGCGCGTGATTGGGTCGTTGCGCAGGACAAAGGCGCGAACGGCTTCGCGAACGGAATCGCGGACGGTCTGTCTCACCTTCGCCATTTCGTTTGGCGCAAGCTTGGTTGAGCCGACGATGTCGCCCGTCAGAACCGCGTAGGCCTTGGTTGTTGTGTCAGTCTTGCTGGACATCGTATTCAGGCGAAAATGACTGATTTTTATATATCAGGCAAAAATGCCTGTCAAACTGGTTTGAGCGGCAGCATTCACGGCTTGGATGGGAGCCGTTACGGGCAGCGCTACTCGGAGGGGGCTTTACGCCGTGCGCTTATCCAGCATCTCGAGCTTGGCGAGCTCGACATGGGCTCTGAGTTCGATCTCGTCCAGCACGCTTTGCAGGCGCGGGTCGGCGAACTGGTCATGACGGCGGCTGACGGCATTGGCGAGGCGGTTGAGGGTGGCGCGCGGAATGCCGCCCGCCAGGAGCCCGTCCCGCACCTGATCCAACATGTCGAGGATCTGTTCGCCGTATTTCAGGCCGCGTGAGCGGCCGTCGGTCGAGTCTTCTAGGCCTTGCAGCGCCAGGATGGAGTCCAAAGCCGCAATCGGGCCGGGACCGGCCACCACAGCGGCATGGGGTTCTTCCTGCACGGTGGAAACGGAAAAAGATTCGCCCGTATGCCCCGGCCCTTTGGAGACGCGGCGGACATTGGTACGGTCGACTTTGCCCGTGCTGTTGATTTCCATGGCTCTCTAGCCAACTGCGACACAAGAGGATTGCAGATAGTGGTTAAGGCTTTATTGCACACTGCAACCGGGCGGAAATCTCTTTACGCGCGGTGGTAGGGGTGGCCGGCCAGAATGGTAAGTGAACGGTAAATCTGCTCGGCCAGCATCGCCCGCACCATGAGATGCGGCCAGGTCTGTGGTCCAAAAGCGAGACTGCGCCCGGCCCGAAGGCCTTCCAGCGTGCCCAACCCGTCCGGCCCGCCGATGATGAAGCAGAGGTCCTTCGTCCCCGCATCTCGCAAGGCCCCCAGCATCTCGGCGAAATCCTCGGATGTCATGCCCTTGCCTTTGGCATCCAGGAGGATGACATGGGCGCCTTGCGGCACGCGCGCGACCAGCTTCTCGGCCTCTTCGGCCATGCGTTTCTTGGTCTCGCGATGCTTGGAGACGGAGATCTCTTCCACCGTGACCGCGGGAAAACCCATGTTGCGGCCCATCATCGCCGCCCGATGGACGAAATCCTCCGTCAACGTGCCTTCGGCTGTGCCGCGCGAAAATCCCACGGCCAGGATGGTGAGCCGCATATTCTGGACGCCTTATTTCGACGCGCGGGCGTGTTTGGGTTCGTCCACGCTCCACATGCCTTCGAGGTCGTAATAGGAACGAACCTCAGGGCGGAAGATATGCACGATCACGTCACCGGCATCGACCAGGGCCCAATCGCCTTGCCCAGCACCCGCAAGCGGACGCGTGCCGTAACCGGCTTCCTTGAGGCGGCGGGCCAGATGCTCAGCAATCGAGGCGACATGGCGCGTGGACCGGCCCGAGGCCACCACGATGGCATCGCAGAGCGAGGAGCGGCCGCCGAGGGCGATCGTTACGATCTCTTCGGCCTTGTCGTCCTCCAGCGATTGCACAATGCGGTTGAGCAGCGAAGGATCGAAAGCCTGGGCCGCCGTTTTGATTTCGGCTTCAACCTTCTTCTTCGGCGCGGTTTTCTTGGGGGCTGTCTTCTTCGGGGCGGCCTTTTTGGTGGTCGCTTTAGAGGCTGCTTTTTTCGCGACCGTTTTTTTCGCGGTCTTTTTGGCAGCCGGCTTTTTGGCGGGCGCTTTCTTCGGTGTCAGGATCGGTCTCCGTTACGGATAGGCATTGCTCAGGAATGTAGCATGGCGGCGTAAGACTCGCCACCTCGGGCCCGAATGGCCGTGGCCGAGAGTTCGTTGCGGCGCCCGTCAATGATGGCGAAACGGCGGCGCATCGCCTGCATGGCCTTGGACTTCAGCGGTGCCAGGACCCAGCCGGGGCGTTGCACCACAATCGCCGGCAACTGCTCGAGGATGTCCTGCCAATGCTGCCAGCGATGGAACTGTTCCAGATTGTCACTGCCCATAAGCCAGAAGAATTGCACCTCCGGGAAGCGGGCATTGAGCACCCGCACGGTATCGTTGGTGTAACGGCTTTGCATGGCTTCTTCGATGTCACTGACGATCAGGCGGCGGTCGCCTTTGGTGATGGCGCGGGCGCTCGCCATGCGCTGCTGCAGCGATGCCATGCCATTCGTGGATTTCAACGGATTCTGCGGCGAGACCAGGAACCAGACGTAATCGAGGCTCATACGTTTGATCGCGGTTTCGGCGACATAGCGATGGCCTTGATGCGCCGGATTGAATGAGCCGCCGAGAAGGCCAATGCGCAAACCCTTGGCAATGGGGCCGGGAGGGCGAAGGAAGGGCATCCTAGCCACGAACTTGCCCGTTCCCGCGCACGACATATTTGAAGGTCGTGAGCTGTTCGACGCCGACCGGCCCGCGGGCATGCATCTTGCCGGTGCCGATGCCAATTTCCGCGCCCATGCCGAACTCGCCGCCATCGGCGAATTGGGTCGAGGCATTCCACAACACAATGGCGGAGTCGACGCCGTTGAGGAAACGCTCGGCGGCGGCCGCGTCCTCGGTAAGAATCGCTTCGGTGTGATGGCTGCCATAGGTTTCGATATGGGCGATGGCTTCTTCGACACCGTCCACCACCTTCACCGAGATGATAGCGTCGAGATATTCGGTGCGCCAATCCTCTTCGCTGGCTGGCTTGGCAGAAGGACATAATGCGCGGATAGGCGCGTCGCCACGGATCTCGCAGCCTTTGGCCGCCAGGGCTTTCAGAATATCAACGGTGACATCGGCGCTGACGCCGCGGTCGACCAGCAGTGTTTCGGTCGAACCGCAAATCCCTGTGCGCCGCATCTTGGCGTTGACGACGATCTCGCGCGCCTGCACCGGATCGGCCGCAGCATGGACATAGGTGTGGCAGATGCCTTCCAGATGCGCCAGCACCGGCACGCGCGCTTCGCTCTGCACCCGCGCCACCAGCGATTTGCCGCCGCGCGGAATGATAAGGTCCACCGTGTTGTTCAGCCCTTGCAGCAAGAGGCCTACCGCGGCGCGGTCGGTGGTCGGCACCAGTTGCACGATTGCGCTCGGCAAACCGGCTTCGGCGAGGCCTGCTTGTAACGCCGCCAGAATGGCATGCGAGGACTTCACCGATTCCGAACCGCCGCGCAGGATCACGGCATTGCCGCTCTTGAGGCATAGCGCGGCCGCATCAGCAGTCACATTCGGGCGGCTTTCGTAGATGATACCGATGACGCCGATGGGTGTTGCCACGCGGGCGATATCGAGCCCGTTGGGACGCGTCCAGCGCGCCAGTTCGCGGCCGACCGGATCGGGCAGGGCAGCGATGTCTTCCAAACCTTTGGCCATGGCTTCGACGCGCTTGTCGTCCAGCATCAGCCGGTCAAGCATGGCGCCGGACAAACCGTTGTCCTTGGCGCGGGCCATGTCTTCGCCATTGGCGGCGAGGATCGCGGGTTTCTGCGCTCTTATCGCGGCGGCGCCCGCGAGCAAGGCTTTGTTCTTCATTGCGGTCGCGGCTTCGCGAATGGCCTTGGCACCGTCACGGGCGGCAACACCGAGCGCATTCATCTGTGAAACAAGATCGTCGCTCATACGTCCACCGTCAGTGTGAGGTCATCGCGATGGATCATCTCATCGCGGCCGCTATAGCCCAGAATGGCTTCGATATCGCTGCTCTTCTTGCCGGCGATACGCTCGGCGTCGGCCGCGCCATAGGCGGTGAGACCGCGCGCGATCTCATTGCCTTTCTGGTCCTGCACAATCACTGCGTCGCCGCGCTCGAATCGTCCGTCAATCTGGCGGATGCCGATCGGCAACAAGCTGGAGCCGTTCTTCAAGGCCCGCACGGCGCCATCATCGACAATCAAGACACCTTGCGGATGCAAGACGCCGCCGATCCAGCGCTTGCGAGCCGCGGCGGGAAGATCGGATGCATGGAAGCGCGTGCTGCGCCCGCCACTGCGAATGGCGGCGATGGGATTCATCGGCTTGCCTTTGGCAATGACGACATCGCTGCCCGCCGCTACCGCGATTTTCGCGGCGATGATCTTGGAGGTCATGCCGCCGCGGCCGAAACCGGAAATCGAACCGCCAGCCATGGCTTCGATCTCCGGCGTGATCACTGGCACATCGGGAATATGCTTGGCGCCGGGATCAAGGCCGGGGTTGGCGGTATAAAGGCCATCGACATCCGATAGCAGGATCAAACAATCGGCTTCCATCATGGAAGCGACGCGTGCGGCGAGCTGATCGTTGTCGCCGAATTGGATTTCGCTGGTTGCTACGGTGTCGTTTTCGTTGATCACCGGCACGGCGCCGAGTTCGAGCAGGTTTTTCAGCGTGGCTCGGGCATTGAGATAGCGGCGGCGATGTTCGGTGTCGTCGAGGATGAGGAGAACTTGCGCCGCGATAATATCGACGCTTTTCAGCACATCGGCCCAAGCGCCCGCCAAGCGCACTTGCCCAGCCGCGGCAGCGGCTTGGCTTTCTTCCAGGCGCAATTTGCCGGGCTTCAATTTCAGCGCCCGCCGCCCCAGCGCAATGGCGCCGGACGACACCAGCACCACCTCTTTGCCTTCGCGTTTCAGCGTGGCGATGTCGGCGGCCAGCGATTCCAGCCATTCGCGCCGGATCTTGCCGCTCTCGCCATCCACCAGCAGCGACGATCCGACCTTGATGACGATGACGCGGGCTGATGAGAGGATGTCACTCACGGCGCCCATTCCCTTTTGGGCTCGTTGATCGCTTTGTCGGCAGCGCGCTTGGTTTTCACGATTTCGGCGATGGCGCGCAGCACCTCGGTCACGCCTTCACCGGAAACGCCGGAGATCACGAAAACATCGTGGCCGCAGGCCTTCTTCAGTGCCGCTTTTTTCTTGGCCAGCGCCTCTTTCGGAATGGCATCGACCTTGTTCAGCGCCACGATCTCGGGCTTTCCGATCAGCCCATTACCGTAAGCGTCAAGCTCACCGCGAATGGTTTTGTAGGCCTTGGTGATCTCGCTTTCGGTGCCGTCAATCAGATGCAAGATCACATTGCAGCGTTCGGCATGACCGAGGAAACGGTCACCGAGGCCGACGCCTTCATGCGCGCCTTCGATCAAGCCCGGCAGATCGGCGAGCACGAAATCAGTACCATCGATGCGCACCATGCCGAGCTGTGGCGCCAGGGTGGTGAAGGGATAATCGGCGATCTTCGGCTTGGCTTCCGAGACGCGCGACAGGAAGGTCGACTTGCCAGCATTGGGCAAACCGATCAGTCCGGCATCGGCGATCAGCTTCAGCCGCAGGATGATGGTCTTCTCTTCACCCGGCTGACCGGGGTTGGCGAATTTCGGGCATTGGTTGGTGGCGCTTTTAAAGTGCGCATTACCAAAGCCGCCGTTGCCGCCGCGCAGCAACTGCACGCGCTGGCCGACCACGGAGAGGTCGGCGATCAGCGTCTCGCCGTCCTCTTCGTAGATCTGGGTTCCGACGGGCACTTTCATCACGGCGTCATCGCCGCCGGCGCCCGACATCACCTTGCCCATGCCGCCTTCACCGTTCTTGGCGCGGACGTGTTGCTGATAGCGGTAGTCGATGAGGGTGTTGAGGTTGTCGACAGCCTCTGCCCACACATCGCCACCACGGCCGCCATCACCACCCCACGGCCCGCCGTATTCGATGAATTTCTCGCGCCGGAAGGCGATGCAGCCGTTACCGCCTGCACCGGATTGAATGTAGACCTTGGCCTGGTCGAGAAATTTCATCTTTACTCCAAACGGTTCACGCCGCGTCGGGCGTCATAATGGGTTCGTCCGCGGGCGCTGAGACCTGTTCCGCCGCCATGACGCGGGCAGGGGCCTCAAACAGAGCCTTTTTTCGCCCGAAACGCTCGCGCGTCAACCTCGTGCGGTTGCACAGGATGTCCGCGCCACGGGCGAGGCTGGGCTGTTTTTCCACCTTCTGGGCCTCGAAACCGAGCTTTCCCAACACCCGGCCGGAGGCGAGGTTGTCGTGAAACCAGCCTGCCCAGACCTCCGAGGCTTTCAGATTGTCGAAGGCAAAGTGCAGGAGGCGGGCTGCCGCTTCCGTGGCAAAACCCAGCTTCCAGAAGGGCTTGGCAACCCAATAGCCCATCTCGTAACGCCCCTCTTTGAGGCGCAGGCCGCAGGTGCCGATCACCCGGCCATCCGCCTTCAAGCGGATGACGAAGCAATAGCCTTCACCCTTGGCGCGGGATTCCGTCACCCTGGCAATGAAGTCCTTGGCATCGGCAAGGCTATAGGGATGAGGCGCCGAGGCGAGATTTTTTGATACCTCGAACTCGGCCAAGCCCTCCGCCAATTGCGCGGCATCGTTTTCCTGCGGGCTTTCCAGCAGCAGCCTTTCGCTTTCCAGTCTGGTCATATCAGGCTCCCAGGCATTCGCTGTAGGACAGCGGGCTCAAAGCCCGTTGAAGAGGAACCCGCCGGGTGGCAAGCGGGCGTTTGCGGCCGAACTCTTCCCGCGGCAGCGCCATGCGATGGCAGAGCACGTCTTCGCCGCGCGCCTGGCTATAGCGGGTGTAGGACGTGACCGGCTTGAAGCCGATTTTGCCCAAGACCCGGGCGGCCGCCGGATTGTCGTCGAACCAGCGCGCCTGCACCTCGGTGGCCTTCAGATCGCGGAAGGCGAAGCTGAGGACCTTCTTCACCGCTTCGGTGGCGTAGCCGTGATTCCAGAACTCGCGTCCCAGCCAATAGCTGAGCTTATAGGTCCCTTCGTTGAGGGTCAGGGAGCAGAGGCCCAGGAAACGGCCGGAATCCTTACGCGTAATGGCGAAACTATAGGCCTCGCCCTTGGCTCGTTGGTCACCAAGCATCTTTACGAGGTGCTCCGCATCGCGCGTCGTAATCGGATAGGGGATCGAAGCCATGTTCTTGGCGACCTCGTAATCGCCAAGCCAGCGCGCGATGGCCGGGGCATCCCCTAAAGCAGGGGGCCTCAGTAACAACCGTTCGGTTTCCAATAATCTAGACATAGCACTTCCCTCGTCAGTTTCTGGCAAGGGAACAAAAAAGGGAGATGGCGGACCATCTCCCTTGCCGTAATGGGCCGCCAATTTCGTGGCAGCCTATGTCTTCAGCTGCCTATTCCGCCGCTTGCTTCGTCGCTGCCGTAATCATCGGAAGGACCGAGACGAACGTGCGGCGCTTGAAGCCTTTGTGGAACGATACGTGACCGTCGGTAAGCGCGAAGAGGGTATGGTCCTTGCCCATGCCCACGCCCTTGCCCGGATGGAACTGCGTGCCGCGCTGACGGATGATGACGTTGCCGGCGTTGATCGCCTGGCCGCCAAAAATCTTCACGCCCAACCGTTGACCGGCTGAGTCGCGACCGTTGCGAGAAGAACCGCCTGCTTTCTTATGTGCCATCGTCGGCTCCCTTAGGCAGAAATCGCCGTGATCTTGATCTGGGTGAAGGATTGGCGATGGCCACGCTTGCGATGCGTGTTCTTGCGGCGCTTCTTCTTGAAGGCCACAACCTTTTCGCCTTTGCCCTGCGCAAGAATTTCGGCCGTGACGGACGCGCCCTCGACCAGCGGAGCGCCGGTCTTGGTGGTCTCGCCGCCAACCAGGAGGACTTCACCGATCTTCAGTTCGGCTCCGACCTCGCCTGCGACTTTTTCGATGGAGAGGACGTCGTCCTGCGCCACCTTGTATTGTTTGCCGCCCGTGCGGATTACCGCGAACATGAGCTAAGTCCCTGAATAGAATGGTTTTCCCGAGAAACGACAGTCCCTCGGGGAGCGGCGCAATATACTGAGCAAAGTCGCCGGGTCAAGACGAGAGTCTGTGGATGAGGTCAGATTTGATCAGATAAAGGCAACGCGCCACACCCGCACAAACAAACATTGCGCAAAACTAGCATTTCCGTGCGCGCCAGATTACGCCTAAACCACTGAGAGAGCGGCCTAATCTTCTTTCCGAACGCCTTTAAACGGGGTGCCGTCTTGTTTCACATCCATAAACTGGCCCGTGTTTTTGTCCCGTTTGACCCACGTCTCATTCTTGGGGTTATAAGCCTGAGAGCGGTCCTTCACAGCGCCATTGCGGTGCCCGTCCCCTTTGGGCGGATTAGTTGCCATGGGATTCTCCGATTAGAACAAGGCGGGAACATATTTTCCCGATTCCGGTATATTTGCAATAACCATAAATTCCTTACACGGTTTCTGGAAAATACCTGGGTTCACTGTCGGCCCATTTCTCCCCCCATGCGTTTACGCTTGGCAGACGAAGGGTGGCGGCGATGGCGTTTCGCAAAAGCTGGGCGATGGCCCTCGGGATTTTGACCTTGGTTCCGATGGCACCTGCGATGGCGGCCGATGAGAAAGCTGGCGCCCTGTCGATCATCTGGGAAAACGACATCTTCTTTAAAACTGACCGCGACTACACCAACGGCGCCGAAATCACCTACACCACGCCGCCCAATGATAATGTGGACTGGATCGTCGGCGTCGCCCGGGCACTGCCGTTCTTTGCCGACAAAGGCGATGTGCGTACCTCTTATGCTATCGGCCAGGATATCTTCACCCCGCAACACACCGAACTGACGGTACCGCTGCCGAGCGAACGGCCTTATGCCGGTTACGCCTATGTCTCGATGGGGTTGATGCAGGCCAATGAAGACCGGCTCGATCAGCTCGAACTGCAGCTCGGTGTGGTCGGGCCCATGGCGCTCGCCAAAGAAAGCCAGTTCTGGGTGCATTCCATCATCGACGATGCCAAGCCCAAGGGCTGGCATTATCAGCTCCACAACGAGCCTTCCTTTAATCTCTTCTATCAGCGCAGCTTGAAGATCATCCCGCGGCAAAGTCTGTTGGGCTTGGTACTCGATCTCGAACCGCATATCGGTGGTGCCGCTGGTACCAGCTACGATTATCTCAATGCCGGGGCCATGTTGCGTGTCGGCTTCAATCTGCCCGACGACTTCGGACCCTTGCGCATCCAGCCGGCGCTGCCAGGCTCCTCCTATTTCGAACCGGAAGGCGGCTTCTCGGCTTATGCTTTTGCCGGTGTGGATGGCCGCATCATGGGCCGCAACATCTTTCTCGACGGCAATACCTGGCGCGACAGCCCGTCTGTCGACAAGGACATCTTTGTCGGCGATTTCACGCTTGGCGCAGCCGTTACCTGCTCCCACATGCGGCTCGCCTTCACCCATGTCTTCCGCACCCGCGAGTACAAGACGCAGACTTCTTCAGATCAGTTCGGGGCGGTGAGCCTGTCGTTCCGGTTGTAGAGAGCAGGGCACGCCAGGAACTTTTCTTTTTTTAAGAGAATTTATGGCGACAATAATACGTATTGTCAGCACTCGTTAATCCACGTACTGCCCGCAAAGCTCCCCGGCAACTATCCTGACAAGGCGACAGCAACAGCATGCCTGCCTCCCTGGTGAATGCGGAAGTACCCTTCGGCTTCGGTGAATTGTTCTTCTCGCGCACCGATCCACACGGCATCATCCATTCCAGCAATAACGTCTTCCGCCGCATCAGCGGCTACGGCCGCACTGAGCTGAGCGGCAAGCCGCACAAGATCATCCGCCATCCCGACATGCCGCGCGGCGTCTTCCAGATCTTCTGGGACACCATCAAGATGGGCGCGCCCATCGCCGCTTATGTCAAGAACCGCGCCAAGGACGGCCGTTTCTATTGGGTGTTTGCGATTACCATGCCGCTGGCTGACGGCTATCTTTCGGTGCGTTTGAAGCCGTCCAGCGATTTGTTTGCTGTCGTGCAGCAGGAATACGAGGCGTTGCGCGAACGCGAGCGCGGCGAAAGTCTGCTGCCGGAACAGTCGGCCGCCGCGCTGGAAGACCGGCTGAAAGAACTCGGCTTTCGCAACTACCGTGTGTTCATGGCTGAAGCAATCGCGCGAGAACTGGCGGCGCAAGATGAAAAGCTGAAACGCCAGCCGGATCAGCGTTTGTCACGCTTTGTCGGTTTGGTGAAATTGTCTGCCTCTTTGCTCGAACAGGCAGGTCAGATTTTCGAAGCCTATGACAAGAACCGCCACGTCTCGCTCAATTTCCAGGTGCAAGCGGCGCAGCTGGGTGCGGCCGGTGGCGCGATCGGGCAGATTTCCAAGAATTACGATCTGATTTCCGCGGAGATCAAAAACAACCTTAACAGCTTCGTGGAATCAGCGGAACAGGTTTTCGCCACGGCGAATGCGGGCCAGTTCCTCTTATGCGCCACCCGCATCCAGGAAGAGATGCAGCACCTGTTCGAAGCGGAAGCGAAAGACAGCACAGACAGCGAGGCGGACGAAATCCCGCGGCTTCAGCAACAAAGCCGGCATTGCCTGGAAACAACAATCAGCGGTCTCGAAAGCATCGTCCGCAATGCGCAGGCCTTCCGCAATGCCTGCGAAGACATGAAGCGCCTGTCCGCTGCGCTGGAAGTGACCCGCATCATGGGCAAGGTCGAAAGCGCCCGCGGCGGGTCGGATTGCGACAGCCTCCGGCAATTGGTCGATGAACTCGACATCCTGCAGCAGGCCATCTCCGCCAGTCTCAAGGAAATCAGTTCGCTGGACCAGCTCATCTGTCACGACATCGAGCGGCTCTTGGCCGATGTCGTGGCGAGCCGCAAACGCGTAAACTGATCGGCGCGAAGCCCCCCGGCATCACGCCCATCGATAGAGTCAAATTCCAGCCTCTTCGAACGCCTTGCGGGCGATGGGAAGTGCGGTATTGGCGGTAGGCCAGCCTGCGTAGAAGGCGAGATGTGTGATGACCTCGATCAATTCTTCGCGGCTGATGCCGTTCTCCATGGCTTTCTTGATGTGAAAAGGAAGTTCGTTGACGCGATAAAGCGCAATCAGACTTGCCACGGTTATCAAGCTGCGGTCGCGCGGCGAGAGGCCAGGCCGTTTCCAGACCTCTCCGAACAGGATGTTGTCGGTGTAGCCCGCCAGTGCGGGTGCGATATCCGCAAAGGGATTGCAGGGCGGTTCAGGGGCCATGCTTTTTCTCCAGCGGGCTGCTTTGCTGCTGCCGGATAATCCAACGCCGCCGTTTTCCGGACTAGCCACGATAAATGGCATGGCCTTATCGCTGAACGGCATAAATGCGATGGCCTTGTAATTAAGAAACTCTCCCCTTCCAGATTTCCGGCAGGGGACAGCTATCCCATTTCTTGCCCGGCCGTGGCCTCAGCGGCCATCTGTTGAGCCTGAATCTGATCGAGCAAAAAACGGGCGCGCTTGCAGCCCGCCGCGCAACGCCCCTCTTGTTCCAAACGGCACGGCGCCAAATCACCGGCGTCGGGAAAACGCGACAGGTCTGCGGCGCGGCATCTGGTCATGCGAGATCGTCTATCCCGCCAGTGTCTTCGGATCGATCGGCAAGGAGCGCACGCGTTTTCCAGTGGCCGCGAAGACCGCATTGGTCACCGCCGGAATCACGGCCGGGAAGGCGGGCTCGCCAAGCCCGGTCGGCTTATAATCAGAGAGCACGAATGCCACTTCGATGGCCGGCGCTTGATGCATCATGGCTGGCACATGGCCATCGAAATTGCTTTGCTCCGTGCGGCCATTGGCGAAGGTGATCTTCTGATTCAGCGCATGGCTGAGGGCGTCAATCACCGCGCCTTGGCATTGGTTTTCCGCCGCCAGGGGATTGACGATCTGGTTGCCGACATCGATCGCGGCCCACACTTTGTTGATGGTAATGCTGCCGTCTTTGGCCACGCTCACTTCCGCCGCTTGGCCAGCATAGCCGCGATGGCAGAAGGCGAAGGCGATGCCAAGGCCGGTGCGTTCCGGCAATTTTCGGCCCCAGCCGCACATCGCCTGCACCTTGCGCAACACACCCGCGGCGCGTTCGGCGTTCATCTCGTGTTCGCCGCTGCCGCCGCTAGGTTTGGCCAAAAGCTCGAGCCGGAAGTCCACCGGGTCCTTGCCCGCTGCATGGGCGAGCTCATCGATGAAGGATTGGAACACCCAGATCAGCGCATTCTCACCTGGCGCCCGCAACGGGCCCATGGGAATGCCCGTCTGGATCAGCGAGGCTTCATAGGTGAGGTTGGGCACGCGGCCTGCCGGGAAGGAGTTCGGCGCCATACCGGCGCAGCTGGCGAACTGCTTGCCTTTGCCGAAGCTGACGAAATGCTGTTTCCAGCCGGTGATCTTGCCGTCCTTGTCGAGCCCCGCTTTGATTTTGTGCCAGCCGCCGGGGCGGTAGAAATCATGCTGAATGTCGTCTTCGCGGCTCCACACCAGCTTTACCGGCGCGCCCACGGTTTTCGAAATCCACCCCGCTTCGGCCATATAGTCGTTCATCAACCGCCGTCCGAAACCGCCGCCACTGCGCGTCATATGGATGATGATGTCTTTGTCGCTGATGCCCAGCGTGTGCGCGATCAGGCCGCGCGCCGGTTCCGGCAATTGCGTCGGCGCCCAGAATTCGGCCTTGCCGTTCGCGACATAGGCCGTGCAGTTCTGCGGCTCCAGCGTGACATGCGCGAGGAAGGGGTAATCGTAACGCGCTTCGACGATCTTGGCGGCACCTTTTAGCGCGCTATCCGCATCGCCGTCCTTGCGCAAAGGCAGGGTGGCTGGCTGCGCAAACAGGCTGTCCGCCGTCTTTGCCAGGCTGTCGCTGGAGGTCGCGGCATAAGGGCCTTCATCCCACACCACGTTCAGGGTCTTGCGGGCCTTGTCGGCGCGCCACCAGCTGTCGGCCACGATCGCCACGCCCGGCAACAGGCCGCTCGATACCGTGCCGCCTTCGGCTTCGAAGACTTCCTTGCTGCCGCCATCGACCACAAAGGCGGCTTTGATGCCCGGCAGTTTCTTGATCTCATCGAGATTGGCGGATTTTACTTTGCCGCCGAACACTGGGCATTTCTGAAACACGGCGTAGAGCATGCTGGGCACCACCACATCGATGCCATAGAGCGGGGCGCCTTTGACCAGACGCGGTGAGTCCGCACCCACCATCGGCTTGCCGATGATTTTGAAATCCTTCGGATCCTTGAGCTTGATGGTCTTCAGGTCCGGAACGCTGAGATGCGCCGCTGCGGCCGCAAGCTCGCCATAACGCGCGCTCTTGCCGCTGGGATGATGCACGGCACCGCTGGCGGTGGTGCATTCGCTCTCGGCGATGTTCCATTTCTTCGCTGCGGCGGTGATCAGCATGGCGCGGGTCGCCGCTCCGATCTGGCGCATCGGCAGATAGTTCTCGGGCGTCATGTTGGAGCCGCCGGCGTATTGGCCTTTGTAGTTCACCGTATCGAGATCGGCCTGTTCGATCTTCACCTGGCTCCAATCGGCATCAAGCTCCTCGGCCACCAGCATCGGCAGCATGGTCTTCGAGCCTTGGCCCATCTCCGGATTCTTCGCCATGATGGTGATGGTGTTGTCCGGGGCGATCTTCACGAAGGCGTTGAGTTCGCCGTCCTCGCGTGTCTCGCCATCGCTCATCGAATACCAGCCGACGAGCAGGGCGCCCCCGGTCGCGGCACTCGCCGCCAGGAATGTGCGCCGCGACGGGGTCTTCACGCCATTGATGACGCGCTGCAATTGAGTTGGAAGCATGTCAGGCCTCCTTGGCGGCAGCGATGCGGATCGCCTGCTTGATGCGCGTGTAGGTTCCACAGCGGCAGAGATGGCTGTCCATCGCACTGACGATGTCGCTCTCGCTGGGGTTCGCATGGCGCGAGAGCAGGGCCACGGCTTCCATGATCTGGCCCGGCTGGCAGTAGCCGCATTGCATGACATCGACCTTGAGCCAGGCCTGTTGCACGCGCTTGCCGGTTTCAGTGTCGCCGATGCCTTCGATGGTGAGAACCTTGGCGGTGCCCAGGCTCGAGATCGGCGTCAGGCAGGCGCGCACCGGCTGTCCGTCGATATGCACCGTACAGGCGCCGCAGAGCCCCTGGCCGCAACCGTATTTGGTGCCTTTGAGGTTCATGGCATCGCGGAGCACCCAGAGCAGCGGGGTGTCGGCATCGACCTCGACCGTATGGTCCTGACCGTTGACGTTCAGCTTGTATCGCATGGAAACCTCGTTGCCGAAGAGGTAGCACGGCCAGGGGCCAGAAACACGTGCAATTGTCGCGGCAACAGGGCCTGGCGTCGTTTCAAAATCCCGTGAGGATTGGCGGCTCTGCTGTTATGGCGGTGCCGCACTGGGCCTTAATACAAAGGCCTGCGCGGCTTTTGCTGCGCAGGCCTTGCTGACGGAGGGTGACTTTAGTTTTTGGGCAATGCCGTCAAGGCCACACCTTGTCCGAGATTCAAGACAAAGATCGGGCCCAGATCGAGTGTCTGCTGGCAACAGCCGAGCTGCATGCCGACATTCACATCGGCGGCCTTGTAATCGCTGGCCGCAATACCGCTGGAATAGACCAGTGTCCATTTGTTCGGCGGAAGAGTAGGGGCGGCCGTGGTGATCGGCGTCCAAGGCGTGCCCGCCATATGCACACCGATTTCTGACAACTGCCCGGCACTCGCCCGCACATAAGCGGCGAGGAACACCGTATCGCCTTTCTTGATGTCCCCGGTCAGCGGCAGCGAGGCGCCGTCATCCCAGGGATGGGCTGCCGCTTTGCTGATCGTAACGTGCAGCGCCTTGCCGCCTGGCACATCCGCGGCGTCTGCCAGCTGACCGGATTGATCATTGCCATAAAGGAATGGCTGCTGACCGGGGTCGGAGATCAGCGTGCCTTTCATCGGCAGTTTGGCACGCAGCTTGGCCAAAGCATCGGCGAAGCGGGTTTCCGGGTTCGCGGGTGCAGCCGCGGCCGGCGTCGGGCTCACCGTGGCTACGATCTTGTTGTGCGGCAGCTTGGTGCGATCGTAATCCGGGCCGAAATCGAGCACGAAGACGGGCCCGAGATCGATCACCTGTTTGTCGGTGGCAAGCTGGATGCCGACATTGAGATCGCCCGGCTTGTAATCGGCATCAGCGACGCCGGAAGCATAATACATCGCCCATTTGCGGGTGATGGTCGCCGCTTCGCTGACAAAAGTCGTATATGGCGTCTTGTTGATGCCGATACTGACCGAAGGCAGGCTGGCGGTTTGGCTGCCTTCCGGCGGCACTTCCACCCGCGCCCAATAAGCCACCAGGATGACGTCGCCTTTCTTCACCGGTTTGACGATCGCATCGGAGGCGGAAGCATCCCAGGAATGTTCGCCTTTCTTCGCCACCGTGATCCGCGAGGCTTTGCCGCCTTGCACCGTATCGTCCTTGATCACCGCAATAGTGGCGTTCCATACGCTCCAGGAGTCCGCAGACGGACTGTTGATCATGGTTTTGAGGATATCGTCGCCGCCAGTTTGGGCGTGAACCGGTATGACGAGAAAAATGCCCGCCACAGCGGCGAGCCAGATTTTGCGCATTCTCTCCCCCATAGTTTGTTCCGGCTCGTTGCGGCCGGTCTTGCCAGTATCGACGCGACGTAAGCGCTGTCGAGACCTTGCAACCGCAGTAATCGCTTACTGCGCCAACCTGCGTCAGCGCGGCTGGCAAGTTTCCGCACGGCAAGATTGATAAAAATATGGAAACAGTAGATTGCCGTCGTTTCCCTTTCCGTGTGGCTGCGGCGAGCCTATCTTTGCTCTGTTCGACAATCGCCGTTCGAAAGGAATGACATGCTCCGCCACCTTGCCACCGCTTTTGTTTTCGCCGGCTTTGTCGCCGTTAGCGCCTCTGCCCAGAACGCGCCCTCGACCGATCCTGCCAGTGTTCAGGCCGGTACCTATGCGCTGGAAAGCAATCATGCGCGGGTGCTCTTCTCCGTCTCACATATGGGCTTTTCAACCTGGTATGGCGATTTCTATGGCGCCACCGGCACGCTCTCGATTGATCCCAAGAACCCCGCCACTGCCAAGCTGGAGGTCACCATTCCGGTTGCTTCGGTGGCCACCCACAATGCGACCTTGGATGGCGAACTGAAGAGCGCCGATTGGTTCGATGCCGGGAATTTCCCCGCTATCAGCTTCAAATCGACGAAGGTTACGGTCACTGGTCCCAAGACCGCCACGGTAACCGGCGACCTCACCTTTCATGGCGTGACCAAGCCGGTCACTTTGGAAGCCAGCTTCAAGGCTGCTGGCACCAATCCCATGAGCAAGGCCTTCACTACGGGCTTCGAGGTCAAAGGCAAGCTCAAGCGCAGCGAGTTCGGCGTTACGAAATATGTTCCGCTGGTCGGCGATGAGGTCGAGCTCATCATCTCAGCCCCCTTCGAGAAGAAATAGGGTTGTAACCGAATCCGGCTTTGCAACGAATAAACAGGTGTAAGCCGATCCCCCGGCTTCTTGGCGCGGCATCAGATCCCCCCTCCACCGATGCCGCGTCTGTCCAGCGCCCCGGCTCCCCACAGCCGGGGCGTTTTGGTTTCAGCCGAAATCGAAATCGAGCTGGCCGCTCTCGCCGGGTTCTTCATCTTCTGGAAAATGCGAGATGGTGACGCCCGCCAGCCGCACGCCATTTTCCAAAGGATAAACACTGCGGGTCAGCGCCAGTGCAATCTCGTTCAGCTCGGCCAAGGATGTCACTACATGGGTGAGGGTGCGCGAGCGTGTTAGCTGGCGGAAATCGGCATATTTGATCTTCACCGTCACGCTGGCACCGTACAGGCGCGCCTTCTCGCACCAGGCCCAGACTTCGGCTGCCTGTTCCAGCACGACGTTCTCTACCGCCGCCGGATCGGTGAGATCCTGCAGAAGTGTGGTCTCGGAACCGGAGGATTTGCGCGGCCGGTCCGGTTCTACCGGCCGGTCATCTTCGCCGCGGGCGATGGCGTAGTACCAAGGGCCAGATTTGCCGAAATGCTTGACCAGAAATTCCAGCGCCCGCGCTTTCAGATCGGCACCGGTGAAAATGCCGAGCTTGTTCATCTTCTCGGCGGTGACCGGCCCCACGCCATGGAATTTGCCCACCGCCAAGGCTTCGACAAAGGCGGCACCTTTGGCCGGCGCGATCACATATTGCCCGTTTGGTTTCTTGTAGTCCGAAGCCAGCTTGGCGAGGAATTTGTTGTAGGAGACCCCTGCCGAAGCGGTCAGCCCGGTCCAATCGAAAATGCGCTGGCGGATTTCACTGGCGGTCGCCGAGGCGGTTGGCAGCCGGCGCAGATTTGCCGTCACATCGAGATAGGCCTCATCCAGTGACAAGGGCTCCACCAGAGGGGTGTATTCCAGGAAGATGGAACGGATCTGGCGCGAGACGGCCCGGTAAACCTCGAAGCGTGGCGGCACGAAAATCAGCTCCGGGCATTTGCGCTGCGCCGTGGTGGAGGGCATGGCCGAGCGCACGCCGAATTTGCGCGCCTCATAGCTCGCCGCCGCCACCACGCCGCGTTTGTAGGGATAGCCTACCGCCACAGGCTTGCCTTTAAGCTCCTCACGGTCGCGCTGCTCCACCGAGGCGTAGAAGGCGTCCATGTCGATATGGATGATCTTGCGGACCATCTTGTCTGGCATTGTCCTGTTGAAATGGCGCGGCAGGGTAGGGCCTCCGCGCTGGAAGGGACAGCCGGTCTGACGCCGCTGCTCTTATTCTCGAAAGGGTCGGTCGCCCGCCCGGTCCGGGCATTCGCGGGTCAAGGGATTGCCAGCTTCTGCAATGCTGGCACGCAGCTCGCTGGCGCGTGAATCCAGCTTGGCCGCGATGGCGCAAACATAGCGCTCCATCATCTGCTTGCGCCAATAGAGAGTGCGGTATTCCATCCGGCGCGGTTCGGGGATTTCGGCTTCATGAGGTGCCTGTTGAGGCGCAGGCTTCTCGATATCGTCCTCGGTATAGAGTGCGGGCAGATGGTGGCGGGCCCACAAGGCCAGCTCTTCCGCGGCGGGGGTCCAGCAATCCGGAGCCGTGATGTGCGGGTCCTTATAGGCGCGGATGGTCTTCTCCCAGACATATCCGCCCAGCCCGCGATGCTTCTCCAGCAGCTGATCGCGCTGATTTTCACACCACATCGCTTCAGCCATCTCGTAGGGAATTTGCGCCGCCTTGCGGACATCGGCGAGGGCCTCTTCCAACTCGCGGATATGCTTGCGGGCCTCCCGGCTGGCGCCCAGCCGGCTCATTGTGCCGATGACATAGACCGCCATGACCCCGATCAGGACGATCATACCCAGCCCGGCCCAGCCTAAGCCGTTCCAGAACCAGCTGATTTGAGAAAAGCCCAAAGCGAGAGCCAAAGGCACACCAACGGCCGCGGCAGCAAAGACCGCCCGGCCCCTACGGTCCGGCACCGCTTCGGGTGCAGGTTCGACACGTTCGACGGACGCGTGCATGCCCTTTCTGTCTCATGAGTCGGTAATTTGGCCAAATCACATACGCATAGGATCGGGTAGATCAATGTCTTCGTCTGCATGGGATGGAGCGCTGCTTTTGCTTGTGAATTGAACTTTCGGATGCATCTAGGCGCTAGGATTTTCTGCGCTTGTATTCGTTGTCAAATTTGACTACATTGGGGGCGGAGATGATCCGCAATTCGCGAAGGATCAACTGGGTAAAGGCGGCGCTGAAGGATTTTCAGGAATTTCCGGAAGATGCCCGGATTCGTGCTCTGATGGTGCTGACGTTTGTGGCGGAAGGAGTAACGCCCGATATCGCCAAGCCGCTTGCCGGTCTTGGCAGCGGTGTCTGGGAGCTGGCCATCAAGGCGCGCGGCGATGCCTTTCGTGTGGTTTACGCGTTGCAACTCTGTGAGGACATCTGGGTGGTGCATGCCTTCCAGAAGAAATCCAAGAAGGGTATCGCTACACCCAAGCATGACATCGATCTCGTTCGCGAGCGGATCAAACGGCTAAAGGAATATCTGTCATGACGGCTATGCGCGATAAGAAGAAAACGCTGGATGTCGTGAAAGGCAGCGGCAATGTCTTTGCCGATTTTGGTCTGCCCGATGCCGGACTGCTTCAGGTGAAAGCGCTGTTGGCGGCCGAGATTGTCAAAGCATTGGACGAAGAAGGACACACGGTCCGTAAAGCCGAAAGCCTGACCAAAATCGCTGCCGCCGATTTCTCACGACTGCGGGGAGCCGATCTCTCCCGCTTCACCATTGACCGCCTCTTGACCATCCTCAACCGCCTCGGCCGCAAAGTGGATGTGGCTGTGAAGGTAAGGCAGAGTACTTCGAGCGGGGCGAGCGAGAGCTCCCGGGAGCTGGCTTAGCGGACGTAGTTGCACCACTGCAAAAACAACGCCCCGGACGTGGCGAATGTCCGGGGCGCTTCAGAAAATCAGGATCGACCGGGAAGAGGGGTTAAATCGGCATATCGATACTGACCTCCATCCGTTTGGCGACGCCTGTGCCGTAAGCCGAATCGGCGCGGAAGAAATGGCAGATCTGCCGTTTCACGATCGCTTCGGGCACGCCTTGCATGGCTCCGGCGATGGTATCCATCAGCCGTTCCTGCTGCGCCGAAGTCATCAGGCGGAAGAGGTCCCCGGCCTGGCTGTAATCGTCATTGCCTTGGCGATGATCGTAGCGGTCGCCATCGCCCGAAATCTTCAGCGGCGGCTCCTTGAAACGCGGGTCCTCTTTCGGCCCGCCGAAGCTGTTGGGCTCGTAATTCACAGCACCGCCGCCATTGCCGTCGAAACGGCCGGTGCCGTCGCGATAGTAATTGTGCACCGGACAGCGCGGCTTGTTCACCGGCAGCGCCTCATAATTCACGCCCAGCCGGTAACGATGGGCATCGGCATAAGAGAGCACACGGAACTGCAGCATCTTGTCGGGGCTGTGGCCGATGCCGGGCACCACATTGCCGGGCGAGAAGCTTGCTTGTTCCACCTCGGCAAAATAGTTTTCCGGGTTGCGGTTGAGCTCCAAGATGCCCACCTCGATCAGCGGATAATCCTTGTGCGGCCACACTTTGGTGAGGTCGAAGGGATTGTACGGCGTCTTCTCGGCCTCGGTTTCCGGCATCACCTGTACGCAGAAGCGCCACTTCGGGAAATTGCTGCGCTCGATACTGTTGAAGAGATCACGCTGATGAGTCTCGCGGTCCTCACCAACCAGCTTGGCCGCTTCATCGCCCGTGATGTTCTCGATGCCTTGCAGGGTCTTGAAGTGGAATTTGACCCAGAAGCGCTCGCCCGCTGCATTGAAGAAGCTGTAGGTGTGCGAGCCAAAGCCATCCATATGGCGATAGCTCTTGGGCAGGCCGCGGTCCGACATCAGAATGGTGAGCTGATGCAGACTTTCGGGGCTCAGCGACCAGAAATCCCACATTGCCGTGGCGCTGCGCAGATTGCTGCGTGGATCGCGTTTCTGCGTATGGATGAAGTCGGGGAATTTGTACGGATCGCGCACGAAGAACACCGGGGTGTTGTTGCCGACCAGGTCCCAATTGCCTTCCTCGGTATAGACCTTGAGCGCGAAGCCGCGCACATCGCGTTCGGCATCGGCCGCGCCGCGCTCGCCCGCCACGGTGGAGAAGCGCAAGAGCACTTCGCTCTCAGCCCCTTTCTGCAAGGCTTTGGCCTTGGTGAAGCGGGAGATGTCGCCTGTGATGGTCAGGCGTCCGAAAGCCGCCGAGCCTTTGGCATGCACCACGCGCTCGGGAATGCGTTCGCGGTTGAAATGGGCGTGTTTTTCGAAGAGCTGCCAGTCCTGGGCCAGAAGCGGCCCGCGCGGTCCGGCGGTCAGGCTGTTCTGGTTGTCGCCAACGGGGATGCCGGCAGCGGTGGTGAGCTTCTCAGACATGGATCTCTCCCGAATGGTTTGGCTGAGGAGGGATGCTGCCGCTGCGAGGATGATTTGTAAAATTGATTGTTTATAACTGTTCGATAGATAATAGCTATTTATATCCCTTCGCCGGGGCGCGGCAGGCGGCTTCCACTCTGTGGCCCCGCGCCGCGATTTCGGGGGGACTTGGTCCTTGAAATCGTAAGGCAAAAGAGGCTAAAGGAGCGCCCCCTGCTGGGGGATCGTCTAACGGTAGGACTGCAGACTCTGACTCTGCCTGTCTAGGTTCGAATCCTAGTCCCCCAGCCATTTAAGTGCTTGAAAATAAAGCGCTTTTCGCATTTCCCCAACAAGAAAAAACGAAAAAATGCTCCCTTTGGGGCGCTATTTGTCTGACTTAAGCGGTCGATAGGGTTCTCTGTAACCAATTGATAATGCTGTATTTTCTTGAGGGGGGAATGTGAGGGTCAAAAATCGAAGCACGGAAATGGGAAGAAAAGGGAATAAGTGGGCATATTTGACGGTCCACTCCCCACATTAGTCCCTACATTGGTTTTCGCTTAAATCACGTTTTGTTCGTATCACCGAGCTGCCCTGAGGGTCCGCCCAGGATTGCGGACCCTCGGATTTAGGCTCGTCCAAGTGGGTGAGTCTGTACGCGGGTGGCAGTTCAACCGTGCGAGTGCTGATATGCAAAAAACTGCATATGTTTCAGCGATTTCAAATAGTTCAGTAGTTGTGCGGCGTTCTGGCGCACCCTGGAATGATACTGAGTCGAAATACCCATAGGGTTGACTCAGTCTCTCTCTGACACAGAATGGATAGTGACCACGTAAGGGATGGGGGCCCGAGCAGTCGCATGCTCGGTTGCCCCCATTTTCGTGATCTCGCCATAGGTCTGGCGAGATAGGCTGATGGTAACAGCATCGAGGTTCTCCCTCGAATACCCCCAGCCCGTCAACAGGCCTCAATCACGCAGGAACTCCGCTCGCGTAGCGGGGCTGCGAACACTGGAGGCTGCCAGAATGGCAACCGAATACAAACCTGGAGACAAAGTAGAGCGGTCGGGAGTTTACCGCGTCGTTCACGACAGTGATCACACCGAAGAACACGAGGTGACCTGTGTGTACGGCAAATCATTCCCACCGTGCAGACATTGCGGAAAGCACCCTCGCTTCATTTTAGTTCGTGGGGCGCAACACATCGACGCCAACGAGTGGTTCAAATAACGCAGGCTCAGAAGCACTGGTGATTATGGCTATCACCTTCGCGGCTGATCGTGATTTTGCTTGTCTCTTGGGCGTTCATCTGGATGTCCAAGAGATGGGCGATCACACTTCGGTCATCGGTTTCAACCTCGATGCAGCGATCTTTCACGGTTGTGCATCCCCGTATCTCAAGGATATCGGCATGTCTCAGAACACTGATAATTACATCAACCAACTCGCCAACTTCGACTCTGTCGATAAGCGGCGTGAGCAACTCATCGGGATTGTGTATGGTGTGGCTAACGCTTTACGCAATTCACCAGACACATTTCTCTTCTCCAATATACCGGGCGGCTTCCCGATAGAAGTTGCGATGGGCTCCAAAAGCGTCTCGTCGGATGGCAACGCTTGGCCCTCTGCGCAGCACATTCAAAGCGTACTCATGGAATGGCATCAAGCCAAAGGGGCGCTAGAGGGTGCTTGGAGCGCACTCTCCCAAACGGAAAAGGCAGCTATGAAGCCGCCAAAATTTTACCGGGGGAGATAGGCTGCCACTGCACTCACCGGCGATTTCAAATAGTTCTCCGCTTTCCGCCTAAACCCGGATTAGCACTCTCTTGCCGGTGAGGCACTGCCCAGCCACGCCACAACCTTAAAATAGCGCAATTGATTTAGTGGCAGATTGGAACTGGCACCACGGCCGCTACCATCGCTATTCTGACAATACGCCACTTCGGCTTCGCAAATGCACCGCAGGCCGACAAGAATACATTTGCGGCAAAGCTCCGGACCTCACTTTACATTCACTAACTTGCGCGATTTGAGAAAACTAGGCAGCGCTTGGGTTGTTTTCGCTCTCGTTATTTTTCGAGCCGTCAGCTTTCATAAGAAGTGACCCAAGCTTAATAGTATCATCGTCTCTGTTCACGCGAACCTTGATGCGGCCTTCCGCATTTATCGTCAGTGGACTGAGTACAAATTGAGGTTTGATCGCAACAAGTGTGTCGCCTCTCGATGGTACAGGGAATGTACCGTCCTTAAGGTTTAGCGTCGTGCTGAACCTTGCGGGCTGATCTTCATCTTCTCCTGGCAAATACACACTAAATGTAAGAGTTTCAGGTAGGTTCTCTGTGTCTTCGAAATACAAAATAGAAACGCAGAGTTTGGGCACCGTTACCGGGAAGCTCACGCCACTGAACAACGCGAGATCACTGTAGATACCAACAAACGTTTGCTTCCCGCCAACTTCGTCGCGAATGTCGTCGCAAAAAGTTGCCCACCCAAACGGGAGGTTAGGTCGTCTTGCATTTGTCATGCTGCTGTCTGGTAAACCCCTTGAATGAGTGGCTTCGTACAGCCAGATGGAATAATGTTCTGGGTGTATGTCCTCTTGAATTTTTGGGTTGGGAATTCCATCACGGAGACAGGGCTGGGAGAGTATACAGGGCCTGTAATGCTATATTGATGGCCTGTTACCATATCATAGGCGGTGACTTCAATTTCGACAGCAAGCGCGCTTGCGATGTCAGCAATTGTATCTACACGCCAATTGGGACGGTCTTCCGAAAACCAACGAGACGGCGCCGACTTGTTGACACCAATCTTGTCAGATAGCTGTTGGCGAGTGATCCCTTTTGTTTTCATAATATTCCAAAACAGGCTCACAAACGCTGAGCGCAGCATTGCGCGTTCAACGTCTTTCGTCAGGCTTTCTCTAGTTGTCTTGTGCATCCACATTGTAGTGACTCCCAGATATATAATCTTCTAGTCGGTCGCTTTGGACCCAAGGCAGATCTTTCAGATAGGTATCCCAATCGCTCCTAATGTCAGCGGCGACTTTCTGGTATCCGGCTCCAATGTCTTCTCTGTGATAAACGCGAAAGATCACTAGAACATCGCACTCCAGGAAACGCCCAAACAACCTCCATCCTGGAGGCGGGCGCCTGACACAGAGCGCCCAGGACTCGGGCAAATTTTCTAATTGCTCTAGATCGACTCCTTTCCGCTTTTTGGTCATCTTCCGACTGACTGTAAGCGAGTGTCCTGCCAGAAAACGCCCTAGGACCGCCGCGACCAAACCTGGGGGAAGTCCATCGGCCGGACTCTCACCGCGGAGCACCTTGTCTACATCCGCGGGCACTAGAATTGCCCTTTTAGGGTCCCTTGGCTTCGAAAGGGGGGTGTGAAAGTGCAGCCCGCCTCTCTTCGCTGCCAGGATTTTTGGTGAAGTTGCGTTATAAGTCAACTTGTAGCCCAATCATGGTAAATAAATTAGTACCAATTGATGCTCTGCGCCCCTGCGTGCGAGTGGAACCTTCGCGTTGCCATTCCGTTCTACAGTCAAATCCAATTTCCCCAGCTGTCAATCCATGCTCCCTCTGGAAGGGCGCTTATTCGTCCGGAGTGATAGTTGGCCAAAGGGCCGCAATATTTTGGCACTCAGCTTCTACGTCTTTGAGCCGCGCGGTAATCGACTTTGCAGCGGGATAAACCGCTTTTGAGCCCACATCGATAACAAAACAGTATTGGCTCCCAACTATCTCATCACCACCTGAAATCTTGTCTTCGGCATAACGTTGAAGCACTGCGGAGACTATCCCGGCCGAGGCTGCATCGAGGGTAAATGTTTTTGAAAAATGTACCTTTAAGGCGCCAACCATGGGCTTGCCCATTTTGCCATGACCTCGCAAGACAATCTCGGGGCGAACGCTTACTTCAACGCCGTGAAACGTAAGTTTCTCTGGCCGGTTTTCGCCGAGCTCGGGATTGCCTCCTTTGAGATCGATAGTATCCAGCATCGATTCAAAAGCTTCGATTGCGTCGATATTGGAATTCAATCGGCGCAGCGTCCCGGTTTTTCCCGCTGGTGCTTGTTCAAGTAGCTTCACGGCTTTCGAGAGCATCGTCGTGTCTTCAAGCCCTGACGCTAAGCAAAGTGAAACAGCCTCAGTCGCTTCGCGGTAATACATGCCCTTGAAGTCTGGGTATTTCTGATCGCGCAAAATCTGCCGTTTACGGCCTGCCTTCGCGCTCATGCATTCTGCTAACTTATTGACACTAATACGCGGTCCATTATCCTTTCCCATTATCGTTCTCGCTTCGTGCTCGGAGTCGAATCTATGGAAGAGTACTTCGGGTCATTCCCGCTTTCTAACGCAACAACACTTTGCGTCGGTGGAATCACAGAAAAAGAGGCGGAGATCGCGAGAGAGGATGGTCTCGATTGCGATGGTATGGGTTACTACTTATTCCTCTCGAATGAGGATGATCCGCAAAAGCCAATAGAAGTCCTCGCCAAATTCACTACGAACGGGGCGGCGGAAAAATTGGCTAGATTGTTTAAGCGTGCAGAGATAGCTGCTTAGTCTCTAGTAACACGCGTGATACTCTAGTTTTTGATTTCGTACCGTGGCTATGCTCTTCACGGCCGATGCGGCAGGGGGGCTTTGGGAAGCCTATCTGCGTACAGTGCGCTTAATCGAGAGTGCTCTTTTTTCCTGGGGCAAAAGCAGCACGTTCGGCTCGACAGACAGGACTGCCGCAAGCTTCTCGATCATGTCGAGGCTCGCGCTGTACACACCGCGCTCAAGAGCACTTACATAAGTCCGGTCGATCTCTGCGTCGGCGGCGAGTGCCTCCTGTGAGAGGCCGCGCTCCTGTCGGATGCGACGCAGGTTGGACCCAAAAATCTCACGCAGTTTCATAGCCCTAAAACAAGGTCTTTGATGAGTATTTGGCTACGGAGTATACTCTACAACTCGGAAACTATATGGTAGGTCGTCGGGTCCCCACTAAGAGACATAAATCGCTTAGTGGTTCTGTAGTAAGGCAATCCAACCCGCGACGGGGGTGATGTTGACGCTTTAGTTCGCCACCGCGCATTTCCAAGATGCCGCCATGTCTATCCATAGACGCCCCAATTCACCGTACTACTGGTACGACTTTGTATGCGCCGGGAAACGCATTCAGTGCTCTACGGGTGTGACAACCAAGCGGGCGGCGCGTGCAATAGAGCGCGAGGCAAGAAAAAAGGCAAAGCGCCAAGCCGCTATTATGCGGGAAGCGGAGAAGCTGTTGGATGACTCGCTACGGCTAGAAAATGCTGCATTGCGCTACTGGGAAGAAGTGAAAGACAAGCTGGCTGGCGCGCGCAACACAAAACGAGACCTTGCGTGGTTGGTCCAGTACTTTCCAGACGATACGTTCCTTACGAACATTACCGACAAAGACGTGGCGAATATGGTTGCAGCGCGACGGAACTGCCGCGCCATCCCACCTAGAGGCAAGCGCGAGCCAGAAACATATCCGCTTGTCTCACCTCAAACGGTGAACCATACGATTGTGCGCCTCCAAGCTCTGTTTACGCATGCGAAGCGGCATTGGAGTGACCGCAAAGGAGAAAAGATTCGTTTCCGTGCAGAGCCAACTTGGAAGTCGCATAAACTCGATGTTCCTCGGAACGTAGTGCGTGTTTTGGACGACAACGAGCGAGGGCGCTTGGACTCTACCAATCGATCCGAGTTTGAGGACTTTGTCCCTATCATCGGGTTCGCTACCACGACGGCACTGCGATTCATGTCTTGCGTGACACTCAGATGGAGCGAGGTCCTTTGGGAGATGGGGGTGATAGAGAAGCCGGGCAAGCGTAAGCCCGGCGGGCGAGAGAAAATTGAGCGAGTGCCGATCACGGCGCGGGTCCGGGAAATCCTAGAACCACTAAAAGGACACCATCCGATTTATGTTTTCACCTACGTTGCGAAGCGCACCCGCGATGGGCGCATAAAAGGTCAGCGCTACCCCCTCACTGCTCAGGGTACGGCAACGATGTGGAAGCGGCTCTGCGCTAAGGCCGGGGTGAAAAACTTCGGCTTCCATGGGCTTCGGCGTGATCGTGCAACGAAGATTTGGCGCGCGACGGGGGACTTCTTGATAGTCAACAAGCTCCTCAACCACAGCGACATTGAAACGACGATGCGTTACATCGGGGCCGACATGCGCGATGTGGCGAAGGCAATGGAGGAAACGGATTCGGAACATACCCTCCCCACACTGGGGTCCCCACACTAACGCGAAAATATAACTAAGTTATTGATTTTACTTGATAAATACTATCGTAGACTACAGACTCTGACTCTGCCTGTCTAGGTTCGAATCCTAGTCCCCCAGCCAATTATCTCTCCATTATGCAGCAAGCACACCTAGACAAAGCTAGGCAAAACAGTCGCTTGGCATGATGATTGCCGCATGGCGACTCCACTTTCTGTATTCATGCTCCGCCGCAAGCGGAACGAAATCCGCGACGCGATAGCGAATTACGAGGCCAAGCTGAGGGAGGCGTGGGCAGATTTGGCTGCTGTCCTGTCCACCTTGAGGCTATTTGAGGCCAGCGGAGAGCCGGAAGACTTCACGCCCTATATGGACTTAAACCGGCTGTTCAGGCGGGGAGAGACGACAGAGCTATGCCTAGCCGCCCTTGCCTCTGAGGGACCTTTAGACACGCGCCAGCTAACGCAGCGTGTTATGGCGGCAAAGGGGCTGGACCTGAACGACAAGGTATTGGCGCAAGCCATAGCCCTTCGGGTGGTGCAAACCCTCCGGGTGCGCGCCAAGCGCCGCCAGGGTGTTGATGGTTCCCAGCGGCGCCGAGGCGTCTGCGTTTGGCGCCTCACTTCGGAAGGTGGCGCTGCCAGTAACCCTTCCACTGGCGGGACACGGGCTGCGTTGCCGCCAAGTTCACAATCCGCACAAACTGCGTACCGTTCGCCTCACGGCGGTGATCTTCGCGCCATCCCATTTCAGCCGCATAGCCGGACAGATACGCCTTCCTGATATTGTGGTGCGTACCGAGTTCGGCCCTGCGGAGGCGGCTAAAGAAGCTCTCCGCACCATTCGTGCAAGCCAGCCCGTCGCTGTAGCAAACGCTGTGATTGATGCGGCGCATTTCATAGTGTTCGTGCAGGCTGTCCCACGCGGGCGCTTCATCGGCATGAATGACGGTGCCGGGAGCTACGCGCTTCATCACTTCGGGAACCGCCGCAAATTCCGAGTTTGCCACGGTCGTCAGGGTCCTGCCGCCGCGCTGGCGCATGACGACGACGCTACGGCGCTTGCCGGTCTGGTTTTCAGAAAGACGACGGTCCTTGCGGTCTTCCTTGTAGTTGGCCGGTTTGACGTGGCCGCCAAAGTACGCGCCATCGATTTCCACTGTGCCAGACAGCGTTACCATTGCCGTTTCAGCCGCCATAGCTTCGCGGAGCTTATGCTGCATGACAAAGGCAGTGCGATACTGCACGTCCAGGTCACGGCTCATCTGCAACGCGCTGTGTCCCTTGGCGCCGTTCGTGAAGATGGCGATAGACGCGAGAATGTCTTGAAACGACAGCTTGCGGCTCGCGAAGATCGTGCTGGACGTGGCGCTGAATTGGGCCATGCAGCCCTTGCACTTGAAGATGCGGCGAGCTTCGTACTTGTAGATCGTGAAACAGCCGCACTTCGGACAGACCGGCTCACCGCCGTTTTCCGCCCACCGGATCGCCGTGAACATCTTGAACGCTTCATCCTCGGTTAGCCGCATAACTTGGGACAGGGAGAGGGTGCGGGCTTGGCTGGAAAGGAGGAAGTGAACGGACATATCATCATTTCCGATAGGTACCTATCTAATATGGTGAGGATACATAACGTTGTCAAGGAGAAATATATCGTTTATGATGATGTTTCTAATTGGAAAGGGTGTGCGATGGTTGGAGATCAGGCCTATCAGGACCGCGTCCGGGGACTACTCAAGGCCGAGCTGAAGAAGCGTAATTTGACCTACAAAGACCTTGCTGACCGCCTGACGGCGGCCGGAAACCCAGACGGCGCCGCCAATATCGCCAACAAGATCAGCCGCGGAAGTTTTAGTGCTGCCTACTTCGTCCAGTGCCTCGAAGCCATTGGCTGCAAGAATCTTGCGCTTACTATTGAATGAGAACTACATATCATTTTTGATTGTATTTATACTTAATGCATTGGGGAATCTTGCGTTTTTCGGGAGATTGGTCTAGAAACAAAACCGGCCCGGGTTTGGACCCCGGACCGGTTTCGATGGTGGAGGCGAGGGGATTTGCACCCCCTGGGGCTTGGGTTAGGACGCCATCCCAGCACTGCGCCGCCCCCGCATAAGACGCCGATTTTGGGGCTACCTGCTACCGGCCAAGGTTTTGGAGGTAGCCCCGAATCCCCGCCCACACCGCTCGGCTAGCGCCAGCGTGGGCTCCAACCCTCCTATCCATAACCGGGCCCCTGCATAAGATTTCCCCCTCTATCCCTGCACCAACGATCCTTGTCGGTCGTCGGCCGGAATTTTCTCATATTTGCCGTCGGCGCGCTGTCGGATGCGACCGTGCCGCTCCAAATTCATGACCATGGCGTGGATGATCCGCCCGGGAGCCTCGTTGCCAGTGAACATCTTCGCGGCCTCACCTTCGGCCCGAAGTTCTTCCTTGGTATAGGCGCCTTTATCCAACAAACCTTCGATAAAGGTCAGCATAGGGCGCGACGAAAACGGGACGACAGCGTCAGTGATCTTATCGGCCGCTGCCGCCAATGCCGTCGATCGAACTCTGATTCTCAACGATTCTGTCGTCGAGTAGGCATGTCGCTTGGTCTCGAATTCCAGCATCTTCAGAACGATTTCCCTTTCGGTATCAAGCGCTTCAAGGCTTTTGCGCAGTCCGTCACGCTGAGTGTCGATGCCTTCCAGCCGTTCTCTGAGGTCGTCTCTGATGTCGCGCACTGGCGTGCTCCCGTCTCAATGGTGACAACTGATAGACGACTGACGAGCAAATTGCAATGAGGACTGTCAAGACGGGAACGAACAGTGTTTGTAACTGAGCTCAGTGGTAGCGTTAACGCGTACAGTCCTGAGTCCCAGTGGAGTCAATACCCCTAATAAGGGAATCCTGTGCACAGCCGCAACCTTCGGCAAATTTGCCGGAAGTACATTCTCATCACGACCGACGGCTCTAAAAGCAAAAGCCCCGGCCTTTCGACCGGGGCTTAGGACTATCGGCGTATCGCCTTAATCAGCGTGGCTATAGCGGTGATCAGAAGCGCAAAATCGCGCATCACCGCAGGATCGAACGCTATCATTGCGTCCTCCATGCTTAGAGGTGATGCGTGCTGGCGAGGTACGCTAGGCGTATGCGGTGCCTGTACATCTGCCGCATACCCACCGCCGCAGCACAACGCTGCGGAAGCTGCGCCTTTGGGTCAGGCTCATGGCCTTTCGGCCAAGGCAGTCATTATCGGCGAGTTCCCGACCGAATCAACTGTCTAGGTGTGCTTGCTGCATAATGGAGAATTATCTCATTGAAAATAAAACATTTTCTTGTATTTTGGCCGCTGCCGCAGGGCCGCAACCGTGCGCCGTCATTTTCCGCGGGCGCCGTGCAGGGTGTTGGATTGACGCAATCTCTCTTTGCCTCTGTCCCCATTGGCGGTGGTCAAGCATCTTCCAAAGATGTGGCGGCGGGAAAATTCCAGACAGCATGAGTGACGGCATCTTTGGATCTGCTGATGTGCGGGGAAGGCTGCTTGCCTATATCCGCCGTCGCGACCGCAGCCCGAACTCATCGGAAGACGTGCTGCAGGAAACGCTGTTGCGCCTGTTGGAACAAACCCAAAAAAAGACCATCGAAGATCCCATGGCCTATGCCTTCCGGGTGGCTGACACCGTCATTTTTGCCCGGGCGCGGCAGCGCAAGCGCGAAACCGAATTGGGCGAGCTCGATTTTGCCTGCAGCGTGCCCATCGGCGAACAGGTGCTGGAATACAAGCAGCGGCTGGCCCTGTTCCAGGATGCGCTTCTGGCCATGACACCAGTCCGCAGGACCGTTTTCGTCAAGCGCCATCTGGAAGAAAAATCCCGTACGGAGATCGCCGCAGAAATGGGGCTGAGCCTGGAAGCGGTCAAGAAACATCTGCTGCGTGCCATGGCTGAGCTTGTGAGCTTGAACGAGCAGCTCGAACGCCCCATGGCCGAAATCGGAGCCGACAGTAAAGGGCCCAAACATGAACAATAAGACCCGCAGGGACGACATTCTGGAAACCGCCGCCGATTGGTGTGACCGGCTGGCTCAATTATCAGCGGCGGAGCGGCAGGATTTTCAGCGCTGGCTTTTGGAGCCCGAGCACGCCAGCGCTTTCGAGCGCATGCACCGCACCATGCAGGACGTGGCTTTGCTCGACGCGGCCGATGGCGTTGCGGCTGCCGCAAAACCGCGTTTCTCGCTTCAGGCATGGTTTGGCCGCGCCCTCTTGCCAAAGGCAGGCTGGGGCGTGCTGGTGGGAGCCGCCGCCATGGCCTGTGCCTTGTTTGTCTTGTGGCCACAGCCGCGTCCGGTGGCTTTGGCGCCGCAAGTTCTTGCGACCGCGAAGGGTGAGCGCCGCAACGTGACCCTTGCCGACAAATCGGTCGCTTATCTCAACGCCGATACGCAGGTTTCGGTCAGCTATTCCCCCGGCGAACGGAAGCTGACGCTATTGCGCGGCGAAGCCATTTTTCAGGTCGCCAAAGACAAGTCCCGGCCCTTCCGCGTCATCACCGGCACCGCGATGGTTACCGCTGTCGGCACGCGCTTCGGCGTGGACCGCCTCGGTGAGGCTGTGGAAGTGCGCGTCTATGAAGGCACGGTGAAGGTCGATGGCAAAGGCGTGGCGGGGCAGGCGGTCACGCGCGGGCAATGGCTGCTCATCGATCCCAATCGCGGCATCAGTTCCGGCGGCTTTTCTCCGGATCAATACGAGAATTGGCGCACCGGCTGGCTGGAAGCCGACCGCATGCCGCTTTCCTATGTTATCGCACGGCTTAATCGCTATACGGACGATAAGATCGTCTTGTCCGACGCGAAACTTGGAGACGTGGATTTGACTGGGCGTTTCCGCCTCGACAACACCGATGGCACGCTCCGCCAGATCGCTGCGAGCTTGGATGTGGACGTCGTGAAACGCGAGCATCGTATGGAGCTCGCGCCCAAGCCTTAGGCGACATCGAATCGTCGTGCAGCTGTCGTGAAAAATTCACGGCCTCCAAGCGTCCCCATCGATGCTTGTGAAAGCTCCCCCGTTCAGCCGGCAGCGATTGCCGTGCGTCATGAATGAGGGGTGATTAAGCCATGAGGCTTGGAAGAACAGTTTTGCTGGCGACGACGGCGCTGACCGTCGTTCTGATGCCGCTGGCGGGGGCAAGCGCGCAAGACGCGGCAACGCAGGAAATCGTCACGGTCTCCGGCTATCGCGCCAGCTTGGCGAAAGCCTTTGAGCTCAAGCGGAATGCTGTCGGCTCGCAGGACAGCATCGTGGCCGACGATATCGCGGCCTTCCCGGATTTGAACTTGGCCGAATCCATGCAACGCATCCCGGGTGTCGCCATTACACGCGATGCCGGTGAAGGCCGCCAGATTGTGGTGCGCGGGCTCGGTCCCGATTTCACGCGCACGCAGCTCAATGGCATGGAAGTACTCAGCAACACGGCGTCCGGCATGGACAATCGCGGCAATATTAGCCGCACCAGGGCCTTCGATTTCAGCATGTTCGCATCGGAGTTGTTCGACCGCGTTACCGTGCAAAAATCCTGGTCAGCCAATCAGGACGAGGGCGGCATCGCCGGCACTGTCGAGCTCAGCACCGCCAAGCCGTTCGATTATGATGGCTTCAAGGCGGTGATCTCTGCCAAGGGTATGACCAACACCAATGCCGTGTCTGTCACGCCGCGTATCGTCGGTATGGTTTCGGATCGCTGGGGGGCGTTCGGCGCCCTGATCTCCGCGGCCTACAGCACCAACGATTCCAACGAATACGGTTATCGCAATTGGAATTGGGGCAAGATAACGATTACCCCCGCGCATATCGGCGCCGGCGTCAGCGCCTCGGATGCGGCGCAGCTAGAAGCCGCCACGCCCACCCTGTATTCGCCTCAAGCGATCACCTATTCTACCTGGTATACCCATCGCGAACGGCTTGGTCTTACTGGTGCCTTCCAGTATCAGCCGAGCAATGCCTTCGGTCTCGATCTCGATGTGCTCTATGGCCGCCTTAGCAACCATCGCGATGATTACGCCCTGGCCGCCGCTGGTTCGAATGCCATTTCGGGCAGCATCACCAGCGCTACCGCTACACAGGTTCTGATTTCGGATACCATTGTGGGCAACACCATTGTTGCCGCGAAATACAGCGGGGTCGACCTTCGCAGCGAACGCAACGCGATGAACGACACGACGAATTTCTATCAAGCCGTCTTGAATGGCCATTATGACGTCACGGACGCTTTCAAAGTGAGGGCGACGATCGGTTATTCGCGTTCCGAATATGCCTTGCCGGTGTTCGACAAAGTCTTCATGGAATCGAAGAACCATACCGTCAGCTATAACGTGAGCGACGAGAACCATCCCAGCAACACCTATGATTTCGATGTCACCGATCCCTCCAAGTGGAGCTTGATGCGCCTCGACGCGCAGGAGACCGGCATCGTCAGCGATTATGTTAATGGCAAGCTGGACTTCGATTGGGCGCTGAATGCCGCTTCGAACATCACCTTCGGCGGCACTTACAAGAAATTCCTGAACCGCGGTTGGAACCGCAACAACAAGATTTTCTACAATGTTCCCACGGACACGGCGATAGCCGACTCCAACAAGAGCACGATTCCTTACGACACCACCGTGAACTACATCACCGGAAATCCCGACACCGTTTTCCCCTTGGTCGGGTTTAACCGTGATCTGTCTTCCTTGGCGACGACGGGTGGCACAGATTACGCCGTGGTGGAAAAAACGCTTGCCGGTTATGTTCAGTATGATCTCCATACCGACGTATTCGGCTTGCCGCTCCGCGCCAATGCCGGTTTGCGCTATTTCTCTACCGATCTTTTGTCAGCCGGTCTCGCCAGCGGTACGCCGGTTGCGATCACGCACCATTACAACAGCTTCCTGCCGGCGGCGAATATCGCCCTCGATGTCAGCGACGAGATGGTGGCGCGCTTCAGCATCAACCGCAATATTAGCCGCCCGGCGCTCTCCGATCTGGCCGTTGCTGGCACGGTGTCGACCAACTCGTCGAGTTCGTCAGGCGGTTCGATTTCGGCTGGTAATCCCAACCTCAAGCCGTTCATGGCCGACTCGATCGAAGTCTCGCTGGATTATTATCAAGGCAAATCGGGCTACGCCTCGATCGGCGTTTTCTATAAGAACATGGAAGATATGATAACCGCTGAGACCTCGGTGGTGACCTATGGTTCCACGGGCTATCCGCTGTCGCTGTTGCAGCCGACACAGTCTGCGGCCACCACTTTCAACTACTCACGTCCGGTCAACGGCCGTGGTGCCCACATCAATGGGATTGAAGCGGCTCTGCAGAGGGATTTCGATTTCCTGCCCGCACCCTTTGATAAGCTTGGTATCACCGGCAACGTGACTTACGCTGATGGCAGCAATGGCGTTATCTACAACGCTGGAACCGCCAGTCAGGTGACTATCATGGTGCCGATGGCCAACCTCTCTAAGTTCTCGGCCAACGTCACGCTTTATTATGAAACAGACACATGGGGCGTGCGTCTTTCCGAGGCCCATCGCGGCAAGTACATCACCGATTCCGGCAGCAACGGCAATATCGGCAGCGGCATCGAAGCCACCGACAATATCGACTTTGCCGGCCATTATAACCTTTCCGATAATCTCAAAGTTGTCGTCGAAGGCATCAATCTGACCAACCAGCCGATCATTCAATACACCGACGTTTCGGCCAAGCGTCTGCTGGTCAATACCACGAGCGGCCGGACCTTCACTTTCGGCGTGACCTACCAGTTCTGATTTTCCCAGTGACGGGATTGCGTATAAATCCTGTCACCCTCTCGTGAGATGGTCCCGGTCCGAAAAGGCCGGGGCCATTTCATTTGGCAAAAAAGGTGCAGCGATGGACAGGCGGCAATTGATGGGCTTCTCCGCGGCTCTGGTATTGGCAGGCGCCGCCAGGGCGGATGAGGGCGCGCCCGTGTTTCGCATCGGCGCCATCGCGGATGCCCAATATGCCGACAAGGACGATGCCGGCGCCCGCCTCTATCGCCGCACGCCGCAAAAGCTTGGCGAAGCGGTGGCGACGCTGAACCAGACGGATATCGATTTTACCGTGCATCTCGGCGATTTTATTGATGGCGATCTCAAGAGCTTCGACACGGTGCTGCCGATTGCCCGCCAGCTCCGCCATCCACTCTATTTCGTGCTCGGCAATCATGATTTCGGCGTGCCGGAAGACAAGAAGCCCGCATTGCCGCAGCTCTTGAACATGCCGTCGCGTTATTACAGCTTCGCGCACAAAGGCTGGATGTTTGTGGTGCTCGATGGCAACGAGCTTTCCACCTATGGTTGGCCGGCCGGCAGTCCGCAGGATACAGAAAGCCGCCGCATCCACAGCGAGAAATATCCGCAATCTCCCACCTGGAACGGCGGCATCGGCGATGCGCAGCTGGTCTGGCTGGATAAGATTCTTACCGCGGCCGATGCGCAGCGGCAAAACGTGGCGCTGCTCTGCCATTTCCCCATCGCCCCGGACGACCGGGACAACCTGTGGAACGCAAGCGAGGTGATCTCCCGCATAGCGCCGCATCCTTCGGTTAAGCTCTGGCTCAACGGTCACAACCATGACGGCGGTTATGCCACCGTTTCGGGCATTCATTGTGTCACCATGAAGGGGATGCTCGACACCGAACAGACTGCCTATGCGGTGTTGTCGTTTTATGCCGGCCATATCACCCTGAAGGGCTATGGCCGCCAGCAGGACATGACCCTGGTCTTGCGCTGATCCCATAACATTTGTGACACGCGGCTTGGCTAAGGTCCCGGACCGAGCGGGATAAAAACGAGCGGGTGTTGTGGGAAGTCGGACGGCTTTTCGTGCCGTCATGGCACGATGGGTGATCGGCCCGTTGGCCGGTGCCGCTGTCTTGTCTTCAGCTGCTGCGGCCGATCCGCTTGCCCATGATTTTGCAATTGATGCTGGCAGCCTGACCAGCGCCATCCAGGTCCTCTCGGTCCAGGGCGATGTGCAAATCATGACGGCGGTGAACACCGCCCGGCTCAAGAATGGGCCGGTGCATGGCATGATGCGCACCGAGGAGGCGCTTGCCCGTCTGCTCACGGGCCTTCCCATCAAGGCTGAATATGTGGCGGGCGGCTATGTGCTGAAGCACGCCCTGCCTGATGTGGAAAAGCCTGCGGACGTAGCCCCGGAAGAGGTTATCATCACCGGCTATCGCGACAGCCTGCAGCATGCCATCGATCTCAAATTCGCTGCGGTGGTTTCCCAGGACAGCATCGTCGCCGATGACATCGCCGCCTTTCCCGACATCAATCTCGCCGAATCCATGCAGCGTATTCCCGGCGTTGCGATCACGCGCGATTCCGGGGAGGGGCGCCAGATCACGGTGCGCAGCCTGGGGCCTGATTTCACCCGCACCCAGATCAACGGCATGGAAGTGCTTGGCAACACCGCTTCCGGCATGGACAACCGGGGACTCGTCAGCCGCACCCGCAGTTTCGATTTCAGCCTCTTTGCCTCGGAGCTGTTCTCGAGCGTGACCATCGAAAAATCCTATATCGCCAGCGAGGATGAAGGCGGCATCGCGGGCACCGCCAAGCTGCGCACACCCAAGCCGTTCGATTTTGCCGGGCTCAAGCTCGCGGTCTCGGGCAAAGCGCTGGTCAATGGCGATAGCGCCACGCCAACGCCGCATCTGGCCGCGCTGCTCTCCAATCGCTGGGGCAATTTCGGCGCCCTGATTGCGGTTGCTTTCTCCTCGGCCAATTCGGTGGAGTACGGCTATCGCAATTGGGGCTGGCATCAGGCCGCGTTCGGCAGCGCCAATATCGGCACGGGTATCGCTGTTGCGGATGCGCAGGCCTTGCAGGCGGCGCAGATCTATCTTCCCATCGCCGAGACCTATTCCTCCTGGTTCAACCACCGCACCCGCATCGGCGCCACGGCAGCACTGCAATACCGCCATTCCGATCATCTTGCTTTTGATCTCGACGTGATGTTCGGACATCTTTCCAATCATCGCACCGATTACGCCTTGGCCGCGGCAGGCACCAACGGACTGACGGTCGATATCACCGGAACCCAGCATCTCGATGCCGCGACCATCGCTGGCAATAGTTTGGTGGCGGCCACCTTCTCGCATGTGGATTTGCGCAGTGAGGCGAATGCGATGAAAGACGCCACCGATTTCTATCAGGGCGTGCTCAACAGCCAAGCCGATCTCAGCGAAGCGCTTAGCTTGCACGCCCTCGTCGGGGCTTCGCGTTCGGCTTACGGTCTGCCGGTTTTCGATAAGGTGTTTCTGGAATCGCAGGACCGGACGTTCCGCTTCGATTACACCTCGCCCAAGGCACCGGTGAATGCTTACGGCGGCAGCCTCACCGATCCTTCGCAATGGAATCTGATGCGGCTCGACACCCAGGAAGAGGCGATCACCAGCCGTTATTTCAATGCCAAAATCGACGCCGAATGGCACGCAACCGATGGCGTCAAGCTTTCTTCCGGCGTGGAATACAAGAGCTTCCGCAATAGCGGCTGGAACCGCAGCAACAAGGTCTTCTACAACGATCCGGCCGACCTGACCCTTTCCGGCGCCGACAAATCCGTTCTCAATAACGATACTGTCACGCCTTATGTTGTCGGCAATGTCGACGCTACCTATGCCTCTATCGGTCAGATCCGCAATCTCACCGCTGCCTATACCGTGCCGGGTTCCGATTATCGCCTCAGCGAGGATACCTTCGCGGGTTATCTGCAAATCGACGGCGAGACCTCGCTCTTCGGCCACTCGCTGCGTGCCAATCTCGGCTTGCGCTATTTTTCCACCGGGATCACCTCGCGCGGGATGCTGAACAACGGCACCTCGCTGGCCCCGGTTTCCATTTCCTATCGTTATGATGACATCCTGCCGGCCGCCAATCTCGTTATCGGCTTGGCGGATAATCTGCTCGCCCGTTTCAGCGCCAACCGCAACATCTCGCGCCCGGCGCTCTCCGATCTCGCGGCGGCCGGCACCCTGACCACGGCGCCATTTGGCGGCACCATCACCACCGGCAATCCCAATCTGCGGCCCTTCTTTGCCGATTCCGTTGAAACCTCGCTCGAATATTATGACGAAGGCTCAAGCTATGCCTCGCTTGGCGTTTTCTACAAGAACATGGAAGACTTCATCACCACAACCACCACCATAATGCCCTACAGCCAGACCGGCTTTCCGCTGTCTTTCCTGCTGCCGCATCAGGATCCCAACGTCCTTTACAATTATACGGCGCCGATCAATGGCAAAGGCGCGGCCTTCATCGGCCTCGAAGCGGCCTTCCAGCGTGATTTCAAATTCCTTCCGGCGCCGTTCGACCGCTTTGGTGTGACCGGCAATCTCACCTATGCCGACGGCAACAGTCCGGTGATCTTCAGTGGCCGTTCCGTCTCCTTGCCGCTGCTCAATCTTTCCAAGCTGTCCTATAACGCCACGCTTTATTATGAGAACGACCGCTGGAGCATCCGGGTGTCCCAGGCTTATCGCAGCGGGTATCGCGGCGGGGCGGGCGCCTATGGCAATGTCGGCGACTATTTCGAGGCCACCAGCAATATCGATTTCGCGGCGCACTACCGCATCAGCGATCATCTCAAGGCGACGCTGGAGGGCATCAACATGACCGACCAGCCGATCATCCAATACACCGATGCAACGGCAAAACGCCTCGAAGTCGTCACCCGCAGCGGGCGGACGTTCACGCTCGGTGTCAGCTACGAACTTTAGAGGGATTCTCACTGAGGCTGGTCCCCCGATATAAAACTGACATGCATGCCGGATAGTTGTGCCAGCGGGGTCATGCGTATTGCACATGCCGTCGGGAACGCAGGAACAGACTTTGGCGCAAAGCCAGCGCGATCTGCTGATGCGGTTTGTTGCCGGCAGAGTAGAGGATGCTGCCCTGCGCGAGGATTTGGTTCAGGAAGCGCTGCTTCGGCTCGTTGCCTATGGCCAGTCCAATCCGATCCGCAATTGGGCGGCCTTGGCGCGCAAGGTCGCCGTTAACCTGATCAACGAGCACTTCCGGAGTCGGCGCCGCCATCCCACACAAATGTTGGATGAGGCCTTGCCTTGTACCAATCCCTTGCAGGAGCAGGTTCTCATGCATAGGCAGAGGTTGGAGATATTTCAGCGTGTTTTGCAGGAGATGCCACCGCTACGGCGCGAAGTTTTGATCCGCCGGCGTTTGCGGGGTGAAAGCTGCGAAGCCATCGGCCGGGCTTTGTCTCTGTCGCCGCAGGCTGTGGAAAAGCATATGACACGGGCGCTGCGTCAGCTGCATGGGGCGCTTAACCAGAGCGATGAAGACAGCACGCATTCATTTGATCCGCGGGAAAATACTGGTCCATGAATCGCGGGGAAGCTGAGAACAACGATCGGATTCTGGAAGAGGCAGCGCTGTTTGCTGGCCGGGCGTTGGGAGCCGGCGGCCGCGAGAATGCTGCGTTGCAGGAATGGCTGTCGCGCGACCCCCGGCACGAGGCTGCCTATCGCACCATGCTGGCCGTGGCCGAAGATAGTGCTTTGACCGAGGCTTTGGCGGGTTACCGCATGCCGGATCGTACCGCCGCCCGCCCGCGGCGCCGGGTCCTGGCAGGCTTGGCCGTGGCCGCTACGGTGGCAGGCATCGCCATTTTTGGCATGGCGAGCCATTTCGCGGATTTTCCGGCTGGCGGTCAGGTTTATGAAACCGCCTACGGCCAATTGCGCACGGTCTCGCTTGAGGATGGCTCCAAAATAGCGCTCAACGGCGGCACCCGCCTCACGGTCAAGCCCGGCGGCCGCTCCGTCGCGCTCGAACGCGGCCAAGCCTATTTCTCGGTCGCTCATGATCCGGCTCACCCCTTTGTGGTTGGTTTGCCTGCTGGTTCGGTGACGGTATTGGGCACCGAATTCGATCTCAGTTTCGGTTCACGCGGCGTCGAACTTGAAGTGTATCAGGGCCACGTCCGGTTTGCCGCCGATCACGCGCAGGCGATTGTTTTCGGGCGCGGGCAGCACGGCCTTCTCGCCGGCGGCACGGTCCGGGTTCTGCCATGGTTTGATCCCTCGTCGGGGGATTGGCGTTCGGGATGGATCGAGCCGGCGAACTGGACCCTTGAGCAGGTGACCGATGCCTTGTCGCGTTATTCCGGAACGCCGATCCGCATTGCTAATGGCGGCCTGAAGACTAGGCTTGTCACCGGCCGTCTGCGTCTCACCAATCCGCGAACGCAGCTGGAAAATCTGTCCACTATTTATGGCTTCTCCGTCGGCCAGGATGGTGACGGCCTCGTCTTGCGCTAGCCGTCACGAAATCTTCAGAAAAAAGGCCTGTCCGGTTTGGGGGCCCGCCGCCGTCTTTATTGCGCGCACGTGCCGTTGGGGTGCGTCGGATGAAGGGGGTAGATTGTGTTTTGTGAGTTTGACCGTTTTTTGCGCATCACGGCATCCGTTGTGGTGCTGGGTCTTTGCTCGGTCGCAACTTGTGCCCGGGCTGAAAGCAGTATCAACCAGCCCGTCGCCTTGGATATCAAGCCGGGTTCCATCGATACGGCGCTGACGCAGCTTTCCCGCGCCACCGGTATTCAGATCGTGGCGGATCCTGCGGTGTTGGCGGGCAAAAAGACCAATGGTGTCCACGGCACACTCGATTTTACGCATGCGCTGGATGCGCTGTTGAGCGGCCAAAACCTGACCTATGCGCGCAAAGGCGATACGGTCCTCATCAAGGCCTTGGTGAAGGCCTCGGCCTCTGGCGAGACGGGCGGACAGGAAGCGATGCTCGAAAGCGTCGTGGTCACGGGATTTCGTCCGTCTCTCGAACGCGCCCTCGCCGAAAAGCGCTCGGCCGCAAATGTTGTGGAAGTGATCCGGTCGGAAGATATCGGCAAGTTTCCTTCCAACAACATCGCCGAAGCGCTCCAGCGTGTTCCCGGTCTTTCCATCACGCGGGATCGCGGTGAAGGTCTGTTCGTGCGCGTGCGCGGCTTGGGTCCTCAGTTTCAAAACGTGACGATCGATGGACGCACCGCGGCGGTGAACGAAAATGTCCGCGACTCGGGCCAATACGGCCGCCAATTCCGTTTCGATACCCTGCCGTCGGAACTCGTTGCCAGTGTCGAAGTGGCCAAATCTCCGTTGGCTTCGCAGGACGAAGGTGCGATTGGCGGTACGGTGGATATCCGCACTTTCAAGCCGCTGGATTTTGCCGATCCCACGCTCGCCCTCAGCTACACCGCAAGCTATGTGCAACTGGCTGAAAAGATCGACCCCAAGGTTTCGGGGCTGGTGAGCTGGGTCGATGACAGCCACAAATTCGGTGCGCTTCTGGCCGTCAGCTATAACCACCGCTCGCTCCGGTCGGACCGTATCACGGGCGTTTCCTGGTCGGCCAATGCCATCGATGTGACCGGCGACGGGGTTGCGGATACCAAATACACCGCCGACTCGACGCGCCCGACGCTGGAGCGCGAAAACCGGAACCGTTACGGGGTCACCGGCAGAGTGCAATGGCGCCTCGACGATAATACCGAAATCACGCTCAGCGATTTTTATACTTTTCTGGACGACAAGTATGATGAGCTGACTTATTCCTCCGATTTCTCCTATGGCAGCCTGGTTGCAGGCACAGCCCAGCTGCGCGACGGAGCATTGGTCGGCGGCACTACTACGGTATCGACCCAGATCGGCCATGAAGTGGATGATCTGACCCACGCCAACAACCTGCTCGATCTCGCGGTCAGTCACCACATCGGCGGCCTCGAGTTGACCGCGGACGTCTACTGGGGCAATGCGCTTTCCGATACCAACAAGCCGATCACCCGCACGCGCGTCATGGATAGCGTCGGCAAGGTAGCATTTTCGCTGCCGACGGTCGGCAGCGGCGTTCCCAGCCTGTCTTTTCTGACCACCAATCTCAACTCGGATATTCTTGGCTTCCGCCGTATCGAGTGGCGCACAATCGAGTCGCTCGACTCGGAAGTTGCCGGTCAGCTTGATGCCAAATACGCGCTGAATTGGGGGCCGGTTGCGCAGCTTCGTGCCGGGTTCAAATATCTCGACCGGTTTCGCCGCTATAGCCGCCGCGACATCAATTTCACCACCGACACCAATGGAACGACGGTCGGCAAGAACGGCGGCGGCAAGAAGTATGACGCCAGCTTTTTCCGGGCTTTCCCGGTCGACAATTTCTTGTCGGAAGTCTCCGCTTCCTTGCCCAAGAAATGGCTGGTGCCGGATTTCGATTCCTTCTGGGCGGTCCTCAATACGTCGGCCATCACGAGTGCGAGCTTGACGGCCAGCGATTTGCGCAATTCCTATTATGTCGGCGAGAAGGTCACGGCCGGTTATGTCAGCGCCGACATCGATACGTCGATCGCCGGTATGCCGCTGCGCGGTGAAGCCGGGCTGCGTATCGCCAATACCGAGCAGACCTCGGCCGGTTATGCCGGTACGTCCGCGGTGGCAATCCCGGTCAGCTATACCAAGAACTACCTCGACCTTTTGCCGAGCCTCAACCTGGTGCTGGAGGCTAGCGACGACCTTCAGGTCCATGCCTCGGTTGCGAAAGTGATCACCCGGCCTTCGCTCGCCGATGTGTCTCCGCGCCTGACCCTCAACTCGTCTGGCACGATCTATACCGCCACCGGCGGCAATCCGTTGCTCGATCCGTTCCAGGCCGTGCAATACGATCTGTCGACGGAATGGTATTATGACAAGGGCGCGGCCTTGATCGGCGGCGTGTTCTACAAGGACATCTCCACCTTCGTGTATCCGCAGAGCACGCATATCTCCGTCTCCGGCCAGGACTATCTGCTGACCGCGCCGGTCAACGGCGGTAATGCCTATGTTCTCGGGTTTGAACTGGCCTGGCAGCAGAATTTCGACTTCCTGCCGGCGCCCTTTGATGGCCTGGGCGCTCTTGCCAACTACACCCATACCATGTCGCGTGCGTCCTACACCGCCTCGCTGCGGGATGACCTGCAAGATGTCGCCAAGGACAGCTGCAACATCACGGTGTTTTATGAGAAGGACGATTTCGGCGCCCGCTTGGCCTATTCCTGGGTCGGCGATGTGCTGGAAAGCGTGGGCACCGGCGGTCTCACCAATCTCAACAACAAGGCTTATGGATCGCTGGACGGCAATCTCACCTACAAGCTGACCGAGTATTTGACCGCGGTGGTGGATGCCCAGAACCTCACCAATGCGGCGGAATGGAAGTTTGCCGCCAATGGCCAGTTCGGCGGCTACACCTTCAACGGCCGGACCATTTCGATCGGATTACGGGCGCGGTTCTAAACCGTCAAACAGCCGTCGAATTTGGCGGCTAGAGTCCACAGAAGCACCCCGCGGCCGGATCGGTGGCGGGGTGTATTTTTCATGCGGGAGAATGTGATGCGTATACTGGCGCGGCTTTTGATTGCGACGACGGTCCTGGCGGGTGCTGCAGGTGCCGATCCGGCGCCTCGCCCTTATGACGCCAGCGGCCGGGCCCATCTTGAGGCCGCGCTTCAGCGCCTGCCGGACAACAAGAAGCCCAAGAACATCATTCTGTTCATTGGTGACGGCATGGGCATCAACAGCGTCACTGCCGGGCGCATTTTTTCCGGCCAGCAACACGGCGGCAATGGCGTTACAAACGATCTTGCTTTCGAAACCTTCCCCTATACCGGCTTGTCGCGCACCCATTCGGCGGATCAATACGTCACCGATTCCGCCAATGGCATCAGCGCCATCACCACAGGCGTAAAGACCGTCAACGGCGCCATTGGCGTTGATGGCAGCGTGAAACGCGAGATCTGCGGCGACATCGCCAAGGTTTCGCTTCCCACCATGTTTGAAGACGCCAAACGCCGCGGCATGGCCGCGGGCGTGGTGACGACTGCGGGAATCACCGATGCGACACCGGCTGGCGCCTATGGCCACACCACGGATCGCAATTGGCGTTCGGATTCGGATCTGACGCCGGAGGCGGTCCAGAGCGGCTGCACTGATTTGGCGCGCCAGCTGGTTGAAGCTCCGGCCGCCATCCGCATGGATGTGGCACTTGGCGGCGACAAGGTTGATTTTCTGCCGCCGGGCGGCAACGACCGCGGGGCGCGCCGGGACGGACGCAATCTGATTCAGGAATGGCAGAAGCAGAGTTCCAAGGCCGCCTATGTCGAAACCGCCGCTGCTTTGTCAGCCATTGCACCGGACAAGACGGATCATCTGCTTGGCCTGTTTGCCATGGGCGATCTGCCGTCGCCGGTCGATACGGCCTATCACAAGGATGTCCCCGATCTGGCGGCCATGACCCGCAAGGCGATCGAGGTGCTGCAACACAACAAGAGCGGATTCATTTTGATGGTGGAATCGGCCTCCATCGACAAATGGCATCACCGCAACAATGCCTATCGCGCTTTGACGGATGTGGATGAACTGTCCAAGGCGGTGGCCGTGGCCGAAGAACTGACCAGCGACAAGGACACGCTGATCATCGTCACCGCTGACCATAGTCACGGCCTGACCCTCTCGGCCGGTTCGGCCATCGGCGAGCCGGTGCTCGGATTGGCGCAGAGTGACGGTCAGATCAAACGCGACCGGCTGGGCAATCCCTATACGATTTTGACCTATGCCACCGGGCCAGGCGAGGGTGGCGGCGACGAGCATCCGCTGCTCGATCAGAAAACCGTGCTGGATCCCAATTTCAAGCAGCAGGCCCTCATTCCCATGAACAGTGCCCAGCATGCTGGCGAGGACGTTCCGGTTTACGCCAGCGGCCCCCTGGCTCATCTCATCACGGGAAGTTTCGAGTCGACCTATCTTTATCAGGTCATGCGGTATGCTTTGGACGGCAAGCGTCCTGCGGCTGGCCGCTGAGACCGGATATCTCAAGAGAGTTGGCCGGAAACCGGCCGGGATCTGGCATAAATCATTGTCCCGGCTGGAAAATAAAGACATACCGGATCTGGGAGCCGGCGGCCTATTCTGTCGCCCTGTGTAAAGAAACCATCGCCTCACCACCCCTGCGTGCTAGGTTGCCCAGGCCTGCTTCGCGGGCCTTCAGGGATCTTTGTGTCGATGGAAAAACCGGTCAAAAAACGCAGGAGGCGGCGCCACTTAGGCGGCCATGCCCCGGTTTTGGCCGCGCTCGATCTCGGCACCAACAACTGCCGCCTGTTGATCGCCTCGCCGGGGCGGACCGGGGGCATCCGGATCGTCGATTCCTTTTCCCGCATTGTGAAGCTGGGGGAGGGGGTGGCGCGGACCGGCATGCTGTCCGAGGCCGCCATGGACCGCACCGTTGCCGCCCTCAAGGTGTGCGCCGGCCGCATCGACCGTCATGAGGTGCGTCACGTCCGGGCGGTGGCGACCGAGGCCTGCCGCCAAGCGGCCAATGCCCATATCCTGGTGGAGCGGGCGGCCAAAGAAGCGGGCATCGCCCTCACCGTGATTTCCTCGGCCGAAGAGGCGCGGCTGGCGGCGATCGGCTGCGCCCCGTTGATCGGCGAGGCCTATGAGGGTGCCCTGGTCTTCGATATTGGCGGCGGGTCCACGGAAGTGATTTGGCTGAAGCGCGAGAATGGCCGGCCGTTGATCGTCCATTTCGCCTCTGTGCCGCTTGGGGTGATGAGTTTGGCGGAAGCCTGGGCCGAAGCCGGCAAGGTCCCGTCTTATCCCGAGATGCGTGCCGATATGCGGGCCCGCTTCGAAGCCGTCCGCCGCGAAATGGACCGCAAAGGCGCTTTCGAGCTTCCCCGCCATCATCTGCTCGGCACTTCGGGCACGGTCACCACGCTGGCGGGTGTCGCGCTAAAGCTGCCGCGCTATGTGCGTTCGCGCGTCGATGCGTCCTGGCACGAGGTTCCCTCCATTGTTGGGGTGATCGAGGAGGTCGTCGGCCTCGACCGTAAGGACCGTGCGGCGCTGGGTTGCGTCGGCCACGAAAGGGCGGACTTGATCATCCCGGGCTGTGCGATATTTACCGCCATCCAGGATACTTGGTCTTGCGATCGGCTGCGCGTTGCCGACCGGGGCCTGCGGGAAGGCATTTTGCGGGAACTGATGGCAGAGGCACGGCGATGAACGATAGACGGGTGCGCACGACCCGCGGGCGGACGGCCTCTTCGGTGCGCTGGCTGGAACGCCAGCTCAACGATCCTTATGTCGCCGCGGCCAAGGCGAAAGGCTTTCGTTCGCGTGCGGCTTTCAAATTGAAAGAGTTGGACCAGCGCTTCCATCTCATCCGCCGCAATGCCCGCGTGCTCGATCTCGGCGCGGCGCCGGGCGGCTGGAGCCAGGTGGCACGGGACCGCGTCGGTGATGAAGGCAAGGTCGTAGCCGCCGACATTCTGGAAATGGAGCCCATTCCGGGCGTCGATATCCTGCAGCTCGATATGCTGGATGAGCACGCACCTGATCTGCTTAAGGCGGCGCTTGGCGGCGAAGCCGATGTGGTGTTGACCGATATGGCGGCACCCACCACCGGCCATCGCATGACGGACCACATCCGCACCCTGGCGCTGTTCGAAGCCGCGCTCGATCTCGCCATCGAGGTGCTGCGGCCGGGCGGGGCTTTCGTCGGCAAGGTGTTCCAAGGCGGTGCGACAAATGAGGTGCTGACCAAGGTCAAAAAGCACTTCTCCGATGTTAAGCATGTGAAACCGCCGGCCTCCCGCGCGGAATCCGTCGAGCTCTATCTCGTCGCCATGGGCTTCAAGGGCACGAAGGAATAGTCCTGCCTCCCCAATAGGCATTTTCCACGAATGTATTGCGCGCTTTGGCCGCGCTTATCTGCCTTCAGTTGGCCGTCTCGCCCACCTAAAGACGCGCCCGGAAATTGAGAGCAGCGTGGACGAGTATGGGCGTTGAACCGATCGCAAAAGAGTCCTTCGGCAGTGATTGCTTTTCGCCGCAGGAAATCGAAGCCTACGTCGAGAAGTTGGGCGTGAAAAAGGCCCGCTCGCCAATCATGGCGAGCCTCGGTCAGGCCTTTCTCGCCGGCATGTATATCGGCTTCGGCGGCTTGTTCTTTTGCATCGTGCTGGCCGATGCCACGCTCGGCTTTGCTGCGCAGCGCCTCTTGGGCGGTCTCGTCTTCGCGCTCGGCCTTGGCCTTGTTGCCATCGCGGGCGCCGAACTCTTCACTGGCAACTGCCTCCTCACCATGGCCTGGTTTCAGGGCCAGATCAAAAGCTGGGAGCTGGGCAAGAACTGGGTGATCATCTGGGTCGGTAATTTCATCGGCGCGCTCACCCTCGTCTTTCTCGTCTACATGTCGCATCACTATGCGATGAACAACGGCGGCATCGCCAAAGCGGTGGTGACGCTCGCCATCTCCAAGCTGACGCCGGATTTCGTCACGATCTTCTTCAAGGCCGTACTCTGCAATATCCTGGTCTGCCTCGGCATGTGGATGAGCTATGCGGGCCGTTCCGTCGCCGACAAGATGGCGGGCTTGGTTCTGCCGGTTGCCGCCTTCATCGCGGCAGGCTTCGAGCACTGCATCGCCAACATGTATCTTCTGCCGCTCGCTTATGTGCTGGTCGCTGCGGGCCATGCCCCGGCCGGTCTCGACGTTTCGGCGGTGACCATTCCCGCCATCATCCACAATCTCATCCCGGCTACGCTGGGCAATATCGTCGGTGGCGGCATCTTCGTCGGCGGCGTCTATTGGTTCATCTATCGCAAAGCCTACAAGCACTAAGCTTTGCCGCCCTATCGCGTTCGATCCCCGGCAGTGTAGGCTGCCGGGGATTTTCTTTGGGCGAGGGTGTGATGCGTTTTGCTCTGGTTGCGGCGACCGCCGCGATGCTGCTGGCTGCTACGGCCCAGGCGGAATCCGCCGATGCGCAACTCCAGGCGCTTTACAGCAGCGAATGGGCCTGGCGAGTCGCGGATTTCCAGGACGATGAAGACAACACCCGTCCGGTGCCCGCCCATCTGCCGCGTGTCGATGCTGCCGCGCAGGAGGCTCGTCTCGCCCATTGGCAAGAGACGCTGAAGCAGCTCGATGCCATCCCGGCCGCGCAGCTTTCGGCCAAGGAACAGATCAACGCCCAGGTCTATCGTGCGCAACTGCAGAACCTGATCGCAGATCAGAAATTCCGCGGTTACGAAATGCCGGCCAATTCGGATTCCAGTTTCTGGGGCGAGTTCAATTACCGTTCCTCGCGCCCCTTCCGCAGCGCGGAGGATTACCGAAATTGGCTATCGCAGCTGCGCGAGCTGCCGCGGTACTTCACCGAGAACATTGCCAATATGCGGTCCGGCATGAAGCGGGGCTTCACCCCGCCGCGGGTGACGCTGGAAGGCCGCGGCGATGCCATCACGGCTGTGGCGAACGCCAAGCCGGAAGACACCACCTTCTATGCGCCGTTCAAGGACATCCATGCGCCGATGTCAGCGGACGAGCAGGCCAAGTTAAAGGCCGAAGCGGTCGCGCTCATCCGTGATGTCATCCAGCCCGCTTATCGCGATCTCGACACGTTCTGGCGCAGCGAATACCTGCCGCATACCCATACCACGCTGGCAGCGGAAGCGCTGCCGGACGGCAAGGCCTATTACCGCCAGCAGATCCTGCAATACGCCACGCTCGACAAATCGCCGGATGAGATTCATCGCCTTGGTCTTGCCGAAGTCGCCAAGCTGCATGGCGAGATGGAAGCGGTGATGAAAGAGACCGGCTTCAAAGGTGATTTCGCCGCCTTCCAACAGATGCTGCGCAGCGATCCGCGCTTTTATGCCAAGACGCCGCAAGAACTGCTCAATGACGCGGCTTGGATTGCCAAGGAATTCGATGGCAAGGCATCGCTCTATTTCGGTCTTTTGCCGCGCGCCCGTTTTGCCATTCGCCCGGTGCCGGACGATATCGCGCCGTTCTACACTTCCGGGCGTGGTGGACCTGGCGAGTATCTGCTCAACACCTACGACCTGCCGCATCGCCCGCTCTTCAATCTAACCGCGCTCACATTGCATGAAAGCGCGCCGGGCCATGCCTTCCAGATTCCGCTGGCGATGGAAGACAAATCGCAGCCGGATTTCCGTCGCCACTCCTACATCTCCGCTTATGGCGAAGGCTGGGCGCTTTATTGCGAATGGCTGGGGCAGGAAATGGGGATGTATCACACGCCTTATGACCGCTTCGGCATGCTCGGTTATCAGGTTTGGCGCGCGGCGCGTCTGGTGGTCGACACCGGCATTCACGCCAAAGGCTGGACGCGCGATCAGGCGATTGCGTATTTCCGCGCCAACACCGCGCTCCCCGAACACGAGATCGAGACCGAGATCGACCGCTATATAAGTTGGCCGGGGCAGGCCACGTCCTATTACCTCGGCGAGATGAGCATCCGCGCGGCGCGCACCAAAGCCGAACAAGCCTTGGGGCCGAAGTTCAACATCCGCGCTTTCCATGATGCGGTGCTGGCCACCGGTTCGGTGCCGCTGCCCGTCTTAGAAGGAGAAGTGACGAAGTTCATCGCCGCGGATGGCAAAGGCCCTTATCCCGATTTGGAATAAATTAACCCGTAGTCGCGAGCCGTTCTCGGCATTGTGGCAAACGAGGGTAGTTGAGAATCGTTTTCGTTTGTTGCCAGGTTCAACAATTATGGCCCGCTCAAACAAATGATCGCGAACATGATGATCTCGCGCGCCCGTGCAATCGCCCCAGCATGACCGCTTGGCGAGTGTGATACGCGTTCCACTCATATTCTTCGTTATCGTCGCCTCGCGGCAGATACTCAGCCTGTTTGTGAGGCCTGCGCCGTTCTCGAGGCCGGCCTGGTAGCCGGCCTCGCCCATATTTCGCGGTTACTGGGGCGTTTGCCCAGACGTATTGCTGCTGTTCGTGTTGGAATTGGATTGAGGTGTGGCCGGCTGCCCCATGTCGTTCCCGCTCGTATTACCGCCAGAATCACTGCCCGGATTACCCGTGGTGTTGGAGTTCTGTCCGTTGGAATAGGTCGCCGCGTTATTGCTGTTGCTGCCGGCGCCCGATTGTCCCAGCTGCTGCTGGTTCAGCTGATCTGTCTGCGAAGCTTCTGGCGATGACGGCGAACTGCTGCGCGAGGCACTCTTCTTATGATGCTTGCTGTGTTTCTTGGCATGCGTGGTGCCCGTCATGCTCTGGTCGCTGGCGGCACTGGAGCTGCTGGTGGCGTCTGGGCTGCCGCTCATGCCGGGGGTGTTGCTTGTTCCTGATGCCGATTGGGCCGCTGCCATCGGCATCATCACGCCAAATGCCAGGGCTGTAATGCCGGTCAAAAGGGTGTCTTTAGGTTTCATTGTATAATTCTCCTTCCATCGCCCTCCGCGCATCTTGCGCTGCGATCTCGTTTCGCCTCCGGAGAACGCCGTCCGCACCCCTCTTGTTCCTGCCTGGGTTGCGGTGAAAGATGCATTCCGGTGGGGCATGTTTGGGGGAAGGTCATGATATTCCGGTATGGGATTGGTGCGTTGCTGCTGCTCGCGCTGCCGCTCTGCGGCTGCAGTACCACTGTGGCCGTTCAGGCGCGGTTCCCGGCCAATGTTCCGCAAGCCGCGCAGCTCAAAAAGGTCACGGTGGCGGGCTTCGATGGGCCGCAAGGCGATAGTTTTGCCTATGCGCTGGAAGCGATGCTGGCCTCCGCGGAATTTGATGGAAGACGTTATTTTACTCTGATGGGCGGGGCGCGGGATGTTTCACCCAATCACGCTGTGGATTATGGCCGCCATGTCGGTGCGGATGGAGTCTATTCCGGCCTGATGCGGGCGGCCGATTTCGACAATTATCCCTATGAAGAGCGCACCAGCCGCTGCGTGGAAAAGGACGACAAAGGCAAATGCATGCGCAAGGAGACGGTCATCACGCCCTGCCTGCGCCGCGAATTCCACATGGAGGTCTTCGTTTCGCTGGCCGAAACCCGCTCGGGCCAAGTGGTTTATTCCGCCCGCAAAGTTGGTGACACCTCCGCCAATTGGTGCCGCGGCCAGCTGCAGCCCTACAGCGACAACGACATGATCGATGGCGTGCTCAACCGCATTCTCGCCGAGATCCGTCCCGACATCGCGCCTTACAACACGGTCTTGCAGGCGACGATCAGTGAAACAGCCGATGGCCTGTCGCAAAGCGATGCCGCAAGTTTCAAGGCGGCAGTGAAGATGGCCGGTAGCGGCAATATCGGCGAGGCCTGCCGGCAATGGGATGAGATCAAGCGCGACAACCCCAGCCATGCTTGGACGATCTACAATGTCGGAGTCTGTGCCGAGGCCAATGGCGATTTCAATGGAGCGCTGGCTCTTTATGAGCAGGCCAGCCGTCTGACGCCGAAGCCCGACAGTGACATCACCGAATCCATCGCTCGTGCTCAGCGCCTGATCGCGGCCCGTCAGGAACTCCGCCGCTTGAAAGCCCAAAGCAAGAAGCTGTGAGCCTTGTCAGCTCTGCGGCGGGTGGAAGCTGTCCTGCATCTGTGGCGATAGGGGATGACGGGCCCCGCCATCCCTATGTTAAGTGTTCCCATGGCCATCATGATCCGCCCGCTCGGCACCGCCGATTTTCCGCTTATCGCAAGCCTTGCCCGCCGCATCTGGCCGGTGGCTTACGCCGGCATTTTGTCGGCCGAGCAGCTCGAAAATTTGCTCACGCGCATCTATGGCGCTGAGAACCTCGCCGCAGAGCGGGCGGAAGGCCACCGTTTCTGGGGGGCTTTCGAAGAGGAACGGGAGCTTGGCTATGCCTCCGGCTATCGCCAAGAGGACGTGATCTGGATCAAGAAGCTCTATGTGCTGCCGGAGGCGCAAGGCAAAGGTGTTGGCCTGGCGTTGATGCAAAGTGTGATTGCAGGCTTTTCCCCGGCCAAGGAAGTACGTCTGTTTGTGAATGGCGACAATCGTAGGGCGCAGGATTTCTATCGCCGTTGCGGTTTCATCAATGCCGGGGCCGTGCCGGTGAAAATGGGCGATTTTTCCTTCACCGATTTCGTTTTTGTGAAGGTTCTCTAGGCCCGATCTGCGCAGCGTCCGGCATGTCCCCGCATCAGACGAAAGGCGGTGCGCCGTCACCGATATCGAGGCTGCGGGCCTCTTCGACAAAGCGTTTCCATTGCCGTGCGGGAAGGCCCATTTTGAGTGCCACTTCGCGGACCGCGGAAAGATCGCGCCCGCCATGGGCATTGAGCAGGATGCCGCGTTCCCAGACCTCCTTCCAATAGGCGAGGAAAAAGGTCCGGATCGGATGACCGCTGATGCGCATAATCGGCTGGGCCAGCGGCGGATAGCCCACCCAATAGCCGCCGACGAAAACATCGCTGTCGTCGAAGGCCCAGGCCCCGAAAAACGGCGCCACCTCTTTCAGCCCCACGCAATAGGCTTTCACATAATAGCGGCAGCCGTCATAACGCAGGATGTTGGAGACGGCCTCCTTCAGCCTATCGAGGGTGTAAAAGATCTCCAGGCGTTGCACGGTCAGCGTTCCGTTGAGCAGCCGCTCGCCGATGATCTGGCGGCCTTCGGTCTGCACATTGACGGTGGTGGAATAAGGCGAAGCCAGCCGTGTCGTGCGGATGGTGCGTTTGGTCTTGCGGGCGCATTCGGCGAAGAGGGCAGGAAAATCCTCCGAGACATCGAGCAGGGAAATTTTGGCCGGCTCCAGCTCTTCGGGCCCCGGTGACATCAATTCGGAGAGATCGCGCTCGAGGGCGCGGGCCAGCCGTGTACGGACGGTATCGCGCGGCAGGCGCTTGCCGCTTTCCCAGCCGGCGATGGAGCTGACATCAACGCCGATCTTGCGGGCCAAGGCGGCGCGCGACAGGCCCTTCGCTTCACGAAGATACCGTATACGGGAGCCGAGGGTCGTGGGCGTCACGGGATTCGATTTCATCACGGGGAATATTCACGCAAATTCACGAAAATGCACTCTTTCCGAATTCGCCTGGACCTCATAGGCGTGTGGATGGACGCATCCGCGTCGGGCATTCCATGGCAAAACACCCCAAAGCGCTCATCGCCGAGATTGATGCCGTGATCAAGGCTGCTGTGCTGGCCGGTCAGCCGCAGACGGCTGCCTTGTTGCGTGCGGCCAGGCTAGACCTCTTGCTGCGGGTCCATAACCGCAAGCCTTCTGACATCGACGTGGCATCTTATGCCGGGGCGCGGGGTGCGCAGGCGGTCAGAAAACGGCAGTCAAGTCCCTGACTTGATATCGCTTTCGCCTTTAGGGGGAAGCCGCTTCAAGCGACGATTTCGGCTGCCGTTGCGCTCAGTGTGCGGACGATTTCGCCCGGGGCCATTTCCACCTGCAGGCCGCGCTGGCCGCCGTTCAGGAAGACGCTGGTTCCGCTCAAGGCGGCCCTTTCCAGCACAACAGGCACCCGTTTTTTCTGCCCAAATGGCGAGATACCGCCGACGTGATAGCCGGTGAGTCGCTCGGCGTCCTCCGGCTTCATCATCGCCGCCGCCTTGCCGCCAAGCACGGCTGCCAGTTTCTTCATGCTGACTTCGCGGTCCGAGGGAATGACGGCACAGACCGGTTTGCCGTCGAGGAGCAGCATCAGCGTCTTGAGCACGCGCGCCGGCGGCGCCCCGATGGCTTCGGCAGCGGCTAGGCCGATGCGGTCGGCTTTGGGATCATAGTCGTAGCTATGCAGGGTGAAGCTGACGCCCTGGGCTTTGAGGAACTGGGTCGCGCGCGTGGTGTGTGACATGGGTAAATTTATATCACAGCTTCAATTTTTAAGTGCAGCGGTCTGGCCGTGGTGTTGGGCGGTCAATAATGTTCCTTGTCCGCACTTCTTTCCACTCTCTAGATGCGAAGAGGTTTGTTTCTTAGAGGAGCTGGGACTCATGAAATTCATATTCTCCGCCGCTGCGGCGGCTGTGCTGTTTGCCGGGGCGTCTTTCGCTGCCAATGCCAAGATTTTCGACGATCTGGAACAGGCTTGGTCGGATGCTTTCGTGAAGAAGGATACCGCGGCCATCAGCAAGTTCGTGGCGGACGATTGGAGCGGTCAGAGCGACGACGGCAAGACCCAAACCAAAGCTTCACTGCTTGAACGCGTGAAGAGCGGAAAATATGCCGCCAAATCGATGAAGAACCACGACACCAAGGTGAAATTCTTCGGCGGTGCGGTGGTGGTTCAGGGCCTGGAAGACGAAGTCTCTACCGAAAACGGCAAAGATTCGAGCGGCACCTACAGCTACACCGACGTGTTTGTGGAGCGTGGCGGCAAATGGGTTGCGGTGGCCTCGCAGGTCACCAAAGTGAGGAAATAGCAGATCAGCCATGCGGCTGGCGCAAGAAGGCCCGGTGCGCCAGCGCCGCGGCCTTTCTTTTTGCTTCACGGGAGGTACTGAACCGCCGCCCTCGGGACCACGCGTCGCGCTGCAAATATCCTTTTATGGGCGTAGATTAAGAATCGTGGCCGGTCTGGTCGTTTCCGGCTCGAATGGCTGCTCCCTGAAGCAGACGCTGTTCAGCGCCCCTCCATGTCAGCCGTTCCTGGCCACGGAAGGAGGAGAGCTATGCGCAAGTGCTTTCTTTCAGCTCTGGCGGTCTCGGTCGTCGCTCTGGCGTGTATCCCGGCGATGGCCAATGACACCAGTTCGCTTGCAGCTTTCGTGCAAAGCTGCAAGGACGACGCTAAGGGCTGTCATTCAATGACACTGGGTGCCATCATTTCGGCCCGCAACGCCAAATACGGTTGCATCCCGCGTGATCTTAGCGACGAAAAAGCCGCTGAGAAATTGCTCGATTGGCTCAAGGACACCGCCAATCCCAATCCGAAATACCAGAAGGAAGCACTGGTGGATCTGATGTGGACCGGCGTTGATGAGCTCTGGCCTTGTAAGAAGTAGGTTTTATCGTTTCTGGTTCAGCTGTTTCACCACCCGGGCCGGATTTCCCACCGCCAGCGTATCCGGCGGAATGTCCTTGGTCACCACGGCGCCGGCACCGATCACCGCGCGGTCGCCGATGGTGACGCCCGGACAGATGGTGACATGGCCGCCGATCCAGCAGCGCTCGCCGATCACCACCGGCGCCACGTCTTCCCATTGTGCCCGTTCTTCGACATCGAGGGGGTGGCGGGCGGTATAGATATGCACGCCCGGGGCGAGCAAGGTATGCGCCCCGATGGTGATGGTGCCGCCATCGAGAAAGACGCAGCCGAAATTCACAAAGACGTGTTCGCCCGCCTTGATATAGACGCCATAGTCGCAATGAAATGGCGGTTCGAGATAGAGGTCCTTCGCCGAATTCGGGCAGAGCTCGTTGATGATCGCCTGCATGCTGTCGGCGTGATATTCGCTGACATTGAGGCGGTGCAGGATCTTTTTCACCTTTTTGCGCACCGCGATCAGCTCCGGCCCATGGGCGTCGAAGGGTTCTCCCGCCAGCATTTTTTCTTGTTCGGTTTTCATGGGGTACGATCCTGCCTCAAAGACGCCGCAGCAGACCATGCGGCCGTCTTGGCCTCAAGCCTCTTCATTCCGCCGCGGCTTTTCGCTAGCGTCCCGCCCGCATTTCTCCGGTGAGACTCATGTTTCTTCGTGCTGTCGCGTTCGCCGTCCTGTTTTCGACCGCCGCTGTGGCCGCCGATCCGCCAAAAGAATGGATCGATCAGACAACCGGCCATCGCGTCGTGCGGCTGTCGGAGGAGCCGGGCTCGACCAGCCTCTATTTCAACTTCAACGCCTATACCCCGGACGGCAAGACCCTGGTGATCCAGACGCCCACGGGCATCGCTGCGGTCGATCTGAAGACGCGTGTCCTCAGCAAGATCGTCAAAGGCAAGGTGCGGCTGCTGTTTGTCGGCCGCAAGACGGGGCAGGTTTATTACGCCAATGCGGACTCCAATTCCGCCGCACCCAAAGCCATCTATGCCGTGTCCGCTTCGGGGGGCGCGCCGCGCCTCATCGCCAACATTCCGGCCGGTACCATTCAGACCATCAACAACGACGAGACCTTGATGGCTGGGGTGGAGGAATTTGCGGCGCCGTCGGAAATCGGCCGCGATGGGCTGATGCATCATGGGCAAGCCAATGATCCTGCCAAAGGCGAGCCGCCGTCGAAAGGCGCGATGATGAAGGCGCGGCTGGAAGCCAAGATTCCGATGCGCATCTTCACCCTCGATCTCAAGACGGGCGAACGCAAAACGGTGGTGCAATCGGCCGATTGGCTCAATCATCTGGAATTCTCGCCCACCGATCCCAACCTGCTGATCTATTGCCATGAAGGCGATTGGCATCGTGTCGATCGCATTTGGATGATCCGCACCGATCAGCCGGGCATGAAGCCGGTCAAGATTCACAGCCGCACCATGGAAATGGAAATCGCCGGCCATGAATGGTTCAGCGCCGACGGCAAATGGCTATGGTATGATCTGCAGACTCCGCGCGGACAGGTGTTCTGGGTGGCTGGCTATGAATTTTCCAGCGGCAAGCGGATTTGGTACAACCTTTCGCGCAATGAATGGTCGGTGCATTACAACACCTCACCCGATGGCGCGCTGTTTTCCGGCGATGGCGGTGATGCCAACATGGTGGCACATGCCCCGGATGGAAAATACCTCTACCTCTTCCGCCCGCGGCATATCGAGAACAAAAACACCGGCGAATATGCCGAGCCTGGTGCGCCTTTGATTGCCACCGGCGTCTTCGAAGCCGAGAAGCTGGTCGCCATGAAAGACCACAACTACCACCTTGAGCCCAACGGCAATTTCACGCCCGATGGCAAATGGCTGGTCTTCCGCTCCAACATGAGCGGCGCATCGCAGGTCTATGCGGTGGAGATCGCCAAGGCGAAGTAAAGAAAGATCCTCCCTTAAGAGGAGGGGGATGGTGCTTCCAGCGGCAGAAAGTGCTTCAGCTTGCCCGCTTTCGTCCGGGCGAAGCCGTCCACCTTTTCGATCGACACTTCTGCCTCCTTCAACCCAAAGGAATCGAAGGACGCCAGCATGCGGGTTTTCACCCGCACCTCATCGACCGGCTGATGGCTCATATAGAGGAAATGCGCCCCGCGTTTGGTTTGCTGGATCTGGTATTCGAGAATGTTGGGCTGTTCCAGCACCGCCAGTTCCAGCGTCACCGGCAGGATGGAAATGCCGTCGTAATGAAAGCTGTCGACCCAGCGGCCATGCACCTGGCGCACCTTGGCGTGATAGGCGCCGCAAGGGCAGGGCTGATCATCGAATTCGAACACATCATCGATGGCATAGCGGATGATCGGCAGCACCTTGTTGTAGAGATTGGTGAAATAGATGCCTGACGACAGCGTGCCCGGCGCTACCGCTTCGCCTTTGCCGTCCACCGGCTCGATCACCACCAGATCTTCACAGACATGATAGCCGCCATAGCGGCAGGGAAAGGTGCCGCCGCCTTCGCTGGTTCCCCAGCAGGTCAAAATATCCGCCTCCGGCCAGGTCGCTTTGGCCATGTCGTAAAACGCTTGCGGCAGCTGTTCGCCGCCGAAATACAAAATCCGCGGCGCGATCTTCAGCTTGCCGCTGGCTTGCGCTTCGCACAGCTCTGCCACCACGCTGGGATAAGTGAAGATGAAATGCGGCTGGGCCGCGTTCAGCTTCTCGTAATTATCCGGCATGGTGCGCCAGCCGGAGAGATTGGTGGTGGGATTGTTGGGATTGGAGAACACCCGGCTCAGCACAAAGGAGCCGTGACCGGAGGTTTCTCCGCCCACCGTCGCCATGCGTACGCCGTTCGGCACCTCCACGCCCGCCATCGCCAGCGGGATCAGCGAAGCGAAGAACCCGCGCGACATGCCGGCCCACATCCGCGCCAAGGAATCGAAATCATAGAGGAACAGCCCGGGGCGTCCGCCGGTGCCGCCGGAGGAGAGCAGCACATGATCGCCCCAGATATAGAACTGGTCTTTCATGGCTCGCAGCGCCGCTTCGGCTTCGCCCCGGCTCGCGCCCGGCACGGTGACGATCTCGTCCCAATGCTCCATCAGATCGTGCTTGGTCATCACCGGCACGCGCTTGAGATCGTCCAGCGTCGCGGTCTCGGCATCGATATGATCGAGCCGCCCGGCATACCAAGGCGAATGCGTCTTGGCGTGGCGCAACAGATCGCGAAAGGCTTTGGTGCGATGGGCGTCGATCTCTTCGCGCGACCACAGAATGTGCCCGATCATCTCCATCAACAGGGCATGAAACAGTTTCAGATGCAGCGCGCGGCGTTCTTCCACGCTCATCTCGGGTGCGCCGCCCTCGTCGTAACCCGCAACACTGTCCAGCATCCCAGCCCCATCTCACCCGCATGGGCAAACGGTGAGGCCGCATGCCGCTTAGCGAGAACAGTTATCATGCACAATCTTAGGGGGAATATGCGTCAGAGGGAAGACGCCACTGCGACAGAAAAACACGAATTTTAGCCCAAAAATCAGGCATTTGGCTTTCAGCCTCCGCGCCGTGGGGGAAGCGCGCAACGCCAAACTGGGAGAGGGGGTACTCCTTAGGACGGGTCCTCAGCCATGCGTCCGCTGCATGCATCGCTGCTATTTCGCTGCTGCCGCGCGATGCTTATATGCAGTGAGCTGCACCACTTCAGAGCCGCGCATGTTCGGATTTCTTGGCGCCATCATCGATCTGATCACCAGCATCATTAGCGGTGTGTTCGGGCTGATCACCAGCTGCCTCGGCTCCTGTCTCGGCCTTGCAATCATGGGCATGATTCTCGTCGCGCTGGCGGGCGTGTTCTTCCTGCATTTGTTCTGACGATTTCTTTGCTTCGTTGAGAGCAAGCCAGCCGATTGAACCCTTGCAGGAAAACCGGCTGTGTTCTCACTCTGCCCAGCTTAGGCAGGCATTCAAATCTTTTCGCCATTGCGGTTCGCGGCGGCTGTCTTCGGCTTCATAACCGAGGGCAATCACCAGCGGGATCATGGTGCCCCGCGGCAGCTTTGCGAGGCGCGCCACCGCAGGAGCGAAAAAGCCCTCCATGGGACAAGCGGCAAGACCCAAAGCCGTCGCGTTCAGCAGCATGGTCTGCGCAGCAAAGATCGCATTGCGGCAGGCCCAATGCCGGATGCCTGCGGTGCCCAGCGGCAGCAGCAGGAGAGCCGGTTTCCATGATGCCAGGATCAGGCGCAGAAGATCGAAGAACGGATTGGCCGCAAGCTTGAGCAACCAGCTCATCTTCCGCAATCGCTTCTGGTGCTGGAGGCGGCTGGCTTCCTCGAAAGCAGGATTGTTCAGCACGGCGTCCTGTTGGGCTTGGAGCGTCGCGAGGGCGATGCGGCGGCTGGCACAGACCACCAGGAACGCCGTGGCCCGTTTGGCGGCTGTCTGGTTGCGGCAGGCGGCGATCATGGCCGCGCGTCCCGCCGCGGAGGTGATCGCCACCACATGCCAGGGCTGGCCGTTGTTGCTGGAAGGGGCGTAACGCGCCTCATCGATCAGGCGCATGATCTCATCCCGGGTTACGGGGCGTTCGGAAAAATGGCGCACCGCGCGGCGGCGGCGGCAAAGTTCGAAGAACAGGTCAGTATCGGTTTTTTCCATAAGCGAGTAATGTAAGTTCTAGCTTATATTCTCAACTCGCATTCCGGAGGGCGCTCTTCTGGTGCCCAAAGCTTGAGGTAAGGCACTGTTGCGGATGAAGAAAATACCCACACAGGGGCGCGCCAAAGCGACCGTCGGCTTCATTTTGGAGGCCGCGGCTTACATTCTGGAGCGTGATGGGCTGGACGGTTTCACCACCAACCGCATTGCGGCGCGGGCCGGGGTGAATATCTCCTCGCTCTATCAGTACTTCGCCAACAAGGAGGAGATCATCGAGGCGCTTTGGCATCGTCATCGCACGCGTGCCGGGGACGGCTTGAAGCGGTCCAAGGCCATCAAGCTGCCGCAGGCGGAAAAGATCAAATGGCTGTTGACCAATCTTGTCGCGGTGCATCGTGCTGACTGCAAGGCGCATGCGCTGCTGCTCGATACGCTACCACGGCAGAAGCTGCGCAGTCTGGGATTGGAGAAGGAGCGAACGGAGGAGCTTGCAGCCTTTCTTTTTGGTGGTCGTGAGACGAAAGCAGCGCTGAAGGCCTTCATCATCCGCAATGCGGTTTTGGGTGTGGTGCATGCCGCTGTGTGTGAACGGCCCGAGCTTCTGGACAATGCGGAATTCGAAGCCCAGCTTTATGCGTTGTTTGCAGGATATGCCTTCCGCCAAACACGAAAGCCTGCAGCTAGGGTGGCGGAATAGCTGCGCTCTATGTCAGCTTGCCAAACGTGCTCGTGATGAACAGGGCAACGGCAATCAACACGCCCCATTTGCCCACGACCAGGTAAGCGACCGCGCCGAAGAACACCAGGAAACCCAATTCCCACTCCCATCGCCTGCGCGCCGCCACCGTCCGCTTCTGCGGCGGGGAAGGTCATGCTTGCGTGTTACGCACCCGGAGGCGCCGCGTCTTCCGGCGGCGTAGTCTTCGAGCGCGGGAAGCCTAGTCCCGCTCTGGTGAATCCCTGGTTTGGGGAAATGGTTAATGAGTTCAATGGGGTGCTTTTTAACCTCCGCCTTGAATCTGCGTCTCTCGCTTCCCACCTGTATAATATGTGCTTCAGCACAGGCTGTTTGACGGCTGGAATAGGAAGAAGCTTTCCGCCCCCGTTTACGGGGGAGGTGGCCTACAGGCTGCGTAGCAGCACGGAGGCCAGAGGGGCACTCCCAAGACCTGTTCAGGGCCTTTCGCGTCGCCCAATTCAGTGAGCGAATTTTGCTTTGGAACAATGGTTTACGGCCCCAAAAGCCGATTTGAATTCGACTTTTGACGTTTTTGGCTCCCGCCCCTGGAAGGCCCCAAAACCAACAAACAATGATCCATCGGTTGTAGAGGCGCCCGAACTCCCCTCCAGATATGGTGCGCGGATAAACCTTCGGCATAATGTTGCGAGCGCCTTGCGTAGGGGCCGACTCGCTGCTACAGGCTCATGGCTCCAAACACGATGTTGCTCGAACCGTCCGGCACCGCCCGGCGGCTTTTGCGCACATCAAAAGGTCCGGCAGCCCTCAGGCGGCCGGGCAAATCGATGGCAGGGCGCGCCGGCCCGCCAACCCGCGCGCTCCTAGAGAAAGGACGCGTGCGCATGACCAACATCCGGGAAGCTCTCACCTTCGACGATGTGCTGCTGGTGCCCGCAGCCTCTGAAGTTTTGCCGGCGCAGGTCGATACCCGCACCCGTTTGACCAAGACCATCGAGCTTGGCATTCCGCTGTTGTCCGCCGCGATGGACACGGTGACCGAAGCCCCCCTCGCCATCGCCATGGCCCAGTCAGGCGGCCTCGGCGTCATTCACAAGAACCTCTCCATCGAAGAGCAGGCCGAGCATGTGCGCCGGGTGAAGCGTTATGAAAGCGGCATGGTGGTGAACCCGGTGACCATCGCTCCGGAAGCCACGCTCGCCGATGCGCTCGCGCTGATGGAGCATCACAACATTTCCGGCGTGCCGGTGGTGACGGGCGCGACCCCGGGCCATGCCGGCAAGCTGGTCGGTATCCTCACCCATCGCGATGTGCGCTTTGCCATCGATCCGGCGCAGCGCGTCGCCGAGCTGATGACCAAAGATAATCTGTGTACGGTCGAACCCGGCGTCTCCATGGGCCGCGCCCGCAAATTGCTGCACGAGCGCCGCATCGAGAAGCTTCTGGTGGTCGATGACGAATACCGCTGCATCGGTCTCATCACCGTCAAGGACATCGAGAAAGCGCAGAAGTTCCCCAATGCCTGCAAGGACGAGCGCGGCCGCTTGCGCGTCGCCGCCGCCACCTCCACGGGGCCGGAAGGCATCAAGCGCGCCATGGCGCTGATCGAAGCCGAAGTCGATCTGGTCGTGGTCGATACCGCGCATGGTCATTCGCGGGGCGTGCTCGACACCATCACTGCGATCAAGAAAGAGTCCAATTACACGCAGGTTCTGGGCGGCAACATCGCCACCGCCGATGCGGCGCGGGCGCTGATCGAAGCGGGCGCGGACGCCATCAAGGTCGGCATCGGCCCGGGCTCGATCTGCACCACGCGCATCGTTGCCGGTGTCGGCGTACCCCAGCTCACCGCCATCATGGATGCGGTCAGCGAAGCCAAGAAGCACGGCGTGCCGGTGATCGCCGATGGCGGCATCAAGTTCTCCGGCGATCTCGCCAAGGCGATTGCGGCCGGTGCGTCGGTCGCGATGGTGGGCTCGCTGCTCGCCGGTACCGAAGAAGCGCCGGGCGAAGTCTTCCTCTTCCAGGGCCGCTCCTACAAAGGCTATCGCGGCATGGGCTCTGTCGGCGCCATGGCGCGCGGCTCGGCCGATCGTTATTTCCAGGCCGATGTGAAAGACAATCTGAAGCTGGTGCCGGAAGGTGTCGAAGGCCAGGTGCCGTACAAGGGCCCGGTCGCCGGCGTCATCCATCAGATCATTGGCGGCCTGCGCGCCGCGATGGGCTACACCGGTTGCAAGACGGTGGCGGACTTCCATGAGAAGGCGCAGTTCGTGCGCATCACCGGCGCCGGGCTGAACGAAAGCCACGTCCACGACGTCATGGTCACCCGCGAAAGCCCCAACTATCCGGGAGTCCATTAATTGACACCTGCTGCCCGCCTACAAGCCGCCATCGAGATCTTATCCGCACTCGACCAGACGGCGGAGCCGGCGGACAAAGTCATCCGCGAATTCTTCCGGGCCCGCCGTTATGCGGGCTCGAAGGATCGTGCCGCAGTGGCCGAGCGCGTCTATGATTGCTTGCGCCATTTCTATTCTTACTCATGGCGTATGAACGGCAGCGATCCGCGGCGTTTGGTGATTGCTTCTGTCCAGGCAGAAGGCGCCGATCCCGCGGAGCTCTTCACCGGTACCGCTTATTCGCCATCCGCCCTCAGCAGCGAAGAAGCAGCCGCGCCTGCCCGCGAGCCCGCTCCGCGCAACGTGCAGGGCGAATTCCCGCAATGGCTGGAGCCGGAACTGAGCAAAGCTTTCGGTGATGATCTTCTCTCCGAAATGCAGGCGATGCTCGGCCGCGCCGCCATCGACATTCGCGTCAACACGCTGAAGACCTCGCGCGAGAAGCTCATCGCCGCCTTGGCTGAAGAAGGCTTTGAGGCCGAGCCCACGCCACGCGCCACCACTGGCTTGCGCCTTTCTGGCGCCACCACCGCCAAACTCTCCGCTTCCAAGCTTTTCCTGGAAGGCCATTTCGAATTCCAAGATGAAGCCGCGCAAATCTGCGCCGAACTCTGTGGCGCGGCCCCTGGTGCACGCGTGCTCGACTATGCAGCGGGCGCGGGCGGCAAGTCTTTGGCGCTTGCTGCCTTGATGCAGAATAGGGGCGAAATCCACGCCCATGATATTTCGTCTGGCCGTCTGGCGATGCTGACCCCGCGGGCAGAGCGCGCCGGTGTCAAGATTATCACCACCTTCACCGCTCTGCCGCTTGGGCGCTATCACGTGGCGCTTTTGGATGCGCCTTGTTCGGGGACCGGTACGTGGCGCCGCCAGCCGGAGCTGCGCGTGCGCTTCAGCGACGCGCGCCTCAAAGAGCTTATCGCGCTGCAAGCCGAGCTGCTGGAGAAAACCGCCTCGCTGGTGAAGCCCGGCGGTAAGCTCGTTTATGCCACCTGTTCGGTGCTGCCGTGCGAGAACGACGACCAGATCGCCGCCTTCCTCGCCAAGCATGCCGACTTTGCGCCCGCAGGAGCATTTTTCCGTGCCTCGCCCCATCGCGATCACAGCGATGGCTTCTTTACCGCTGTTTTGGAAAGGGCGGCGTCATGACCGCCACACGCCTACCCGAATTGCTTCGCGCCGCAACCATTTCCCTGAACCACGCCTGAAAGAGAACGCTCATGTCCGCTCCCGTCCTCGTCCTAGACTTCGGTTCCCAGGTCACGCAGCTGATCGCACGGCGCGTGCGCGAAGCGGGCGTCTATTGCGAGATCGTGCCGTTCAACAAGGCCGATGCGGCGCTGGCCGAGAAGCCCCGTGCCATCATTCTTTCCGGGGGCCCCTGCAGCGTGCATGAAGACGGCAGCCCCCGCGCGCCGCAAGCGGTGTTCGATTCCGGCGTCCCCGTTCTCGGCATCTGTTATGGCGAGATGGCGCTGTGCGAACAGCTCGGTGGCAAGGTGGAAGGCGGCCATGCCCGCGAATTCGGCCGCGCCGACATCGTCATCGCGAAGAAATCGCCGCTGCTCGAAGGTCTCGGTGATGACAATGGTCGCGAGCCGGTGTGGATGAGCCATGGCGACAAGATCGTCGCCATTCCGCCTGGTTTCGAAGTGGTTGCCACCAGCGAGCATTCGCCCAATGCCGTCATCGCCAACGAGGCGAAGAAATATTACGGCGTGCAGTTCCACCCCGAAGTGGTGCACACCCCGCGCGGTGCCCAGATCCTGAAGAATTTCGTCACCAAGATCGCCGGCATCGAACCCACCTGGAACATGCATGCGTTCAAGGAACGCGCCATTCAGCGCATCCGCGAGCAGGTCGGCAAGGGCCGCGTGATTTGCGGTCTCTCCGGTGGCGTGGATTCTTCGGTCGCGGCGGTTCTGATCCACGAAGCCATCGGCGACCAGCTTACCTGCATCTTTGTCGATACCGGTCTGATGCGTGCGGGAGAGGCGGATGAAGTCGTGTCGCTGTTCCGTAACCATTACAACATCCCGCTGCTGCACGCCGAAGCCACCGATCTCTTCCTCGGCGAGCTTGAAGGCGTCTCCGATCCTGAGAAGAAGCGCAAGATCATCGGCAAGGCCTTCATCGATGTCTTTGATTACGAGGCGGCAAAGGTCGGCGGCGCGGAATTCCTGGCCCAAGGCACGCTATACCCCGACGTGATCGAAAGCGTCTCGGCCACGGGCGGTCCTTCGGTCACCATCAAGAGCCATCACAATGTCGGTGGTCTGCCAGCGCATATGAAGATGAAGCTGGTCGAACCCTTACGCGAGCTCTTCAAGGATGAAGTGCGCGCGCTGGGCCGCGAACTCGGCTTGCCGGAGAGCTTTGTGGGCCGCCATCCCTTCCCGGGGCCGGGCCTCGCCATCCGCGTGCCGGGCGAGATCACCCGCGACAAGCTTGAGATCCTGCGCAAGGCCGACACCATCTATCTCGAAGAAATCCGCAAAGCCGGTCTTTACGACAAGATCTGGCAGGCTTTCGCCGTTCTTTTACCGGTGAAGACCGTCGGCGTCATGGGCGATGGCCGCACCTATGATCACGTCTGCGCGCTGCGCGCCGTGACCTCCAGTGACGGCATGACGGCAGACTATTATCCCTATGAACACAGCTTCCTGGCGCGTGTCTCCACCCGCATCGTCAATGAAGTAAAAGGTATCAACCGCGTCGTCTATGACATTACCTCCAAACCGCCGGGAACGATTGAGTGGGAGTGAGGCTGGTGTCAGCAGGGCCACAGGGGTGATGCGGCTAGCTGGCCTGGAGTAAATCACTTCGAGTGGCTGGTTGCTGATGCCGTTTTTCTTCCGGAAAAGTCATTTGGCGGTTTCTACCAGAATGCGTCCTGCCACATGGCGCTCCATGAAAAGCGTTTTTTCCTTCAATTCGCCGTTGCCGTCGAAGCGATATTCGCCGTTGGCCTCGACCCAGACGGGCTTGTATCGGACGGTAAAGGCGAGGTCGAGCGGGTTTAAGGTGCCTGATATCCTGGCTGCCTCAGCTAGAATCTGAAGCGCATCATAGCCCTGAGATGCGGAGGTATCGGGATCTGCGCCATAACGAGCCCGGTATGCCGCGACGAATTTCCGATTCTGTGGCGTCGTGGCGGCAACATTGTAGAGCCGGATGAAGGTTGTGTTCTGCAAAGCCGTTTCGGAGATGTCGGAAAAGTCATTGCTGCGATCGCAAGCGACCACAATCGGCGTGGTGATCCCGACGCTGCGGGCTTTGCGAAGAAATGATGCTGTATTCGCATCATTTCCAGAGGAGAACATGATGACGTCGACTTTGATCCCCTTCAGTTGATTGACTGCCATGCGGAAGTCGGGTCGGCCGGAAGGATAGGGGGCTTGGTAAACCAGTTCGCTTCCTAGCGCGTCCTGGGCGATCCGGTATTGATAAGCGATGTCCTGCCCGTATGCGTCTCCCTCCCAGACCATCGCGTATTTCTGAGGTTTCCGGCCCAAGGGTGAAGAAATGGCAAGAAAGCGTGCAATCTGGTCGGTGGCTTGAACCGTGCGGACGATATATTTGTAGCCATGCGTGGTCATGGCTCTGTTGTTTGCATTCACCACAAAATGCAAAAGGCGGCTAGCTTCCAGGATTTGCGAAGCTCGTATCCCGACGCCGTCTTCATAATAGCCGATAACGGCGGTCATCTCTGGTGTGTTGGCAAATTCGAGGACGATACTGCGTGCCGTTTTCCAGTCGTTCTTGTCATCACGGATTACAAGACGAATTGGCGGGCGTCCGGGCACTCTGTGGGCGTTGAGCTCGTCTCGTGCCAGCTCCAGCCCATTGACCATGCCATCTTGTTCCTGCGAAATCGGCCAGCTTATGCCGACCACCAATTCGTCGCGGTGTTTTTCAAGGTAGGCGAACCGATGCTCGCCCATTTTCTCCGGTGACTGCCACTGCGGCCACAAGAGCAATGCCAGTGCCAGCAGTACCACCGCCCAGAAGAGCAGTTTTTTCATGCCGTCAATCCTTTCCGAGAATGATCGGCAGGCCGGATTTTCCCGATCCGATGACGACGGTTTTCGCGTTGGGCGATTTGGCGAGTTCTTGCGTCGCCTGGATGCCGTACCAGCTCAAAACAGACGGCGTGAGGCTCTTGTTGACCGTGTCGTTATAGAGCTTCAGTCCGTTGGATTCGATGCGGCGGCGTGCTGCCTCTTTTTCCGCAATTGACAATTTGTAGATGTATTCGCCTTCGAGTTGCTGGTAGGCCATCTTGCTTTCGATGGCTTGCGAGATCCGGGGCGGCAGTGTGATGGTTTCGAGCGGTACATCGTCGAGATCGATGAAGCGCGCCTCCAGGCGGATCTTTGCCAGCTCGCTGACCCGTTCCTGAATAGCCTTCTGCGTCGTGTAGATCTCTTCCGGCTTGTATTGTCCGAACACAGTTCTGACAACCGAGCGCATCTCCGGCTTGATCACCACATCAGCGTAATTCGGTCCCACGCGTTGGTGCAGCAACGGTAGGGTTTCCGCCGGCAGGAAGTAGCGGACGGAATAATGCACGCGAACATTCAAACCATCGACGGTCAGGGCGTCTATCGTGTCTCGGAATTGTTGGGTGCGAACATTGTAGACGTACATTTTGTTGAACGGCAGAATCAGGTGAACGCCTTCCCCGTACACCGTATCGATGACGGTTCCGCCGCCCAGCCGCCGCCACAATATCCCCAACTGCCCCGAATGAATCGAAACCAGGTACGTATCGTGAAAGAATACGGCAGCAAAGACGAAAAGAAACCCGCCAAGTATCCAATATGGCTTTTGATGTCCAACATGGGCTTTGAAATTGCGATATGCCTCGGCGAACCACTGCTGATTTTTTTTCAGAAACGTTTTCATTCGCTGCCCTCCTCAGGGGGCGCACTGCGTCCGGCAGAAAACTGAAGCTTGGGAACGCCGGGTTCCGCAGAGTTGGGTATGTCGCGCAAGGTTCCGTAGTCCATTTGCAGAACGCGATCGGCGATATGGTGATAGCGGTCGTCGTGGGTTACCACCACGACCGTCTTGCCCGCCTTTTTGAGTTCCGGGAGTAAGGTCTCATAGAAATACCGGCGGAAATGCGGGTCTTGATCCGCGGCGACCTCATCGAACACGTACACCGCCTTGTCTTCGAGATAGGACACGACCAGCGCCAAGCGTTTGCGCTGTCCGGTCGAAAGATGGGTGTTGGTGAAATATCCGTCGACGAAGGCCGTCTTGTGGGAAATCTCCATGAGCTTCAACAGCGCACTGACCCGATCCGGTGCCGCATCGCGTAGGCCATGCAGTTTATCGAACAGGTGAAAGTCCGAGAAGATCGCGGAAAACAGGTTGCGGTAAGACTGGATATTGGCCGGACCGATCTGCTCGTCATCGACACGGATCACGCCCTGTTGCGGCTGATAGAGAGTCGTGAACAATTTCAGGAAGGTTGTCTTTCCGCTGCCATTGCCGCCGACCAGAAACAGCATTTCACCATGGCGAATGGTGCAATCAATGGGGCCGACCTGGAACGTCGCATTGCCATCCGGATCGTGATAAGTGAAGCATAGACCATCGACGCGAATAGTCTTGAACGAACTCATGTCGATCAGCGGTACGTCTTCATAGCTCGCAGATTTCGCCAAGGTATCGTCCAGTGTCGCTTCCAGGCGCTGAAGATTTCCGATGGTGACATTGACCTGCGAAACCACCGGAACCATGGTGACGACATTGCCGAGTGGACCGAAGAAAAACAAAATCGCAGCCACGATCTTCGTTGCTGACCCGGTGAAGGAACCGGACAGAATGGGAAGCACGAAGACCATGGCCCCCAAGAGGAGGACCAGGAACATCTCGATGATGACGATGTTGTTCGAGAACAGGATCATGACGCGGGTGCGGACATCGCGCACGCGGCCGGCCGTTTCAGAAAAGTCGCCGAATACGTCGTCGCTTTTTGCGCGGTTGATGCGGAGCTCCTTGAATCCTGCTAGCAGTCCAGTGAGGGAGGTGAAGAGTTTGTCTTCCTGCTCGGAGGAGGTGTTTAGCCCTTCCTCATATTTCTTGCGGTCTTTGAGGTATATGGCGGCGCCACCGGCGATCAGGCCTGTACAAAGCAGCATGGCTAAGGGCGAAACCGTTGCGATATAGCCCAGAGTGAAAATGATCATGACGGCCGATTGCGCCGCCGAAAAGAGTGGGCGCGCTGATTGCGCTATGGCGGCCGTATCCCGGCTGATGCGGGCGTGAATATCGGTTGCGCCAATATTTTCCAGAGCGAGGAGATCGGATCGGCGGATCTTGTCGGCCAGCCTTACCCGCACACTGCAAATCGCGTTTTCGGCAATCCGGCTGGATTCGTACAGGACGTAGCGCAGTGAATAGACGAACAGCGCAATCGAAAGGCCGAACCACAAAAAATGCTGCCAGGATGGTCCGCCGGTTTTTAGGGCGTCTACGGACGCGTTGATAACGGCGAGATTCATGGCATTGGCAACGCCCGATACGGCCGTCAACAAGAACAGCTTTTTGTTGAGGGCGTGGGTTTCCCGCTGAAGGAATTCGAGAATCCCGATGCGCGACGGAATGTTCATGATGAGGCCAATTTTGTTCGAGCGAAGAGTTGTGCTGCCTTGCGAAGAGTGGTTTTTCGCCCTTCTTCGGGAATCTTCGGCCAGGTGAGGCCTAGCTGGGTGAGGAGGGTCTGGGTGCGTGCGGATGTGATTTCCAGATGCCGGGACCGGGGTTGCGGGGATATCCCGCGATAGAGGCCGAAATTCTCCAGCGTTTCGGTCAGGGCGGTATCGGTCTCTGGCTCGTCAATGGCGGCCTTCAACCGGTCCAGGAAATCATCGAACGCGACGACGCGGATAGTCTCTGCCTCGGCGATGAAAGACGCCAGAGTTAGCCGCCGGCTGCTTTCCAAATGATGTGTTTCGTTCGCCAAAGCTTTGGTCTCGGCCAGCCGTACCAAGCCGCGCGCCACCACGTCCACGTGGCAGAGCCATGTGTGAGAGTCATTCGGGACTGCTCCGAGGTTCAGGAAGGCGGCCAACTGCCGGAAGAAAGCGTTCTGCTCTATATTGCGTTGCAGCGGTCCGCCATCAGCAGCGTAGACCATATTTCCGACGCGATGGATGCAAGCGTTGGAGAGGTGTTGGCGAGCGGCGATCACCAACCTTTCGGCCTTCTGTTTGCTGCGAACGTAATAGTTCTCGTCCGGGATATCCGGGACGGGATCGTATTCGGTGAACAGATGGAATTCGTCCTTGGGAGCCTTTCCGGCGGCCGATAGGGTCGAAACGAAATGAAAATCGGCGGGATCGGCGCTGCGATGGGCCGCAAGCTTCAGCAGCCTGGTGGTGGCGGCGACGTTATCGGCCTCGAAGTCCTGATAGTGGCCGAAATGTTTGACGTTGGCCGCGCAATGATAGATTGCCTGAAGCTCGCTGGCGATGTGGTCGTAAGCCCGAGGCGCAAGACCGAGGCCGTCGTGGCGTAGATCTGATGCGAGTACGGTCAGACCCGGTGCGTTGAGCAGCACGTTTCCGTTCTTGGCGCCGAAATAGTGCCGCAGGACATCGCCCAAACGCGCACGCGCGGTCTGGTCGTCGTGGCCGCGTATCAGAGCCGTGACATGCCGCGTCTTGTCGGCCAGAAGCTCGCGCAAAACATAGCTGCCCAAATATCCCGTCGCCCCCGTCAAGACAACGTTCTGGTAAGCTTGGCGATCCTCCGTCGCGATATTGCGATAGGCAAAATTCCGGGTTGCATAGGCGCGCCATTCGGGCGCCAGGGCGGTCGCGCGTTCTTCTTCATAGGCGGTGAGCGCGCTTTGATAGCTGCGCCAGTTGTCCTTGGCGGACTGGATAAGCGTGTAAAGATGCTCGGGCCGGTACTGGCAGACCGCCGCAAAATCGGCGAGGCGAGGATGCTCGTAGAGATCGGCAATGGCGCAACGGAAGGTGCGGCGGAGGTGATTGACGGCGGCGATGGCCTTCAGGCTGTTTCCCCCGAGATCGAAGAAATTGTCTTCGCGGGCGATGAAGCCCCGTTCAAGATGCTCGGACCAGACTTGGGCTATGCGTTGTTCGATTTCCGAGCCTGGCGGTGTTCGCTGAGACACGCTGTCCGCAAGAGCATTCCGACTATTCACCAGGCTGAGAAGGGCTGTCCGGTCGATCTTTCCGCCAGGAGTCACAGGAATAGCTGTCACAATGACGATCGCCGACGGCAGCATATAGGAGGGCAGTTTGGCCTCCAAATAACTGTGCCATGTCTCTTGGTTCGGTTCGTCGGTTGCGGGCTTGAGACAGACAAAGGCCCACAAACTTTGGCTATCGTCGGTCTGCATTCCCACCAGAACGACACTCTGGCTCACGCCCGGATGCGCATTAAGAAGATGTTCGATTTCTCCCAGCTCAATCCGTTGGCCACGTAGTTTTACTTGGCTATCCGAGCGGCCAAGGATTTGCAGATTGCCCGCGGGCGTCCAGCGCCCCAGATCGCCGGTATGATAGAGGCAGCCGGACGCGGTCTCGACAAAACTTGTTGCCGTCAGTTCGGGGCGATTGAGATAGCCTGTGGCCAGCCCCATGCCGCCGAGCCAGACCGCGCCGACAGAGCCTGGAGGCACGGGGTTGCCGTGATCGTCGCGAATATGAACGTCGATATTGGCGAGCGGCTTTCCCGCCGTCAGGCGCGACATGCCTGGAATAACCGTTCCGACCGTCGCCGCGGCGGTATTTTCCGTCGGACCATAGCCGTTGATGTAACGAAGACGCGCCGCATAATGCTGGGCGTCGGCAGCGACAGGCGGCTCGCCGACCGTCATCAGAACGCGCAACCCTGGAAAACCCGCTTGTTCGAACAAGCGCAGATAGGAGGGCGGTAAGGTCGCCACCGTGACACCCAAGCGGGACAACTTGGCCCGCATTCCGGCAATGTCGTCCATCTCGCTGCGGACCACCGGAACCACGGCCGCCCCGACAGCCCAGGTCATGGCCAGATCGGAAATCCAGGCATCGAAGGCGGGCGATGCCATCAGCAGCACGCGGTCCTCAGCCTTGAGATCCAGGGCACCAGAAAGCGCGACACCAAGGTTGTTCAGCCCTTGATGCGATAGAACGACGCCTTTGGGAACGCCGGTCGAACCGGAGGTGTAAATGATATAAGCCGGATCTGAGCAGGCGAGTTCCTGGGATTCCTGTACGGGATGCTGCGGCAAGGTTTCGGGACGCAGAAACGAACAGCCTGTTTCGGCAAGCGCCGCAGGAAGAAGGCGGCCATCGAGAACGATCAGCCGTTTTATTCCGGCGTCTTGGATGATGAACTTCAACCGCTCGACGGGAAGATCGCTCGCCAGGGGGACATAGCATCCGCCAGCCTTCCAAATGGCGAGAGCGGCTTCCGGCAAGAAAACGGAACGGCCGGTGAAAACGCCAATCGGCTCCTGCGGGGCACATCCGCTTTCTTTCAGGTGCTGTGCCAGCGCATTGGCGCGGATGTTCAGATCGGAATAGCTCTGGACGCCCTGTTCGGTCACGATAGCGGGATGATCGGGCTGTAGTGCGCACCAATGCTCGAAGAGGGCCGGGAAGCTCTGCGTGGGGAGCGCTATTCGCGGGCCATATTCCCACTTCGCCAGCAGCGCTTCTTCCGCCGGTCGCAAGGCGGGCAGCGGCATATTCGCGGAACGGTTTTCCGAAGCCAACAGCTTTGCCCAGCCGATCAGCGAGTCCATCCACGCGGCCGCGGTTTCTTTTTCGTACAACGCAGCATTGACGTGCCATTGCAAAACCAGACTGCCGTCAGCCCGTCCTTCGTGGACCAGAACCATGTCCTGTGCGGGCGTGTTGGGGCGCAGGCGATAGGCTTCGTCCGAACGGGGTGCTTCGAAGTGAAGGCCGTTTGGGTTGTCCGAAGTCCCGGGATTTTCCGCCACGGCCAAATCGAACAGAGGGAAGCGCGCCGGATGGGGTGCAAAGCTCTGAACCCTGCGGAAATCCTGATAGATGCGGGCAAAGGGATAGCGGACATGCTGTAATCCCGCGGCCAGGGCGGCCTGCATCTTCTGCAAGGCTTCTTCGACCGGCATCTCTTTGGCGATCCGGCAGGGGACAGGCAGCATATTGACGAAATAGCCGACAAGCTCAGCCTCGTCGGCCGTCTCTCGGGTCGAAGCCGCTGTTCCGAGTAAAAATGCCGGTCGAGCACCGCGCCGGAAGACTTCCAGCGCCAACAGGGTCAGAAACAGGGCGTGAAGGCTCGCGCCGTTCTTATGGGCGAAGGCCCGCAAACGCATGGCGACAGCTTCTTCCAAGCTGGCGCGGAAAATATGGACTCCCTTGGTGTTTTGTGCTGTGCGCCCGTTGGGCCGTGCAAAATCCAAGGGCCATTCGTCGAATAGCGTATCGTTGGATTCCGCATTGCTCTCAGCAAGTATTTGCTGCCAATAGCGCGCATCGCTCTGGCAGTCTGGACTCATCAGATAGGCTTCTTCCCGTCCCGCCATAAGATCGAGCGAAGACTGCGGCGGTGGAAGTGTTTGCTGCTTGAGAAGACGGGTGAGATCGTCGCTCAAGATACCCAGCGAGACCCCATCTCCCACCGAATGATGCAATGCCATCCAGAACAAGATCTGATTGGTCTCCGCGACATGTACGATGCCGGCGCGCCATAAGGGCGGGGACGTCATCGCAAAGGGCTCGCTCTGGCGTGTTTGGCAATGGCCGAGTGCGGTGGCGAGGTCGGAGCATTCGCAAACTTCGAGATCGCCAGCCCCCGGTTCTTCAATGAACCGTCTGAGGGCGCCCGTTTCATCGATGCGAAATCCCGTGCGTAGCGCCTCATGTCGGCTGACCACAGCGGTCCACGCAGCACGCCATTGCGATGCCGGAATATCGTCTGCATTGCAGGCGAAGAGGGTCAGAGGAATGATGAAGCCGCGCGTGTCGAGGCCGGCTTCTTCAGCCACCCAGAATTCACGTTGGCCTTCGGTTGCCCGGTCCGAGGCGACGGTGGGAGCGTCTGCCGGTGCCGTCCATTGGCGCACGCGTTCTGCAAAGCCGCGCAAGGTAGGCTCGACAAAGAGATTCCGCGCCGGAACCGGATGTCCGAGAAGTTTTTCTAGGCGATGCGCCAGCGCGATCGCGAGCAGACTATGCCCGCCCAAGGTGAAGAAATTGTCATCGCGATGAAGTTCTTGCACACCCAGAAGCTCTTTCCAGATATGGGCGATGTCGGTTTCCAGTCCGTCTTGAAGTTCTTCGTGAGCGCTATGAGATCGTCCATCCACCAGACGCTTGAGGGCACCCTTATCGACCTTTCCGGAATCGGTAAGCGGAATGGCACCAACGGAAATCACCGCGGCCGGGATCATGTAAGCGGGAAGATGTTTCGCCAGATACGCGCGCCAACTATCCGCGGGCGGTGATTCATTGCCGGGGCGAGGAAGGACAAAGGCCCATAAGCTATGGTCGATCCCGCCTGTGCTGTCCAAAAGCACGACAGCTTGGGCAATATCGGGATGCGTCCGCAGTGCGGATTCGATTTCGCCCAACTCGACCCGGATGCCGTTCAGCTTCACCTGATCGTCGGCGCGGCCGATGATTTCAAGCTCTCCGTTTGCTCGCCAGCGCCCCAGATCGCCGGAGCGATAACGCCGCCCTTGTGGTGTCGCGACAAAGGCGGCGGCGGTTAAGTCCGGTCGCCCGACATAATCTTGAGCCAAACCACAGCCGCCGAGCCACACCTCTCCGATCACGCCGGGAGGCACGGGATTTCCGTCCGCATCGCAAACGTGGATGCTGGTGTTGGGCAGCGGCCGTCCGGCAGACAGGAATGCCGTATCGGCAGACAAGAGCGCCATCGTGCTGCTGATGGTGTTCTCGGTCGGTCCATAAGCGTTGTAATAGCGAAGACGGGAGGCATAGGTCCGGACATCCGCCAGCGCGGGCGCTTCGCCGCCGGTGACGAGAATGCGCAAGGTCGGTAGATCGGCGCCCTCGAACAGCCTCAGATAGGATGGAGTCACATCGGCGACGGTAATCTTCAGAGCACCCAAAAAGTCCTGGAATTGCGTCGGAGAGCTCAAGACGTCATAGGGAAGGGGGCAAATGGTGGCGCCGAACGCCAGGGGCAATCCGATGTCCGACAGCGAAACGTCGAAAGACGGCGAAGAGAACATCAGACAGCGGTCGTCTGGCGTCAGGCCATAGATCTCGCCAGCGCTCAGGACCAGATTGACATAGGAGCGATGGCTGATCCGCGTTCCTTTAGGCCGCCCGGTCGAGCCTGAGGTGTAGAGAATGTAGGCGATATCGTCCGGCGATCCGGGAATGTCTGGGTGGTACTCCGCGGCATCGAGGGTTTCGGGCCGTAAGATGTGAGGCGCTACTTCGGCAAGTTCGAGAGGAACCGCCAATCCATCTAACGCGATCAACTGCGTGAGGCCTGCATCCTTTGCCATGAAGGCCAAGCGTTCCGGTGGCAGATCGGCCGACAGAGGAAGATAAGTTGCGCCCGCTTTCCATATGCCCAGAACGGCAGCGGGAAGGGTGGCGGATCGCTCGGTCAAGACTCCAACGACGGAACCCCGCTCGACGCCATCCAGGATCAGGGCACGGGCAAGGACATTCGCGTCGCGTTCGACCTCGGCATAGGTTAATTTCGTGGTTTTGGTTAGGACGGCGGGGTGGTCACCCCTTCCCTGCAGACGCTGCTCAAACAATTCGTGAAAGCGCAGCGCTGGTCGCGTAACCTGCGGGCCATATTCCCAGGCTTGGAGTTGCTCTGCTTCTTGCGGCAACAGGCTTGGCAGAGTCGTTTCTGCCAGTTCAAGGTTCTCCGCCAGCCAGTTGGCCCATCCGCTCAGCGAGCTAAGCCAGCGCTCCGCCGTGTCCCGGTTGTAGATCGCCGAATTGACGTGCCATTGCAGGAGAAGTTTGCCATCGGGTAAAACCTCATGGCTCAAAACCATGTCTTCGCCAGGGGATGTCTCCCAATGCTCATAAGCGGCGCCGCGACGGCGCATTTGGCGCGCAGAGGTCGTTGGGTTTTCCGTTACAGCGATATCGAAGATGGGATAGCGCGCCGGATGATGTGCCAGCGAATGCCGATTGCGATGGTTTTGATAGATGTGCGCGAAGGGATAGCGGGCGTGAGCCAAGGCGCCGGTGAGTTGCTTGCCGGTGTCGTCTAGAATGGTGCCAAACGCGGCGTCTCGTGACAGATGAACCGGTACGGGAAGCATGTTGACATAATAGCCGGCGACCCGTGCCTCGGCGGCGGTTTCACGGATGGACGCGGTGGTTCCAATAATAACGTCCGGCCGTCCGATGCGCCGTCGCGCCTCGACCGCCAAAAGGCTGAGCATAACCGCATGGAGGCTGGTGTTGTGCTCGCGCGCTAAGGCTTTCAGACTTTCAGCCGTGGTCGCGTCGAGCGTTGTTTCGAAGCGATGTGTTCCCGGAGTGGCCGTCGTAGAGCGCGCGGTATCAAGGGGGCCTTCTTCGAACGCCGTCTCGGGCAGGCCGCCAAGGAGATCGTCCCAATAGCGCGCATCTTCCTGGCATTCCGGTCTCGCGAGATAGGCTTGTTCGCGCGCCGCCGTGTGCGCAAAATCACCCGCCACAGTCGGCAGCGTTTCTCCGTGCAGCAGGGTTTCAAATTCCTCCGCAAGGATGCCCATGGATTGTCCGTCGCCAACCGAATGATGCAGTGCCATCCAGAAAAGCTGTTCGCCGGTGTCGGCGACCGTGACAAGGCCAAGGCGCCACAGCGGCGCAGCAGCCATCGTAAAAGAGGCTTTCTGACGTTGCCGGATAAAGGCGATGGCCGAAGCTCTGTCAGGCTGGGAGGAAAATTCAAACGCGGCCGGACATTCTTGCGGTGGCGAGATGGTGCGGCGAAGGACACCGTCCGCATCCAGGACAAAAGATGTGCGCAAACTGTCGTGCCGGGCCACCAATGTGGTCCAGGCCGAACGCCATTTATCGAGCGGGTACGGGTCGACGATCCGGATCAATGGGATCGTGAAGGTTCCGGTATCAAGACCAGCAGCTTCGGCGACCCAAAACTCGCGCTGGCCTTCGGTGGCGCGATCGCCTTCTGATGGGATGCCAGAGACGTGAGGCACGAATGCGGTCTCGTTGCGCAAGGTCTCCGCGACACGCGCGGAAAATCTGGCCAAGGTTGGAGCCGCAAACAAATCACGCGCTGCAACCGAGCTCTGCAAATCCTCAGAGAGACGATGCGCCAACGCCACCGCGAGCAAACTGTTTCCGCCAAGAGCGAAGAAATTGTCCTCGCGGGCGACGGGTTCCCCCAGAAGATCGCTCCACACGGTGGCAATGCGGCGTTCCAATCCGTCTCGTGGCTGGGTTTTGCCGTCCCGGCTCTTAGGCGTCTGCAATAGAGCCAGCAGAGCGTTGCGGTCGCGTTTCCCGTTTGGCATCAAGGGAAATGATCTCACTTGCGTGATCGCGGCCGGAATCATGTACTGAGGCAAGTGTGCACTGAGATGAGCCCGCCAGGCTTTTTCCTCCGGCATGGTCGCGTCTGGATGAAGCCGGACAAAGCCTTGCAGCACTTTGGTTTCGCTCGCCGCCGCCGCCATCAACACCACAGCTTCGGCGATAGCCGGGTGGCCCTGCAGTGTCCGCTCGATTTCGCCAAGTTCGATTCGCTGGCCGTGCAGCTTCACCTGGGCGTCGATGCGGCCATGCAATTCCAACCGGCCATCCGCGGTCCAGCGGCCCAAATCGCCCGTCCGATAAAAACGCCCTTCCGGTGTTTCGACAAAATGCCTCGTGGTCAGCTCCGGATTGTTGAGGTACCCCGGTGCGACGCCAACGCCACTCAGCCAAACCTCTCCGGTCGTTCCCGGTGGAACGGGCATGCCATTGTCTCGACGGATTGAAATACGGGTATTGGGAATGGGACGACCGACGGTCAGCGGACAATCGTCTGCCGGGGTTTCCGATATCTTGCCCAAACTGACGATAATTGTCGTCTCGGTTGGACCATAAGGATTCCAGAAATCCAGATACGCGTGATCGCGGGCATCCTCATGGGTGGGCGGCTCGCCACCGCACAGCAAAACCCGCAAGCCGACGAAAGGCGTAGTCCGGGAAATGCGCAAATAGGATGGCGTGTGAAAGGCAAAAGTGACGCCGCACGCGGTGTACTTCCGCTTCAGCGCCCAGGGATCGTCGCGCAGTGTTCGCGACACCGGCACGATCGCCATTCCGTTCACGAGCCCTGTCGTCAATTCCCAAACCGAGGCGTCGAAGCCCGGTGTGGCAACGAAGGCAACGCGGTCCTTTGACGTCAGGCCCGTCGTCTCCGCTGTGGCATAAGCGACGTTGACGACTCCTGCATGCGGCAGGACAACGCCTTTGGGTGTACCCGTCGTTCCTGAGGTATAGATGATGAAAGCCGGGTTTTGCGGGTCTCCGGTGCGCTGCGGACGTTCAGCGGAAATGTCCGGCTCATTTTCCGGGCGCAGCACCTCCATCCAAGACAGCGCCTCCGGTACCACAAGATCGTCCAGCGCAAGCACGATCTTCGCGTTTGCATCTTTGGCGATAAAAGCCAGACGTTCGGGTGGCTGTTCGACGGATAGCGGCAGATAGACCGCCCCGGCTTTCCAAACACCAAGGACCGCGGCGGGCAGCGAGGGCGAGCATTCCGTCAGAATGGCCACGGGTGTCCCGCGCGAAACGCCATGGCGGATCAAAAGCTGGGCGATGCGGTTTGCATCTCTCTCTAGGGCCGAATAACTTTGTTCGCCCTTATCCGAGACTATGGCAAGCCTTTCGGGGTGCTCATCCGCGATGGCCTCGATCAGTTCATGGATGCGCTTGGCCGGGCGCAAAACGGATAGCCCGTTTTCCCATTGAGCGAGGGCGGCGATTTCATCCGGTCGTAGCGTAGGGACAGGGGCTTCGATACGGGCGATGTCTTCGGCGAGCCAGCGCGCCCAGGCAGCAAAAGATTTGAGCCAGGCGTCAGCGGTTTCCTGCCGATAGACATCCGGATTCCAGACGAGGGCCAATTCCAAACCGCCATCCACCAGCGGTTCGTGGCTGAACGCCAAGTCGATTCCGGCCGCCGGGGCGGTGACTTCGTCCGGCAAGATGCAGGGAGAAAGAGAAAAATCTTTTTCGGCATTGCCGCAGTTTCGAGACGGGTTGGCCGTCAGGGAAATATCGAACAGCGATGTCCGGGCCTGCGATCTGGCTTGGGGATGGCGGTGGCGGAATTCGCGATAGAGGAGGCCGGAAGGATAGGCGGCATGTTCTAGGGCCTCGGCGAGGACGGCTTGGGTTTTGCGGATATCGGTGGCCAGCGAATCTGCTTCGTCACTATGCAAAACAAGGGGTGGCAGATTGACGAAATAGCCGACCGCCGTTTCGGCCCAGGCTGGGCGAACCGAGACACTCGTGCCGATAAGCATGGTAGATCGGCCGCTGCGCCGCCTGGCTTCTACTGCAAGAAGGCTCAAGAGAAGCGTGTGAAAGCTCACCTGCTGGGTTTGTGCCGCGCGAGTCAGTGTGGCGACTGTCGATGCATCGAGCTGTTCGACCAGACGGAGGGTGGGTTTTCCGCTGGGATAGGACGGACGGCTATGATCGGTGGGCAGTTCACTGAAGACAGCTTCGTCTGCGCTCGACGCGAAGCCATCGAGCAAGTCGCGCCAATAGCGGCTGTCGCGTTCTGCCTGGGGTGAGGCCAGATAGGTATGCTCTGCCTGTTCGGCGATCGCTGGTCCGTTGAGCCCTTGCGGCAACGGATGGCCAACCAGTAGGGCATGCATTTCCTCTTGCACTATACGCGCGGAAATACCGTCGGCGACCGCATGGTGCAGGGTGAACCAAAACAGCGTTTCGCCATGAGCCAACCGTACCAATCCGGCGCGAACCAGGGGCGGTTCCGTCAGTGAGAAGGGGGCTGTAGCTCGCTCGGCGATACGGCGCCGGGCCTCATCTGAGTTGTGGCAATCTTCGATGACGAAGTTGGCACCGAGCGGGAGCTCTTCGCTCTTCGCTGTTCGCCACCGGATTGTGCCATCGGGTCCAGCAAGAAAAGCCGTTCGTAAGGCCGTGTGGCGCGCCACAAGGTCGGTCCATGCCGCATGCCAGCGTTCCGGCGAGAGAACGTTTCCTGTGACCGTCAATATGCGTGTTATCTGAGTGTCTGTCGTGGCAAGGCCGAGCGTCGCCGCGATCCAGAAATCTTCCTGGCCTTTGGTGGCGATCCCTTCCGTACGTTCAGGGGGTGGAGGCTCGGGAACAGGAGCTTGGACGATTTTCCCGGCCAAAGCAGCAATCGTTGGGCTGGTCAGAATGGTTCGCGCGGCAACCGTAATGCCCAATGCCTGGAGCCTTTGGCTGATAACGATGGCCAAAATGCTCGTGCCGCCCAGAGCGAAGTAATTGTCTTCCCGCAGGACCGGATATGTGGTCAGAACCTCTTCCCAGACCCCGGCAATGTCGTGCTCCAATTTGCCTTGCGGGGCTTGCCCTCGCTTTTCCGTGCTGTCGGCTTTTAATGCTGCCGCTAGAGCCACGAGAGCTTGGCGATCCACTTTGCCCGCCGTGTTGATAGGCATCTCGGCGAGTACTTCGACCCGCGCGGGCATCATGTAGGACGGCAGAGTTCGCCCCAGGAACGCGTGCCAGTTTTTAAGCTGTGTCGGTAATGATGAGCCCTCCACAAAGGCAATCAGTTTGCCATCGTGCTGAACAACCAGTGCGTGTTGGACATCAGGATAGCGCAACAGGGTCTGCTCGACTTCTCCAAGAGAAACAGCCTGTCCCGAAACTTTGACCATATCGTTGGTGCGGCCGAGAGTGATGAGATACCCCTCTGGCGTCCATCGCCCCAAATCTCGCGTGCGATAGACAAGGCCATAGCGCGTTTGCACAAAACTAGCGGCCGTCAGATCGGGCTGAGCAAGATATCCGCGGGCAATACCCTGGCCCGCGACATAGATTTCTCCGATCTCTCCCTGGCGAACGTCCTGTCCTTCATCGTCCAGCAAATGGACCGCTGTGTTGACAAAGGGACGTCCGCTCGGAATGGGGCCGGGGTCGTTTGGATCCACCCGCATCATGCAGATGGTGCCGCACATCTCCGTTGCTCCGTGGACGTTCCAAACCTCCACCGATCGGGCATAAGTTTTGGCGTCATCGGTATTGGGCCGCTCGCCAGCGGTGATCAGGCAGCGCAGGCCGGTTGGAACGGCACCATTGAACAAGCGCAGGTACGATGGCGTGAAGAAAGCCACGCTGACGCGATGACGAGACATCAAAGCGAGAAGCTTTGCCGGTTCGTCGAGGAGCGCGCGTGGTGCCGGAATAAGCGCGGCTCCAGCCAATAGAGGCACACAGAGCTCGCGAAATCCCAAAATAAAGCCGGGTGCCGTGGCGAGCAGAACGCGGTCTTGAGCTGTGATCTCTTGGGCATCGATATGTCCAAAGGCCATGTTCAAGACGGCATCGTGCTGCAATTGAACGCCTTTCGGGCGCCCCGTCGATCCGGATGTAAAGAGTATGGCGGCAAGATCCGTCGGTTTGCCCAGCGTCTTAAGCCGGGAGCCGCGGGCCATATCCTCGGGACTGATGTCCTCCGGGCGGAGAACAGCGGCGTGTTCTCCCGCAGATGCATTCCCTTCAAGGGTGTTCAAAATCTCGACAGGTAACGCCAGTCCGCCTAACACAATCAAACAGCGTATTTCCGACTGTTGAATCATGCTGACGAGGCGATCGACTGGGAGATCTGCTCCCATCGGCACATACACACCTCCTGCCTTGAAAATTGCCAGGAGACTGAGGGGAAGCATGCTTGATCGCTCGGTGAGAACGCCGACGGGCTGTTCCCGAGTTACGCCATGGGAGATTAAAGTGCGGGCGAGAGCATTGGCCCTGACCTCAATGTCCCAATACGTCAGGACAGTCGTATCGGAAATGATCGCGGCCGCTTCCGGATTGCGATCTGCTATCGCTTCAAAGCATTCATGAAACCGTCTCGCCGACCAATACTTGCGCGGACCATAATCGGTTGCACAAACAACCTTTTGAGGCGGCGGAAGAGCTATCATGGCATTCGCTGATCAGTGCTGAGATAACGAATATCAGTATTAGGTAGGAGACGGCGCGATTGAGAGTGACGATCGAAGATGTTGGCGAACTGATCCACGACGAATGTCTTTGTTCATATATTATCTGCAAAGCATATCATGCGATTGTACTGTGTGGTAATGCTATTCCGTCAGTTGTAATGCTTCTCTGTGTACGAAACGTTGCTTGTCAGTATCATCTCGTTTTTCGAAACATGTGAGGCCGCCGCAATGTCCGAAAAAGCCAATAAAAAGTCAGCTGATTCCGTGACAGCTGATCCCATAAAAGACGCTCCTGTTGATCCTGCTGCTCGAGCGCTGCGCGTCGATGCGCTCTCTAGGAATCACATTCTGATGGCGATGGGTGTCTCGTTGGTTCCACTCCCCGTGGTGGACATTCTCGGCGCGATGGCGGTCCAGCTTGATCTGATTAGGAAGCTTTCGGCGGAATATGGCGTTCCGTTTAAAGAGGATCGCGGCAAGGCCATCTTGACGTCGTTGCTGGGTGGGATGTTACCCATGGCTGCCGGAGAGGCTGCGGTCAGCCTTTTAAAGTTCATTCCTCTGGTTGGCTCTACATTCAGTGTGGCTACGATGCCGATCGTTTTCGGGGCTTCAACCTACGCTGTCGGCAAGGTGTTCGTGCAGCATTATGAGTCTGGCGGTACGATTCTGGATTTCGATGCCAGCAAGATGAAAAAAGTCTTCCTCGAAGAGTTCTGTGCCGGCAAACGGGCCGCAACCGATCTTAATGCAAAAAAAGAGGCCACCGGTTAAGACGGGCTGATCAGTTCTGATCACTTGCAACCGATCTTCCGAACAATGTGGTTCGGGGAGGTTGGTTGCGCGTCGTCGAGTTGCTCAAAGTTCATCATTTCCGATATGGAGGGGCTGTCGTGGAAGCGCTTTTTCTATGTGCCATGGCGAGTCTTGTGGTCGGCTGGTTCGGTCGAAATCGAAAGTTTGGATTCTGGGGTTATTTCTTCTGTTCATTGGCCCTGACCCCTATCGTTGGTGTGATTATCCTCTTGGCTTCCGATGCCAAGAAGCTGGAGGATCACGATAACGCTGCCAGTGCCACTCATTCCTCGTCGTGATCTATGCCTCAGGTCTACATCGTCGATCTTGCTGAGATGGAATGTGTGCCGCCGGAGTGGCTTGTTGTACTGGATGACGCAGAAATCGCGCGCGCCGACAGGTTTCTCCGCTCGTGTGATCGTTTGGCTTTTGTTGCCGCACACGCTTTGAAACGATTGGCGCTGGCAGAAGTACTCTCGGGCCAAAGCGCAAGAACGCTCCAGTTTTCTGCCGATTACTTCGGCAAGCCTTTTTTGACCGGCGGGGACAAAACCCAATTTAACTTGTCCCACACGACAGGTTTGGTCGCACTGGCCGTATCGCTCCGAGCTCCGGTGGGAATTGACGTCGAGATGCTCGGTTCAACCGTTTTGCATCGTGAGGCGATGCTCTCCGTTCTTAACGCTACCGAGCGAGCAGCGCTTTCATATGCCGTCGACTGGGAACATGATTTTCTCGCGCTTTGGACCGCCAAGGAGGCAGTGATCAAAGCCGAAGGGAAGGGGCTATCCTTGCCGCTTTCCAAGATTGAGATTCACCAAGACCACGCGCTGGGACCATCACGGCATTGGACGCTTTGGCGGTCCCGGCCAACACCCCGCCATGTCTTAGCTCTGGCTTGGAATGGGAAAGACGCGGTCGAGACGCATCTTTTGCGGGGATACGACTTGACTGCCTGGAGCGCCGCAGGAGCACCCGCGAGGCGAACCTTACCAGGACGCAGAGAGACGTCATTGAGGCTTTGATCATCGAGGATATCGGAATGCCTACCTACACTGATCTGGAAACGCATGGCGACGCGCATTGCCTTCCCAACTTCAAACCCATGGTGATCGATGATGCGCTGATCGATTCTCTCGACCTTCCTTACCCGGTCACAGCCGAGGTTCGAGCGGCGCTAGCGGCCGGCGCGGCACGCTACAAGATGCTCTTCGATAACAACGCGCTCCAGCCTGGATCGACCTATTTGGAACAGGAGGTTGCGGCGGATCAGGAGTTGGAAATTCACAACTACACCAATATCTGTCCGACCAATGTCTATGAAATAACGCCGTCCACCGGGTCGTGCTCCATTTCCTGTCAGTACTGCCTGGTGACGGATGGCAATCAATGCAAGCAGATCACTGTCTACACAAACTATACCGAGAAGCTCAAGGCCTCGCTTGAGCGCAATAAGGATAAGAACGTCTTCTACTATTTTTCTCCCAAGACGGATGCCTTTAGCGAGCCTCTGCTTGCTTCCGGCATCTCCCATGACATTTTGCGGACCTTCATCGATCACAACAACCGTCACCCCGACACGCGGATTCGCCTCTTCATCTGTTCCAAGGCAGGAATGAAGCATGTCAGCGTCGCCCATCGTGGCGATACCATATTGTCGTTGGCGGGCCAGTTGGCTGGCAGAGCACAGTGGAATGGCTCGATCGGAATTATGCCGAGCTATCTGCGCAACATTCTGGAGCCTCATGCCGGTACGATCGCGGATCGGCTTGAGGTTATGCAGCACTGCCAGGAGATGGGGCTGGTGTCGAATTCCGTCTTATGCCAGCCGTTGATCCTGCCGTATCTCACGCCCGAATGTGTCGAAGACTATCTTTCGGATTTGGCGGATGCCGGTGTGATCAATATCAAGCCGGAGTTTCTGACCGCGGATCTGGCCAACCTTGCCCTAATCGCCCAGTACATCAACTACTACGACTCGGACCGATTGGCAGAATTCTTCCAATCCTATCTCATGCAGGAAAACCAGACGCACCTCAAACAGCGCTCGCGGATGGCACCGGAGAAATCCATTTGCATCGAAAAGCTCGCCCTTATCCGGGACACGGCGCAACGGCACGGCATTTCGATCAGCATTTGCAACTGGGTCCGGCGCGAGTTGATGCAGGAGGCCGATTGGGTCAGCTCCATTGCCAAAGACACGGGGTCAAAAGCCAACGGCTATGCCTGCCTCGGCTACTACGTAGGATTCTTCGGAGACAATGACGCTGAGCCGGCCGCATCTCGATGTGCTGAATAAGTTCACCATGTTTCTGACCTTGATAGACTTGAATCCATAGGATTCAGTGAAGCCTATGTGATGCTCAGGGCTCGAACATTATTGCAGCTCTAGTCAGGTGCGCGCAGCCGATATCCCACGCCTTGTTCGGTCAGGATCAGTTTGGGCTGCTCGGGATCGGCTTCCAGCTTCTGGCGCAAGGTGCGGATGTAGATGCGCAGGTATTGCACGTCGGTTTCCGTGCCCCAGACCTCGTTCAAGATGAAGCGATGGGTGAGCACCTTTCCGGCATGAGCGACCAAGAGGCGGAGAAGATCGTACTCCCGTGGCGTGAGCTTCACCTCTTCGCCGCGGATCGTGACGATGCGGCGGACCAGATCGACGGCAAGATCGCCGCTTTTGAAAACCGGTTTCTCGCCTTCCTGGGCCAAGCGATGGCGCAGGGCCGTGCGGATGCGGGCCAAAAGCTCTTCGATGCCGAATGGCTTGGTGACGTAATCATCCGCTCCTATGTCGAGAGCTCTTACCTTGCCGGCTTCGTCCGAGCGCACCGAGAGCACGATCACTGGCACGGCGGAGCCTGTTTCCCGCAAATGGGACAACACCTCGAAGCCGTCCATACCCGGCATACCGAGGTCGAGCACGATCAAATCGAAGCTGTTGCGCGATGCCAGTTCCAATGCGGTCTTGCCGTCCTCCGCTTCCGACACAACATAGCCTTGGGTGCCGAGCGCGGTTTTGAGAAAGCGCCGGATCGCGGCTTCGTCATCCACGATGAGAATGCGCAAAGGCGTCATGAGACCTCGATAGGAAGGGTAATGGTGAAGATCGCGCCAGTTGCCCGATTGGATGCCGTGATGGTTCCGCCCATAGCTTCCACAAAACCGCGGCTGATAGGAAGGCCGAGACCGGTTCCGGCGTTTTTCCGGTCAGTGGCTTGCACGCGATAGAATTTATCGAAGATGCGCTCCAGATCGCTTTGCGGAATGCCTGCACCTTGGTCGCTGACCGCGATGCTGATCTGCCCGCCAATGCGCTTGCTCGAAACTTCTATCGTGGTGTCTGGCGGGGCATATTTGCCGGCGTTGTCAAGCAAATTGAACAGCACCTGTTCGAACAGCACGGGGTCGAGCTTGACCAGCGGCAGGTTCGGTTCAAGAGCAACGGCCAATTTGTGACCGGAAAGAACGCGGCTGGCGCGGCGAAGGGCGCTGCCCACCACGTCGGAAAGATCACAAGCTTCCAGTTTCGGGGCTATGGCGCCTGATTCCAATCGGGTCATATCGAGAAGATTGGCGATAAAGCGATTCAAGCGCTCGCCTTCTTGTTGAATGGTGTTGATCAATTCGTGACGCCCTTCGGTATCCAGCGTGCCTTCCAAGGATTTGAGGCTGGAAGCGGCTCCCAGGATCACGGAGAGCGGGGTTCTGAGATCATGGCTGATGGAGGTGAGGAGCGCGGCGCGCAAACGTTCGGTTTCGGCGACCAAGCGGCTGTTCTCGATGTCCTCTGCCAGTCTGACGCGTTCGATGGCAAGCGCCGCTTGATCGGCAAGGGCATCGAAAAGACGGCGCTGGTCGGGCGAAAGTATTGGCCCTGGCTTGTCGCTGTCCAGGCCGATCACGCCTACGGGACCTCGGCCGGTTTTCATCGGCAGATAAAGCCGCTTGGCACCGGGCAGGGAGTCCGCTCCGCGGCCGGCCGGTGTGGCGCGTTCCCACACCCATTTGGCGGCGGCGATTTCGGATTCATCCAGCACGTCTTCCGGCGGAAAGCCGGCCATGACGTGAAGCTGCCCATTTTCCGGTAACAGCATTACCACGCGGGTTTTCAGCATCTGCGCCATCTGGTGCGCGGTGGCCCACAACAGATCATCGAGCACAAATACGCCTGCCAGCTTGCGGCTGAACTGGTAGAGGCTTTCGGTGACGGCGGCGCGTTCGCGGGCAACGATGGCCTGGGCCCGCACGCGAGCGGTAAGATTGGAGGCGATCACGGCCACAATACCAACCGTGACCAGCACCACCACGTTTTCGGGATCGGCGATGGTGAAGGTGTAGAGCGGCGGCAGGAAGAAGAAGTTGAAGGCGGCAATCGCCACGACGGAAGTCAGAAGCGCCGGCCACAAGCCAAAGCGCACGGCACTGGCTAAGACGGCGATCAGGAATACCACGCCAATATTGGTGACGCCGAGTACGTGCTTTAGAACAAGCCCGATAGCCACAGCCAAGGCCGCGTAGATAACGCTCTGCCCATACCCGGCCCGTTCGAAGGGGGGCAGGAGCTTCTTGTTTGTCTTTTTGCCTTGCAGGGCTTTGGTCAACTGTTCGGGAACGATGTGTACGCTTACCCCGCCGGCCTGGCGGATGATCTCAAAGGTGGTGGAACGGCGTAGCAGGGTTTCCCACCAGCTCCGTCGCGTGGTGGCTGTCACGATATGCGTGAAATTGTTGGCATGGGCGTAAGAGACCAGCCCGTCCGCAACATTGGTGGCAGGTATGGTGACCGTCTGTCCACCCAGGCGTTCGGCAACCCGCAAAGCCTCGGCGATGCGGTCGCGCTCGTCTTCGGAGAAGTGCTGTGCCGCTGGCGTTTCGATATAAGCCGCCACCCAGGAGGCGCCGATGCGATCGGCCAATCGCCGCCCGTAACGCACCAGCGCGGCTCCGCCCGGGCGCTCGTTGATGCGCACCAGAACGCGCTCGCTCGCCTCCCAGGGACCTTGGATAGCATGGCTCCGCATATAAGAGACCATCTGGTCGTCCACGCGCTGGGCCGTGCGCCGCAGGGCTATCTCGCGCAAGGCGGTGAGATTGCCGGGAACGAAATAGTTCTGCTGTGCCCGTTCGGCGACTTCCGGCAAATAAACCTTACCGTCTTTCAGCCGCTGGATGAGATCTTCCGGGGTGAGGTCGATCAACTCGACATCGTCGGCCCGATCGAGCACCGAATCCGGCACGGTTTCGTTCACCCGCACCTTGGTGATGCGCGCCACCACATCGTTCAGGCTTTCCAGATGCTGGACGTTAAGCGTGGAATAGACATCGATCCCTGCAGCGAGAATTTCCTCGACATCCAGATAACGCTTGGGGTGGCGGCTGCCTTCGACATTGGCATGCGCCAGCTCGTCCACCAGAACCAGCTTGGGCTTGCGGGTCAGGATGGCATCGAGATCCATTTCGGCGAGCACCCGGCCTTTATAGGGCATGCGCCGCTTGGGGATGATCTCCAGACTTTTGGTCAGGTGGTCGGTTTCCACTCTGCCATGGGTTTCCACCACGCCGATGACGACATCACAGCCCTCGAGCTTTTTCTGCCGGGCGGCCGAGAGCATTTCGTAGGTTTTGCCCACGCCTGGGGCGAAACCGAGAAAGATCTTCAAACGGCCATGGCCCTCCCGGCTTGCATCCGCCAGAAGGGCCTCAGGCGAGGGACGAGGACTATCGTTCATGCCGTCATTCTAGCGTTTTCGAGGAGACTGTGCATCCAGGGCGAGGTTGAGCTTCAGCACCTTCACATGTGGCTCGCCAATCAGGCCCAGAAGGCGAGGTTCGATATGGGCCGAAACCAATTGCTTGAGCTTGTTCGGAGCGATGCCGCGGGCTTTGGCAATCCGCTGAACCTGGAAATAGGCCGCTGCCGGGGTGATGTCCGGGTCGAGCCCGCTCGCGGAGGTGGTGACGAGATCGACCGGAATGGGCCTGCCAGGATTTTCCGCTGCCAGCGCTTTGGTATCGGCAGCCATGCGATCCATCAACTTTTTGGAGGTCGGGCCGAGATTGGAGCCGGACGAGTTGGCGGCATCATAGCCATTTCCGGCGGCTGAGGGCCGGCCGTGGAAATAGTGCGGATTCGCGAATTGCTGGCCTATGAGCTCCGAGCCAATCGTCTTGCCATTACTGACAAGCAGGCTGCCAGCAGCTTGGTGGGGGAAGAGCGCTTGTCCGATCCCGGTGATGGCGAGCGGATAAACGACGCCTGTTACAAGGGTCAGCAGGAAAAGCAGCACGAGAGCGGGGCGAAGATGAGTAAGCATGGTTTCCTCACGCCAAATGAAGGGCGGTTATGGCGACATCGATCAGCTTGATGCCGACGAAGGGCACGATCAGTCCGCCGAGGCCGTAAATCAGAAGATTGCGGGAGAGCAGGGCCGCGGCGCCAACGGGGCGATAAGTGATGCCTTTCAAGGCCAGCGGAATTAAAGCGATGATGATCAGGGCATTGAAGATAATCGCTGACAGAATTGCACTTTGCGGCGAATGCAGCCCCATGATGTTGAGCGCCTGAAGCTGCGGGTAAAAGGCGATGAACATGGCCGGGATGATGGCGAAGTACTTGGCCACATCATTGGCGATGGAGAAGGTGGTCAGCGCCCCGCGGGTCATCAGCAGGGCCTTGCCGATTTCCACGATTTCGATGAGCTTGGTGGGGTCGCTGTCCAGGTCCACCATATTGCCCGCTTCGCGCGCCGCCATAGTACCGGTATTCATGGCGACACCGACATCGGCCTGAGCAAGGGCTGGCGCATCGTTGGTGCCGTCACCGCACATGGCGACCAACTTGCCCTTGGCTTGCTCATCACGGATCAGTTTCAGTTTCGTCTCCGGCGTCGCCTGGGCCAGAAAGTCATCCACACCGGATTCGGCGGCGATGGCGGCGGCAGTAAGAGGATTATCGCCCGTGATCATCACCGTGCGGATACCCATCTGGCGTAGCGCCGCAAAACGTTCCCGAATGCCGCCTTTGACAATGTCTTTGAGGTGAATGACACCCAGCAGCCTGCCATCGCGGGTGACTGCCAAAGGCGTGCCGCCTTGTTTGGCAATGCCGTCCGAAATGGCTTTGAGTGCCTCGGCTTGAGCGGCGTGGGCACCGGTCCAGCCGAGCACCGCGTCCACGGCGCCTTTGCGGATGGCGGTTCCCGCGATATCGATGCCGCTGATGCGAGTCTGGGCCGTGAAGGGAATAAACGTGGCATGTTCCACTTCGCGGCCGCGGATGCCGTATTTCTCTTTGGCAAGCACCACGATGGATCGGCCTTCCGGTGTTTCATCGGAAAGGGACGCCAATTGCGCAGCGTCCGCGAGGTCGCGTTCGTCGACGCCCGGCACGGGCAGGAACGCCGTCGCTTGGCGGTTGCCCAGCGTGATGGTGCCGGTCTTGTCGAGCAGCAGCGTGTCCACGTCGCCTGCTGCTTCCACGGCGCGGCCGGACATGGCGAGCACGTTGAAGCGCACAAGGCGGTCCATGCCGGCGATGCCGATGGCTGAAAGCAATGCACCAATGGTCGTAGGAATGAGGGTGACGAACAGGGCCACCAGCACCAGAACGGGGATAGCGCCGCCAGCATAAGCCGCGAAAGCCGGAATAGTGGCGACAGCGAAAACAAAGATCAGCGTCATCCCGGCAAGCAGGATGTTCAGCGCGATTTCGTTGGGTGTCTTCTGTCGTTCGGCGCCTTCCACCAGGGCTATCATGCGGTCGAGGAAGGTCGAGCCTTGGGTGGCGGTGATCTTCACCACGATATAATCCGAGAGAACCCGCGTGCCTCCGGTCACCGCAGAGCGGTCGCCGCCGCTTTCGCGGATCACGGGCGCGCTTTCACCGGTGATGGCACTTTCATCCACGGAAGCGACGCCTTCGACCACTTCGCCATCGGAAGGGATAAGCTCACCCGCTTCGACCAGCACCAGGTCGCCGCATTCGAGCTCAGCAGCTAGCTTCTTCTCCCAGATTTTTGTTTTCTGATCGACCAGAAGCTTGGCGGTCATATCCACTTTGGTTTTGCGCAAACTGGCGGCTCGCGCCTTGCCTCGGCCTTCCGCCAAAGCTTCGGCGAAGTTGGCAAAGAGCACCGTGAACCAAAGCCAGATATTGATCTGCAAAGCGAAGGCAAAGCCGGGTTTTCCCCCCAGCGTGTCGCGGATGAAAAGGAAGGTGGTGAGCGCCGCCACGATTTCGACGACGAACATCACCGGGTTTTTGATCATCACCCGCGGATCGAGCTTCTTGAAGGCATCCGCTGCGGCCGTGAGAAGGATTTTGTTATTGGAATTGTTCATGGCTGTTTCTCAGTAGAGATTGCCGGAGAGCATCGCGAAGTGCTCGGCGATGGGGCCGAGGGCGAGCGCGGGCAAGAAGGTGAGGCCGCCGACGATCAACACCACTCCGGCCAAGAGGCCGATGAAAAGCGGTCCGGTGGTCGGAAAGGTGCCTTCGGAAGGCGGAACGATTTTTTTCTCGGCCAGCGAGCCTGCAACGGCCAGCATCGGCACGATCCAGAAGAAGCGCCCGAGGAACATCGAGACGGCGAGCAGCAGATTGTAGAAGACGGTATTGACCGTCAGCCCAGCGAAGGCGCTGCCGTTATTGCCGGCTGTCGAGGAGAAGGCATAAAGGATTTCGGAGAAGCCATGCGGTCCGGCATTGTTGAGTCCGGCCAAGCCTTGCGGCGTGACTGTCGCGATCGCAGCGGGCACCAGCGCGGCCAGAGGCGAGACTAGGATGGCCAAGATGGCCATCTTTACTTCGCGCGCCTCCAGCTTCTTGCCGAGATATTCCGGCGTGCGGCCCACCATCAGCCCCGCCACGAACATGGCGACGATGGCAAAGAGCAGCATGCCGTAAAGACCGGAACCGACACCGCCGAAGATGATCTCGCCGAGCTGCATGTTCAGCATCGGAATAAGGCCGCCGAGCGGGGTAAAGCTGTCATGCATGGCATTGACAGAGCCGTTCGAGGCATCGGTCGTGGCCGTCGCCCAAATGGTGGAATTGGTGATGCCGAAACGGACTTCCTTGCCTTCCATATTGCCGCCCGCCTGAAGCGCATTCGGCGTTTGGTCGATGTGGAGGGCGGCAAGGTGCGGGTTCGGCTGATGTTCGGCCCAGGTGCAGGCGAACTGTCCGCCGAGATAAAGCAGGCCCATCACCGCGAAGATAGCCCAGCCTTGGCGGGTGTTCCCCACCATCTTGCCGAAGGTATAGGTAAGGGCCGCACTGATCGCGAAGATCGACCATAACTCGATCAGGTTGGTGAGGGCGTTGGGGTTCTCGAAAGGATGCGCGGAATTGGCATTAAAGAAGCCGCCGCCATTGGTGCCCAGCATCTTGATGGCTTCTTGGGAAGCGACGGGGCCCTGCGCGATTATCTGCTTCAGGCCTTCGAGGGTCGTGCTAGAGGTATAGGCGGAAAAATTCTGCGGCACGCCTTGCCAGATCAGTACCAGCGCCATCACGACTGCCAGCGGCAACAGAACATAAAGCGTAGCGCGGGTGAGATCGACCCAGAAGTTTCCGACCGTTCTTGCCGAACGCCGCGCAAAGCCGCGGATAAGGGCTAAGGCGAGCGCGATACCGGTCGCCGCCGAGACGAAGTTATGCATCGTCAGGCCGACCATCTGGCTGAAATAGGAAAGCGTGGTCTCGCCGCCATAGGATTGCCAATTGGTGTTGGTAACGAAGCTGATGGCGGTGTTGAAGGCCAGATCCGGTGCTACGTTCGGCAGATGTTGCGGATTGAGCGGCAGGAAGGCTTGCAGCCGCAAGATCGCGTAGAGCAACAATAGTCCCACCAGCGAGAAGGCGAGCATGGCCAAACCATAGGCTGTCCAATGCTGCTCCTTCTTGGGATCAACACCCGCAGCGCGATAGAAAAGCCGCTCGATGGGAGCGAAAAGAGAGGAGAGGGGCGTGCGCTCGCCTTCAAACACGGCGGTCATATAGGCGCCGAGCGGCTTGACGGTGAGCGTTACCAGAGCTGCGAAAATCGCGATCTGGACGATGGCGTTCCATGTCATGGGAGAAGGTCCGGAATCAGAATTTCTCGGGGCGGATGAGCGCCAGGAGGAGATAGATGGCGATCACCAGCGTGACCGCGGCGCCGAGGGCATAGTCGATGCTCATGGCGTACTCACAAGCGGCTGGCGGCGATGGTGTAGCCAATCGCCAGCACGAAAAAGCCGGTGCCCAGGACCAGCATGATGAGATCGGGCATAGAGGAACTCCCGCGAAAATTCAGTGCGGAAGATGACTTTCAGCCCATATAAATTCGAGCGGTGGCGGTGAGCGCGGAAATATAAAGGACATATAGGACAGGGGCAGGTATCCGATCCGCTATGGGTACACGAGTGATGATCTGCCGCGCGGCCTCATTCGATTCCGGATCACATGCCCCGCAGGACGGTCTTGAGTATGGTATTTTTCATGGTATCGCGCCGCTCTGGTATTTTACGATATTGAGATAGAATGGAAATTGTTACTCATTGATCACCGAATGGGAGTGAGGCCCGTCCGCCTTTTCGGATTCATCAAGGCTGTTTATTCATTGATCTTCGTCACTCAAACAAGGCGCGTCTGTTTAGATGCGTCTTGCTTGTCTTGAAGTTAGCCCTTCTCAATAGGTCTCCCTGTAAACATTTCACATTGTACAAATGTGGCTTATTCGATAACCGCTGCGGTTATTGACATTCTGAATCTCTACTAGTTTAATAGGTGTAATATACACCGGATCCGCTGGTGTATTCGGGTGATGCGGCCGGTCCTCGCATCCGCGGCTTTTGATGCAAGGCAGCTTGCTCCGCGTGATCAACGGCTAAAGCGCACGGCGTCCGCACCGCTAAACGGGCACGTGTTCCGCAATGAGGGGTGGATGATGTGTAGAACGATCTTACCATAGCAGCCCGGGCCTTTCCCGGCACTTCACCGCATTGCTTCAAGCGTCGTTACCGGCGGGCCCAATGGTCTTTGCCGAACAGGGGAATTCATGTCTACGGGTCATCATCTTGCTTTTCGTCAAGCCGCCTTGCGTGCCGGGCTTTTGGCTGGAACTGCGTTGCTGTCTCCGACCTTTGCCGATGAGGGCAATCAAGTTCAGCTTGCCGATGCCTCGCTCAACCAGACCCAACTTGCACTCGGCAATGCTGGTGGGCCCAATGTCGAGATCGTTACGGTCTCCGTTACCGCTCGCCATCGCAAGGAAAACGCACAGGACGTACCGATTTCGCTGGGCGTGGTCAGCGGCGACGCGTTGCAGGCCAATGGCGTCTCTTCAACGGTGGCACTGAACCAGCTCATTCCGAGCCTTCAGGTCATCACGACCAATCCCCGCAACACTTCCATCGTTATCCGCGGTCTTGGAGCCAATGTGGCCTTGACCAATGATGGGCTCGAAGCGGGCGTCGGCGTCTATGTCGATGGCGTGCTCTATTCGCGGCCGGCGCAATCGACCTTCGATCTTCCCGATATCGCGGCGATCGAGCAGCTGCGTGGTCCGCAAGGCACGCTGTTTGGCAAGAATGCCATCGCCGGGGCTCTCAACATTTCGACGGAAGCGCCCACCCAGGCCCTCGAAGCCCATGGCGCCGTGGAATTCGGCAATTATGCATGGAAGAAGGAGAGCTTCACGGTCTCCGATGCGTTGAACGAGAGTGGTACGCTGTCCTTCCGCCTGACCGCTCACGACACCGACCGCAACGGCTTTTACCAGAACGTCACCTACAACCAGCGCTGGGGCGATTTCCACGATTACGGCGTCCGCGCCCAGTTGCAATATGAGCCGTCCAGCGATTTCAAGCTGCGCATCATTGGCGATTATGGCCGCCAGAAGCAGCGCAACGTAGTCCAGGTCTTTGCTGGCCAGATCACGACCCTGTCGAACGGGTTGGTGCTGCCGCGCAATTTCGCTCAGCGCTCGGCGGCAGCAGGCTACACCCCGCTGGCCGTCAATCCTTTCGCCCGCAAAACGGATGAGAATTCCGAGGTCCATATCCGCATGGAGCAGGGCGGACTGTCAGCTCAAGCCGATTGGACGCTCAACGATTATACGCTGACCTCCATCACGGCTTATCGCTTCTGGAACTGGGATCCTTCCAATGACGTCGATCTCACCTCGCTCAGCGTCACCACACAGGGGCGTCAAGCCAACCAGGAGCGCCAGTTCACCCAAGAGTTCCGCATCACCTCGCCAAGCGCTCAGCCGCTGGAATGGACGGCCGGTCTCTTCTATTTCTGGGAACAGGATGACGGTTTCGGCAAAACCGCCTATGGCAAGGATGCGCCGATCTGGCTCTTGGGCGTGAACAACGCGGTGTATCAGGCCGCGCTGAATGGTTTCACTGTCACCTCCAGATCCATTCCGCGTATCAATTCCTATGCGGGATATGGTCAGGCCACCTGGCATGTGCTGCCCGATCTCGATCTCACCGGCGGCTTTCGCTACACCTATGAATACAAGACGGGGGGGTATTGGCAGGCCCCATCAGGAGCGGACATTTCCGGCTTCCCTGTTGCGCAGCAAGCTGCGATCACGGCCATCCGCAACAATTTCGGCACCGCCAATGCCTACAGCATTCACGCCTCCAACAATCTGATTGGAGGGCTGGCCAGCATCACGTATCACCTCAGTGAGGCGGCAAACATCTATGCTACCTATTCACATGGCGAGAAGTCGGCCGGGATCAACCTCGCCAATCTGTCGCCGTCGATCCCGAAGGTGGTCGATCCGGAAAGCATCGACAATTACGAGGTCGGCGTGAAGTCGACCTGGTTCGATGGTCGCCTCACGGCCAATGCTGATGTCTACTGGGCCGAGGATTCCAATTACCAGACCACCATTGCCAATCTGAACGTCACCCCGACGGTGATGTATGTGGCGAATATTCCTTCTGTGCGGTCGCGCGGCTTTGAAGGCGATATCACGGCGCAGGTGACCGAGGAGCTCTCCCTCAATTTCTCCACCGCTTATACCGACGCGCAATACGTCTCCTATCCCAATGCGCCGGCAGCCTTCGAAGACTACTTCTCATCCGCTGCGCCGACCGTCTTCAATGCCAATGCGGTGCGGGATCTCTCCGGGCGGCCGCTGCCGCTCGTATCCAAATGGGTGATTTCAGCAGGCGCCCATTATGAGCATTCCTTGGCTGTGCTCGGGGCGGAAGGCTTTAGCGTCTATGCCGACATCAACACCAATTACCGGACGGACTATTACAGTGCCGCCAATCTCTCAATCTATTCGGTGATCCCGGCGCACGACATCACCAATATCCAGCTCGGCATCAAGGATGGCCATTGGGACCTGTCGCTCTGGGCGCGCAACGCCTTCGATACCGATTACTACGTCACCAAAGGTCCTGCTGCGTTCAACTCCGGCGCCATCTCGGCGCTGCTGGGCGATCCGCGCACCTTCGGCATCGCCCTCAAAGCCAAATACTAGGAGAGCTTAATGGACGCGACCGTTCATCGTTTCGTGCCGCGGGAAGAGGAGCCGGAGGTCAAAACCTTTGCGGCGCGTTGGGGTGGTCCCATCCGCCGCGCTGCCCGAGAGCCTTTTTTCCAATTCCTGTTGCTTGGCGCGCTCATTTGGGCCGGCGTAGAATATGTGGAAGCGCAATCGGAGCGCTACGCCGTCCATGTCGGTCCAGCGGAGCGCCAGCGCCTCGCCATCGCTTATCAGCAGCAATACAACCAGGCGCCGACGCCGGAGCAATTGCAGGCTCTGACGGACCGCTATGTCCGCCAGCAAATCTTTGTACGCGAAGGTAAAGCTCTGGGCCTCGACAAGGGCGACGAAATCGTCGAGCGCCGCATTGCGCAGAAATTCGAGTTTCTGCAGCAGGATCTCGGCGCGCCGGATACGCCGGACGATACCACGTTGCGCCGCTGGTATCAGACCCACAAGTTGCAATATCTCGCTGGGCCCAAGATCGCTTTCAGCCAGATCTATTTCTCGCCGGATCGCGACGGCGAGGCAGGGGCAAAGGCGCGCGCAGAAAAGGCGCTCGCATCGCTCACGGAAAGCGGCCAGACCCGTGCCCCAGGGCTCGGCGATACGTTCCCTGGGCCAAGCGATCTTCCGGCTTTGTCAAAAGACGATGCGGTCCGCTTGTTTGGGGAATCCCAACTCACATCGGCATTTGCCAATCTGCCAACCGGTCAGTGGAGTGGGCCGTTCCGTTCCGGCTATGGCTGGCATCTTATTTACGTAAGCCACCGTTTGCCGCCCGCCTTGCCTGCCTTTGAGGATATTCGCGGCCGTCTTGCCGACGATTACCGCGAAGAACAGCGCCGTCTGGAGAATGCGCGCTCCTACGAAAAGCTGCGCGCCAAATACCATATCGCCTATGAGGGAGACCGCTGATGCGCTCTCTCCTTCACATCGTCATGGCGAGTTTTATCTTCGCACTGCTGACTGGGCATATCGCTGCTGCACATGAGGTACGGCCCGCTTACCTCGAAGTGAACGAACGCGCTGACGGGCTGGTTGATGTGCTGTGGAAGCAGCCTGCCGCCGGATCTCTCGCCGTTCGCCTGATACCGCATATCTCCGGCGGCATCTTGGAACGTTCCCCGACCAGCGTCTCCACAGCTCCCAATTTCGAGATCCGGGCTTGGCGCGGGTTGAAGGTGCCGGGTGGGATCGATGGCCACACCATCACCATCGAAGGTCTCGATCGCACCATTACCGATGTCCTGGTGGCGGTGACGCTGAAAACCGGCGATGCCGTGCAGGAGGTTCTGCGGCCGCAAAACCCGTCTTTGACCTTGCACATTGCTAAGACCGGGCTTGCTGTTCCTGCCTATCTGACACTCGGCATCGAGCATATTCTTACCGGCATCGATCACCTGTCCTTCGTGCTGGGATTGTTGCTGCTAGTGCGGGGCAGGGTGATGCTGCTCAAAACCATCACGGCTTTCACCATCGCTCATTCGATCACGCTGGCAGCCACCACGCTGCACCTGATCACCGTGCAGCCATCCTTGATCGAAGCTTTGGTAGCCTTCAGCATTCTCTTTGTCGCGGTAGAGCTGGTGCATCTCTATCGGGGACGGGTAGGGCTGACGGTCCGTTATCCTTGGCTGATCGCGTTCACCTTCGGTCTTCTCCACGGCTCGGCTTTTGCTGGTGCCTTGAAGGAGATCGGTCTGCCGCCCAACGACATCCCGCTATCTCTATTGCTGTTCAATGTGGGCGTAGAGCTCGGCCAACTTCTCTTTGTTGCCGCCGCCATGGGTGTCATCTGGCTCATTTCCAAATTGCCGCGTGCGCTGCCGGCCTGGACCCGTTGGGTCCCGCCTTACGCCATCGGCGGCTTTTCCGGCTTCTGGTTTCTCGAGCGCCTGACGACGGCGCTGCTCAGCTAATCTCTGGAGGGGTTTATGAAGAAGATTGTTCTGCTGTCCGCGGTGTCGATAGCCGCAATCCTGGCGCCGCAGGCGTTCGCCCAAGGCAGCGTCGCGGTTCATCCCGAGCGCGAAGCTTATTACGGTGATCTGCATTTGCACACGACCTATTCCTTCGATGCCTATGTCTTGATGGGCACCAAGGTCGACCCCGATCAGGCCTATCGCTTCGCCAAAGGCGAACCGGTGGACTATCTCGGCGAGAAGGTACAGCGCCGAGAGCCGCTCGATTTCTTGGCAGTGACGGACCATTCCGAAAACATCGGTGTCGCCAATGAGACGGAAAATCCGTCCAGTGCGGTGTCTCAGACCGAATGGGGCAAAGGCCTCAAAGCCGATCTCGACAAGGCAAAATCACCGTGGGAGCGCGCCAAGCTGGGACTGGCGCTACTGACCAAATACTTCATCGGCGGCAAGCGCGCGGCGGGGCAGGCGGGGGCTGATGCGGCGAACTCCGCCTGGGATCGCGAAGTCGCGATCGCCAACCGCAATTACGAGCCGGGCAAGTTCACGACGTTTGTCGCTTATGAATGGACCTCTATGCCCAATGGGCAAAACCTGCACCGCAATGTGATCTTCAAAGGCGATAAGGCTCCTGCGCCTTTCACCTCGCAGGATTCGCAAAACCCGCAGGATTTGTGGAACTGGCTCGCCAAGATCCGCAAGGATGGCTATGAGGCGCTCGCCATTCCGCACAACGCCAATGCCTCAAACGGGCTGATGTATGACTGGAATACGCTGGATGGCCGTCCCATAGATATCGCTTATGCCCAATTGCGCGCCGAAAATGAGCCCCTGTCGGAAATCGCGCAGAATAAGGGCGCGTCGGAAACCCATCCGCTGCTTTCACCCAATGACGAGTTTGCCAATTACGAAATCTTCGACACGCTGCTGATTAGCCAGCAGAAGTCCAAGCCCGAAGGCTCTTACGTCCGCGATGCCTTGAGCCGCGGTCTAGTCCTTCAGCGCAAGCTTGGGGTCAATCCTTATAAGGACGGCATTGTTGGCGCCTCCGATCTGCACAGTGGCTTGACCGTGTCTTCGCAAGAAGACTATGGCGGCAATATCGGTGGCATCAATCAAGGGCCGGGCAAACCGAACAAGGAGCAGGCCTCCGGCATTCTCGGTTATACCGGCGACAACGGCGCTCTGGCAGGGTTCAAGCTGTGGCGCACCACAGCAGGCAATCTCACAGGGGCCTGGGCGGAGAGCAACACCCGTGAGTCCATCTATAACGCCTTTCGCCGCAAAGAGACCTTTGCCACCTCGGGCACCAAGCTCAAATTCCGTTTCTTCGGCGGCTGGAATCTCGATGGCAAGCTGGTCGACAAACCCGATTGGGTGAAGGCCGCGTATCAGACTGGCGTACCGATGGGCGGCGATCTGCCTGCCAAGCCTGGCGCGACCAAGACGCCGAACTTTGCGGTCTGGGCGGTGAAGGATCCCAACAGCGCCAATCTAGATCGCGTCCAGGTGATCAAGATCTGGGAAGAAAATGGCAAGCAGCAGGAAAAGATCTTTGATGTCGCTTGGGCCGGAAAACGCAAGATCGATCCCAAAACCCATAAGCTTCCGGCCATCGGCTCGACCGTCGATCTTTCTACCGGCAAATACACCAACTCCATCGGCGCGGCCGAACTGAAGGCGGTATGGAAAGACCCCGAATTCAATCCCAAGCAATACGCGGCCTATTACGTCCGCGTGCTCGAAATTCCCACACCACGCTGGTCGACGCTGATTGCCATCGCCAATGGTCTACCTTTGCCGAAGGACATTCCCTTGACGGATCAGCAGCGCGGTTGGTCGTCGCCCATCTGGTACACACCGAAACTGTGAGGACAAAGCCATGACGATTTCACGCCGAAACGCATTGCAATGGGCTGGCGCCGGGCTTGCTGCCTCGCTAGTCCCCACCTTGGCCGAAGACCAGGTGACATCTGCCGCCTTGGCGGAAGAAGCCTTTATCTGGGGCTTTCCTCTCGTCATTTCCGATACGCTTTTCCGAGGCGCTCTGCAGAAAGGTGAGAACATAAATCGCTTTGTGGTGCAGGGCACGTTGTCGACACCGGCTTTCAATGTGCCGGGGCCGAATGTGGATACGCTTTACGGCTCTGCCTGGCTGAATTTGATCGGCGGGCCCAAGATCATCGCCGTGCCGGATAGTGATGATCGCTATTATTCGATCCAGCTGATCGACGCTTATGGCAACAGCTTTGCTTATATCGGGCGACGGGCGACAGGCACCAAAGCCGGCGCTTATGCCGTTGTGCCGCCCGGCTGGAACGGCGACTTGCCTTCCGGTGTCGTTCGCATCGAGGCCACGACACCTCATGTTTTGGCTCTAACCCGCGTTTTGGTCACTAGCGAGACTGATCTTCCCAAAGCGGTCGCGCTCGAAGCGCAATTTGCCATCGGCTCTCTGCGCGATTACCCCAACCAGCTGGCACCGGCCGTGGTAACGGCGAGACCGTGGAAGCTGCCTATTCCTGATGTGGCGTCTCGCGGCCATGAGTATTTCCTCGATCTGCGCTCGGCCGTGGTTGCCAATCCGCCTCTGCCGGACGAGCGTGACGCGGTGGGACATTTTGCAACCTTGGCAACCTCTTTCTCGTCGCAAGCCAAAGCCGCGGCTGTGCTCGCGGCTGCCATTCCCAAGGGCGTTGCAAAAATAAGAGGGGCTTGGGCGCAGCTTTCGGAAAATGCCAATGGCTGGAGCGTGAACAAAAAGGTCAAGCCGATCATTCATGATCCGCTCTTGCGGGCGGCGATCAACCAATATGGTCCTGGCGCGCATATCGCGGAAGAGGCGCTCTATTGGTCGCCAGTACCAGATCTGGGAGCCGGGCTCTCGGGTGCCAATCGCTATCGTCTGCGCTTCGCCAAAGGTCAATTGCCGCCAGTAGATGCCTTCTGGTCGCTGACACTCTACGGACCGGATTTCCTTTTGGTCGAGAACGAGATCAAGCGCTACGCCATCACCGATCGCACGGAAGGGCTGCAGTTTAAAGAGGATGGCACACTCGAAATCGCCATACAGAACGACACGCCGGTGGAAGCGGAGGTCAATTGGCTTCCTGCGCCGAAGGGGCCCTTCCGACTGATCCTGCGCACCTATCAGCCCCGCCCGGAATTGCTCGACGGGCGTTATGGTTTGCCGCCGCTTACCACGGTGTGACGATGTTCAGGAGCGGTACCGGGACGAACGGCGGCGATAGCGGCGTCTCTGTTTATCTGGTGCCGCTCCTGACGCTTTTTGATACCACGCCTATGGTGCAGGCACCGCGTTCGTGCAGCTTCATTTAGTTGCTAGTGAAGTGCCTCACGGGGCTTTCCTAGATATGGTATTTTTCATGGTATCGTCGAGCTCCTTGGTGTTAAGCCCCTAATAAATAATGGAAATTTCGTTTCATTTATAATCGAGTGGGGGTGAAGCCATTTTTGCGGCTGAGCTCTTCAGAGAAACACGCTGACATTCACCCAGCCTCTGACATCACTTTTCCAGCCGTCGCTGTCGCTGCCGTTGATGGGATTGGCGCCTGGGTTGGAGCCGAGTTCGGTTGCGATATAGGCGTGGAAGGCGAGGCATCCGGGAAGGCCAAAGGTTACCCCGGCCCCAAAACTGTCAAGCCCGTACCGGTTGGGGATTAAGGAAAAGACGTTATAGCTGTTGGTGTGATTTATCTTGATCGAGCCGTGGTCGTAAAACAGGCTCGCTTGCCAATTGGTGGTAATGACATGGCGCAATTCGACAGTGCCGAGCCAGCCGCTGTCGCCATTGGCTTCGGAGACGGGATAGGCACGAACGCCTTGGGGGCCGCCAAGCCAGAATTTTTCCGATGAATCCAAATTCTTGAAAGCTTGCTGACCATAGAAGGACAGCCAAAGCATGTTGCGGTCGTCGATCTGCTGCAGGCGGCCGATATTGGCGGCCAGGCGCGCATAACTGCCTGCCGTGCGCGGGCCTAAGGCATCAATCGCTTCGTTGGCGGGATTGGCGGATAAGTCGACATCGCCCGCGGCCACGGTCGCGTTCCACAAGATCAGGCCGCCACCCCAATATTGGTCTGATGAATCGCCGCTGATATTCAGTGTGCCCGTCAAAATGGACTTGCGGGATACCTCTATGCCGTTGGCGGTGTTGCCGAAATGCTTGTAGTCAAAGCTGGCACTGAGTGTAGCGGTCTCGGTCGAGGTCCGGACAAGGGGATAGCTCGCAATGGTCCCTAATGTGAGCGCGTCGCCTTGTGCATCAAGCGCCGAAAAGGAATGCCTCAGTTTGTAGCGCAGCGCCGAAAGATTGACACCCAGGCGTACGCCGTCATAGCCGACAGGTATGCTGTACGCCAGCCGGCCATACTGCATGCCGAGACTGCTCATCAGATTGACGGCAACTTCATCGCCCAATTCCGCGGGGCTGTTGAAATTCGCAGAGCCGGAAATCCGCCAAGGGCTTGTCGATATCGGTCCAGAATTGTCGATTGTCGCGGAGGTGCTGACCAGTGGTTTCTCCTGGACGGCGACGATGATGTCCGACGTGCCACTGGTGCTGCCGGGTGCCAAGGTTGCAGCCACAGCTGTGCCCGGCGTGTCGTTCAAGATATTGATCGCCCGATCCATGGCGGACAGGCTGAGAAAGTCTCCCGCTTGTTGGTTTACCAGCATGGTATTGGTGACGCGCTCGTCGCTGATCCTGGGCGTTCCCGTCTTGCGCAATTGAATCGCGCCCAATCGGCCCTCAAGGATGTTGATGACGACCTCTCCGTTGCTGACGTCCTGCTCAGGAAGCTGTGCACGGGCGAGCCAGCCATGGCGCTGGTAGATCTCAGTGATAGCGGCGAGCGCTTTGCGCAGATCCGTGAAAGTGATGTCGTGGCCGAGATAAGGCCGCAAGGCAACTTGGACTTCGGATTCCGGGACGAGGGTGATTCCAGTCAAACGGAAATGCGTGACCTTGAATGGCACCTCATTGTCGGGACGTGGGATGGCCGGCGCCTTGTTCGGGACCAGAAGCGTGCTTGGCGGGGTAAGGCGTTGTTGCTGCTGGTTTTCTCGAAGGATCTGGCCCGCGTCCGGGAGGGCTTGTGCCAATGCGGGGGCGGCTAGCACCAGCGCGGCTGCAGTGCAGGAGGCCGCCTTCGTTCTTAAGCCAGTGTATCGTGTCCCGGGCATGTCTTGCTTTCCCGTATCTCGCTAGACGGCCGAATCTCGTCGTTTGTATGACCCGCAAATCGTGCCAAATGGAGCGTGTTTGTCAAACAATGTTCCTAGATTTGCTGCGATTTCCCGAAACTCAAGGTCAGGGTCGCGGTGACTTCATTGCCGATCTGGTCGCGGGCTTTGACAGTGACTTTCAACTGGCTGACGCCTTGTGGCGCCGTGCCGGTGAAGCGCCGATCGCTCTGCGAGAAGGTGAGCCATTCCGGCAAGGCGCCGCCCGCTGCCGTTGTCGCGGTCATCGCGATATTGGCTTTGCTGTCGCTATGCGTGAAGGTGTCGGATGGCAAAACAAAGCTGAAGGCTGAGCCGGATGCCACCGTCACCGGCGCAAAGTCGCGCACCGAGGTGAAGCCTTGTGTAACGCCCGCCGCTGCCGCCGTTCCGCCGGTGTTCAGAGCCACCGTTGTGGTGCCTGAGGGAACCAGGGCGATTTGCTGTGGTGCACTGGTGGCAGCCGCAGGCTGTACCCCGGCTATGATCGGCGAGGTGGCTTCAGCGGGGACGATGAGAGCGATGGTCGTGGTTGGCGGCGTGGCGGCCGGTGTGGTGGTCGCCGGCTCACGTGGCTCGGAGAGGACCGCGTTGATCGTTCCGGTAAGACCGGACGGCTGCAGCAAGGTATAGTTGGCTGCGTCATTGCCGGACAGGGTCATGGTTGTGGTAACGGCAATGGCGTTTCCAGGGCCTGTTCCGGAATAGACGCCGGTGGTGGCGTTGGCGAGCGTGACCTGATCACCGCTGATGAGGCCGTTCAAGCTCGCTCCGGTGATGGTGGCTGTGTTGGAGCCGTCAAAGGTCTTGTCGGAAACCGTCGCGCCGCTCACGTTTACGGCTCTGGGCAGAATGGCGCCCGTTGTGGTGAGGGTTGTGAAGCCCAGGCTGTAGTTGGCGGCATCGGAGCCGGAAAGGACGATGTCCGCGATGGTGACGGGTTTGCCGGTGCCGGCGTTTTTGCTGGCGAAGGCTCCGGAGGCTGAAGCAAGTGTCAAACTGTCACCCGCAATGAGGCCGGAGAATGCGGCATTTATGGTGTTAAGGCTCGCCGTCGTGGTGCCGTCATAGGTTTTGTTCGATGCCGTAATACCAGTGATGTTGGTGATTGTGGCGCGGGTAATATCGGCAGAGGCCGAGGCTGTTGTGGCGGCCAGTGTGTAATTACCGGCGTCCGCTCCGCCCAAGCTCAGGCCCGAGATGTATACCGCTTTGCCATTCCCTGCGTTTTTGTCCGCGAAGCTTCCATTGGCCGAGGCGAGCATGAGGGTGTCACCCGAAATTTTGCCGGAAAAGACGGCGT
>Ga0207835_1000028_pt1 | contig 124699 bp, 124 predicted proteins | sample LuqExpMetagenom8_FD_187766 | JGI IMG/M metagenome (GOLD analysis project Ga0207835, IMG submission 187766) | Tropical forest soil microbial communities from Luquillo Experimental Forest, Puerto Rico - Sample 8 (SPAdes) | ecosystem: Environmental > Terrestrial > Soil > Tropical forest ... | reverse complement strand
TCGCCAGAAACTTCCTGGCTTCGGTATGCCTCGTCGCCGCCATCGTCTGGTGGATTTAATGAGTCTCGGCCCTAGATAGCCAAAAGCGGAAGTGAACCCGTGCCACTCCCGCTCCTGTCTGTCTATCAGACCTGAAAGCTACGGCAGGCGAGCGCGGGGCCGGTATCACCCGGCCGAAGACAGGCGCCTTTGCTTTCCCTGAGGCTGTTAGCGTTCCTTAACGCCCCTGGCGATGCGCACGGCCGCACATCGAACCAGCCCTGTATGTCGCACGCGGCGAAGTCCTTGGCCCGAAGGCCTCTTGGCACGCTCTCCATCATCAAACACCTTGTGGAGATGTGGGAAGCCGAAGCGCAACTATCAAGTGCGACAAAATTGATTTGTGTGCGAAACAAAATGACCAAACGCAGATGCGTCGCAGGTTTGACGCATTATCTTGCGCCGTATCGGTTAAGCTAACCGGAACGGTGACGGACGGCAAACCACGATCCTCTAAGGCATCCAAAGTCCGCGGGAAGCAAGGGACGCCATCTACCGGTCCAGCCAACCAGAATAGCCGTTTGGGCCGAAAACAGCGAAGTCCGGGAGCGGCACGGATGGGATAATGCTTCTTCCCTATCGCGAACCATCTCTAGGGCTGTGCCATTTGCCCCAACGCGGCGGTACGCAAGCGTTCCGTGATCCACTCGATCACCACCCGCACCCGCGGTGATAACAGACGGCCGCCAGGATAGAGCAACGAAACCGGCGTCGGCGATGGCGGGGTCTCTTCCAGCACCGGCACCAGCGTGCCGTTGGCAAAGGCTTCTTCTTTGGCATAGCGGGGCGCCTGTACCAGCCCAAGACCCAAGAGCGCAGCCGCACTATAGCTGGCAGCGGCATCGACGGTGAGCGCGGCCGGCAGCATCACGATTTTCTTCTCGCCTGCCACCAAGAATTCCAATGGCAACACGGCCCCGCTTGCCGAAGAGCGAAAACCGATCATGCGATGGCCCTCCAAGCGGTCCCAACGCTCCGGCATACCAAAGCGGCGGATGTAACCGGGAGAACAGCAGGTCACTTCCTGCATCACAGCGAGCCGGCGGGCGATCAAATCGCCATCCTTCACCGCCCCGACTCTGAGCACGCAGTCGATACCTTCGCGCAACGGATCGACGAAACGGTCGGTCTCGCTGATGGTGAGATCAATGCCGGGATATTCGGCGAAAAAATCCGGCAACCCAGGAAAGAGAAAACGGCGCGCCAAATTACCTTGCACATCCATCCGCACCGGACCATGCGGCTTGGCCCCACGAAAGGCGCCTTCCGCATCCTCGACCTCACTCAAGATTGACACGCAGCGACGATGATATGCCTCGCCATCAGGGGTAGGACGGACGGCGCGCGTGGTGCGTTCGATCAACCGGACGCCAAGACGGCCTTCGAGTTGCTTGACCGCTTCGGTGACTTTCGACGGCGACAAATGCAAATCGCGAGCAGCGGCAGAGAAATTCTTCCGCTCTATCACCCGGGTGAAGATCCGCATCGCGTCTAGCCGATCCATTATTCCAAATCTCAGAATAGTGTTTCGTAATTTTGCCAGATTGTTGCATTCTTTAGAACATCTATCTTGCCCTCGACCAACCATCGAGGAACACGTCATGACCCCAAAAATTGCCATCATCACCGGCGCCAGCCGCGGCTTGGGCCGCGCCAGTGCCATCGCCCTGGCCCGCCAAGGCATCGCGATCATTGGCACCTACCACAGCAACAAGGCGGAAGCCGATGCCACAGCGACGGCCGTCGCCGAAGCGGGCTCGAAGGCTGTCATGCTGCAATTTGATAGCGGCGAGAGCGCCAGTTTCGATGGTTTTGTGACGCGCGTGCGCAACGTGCTGAAAGAAAACTTCGGCAGCGAGCACTTCGACTTCCTGATCAACAATGCAGGCATCGGCCATTACCAGCCTTTCGCCGATGTGCGCGAGGAAGATTTCGACCGGCTGATGAACATCCATTTCAAAGGCGTCTTCTTTTTGACCCAGAAGCTGCTCGGCTTGATCAATGACGGCGGCCGGATTCTCAACATCTCAAGCGGGCTGGCACGCTTTAGCATGCCGGGCTCTTCGACCTATGCCTGTATGAAGGGTGCGGTAGAAGTGCTGACGCGCTACCTCGCCAAAGAGCTGGGCCCGCGCCGTATTGCCGTGAACACGCTGGCACCGGGTGCCATTGAAACGGATTTTGGCGGCGGCCGCGTACGCGACAACAAAGAAATCAATGCATTTGTAGCAAGCGTGACGGCGATGGGCCGCGCCGGTCTGCCAGACGATATCGGCGGGGCCGTGGCCGCCATCCTCAGCGATGCCGGTTGGATCACCGGCCAGCGCATCGAAGCTTCCGGCGGGATGTATTCTTAACAGTATCCCGCCCCAGGTGAACGCCTGAGGCGGGACACCGTGACCGTCTTGTCAGGCCGTGAAGGTTCCGCGACAGTCCCCCTCTAGCCAAAGCAGGGGATCTTCGTGAACAGCCAATCCAAGCGCACGTTCCTGGGTCACCCCATCGGCCTGTTATGGCTGTCGGCGTCGGAGTTCTGGGAGCGCTTCTGCTATTACGGCATGCAGGCGCTCTTAACGCTGTATCTCTTCAAATACCTCTTGCAGCCGGGACACATCGAACAGGTGTGGGGGTTCGAGACCTTCCGCCAAGGGCTCGACTGGCTGATCGTCCGCCTACCGATGATCTTCCACAAGACCGATATGGCATACGCCTCGTACACCTCTCAGCTCTATGCCGGGCTGGTGTACGTCACACCGCTGATTGGCGGGCTGCTAGCCGACCGCGTGCTCGGGCGGACGCTGACCGTGACATTGGGCTCGATCCTGATGGTGATCGGCACCTTCCTGCTCGCCTTCAACCAGACCTTCCTGTTGGGCTTGGCGGTGCTGCTGGTGGGCGTCGGCTGCTTCAAAGGCAATATCGCCGCGCAAGTGGGAGACCTTTATTCCAAGACCGACAATCGCCGGGCCGACGCCTTTCAGATCTACATGATGGGCATCCAGTTCGCGGTGGTGTTTTCCCCCATTATCTGCGGCGGGCTCGGCCAGAAGGTCGACTGGCATCTGGGCTTCATCGCTGCCGGTATTGGTATGGCGATCGGCCTTGCGACCTATCTCCTCGGCCGCAAACATTTTCCGCCAGAGCCGGTCAGAACCAAGGGGCCGAAGGAAAAGCGCGACCCGCTGTCGCTTCGCGATTGGAGCGCGCTGGTTCTGCTCGTTTTCCTGCTGCCGGTGCTGGCTTTCGCGGTCGTCGGCAATCAGCAGATCTTCAATGTCTATCTGGTGTGGTCGGAAGTGAATTACCAGCTGACCTTCTTCGGCTGGACGGTTCCGAGCACCTGGATGATGTCCTTCGACGCGGTGTTCAGCTTCGCCACGATGATCGCCGTCATCAGCTTCTGGCGCTGGTACGGCAAAAAGCGCACCGAACCCGACGAACTCACCAAGATCATCATCGGCGTTCTCATCAGCATGTTCGCGCCGCTCGCTCTGGCGGGCGCCTCAACGGTTGTCGCCCACACCCATCACCCGGTTGGCCTGATCTGGGCCGTGGCGTTCCACCTGATCAACGACACCGGCTTTGCCATGGTGCTTCCCGTAGGCTTGGCGCTCTATTCTCGCGCGGCGCCCAAGGGGCTCGGCGGAACCATGCTGGGCGTCTATTACTGGCACCTCTTCATCGCCAACACATTTCTGGTCGGTGTCCTGGGAGGCTTTTACAAGACGATCCCGGATACGCGGTTCTGGATGCTGCACGTCTACCTGATGGCGGGTGCTGCGGCGGTGCTGATTGTTGTGAAGCTGCTGTTCGGCAAGCTCCTGGCCCCAAAAGCAGCGGACTAGCCTGCATTACACTATTGTGAAGTTATGACTAGGTGACGACGGCGGGATTTCAAGCCCCGTGTGCATGTTGCGCACGCATACCCGCTCCCCGCTGCAGTGCAGCATTGGAATCATTGTTCTGGGCTGAACCAACCCTATCTCTGGGAGGTCGCCAGTTAAGAGCGGTTCAAGGGAACCGCGGCTGGCGAAGAAAATGGAGAGGGTTATGTCCTTGAATTTGAAACATGTTTTTGGCGCCGGTTTGCTTACCTTGGCCGTCGTCGGCGGCACCGCCACCTATCTCAACAGCAGTCTCAACGCCGACGCGGTTGTCGCTTATGACAGCGTCACCTCGGAGCAGCCGCAACAGCCGGTCCGTCATGCGGAAGTGATCGTCACCGAAGGGCGGGCTTCCTAAGCCCGCCTCGCCCGGACCGGGCTATGCGGGCCTGGGCCATGCAGAAGTTGCATAGCCCATAAAGCTGTAACACTTACAAAATCCATTGTGGCGCAAATGTGGCAAGTGTATGCTCCAACTGTGGCTGGTTAACGCGCGGCGGCAAAAGCCGGCGACCCAGCCCAGGATGGAGACAGTCCCATGGATGAAGAATATTCTTCGACCGTAAAGTCGATCGGCGCCATCGTTCTCACACTCGCGCTGTTCCTTGGTGTTGGGTACTACGTGTACACCTCGCTGTTCGTACCGCCTGGCCCGGCTCAGGAAGACCAAGTCGCGACCGCGCCGCAACCCTCAGTCCAAACGACGGAAAAATCGCCGTCCTGATCGCTCAATCCGCGACTTCCTCGAGCACGACATCGTGCCCCCACAGCCGCTCGATATGCGCGACAACCGAGTCCTTGGTTGCGTGATGCAAAGGTATCCCGCGGTGCATTTTGTGCTCGAGGAATAGCGTGCGGTCCCCCTTCAGGTCTGCCCCTGTGACCTGGATATTGGGATCGGCGGTGCTGGTGTCGTATTGGCGCGCGAGCAGACTACGCACCTTGCGATAGCCTTGCTCGTTGTGGATGGCTGCGACGTGATAAGCGCCGTCCTCCGCCTTGTCATACAAAGCGAAAAGCCGGAAATCGCGAATGAGCTTGGGCGAGAGATACTGCTCGATGAAACTCTCATCGCGATAGTTCGCCCAGGCGTCCCGCAAGGCCGCCATCCAATCCCCTGTCCCCGCCAGTTGCGGGAACCAATCACGGTCTTCTGCGGTCGGCGCCTCCGCGATGCGGCGGATATCCGCCATCATAGCGTAACCGAGCGCATAAGGATTGAGGCCGCTGTAGCGCCGGTCGTCGAATTCCGGCTGGAACACCACCGAAGTGTGGCTATGCAGGAATTCCAAGAGCGAGCTTTCGCTGATCAGCCCGCGGTCATAGAGCAGATTCATGATGGTGTAGTGGACGAAGGTGGCGCAGCCTTCGTTCATCACCTTGGTCTGGCGCTGAGGATAGAAATACTGCGCCATGTTGCGCACAATACGCAGGATTTCCCGCTGCCAGCCGCGCAAGGCGGGGGAGTTCTTCTCGATGAAATAGAGCAGGTTTTCTTCCGGCAGCTTGATGTCGCCATCAAACTCGTCTTCATCGAGAAACATCGGCGGCGCAGAAGGCGGCTCGACGCCGGCCGGCAGCGTCCGCCACAATTCGTTATAGGCCTCTGCTTCGTATTCCGCGCGGCGGCGGCGCTTTTCGAGGACGCGCTCCTTCGAGGGCTTGGGCGGGCGGCGATAGCGGAAGACTCCCTGGTCCATCAGAGCGTGGGCGGCATCCAGCACGCTTTCCACCTCATCGCGGCCGTAACGCTCCTCACAAGCGGAGATGTAGTGCTTGGCAAAGGAGAGATAATCCAGGATGCCTTCGGCATTGGTCCACTGCTTGAAAAGGTAGTTGTTCTTGAAGAAGTGGTTGTGCCCGAAAGCGGCATGGGCCATCACCAGCGCCTGCATGGTCATGGTATTCTCTTCGAGCAGATAAGAGATGCAGGGGCTCGCATTGATGACGATTTCATAGGCCAGCGCCGAATAGCCGGCCCGGTACATCGTATCTTCCCGCGCAAACAGCTTGCCGAAGCTCCAATGATGGTACATCAGCGGCATGCCCATCGAGGAATAGGCATCCAACATCTGCTCCGAAGAGATGATTTCCACCTGGTTGGGATAGACGTCCAGCTTCAGATCGTTGAGGGCGATATCCTCGATCGCCTTATAGGTGCGATCCAGCGTGGCAAAATCCCATTCGGCTTCTTCAAAAAGACGTTTGCTCACGATCATGCCTCCGCCTTTTTGAAGAGTTCGCGGAAGACCGGGAAGATGTCAGCGGGTTTGGAGATGCGTTTGGTGGCGAAGTTTTTCCACTCGTCCGCCACGGTGCGATAAGCCCGCCAGAGCTCGGCCCCAGAATCCTCGGAAGCGAAGACCTCCATCTCGCGTTCATCGAGAATTTCGATATAGGCGTAGTATTGGCAGAGCGGCATGATGTCGTTGTTCAACATCTCCACACAGCGGCGCGCATCACCCGATTGGGTGTAGCCGTCTGAGGCCTGTGCCGCATAGATGTTCCAGTCGCTGGTCGTATAACGCTCGCGCTGGACCTCCAGCATCTTGTCGAGCGCGGTGGAAACGATGGTGCCGCCCGATTGGCGGGAATAGAAAAACTCCTGCTCGTCGACTTCCTGCGCATCATGGGTATGGCGGATGAAAACGATGTCCACTTTGTCATAGCGCCGCCTGAGGAAGAGGTGCAGCAGCATATAAAAGCGCTTGGCGAGGTCCTTCTCGCGCTCGCCCATCGAGCCGGAGACGTCCATCAGGCAGAACATCACCGCTTGGCTGGTGGGAATAGGCTGCTCGGTATAGGAGTTGAAGCGCACGTCCACGGGATCGATGAAGCCGACCCATTTGCGCTTGGCGATGGCGCGCGCCAGCTTTTCCTTCAAGGCTGAGATGCGGAGCTTGGTATCTTCGCTAGGTTGCAAGGCTTCGAGTTCTTCCAGCTCCTTCTGCATCGCCTCGACTGCGCTTAAGGACGGACGGCGCATCGCAAGGCGCCTACCCTGGGCATTGCGCATGGTGCGAATGAGATTGATCTGGGTCGGCGAACCGGCGGTGGTGATACCCGCCCGCCTCCAGGCCTTGCTCTGGGTTTCTTTCAGCGTGGTGCGGACCAGATTGGGCAGTTCGAGATCCTCGAAGAAGATGTCGAGCACCTCGTCCTGGCTCATGACGAATTCGAAATCGTCCTCGCCTTCGCCGCTATCCGAAGCTTCCTTGCCACGGCCCTGCCCGCTGCCGCCTGGCGGCTTCTTGATCTCGTCGCCGGGCATGAACTCTTTGTTGCCCGGCAGGACGAAATCGCGCTCGCCCGCCGCCTTTGGATCGAGACGGAAACGCGGCTCCTTGGTGCCTTTGGTGGAAATCTTGATCTTGCGTTCCTTGCCGATGTCGGCAACGGCGGCGTCTTTCAAGGACTTCTGCACCGCATCGCGAATCTGCGCCTTGGCCCGGCGCAAAAAACGCTGACGGTTGGCGAGCGACTTGCCCTTGGGATTAAGACGCCGGTCGATGAAATAGGTCATGCCTTAAACCTTCGTGGCGGTGCGTGCTTCGAGGCGCCGCCGGGCGCCAGGGTGCGCTCGTCCCAGAGAAGGAGAGCGGCGGCGCACCTCAGCATGACGAGAGCTTCTTTACCCAGCCTTGTTCACCCGCATGTACCATTCGACCAGGCGCCGGACCTGACGGGCGGTGTAACCGCGCGCCAGCATGCGCTTGACGAATTCGTTGTGCTTGGTCTGGGTGTCGGAATCCTTCTTCGACTCGAAGCTGATGACCGGCAGGAGATCTTCGACCTGGGTGAACATCCGCTTTTCGATGACGGAGCGGATCTTCTCGTAAGCCGTCCATTGCGGATTCTTGCCTTCGTGCTGCGAACGATAGCGCAGCGCGAATTTCACCACTTCGTTGCGGAAGTCCTTCGGATTGGCGATGCCCGCCGGTTTTTCGATCTTAGAAAGCTCGTTGTCGAGCGCGCCACGATCCAAAAGCTGCCCGGTATCAGCATCCTTGAAGTCCTGATCTTCGATCCAGGCGTCGGCATAGGAGATGTAGCGGTCGAACAGGTTCTGGCCGTACTCGCCATAGGATTCCAGATAGGCTTTCTGGATTTCCTTGCCGATGAACTCCGCATAACGCGGTGACAGCTCCGCCTTGATGAATTCGAGATAGCGCTTCTCGGTATCGTCCGGATACTGCTCGCGACGAATCGACTGTTCCAGCACATGCATCAGATGCACCGGATCAGCAGCGACTTCGGTGACATCGTAGTTGAAGGTTTCCGACAGCGCCTTGTAGGCAAAGCGGGTTGAGATGCCCGTCATGCCTTCATCGACGCCGGCCATATCCTTGTATTCCTGCAAGGTCTTGGCTTTCGGATCGGTGTCTTTCAGCTTTTCGCCATCATAGACCCGCATTTTGGAGATCAGGTTGGAGTTGTCATGCTCCTTGAGGCGGGTCATGACGCAGAACTTCGCCAGCATCTCCAGCGTTTCGGGAGCACAAGGCGTCCCGTTCAGTTCCGAACCCTTGAGCAGTTTCCTATAGATCTGCGTCTCTTCATGGACCCGCAGGCAATAGGGCACGGTGATGACACAGATGCGGTCGAGGAAGGCTTCGTTGTTGCGGTTGCCCTTGAAGACCGTCCATTCCGCCTCGTTGGAGTGCGCCAGGATAATGCCAGAGAAGGGAATCGGTCCCAGGGTTTCGGTGCCGACGTAATTGCCTTCCTGCGTTGCCGTCAGCAAGGGATGCAGCACCTTGATCGGCGCCTTGAACATTTCGACGAATTCCAGCAGACCCTGATTGGCGCGGCAGAGACCGCCGGAGAAGGAATAAGCGTCGGGATCGTTCTGGCTGTAATGTTCGAGCTTGCGGATATCGACTTTGCCGGTCAGCGACGAGATATCCTGGTTGTTCTCATCGCCGGGTTCGGTCTTGGCGACGCCGATCTGGCGCAGTTTGGACGGATACATGCGAACGACTTCGAATTTCGAAATATCGCCGCCGAATTCATCCAACCGTTTCACCGCCCACGGGCTCATCACGCCACCGAGGCGATGCTTTTCGATGCCGTATTTTTCTTCCAGCAACGTCTGCAGTTCTTCAGAGCGGAACAAGCCAAGTGGCGTTTCGAAAACCGGACTGATTTCATTGCCCGCCTTGAGCACGTAGATCGGATACTTCTCCATCAGGTCCTTGAGGCGCTCGGCCAGCGAAGACTTGCCGCCGCCCACCGGCCCCAGGAGATAGAGGATCTGCCGCTTCTCTTCCAAACCCTGCGCTGCATGTTTGAAGTAGCCAACAATGCGCTCGACGGTGTCTTCCATCCCGAAGAAGCCATCGAAGGATTTGTAGAGCTTGATCGTGCGGTTGAAAAACAGCCGGCCCAGGCGTGTATCCTGCGCCGTATCTACAAACTCCGGCTCGCCGATCGCAGCGATCATGCGTTCGGCTGGAGTCGCATAGAGCAGTTTGTCGTCGCGCGCCGCCAGCAGCCAGTCGCGTAAGGACATAGCTTCAACGCGCTCGCGTTGATAATCGCGTGAAAAGATGTCGAAGACATCGAGAGTACCCATCGATACCAACTCTCCGTTCCTTCCGCGGCACCCTCACGACACGTCCGCCGTGAGACAGAAGCGGTGTCTGCGAATTTGTAAGCCGAAGCGATTATTCCCTCATTCTGGAATTGTTCCAAGGGTTAACCGCCGAGAATTTCATACCTTTCATCAAGTCTTCGCCGTTCCCGCAAACGCGTGAGCGCCTGCGAGCGTACGATACGCTTCGTCTTCCCTTCTATGTCGCCGTTCACATAACGCTTAACGCGTTCACCCGGTCTCCGACGGCGATTGCAAACAAGTGTACGCTGATTTACGTCCAATCCAAGTCCGCAGCACCCACAATGTAGAACCGGCGTCACCCAACAGCCACGCCGCCTTCCCTTTAGGCATCAGCAGCTTAGTTCGCTTAGCGGCGCAGCAAGACGACTGCCAATCGGGGGTGTGCGCCGACCTTGGCGTGTAAAAATCTGCTACTGAAACAATCACGCACGAATGCGTGATGCGCGGAGCAAAGCCCCGCTCTCGTAAAAAAACCTTCGCAACTCTCTTGCGAGCATCGCCTCTTCGCGCAAAGCTTTCGGCATGAGCAAACTAGCGCTCGATATCCGGCTGGCGCGGCAGGATGATGCCGCCGATGTGGCGCAGGTCTATATCGACTCCTGGCAGGATACTTATCCCGGCGTTCTTCCGAGTGCTTTGTTGCGTGCCATGACGGCAAAGGGCCAAACAACACGCTGGCTGGCAGCCATTCGCGCGCAAGGCCGGGAGAAAGTGCTCGTTGCGGATAGCCGCCACGGCATTGTGGGCATGGCCAGCCTTGGCCCGGCTCGCGACAGAGTTTTGGGCTTCGATGGCGAAGTATACACGCTCTATGTCGACCCCGCCTATTTCGGCATGGGCGTGGGACGGGCGCTGCTCAAAGGAGCCTTCGGCACCTTGCGCCAGGATGGCATGAGCTGTTGTGTAATCTGGGCGCATGCCCGCAATCACGCCCGCTTCTTTTACGAAGCCATGGGCGGACGGCTCATCGCCGAACGCAATGCGCAGATCATGGGCGAGCCCTGCCCTGAAACCGCTTACGGCTGGAAAACGCTGGCCGTCGCCGAGCGGACGAACGCCCGATAGAAGAAGTCCGGCGCACCATAAAAAAGGCCGGTCAAAGCCGGCCTTTTGCAGAAACACTCTACCGAAAGAAACGGGAGAAGGCGGCCCCCATCCCCGCCGCCTTTTTCACCATCAACCTTTCGGGCTGAACTTCACCGGGACGCGGATCGTGCCCGTCTTGGAGCCGATCGGCAGAACTTCGGCCACGCACATGGCGGCCTTGTCGAAACCCTGGCCAGCAGCCGAATTGTCCACGACCTTGCAATCGTTCAGCTTACCGTCAGCGGCGTTGCACTCGAGCATCACCGAGGCTTCGGTCTTAGCATTGGCGAACTTGTCCACGCACTTGGTGAACTGCTCGGCGAGGCCAGCCGCCGGAGCCGCTGCCGAAACGGCAAGAAGAGCAGCCGCGCCAGCCATCACAAACTTGTACGTCTTCACTGAATTACCCCTTAGCTTTGAACTACCCACTGGTACCGGTATCTCTGCCCGGTATGCTTGTGAGTACACCTGAAAAACTTAAGGAGAAATTTCCGCGGGAAACGACATAAACGGATAGATAAGGAACGTTTAACGGATCGCTGAGAGTTCGATTAGATCTCTTCGTTCCAAGCAGCGGGGAGCATCTTCAAGGCAGCTCTGGACCACGCAAATCCCGAGGCCGAACAAAGGCTTCGAGCTCGCCTTCGCCACGCTCTACGGCACTCCACGCCGCGATGTCGAAATCCAAAAGGGTCACTGCGGCAGTGGGATATTCGAGCTGCAAAAGCTGGTGGAGCTTGCGGCTTTTGCTATCGCCTGCGGGGCGGGCGAGAATCCGGGCACATTCTTCAAGACCCGGATTGTGACCAACCACCAAAAGCGAGCCCGCCGCCTCGCGCACCTGGCGCACCAGATTGATAATGGTCAGCCAGCGGGCAAGATAGAGGTCCGGCAACAGCCGGATAACGGGCGGACTGTCCCAGGTTGATACAACCAGTTCGAGCGTCTGGCGTGTCCGGGCAGCGGTCGAGCACAGAACCAGCTCCGGGACAGTATCCTCTTCCCGCAAAAACTGCCCAACCCGGATCGCATCAGCCCTGCCCCGGTCTGCCAAGACCCGATCATGGTCCTCCAGCTCCGGGCTGAGAGGGACCGCTTTGGCGTGGCGCAGGAGGATCAGCCGTTTCACGAGACCTGGTACCGGGCACGAGCACCGCGTTCGAGGGCGGCAGCGATCAGCTTATCAATTCCCAGCGCCCGGCGAATGGTTTCAATGACCCGGATTTCCTCCAAAGCGACGCGATGGTCGATCAAAGCCATTTCCAGGGCCAGCCAATAGGCCGTCTCACGCAGCGGCTCCGAAAGCGTCTCCGCAACCAGCCCCAGCACCGCTCGCAACCCTTCGTCTTCCTGCAGAATGGCAGAGCAGTCCTCTACCACCGCGCGTAGCCGGTCTCCGTCAAAACCGCGGAACACCGGAAGGGAAGAGGTCACATCGGCAATGGCGTGCAATTCGCGCTCATCCATAGCGCCATCCGAGGCCGAAACGACCACCATGACATAAATGAGGGCGGCATGGGGGCTGATCGTCTTCATGGCTGGATTCGCTGTGAAAATTCCCCTGTAGTCTTAAGGAACTTGACCCACCCCGGCAAGGCTCGCATGGTCGCCGCCCCGGCGCCGGTGGCGGCGTCGCGAGTGCGTGTTAGGCTAGGTAGAATGACGACACAGAAGAATTCCAAGGGATGGCGGCCGCAGACCCAGGCCGTTCGCGGCGGACAGATTCGCACCAATTTTCAGGAGACGGCCGAAGCGTTGTTCCTGACCTCCGGCTATGCCTATGAAGGCCCGGAAGAGCCGGAAGCCCGCTTCAAAGGCGAGCAGGAAGGGTTCACCTATACCCGCTACGGCAATCCCACCGTTGCCATGTTCGAAGCGCGGATGGCGGCCTTGGAAGGCGCACCTTGTGCCCGGGCGACCGCCAGCGGCATGGCTGCCGTCTCTGCTGTTTTCCTCTCCGCCTTGCGCAGCGGCGATCATGTGGTAGCCGCCCGCGCCATGTTTGGCGCCTGCCGTTTCGTGGTGGAAGATATCCTGGCCCGTTTCGGCATTACCTCCACCATTGTAGACGGCACGGACCTCGACCAGTGGCGCGCGGCCGTCACGCCGGCCACCAAATTCTTCTTTCTCGAAACCCCTGCCAATCCGACCCTGGCCGTGGCCGACATTCGCGCCATCGCCGACATCGCCGAAAAGGCCGGCGCCCGCCTGGTGGTCGATAACGCTTTCGCCAGCCCGGCTCTGCAGCGGCCGATGGAGTTCGGCGCCCATATCGTGGTGCATTCCTCGACCAAATATATCGATGGCCAGGGCCGTGCCATGGGCGGGGTGATCCTCTGTCACGAAGATTTCCTGAACCAGCATCTGCAGACCTTCCTGCGCAATACCGGCCCCACGATCAGCCCCTTCAACGCCTGGCTTCACTTGAAGAGCCTGGAAACCTTGAACCTGCGCATGCGCGCCCATTGCGACAATGCCCTGGCAGTCGCCAACTTTCTGGCCGGACAAAAAGGCGTGACGCAGGTTCTCTATCCCTTCCGCCCCGACCACCCCCAATACACGCTGGCAAAAGCGCAGATGGATGGCGGCGGCGGTGTGGTGACCTTCGCATTGGACGGCGGCAAAGACGAAGCTTTCAAACTTCTGCGCGCCATCGCGCTGATCGACGTCTCCAACAATCTTGGCGATGCCAAAAGCCTGATGACTCACCCGGCAACGACAACCCATAGCAAGTTGACGCCGGAAGCGCGGGCACAGCTCGGCGTCAGCGATGGCATGCTGCGCATTTCGGTGGGGCTGGAGGATCCGGCGGACCTCTGCGATGACCTGGCTCAGGCGCTGAAGAAGACCTTCCCCTGACGAGAATCCTGCGGTTCCGCATTAACCTGTATGAAAGCTAAAGGCTTGCGAGAGCCCTTGGCCGAGGTGAATAATTGCGTCATGTACGAGCGTGTCACACGGGGAATCCGGGTGGCGGTTGAGCCGTCTTACCTGGAAGATCAGTCCGATCCCGATGAGGGCCAATATCTCTGGTCCTATACGGTTACTATTGAGAATAAGGGCAGCGAAAGCGTGCAGCTCTTGTCGCGCTATTGGCATATCACCGATGGCGTGGGCCATATCCAAGAAGTGCGCGGGCCCGGCGTGGTCGGAGCACAACCCGTGATCGCGCCAGGGCAGACCTTCCAATATACCAGCGGCTGCCCCTTACAGACCGCTTCGGGCCATATGGTGGGGCGCTATCAAATGCAGTCCTCTTCCGGAGAGGCTTTCGAAGCAGAAATTCCGCCATTTCTCCTTGAAAGTCCGCACGAGCGTCGCCAAGTGCATTAGTCTCGTACTGTCAGGATAAGGCGGGCCGGCTGACCGGCCCGGCCTATCGAAAGGCGCGCCATGCCAGAATCCCGCAAGCTCAATGCAAACCGGCCCTCTCGCGAGGAAGCCGAAAAAGCCATCCGGACACTTTTGCGCTGGGCCGGTGACGACCCGGAGCGCGAAGGCCTGCGCGACACCCCTGCCCGCGTGGCCCGCGCCTATGAGGACTGGTTCTCCGGTTATGCCGAAGACCCCGCGGACTATCTCAGCCGCACCTTCGAAGAAGTGGAAGGCTATGACGATATGGTGGTGTTGAAAGACATCCGCTTCGAGAGCCATTGCGAACACCACATGGCCCCGATCATCGGCAAGGCCCATATCGGCTATATGCCCAACAACCGCGTCGTCGGCATTTCAAAGCTCGCCCGCGTGGTCGATGTTTTCGCCCGCCGTTTCCAGGTGCAGGAAACCATGAACGCGCAGATCGCCGAATGCATTCAGCGCGTGCTGGAGCCGAAGGGGGTTGCGGTGGTGATCGAAGCCACCCACCAGTGCATGACCACCCGCGGCGTGCATAAGCCAGGCGTCACCATGGTGACCTCCACCGTGCACGGGCATTTCCGCAGCAATCCGGCGACACGGCGCGAGTTCTTCCACGTCATCGGCAATCCGGCGAGCCGGCAGGAAGGCTAACCGGCCTTTAGCTCAGCCTGATTTTGCCGATCTCGTGCACCGTGCCGCAGAATTCGCAGTGGGCGCGGATGACACCATCGGGATCGGCAAGCCCGGCCCGCTCTTCTTCCGTATAAGATTTCAGAACGGCGGCAATGCGCTCGCCCGAGCAATCGCAGCGAAAGGCAATGGGCTCGGCCGGAAGAACGCGCACCTCTTCCTGACTGAACAGGCGCCATAGCAGCGTTTCGGCCGACAAGCTGGTGTCCAGCAGCTCAAGGTCTTCCACGGTGGCGGCCAAGGTCGAAAGCCGCTCCCAATCATCCTCTTTGCGCTCGACGCCAGGGGTGGCCTGCAACAACAAGCCGCCAGCGCGCCATGCGGGGTCTTTGCTTCCAGCATTGAAGACCGGAGCGGCGGCCAAACGGATCAAGGTCGGCAACTGCTCGGATTGCTCGAAATAGGTCTCGGCCGAGGCCGCGATGCCATTGGGCGATAGTTCCACGATGCCTTGATAGGTTTGACCGCCACGCAGCGGCTCAAGCGTGATCGCCAAAGAGCCGGCACCGGTGAGCGCCGCAAACAGAGGCTTATCGCCAATCGGCTGGGTGGCATCGAAACGGGCAAAGCTGCGCACGCCCTTGGGCTTGCCGCCGGAGGCACCATAATAATCGGCCGCAATAAGATCCAGCGGACCATCAGACTTGGTCTGAGCCGTCAGCCGCCCATCCAGCTTCAGAGCTGTTCCCAGCAAAGCTGCCAGCGCCACCATTTCGCCTGCCACCCGGGCCGCCGCTTCCGGTAGCGCATGGGCGCTCAAAGCCCGGGCGGAAGACGCGTCAAGCCGCAGCAGCCGACCGCGGATTCCCGCGCCAACCACATCAAAAGGCAGTACGAAATCGCCTGCCGGAGCCATCTGATAATCTTCCATGATCGCACCGATATAGGCGTTCAGCGGCAAACTTCAACGCAGGGGCAAAGCAAACGGGCGGGAAGCCGTCTTTGCCTCCCACCCGGATGAGGAACCATCAGCCCTTCTCTACGGGCTGAGCGGGGCATCAAATCTTGCCCAGGCACCAGGCCATGATCGCCTTCTGGGCATGGAGACGGTTTTCCGCCTCATCCCAGACCGCGGATTGCGGACCATCGATGATGTCGTCCGTGACTTCTTCACCGCGGTGAGCCGGCAGGCAGTGCATGAAGATGGCGTCCTTCTTGGCACGCGCCATCAGTTTGGCATTGACCTGATAAGGCTTGAGCAGATTGTGGCGCTTGGTGGCATCTTCATCACCCATGGAGACCCAGGCATCGGAAACGATGCAATCGGCCCCGTCCACCGCCACTTCGGCATTGTCGCCGAAATGGACATCACCGCCAACCTTATGGACCCACTCGCGCAGAGCCGGACGGATTTGCAATTCCGGCGGCGCCGCAACCCGTAAGGTGAAGCCCAGCTTGGCCGCCGCATGCACCCAAGAGGTACAGACGTTGTTGGCATCGCCGCTCCAGGCTACGACGCGGCCTTTGATCGGGCCCTTCAGCTCTTCAAAGGTCATGATATCCGCCATCACCTGACAGGGATGAGAGAGCTTGGTCAGGCCGTTGATCACGGGAACCGTGGAATTGGCGGCAAGATCCTCCACCATCTCGTGATCGAGCAGACGGATCATGACGAGATCGACATAGCGCGACAGCACACGGGCGGTGTCGGCGATGGTTTCTTCGCGGGCGAGCTGCATCTGACTGCCCGTCAGCATGATGGTGGTGCCACCGAGCTGACGCATGCCGACGTCAAAAGAAATGCGGGTGCGGGTCGACTGCTTGTCGAAGATCATCGCCAGGATGTTGCCTTCGAGCGGCTTATCGGCGTCGGGCACGCCTTTGGGCAGACCCGCACGCTCCACCTTGCGGCGCCGCGCCTCTTTCAGGATCGCTGTGAGATCAGCGGCATCGTGATCGGCGAGGTCAAGGAAATGTCTGGGCGTGCTCATGCGGCATCCGTCTTCGCTTTGGATTCAAAGGTCTTGGCGGTGGCAGAGAGCTTTTCTACCGCCTCCCGCACATGCGTTTCGTCGATCGTGAGCGGCGGCAAGATGCGGATCACGTTGTCGCCCGCGCCAACCACCAAGAGATGCTGCTCGCGTCGCGCGGCGGCAACGAATTCGGTGTTGGGCACCTTAAGCTTGAGACCGAGAAGCAGCCCCTGCCCGCGGATTTCGGCGAAGACATCGGGATGGTCGGCCAGGAGCTGGCCGAGCTGCTGCTGCAGGTAATTGGCCATGGTGACGACATGCGGAATGAAATGCGGCTCGAGCACCATCTCGAGCGCTTCTTTCGCCACGGCCATGGCGAGCGGATTGCCGCCATAGGTCGTGCCATGGGTGCCAGCCGTCATGCCTTTGGCGGCTTCGGCCGTGGCAAGACAGGCTCCCACAGGGAACCCGCCGCCGATAGCCTTGGCGATCGGCATGATGTCCGGCGTGAAATCGAGCCACTCATAAGCGAACAGTTTGCCGGTACGGCCGACACCGGTCTGCACTTCATCAAAAATCAACAGCAGGCCATGCTGATCGCACAGCTTGCGAAGCCCGCGCAGATATTCCGGCGCCAGGACCCGCACGCCGCCTTCACCCTGAATGGGCTCGATCAAGATGGCAGCGGTTTCAGGACCGATAGCGGCTTTTACCGCCTCGATATCGCCAGGCGGGATGGTGTCGAAGCCTTCCACCTTGGGGCCAAAGCCTTCGAGGTATTTCGCGTTTCCGCCGGCGGCGATCGCCGCCATGGTGCGGCCGTGGAAGGCGCCTTCAAAGCAGATGATCCGGAAGCGCTCGGGATGGCCGCTCACAAATTGGTAACGGCGCGCCATCTTCCAAGCGAGCTCGCAAGCCTCTACCCCCGAATTGGTGAAGAAGCAGGTGTCGGCGAAGGTCACTTCCGTGAGCCGTTTGGCGAGAATTTCCTGTCCCGGGACGCGGAAGAGATTGGAGGTGTGCCAAAGCTTGCCAGCCTGTTCCGTCAATGCCGCGACCAAGCGCGGGTTGGCATGACCGAAAGCGTTGACCGCAATTCCCGCCGTGAAGTCCAGATATCGCTGCCCATCCTCGGCGAAAAGGTAAGGCCCTTCGCCCCGAACGAAAGCAACTTCCGTCCGATTGTAGGTTGGCAGCAATGACGGGAACACGTTGACCTCCTGGATTACGAGTTTTGTGGATAAGACCGAGGGGCTTTATCCGCTTTGGCCCTCTGTCACAAGCAAAGTCGCGCCAAAACGGCTGCAAGACGCAGGCAGTGTGTTGGAATCGCAAAATATTTTTCCGGGCTGTGGACACTTTCAAGCACCGAGTCGGTTTCTGTGGACGAAGCCCTAGTGGTTAAGCCCCACGCCTTGTGCGGAACAGATGAGCCGCTACGATAGGTGGTGGCAGATGGCCGAAAGGAGCGCCGCATGACCCAGGCCAATTGGACAGATGACCGAGTCGAACAGCTCAAGAGTCTTTGGACGGAAGGGCTTTCGGCTAGCCAGATCGCCCGAGCTCTCGGTGGTGTGACCCGCAATGCCGTGATCGGCAAGGTACACCGGTTGGGTCTGGCCGGACGGGCTTCGCCTTCCCGGGTGGAACGGCCGCGCCTTCCGACCACGCCGCGAGTCACGATTCGCCCGCATGTGCCCCCGGCGCCGGTGGTGGAGGAAGATCCGCTGCAGCTCGATGACGGCAATTTTGCCACCGTGCTGACCATCAACGACCGCATGTGCCGCTGGCCGATCGGCGATCCCTCCGAGAACGAATTTCACTTCTGCGGCCGCAAGCCCAAGTCTGGTTCGCCCTATTGCGAGGCCCATGCCCGCAAGGCCTATCAGCCGCAACAGCAGCGCCGGGACAAGATTGCCAGCTAACAATGGTGGCAGAAATACGCGCGGGACTGTGATAGTCTCGCGCGTATGAAAAACGCGTCGAAAAAGCCCAAAGCCAAGCCCGTGAATTCAAAGAGCGCGGCCGCCAAGCCGGCGCAGAAGACGCTGCCGTCAAGTGCAGCAGCGTCAAGCCCGCATGACCCGCTGCATAATCTTTTGCGCGGCACGCACGCGCAAAAGGTCTGCGGTTCGCGCACGCCGTAACGGGAAAGATGCCGAAAGGCTCCGCCGCAGCTCACATTGCCGCGACGGGGCTATCCTCCAAGGCATATCCGGCCGAACGCACGGTCCGGATCGGGTCAGCCGTGCCTTCGATGTTGAGCGCCTTACGCAGGCGGCCCACATGCACATCAACCGTGCGCGCCTCGACGTAAACGTCCGAACCCCAGACGGCATCCAGAAGCTGCTCGCGTGAGAAAACGCGGCCCGGATGCTGGATGAGATGGTCCAGGAGCTTGTACTCGGTGGGACCGAGGTGAACTTCCCGCCCTGCCCTGCGGACACGATGAGCGGCGCGATCCATCTCGATGTCGCCGACGGTCACCACATCTTCGGCGAGGCTGGGCCGGATGCGGCGCATCACGGCCCGCAAACGCGCCAGCAGTTCCATCATGGAGAACGGCTTGGTGAGATAATCGTCGGCGCCGGTATCCAACCCGCGGATACGGTCCGTTTCTTCGCCACGCGCCGTCAGCATGATGATCGGGACGTTGCGCGTTTCCTGTCGGCTGCGCAGACGGCGGCAGACCTCGATGCCCGAGAGCTGCGGCAGCATCCAATCCAGGAGCACGAGATCCGGCCTCTCTTCGGCTGCCACGAGCAGGGCTTCTTCCCCGTCCATGGCTTCCAACACCCGGTAGCCCTCGCGCTCCAGATTGTATCGGAGCAGGGTGACAAGGGCGCTTTCGTCCTCGGCAACGAGCACCGACGGCTTCATGGCTTAATCCTTCTTTTCAAAGCGAACATTGGTGGTAGCGGTCAGATCGCCCTTGGGGCGGTCGATCGCCAAATGGCCGCCGGTCACCATGTGGTAGATCACCTCGGCGATATTGGTGCAGTGGTCACCGGCCCGTTCGATATTCTTGGCGATGAAGAGGAAGTGCGTGCACAAACCAATCGTGCGCGGATCTTCCATCATGTAGGTCAGCAGCTCGCGGAAGAGGCTGTTGTACATCTCATCGATTTCGCCGTCCTGCTTCCAGACCATCTCGGCCGAATCGGCATCGCGGTCCGAATAAGCATCCAGCACCTGCTTGAGCTGGTTCAGGGCCTGACCACCCATCCGGGCGAGGCTCTGGGCGAGACGGATCGGCTGCTCGCGATTCAGGACAATGGCGCGCTTGGCGATGTTCTTGGCGAGATCGCCGATACGCTCCAGCTCGCCGGCGATCTTGATCGCCGCCAGGGTTTCACGCAGATCCACCGCCATCGGCTGGCGCAGCGCGAGGACCTTGAGGGCCAGTTCTTCGATCTGCTGCTGGAGTTCATCGATCTTGCGATCGCCGCCGACCACCTGCTCGGCACGCGCAGTATCGCGCTTGGCAATTGCATCGATGCCGTCGGCGAGTTGTGCCTCAGCCAGCCCGCCCATCTGCGCAACAGATGACGCCAAAGCTTCCAGCTGCTCGGTAAAAGCCCGTACTGTGTGTTCCGCCATGACGCCTGCCCACTCCGTCGTTGCCACAACCATTCACACCGACAACGCAATCGGTATGCGATGTTTTTATAACAGTTCCGTGACAGGCGCATCCGCCGGCTTTTTTACCGCGGGCAAGGTAATGGTAAACGTCGAACCTTCACCAACCCTGCTTTCGATTTGCATCTTGCCGTTATGCCGGTTGACGATGTGCTTAACGATAGCAAGGCCAAGGCCGGTGCCCCCCCGCTCGCGGCTGCGCTTCACGTCGACCCGGTAAAAACGCTCGGTCAGACGGGGAATCGCTTCGGCCGGAATGCCCTCTCCATCGTCCTTGACGCTGGCAATAACGAGCGTTTCAGGACCGCGGCGGCCGGTTGCCGCCTGCTGGCGCAGGGTGATTCGCACCTCGCCGTTCTCTTTGCCGTATTTGATGGCGTTGTGGACGAGGTTCTGGAACAACTGCACAAGCTCGTCCCGCTCTCCAACCACCTCCGGCAAATCATTGGCGGAATCCACCGAGATGGCGATGCCATCCGCCTTGGCGAGCGGTGCCAATGCGGCTGCGGCCTGGCGCACAACGGTTTCAAGCGCCACTTCGCCACGCGGCGGCACATGCTCGTTGAGCTCGATGCGGGTCAAGGAGAGCAGATCCTCGATCAACCGGCGCATGCGCTCGGCTTCCACCGCCATAATGTCGAGAAACCGGTCCCAAGCGACTTTGTCTTCCTTGGCCGGCCCTTTCAGGGTTTCGATAAAGCCCGCGACGGCAGCCAGAGGCGTACGCAGCTCATGGGAGGCGTTGGCGATGAAATCCACCCGCATCTGCTCGGTGCGCTTGATCGAGGTCAGATCGTGCATCAGGAGCATGACGACGGACGGCTCGCTGGAAACGCGGGCCGTAAAGGCCTGATAATTGCGCTCGATCGGCACACGCACGACAAAATCAACCGAGCCCGGCTCGCCGCTATGGCCCGTGCGCGCCAAAGCCTCCAAAACCGAGGGGTTGCGCAGCACCGCGGAGATATGTTTGCGCTCGATGCCAACACCGATCACATCGCGCATCGCCCGGTTGGCAAAGAACACCCGGTCGCCGCCGTTGACGAGCAACAACGGATCCGGCAGCCGCTCCAGCATCTCGCGTGCGAGCGGCGGCAACACATGCAGATCGTTCTGCGCAGGCACCTCCACTGGCGCACGATTCGGACGCCGCTCCCCTATGCCAGCGGAAATAGCCGCTGCAGCCGTAACAACCGCCACCGCAAACAGACCGCGCGGACCGAGCCAGACATAGAGCAGCGCACCGAGAAGCAGCGCCGCTGCTACAGCCCAAAGAACACCCCGAAGATTGGCCCAGAACGCGGCGTCCTTCGCCATTCCGTATACCGCATATCGATTCGCGTTAGCCGACATCATAAACGCAATTTGGCGGCGAACTGCGACGGTTCAATTACGGTTGTGGCATTAAGTCGTTCAAGGACGGTACGCAGATTTCCGGATGGGAGAAGGTTTCAACCGCTCCTGCCTGCAGAAACGACAGGACGCCGGTATAAGCATAAATTTCGCGACACCTTGCCAAGCCGGAATGTTCAGCGCTGTCCCAACACGCGGCTCCATCCGCCCGCTCTCTTCGCGATCCACCATAGCAGGCAGAAAAATCGAATTCGCGCCAGCATCCCGATAAAACGGCGCACTGTTTTCTCAAACGCTGCTGGCACCGGTGTCAGATGGTGCAAGAGCGGGACATTCCGCGTCTCTTGGCATCGTTATAATTTCCCAAACAATCCAATGCCGGCATGGCGTGCTTCATGTGCGAGCAGCCACTTCTTGCGATCCAGCCCGCCTCCGTAACCGGTCAAAGAGCCATCACTGCCAATCACGCGATGGCAGGGCACAGCCAAGGCGATGGGATTGGCACCGTTCGCCAGCCCGACGGCGCGCGTCGCTTTGGGGTCGCCGAGACGTTTGGCGAGAGCGCCATAGCTGAGTGTTTCCCCGGCAGGGATGGTGCGCAAAGCTTGCCAAACCTTGTTCTGAAACGGCGTGCCGGTGAAAACGACGGGCAGCTTGTCGAGCCGGTCCACCTCTCCAGCGAAATAGGCGGCGAAGGCAGCACGCAAGCCAAACGGATTTTCCTGGGCGGCGATTTCGCCTTGCGGGAGGTAGTTGCACCAACGCTCCTTACCATACCAGCCAAACAGCAGCAGACACCCTTCGGTATCGCAAACAAGATCGGACTGCCCAAGCGGCGTATCGAAGTGATCATAATAGAGGCTAAGCAAGAGAGCGCTCCGCATCATGGGCCCACAAATGCTGGGCCGCATACGCCCGCCAGGGACGCCACGCTTCCGCCAAGTCGAGCAATTTTTTCGGTGTCGGACGCACGCCCGCCTCTTCCACCGCACGGAGCAACGCCAAATCGGCGGCCGGGAACGCGTCGCTGTCGCGCAAGGCCCGCAACGCCCAATATTGTGCCGTCCAAGGACCGAAGCCCGGCAACGCCATAAGCCGCGTAACGGCATCTTCAAAGCTCCCCGCCGGATCGAGCAAACGGGGATCGGCGTTGGCCGCTTCGGCCAATGCTTTGAGCGATTTCAAGCGGGCGCCAGGCATACCAAGCGTAGAGATGTCGGCAGCAGCAAGACGCGCCGGATCGGGAAACGCGGCATCAAGGCGCTCGTCGCCCGTGGCATCCGGTAAAAGCCGCGGCGAGGTCAGCCCCACCAAACGCCCGGCAAGACTGCGGGCTGCCGCCACGCTGACCTGTTGGCCCAGGATAGCGCGCACGGCGAGTTCGAAACCATCCCAAGCACCAGGAGCCCGCAGCCCAGGTCTTTTCGCAATCAACGGTGCGAGAGTCTTGTCGGCAGAAAGATGCAATCCAATGGCCGAGACATCGGCATCCAGATCGAACAGCCGCCGCAAACGCGCGACAATGCCGAGCAGCGCGCGAACATCCGGAAAGCGGATCGTGGCAATGAGCTGGTTACGGCCAGGCTGCACCACCAAACTGCCGTAAACGCCCTGCAGCGCGATCGTGCGGGCATAGCGGCCGGACTCGGCAATCTCCACACCGGCGATGGCCCGCGCGCCGAGAAACGCAATTATCCGGTCCCAATCATATGGCGGGCGATAGCCGAGCTTGACCGTGACGGCACTGCTCGCAGCGCGGCGCACACGCAGTTCTTTCGGGCTGCGGCCATAAAGTTTGCGGAACGCATCATTGAAGCGGCGCACACTGCCAAAGCCCGAGGCTTCCGAAATCGCGCTCATCGAAAGATCAGTGTCCTGGATGAGCTGCTTGGCAAACAGAAGCCGGCGCGTTTGCGCAACCACGATCGGCGCGGCTCCCAAATGTTTGTCGAACAGCCGCCGCAACTGCCGCTCGCCAACACCGAGGCGCTCGGCCAAGGCTCCCACCCCGCTCTCATCATCAAAACCGCCTTCCGCGATCAGAGAGAGTGCCCGCGAGACCGTATTCGAGGTTCCGCGCCAAGCCGCAGCATCCGGTGAAATCTCAGGGCGGCAACGAAGACAAGGACGAAAACCTGCCGCTTGCGCCGCCGCCGCACTTGGGAAAAAACGGCAGTTCTCCCGTTTGGCTGTTCGCGCCGGACAAATGGGACGGCAGTAAATTCCTGTCGATGTGATGCCAACAAAGAGGCGCCCGTCAAAACGCGTATCGCGCGACGCCAACGCCCTGTAGCAGATGTCGAATTCCGGCAATTCCATGGCTTCACTATGCCGTAAAAAGCACACAGCGTCTGGCCATTTTCGGACCTCAATGACAGAGCGATTGACCATAGCCCCCGGACCAGTCTAGCAGTGACGCAGGTGTCAGGTTTCGGGAACGCGAAAGCGGCTGCCCCCGCAACTGTAACCGGCGAGAATGCTTCCAAAGGCCACTGAAGCCGAAAGGCGACGGGAAGGCGGAAGCAGACGAAGACCCGGGAGCCAGGAGACCTGCCTGACACTGTCGTCCTGTTTCCGGCCGGGGTGTGCCGGGAGCTGCGGGGGAAACCGTCGCGACGACATCAGTTGGAGTCGTCGCGGGTGAGCCAGCAAGAAATTTCATGCGGTTTGTCCGCTCGCCGACTCTTGGTTCAAACCAGGAGAACGCTATGCGTCACATTTTTCTTCTTTCATCCGCCTCACTGATTGCGCTTGCCGGAACGGCGCAAGCCGAAACCATTGTCGTCAGCGCGACACGCACGCCGGAACCGTTGCAGATCACTGGCAGCAGCGTGTCGGTCATCTCGGCTGACGATATTGCCACGCATCAAACCGTGGTGCTTTCCGACCTTCTCGCCGAAACACCGGGCATTACGGTTGTGCGCAATGGCGGTGTCGGCCAGAATACCAGCATTCTGATCCGCGGCGCCGAAGTCGGGCAGTCCGTAGCGCTGGTCGATGGCATCCGCATCAATGACCCCAGCGCAACCACCGGTCAGGCGCTGATGGGTGATGTGCTGGCGAACGGCCTGGAACGCGTGGAAATCCTGCGCGGGCCGCAATCGACGCTTTACGGCAGCGATGCCATTGGCGGCGTCATCAACATGATCACCGCGCGCGGCGGCGATAATACGGTGAAGCTCAGCGCAGAAGCCGGTTCGCTCGACACCGTGCATCTCAATGCGGCAGCCAACGGTACGGTGTCCGCATTCGAATATGGTGCGGCGGCGAATTTCTATGTCACCAACAGCATTTCGGCAGCCGATGCGCGTAACGGCAACAAGGAAGCCGATGGCTATCACCATTTTGGCGCCACCGGCAATCTGCGCTGGCATGCGACGGATGAAGTCAGTGTTGATGCCCGCCTCTATTACACCCGCGCCCGCGACAGCTTCGACGGCTATCCGCCGCCGGCTTATTCTTTCGCGGACACCCACCAGTACGGCGACAACGAACTTCTCGCCTTCTATGGCGGCGTCAATGCGTCGTGTCTCGAAGGCCGTTTGAACAACCGCTTCGCAGTCATTCATTCCGACAGCGACCGCAAGACCTATGACACGGTCGAGGACTTCTGGGCCAAAGGCTCTGCGACGCGCTTCGAATACCAGGGCGATTTCAAGCTCGACGACGCCAACAAGATCAGCTTCGGCTATGAACATCAGCGCACCGGCCTTGGCACCCAAAGCCAATACGATCCGGCTGCCACCCGCGGCTCCGATAAGACCAACGCGGTTTACGGCCAGTGGCAGAGCACTGTGGTTGATGGTGTCACGCTCACCGGCGGCGCGCGTTACAGCCACGATAGCGAATTCGGTGATCACACTTCGTTCAAGCTGAACGCGGCTTGGCAGGCGACCGACACGACGACGCTGCGGGCGAATTTCGGCGACGGCTTCAAGGCGCCAAGCCTGTACCAGCTCTATTCGCAGTACTCGAATCCGGTTGCCAATTTGAAGCCGGAAATGGCGACAGGCTGGGAAATCGGTATCGATCAGCAGATCGCCGGCTGGACTGCGTCCGTTACCTATTTCCAGCGCCTGACGAAGAACCAGATCGATTTCTTCTCCTGCTGGGGCGTGACCTCAACCGCCTGTACGCTGCGCGCCAGTCAGGGCGGCTATTACTACAATATCGGCCGCTCGCTGGCGAAAGGCTTCGAGATCGAGGCTTCGCGCAACATCGTGGAAGGTTTGAAGCTCAGCTTGAACTACACCAACCTGGTCAATTTCAACCGCGACACGCGGCTGCAATTGGCGCGCCGCCCGCATGACACGGCAAGCGGTACCTTGACCTGGCAGGCGCTGGAAGACGTCTCGCTTGGCGCCAGCGTGGTTTATGCCGGCAAGCGCTTCGATGACGCCTATCATATCACCGAACTGAAGCCGCATGCCGAGGTCAATTTGTTCGGCAGCTACGCTCTCGGCGATGGCTTGGAACTGTTCGGCCGCGTTGAAAATGCCGGCGACAACCGCAATGAAACGGTCGCCGGTTACGGCAACACGGGCCGGACCTTCTATGCTGGCGTGAGGGCGAAAATTTAACCGGCCAATAGGCGCCGGAGGGGCGCGGGCCTGGAGCGATAAAACAGGCCCGGCGCACTCTCGGCCGGGAAATAGCCGAGTTCAGACCCGACCAGGGTCTCGGCCGGACCGACCAGAAGCGCACCATCCGGCGCCAATATCTCACCAATACGGTCGAGCACGGACAGCCGCGTTTTGTGATCGAAATACATCAAGACGTTGCGGCAGAAGACAACATCGCAATCCGGCAGCCAGCCGAAGGAATCGAGCAGGTTGAAGGTGCGGAACGACACCATACGGCGCAGCTTTTCCGCGATGCGCCACTTGTCGTCATCCTGGGTGAAATGGGACACCAGCCGGCGGATCGGCAGGCCGCGCTGTACCTCGAACTGGGTATAAAACCCCTCTTCGGCCCGCGCGACCATATGGGAATTGATGTCGGTGGCGATCAGCGTGATCGTCCAGCCTTGCTCGATGAGCCCCGCATCATCCAACAACATGGCAACCGAATACGGTTCCTGACCAGCCGCACAAGCCGCACACCAGATGCGCAGTTGCTTGCTTTCGGCCCGTTCGACCATCAAAGCCGGCAAGACGATATCGCGGAATTCCTCGAAGGTGCGGCGGTCACGGAAGAAGGCCGAGTCATTGGTCGTCATCGCTTCGATGACAGCCTGGATCAGCGCCTCATGACCGTACTGCAATTCCTTGAGCAGTGAGCAGATGTCGCGAAAGCCGAAGCGACGGACAACAGGCGCCAGCCGCGTCTCGATCATGCTCGTCTTCTTCTCGGCGAGCACAATACCGGTGCGGCGGTGCAGAATGCTCGCGAGGTAGGCGATTTCGCTGACATTCATCGCGGTCAGACCAGCCCAACTTCTGCCAGCTTGGCTTCCAGGAGGCTTCTGTCAAAAGGCTTCATGATGTACTCGTCAGCGCCGGCATTGATCGCCTCGCTAATATGGCTGGCGTCGTTTTCGGTCGTGCACAGAAGCACGATGGGATGGTTTCCGCGCGCTTCGTTGCGCAGCGCCCGCAGGAATTCGACACCCGTCATCGAAGGCATTTGCCAGTCGAGCAAAATGACATCCGGCATTTCCTGACGGCAAGCGGAGAGCGCTGCCGCTCCGTTCTCGGCCTCTTCCGCGCGGAACGAGAGTTCCTTCAAAATGGCGCAAGCCACTTTGCGGATCACCCGACTGTCATCGACGACAAGACAAGTCTTCATAGAATACGGCCATTTTAATGAACCACGACCTTACCCCGCGAAAGTAAACGGCGGCTTTATCGCGCGGTCAGCCGGCAACGATATCAACAGCACCTTCACGCAGCGTAATCGTGAGTCCCGCATTGACACCCTTGGCCAAGCGGTAAGTCAGCACCGGCTGTACGCCGCGGGCATCATGCTCTTGGACTTCGCCGCGCAGCGCCCGTTCTACATCCTCGGAAATACGCGCGCCTTGGCCCGTGGCGGTGATCGTGAAGCCCGGCACAATGTCCCCCGTCACGATACGGATCACGCCTCCGCGCGGCAGGCAGTCAGCCCCAATCAATATGGCATTCATCACCAGCTTGGCCCAATCCTTGGGCCAATGCACATGCGGCGGGTCCCATTCCAGGCTGGTGCGGCCGCCGGTAATCAGCCCATCAACCAGGCGGTGTACCTCGCCCAAATCCAGTTCCGCCCCGGCCGAACCGGCCGCCCCAAAAGCGATGCGCATGAATTGCAGCCGGGCCAAAGCCTGATCCGCACTGGAAGTCACGATCTTCAGAGCGTCGGCCCGCATCGCCGCATCCCGCTCATCCTCCAGGACTTCCAAGCCGTTGACCACGGCTCCCAGCGGTCCCACCAGATCGTGGCAGACCTTGCTTACAAGGAAGGCAGAGAATTCGAGGTCGGTCATGGTGCCCCTGGTCGACGGTGTTCAGAAATGGTTATCGTGCGATTAACTTATTAAGGAAAGCTTTATGGTTGGAAGCGGGGATTTTGGCCTGATGCCGGGACAGCGGGTCCGGCTCCCCGCGGCCCCGGATTGGGGGCCCGGTCAGGTCCAATCGGTGGCAGGCCAGCGGGTGACCGTCAATTTCGAAGATGGGGGAAAAAAGGTCGTCCGTATCGACGTGTCGCCCTTGGAACTCTTACAATCACCCGAGGAGACACCATGACCGATCACCACGCCCACGCCTCGTCCCCCATGCTCCGGGCCCTCGCCAGCATCGCTTATGACGCCGGTGCCATTGTCTTGTCGCACTATACCGACGAGATCACGGCGACGCGCAAAGCGGACCATTCCCCGGTCACCATCGCCGATGTAGAAGCCGAGCGCTTCATCCTGAAACGCCTGGCCCAGCTCGCACCCGAAGTGCCGGTGGTCGCCGAGGAAGAAGTGGCGGCCGGGCATACGCCGAAGGTCGGAAAGCGCTTCTTCCTGGTGGACCCGCTCGACGGCACCAAGGAATTCGTCAGCAAAAACGGCGAATTCACGATCAACATTGCCGAGATCATTGAGGGCAAACCGGTGCGTGGCGTGGTCTATGCTCCGGCCAAGGACCGCATCTTCTTCGGCGAAACGCTTTCCGGGGCCTACGAAATGCACTGCCCGCCCGGCGGTGCGCCAGATTTCGCCGACGCACGCCCTGTGCAGGCGCGCTCACCTTCCAAAGATGGTCTCGTGGCTGCCATTTCCCGTTCGCATAACGATGGTAAAACTGCCGAATACCTCGGGGCTTATAATGTGAAGAGCTTCGTGGTGGCGGGCTCGTCCCTGAAATTCTGCCTGATCGCGGCCGGGGAAGCCGACATTTATCCCCGCCATGGCCGCACCATGGAATGGGATACCGCCGCTGGACATGCGGTGCTGGCCGCAGCAGGCGGCAGCATGACCACAGTGGAGGGCAAGCCATTCCTCTATGGCAAGCCGGGCTTTGCCAACCCGCATTTCATCGCCCGGGGGCTGTGAAGGCTCTCCCCGTTCAGATTCCGTGACGCTCTGAAAGCGCATCAGACGCGGTCGCGATAATCCGGTATTCGCGCACCACAGCGCGCATGGGAGTAGAATGGCTATTCTACTCGTCTCCTTCCGTTGATGGAGGACCTCATGACCTCGAAACCGGATCCGATGGAAGCGCTGAAAATCATGGCCGATTATCTGCGCAAGATCGAAGACAACGAAGACCAGAGCGTCTATTTCCGCTGCGCGGCGATGTGTGCCGGATTGTCGGCCATCGTCTATGAGCTGCGCGAGTTGAAAGAAGCGATCGCGGCCAAGAAGGTTTGACGACGCTGTCAATCAATCATCGTGGTCTTCCCCTGCTGCGCGGCGCGGAAGAGACGGAGCGTCAGGCCTGCGAGTCCTTCATGATTGGCACGGTGATAGGCCGAGCCTGGCGGCAGCGCGGCGGCAAGGCGGCGGTGCGCTGCCGGCAGCGCGTGATAAGGCAAGCCCGGCAAAAGATGGTGCAGCGCGTGATAGCGAAGGCCGACCGGCGCCCACAATTCCGGGAGCAGGCCTTTGGGCACATTCACGCTGTCGAGATATTGCGCCGTGATGCTGATCGGCGCGCCGTCATTCTCCCACAAATGCGCCACCAAAGTGCGCAACTGGTTGAGCAAGGCGATGCCTGCCGCAATGATCAGAACAACAACGAAGACGGAGAGCGGAATACGCCCGGTCACAACCAGGGCCAGCGCTGTGATCGCCCAAAGGCTGGTTGCGGCCTCCCATGTGAGCCAATCCCGGCACTCCGGCGGCTTGCGGCGGAAGCCGGGTGAAATCGCCAAGGCAGAACCCCGCTCCACCACGAATTTCCGTAAGGATGGCATGCCGAGCGAGAGCGGCGCCAGAACAGCAAAGCGCAATAACAAAGCTATGGGCGCCAAAAGCGAAAGGAACAGAAACAGCGGCAAGGTCCAAACCCGCATATGTGCCAGCGGCAGATATTCCGGATCTTCCGCGGTGCCATAACGCGAGCGGGCGTGATGCAGATTATGCACGCCTTCATACATAAAGGACGGCAGCAGCAGCGGCACGCCGATGAGAAAGTTCCACATGAAGCGGAAACCGGGAACGGCGCCTTGCTTCAGATGGGTCAATTCGTGAATGAAACTGACAGCGCGATAGAGGGCCAGAATAGCGACAACGCCAGCCGTGAGTTTCAAGGCAAGATTATTGATCCGCAGCGTGACGGCAAGTGCAGCATAACCGATGACGGCCGAAAGCAGCAGGTCGGTCCAATAAACCTGTGGCCGGGGAATTTGCAGAGTACGCGTATTTTCCGCTGCGGCATGGATAAGATCAGGCTCTGGCCTATCAAGGTCAATCGAGATTTCCACGCTCTGCATACAAACATGCCCGACACTTACCTATAAAAAGTAAGCGGGCCACAGCACTGCTGCAAGGCAGCCAAAAGCTTTAGCGATCGTAATTGTGCCGGCTGGAATAGAAGACCAGCCACATCAGCCCGCCGCCGACGGCGATGGTGACAATCACCCCCAGCACCAGGAAGAACCAACCAGCCCCGCTCATGGCCACGCCCGCCAGTGCCTGCCAAGCCTCCACCGCGTAAACTATCGCGGCAACCAGAAAGGCGCAGAGCACCAGGATTGCAATCCAGCCTGCCCGGCTGAGACTTTTTGGGGACTTGGCGGCAGGCTTCCCATCCATGGTCCACTCCAAATGACGGAGAATTAATCGGGCTGCCGCTTATCAGCCTCAAAACGGCCGATCGCAACACGCGGTTGCCAAAATTTGCGGGTCCGATGGTACGAAACCGGGATTTGGGTGATGCTTGAGATTACCTGATTCGTCCGGCAGCAATGCGAAAGGGAGTAGCCAATGAAAAGGCGTGAGTTGATTTTCGGGGCCCTCGCCAGCGGTCTTGTTTCCGTGCCTGCACTGGCGGAGGAGCAACACAGTGACGACGATACCTTCTCGGAAAACGAAGTCACCAAAGCGGCCTCCGACTTCTTCGGCATCGCCACCGAAAGCGTGGCCAAGGCCGTGCAGCGTGTCTTCCGCGACCAGGGCCGTCCCGACGCCTATATCAAGGGCGACGAAGGCTCCGGCGCATTTGTGGTGGGCCTGCGCTACGGCTCGGGCTGGCTGATCCGCAAGAACCAAGGCCCCAAGAAGGTCTATTGGCGCGGGCCGTCCGTCGGTTTCGATGTCGGCGGCAACGCTTCGAAGGTCTTCACCCTCGTCTACAATCTGCGCCGGGAAGAGCGTCTCTATCAGCGTTTCCCGGGCGTGGAAGGCTCTTACTACTTCATCGCCGGCATCGGCGTGCTTTACCAGCGCTCGGGCGGCGTCACTCTGGCACCGATGCGCACCGGCGTGGGCCTGCGCGCGGGCGTCAATGCGCAGTACCAGGAATATACCGAAAAGCGGGACTGGTTTCCGTTCTGAGCAGCGAATAGCGAATAGCGAATAGCGAATAGCGAATAGCGAATAGAAAAAGGGCTTGGCGGCGACAAAACCGTCAAGCCCTTTGCTTTTGGCCCAACCGACGCTCAGGCTTGCGCCGGTGCCGGCTTGTCTTCGATCGCACCTGCCGGTTTGGGCAGATAGAGCAGCAAGGCCGATGCCACATAGGTGGACGAGAAAGTGCCGACCACGATACCGAACAGGATCGAGCCGGTAAATTCGGCCAGCGCCGGGACGAAGAAATAGAGCGGAATGATCGACAGGGCGGTCGCCACCGAGGTCAGGATTGTCCGCGTCAGCATCTGGTTGGTGGAAAGATTGATCAGCTCCGCCAGCGGCATGCGTTTGTACTTACGCCGGTTCTCGCGCAACCGGTCGAACACCACCACGGTATCGTTGATCGAATAACCAGCCAGCGTCAGCAAGGCCGCGATCGAGGTCAGCGTGAAATCGAGATGGAAGACACTGAAAAGACCGGCGGTGACGAACACGTCATGGCCGGTAGCGAAAGCCGCAGAGACGCCGTACTGCCATTCGAAACGGAACGCCACCCACAACGCGATGCAGATAACCGCTGCGATCGAGGCATAGATACCAGCGCGGAACAATTCGCCGGAGACCTTGGCGCCAATCACCTGGGTGTTGAGATAGGTGTATTGGGAGCCGAGCTGGTTTTTGATGGCCTGTGCCGCCGCGTTGTAATCCTGATTGGCGCGCGGCTGCACCCGGATCATCACGCAAGAGCCTTGAGGCGTAGAGCACGGGCCGCCGCCAACCGTCTGGATCACTTGATCATTGAAGTGCAGCGTCGAAATCTCATGGCGGATCTGCGCCACTTGGCTCTGGCTGATCGTATAAGGCGCCTTGGCCTGCACCTCGACACCACCTGTGAAATCGAGGCCCAGATTGAACCCGTTCACGGCAATCGAAATGATCGAAATGAGCAGCAGAAGCCCGTCCACGGCGAAGGCGTAATAGCGCGCGCCAATGAAGTTGATATTGGTTGCTTCCGGCAGAAATCGCAGCAGCGGCATGGAGTTATGTGTCCAAAATGGGTGGGGGAGGAATAAACATAAAGTCCCGCCCCGACAAGCATGGCCCTTCGAGGGCAAAGCGTCCCCAAGCCACGCTTCTGCCAAAATTGCCCAAAACTGCGGCAATAAGGGTCAAAACAGCCTATTTTTGAAGCCATCTATCATCGCGACCGTTATTTTCCGCAACGGAATGACAAACTCGACAGCAATAGAGAAGCTTTCGTCACCGCCTACGGATAGGCCGTTACGCACCCTCAAGAGAATTTGAACGCTTATTTCTCGGCCATGTGATTTACACGCATATGTCGTTGCAGTTTTGCAGACAAAAAACCTAGCTAGAACAGGCGTGTTTTCAAAATTGCACACTATATACGCACTGAGAGTAAGAGCGTGGTGGAGACGCATCGGTTATGAGATTACGAGCCCAGATCACAATCGACATTTCTGCAGAGGACTTCGTTCAGGCCGCAGATCACCAGACGCGGCTGGCGAAATTTGTCGAAGATCTGAAAAATGAATACCCAGCGGCAGAGATGATTATTCGTGAGCGGCGAGACCGCCGTCCTGAATCCAATGTCGTTCAGGGGCCGATGCGCCGGGCCGGCCTCGGTGTGCGCCAAGCTAAGGTTGGCTGACAGGTCTTCTTGGGGATATGACGACCTACAGTTGTAAAGACGGTGCCGAGAAGCTGCGGGCCGCAATCGAGGCGTTTTTGGCGTGCGATCCGGCCATTCGCCTGGAATGCCTGCTGGTTTTCCTCTCCGTCTGTGAAAACGAAGGGTTGAGCATCAAAGACCTCGTCTATGCCTGCGGGCTTGGCGAATCGATGGTTTCACGCGCCGTCGACACCTTGTGTAATCCAGCCCAAAGCGGACTCTTGGAAACGGCGCGGCACCCCACAGATGGCCGCCGCCGACTGGTGTTCTTAGCCTCTAACGGCAAAACGCTGGCAAAGAAGATCACGGACATCCTGACAGAACGTGGCGCGATTGAGACTACTGCCACGGGATAATCCCATGGCGATCTCAACCACCGAAGTTAATTGTTGCCAAAACAAAGGGCGGCAGGATCACCTGCCGCCCTTCTCTATTCAGGTCAGCTCAAACCTAGAGCTTGAAGCGCACACCGAAGTAGTAACGACGGCCAACTGCATCGAACACATCGGCAGCCGTGTTGGTGCCAGTGACGTTGCTGTTGACGCCCGAAAGCACCAGCGGCGCCTGCTTGTCGAACAGGTTGTTCACGCCCATATAGGCTTCCAGTTCCGGCGTGATCTGGTAGTTGACCGCAATGTTATGCAGGAAATAGTCCGGATGCGGCAGACCGAAATACGGGTCGGTCGGATCCTCGCTCTCCACGGTGGAAGCGCGGAAGTTGGTTTCCCACTGCAGAGTCAACGGACCGTTGGTGTAGGAAATCGTGCCCTGCACCTTGTGAACCGGTTCGTAGATGTTGCCCTTATACGGCGTGAGCTGGTCGAGCAGCATCGCCGTATCCGACATCAGCCAAGTCCAGTTGAACTTGGTGTGCAGCGTGCCCGCATCGGAGAGACCGACAGAAGACGCACCGCTCTGGATCGCGGAGAAGCTGTTGAGGTCGACACCATAACCGAACTGGACTTCCAGGCCGGAAGTCTTGTCCCAGCCAGCGTTGACATAGCCGGTGTTCAGCTTGGTGATCGCACCCTGCTGAGCAGCATTGCCTGTCGACTGGCGAACGACCATGGAGCAGAACGGATTACCCACTGTCGTGGCCGCATTGTAGCACAGGTTCAACGCGAGCTGGCGGCCGACGGTCTTGATGTAGTCGTCGATCTGAATGTCGTAATAGTCGACAGACAGATCAATGCCGCCCAACTCGCCGAAGTCGTGATTGTAAACGACACCCAGCGACCAAGAGTCGGAAGATTCCGGCTTCAGAGCGGTGTTGCCCTTGTAGTTGAAGCCGCCGGTGCTCTGTTTTTCCGATAGCGTCAGATCGAGCGAACCATTGGCCGCAACGCGCGACGCGATATACGGATTGGCCAAGCAATTCTTCGCCACCGTACCGGTGGAAGCCGCCGTCACGCCATCGCAAGGATCGGTGACCGTCGAGAAGTCTTCGCCACCCGGAGCAAATAGTTCGTTGATGTTCGGAGCACGGACAGCGCGGGCATACTGGGCGCGGAAGCGCAATTCTTCGGTCGGGCTATAGGAGATACGACCCGTGTAGGCGTTGGTAACGCCCTGGAAGTTGTAGCTCGAATAGCGGAAGGCCGCAGAGACCGACAGATCCTTGATCAGGAACTGATCCTTGATCAGCGGGACCTGAAGTTCGCCGAAATATTCGACGACATTATAGGCACCCCGGGTCGGGGCTTCCTTGTTGGCGCCGTTCTGACCAGTCTGGGTCAAAGCATCCGGCACATCCGAAGACGCTTCACGGCGCCATTCAAAACCGGTGGCCAGATGCACATCGCCTGCCGGTAAGGTGTAGACCGGGCCTTCGACCTGGGCGGAAACCACCTTCTGATCGATATTGCTAACACGGCTCTGCGGCGCGGAGATGTAATCGATCGCCGCCTGGGAGATCGCCCCCTTGCCGAAGATGTTGATCGGCGTGCAGCCTTCGGCCACGGCCCAAGCATCGGCACAAACGATCTTGCCCGAAGCATCAGTGGTGGCGTTCAAGGCTTCACGGAAATTCGCCACGTTCACCTGACCAGTGCCGTTCTGGTTCTCGAAGGTGTGACCCCAGTTAAACGACACATCCCAGTTGAACTTATCAAAAGCGGTGCCTTTCAGGCCGGTAACGATGCGATAGGTGTCGCGGCGAGCCGTCTGCTGGCGAGGTCCGAACTCCACCATGCGGCGGAAGAACGGCAGGTTGGTGACACCATTGGCGATAGCCGCTGCGCGGATAGCTGCAGGCATATACGGGTTGTCGATCGAAACGCCGTCGTTGTTCAGCGAGTTGGTGCCCGCGCCGGAATCCAGCGCAAACGGCTCCATATGCTGGCTCGAGGAGGTATTGGCGAAGGTCGTCTCAACATAGCCCTGCAGCGCATCGCTGAAATTGTAGTGCGCATTGGCAGCGAGCATCAGCCGGTCGACTGGTACCTGAATCATACGCCAAGCCTGACGATTGAAGCCGTATTTCGCCGTCGACCAAGGAGCGACCGTGCCGGTCGCGCCAGTGCCATCGGAAACAGTATAAGAAGCTCCCGATGAGCCCTTGTCGGTGTAGAAGAAACGGCCGAAGGCGCCGTAGCTCGAATAGGTGCCGTTGACCGGGGTTTCGCAGTTTTGGCGCGTGATATCCCCGCCGTAGTAATAGCACTGGGCAAAGTTGTCGACATCGGTGCCAGGACGGTTTGCCGACTTGATGCCACCTTCATGCGACCAGGCCGCAGACACAAAGGCGTTGCCTTTGCCGTTGGCGAAATTGCCGCCAATCGTGGTGTCGATCTTGTGCGCGACACCATCACCGTATTCTGAAACGCCGGCCTGATAACCAGCCGTGATGCCCTCGAAATCCTCTTTGAGGATGACGTTGACCACGCCAGCCAGTGCATCCGAACCGTAAATGGCCGAAGCGCCACCGGTGATGACTTCGACACGATCGATCATCTGGGTCGGAATCGAATTGAAGTCGACGGTGCTGCTGCCCGAAACGCCAGCCACATAACGCCGGCCATTGACCAGCACCAGAGTGCGAGACTCGCTGAGGTTGCGCAGTTCGACCGAGTTAATGCCAACGCCAGAAGTAGCGAAATTGGTGTTCGTCGACGAGTAGCCCGACACACCGACGCTCGGCATATCGCGCAGGGCGGTCGCGACGTTGATGGTGCCCTTAATCTCAAGCGCGGACTGGTCGACCACGGTCACAGCCGTAGGCGCCACGGCATTCGCTTGAGGAATGCGCGAGCCGGTCACGACCACCGTTTCGGCAGTCTCCTGGGCGACGGCCGCCGAAGCGGCGGCCAATAGCGCAACGGCGCTGGCCCCGGCAAAAAGCGAGGATCGAACTTTGGTATTCAACACGGGAACCCCCTTAATCTGTAAGGCAATGCCCTCCCTGCTCATGGCACGGTCATGCCAGCGAACTGCGCAGGGATAAGCTTTCCGTAATGATGCCGGGGGAGAGCCGCGGAGGAGCTAAACACTATTGCGGAAATGCAACGTAATAGGTGTTCATTAGCTATGCCATTGTAAGAAATAGTCTCTTTTGGCATGCATGGAGGCGCTGAAAAATTAAACAAAGCCTCCCTTGCGGAAGCTTTTGTCATGCCGCAGTGCAACATGTATGTCTTTGTTTTGTAATCAGTTTGCCGCAAATCCTTAGTGCGCGACACGGAGGCAAGCGCTGCACAAAATCTGCGCAATAAAATTTTCTTTCTTTGCGCTAAGGCAGCAAGAAGCAGTGTTGCCGTCATGCATCAAGAGTCGAAAAATATCACTCACCAAAATGCGAGCCCTCCAAAAGCGAAGGGCGCCCCTCACGGAGCGCCCTTCTGCCGATGCCTTTGGAGGACTTTAACCGTGCAACTTCTTCGCGACTTCAGCGATCTTGCCACCCTGATAGCGAGCACCAACCAGCTCGTTTTCCGTGGGCTGGCGGGAGCCATCTCCCCCTGCGATGGTGGAGGCGCCATAGGGCGAGCCGCCGGTGATCTCATCGAGGGTCATCTGGCCTGCATGGCCATAATCCAGTCCCACCACCACCATGCCGAAATGCAGCAAGTTTGTGATGATACTGAAAAGCGTCATCTCCTGACCGCCGTGCTGGGTGGCGGTGGAGGTGAAGGCGCCGCCGACCTTGCCGTTCAGCGCTCCCCTCGCCCACAGCCCGCCCGCCTGGTCCAGAAAATTCGCCATTTGCGAGGTCATCCGGCCGAAACGCGTACCGGTGCCAACGATGATGGCGTCATAATTCGCCAGATCCTCGACCTGGGCGACGGGCGCCTTTTGGTCGAGTTTGTAATGCGCTTTGGCGGCGACCTCGGACGGCACCAATTCGGGGACCCGCTTGATGTCGACGTAAGCACCGGCTTCGCGCGCACCTTCCGCAACCGCTTCAGCCATTTTCTCGATATGGCCGTAGGACGAATAATACAGGACCAGGACTTTGGGCATCTGACGACTCCTTGAAATGGTTAGAGGGAATCCACGAGCACGATTTCGGACTCTTCGAGCGCCGTTACCGTGATGACATCCGTATCAGCGATAGCGGCACCGTCGCGCGCACCGACTTTAACACCATTGACCTCCACGGTGCCTTTGGCGAGGACAAGATAACCATGGCGTATCTTGCCGAGGCTGTATTCTGCGGTCTCGCCGGCTTTCAGCGTGGCGCCCAACACCCGTGCATCGGCGCGAATGGGAAGAGCTTCATTGTCTTCGGAAAAGCCACTGGCCAGGGTTACGAAACGGCCGGAGCGGTCACCTTTGGGAAAGGGCTTTGCCCCCCAGGCTGGTGCACCGCCGGTTTCACGCGGGAAAATCCAAATCTGGAAAATCCGCGTCAGCACCGGTTCGAGATTGTATTCGGCATGGCGCACGCCCGTGCCCGCACTCATCACCTGCACATCACCAGCTTCGGTGCGGCCCTTGTTGCCCATCGAATCCTGGTGGGTAATGGCGCCATCGCGCACATAGGTGATGATCTCCATATTCGCATGGGGGTGCGGAGGAAAGCCGGTGTTGGGTGCGATCTCGTCGTCATTCCAGACGCGTAGCGCCCCCCATTGCTCCCGCTTAGCATCGTAATAGTCGGCGAAGGAGAAATGGTGCTTGGCTTTGAGCCAACCGTGGTCGGCACCGCCCAGACTGTTGAAGGGTCTCACTTCGATCATTTTGAACTCCTGGCGGCCACGATTTTCTTGGGCCGCCCTCTTTTCTGCCGCCAAGAGTTATTGATCCGAGGGGTGAATAGAAATAGAAACAATTGAAATCCATTGTTTCCGGAAATTGCCATGTCCGTCCTGCCCGACTTCGAAGCTTTGGCTGTGTTTGCGAAAGTGGCGGAATTCCAAAGCTTTGCCCGTGCCGCCAGCGAGCTGAAGCTGTCCAAGCCCACCATCTCCAAAGCGGTGACGCGGCTGGAACGGCGGCTCGGCGCCACCGTGTTCAACCGCACCTCGCGGAAACTGGCGCTCACCGAAGCCGGGCAAAGACTGCTGGCGCGCGCCTCCGCCATGTTGGCCGAAGGTGAAGCAGCCGAGAGCGAGGCCCTGTCGCAGTCCCAGAGCCCGCGCGGATTGTTGCGCATCGCTGCGCCGATGTCGTTTGGGGTGATGCATATCGCACCGCTGCTGCCCGCGTTCTTCCGCGAATATCCCGAGGTGTCGGTCGATCTGCATTTGAGCGACGAACAGGTCGATATCGTGGGCGACGGGTTCGATGCCGCGATCCGTATTGCCGCTCTGCCGGATTCCTCACTGCTGGCGCGACGGCTGTGCGGCATGCCGATCTATTTGCTGGCCGCGCCTTCCTATCTTGAGGTGCATGGACGGCCCAAACATCCGCTGCACCTAAGCGATCATCTCGGCCTTACCTATTCGTATCAATTGCGCCAAGGCGTCTGGCAGTTCCGCAAGAAAGGCGGCGAAGTGGCAACCGTGCGCCCAAACGGGCCTTTGCGGGTAAACAACGGTGAAGCCATGCTGCCTTCGATTGCCGGCGGTATCGGCGTCGGTATCCTGCCGGAATTCATCGCCCGCGAAGCGCTGGCGAAGAAACAGGTCGAGATCCTGCTGCCGGAGTGGTCGCTGCCGGAAGGCGCCGTCTATTGGCTGACCCCGCCCGGCGGGCCCAAACCGCAACGGGTGACGGTGATGGGAGATTTTTTGGCCAAGCAACTGGGGAAAAAACGAACAGGCTGAATTGCCCGCACCCGCAAGGCACGGAAAGCCCAGCCTGTTCCTACCAAGGTTAGGCGATTTCGAGATAGCGCTCGCCGGCACAGCCGCAGACCGGGCATTTGTCGGGCGCATCGCCGATGACGGTATGACCGCAGATCGGGCAGACACGCGCCTTGGCTTCGCTCAGATCCTTGCCGTCTGTCACGGCCGCGATGGCCATTCCGTAAAGCTCGTAATGCACTTTTTCGACTTCGAGCGCGAAATGCATGGAGCGGACCGCTTTCTTGTCACCCTCGCTTTCCGCCTGCGCGATCATCGGCGGATACATTTCGGTGATCTCGTAATCCTCACCGCCTTGCGCATCGGTGAGGTTCTCAATGGTGGATTTAACACCCTCCAGGGCTTTCAAATGATTGCGGGCATGAATGGCTTCGGCCGCGGCCACCGCACGAAACAATTTGGCGACGACAGGAAAGCCGTCGCGCGCAGCCTTCTCCGCATAGGCCAGATATTTCTGATTGGCTTGGCTCTCGCCTGCGAACGCCGTTTTCAGATTGCCTTTGGTGGACACGAACGCCTCCCTCTGATTCACCGGCGAGTCGTGCGCCGGCCCGAGGCAGCGTGACAGGGCTCAAGGGACGGCGACAGCCGTCAAAACATCTCAGGTCAGCCGTGCTTGAGTTTCAAAACCAGGATGGCCCCGGCCAAAATCAATGTGGCGCCGTTCGCGATGATGACCGGCAGACTGACGATCGCAACGCCATAAACGATCCAGAGGGCCACTCCCAAAGTCATCACAGAGAACATCCCCAAAGAGATGTCCTGGGTCGAACGGGTGCGCCAGATATGCAGCACCTGGGGGACGTAAGCCGCCGTTGTGCAAAAGGCCGCGACAAGACCAATCAAAGAAACCCACGACATCGAGACGATACCCACCCTCAGGAACGCTTCTTTCATAGCAGCAAAGCTTGGAATTGTAAGGTGGTGCAGGCCCGAGCTTACCCCCCTCGCCGTTGAGATCCTCGTGATATCCAACGATGCCTGCGAGGTCAGTGGCGATTGCCGGCAAAAGCCATAAGCCCGGACCGCTTCAGCGACACCCATTGCCAAGCCGTCTTATCGCTCTGGCGCAAGATCCAGTCGTATCCCGTCTGGTTCCAGGGACGGATATCATCGGTCAGATTGTCGAGGACGTAATCGCCTTTATCAGTCGCCACGGTCAGAATGGCATGCCGTCCGTTGAATGGCGTATCGACAATAGCGATGCGCAAGGCAAGCAGCGGTAACCCGGCATCGGCCAGCATCTTCCTCTTTGTCAAAGCGTAATCGTGACAGCTGCCATAGCCATCTTCCGGGATGGTCCAATATTCGGGCCTACCGAAATGCTGCTGGTCATCCAAAGGAGATATGGAACGATTAATCTGCAGATTGACGGCATTGAGCACGACCCAATTGGCTGGCGTTAGATCGACCTGCGATGCGTCCGTCGCTTTGGTGGTGCATTGGTCTACATAACGCGCGCAGAAGCTGATGAAACCCGGCGGCTGGTCGGCCTGCGCGCTCCCCGACGGCAGATAGGAACCGGCAGGCGGCGTTGCGGGAACAGTTTGGCAGCCACAGGATACAAAGGCCAAACAAACGATGGCCAACAACGCCTTCAACATCACCCGCGCACCCCAACAAGGAACGCGAGAACGCTAAATTGGATGGTTTTGAAGCCTGGTTAGACCAGGCGTGATGTCTTTAATCGAACTTGCTTAGAATTTTAGGCAAAGCAGAATAGTCTCATAGTTTCATGGTGATGGCTGTTTCCGCCGCAAACAGAAAACCTTTATCGGGGCGCGGCTGATCGTCCTGCGCGCGCAATCCCACTTCGAAGCTGAAATTGTCGAAAGGAAAGCGCAAACGGGCCTCACCGACATTGATGGTAACCGGGGTCGGGCTCACGATATTGATCCCCGCCGACTGCGGCACTCCGATCATGGCGTGATAATAGGTCAGCGTGCAGAAAACGCCCAATGCTCCAGGCCAACTGGCTTGAACCATGGCCAAGCGCGAATCCGTGTCGAGGCTCGAACCAAGGGTGTGGTTCCGGTACTGCCAACCGTCTGTATATTTGTAATCGGTATAGGTAATACCATACACATCTTTTCCGAAGCTGAAGAAATTCAGCGTGGAAATAGTGTCGGCATATTCTGTCGTGAAGCGGACCGCGGTGCCGCGCACCGGAACCCAGGCGCTGAGCCCGAAGACATGGCTCGACATGGAGTGCGTGAACGGCCCGGTGTCGCGATTCATCACCTGGGTGTAGACGGCATAGCGCGTTCCAAAGGCGGTGCCAGTATAGCGCAAATCGAAATTGGTTTCGTCTTTGGATTTGCTGACATGCTGAGGATCATTCATGACGTTGAAGAACTCAGCAATGGGCTTGCAGGGGTGCCCAGTGCCGCAAAGCTGTTCGGTGCGCGACAAGCCCAATTCAAAACCTGGCAGCGGACTGAAGGAAAAGCGCAGGCCGTTGAACAGCGTGTTGCGCGCCCTGCGCTCGCCATCCAGCACACCGACGAAAAATTCCATCTGCCAAGGGCCGATCCAACGGAGCCAAGATGATTCGAATGGCGTGGTGTCGATCCGGGTGATGCCGATTTGCGGGAAAGGGCGGGCATTGTTGGAAAGAGACAGTGCCGTCGACCATCCAGGCCCCCACCAATGGGAAAGATAGCCGCCATAGACCGCAGCGTTGCCGATGCGCTGGGTGACATAGCTGCCATCCGGCACAAAGATTTGGCGGTCCTTTTTGTTGGTCGATTTGGCCCCTAGCGCCAAGTGAACCGCGGTGGTCTCCCAGGTGTAATCGGCGTGAACCTGCACCATCAGGTTCTGGCGCCCCATGGCATCAAAACCGCGAACGGTGGCGGGGCTGCTGGCGGCATCAACCGTAATCCAGGTGCGCAAGATGTGCGGCTCCGTTTCCACCATGCCCAGGTCATAGACACGCTTGGCTGCAGCGCGCACGTAATCCGGCTGACCATCAAGCGCGCCCGCATTGCCGAGGCGGTACAACAGCCCGCCCCAGGGCACAGGCCATTGCGTCACCGCATTATCGATGACACCGGAGGCCGCTAGAAGCTCGATATCGGAGCGCAGCGCGGCATCCCCCACATCAGGCCACGGTGCTGCAATGGCCGAACAGTTCGACGACCATACCGCAACAGCACTTATCGCAACGGCACGAAACAGGCTTACGCAAACTCGCATTCCAGGCCCCAATCCACTGGTTCAGCAGCATAGGCATACAACACAATGATACCTGTATGAAAATATGGACCGAAAACGACGATGCACGGCGGGAGTTACAAAGCGCCAACATTCACAACACCTACCGTCTTATCCGGCAAATAAGGTCATCACAGGCTGGACCACGCCCCGTGCCCGCTGCTAAGCGGACCAGAAGTGATTGAAGGGAATTTCACCAGACCATGCTTACGCACGACGCGGCGGCCCAGCATTGCACCGGGCAATTGGATACGGGTTTTGTGGCATTGGGACCGGTGAAGGTCGCATTTCTAGGACTTGTCCAGGGCATCAGCGAATTGCTGCCGATCTCCTCCACCGCCCATATGCGCGCCGTTCCCGCCCTCTTGGGCTGGCCTGACCCGGGCTCTGCCTTCTCCGCCGCCATGCAGCTGGCCGCGCTGGCCGCGGTTGTCAGCTATTTCTGGCCGGATATTCGTTTGGTGTTAGCTGGTTCGGCTGGTGCGATCCTGCGGCGGGACTGGAACAACCGTGAGTTCAAGCATGGGGCGGGCATCGTTCTCGCCACCATCCCGATCGGGCTTGCGGGTCTGGCGCTGACCAAGGTGCTCAATCAATGCGGCTCCCCCTTGCGCACGCCCATGGTGATCGGCTTGGCCTGCCTCGGCATGGCGGTTTTGATGGGAATTGCCGAGGTCGCAGCGCGCCATCGGCGCTCGTCCGATGATATTACGCTGGGCGATGCGCTGCTCATTGGCTTGGCGCAAGTTGGCGCCCTGGTGCCGGGCTTCTCGCGCTCTGGTTCGACGCTCACAGCGGCTTTAGCGCTCGGCTTCAAACGCGAAGATGCCGCCCGCGTTTCCTTCCTGCTGGGCATTCCGGCCATCACCTTGGCTGGCGTGCGCGAGATCGTCCTTCTTCATCATGCGGGATTACCGGCGGAAGGCTGGCAAGTCTTGGCCATTGGCCTGGTGGTCTCCAGCATATCCGCCTATTTCGCCGTCTGGGGATTGATGCGTTTCCTGGAAAAATTCTCCACCTGGCCGCTGATCGTGTATCGTGCCGTCTTCGGACTGGCATTGGCTATCGGCGCCGGGATGCATTGGATTCATTGATGGAAAACTTTGCCCGCCAGATCGTGACGTATATTACAGCTCACCCCGACATGGCGTTGCTTATCATTGCCGGCACAGCCTTTGGTGAATCTTTCGCTTTTCTCAGTTTGCTGTTTCCAGGGACCATGATCCTGATCGCGGCGGGGGCGCTGGTGAAGGCGCACGCTATCGGTTTTGTTGCAGCCGCCGCCGCAGGAAGCCTGGGAGCCATTCTTGGCGATGCGGTTTCCTTCTGGATCGGCCGGCAATTCGGACATCTGGTCCCCGGTCTCTGGCCCTTCCGCAAACATCCGGAAGGACTTCAGCAAGGCATCGACTTCTTCCAGCGCTTCGGCTGGATGAGCGTTTTCATCGGCCGCTTTTTTGGTCCGCTGCGTGCCATCATCCCGCTCGCCGCCGGAACACTGAAGATGCCAGTGATCCCCTTTTACATTGCCAATGTCGTGTCAGCTGTGATTTGGGCCCCTGCTCTGCTCCTGTCGGGCTATCTGATGGACAGCGCCGCATCGAGCCGCATGAGCTTTGAGAATAAGCTCTCGCTTTTGGCGTTGGCCGCCATTTTGATCTTCGCGCTCGGCGCCGGCTTGCGCCGCTGGCTGAAGCTGCGCTGAACCGCTCAGGCCGCGGTCTCGTTCGACAACGGAGCGATCGCCCGGAAGACATCCTCCTTGTTGGAGAAATAGAGATAGATCGTGCCTTTGGTGATGCTCGCTTGCGCCGCAATGTCTGCCATGCGGGTGCCGTCATAACCTTTTTCCGAAAAGACCTTCATTGCTGCTGCCAGAATCTCGCCGCGGCGGGCCGCTTTACGCCGCTGCCATTTGCGTTGAGGTTTCAGAATTTGGGGTTCGATGTTCATGCTTACTCCGTGTTTCAAACGGCCTTGTTATTAAGTGCGTGATTACTCACTCAATGTTTGTTTGCAACAAAACTCATTCGATCATCCCGTCCCATAGAACCTTGAAACCCGCCGTTTTGTAGGCCTCGGCTTCCTTGGGCTCGTTTGCGGCAAACTCCATGGTGGTATCGGCCAGCGCCATGAAGATGGCATCCCGGAAAGCAGACGACCGCTTCGCCATGAGGCCTTTGCCGACACAGATTTTTGCAACGGCTTCCATATCCGGAAACAGCTTGGCGGCCCTGGCTTGGGTCTTCTCGGTGATCTTTTCGGAAACGGAGAGCTGGCGCAGAGCATTCTTGGCTGTGGGATGCGCGATTCCCCAATCGACATAGCCGTACCACAAGGTACGGGCACGCTCTTTAATCGGAGCAGCTCTATCGAAGCCCTCGATCATCGCCTCACAAAGGTCCTGCTTGAGGTAAAGATAGAGCTCGTTGAGAAGATCGTCTTTGGTCGGAAAATAACGGAACAGCGTGCCTTCCGACACATCGGCCTTTTTCGCGATCACACTCGTCGGCGCACCAATACCGACGCTCGCTACGACTTCGGTCGCCGCCTCCAACAAGGCTATCTGCTTTTCTTCGCTTCTCGGCCGGGCCACAGGCTGTACTCAAACAGAATAAATGAGTGAGTACTCACTATATAGGCTGCATAGAACAAACGCAACAGGCCGGAGCGCTGACTGGAACGGAAGAAATTCAAGGATACCGGCCGTCCTGGCGCGGCTGCGCGGCTCCGTGGCGCTCAGTTTTTCTAAGCTCGCTGCGCTCGCTAAGAAAAATTGGCGCTCCCAACGAGAATCGAACTCGTGTTTCAGCCTTGAGAGGGCCGCGTCCTAGACCGCTAGACGATGGGAGCGAAGCGGAGGGGGCGTCTTATACGGGGACGGGGCCGCCGGTTCAAGCGGCCCCTGGCGCGGAAAACCGCCCTGCGGCCCTCCGCCCTCCCCGCCTATTGCTTCAGCGGATGCTCTTTCGACCACAGCTTGTAAGCCTTGATCGCCTTTTCCGGGCTGGTGACATACCAAGAATAGCCGTTGCGGCGTTCCTCGGAGAGATCGTTCATGCTGTCGTGGATAGTCTTGTCGCGCTCACCGAACACCGGCTTGCCGGTGTCCTGGTCGTAATAGCGGGCCCATAGCGGCTTGGAACCCTCTTTCACCACCGCCTTCTTGCCCCCCGGATCGGTTCTGGGAGTGATGGTGATGTTGGTGATAGTGTGGTCGGCGATGAAGGCCATGCCGGAATGGATGGCGAGCTGCAGCTGCGGCGAGGGTGTGGGCAGGCTCATCAGATAGACCAGCAGATCGGCGCTCTCATCCGAAGCCAAGACCGGCGGTTCGAAATTGCGCGCCGCCACGGGCTTCAAAGTCAACGCATCATGCTGCTGACCCCAGATAGTGAGCTTGCCGTTCGCCTTCACCTGGGTCTTGAGAATGATGTCGAGAGCCTTATCGGCGGATTTGACCGCGGAGGCACGCAGATCCGCCGGTACGAAGGCGTAATCGCCATTCTTATTCTCGGCCACTTCGGTCATCACCTCGGCGGCTTCGCTCACCGCATCGTCGTTATAGGTGATGGCATCGTGATAACCGCCTTCGAGCGGCCAAACCTGCGGCCAGCCACCATTCGGGAACTGTGCCGCGAGCATGTATTTCAGCCCCTTCACAAAAGCGGCGCGATAAGCGTCGCCCTCCTTGCCGGGCGCTGCCTTCTGCACCAGAGCGAGGAAATGCATTTCCGTGTCGGTGGCGTTGTTGTCGAAGGTGCCGACATAATTCCAATCCGGCTCCTTGGGCGCATCGAAATCGTTTTCCGTCAGATACCCGGAGAGATTGTTGGTGACATAGGCCTGCCCCTTCTGGCGCAGAGGACCGGCGCGGTCCGCATTCTTGCCCCATCCACCCGCGGGCGTCTGGAAAGAGACGATATTGTCCGCGATGTGGCGTGCCTCCGGACTGGCATACCAAGCCGGATCCTTATTGAGCGGCATGGAATTGTCGTGGCCTTGGCCATGCGGCTGTTCCGGGATCTGGGCGAGCCCTGCCCGTTCAGCGGCCAGCGCCGCCTTGTCGGCTTTCTTCTGAGCTTCGGAGCGGACGAGATAGTCCTGCCATGCGGCCCGCTGATCGGCCGGCAATTTGACGAAGCGCTCGGCGGTGATGGCTTCGGCGGGCACGCTCTGGCCGATGACGGCCGCCGGGGCCGGGACCAGCGCAACGGGTATGGCCGCCGCCAAAAGAAGTGTGCGCAGCTTCATGAGCAATCCTCTGGGGTTCACCCTTTACGGGCTTGTTATGGCAAGCGGGTCAAAGCCCGGCCCCTGGAAGGCAGCCAAGGCATTATTGACACCGGTGGCAAGGATAACCCAAACGAAACCGACTTCACAGCCGTTCGCGCGGTCGCGGGGGGAGGGTTCGGCTTTTCCTACCGGATGAGAGTGATAACACCCCACCACCGCCCGCTCCGTCCCGCGCAAGGATCGCAGCAGGCGGAAATGCAGCGCCGGGTCGATCTCGAAGCCTGTTTGCGGCTCCGATGAAAGGTTCTGGCTGGCATGGAGCGCCAAAACACGCACCGATGCCCCTTCCCGCACCCCTTCCAACAGCCCGCAGCATTCGGCCGGACGGGCCGCCCGCGCTTCAGCAAGCAGGCGGTCCCGAAGATCGGCGGGCAGAACCAGCACGCGCTTACTTCGGCGCTTCGGCGTGGATCTGGCTGATGATGTGGCCGTCACTGAGGTCGATGATATCGATCTCGTCCACGGTGTCGGAGCGCACATGCAAGATCAGGCGGCCTGGCTGGGTGTCGCTCGACAGGATGCGGTAACCCGGCGCCAGAGACATAGAGACCGGCTTCTTGGGGGCTACTGCCGCGGTATCGTGTTTCCCCCAGCCCTGGGTGATCCCAAAGATCATCACCCCGATAACGATGACAATCACCACGCCAAGTCCTATGACGATGGACAATATGAGGCGGTTGTTGGCCGCCGTTTTGGGATCGGCCGGTGTTTCCGTGACTTCTGTTTCGACGAATTCAGACACTTTTTCCTCCGCAGGCTTCCGGGACCTCGTCGTTTCGGACAGCGAAACCGGACAACGGCTTGACCGCTATCTGGCCGCCGCATGTCCCGACATGAGCCGCTCCCGTCTGCGTCAATTGATCGATGATGGCCGCGTGACGCACGGCGACGTAACGATAAAAGACCCCAATCACAGGGTCAAACCGGGCGAGCATTACAAAATCGATGTACCGGCGCCCGTTCCCGCCGAACCGGCCGCTCAGGACATCCCGCTCAGCGTCGTTTACGAAGACGATGACCTCATCGTGATCAACAAGCCTGCCGGGCTGGTGGTGCATCCGGCCGCCGGCAATCCAGACGGGACGCTGGTTAACGCCTTGATTGCCCATTGCGGCACTTCGCTCAAAGGTGTCGGCGGCGAGATGCGTCCCGGCATCGTTCACCGCCTCGACAAGGATACCAGCGGGCTTCTGGTCGCTGCCAAGAACGAGCGCGCCATGGCTTCTCTGGCCAAGCAATTCGCCAACCACACCATTGAACGCGCCTATCACGCGATCGTCTGGGGCTCTCCACGGCTCGGAGAGGGGCGGATCGAAACCCAGATCGGGCGCAATCCTTATGACCGCAAGCGCATGGGGGTGATGCGAACCGGCGGCAAAGAGGCCCGCACACGCTATCGCGTCGACGAGCGGTTCGGTGAACAGACCCGCCCGATAGCCTCTCTGATCGAATGCCGGTTGGAGACGGGGCGGACCCATCAGATCCGCGTTCATTTGACCCACCTCGGCCACCCCTTGATAGGTGACCCCACTTATGGCCGCTCACGCCAAGCGCCACGCGCCAAAACGCCCGAACAAGAAGCAGCGTTTCGCACCGTCATGGAATTCCCGCGTCAGGCTCTGCACGCCTTCGTGCTAGGATTTCAGCATCCATCTTTGCACAAAACCCTGCGCTTCGAATCGGATTGGCCTAAGGACATGGCTGAATTGCTCGCCGCCTTGCGGACGCTTTAGGGCGCTACCGCCCGGCGAGAAAGGACATCAGAATGGCACTGGTTATCACTGGCGACGAGGAAATCGACCTCCACCAGCCGGAAGGCGCCCTTAACCAATACTACCGCGCCTTCAACAGCCACGATATCAAGCTGATGGAGCGGAATTGGGAGAGCGGCACCGAAGCCTGCATGTACCACCCGTTGGGCGGTATCCGGCGCGGCTGGGAGGAAATCCGCGAGATTTATGAGCAAATCTTCAGCGGCCCGGCCGGCATGATGGTGGAGTATCAGGACTTTACCCTGCAGCGCTTCAACAACACATTCCTGACCGTGGGACTAGAACGCGGCCTGCTCAGAACCCAGGCTGCAACCCTGGAATTCCGGATTCGCACATCCCGCCTCTATTCCTGGCGGGCTGGGGAATGGCGACAAATCCATTATCACGGTTCCATCGAAGAACCCGAGCTTCTCGCCCGTTACCTGACTCTGGTTCTGACCGGTATGGTGCCGGACGGAATCTGACCGCGCGCGGCAGTCATTGCTGAACAAGCAGTCGGGACTTGAAATAGTCCCAATCGCCCCTAAATGAGGTTTCTCGCTGACATTTGGGGGCAGCGTGTGACAGCGTTCACTTTATCCAGCCCCCGCGAACGGTTAAGAGTCTGATCGGCTGGCATTTTGAAACGCTGGCCAAGGAACGGGGACTATGAGCAGTCGCGCGCTTCCCGCCCTTGCGGGCGAAAGCGGATTATCGCGGTATCTTTCGGAAATCCGGAAGTTTCCACTTCTGGCACCGGAAGAGGAGTACATGCTCGCCAAACGCTGGAAAGAGCATCAGGACCCCGACGCCGCCCACCGGCTCGTAACCAGTCATCTGCGGCTGGTGGCCAAGATCGCCATGGGTTATCGCGGCTATGGCCTGCCCACCTCTGAAGTCATTGCCGAAGGCAATGTCGGCCTGATGCAAGCCGTCAAACGCTTTGAACCGGAACGCGGCTTCCGCCTAGCGACTTATGCGATGTGGTGGATCCGCGCCTCGATCCAGGAATTCATCCTGCGATCGTGGTCGCTGGTGAAGATCGGCACCACCTCGGACCAGAAGAAGCTGTTCTTCAATTTGCGCAAAGCCAAGAACAAGATTAGCGCCATCGAGGAAGGCGATCTGACACCCGAACATGTGGCCATTCTCGCCGACCAGCTCGGCGTGCCTGCCGAGGAAGTCGTCAGCATGAACCGCCGCCTCTCGGCGCCGGATTCTTCGCTGAACGCGCCGCTGCGCTCCGATTCCGAGAGCGAATGGCAAGACTGGCTGCCCGACGAGACGCTCGACCAGGAAACCCGCATGGCGGAAACCCAGGAAGTCGACGAGCGCAAGGAATTGCTCGGCGTGGCCTTGGGCGAACTGCCGGAACGCGAGCGCGAGATCATCATCGCCCGCCGACTGCAGGACGATCCGGCGACCCTGGAAGAGCTGAGCGGCCGCTTCGGCATTTCGCGGGAACGCGTCCGCCAGATTGAAGTGCGGGCCTTCGACCGGCTGCAGAAGAGCATGAAAAATGCTCTGCGCGAGAAGCGCGCGGCCATGGTTGAGAACCGGATGGCGGATTAACCGTTTTCACGTAATTGCCTCTTCGCATAGCCGCCGAAAGCGCAATAGCGTATAGTGCTGGTGCATGAATGGCTGGGGCCAGCGATGCGTGGACTTGCGACTGTGCTGATGATCGCCGCAGTTTTTACCGCTGCGCCTGCGATAGCGAGCGATCCGTGTACGGACATCACCCCTGCTGCTGCCGACTATCTAAAAGTCAATCCCGACTGGACAGTGATCCATCCGGACGATCTTACAGGAGCCGATCGCCAGCAATGGCTGCGGCATCACCGAGGATTTTGCCCCGGCGTGGCCATGGTTGATCTCGACGGCAGCAGCCGCCCCTTCACCGCTCTTGGTCTTATCCGGCGAAATGCTGATCTGAGCGAAGAAAAGGTGGTGCTGGTGCGGCAGACACCTACTGGCCTGGAAGTGCGCGTGCTGGTTCCGGCGGAGCGGATCACCAATCCCCTGGTGCTTTATCGCTTGCCGCCAGGGACCACCAAGGAATGGGACAGCGATAAGCCGGTAACGATCGTCCATGAAGCCCTGGGCGTGGCATGGCTCGAAGCTTCGTCGCGGCAGTATTACTGGGACAATGGCGCCTTCCGTTGCGTGCCGACTTCCGATTGAGGCATCTCGACAGCCGCTAATACAGATGACAGCATCTTGTGATGCATGAATTGCGCAAGATTATCCGGCTGCACCAAGCCTATCGCGACGATATCGGCGATCTCGTCACGCGACGCCCCCTCCCCGGCCCGACCATCGAACGGCTCGGCGCCTTTCTTTTTCTCAATCATCATGGACCGCAGGTCTATCCGCCGAATTCGGAGGGACTGCCTTTCGGACCGCATCCCCATCGCGGTTTCGAAACCGTGACCTTTATCCTTGATGGCGAACTCGCTCATCGCGACAGCGGCGGGCATGAAAGCATCATTGGCCCGGGCGGCGTACAATGGATGACGGCCGGGTCTGGCCTCATTCACGAAGAGGTCTCACCGGAGACGTTCAAGCGCCAAGGCGGGGCGATGGAAATCCTGCAGCTCTGGGTGAATCTGCCCGCACGCCTGAAAATGACCACACCACATTACATCGGGCTGCAAAGCCAAGACGTGCCGGTGATCACGGATAAAGGGGCGTCGGTGCAACTTATCGCCGGAGAATATCTCGGCAAGACTGGCCCCGTTCCCACCCTTACCGGCGTGTTCATGACCACCGTGCGCTTGAATCCCGGTGCCAGCGTGCGCTTTGACGGACTGAAGAACCGCGATGTGTTTCTCTATGTCGTGCGTGGGTCGATCAGCATCGGCGAGACAGCGGCAGCGAAATTCCACCTGGTAGAGTTGAGCAATGGCGACAGCGTGGAAATCGCTGCCAACGAAGACAGCGTGATCCTGTTCGGCCATGCCGAGCCGCTTAACGAGCCGGTGGTCGCTTATGGACCGTTTGTGATGAACACGACGAGCGAAATCCAACAGGCCATCGCCGATTACCGCGCCGGCAAATTCGGCTGAAGAATGCGGTAGATCAGGCTCGGTACCACCCATTCGGCATGGCCGAATATGGCCAGCGACAGCGCCACCGGCAGGATGACGGAATATCGTCTCGTCCAGTGATCCGCACCGACAGCAGGAAAATGGGCCAGCCGCGCGAACGCCGGAGCGGGACAGCGACGGGCCACCGGAGCCTCAACCATGTTTTGGGCACAATGCGACGCTAACAACGCCCTCACCGAGGCGGTAGTGGATTTGTGGCCCGGCAGGCTTTAAAAAAGCCCAGATTTACGAGACGAAAGCTCACCTCCAAATGTCCGACGTCAGCATTGGCCGATCCTACCGTTTTGAATCCGCGCACTTCCTGCCCAAAGTTCCGGAAGGCCATCGTTGCCGCAATCTGCACGGCCATAACTACCGCATCGAAATCGTCCTCAGCGGCAGCATCGACGAGCGCGGCTTTGTGCGAGATTTTGGCGAGGTCGATGCCGATGTGGCGCCATTGCTGAAACAGGTCGACCACAAACTGCTGAACGAAGTGCCAGGGCTGGAGAACCCCACCGCGGAAATCATCGCACGTTGGTTCCTCGACCGCCTGCCAGCGGCGTCGCGCATTCGCGTCTATGAGAACGACGATTGCTGGGCCGAAGTCGTTCGCTGAACCGGAACCGCCATACAAAAGTCAGTGAGCGCCTGCATTGCTGGCATGCGCATTGATCTGTTCGCATTGAGGCTGGGCGCCGCTAACCTTCCCTGTCAGTGAAGGAGAACGGCATGAACCTTAAGCTTTGGCAAATCGATGCATTTGCAAACAAGCCGCTGGAAGGCAATCCTGCCGCGGTGGTGCCGCTGGAGCGCTTCCTGGAAGCCGGGTTGATGCAGAAGATCGCCCGTGAAAACAATCTCGCCGAAACCGCATTCTTCACGAAGACCGGCGAAGGCCGCTATGACTTGCGCTGGTTCACGCCGGAAGCCGAGGTCGATCTTTGCGGCCACGCCACACTCGCTAGCGCCCATCTGCTTTTTTCGGAACTCGATACTGCCCTCGCGAGCGTTACCTTCACCACGCGCTCCGGAGAGTTGATCGTCTCGCGTGGCGAAGACGGCATGCTGGTGATGTCCTTGCCTTCAGATCCAACCAAACCGTTTGAAGGCCCGGCGGGCGTTGCCGAGAAGGTTGGGGCGGCACTGGGCGTTCCGGCTCCCAAAGAATTGCATCGCGCCCGTTATCTCTTGGGCGTTTGGGACGATCCCAAGATCATCCGCGGCATCGCCGATTGCGGCGAGATCGCCCGCGTTCTGCGCGAAGAAAACTTCTGGGGCATGATCGTCACCGCTAAAGGTGATGAAGGCTATGATTTTGTCTCACGCTTCTTCACGCCAGACAAAGGAGTACCGGAAGACCCGGTGACAGGTTCTGCCCATTGCATCCTGACGCCGTTCTGGGCTCAGCGCCTGTCCAAGAAAACCTTGCAAGCGCGGCAAGTATCACCACGCGGCGGCGATTTGACGTGCACGGACGAAGGCCCGCGTACCGTTATTGCCGGGCGTTCGGCACTCTATCTGAGAGGCGAGATATTCGTTTAAAGCAGATTGCGTTCGCAGGTGTTGGGCGCCGCATTGGCGCCCGGCGCCTCGCCGGGCATTACCCGCATACGGAAATAGCGCGGCTGCTCACCGAGAACCGCCACCTTGGCATAACCACCCGCAGTGATGATCGAGGCATTCTGCGCCACATAGATGGCGACATATTGCGGCCACCAGGCGATATCACCGGTCTGCGGTGTCGCGACTTCTTCGAAGCGGGGGCTTAAGGGAAACTGGCTGGCCGGGATGAAGCTGTAGGTCAGACCCGACTTGCAGAAGACCCGCCAGACATATTCCGAGCCGTCATCGACCCGGGGCACCACCGCGATACTGATCGGCGCGGACGATTTGGGAAGCGAGGCTGCCGCCGGCATAACGAATGCCGCCAAAGACACGAGAGCCAGAAAAACCTTCCGCACGATCATCACCCCTATTTTTTTATTAGAATCTTATCTTTCGAGCATCTAACCCCAATTCTTAAGAGCACGCCAGAATTTACCTTTTCTGGGGCGGTGTCTTCCTGAAAACCTGGTAAACGGTTAACCAATTGATCCGCTGCGAACCTTACGCGTTCATCCACAGGTCGTGCACAGGCCCAATTCACAATTCCTCCACAGCGCCGCCATCGCTGATGCGCTCGCCCAATTGGGCCAAGGCTGAAACAGCTTCTGCTCTATGGCTCCCGTGGCGATCATCGCGAAGACTGCGATTATGATGTTCTGGTGGTGCTGGAAGGACCGGCCGATTGGCGGGCGGAACAGAAAAAGCTCACCGAAGTCTTAGACCGGATATTACGGAATACGGTGAGCAGCGGGCTTGCCGTTATATCTTCGTTCAAGCCCGTCACAGCAGAAGACATTCAGAAGCGTACAGGCTTCATGTTCAATGTGCGGAACGAAGGTATCGCACTATGAATTCGGAGAGCATCGACTACTTCGGTGTTGCAGAGGCCATATTGAACGGCAAGGCCCAAGCACGCCGTGTTTGCAGCGGCTAACTCAAAGAGCTGCTGGATATCAGCGCACGAATCTTGCGCATTTCGGCATTTTTGACGCCGCATAAGATTCCTTTTGACGCCGGCCCATGGAATCTATAGACACGTCATTGGGCCACGCCTCCCCAACGAGGTGCTAACATTCTGGAAGGAATGTCGGATGACGACAAATCCGCCGGCTGTGCGTCCTGCACGGCCTTTTTTTTCGTCTGGACCTTGCGCCAAGCGCCCGGGCTGGACTCCGCAAAATCTCCAACTCGATACACTTGGCCGTTCGCATCGCGGCAAGCTCGGTAAGGCGCGCCTGAAAGAGGGGATCGACCGGACCAAGGCCGTTCTCGAATTGCCCGCGGATTATCGCGTCGGCATCGTTCCGGCCTCGGATACGGGCGCCGTCGAAATGGCGCTGTGGTCGATGCTGGGCGCCCGCCCCGTTGACATGCTGGCCTGGGAAAGCTTCGGCGAAGGCTGGGTCACCGATGTGGTGAAGCAGCTCAAGCTGAAAGACGCCCGCGTTCTGAAAGCCGGTTACGGCGAAATTCCCGACCTCAACCAAGTCAATTTCAGCCATGACGTGGTCTTCACCTGGAACGGCACGACCTCTGGCGTGCGCGTGCCTAATGGCGATTTCATTCCGGCCGACCGCGAAGGCCTGACCTTTGTCGATGCCACCAGCGCCGCGTTTGCGCAGGACATCGACTGGACCAAGGTCGACGTCGGCACCTTCTCTTGGCAGAAAGCCCTTGGCGGTGAAGCCGCGCACGGCATTCTGATACTGTCGCCTCGCGCCGTTCAGCGCCTTGAGACTTATACCCCGCCATGGCCGCTGCCGAAGATCTTCCGCATGACCAAAGGCGGCAAGCTGATCGAAGGCATCTTCCAAGGCGAAACCATCAACACGCCCTCGATGCTGGCCGTGGAAGATTATCTCGACGCCCTGAAATGGGCCGAGCAGATCGGCGGCTTGAAGGCGCTGATCGCCCGTTCCAATGCCAGCCTCGCGGCAATTGCCGATTGGGTTGCCACCACGGATTGGGTCGACTTCCTGGCCAAGGATGAAGCCATCCGCTCGAACACCTCGGTGTGCCTGAAGGTGGTCGATCCCTGGTTTGCGGCGCTCGACGACGCGGCCAAGGCGGATGCGGCCAAGAAGATCGCCTCGACCCTGGACAAGGAAGGGGTGGCCCTCGACATCGGTGCCTATCGCGACGCCCCTCCGGGCCTTCGCATCTGGTGCGGCGCCACGGTCGACACGGCCGACATCAAAGCCCTTCTGCCCTGGCTCGATTGGGCCTGGGCCAAGGTCAAGGCCGGTTAACCGCCCAATGTTTTGATGCGCGACTGCCGCAAAACTGTGTTTTAGCTTTGCGTCTGTCGTGCATCAGAAATTGAGGGGGCCAAGATGGCGTTCACACCCGAGAACGAGCTGGAGGAAGCCTTGCTGCGAGCAGCAGCGGAAGCATCCGCGCGTCCGGATTTCTACCGGCTTCTGCTGGACAGCAATCTGACAGTTCTGGGTACTTTTGGTGAAACCATGAGCATCGAGACCGTGGCGAACGAGAAAGGGAGTTTCCACCCGATCTTCACCTCGCCCACCCGCATGAAGGAATTCGTGCCCGTCGATATGCCCAGTTTCGCCATTGCCGGGCGTAGCCTCTTCGAGGCGACGATCGGAGCGCAGTTCGTCATCAATCCCGGCTCACCCTTGGGCAAGATCTTGGCGGTCGAAGAAATCGGCTGGTGCCTGAAGTCCTTTCCGCCAGCCAGCCTCACCGTTGTCCAGCCGAAGGTCTACCCCACAAAGCTGGTGAAGGCGCTGTGCGTTCTCTTCACCAGCCGCCAGCTCATCCGCGCCGCCCACCTCGTGTTTGTGGCCCGGGAAGGCATCGACCAGGAGCCTCACCCCATGATCGGGCTAGAGGCCGAGGGCGACGTGCCGCGTCTGGCTCAGGAGATCTTCGAGGCCTACGACGCCGTCCACCCGGGTACCCCCATCGAAGTCATTTACCTCGATCCGCAAAGCGAACTCGATCCTTTGCGCAAACATTTGCTGAGCGTCCCGCCCTTTTACCGGCGCGTGCTCCCCATGAATTAAAGAGGAAAACCTCCCATGCCGAAAGTTCTGATTGCCGACAAGCTGTCTTCCGCCGCCCTGAACATCTTCAAGATGCGCGGGGTCGAAGTCGATGTGAAAACCGGCCTTCCTAAGGAAGAGCTGCTCAAGATCGTCGACCAGTATGATGGCATTGCCATCCGCTCGGCGACCAAGATCACCAAGGATGTGATCGCCGTCGCCAAGAAGCTGAAGGTCGTCGGCCGCGCCGGTATCGGCGTCGACAATGTCGACATCCCGGCAGCCACCGCCGCTGGTGTGATCGTGATGAACACACCCTTCGGCAATTCCATCACCACAGCCGAACATGCCATCGCCTTGATGATGGCACTGGCGCGCGAGCTTCCTGCCGCCAATGCCTCGACCCATGCCGGCAAGTGGGAAAAGAACCGCTTCATGGGTGTCGAGCTTTACGGCAAGACCTTAGGCCTCATCGGCGCCGGCAATATCGGCTCCATCGTCGCCGACCGCGCCAAAGGCCTGAAGATGCATGTCGTCGCCTTTGATCCCTATCTGTCGCTGGAAAGCGCCGAAGAAAAGGGCATCGAAAAGGTAGAGTTGGACGACCTGCTCGCCCGCGCCGATTTCATCACCCTACACACGCCGCTGACACCGGAAACCAAGGGCATTCTCTCCGCCGAAGCCCTCGCCAAAACCAAGAAAGGCGTGCGCATCATCAATTGCGCCCGCGGCGGTTTGATCGATGAAGCCGCGCTCAAAGTGGCACTCGACTCGGGCCATGTCGCTGGCGCGGCGCTTGATGTCTTCGCCGAGGAACCGGCCAAGGCGAATCCGCTGTTCGGCAATGAGAAGGTTGTCTGCACGCCGCATCTTGGCGCTTCGACCGAAGAAGCGCAGGAAAACGTCGCTCTGCAAGTGGCCGAGCAGATCTCCGATTATCTGCTCACCGGCGCCATCGTGAACGCGCTCAACATGCCGTCGATCAGCGCGCAGGAAGCCCAGCTGGTGAAGCCGTGGATCAGCCTGTCCGAAAAGCTCGGCGCCTTTGCCGGTCAGCTGACGGAGACCTCCATCACTGCGGTGGAAATCCTTTATGAAGGCTCGGCGGCCAAGCTGAACCAGCGGGCGCTGACTCAAGCTGCACTCGCGGGGCTGCTGAAGGCGCATATGCCGGAAGTCAACATGGTCAATGCCCCGCTCGTCGCCAAGGAACGCGGCATCAAGGTGAGCGAGACACGCCGCGATCAGCAAGGCATCTATGAAGGCTATATCCAGATCAAAGTGATTACGCCGGAAATGACCCGCGCGGTAGCCGGTACGGTATTCGCAGACGGCCATCCCCGCCTGATCCAGGTTAAGGACATCAAGCTCGACGCCGAATTCGCGCCGAACATGATCTATGTCACCAACGAGGATAAGCCCGGCTTCATTGGCCGTTTGGGCACCCTGCTCGGCGACACCAAGGTGAATATCGCCAACTTCACCTTGGGCCGCAGCGCCCCGGCCGAAGATTCGATTGCCCTGGTGCAAGTCGACGGGGATGTCCCCCCCGCCGTGCTTGAGGCCATCCGCAAACTCCCGCTGGTGAAGAGCGCCAAGGCGCTTAAATTCTAAGCGTTACCCTCTTTCTTCTGAGGGCTTCTGTGGCAGAAAAGCCTCAACCCTGAGGCTTTTCTGCTGCAAGCTGTTCCTTGTCACAGCTTTGGGCATTTAATAACGGCTGAGCGACGATGTCCCTGGGAGGATGCCGTGCTGCCGATTATTGCAGTGTATCTGTCGTGGGCCTTCTGGTTCTTCCTCTGGGGCTTGGCCGCGATCGCGTCGCCGAAAGGCGTGCGTAAGCTCCATGGTCCGGAGGAATTGCTTTATCGCTTCATCACGCTCTCCGCGGGGCTTCTGCTTTTCACCCTCACACCTTGGCCCGGGATTGATGTGCAGTACCGGCTGTGGGAGCGCACGCTGGACGATGACATCGCTTGGCGTCTGGTGGCTGTAATGGCCGCGGCTTTGGCGCTGGCCGGTTTGAGCTTGTGGCATCGCCATCGTGTATTGCGGCGCGGGGCTCGGTTTGTCACCAGCGGCCCTTATGCTCTCGTCCGCCATCCCGTTTACGCCTGCCTGATCGTGGCCGCCTTAGCGACAGCCGTGATTTTCGGCCGCCCGTCATCCTTCGCGGGCGTGGTGCTGCTCAGCTTAGCCTTTGCCGTCAAAACAACGATCGAAGAGGCGCGAATCCTGACACCCGCTTTCGCAGCCTATAAGCATCGCGTCGCGATGTTCGTACCACTGCTTGGTTATGTCTGGCGGCTGTTCGAGCACAAACCAGGCAGCACGAAAACAATCCCCAGCGCACCGGTTTCGACATCTCCCCCTCCAGTCGCCATGGCCGATGCAAAGCTGGGTACGGAATTGGGGCTGGCGCCTTCATTGCGGCTCACAGCTATTTCCCTGGACTTGCTTCTCGAAGAAGACGAAGCCCCGCCGGCACAGACGCCCCCGCTCAACACGTCGCAAGTCAGCGGTCTTTGAATGCCGGAGCCCGTTTTCCGAAAAAAGCCTCCAAAGCTTTGGCGTGAACCTCGCTAGAGCAAGTCCGAGACCAGTCAAATCGAGGCGCCGCAGCTTCTTTTCCCTGCGGCAGCCAGCCGAACGTTTCCTATGTCCTTCAACGGAATTCCGGAAATACAAATGCTTATCCGTACGGCTCGCCATGTCAGCAAGGATCAAAATTCCAGCGCCCCTTAAAGGGTCCTTAGCGCTTGCGGCTTTATGTTCTCATCGGCTTGAAAGTGGCGCTGATGCGAATCCGGAATTTCGAAATCAGAAATAAGACCATCGTGCTTGGGCTTGTGGCGTCCTATCTGGCCGGTGCGCTCTTTGTCGTTACGCAAGCCGTTCTGACAGTGTGGCCAATATTTCTCCGCGCCTTCTGAGCACCGCACCGAGGTGCCGCCCTATTTCTTTTCTGCCCGAATGGCTTCGTGGTGGCGGATCACTTCCTTGACGATGAAGCCCAGGAATTTTTCCGCAAAATCGGGATCGAGTTTGGCCGCTTGAGCCAGAGACCGCAGACGAGCGATCTGCGTAGCCTCACGGCCGGGATCGGCCGACGGCAGGCCATGCTCGGCCTTATAGCGTCCGACCTCTTGGGTGCATTTGAAGCGCTCTGCCAAGAGATGAATCAGCGCCGCATCGATATTATCGATGGAGTCGCGCAGACGTTGCAGTTCGGATTCAGCCATCGGCCCGGCCCTTAAGTCACCCATAGGGTAGTCTTAAGGTATCCGGGCCGATTTTCGCAATGCAGAACGGCCGAGGCCGCCCCGTTTTATTTCTCGGTCTCGATCTCGTGCTCCAGCCACATGGCGTTCAGAACGCCCAGCAGCGCGGCAAAACCGAGACCCAAGACCCAAGCAAAATACCACATGTCAGAACCTCAATAGTTGCCGTGGCTGTCCGAAAGGATGTCCTGCGCCTTCACCTGGCCGCGCATCACTTTGTACACCCAGCTGGTATAGGCCAAGATGATGGGCAGGAAGACGGCCGTGCAAAACAACATGATGCCGAGCGTCGTCTTGGAAGAGGACGCGTCCCACACCGTCAAGCTCTGGTCCGGATGGCTAGACGAAGGCAGGAAGAAGGGAAAAAGCGACAGCCCTGCCGTCGCGATGGTACCGACCGGGACCAGCGCCGAGGAAATCCAAGCCGCTAGCGGAGCCTTGCGCAACAGGACCGCTCCGATCGCGCCCAGACAGGCAATCGCAGGGGCCAGCCAGAACAGCGGATAGGTGGCGTAATTCGACCACCAGCCGCCCGCAACACGGGCAACTGTCTTGAACGTCGGGTTGGACGGACCATTCGGATCGATCACCGAGGTGATCCTATAGCCATCCAGATGGAGCACCCAATAGCCCGCAACCGCAAACAGGACTGCGAAGATCAGCGCCGCCCACGGGATTACCACCCTTGCCCGCGCCCCCGGAGCCCCAGCCGCCTTCAGCGACAGCCAAGTGGCGCCATGCAGGATATGGAACGCGACCGAGATCAATCCCGCCAGAAGTGCGAAGGGATTGAGTAACGAGAAGAGTGTGATTTCCTCATGGAAACGCAGATCACTGTCGAAGCCATAAGGCACGCCAACGAAGAGGTTGCCGAAGGCCACCCCAAAGATCAGGGCTGGCACCAAGCCGCCTACGAAGAGCGCCCAGTCCCAGGCCGTGCGCATCCCTTGCCCCTTAAATTTGGAGCGGAACTTGAAGCCCACTGGACGCAGGATCAGGCTCAGCAGCAACAAGAACATGGCCAGATAGAAACCCGAGAAAGCAGCCGCATAGAGCGGCGGCCAGGCGGCGAAAATCGCCCCGCCCCCGAGGATCAGCCAGACTTGATTGCCTTCCCAAGTCGGTCCCACCGAATTAATCACCACGCGGCGTTCAATGTCGGTTTTGGCCACGAAAGGCAGCAGAATGCCCGTGCCGAAGTCGAACCCGTCCATGACGGCGAAACCGATGAGCAGGATGCCAAGCAGTGCCCACCAAATCAGACGTAAGATTTCATAATCCATTGGTTTACTCCGCCGCCACAAGGGTTGCTTCGACATCGCGGCCCAAAGTCTCGTTGGGCCCGAGCTTGATGTATTTGACCAGCAAATAGATGTCGGCGACTAGAAGCGTCGAATAGAAAACGACGAATCCCGCCAGGCTGAAGAGAACATTGCCGGCCACCGTCCCCGAGACTGCGAGCGATGTCGGCAGAACACCGTCGATAATCCAGGGCTGACGGCCATATTCAGCAACCACCCAGCCAAGCTCGCAGGCCAGATAAGGCAACGGCAAGGTCCAGATCGCAAAGCGCAGGAATGTCTTGCTGTTATCGAACTTCCGCTTGATCGAGAGCCAGAAGGCGGTGCCAAACAGAGCGATGAAATAGAAGCCCAGGCCGACCATGAAGCGGAACGACCAGAACAACACCGGTACATTCGGAACCGTCGAAGCCGCTGCCGCATCGATTTGTTCGGGCGTGGCATTCTGCACATCCGGGCGATAGTGCTTCAGGAGCAGCGCGTAGCCGAGGTCCTTCACATGCGCATCGAAGGTAGCGCGTAAGGCTGCGTTCTTGCGGTCCTGTTTGAGCTTCGTGAGCGCATCATAGGCGATCATGCCCGACTTGATGCGCGCCTTGGCTTCTTCGACCAGGTTGTTGATGCCCGGCACTTCCTTGTCGATAGAGCGCGTGGCGATCAGGCCCAGCATCCACGGAACCTTCACTTCGGCCTTGGTGGTGTGGGTCTTCATGTCGGGGATACCAAAGACGGTGAAGGAAGCCGGAGCCGGTTCGGTGTTCCACATCGCTTCGATGGCAGCGACTTTCATCTTCTGATTTTCGCCTGCCACATAACCGGACTCGTCGCCGAGAACCACAACCGACAACGACGCGGCAAGGCCGAAACCAGCCGCCACAGCGAAAGAGCGCTTGGCCAGCTCCTTGTTCTTGCCGCTCAGAAGGTAAAGCGAACTGATCGCGAGCACGAAGACCGAGCCGAGCACATAGCCGGCGCTGACCGTATGGACGAATTTGGCCTGAGCCACCGGATTGAAGAGCACAGCACCGAAGTTGGCCACTTCCATACGCATGGTATCGGCATTGAAGTAGGAGCCGACGGGAAACTGCATCCAGCCATTGGCGATCAGAATCCAAAGCGCCGAAAGATTGGTACCGATGGCGAGAGCCCAGGTGACCGCCAGATGAGAGGTCTTGCTCATCCGCTTCCAGCCGAAGAAGAAGATGCCGACCATCGTGGCTTCGAGGAAGAATGCCATTAGGCCTTCAATGGCCAGAGGGGCACCGAACACGTCACCGACATAATGCGAATAATAGGCCCAGTTCGTGCCGAACTGGAATTCCATGGTGATGCCGGTGGCAACGCCCATGACGAAGTTGATGCCGAACAGCGTGCCCCAAAACTGCACCATGTCACGCCAGATCTGCTTGCCCGTCATCACATAGACGGTTTCCATGATGCCGAGCAGGATCGAAAGGCCTAGCGTCAGTGGTACGAACAGAAAGTGATAGAGGGCAGTAGCGGCAAACTGCAGCCGCGAAAGGTCGACTATATCCATGATCTCACCCTAACGATGGTCAGTGCCCAGAAGCCGCTCGCTCACCACCGCCGAATTGGCGGCGACACGATGAGACGGGCCGAAGAATGCCACATAGAGGCAGGTCAGAAGGATTACTTTGACCGCCAAAACGGCGACGATCTCCTTCCACAAAGGCGCACGTTTCATTGCTCGTTTCCCTGCCCAATTTCGTTTCTTTCACCTTACGCGCGCCCGCGGCGTAGTGAATATGATTATGACAATCGCCAGCAACACGCCATGTAGGGGACATGCTGATGCGCCGCGTGCCCATTAGGATCGAGCTATTGGCGTGACGCCCCCCAAGACGGTGATTGACGCCTGTCAAAGTCACGGGCGCAGATTCTCATTGTTCTAAGACGAAGTGCAGCTTTTTTGGCGCGAAGAGACAACATGCCGCTGGGCCAGTTTCAGGTATATCTAGTCACCAAGTGTAGCACGCGGAATTAGAATCGCAGCTCAGACGGCACTCTGGCCACAAATCTTAGTAATGATATTGGGAATTTCCCCGGCCGGCATGTTGGCGACGAGCTCCCAATTTGCTAAAAATATAATGCGATCAAGTATCAAGAGATATGACGAGCATCCTTCCCCACCTCACCCCCTGGGACGACTCACTCTTCGCGACGGTGGTGGATGCGGCGGTGAATGGTGTCGTAGCTGTGAGTGATCAAGGCCTGATCCGGGTCTTCAACAGCGCCTGCGAAGCGATGTTCCATTACCGTCGCGAGGAGGTGCTTGGCCGCGACGCCCCCATGCTTTTGGCCTCGCCTTATCGCGAGGAATATGCCGCATATTTCCTCGATTTTCAGCACACCGGACAGTTGCCGGTGGCACCCCGCAACCGCGAAATCAATGCCCAACGCAAGGATGGCTCGGAGTTCCCCGTCCTGCTTTCAGTAGGCGCCGGTGAATATCAAAGCCGGCCCGTCTTCGTAGCCGTCATTCACGACCTTACGGCCGTTCAGACCGTTTATGCAGAGGAACGAGCATTCCTGGCCGCCATCGTTGATTCCTCCAATGATGCCATTGTCAGCAAAACCTTGGACGGTAAGATCACAAGCTGGAATAGGGCTGCCGAGATGCTGTTCGGCTATACGGCCGCAGAAATGATCGGAACGCCAATTACCCGGCTGTTTCCTGAGGACCGCCTGGACGAAGAAATGCTCATCATGGGGAAAATCCGCGGGGGCAGCCCCGTCGAGCGTTATGAGACCATCCGCCTACGGAAAGATGGCTCCCCGCTGGATGTGGCAGTGACTATCTCCCCCATTCGCGGGATCGCTGGGCGGGTGATCGGTGCCTCAAAAACGGTGCGCGACATCACCGAGCGAAAACAAACCGAAGCGAGACTGCGGAGCTTGTCGAGTGAACTCAATCATGTGGCGCGCTTGAGCGAGATGGGCCAGGTTTCTGCGGCCCTCGCACATGAACTCAACCAGCCGCTGACAGCCGTCCTGAATTATACCAATCTGGCCAAACGCTTGATCGTTTCGGAAGAAACACACGACAAACAGAGGACGTTGGATGCGGTCACGAAGGCTGGAGAACAGGCCGTACGGGCCGGGCATATTATCCGGCATCTGCGCGACTTTGTCGAAAAACGCGAAAGCTCCAGGACGCTGGAGGATATCAACGCCGTGATAGAAGACGCGATGGCGCTCGGTCTCATCGGCACCAAGGCGGCTGACATCCAAGTAATAACGGATTTTGCGAGCGATTTGCCCTCCGTCTTGGTCGACAAGGTGCAAATACAGCAGGTGCTTGTGAATCTCTTGCGCAATGCTGCGGAGGCCATGGCGCATACGCCCCGGCGGGAGCTGACCCTTACCACAGACATGTCCACGGACGGGAGTGTGGCGGTGCGTGTCACAGACACCGGCACAGGCATTCCTGGCGCCATCGCGGAACAGCTGTTTCGGCCATTTGTGACTACCAAGCCGGGCGGAATGGGAATAGGACTCGCAATAAGCCGCTCGATCATTGAATCGCATGGTGGCAGACTTACAGTTGCACCGAATCCCGGCGGCGGGACGGTGTTCCAGTTCACCTTGCCGCCAATGGCACCTATGGTGGAATGATCACATGGCCGAATCGGTATACGTCGTCGACGACGATCCAGACATCCGTGACTCTCTTGCAATGCTGCTCCAGGCCTCGGGCTATGCGACCAAGGCCTTCGAATCAGCGACATCCTTTCTGACCAGTGGTGCCCCAGATACGGTGGGATGCCTTATCGTTGATGTGCAGATGCCTGAGATGGATGGCATTGCCCTGCAGAAAGAGCTGGTCGCCCGCCGCTCCCCCCTGCAAGTGATCGTTATGACCGGCCATGCCGATATCCCGATCGCGGTGGGTGCCATGAAGGCTGGGGCCGTGGATTTCCTGGAAAAACCATTCGACGAGCCGATTCTGCTCGATAGCGTCCGGCGTGCCCTTGATCGCGCCTCGACCACCGGCGATCAGGTTAAAGAAGCCCGCAGTGCCGCGGCCCGTTTAGCCCTGTTAACGGATCGTGAACGCCAGGTGCTCGACCTGATTGTGGCCGGCAAGGCAAACAAGGTTATTGCGCACGAATTGTCCATTTCCCCGCGCACGGTTGAAATTCATAGAGCCCGGGTGATGGAAAAGATGGATGCCGGCAACTTGGCGGATCTGGTGCGCAAGGCCCTTTCTATCCCTTCGTAAACTTCCTTTAGGCACAACTCCGTATTTCGTCGGCCGGGCTGACCGGTTAGAAAACCACCGCTCTTTTGTGGCTTTTGGGGCCCGGCTTGACGACGATGGTAGACATAATCGACGACGACGATGCGGTGCGAGACTCCACGCGGGCTCTGTTGGAGTCTTATGGCTATGAAGTGCGTGAGCACGCTTCGGCGGAGTTGTTCCTGCGCGAGCACAGCGAGAAACCCGACTGCCTGCTGGTCGATCAGCATATGCCGGGCATGACCGGTCTTGATCTTCTGGAGCATCTGCGCGCGCAAGGAGACCAGACTCCGGCGTTGATGATGACCGGGCGCAGCGACCCCTCACTGGAGCCGCGCGCTGCACGCATTGGCGTGAAGCTGTTGCATAAGCCTGTGCCGGAAGACCAGCTCGTGTTGTGGATCGAGCAGGCCCGTCAGCCTCACGTCTAACCGGCCCCATTTGGATGCCTCAAAGGCCCATGCATAATGGGCTGCTGGTATTCTCGTTTGCTCTCCATACATAACCGCAATGCCGGATATGCGTCGGGCGCACGCTTGGCTGTTGAACCCTGCGACGGCCTGCGAGAAAACCCAAAGAAAACCGGAAAAAACGCGGTTACCTATTGGTTTACAGGCGCGGCATCAGGGAAATTCCCAACTTACAGTCATTCAAAATTGGCCGCATGGTCCGCCTACGAACGACGCCAGGCAGCAGTTGTGTGATGGACAGGAATTTCAGAGAGCGGCAAACGGCGGAAAAGGCAGCGGCGCAAGCGCTGATGACCGACGCGCAGCTCAAATCTGAAGCCATCCGTCAACGATTGGCTGTGGTCGCTCGTGATCTCCGCGCAGCCGCCACAACAGCGGGTGCCGGACGTGACAGCCTTTTGGATCTAGCCAGCCGATTTGAACGTCAGTCTAAGGCGGGAGAAAATATATGATCGGTCTGAGCTTCAGCATGATCTTACCCACGATCGGGGCAGCCCCCAGCTTCGATCGGACGTCCCCCGCGGGTCATGATGAAGAGACGATCTACGACTTTTTCCTGCGCATGAAAGACGAATTGCTTTGGCCTCGGATACTCGTCCGTAGTGCACCCCCGCCAGACGAGATCTAAGCCGATCGCGCCTGCCCGTCCCTTACGGGCAGGCGCACCCTTTTCCACCTTGACCCCCGCCATTCATCCCGCTTAGCTCACCCGTGACATCTGCATGGGGCTGTCCATGGCGCGGCGATTTCTGTTGCATATCCTTACGGTTGCGGCCTTTGCAGCAGGTGCTCAGGCGGCTCCTGTCGAAATCACCGATGGATGGTTTCGGATCCTGCCCGGTGCGCTGCCGGCGGCAGGCTATTTCACGCTCAAGAACAACGGCGCAAAGCCTGTTTCCCTCACCGGTGCGCAATCTCAAGGCTGCGGTTCGCTGATGCTGCATATGACCCACAACATGAGCGGCATGGTGCATATGATGGAAGTAGCCCAAGTCGAAGTGCCCGCCGGCAGAACCGTGAAATTCGCCACTGGTGGCTATCACCTGATGTGCAATGGTCCCAAGCTCAAAACGGGTACCACAGTTCCGGTCACCTTGCGCTTTGGCGATGGCACGCAGATCTCCGCACCATTTGCGGTGCGCGCTGCGAACAACCAATAATGCGTTAATCGAGTTCGGCGAGCGAGTGGCCCGGTACGGCGCGCAAGAAGCCATCCGACAACGGCCCTGGCAAATGCAGGACCGATAGGCTCTCGCCCGCTTCCTGGGGCGTGGTGTTGCCGTCAGCGAGATCGCGAAAAACGCGGGCCACCCGGACCATATCACAGGTCTGCGGCGACAGGCGCAGCGAAACCACACCCGCGTCCCTGAGCGCATCGACATGGCGGACGGCGGCAGTAACGACATAACCTTGGGTCTGAATGCCGTTGACCGCCAGGAAGGGAACGCCATCCAGGGTTTCCACATTCATGCCATCGAGCTCGGCTTCGCAAACAAACTGGCAGGCATCCTTAGCGATTCCCCTGGCACGTGCCGAATAGCAACGCGCCGACAAGGCCAGCGGCGGACGGCCGAAAGCGAAAACTTCAACCGCCTTATTGCCGTTGGCCAAAATCCGGATGGACTCCAACGGCAGTTCGGGCGGCAAGCAAACCCGGGTGGCGCCAAGCTTGAGATGCAGCGCCAGCGAATCCTCATTGTAGATGTTGATGAAGGGCCCGACGATGTGCGGTTTGCCGTTCAACAGATGTACAGTGGCGATATCGTTGGCTTCGATCTGGTAACCGGCCTGAATCATGTCGCCGATATCGCGGGTTTCGCGCTTGTTGGTCGGCATGGCCAAAGTCGAATAAACGACCTCCTTGCCGCCGCGCTCAAGCCGGTCGACCACATCCAAGATCACGTCATCAACAAAAGGCTTGCGCTTGGAGCACACGACTTCGCCGATACAAACACGGTCAACGGGCGCCTCGTCCGCAATGCGAGTGTAGAAATCGACCCAACGCGAAACCGGCCAGTTATAGAGCACTGGGCCCAGAGTGAGAGAAAGCCGCGTATTCGTCATCGCCAAGCCTTCTTGTAGGCGCCAACCGTATCGCGCTGGCCTTCGGTGAGGCCGCGCAGCTCTTCGAAATCGACCTTCTTGCCCGACGCCATGGCATCGATGGCCTTGCGGAAGGTGCGCACCACCGTAGAAATATAGGCCCGGCCGCGCTGGCGTCCCTCGATCTTGAAGGCCGTGACGCCGCATTCTACCAAGCGCGGCAGCAATTCCACCGCATTCAGGCTGACCGGATCCTCGAAAAGATGGGACATTGTCCCGTCCGTCAGGAAACGGCCTTTGCAAAGCGTGGGATAACCAGCCGGTTCGCCACGGTTGAAGCGTTCGATAGTGAAACCGCCGACGCAAGCCACCAGGGCATCGCGGTCTTCGCGATAGGTCACATGGCTCGGCGGCGAACACACACCCGTCATGTTGGGTGACTTGCCAGTGGCATAGGAGGAGAGCATGCAGCGGCCCTCGGCCATCACGCACAATCCGCCAAAGACAAAGACCTCCGTCTCACAAGGTGCAGCATGGGCGGTGAGCCGGGCAATCTCTTCGACCGTCAGAACGCGCGGCAGGACCACGCGAGAAATGCCAAATCGGTCGCGATAAAAGGCGATAGCCTCCGGCGTGGCGGCGGCCGCCTGGACCGAGAGATGCAGACGCTGCTTGGGATGAGCTTTGCGCGCGTAATCGACCAGCGCGATGTCCGCCAAGATCAGCGCGTCAGCGCCAGCCTCGACAGCATCATCCACACCCCGCTTCCAAAGATCGGTGGTGCCAGCCCGCATGAAGGTGTTGAGCGCAATGAGAATCTTGGCGCCATGCTGATGGGCGTAAGCCGCCGCTTCGCGCATTTCGAGGCGATCGAAATTAAGCCCTGGAAAATTGCGGGCATTGGTTTCGTCGCGATAGCCGCAATAGACCGAATGCGCACCGGCATCGACGGCGGTGCGAAGGCCGGCGGGCGTTCCTGCGGGACAGACAAGTTCGAGCGGTGTGGTCATGATGCGTAGACCCCGTTTGGACCACTGTCTTCCGGCGCATCGAGAACGCGCCGCAGCCGGGCAAAGGTCTGGCGCGCAGCCTGGTTCACCGGCTCCTGCAGCCTCTCGGGCAAACCGAGGACGGTGGAAGGATCGAGCTCCGCATTCTCGATGGCATTGCGCAGCGCCAGAACGGCTTCGGTATCGCCTTCAATGAAGAGGTCACGGGAAAAGAACAGCGCATCGCCGTCATAGGTGCCGTCGACCATGCCGAGAAGCACGACCAATGGTGCCGCGATACGGGCATCATGGCCTTCCGAGCAGCGGACAACAGACAGATTTGTCCGCCCCTCTTCCGGGCGGATCACAAAAACGAAAGGACAATCTACCGGGTCAATCGCAAAGGTGCGGCCCAAATAGGCGCCCAAACGCGTCGCGAAGGAGGGACGGGCAGCCATGGCATTGGCCATCAGCCGCCGCGAGATCACTTCGAGCGGCAGAAGCGGTAAGAGGCCGGCGGCCTTGGCAATAATCGGAGGCAGATGTCCACGCATACCGTGGATTCTAAGCCGGTCTATGACGGCCTCAACCCGGCACCCCGGCGAATGGCCGGTTTTGTCGCGGGCTTGCGGCAATTTGGTTGGGGGCTTTGCCACTCGTTATCAGACGCGCCCCCAAAAGACACCGGTGGCGGTTATTTCGTCCGTACACGACTGACCCTGTGAGCGCTATCGCGCGATCAGGGTGTAACCCAGATTGATCAGGCGGCCAAGCGCTTCGGTTTGCACCATCACCCAGTCGATGCGATGCGCCGCAAGCAAAACCTCTTCGGCTGGCGAGAAGATCTTGTCGCCAACCTGCAACAGGGCCGCGATAGCGAGGCCAATGATCATTGAACGAAGCATCCGGTCCTCCCGATACAGCAGCTCTTTGACCGCGATACTACACCCCTTTCCCGGAAAACGGGATGACGAGTTCGTTAGCTTTACTTCCGGCGAGAAGAAGTTCCCGTATCATCTAGCGGCTTACGAACCCCCAGGCGCTCAGTCCTGCCTTCGCCGCCTATACATGCCAAACGCAATGGGATAGCCGCAGAGCCCCGCCTTATTGCCCGGGTTTCACGAACTGCGCCAAAAGGCGGATATACTCCACCTGATAGCCATTCGAAGGTTCGGTAACCTGCCAGGAATCGACGGGATAACTGTCGCTGAAATCGGCATAGGATTTCTGCGGCGGCTGGCCATAAGGCGGCGATAACCGCGCCGGGCCACAGCGCTTATCAAGATCAGGACAGCCCTTCTCCCAATCATAAGACGGATTGGGTCCGCCAACGAGGAAGCCGGGCGGCGGGCCGAATTTGGAGGTCTTGACGTTCTGCCAGGGCGAACCTTTGGCAAACCAAGCATGGAAGAATTCATCGGCCGAATTCTCAGCACCGAAGGCCCCCATGTTAGAAAGATAAACCTTGGCCATAGGATTGAGGCCGTGGAGATAATGCAGGTAATTGGCGGCATAATTCGCCGCATCGGCAGGCGCGCCAGGGATATGGTCCAGCTTGGGATTCAGGAAAAAGAAGCCCTGGCGCGAAATTTCCTTGGTGCTGCCCCAGTAATAGACGGGAAGATAAGCCTGATAGGGATTCTTCGCAGATTTTTCGCCGCCATAAATCGCTTCGCTCTGGAAGCCTGCGCGGAAATGGGCGTGGATTTTCTCGACCAAATTACGCCGCGCCGATTTCAGCGTAGAATAATACAATACCGGCTGCAGCCAAGTGGCGTCGGAGGTTTTCACCTGATCCTGCGTGAACAGCGAAGATTGTTCGAGCAACGACGCCAACCGGACCTGATAGGCCGGATCGCCGGTGAGATCGTAGAGATAGATCGCCGCAATCAGGGAGCGCATGGGGCGTTCTTCCGGCGCATATTCCTGCTCGCCGCCGCCCAAAGTCTGATCGCCATAAGCTGGCGCCTTGTTGAAGAACAGCACATTAGGATGCGCTTCTGCCCAGGCCCAAGCGCGTTTGGCCCGCACAGCAAGATCGGCCGCATAGGCTTTGAAGGCCGGAAAACGGCCCAGGATCTTGGCGCCATACGCAAACGCCGCGGCTGAGCTGTAGCTGGCCGAGGTGCTTGGACCGCCATAATAGCTGGGGTTCTTGGCCGAAGATGGCGGCGAACCAGCAGTACCGGAGCCGAGAATGGCCAGCATGGAGCCATCCGGATTCTGCATTTTGATCAGCCAGTCCATGCCCCATTTCACTTCATCGATGAGATCGGGAATGCCGTTACCAGATTCCGGAATGTTGAAATCATCAGTGAAAATCGCGGGGTTCTCGGTATAGGCCGTCAATAAACTGATGAGATAATCATCATGCCAGCTGGTGTAGCGATTAAAATCGCCCGCATCCCACCAGCCACCAGTGAGATCACGCTCCGTTGATGGATCGTCCTTCTTCATCAGATGGCGTGCAGCACCATCCTGACGCGGTCCCACATGATCGGCCGCATCGGTCCAAGCCTTGCCAGCATAAGGCTCAATCTTTGGCGTGTTGGCGCGCTGGTAATAGAAAAAGCGGACAGCCTGTTTGAGAACCTCACGGTAAGGGTTGGCGGAAATCGCGAATACGCCAGAGACCTCGCCTTTTTCCTTGTCGCGGATCACATAGTGTCCAAGCGTCTTCATTGCGCTAAAATCGAACAGCCAAGCATGATCGCCGGAGCTGGGGTCGACCGCACCACCGTTCCAGACCTGAGGTGCGCCTTCCAGCAACACCTTGCAGGTATCGGCATCGATCACTTGGTAGATCTTGCCAGGCTCGAACTTCTGCCCAGCATCATAGCCAGTCACCGGTGAGCGAATGACGGCAATCTTCTGCATTGCGGGAGCGTAGCCGAACTGGTCGACCACCACGAAATGGCTGAAGCTTGCGGGCGTACAGGAGGCAGCCAAGGCTGAGCCAGTCAGCGGCATCAGCAAAACACCGAATGCCGCACCTAAGAAAATTCGCTGCATCTTGACCACCCCGCTCCCGTCTCCGGCCGATTTTGCCTTGCGTTATACTGGGCCGAAAGCGCCGCGCAAAGTTATCTGTCAAGGCCGCGACCTCACACACTCGTGACGAGCGCAAAACTCAAGCTGCGGCAGCGCCTGTGCCATAATTTGAGACAGTGGCTCGGAGGCGGCAGGACCACAATGCCTACCAGGGCCGGAATCGGGAGTAGCGCATGCGGATTGGGAAAAATGCTCGCCGGCGGTTGCTGGCCATTGGCGGCGGACTACTCGCGTTGTGCTTGCTGAGCGCACAGAAAAGCTCTGCCAAGGTGATTACTATTTTTGACGGCCACGCCTTACCGTCTGTTTCCTACGCCAGCGATAGCGGCGCCCCAATCATCAAAGCAGCGGCCCTCCTCGCTCATGACCTCGAAGCCCTGAGTGGGAGAAGCCCTGCCGTCACAGCCGATCTTAACAATGCTACCGTGATTATCGGTTTGGCGAATTCTCCCAAGATTGCAGAGATCCTCAAAGCCAATCGGATCCGTATCGAGCCGATCGCCGGAAAATGGGAAACTTATGGCCGCGCTATGGTGACTCTGCCTGGTCCTCGCAAAGCCAAAGCTCTCCTGATATTCGGTTCCGATGTACGCGGCACGATTTGGGGGGTAGTTGATCTGAGCCGCGAAATGGGCGTGTCTGCTTGGGAATGGTGGGCCGACGTCAAAATCCGGCGCGTGAGCCGGATCGCGGTGGACGGTACATTGCGTTATTCCAAACCGCCTTCCGTGAAATATCGCGGGTTCTTCATCAATTCGGACAACCTGAGACATTGGGCGGCCAAGACATTCGATCCGGCTCACGGCGGCATTACCCCAAAAACGTATGAACGCGTTTTTGAGCTGATGTGGCGGCTCAAGGCCAATTTGCTGTGGCCCGCCATGAATCCAGCGGACCCTCCGTTTAATGCCTTTCCTCAAAACTACGATCTAGCTCGCGACTACGCCATTATCCGCGGCAGCTCCCATGTGGAGATGCTTTTACGCGCCAATTCCTATGAATGGGATCCCAAGCAGCGGGGCCCCTATAATTGGCTCACCAACAAACAGAAAATGATCGAATACTGGCGCGAAATCGTCGAAAAATATGGCCAGTATGAAAATCTCTATACAGTTGGCCTGCGCGGAGCCGATGACTTCCCGATGCAGGGAGCTGACACTCCAGAAAAGATGGCAGAAGTGGTCAGTGATGCCATAGCAGAGCAGCGTAAGATTCTCAGTGACGTCTTGAAGAAGTCTGCTGACCAAATTCCGCAGGTTTTTACACCCTACAAGGAGATCACCCCCGCCTATAACACCGGGCACCTAAAACTACCGCCCGATGTACTCCTCAATTGGTCGGAAGATAATTACGGCTACATCATGCAGTTGGATAACCCATCAGAACGCCAACGCTCCGGCGGGTCGGGCATTTATTATCACACCGTATTCTGGGGCGCACCAGCAGCCTACCTCTGGCTTGGCTCCACCGACCCTTCGCTGATGTGGGAGGAGATGACCAAAGCCTATCATTTTAATGCCCGTCAACTCTGGGTACTCAACGTAGGCTCGATCAAGCCAGTCGAGTTCCTCAACGAATTCTTCCTGGCCATGGCTTTTGATATCGATGCATTTTCCCAACCATCCAGTGTCGAGGCCTATTTACGCGATTGGGCGGGCCGCAACTTCGGCCCCGAACACAAAGATGCGATCACACGCATCCTGTGGCAGTATTACAAACTGGCCTTCCAGCGAAACCCGGAATTAGCCTCCTTCACCACCACTTTCCCCGAAACCTCAGTGCAGCAATCCCGCTTCAATCCCCTGGATTTCGGTGACGAAAACGCGCGCCGGGCGGACGCCTACAAGGGCATCATGGAAGCCTCTGCCAAGCTCATGACGGAGATTCCAGAAGACCGCAAATCCGCTTTCTTTGAGCTTGTGCAATACACGGTAAATACCGGCGGCAATCTTAGCCTGCGCCAGCTTGCGCTCGACAAATCCATCACCTACGGCCTGCAACACCGGGCCAGTGCCAATTTTTATGCCGATGAGGCGAAACAGGCGCAAGCGAATATCGAGGCCGATACAAGCCGGTACAATAAGGCCATCGAAAATGGAAAGTGGAATGCGATTATTGAGGACTACCCTCACCCACTTCCGAATTATCAGCGGCCAGTTGTACCGCAATGGAGTGCCCCGCCTGATCACCGCGGTTGTGGCGTGCAGGTCGAAGGGGGCGGTTATTTCGATCATGAAGGATGGTGGCATCCCACTCTGCCTTCATACCAGCGTGCCTTGGGAGCACGCAGCCATTATCTCGATGTTTTTTCCGAGCAGGCTGGTGATGCCGATTGGAATGCCGAAGCAACCGTGCCTTGGATCAAGCTCGATCATTCGTCTGGCCACTTTTCAGCCCAATCGAAGTCGCTTGAGCAGCGCCTGCAGGTCTCGATTGATTGGAGCAAGGCGCCACTGCAAGGGGAAGGATTGGTGAGCGTCAAATGCAGCGCTGCCACGCAGCCCGTGGCGGTGCATGTGCGCCTCGCGCCACAAATAACCGACAAGAGCGCATCGTTTGTCGATTCCCAAGGCGTAGTGTCGATCTACGCGGCCCATGCCGATGTGATAAGCGGCGTCTGGCGCAAGCTGGACGGTGTCGGGCATACCAGTGCTGACATGCAAGCGGATCTGGATCTAAAACCAGTGCCCCCGAATGATGCCGCGCAATTGGCGAAAGCGCCGCGCTTGACCTATCGCTTTGAAACGCTTCCCCAAGACCGCGATTACAGTTTTCCCAATTACGTTCTTGACGAGATCGCGACAATTAAGGCGATCGCTTTACCGGTCTTCCCCATTACCAAGGCCGATAAGCTGCGTATCGCCATTTCCCTTGATGGCGGCGCACCGAAAATTCTGGATTTCAGTGTCGTCTATTACGGCGCAGCGTGGCGGGAGCATGTCCTGAATAATGCAGCGGAGGTGGCCCTCCACGATATACCGCTGAAACCAGGCAGTCACACATTAACGGTCTACGCCCTTGATCCGGGCGTCACCCTCGATCGTTTCGAAATTGCATTCAGAGGTTCGGCTACCGCTTATGGCCCCATACCGGAGACACGCATCCATCATCAACCTTCAGCCGCAAGATAGGCAGCTAACTGGCGCCCGTCTGCTCATGTCCAACATCGAGCGCTGTGCGGTTGATGCTTGCGATGGACACTTGTCCCGTCAACGCCATGGCGACCAGCATCTCCTGGCGGAGCATTTCAAGCAGACGAACAACCCCCGCCTCCCCTCCGGCTGCCAGGGCATAAGCCCAGGCCCGCCCCAAGAACACACCGCGCGCACCCAAGGCCAGCATGCGGACCACGTCGAGCCCAGAACGAATACCGCCATCGGCAAGGACGGTGAGCTGATCTCCAACACGTTCCGCGATCGCCGGCAAAGCCCGCACCGTGGAGCTTACGCCATCGAGTTGACGCCCGCCGTGATTGGAAACGACGATGCCTTGCGCCCCCATATCGCGCGCCTTCTCGGCATCTTCAGGATCCATGATGCCTTTGATGATTAGCGGCCCTTTCCAATATTCGCGAATCCAAGCGAGATCTTTCCAGGTGACCGAGGGATCGAAATTCTGACCCAGCCAACCGATGAAATCCTCCAACCCGCTTTTCCCCTTCAAGACGGCAGCGACATTGCCGAGATTATGGGGGCGTCCATGGATGCCGACATTCCAGGCCCAATGGGGATGCGCAACAATCTGGAAAAACCGCCGCAAGGAACCGAACGCCGGGTTTGCCGGCGTCAACCCGGAATGCTTGTCGCGATGGCGCGCGCCGGGAACCGGCATATCAACAGTGAACACGAGAACCCGGCTGCCTGTGGAACTCGCGAGCGACAGAAGCTCGCGCATGAAACCGCGATCGCGTAAAACATAAAGCTGAAACCAGCAAGCTTGGCTTAAGGCGCTGTTGACCTCCGTGATCGGACAAACCGAAACGGTCGAAAGGCAGAAGGGAACACCAGCGCGCCCTGCAGCCCGCGCTGCAGGCACTTCTCCACGCCGGCCATAAATTCCCGCCAGCCCCACAGGCCCCAAAGCGATTGGCATTGCCAGGGATTGCCCGAAAAGATTTGTCCGAAGATCGATCTGGGAAACATCGCGGAGGATGCGCTGCCGTAAGGAGATCTTTGTCAGGTCCTCCACATTCCGGCGGAGAGTCACTTCGTCATAAGACCCACCATCGATATAATCGAACAGAAAACGTGGCAGCTTCCGCTGGGCGGCGGTGCGAAAGTCACGAACAGAGGCTATCGCCATGAAGCATCATCCTGCGCAGCGCTGAGGAAGACATGCGTTGCCGTGAATGAATTCTGACGCATTCCGCCCCCAATTCCGTGATGGTTATGCCATCGTAGTTGAGCGACCTTGGTCGAATATGACTATTCTCGTCAATGGTGGAAAACCTTGCGCCGGAATAATTCCGTAAGGGAAGTATTGAGTTTTGTTTCTGCCGGAGAGAATGTGCGGACGAGCTTGGCCAATCCCCTCTTCTAAGAAGGGTCATATGTGCGTATTATCAACTAATAACACCCAGAAATTTTGATTACATACGACTAATAATAATCACATTGTGATTGTAATTGCAGAAATCGCTCACTAGCCTGCGCCATATCAGAACGCTTGCAAGAGAGGCCATAGATGTCTGCAGTCCTGTTCAGCATTCCCCTGCCGCAGTGGTCGGACACCACTTCGGTGCAGATGTCCCCTGAAGAGCTGCTCCTCTATCGCTCCAACCTCCTTGGCAAGGACCTGACAATTACCAATTTCGGCGGTGGCAACACCTCCGCAAAAATTCCCGCTCGCGATCCGCTTACCGGAGAAACCGTTTCGGTATTGTGGGTAAAAGGTTCTGGCGGTGATATCGGATCGATGAAGCTCGACGGCTTTGCCGCGCTGTATATGGATAAGCTGTTGGGCTTGGAAAAGCTCTATCGCGGCGTGGAAACGGAAGACGAGATGGTGGCTTATCTGCCCCATTGCGCCTTCAATCTGAATCCGCGCGCCGCCAGCATCGATACGCCTCTGCATGCTTATCTGCCTTTCGCGCATGTCGACCACGTCCACCCCGATTCCGTTATCGCACTTGCGGCATCATCCGGCGGACGCGCTGCCACCGAAGAGATCTATGGCAAAGACGTCGGCTGGCTGGAATGGAAACGTCCCGGCTTCGAATTGGGCCTGCGCCTGCGGGCCTATGTGCGCCAGCATCCACAAGTGCGTGGTATTGTCCTCGAAAACCATGGACTGATCAGCTGGGGAGATGACTCCAAGAGTTGTTATCTGAACACGATCGACCTGATCGCCCGCGCCGCGCAGCACCTCAACAAAAAATTGGCCAGCCAAACCGCCTTTGGCGGTGAGATCGTTCCCGCACTGGCGCCTGCGCAGAGGGCAAAGATTGCGGCGAAGCTGCTGCCCCGCTTGCGCGCCATCCTCAATGAGAGCGGCCATAAGCTTGGTGATTACTCTGATGACCCGAGCATTCTGCAATTCGTCGGCTCCAAACAGTTTGAAGCTCTCGCGGCGCTCGGAACCTCCTGTCCCGATCACTTCTTGCGCACCAAGATCGCGCCTCTCACCTTGGAGCCGGCGCGCGTGGATGACGACGCTTATCTGAAAGAAGTCATTGCCGCTTATCGTGAAAACTATGCGGCTTATTACACCCGTAATGCCGGACCGGGTTCGCCAGCCGTGCGTGACGCCAATCCCGTGATTGTGCTGCTTCCCGGTGTCGGGCGTTTCAGCTTTGCCGCCGACAAAACCACTGCCCGCCTTGCCGGTGAATTCTACGGCAACGCCGTGAACGTGATGCGCGGCGCCACTAGCATCGGTGACTATGTCGGCCTGCCGGAAAACGAGGCATTTGGCATCGAATATTGGGCTCTGGAAGAAGCAAAACTGCAGCGCATGCCCAAGCCGACACCGCTCACCGGCCGGGCCGCGCTGATCACCGGTGCGGCAGGGGGTATTGGCCGGGCGACCGCAGAGCGGCTGTTGCGGGCCGGAGCTTGCGTGTTCTTGCTCGACCTCGACGAAAATTCGCTGACGGAATTCAGCGAAGAGTTGACGGGAAAATATGGCCGGGACCGCGTGCGTCAGATGGCCAGCAACGTCACCGATGAAGAGCGGATGCAGCTGGCTTTCGAGACCGCGGCCCGGGAATACGGCGGATTGGACATTGTGGTGGCCAATGCGGGCCTCGCCTCTGCCGCCGCAATCGAAGATACTTCAACCGCACTTTGGGAACAGAATTACCAAGTGCTCGCCAAAGGCTATTTCCTCACCGCCAAAATGGCATTCCCACTGCTCAAGAAAGCGGCCGGCTCGCTTATTTTCATCGGCTCGAAGAACGCTCTGGTCGCCACGCCCAATGCCTCCGCCTATGCCTCCGCCAAGGCGGCGTCCCTGCATCTTGCCCGCTGTTTGGCCTTGGAAGGCGCACCGTTTGGCGTTCGGGTTAACGTCGTGAACCCCGACGCGGTGTTGCGCGGTTCTCGGATCTGGTCCGGTGACTGGCGGCAGGACCGAGCCAAAGCTTACGGCGTGGATTCGGGAGAGGCCCTCGAAAAGCATTATCGTGACCGCAGTCTGCTCAAGCGGGACGTGCTGCCCGAGGACATCGCGCTCGCTGTCGAATTCTTTGCCGGAGATGCTTCGATGAAATCAACCGGCAATGTTCTCAATGTCGATGCCGGGAACGTCAACGCCTTCCCCCGCTAAAGTTATAAAGCAGCCGGAACACCGGCGCCCATAGGAGAGGAAACCATGGCCAATCTGCAGCTGCCTCTGGATGAAGGCGAGATCGAGCGCCATAACAAGGCCAGCTTCACCGGCATCCGGGAGGAATACGATGCCCTCGCCCATAGCTTGGAACGGCGCGGCATCGATATTGAAAGCGTCAAGCAGCGTGTCGCCAAATTCTCCGTCGCCATCCCGAGCTGGGGCAGCGGCATCGGCGGCACGCGTTTCGCGCGTTTTCCCATTCCCGGTGAGCCGACCAACATTCATGAAAAGCTCGAAGATTGCGCTGTGGTGCAGCAGCTTTGCCGGATAACGCCGCGGGTCTCGCCGCATTTTCCTTGGGATCGCAGCGAGGATTATGCCGGTTTGCGGCAGGAAGCCGAAGCCCTAGGGCTCGGCTTTGATGCGGTTAATTCCAACACCTTTCAGGATCAGGCCGCGCAAGAGCACAGCTACCGTTTTGGCAGTCTCAGCGCAACGGATCCCGGTGCGCGCCGCCAAGCCATTGCGCATAATCTCGACTGCATCCAGATCGGACGTAAGCTGGGCTCCAAGGCCATTACTGTCTGGGTGGGTGACGGTACAAACTTTCCTGGCCAGCAAAGCCTGCGGGACTCTTTAGAGCGTTATCTTGATAGCGCCCAGCATATCTACGCCGCATTACCCGACGATTGGCAGATGCTCATCGAGCACAAACTCTACGAGCCTGCCTTCTATTCCACCGTCATTTCGGATTGGGGCACGAGCATACTTGCGGCCCAGAAGCTTGGCGCCAAGGCCAAATGTCTTGTCGATCTGGGGCATCATGCCCCCAATGTGAATATCGAACAGATCGTGGCGCGGCTGAGCCAATTCGGCAAACTCGGCGGCTTCCATTTCAATGACAGCAAATATGGCGACGACGACCTCGATTCCGGCAGCATCAACCCGCACCAGCTCTTTTTGATCTTCAATGAGCTTGTGGAAGCCGAGGCCAAGGACCCGGGCTTTTCACCGGCTTATATGATCGACCAATCGCACAATATCACGGACCCGATCGAAAGCATGCTATGCAGCGCGGAAGCCATAGCTGGAGCTTATGCCCGCGCGCAGCTCATCGATCGCCAAGCGCTCACGGCCTATCAGCACGAAAACGACGTGCTCCAGGCCTTCCGGACTGTGCGCAAAGCTTATGAAACCGACGCAGCACCGATCCTGGCAATGGCGCGGATCGAAACAGGCGGCGCAGCCGATCCCATTGCTATGTACCGCCAGTCTGGCTGGCGCAACACAAAGGCACAACAACGCAAGCACTCGGGGTCGCGCTCCGGTATCGTATGAAGATGCATCCCAACACTTCTGTCTATGGCGGGCACTAACTCACACGGTAAGGATGTCGGGTTGGGGTGGCGTAAACCATGCTGCCCCCTTTTCCGTGACGTGGATGTGGTCTTCCAGACGCACGCCGAATTCCTGACCATTGTCCGCAGGAACCACAATCATCGGCTCATCGGAAAAGCACATTCCGACATCGAGTCTGGTCTTGTCGCCGCGCACGATGAACGGCGCTTCGTGAATGGAAAGCCCGATCCCATGGCCAGTGCGATGGGGCGTTCCAGGCAGACGGTAATCCGGTCCGAGGCCATGTCGCACCAGCACCGCACGCACAGCGGCATCCACCTCTTCGGCAGGAACGTCCACCTCAACTCGCGCAAAAGCCGCAGCCTGCGCTTCCTTTTCGATATCCCAAATACGGCGCTGGGCGTCTGTCGGCTTGCCGAAACTGTAGGTGCGGGTGATGTCGGAAGTATAGCCCTGCACAAAGCAACCGGTGTCCACTAGAACCAGATCGTTCTCTTTCAGCACCTGCACACCTGGCAGGCCATGCGGATAGGCCGTGCCGCGGCCGAATTGCACGACGCAGAAGGAATTACCGGACGCGCCCAGCTTGCGGTGCGCCGCTTCGATGAAGTTCGTTACCTCCGTGGTGGTCATACCCTCATGAAGGACTTTTGCCGTTACCTTCTGAACCTCAAGCGTCATTGCCATGGCCTGCTGCATGATCGCGAGTTCGGCAGGCGACTTGCACATGCGGCAACCCCGTATCACAGGACCAGCTTCTAGCAGCGATAGACCCGTTTCCCGCCCGAGCCGGTACACCATCTCAAAAGACATGGAGGGATCGACCGCCAAGGTCGAAAGTCCCGCGTCCCGCATCGCCTGCCCGATCAGGGCATAAGGGCTTTCGTCCTCTTGCCATAACCGGAGTTCGGCCTTGATCTGCAATCCCGCACTCACGGAGCCCTGCTCAAAGTAGGGACATATCAGCAGCGGTTCTCCTGTCACGGGCAACCAGAGGGCTGTGAGCCGTTCGGAGGCGCCCCAATGCAGACCTGCAAAATACGCGATGCTGGCGTCGGCATGGACCAGCAGTGCCTCCGCCCCAAGCTCCCGCGTAAGACGGCGGGCCTTTTCCAGACGAGCCTGCTGCTCATCGCCTGAGATCGGCGGTGCAATGCGGGCTGGCGGTTCAAGCCGTGCCAGAGCGTCATTCCAATTCGACAAAACCACCTCCATCCACCGGGCGGGCATCAGTCCCATTCCACACCGTATTAGAATAGATGGCCCGCATAGTATACGTTATATTTCTAACCCCAGACACTGGTACAGATTGCATGAAGCATATAGCTGTTTGCCGAGGCGGCAGAAACGCAGGATCGCGAAAAACCAGATGAGCATTATCGCCAAGACATTGTCCGAGCAGGTTTACATGCTCGTCCGGGACCGCATTCTCCTGAATGAGCTACCGGCCAACCATCCCATCCGTCAGGACGCCCTGGCAAAGGAACTCGGGGTCAGTAAAATTCCCTTGCGTGAAGCCTTTGCCCGCTTGGAACGGGACGGCTTGCTGCAATCCATCACCAACCGGGGTTTTTTTGTCTATCCTTTTTCGGCCACAGAAGCCGAAGAGGTCTATGCCCTGCGGCTGAAAATCGAACCGGAAGCCGTCGGCCGGGCCGCCCTAAAAGTCACAGACGAAGATAAGAAAAAAGCGCTGGCCGCGCTGCATGCCCTCGACAAGGCCGGCCCCAATGACAAGTCGGTCGTCGGCAGCCTGAACCGCGACTTTCATATGTCCCTGGTGCGCCCGCTTCGGCAGCAAACCACCATCAGCATCATCGAGCGGCTGAACATGATCGCCGAGCGCTATGTGCACAAGCATCTTGAGCCTGCCGGACGCCGCAAGCGTGCCAAGAAGGAACATACGGAAATGTTCGAGGCCTGGAGTGCGGGCCAATCAAAAGTAGTGGAAAATATGGTCTACGACCACATCGCAACCACACTTGACGACTTGCGCGGACAATTCGATAGCGATAACGCCTGACACCATCTCAAATATTGCGCTGCCGACCGGCCATGCTAGGCGGCAGGCTGAGAACAAGCAGAAAACCGGCCATCAGCATGGCCGTCAGAAAATAGACGCCCACATCGTAACTGCTGAACCGTGTCCGCAGCCACCCGACGATAAACGGCCCTATGAAACCACCGAGATTGCCAAGCGCATTAATGATGCCGCGGACGCCTCCCGCGATTTCCGCCGGGAACAGCATGGGGGGTATGGTCCAAAAGACACCGGAAGCCGATTGCATAAAAAAGCCGCAAGCGACCAAAAGACCGAAGGACAGCCAGATGTCGCTCTTGAAGACGGTCGACAGCACGAAGCAGATGGCGAAGCCAAGGATTGGCAGAGCAATATAGCGGCGGCGATTACCGCTTCCATCCGATAGATGGGCAAAAACATAAAGCCCGAAAATCATTGCGATATAGGGACAGGTCGACAGCCACCCGACACCTGCGATGCCGATATTGGTGAGTTCCTTGAGCAGGGTCGGAAGCCACATGGCAAAGCCATAGATGCCAACCTGATAGAAAAAGTAGATGAGGACGAGCTTCCACAGATTACGATCGCGCATTACCACCCGGTAGGAAACGGCAGGCGCAGCTTTCATCTTCGCTTTTTCCGCAGCAAGGCGGCTCAAGATGTAATCGCGTTCTGCCTGTGACAGCCATTTTGCGGTCTCCGGTCCGTTGCTGATCAAGGGGTACCAAACGAAGATCAGTGCGAGCGACAATACCCCTTCACCGATAAACACCCAGCGCCAGCCAAAATGAGCGATGATCCAGCCGGACAGCGGCCCCGTGATGATCGAGGCAACTGCGATGTTCATCAGAAAACAGGCATTGGCTCGGCCGCGCTCTTCATTGGGAAACCAATGGCTGATGATCACCAGGATGGCCGGCCAAACACCGCCTTCCGCCACACCGGTCAGAAAGCGGATAATCAGGAGCTGCACCGGGTCCTGCACCAGACCGCTTGAAACGGAAAGACCGCCCCATAGCAGAATCGAAATGCCGATGAATTGTTTGGCATTGCCCCGTTCCGCCCAATGGCCCATATGCATTTGCGGCAGGACATAACCGACAAAGAAGACGCCCGCGGCAAGGCCCGACAAGGTGGCGGTCATCGCCAGGTCTTCGCTCATGCCACCCGCCATTGCGAAGCTGATATTGGTCCGGTCCATGAATGAGAAGATGTAAACCAGGATCGTCGTCGGAATGATGCGCCACCAACGCGCAGCAGGAATTCTCTGATGGATTCCCTCGGTCACGTTTTCTCCCCTGCGCTATTGGCATTAACCGCCCTCATCTTCGTGAGGTTTGCCGGCATCAAAAAAGAACGGCATAAGCTGCCGCGATGCAGCCGACACCAAGCGGAAGACCCTCCGCGTTGCGCGTCCAACACAACAGAAGTCCAGTAACAATGTGCATTCAGGCCCAGGTGTAGGCCGTCTTGATCAGCGTATAGAATTCGATAGCCGCAGCACCTTGTTCTCGCGGGCCGAAGCTGGATTTACGCGTTCCGCCGAACGGCACGTGATAATCGACCCCCGCGGCAGGCAAATTGGTCATAGTCATGCCAGCCCGCACATGACGCACGAAATGATGCGCATGCTTGAGGGAGGTGGTGCAGATGCCAGCCGAAAGCCCGAACGCCCCCTGATTGGCGATGGCGAGCGCTTCCTCATAATCTTTGACGCGCACCACACTGGCGACAGGACCGAAAATCTCTTCACAATTGACGCGCATATCCGGCTTGGTATCGACCAGCAGCGCCGGAGAAACGTAATAACCCGGCTTTTCCAAACTCAGCCGTTCGCCACCGGCGACGCACCGGCCGCCTTCCTTACGGGCGATGCCGATATAGCTCAGCGTTGTGTCGAGTTGGCTTTGGCTGGCAAGCGGCCCGATCTGGGTCTGTGCATCAAGGGCGTCACCAACACGCAAAGCCAAAACCTTCTCGGTCAAGGCCGCTATAAAGCGGTCATGGATGCCCTCGGTGACAATGATCCGGCTCGAAGCCGTGCAGCGCTGACCACTGGCGAAGAAAGCACCGTCAAGAGCGCACATCACCGCGCGATCGAACTCGGCATCGTCGAGCACGACCAGCGGATTCTTTCCGCCCATTTCCATCTGCAGCCGCGCCTGGCGTTCAGCCGCGCGCTTGGCGATGCCTGCGCCCACAGCTTGCGAGCCAGTGAAGGAAATGCCAGCCACACGAGGATCATCGACCAAAGCATTGCCCGCCGCCGCCCCGCCAAAGACATGGTTGAAGACACCTTTTGGCACGCCCGCTTCCTGGAGTATGGCCGTCATCGCCGCGGCAATAGCCGGCGTCAGAGATGCCGATTTCAGCACCACCGTGTTGCCATAAGCGAGCGCTGGCGCGGTTTTCCATGCCGGAATGGCAATGGGAAAATTCCACGGCGTGATCAGACCGAACACGCCTACCGGCTCGCGATAGGTGGCCGCTTCCACACCAGGGCGGGTCGAATCCACGGTCATGCCAGCCCGCCGCAGAGCCTCCCCGGCGAAAAACTTAAAAATGCGTCCGGCGCGCGCGACTTCGCCAATGCCTTCCGGAAGGGTTTTGCCCTCCTCCCGCGAAAGTAATCGGCCCAATTCTTCACGCCGCGCCAGAATCAGCGAACCCGTCCGGTCGAGTATATCGGACCGCTGTTCGGGGCTTGCTTGCGACCATGCGGTATAGGCCTCGGTTGCAGCCGCGATAGCCGCGCGTGTGGCCGTGCCATCATCATCCGGCGCAAAGGCAATCACATCGCGCGTATCCGATGGGTTAAGACTCTCGATCCCTGTCCCGCCACCCACCCATTCGCCGTCAATGAAATGCTTTAAGGCCTCACTCACGCCTTCGCCTCCATCTTCGCCGCGCTGTTGCTCAGCAGGCCACGGGCGGCGAGGTTGCACATCAAATCGCCGACCCCGAACTGCCAAGGCGCGGCTTGATCACAATGGGTGACCTTGTTCTCCAGAACACCAAGCTTGTCCGAAGATACGCACACAATATCGCCCAGTTTGTGCGTGAAGCCGCTACCCGTGCCGTCGCGATCATCGGTGGGGGCAAACATCGTTCCGAGGAACAGCACAAAACCGTCCGGATACTGGTGGTGTTTGCCGATGGTCTGCTCGACGAGGTCGAGCGGGTCGCGGCTGATTTCGGCCATCGAACTTTGCCCTTCCAGGCGATAATTGTCTTCGCCCCCAACTTCCAGCCTGACCACCGCCCGGCGTACATCGTCAATGGTGAATGTCTCGTCGAACAAACGGATGAACGGCCCGATTGCACAAGAGGCGTTGTTATCCTTGGCTTTGCCGAGCAGCAGGGCGCTGCGCCCCTCGATGCAGCGCAAATTCACATCATTGCCAAGTGTGGCCCCCACGGGGTGTCCGCGGCGGTCACAAACCAGAAGAATCTCAGGTTCGGGATTATTCCAGACCGAATCCGAACGTATGCCAATGAAATCACCCCAGCCGACGGAAGACAGAACCGGAGCCTTGGTGAAGACCTCTGCATCGGGACCGATCGCAACTTCGAGATATTGCGACCACAATCCATCGGCGATCAGCGCATCTTTGAGCTTCTTCGCTTCGGGCGAGCCCGGCTTAACCGAACGGATGTCGCTGCCTACCCGCTCACGCAAACCTGCGCGGATGGCTTCGGCTTTGCCAGACTGCCCGCGTGCCCGTTCTTCGATCACCCGCTCGACCGCTGAGACCGCAAAAGTGACGCCAGCCGCCTTGATGCATTGCAGATCGATTGGCGACAACAATTTCAACGCCGCTCGCTGTTGCTCCCAAGCAGGGCGCAGATCGAACTCGTCGAGCTGGCCGAGATCCCGTCCGGCCGCCTCACGCGAGGGGGCATTGAGAAACTGCGCCACCGTCGGCGCAACGGCAGAAATGTCTTTCACACGACCGCCTGACACCAAAACGGGTGTAGGCCCATCTGGCGTCAGAAGGCGGCCCAAAAATGCGGCGTTCCGCCAGTCCGGCGGTAAACATTCGATCCACCGACATTCGGCTGGCGGGGGAAAAGATGCCGATTGGTCATGCATTATGGGGACGCTACCATGCGGTCAGCATGGGATGAAGCAGCCCCCTACGTTAGTCGTACAAGCAAACAATTCACTTGCCAGAGCAGAAGATACCGCCGGAAGCTCTCCGGCGGCCGCCCCGCTTATTCGTCAGCCGGCGCCAGCGCTTTCAACTTCTCGTAGCGCGCTTTCACATTTTCCTCGGCCTGCCGCACCATCTCCGCATACTGTTCGGGATCGGTTTTTCTGGTGATGGCAAAGCGGTTTTCTCCCGCCATGAACTCACGCAACGGCAGGCTGGCCTCCCCGGAATCGAGCTTTAGCGGCGCCTCGCCTTGAACCAGCTTACGGGGATCGTAGCGGTACAGCGGCCAGTAGCCTGCCTGCACCGCTGCCTTTTGCCGATCGAGCCCCACGGCCATATCGAAACCGTGATGGATACAATGAGCATAAGCGATCACCAAAGATACACCATCATAAGCCACGGCTTCCTGCAGAGCGACCACGGCTTGGTTGTCCTTGGCCCCCGCCGCCACTGTCGCCACATAGACATCACGGTAGCCCATAGCTATGGCGCCAAGATCCTTCTTGCCGCGTGCTTTGCCATTGGTAGCGAATTTTGCCGTCGCCCCGATCGGGGTGGATTTCGACGATTGGCCACCGGTGTTGGAATAGACCTCGGTATCGAGCACCAAGATGTTCACATTGCGCCCCGAGGCCAGAATATGATCGAGGCCACCGAAGCCGATGTCATAAGCCCAGCCATCACCACCAATGATCCACACCACTTTGTCGACCAGATAGTCGGCAAGTTCGAGCAGGCGCTGCGATGGCAGATCAGTGCGCGATGACAGAAGGCGCTTAAGTTCTTCCACCTGCGCACGGCGTGTCCGGATGTCGACATCGCTCCTGCCGCCCGGCTGGGAAAGAGCAATGACAAGCTTCTCCGGCAATTCATTGGCAAGGCCAGCCACCAGAGCGCGCGCTTCGGCTTCATGCCGGTCAATGGCGAGGCGCATGCCAAGACCAAATTCCGCATTGTCCTCAAATAGCGAGTTCGACCAGGCGGGACCGCGGCCGTCCTTGTCCGTCGTATAAGGTGTGGTTGGCAGATTGCCAGAATAGATCGAGGAACAGCCTGTGGCATTGGCCACCAACATGCGGTCGCCGAACAACTGAGTCAGCGTCCGTATATAAGGCGTCTGTCCGCAGCCGGTGCAAGCGCCTGAGAATTCGAATAGCGGCTGCAAAAGCTGCGTGCCTTTCATGGTCAGGCGGGTATCAGCGCGTTCCAATTCCGGAAGCTTGAGGAAGGCCTCAAAATTGTTCCGCTCCACGTCCAGCAGCGGCTGCTTCGGCTGCATGGTGAGTGCGCCTTCGACCGGACAGGCTTTGGCGCAGAGATTACAGCCGGTGCAGTCTTCCGGCGCCACCTGCAACACGTAGCGATAATCGCCTTTGATCTCCTTGCCTTTGAACGGTAGGGATTTCAGGGTTTCCGGTACGTATTCGAGAATCTGGCTTTCTACTGCCTTAGCGCGCAGGGCGGCATGCGGGCAGACCATCACGCATTTGTTGCATTGAATACAGCCCTCCGTCTTCCAAACTGGAATATCATCCGCGATGTTGCGCTTTTCGAACTTAGCCGTACCCACCGGCCAGGTACCATCCGCCGGCATGGCGCTAACCGGCAAGGCATCGCCCTGCCCTGCCAGCATCGCCGCCGTCACGGTGCGCACGAAATCCGGCGCATCTGCAGGTACCACTGGTGGCAATTCGGCACCATCGATGTGATGCGGCACAACCACCTCTTGAAGATATTCCAGCGTCATATCGACGGCCGCGAAATTCTTCTCCACTACCTTCTGACTCTTGCGGCCATAGGTCTTCTCGATCGCCTTGCGGATGGCGGCGATGGCTTCGTCTTTCGGCAGCACACCAGAGAGCGCAAAGAAACAAGTCTGCATGATGGTATTGATGCGTCCGCCCATGCCCGCCGCTTGCGCCACCTTGCCAGCATCAATAACGAAAAGCTTCAGACCCTTGTCCACGATAGTCTTCTGCACTGGGGCGGGCAGATGGCTCCATACTTCGTCCGCGGAATAAGGGGCGTTCAGGAGCAGCATCCCGCGCGGAGCGGCGTAACGCAGCACATCATAGCGGCCCAGGAATACGAAGTGATGGCAGGCTACGAATTGCGCATCATCGAGCAGGAAGGCCGACTGGATCGGTTTGGGGCTGAAGCGCAGATGCGAAACCGTAATGGCGCCCGATTTCTTCGAATCATAGACAAAGTACCCTTGGGCGTAGAGGCCGGTATTGCCAGCGATGATTTTCACCGAGTTCTTGTTGGCGCCCACGGTGCCATCGGAACCGAGACCGAAGAACACGGCCCGCTGTTCGTCGGAAATATCGATCTGGAAATCGGGCTCGATCGGCAATGACAGTCCACCGACATCATCGGTGATGCCGACCGTAAAGCGGCGCCGCGGTTTGGTCTTGGCGAGCTCGTCATAAATTGCTTTGACCATCGGCGGAGTGAACTCCTTCGAAGCCAAACCATAGCGTCCGCCGATCACAACAGGATCAAGAGTGGAAATGCCCTGCCCGCGCGCTTCCGCCAGCGCCGAAACCACATCCTGAAACAGCGGCTCGCCAACGGCGCCAGGCTCGCGGGTGCGGTCCAACACGGCGATTTTCTTCACGTTTTTGGGCAAGGCGCCGGCGAAAGCAGCAACATCGAAAGGCCGGAACAAACGCACTTTCAACACACCAGTCTTGCGGCCCATTTTGTTGAGATAATTGGCCGTCATTTCGGCAGTTTCACCGCCTGAGCCCATCACCACAATAACTTCGGCTGCGTCCGGATCACCGGCATAATCGAAGATCTTATATTGGCGGCTCGTGATCTTGGCGAAACGGTCCATCTCCGCTTGCACAATGCCCGGCAGCGCGTCGTAATAGGGATTGCGGGCCTCCACACCTTGGAAATAGAGGTCGGGATTCTGTGCCGTGCCGCGCACCACAGGATGATCTGGACTGAGCGCCCGGCGGCGCAGCGCGGTGATCTCGTTTTCGTCCACCATGCCACGCAACTCGTCATCGGAGAGTGCCACGATCTTGGCTACTTCATGCGAAGTGCGAAAGCCATCGAAGAAATGCATGAACGGCACGCGCGAGCGCAAGGATGCGGATTGGCTCACCGCCGCCAAATCCTGCGCCTCCTGCACCGAGGCCGAACACAGCATGGCGAACCCGGTCTGGCGCGACGCCATCACGTCAGAATGATCGCCGAAGATCGAAAGCGCGTGGGTGGCGATGGTGCGCGCAGTGACATGCATCACGAACGGCGTCAGCTCACCAGCAATTTTGTACATGTTCGGAATCATCAGGAGCAGGCCCTGGGATGCCGTAAAGGTCGTGGCCAAAGCACCCGCCTGCAGCGCGCCATGTACCGCACCAGCGGCTCCGCCTTCGGACTGCATTTCCACCACATCGAGCACGCGGCCCCACAGATTGTTCCGCTTCTCGCTCATCCACTGGTCCGCAAGCTCGCCCATGGTGGAGGACGGCGTGATCGGATAGATGACCGCCAGCTCGTTCATCCGGTAGGCCACTGAGGCACAGGCCTCGTTGCCATCGACGGTGATCATGCGGGATTTGGTCATATCTTCCTCTCGATTCCTCAAGACGCCGTGCGGCTGCTCGATTTATTCGCCCTGGTGAGCGAGGACAAAGCGACAAATGCGCCTTTTGCCGCTTTAAGGCGCGGAAAAACCCGCTCCGTTAAGGCGTTACCGGTGACAAAGCACTGGTAAGCAAGCTGAAGTTGTTCACGATAAAGCTCGCGTTTTGCCGCATCCCCAAGGGCTTGGGCGCCTCCAGTCCGCGCCAGATTGTCGTGAAATTGCTTCAAGATGTGCAGCCGGCTGGCCGCCATAACGCTTGGGTCGAAATCAAGGCCGAAATAAGCAAAGAAATCCTCCGCGCTCGACAGTTTCGCCAGATCGTCGTCGAAGGTGCTCATGGCAGCATCGTCCCGCAGCGGGTTTCGCGATAAAATCGTTTTAAATCGTCCTCACCAGGCGCGTGCTTTTCGTCATTGGCAAAGGCCCTGACGCGCATGAGAATTTTCTTAGCCTGTGCCTCATCGAGCGCTAGACCGAGCTGTTCATAGGCATGCACAACCCCGGCTATGCCCGAGTGCTTGCCCAAAACCAAACGGTGCTCACGGCCGAGAATCGAGGGATCGAGGCTCTGATAATTTCCTTGATCGCGCAGCAATCCATGCACATGGATGCCGGATTCATGCGTAAAGACGCCCTCGCCTACGATCGACTTTCCAGCCGACACGGGCCGTCCGGATACGCCCGCCACCAGATGGGAAATTTCCGGCAGCCGCTTCGGTTCGATACCGGTCTCGCGCTGATAGAGATGCGATAGCGCCATCACCACCTCTTCCAGCGGCGCATTACCGGCTCGTTCTCCAAGGCCGTTGACCGTGGTGTTGATGTGGCTCGCGCCGCCGAGGACCGCAGCCAGCGAATTGGCGGTGGCAAGTCCCAGATCGTCATGCGCGTGAATTTCGAGTTCGCAGGACAAGTGCACCCGCAATTTGCGGAAAATCTCATGCGTGGTGAAGGGATCGAGAATGCCAAGCGTATCAGCAAAACGAAACCGCCGCGCCCCCTCTTCGACCGCAACAGAGGCCGCTTCAATGACAAAATCCAGATCGGCGCGGGAAGAATCCTCACCGCCCAGCGCTACCGCAAAACCCATCGCGCAGGCCAGTCCAACCATATGGCGGATTTCTTCCAACGCCCAGTTGCGATCACGGCCAAGCTTCTTCTGCAATTGCTGATCGGACACCGGGATGGACATATTGATCATACGCACGCCCAATCCGCGCGCAGCCAACAGGTCGTCCTCACGCAAGCGGCACCAGGTTATCAGCCTCGCCTTTAAGCCCATCTCCACGACCGCGCGGATATCGTCTTGTTCTTCGACGCCCATCGCCGGAATACCGACTTCCATTTCGGGCACCCCCGCCGCATCCAGCGCACGGGCAATTTTCAGTTTCTCGCAGCGCCGGAAGGCAACACCGGCGGCCTGTTCGCCATCGCGCAATGTGGTGTCGTTGACGACCACGGTGTTCATTGCGGGCGCCTTATGGTGGTGGCCGACAGGGGTACGACCCGCAGGGGACGGCCGACTTTGTCGATGATCTTCTTACGCACGCCGCCAAGCGTCATCGATGCCAGCATGCAACCGGAACACGCGCCTTTCATATCGACGACCACCATATCGCCATCAATGGTGATAAGCTCAATGTCGCCGCCATCGCGCTGCAAGGTGGGACGCAGTTCCGCAATCGCCTCCTCCACCGCGAGCGTTAAGGCATTTTGCGCCTCGCCAAGAATGGCGCCTTCAACGGCAATCGGTTCCATATCGCTCAGCATGTTCAGCTCCCGCAGCTCTGGCGCTTGCCGCAATTGCCGCAAGCGTTTGGGTGGTGGAAGACAAAGCCCTGCGCTTGCGGGCTCTCGCAGAAATCCACCTCAACGCCAGTCAGCATGGCGTTGGATTCCGCATCGATGAAAATCATCACATCGTCGACATGAAGGACGGCGTCGCCATCGCGCGCTTCGCCTTCCAGACCCATTTCGTATTGGTATCCCGCACAACCGCCGCCCGCCGCTGCGATCCGGATACCACGGATATCTTCATCGCCCGCCTCGGCGATCACCCGCCTGATGGCGGCCAGTGCATTTTGCGTCAGCTCCAGGATTGTCGCCTCCTGTCTTGCACGAAGCCTGTTGGCTTCTCCCTAGCAGGGGCTGTGCCAAGTCAAAGGGGCAGAAAACCGGGATTTTTGAGGCGACAAAACCCGACACAGCTTTGTCGTTGTCGGATTCACGACGGAGGTGAACTCCAGATAACAAAATGGCCGGGAAGGGCCCGGCCATATCCGCAACATTGCGTTATAAAATTACGCCGCTTCCGCGAGGGGCTCGTTGCCGTGTTTTTGGCAATTCTTGGCGCAAACCCGCGCGCAGGCGCCGCAGCCGATACAATCACCGGCGTTGGAAACCGTCATCACATGACGTTCGATATCTTCCTCTTCCTCGGAGACATTGCCGTCTTCATCCAGCGGCAGGAGCGACAGAACATTACGGCCGCAAACCTTGAAACAACGCCCGCAACCAAGGCAATCCTCGCCATCGATAGACAACAGATAAACCGGCTCCCATGGCGCACCGGCGCGGGTAACAAACTGACTCATGACACTCCCTCCTTAAGCCTCTGCGGCCTCTCTGAACGTCTCAACCCAACGGACCGCTTCCTCAATCAGCTTGTCACCTTCCGCCGCCAGCTTTTCGAGGCTGGGAAAACCGAAGCGATGCACATCGCGCAAGGTCTTCGAAACCACCACCAAGCGCCCGCAAATGAGAACAATGCGGCCGAACCCTTCACTCGAAAGCTGCAGCACAGGGGAAGCGATAATCGCGCAGCGTTTTTCGATAGAGAGCGAAACAGCGGCATAGAATTGATTGAGCCTGGCCAAAGCCCGCGGGTCTGGATCTCCGATTAGCGGGATTTCCTTCGCTTTCACCTTGTCAATGATGAAGGGCTCCAGAAGATCGACGTCAGGCTTACCGCTCCAAAAATCATAGGTGTCCTGCGCGCGCGCTTGACGCACAAGTTCTTTCAGGAACGGGGTCAACTCCACTGCAGTGGTCGCGCTGTCGGCCACGATCAATCCTCCGCAAAAGCCAAGGACTGTTCCTGGGTCAGAAGCTTACGCATCCATGGCGGCGGCGTGCCTTTCATCATGGCTTGCACGCGGCCAATCACGTCCGTGATCGCTTCCGGCGCCGGCAGTTTCAAGGGATAGACCTTGGCGTTGACCACGCGAGCCGCGGCCACTCCGCCGATAGCCAGCGAGAACAGAATGGCGCAACCGGTGAGCGCTGCGATCTTATCACCGATACGGTCCGGCCCATCTTCGAGATGCACGCCGTCTTGGGCACTCACCTCATCGAACTGCACCGCTTCCAAAAAACGAGATTCTTCAACACCAACCTCATAAATGACAATGGATGGCGCGCTGCCGAAATGCGCATCGACTCTGCGCAAATCCTGCGTACAAAAAGCGATCTTAAGCGCCCCTGTAATTGGTGCATGCAAATCCTCGGCGCCCTCAACCAGATGCAACCGCCGCATCTCGACCTCCCTGGCTGTGATGATGGTGATCACGATCGGCGATGAAGAGATTGCCGATCTCGAAAATCAAATCGCGCGCCCCGCGATAGCCGACCGATAATTTGTGGGCTGCACCCAGCCGGTCGAACAACGGAAAGCCTGCGCGGAAAAAAGAAATGCCAAGCCGCTCTGCAATACGGGCGCCATGGCTATGACTGATCAAGAGATCGGCTCCCGCCGCCATCTCTTCCAGATCGCGCAAATCTCCAACCACCACCCTTTCGGCAGGCACCAGCTTTAACGCCGGGCTATCGCTCGTGCTCACCGCGGCAGTAATCTGCGCCCCCATATCCGAGAGGAATTGCGTCAACCCCAAAAGCAAATCAGGCTCGGCCGCAATCGCGATTTTCTTTTTGCCGAAATAGAAGTGGCCATCCAGAATCGCATCGAGGAGCTGGCTACGGCGACGCCGGATGGCCTGCGGCACTGGTTTTCCAGATAGCCTTGCCAGGGTGGCGATGAAATCATCCCAAGCAAGCAAACCCGTGGTGCGGGGGAACATTTCCACGGGCACGCCACAGCGGCTTTCTATGAGCTTTGCTGCGGTCTCCATCTGCAAGCCGAGCGCCAGCGTTGCAACCGAACGGCCCATACGGCGGATGTCTTCCACCTTGGTACCGCCTTGTGTGGTGAGCACCCAATTGTCCGCGACATGACCGTCGAGCGATCCAGCGATGTCCGGCAGGATAATGGGATCGAGGCCGAAGGCTTCAACGGTCTCGCGAATGTCTTCGAGATCGGCAGGGGTTAGATGACTTCCTGCCAAGATATTTACCTGATGTGCATCGCGCGCCAGCGAAGGTTCCACCAGTGTATCGACCACAGAGGTCACGGCCACAGCCCAGCCTTCTTGGAAACCGCCCTTGTAATCGGGGGTCGATGCATAAACGAGCGCGATATTGGCAAGTTCGGGATGCTTTTGCTGGATCAGTTTGAGATCGCCGCGAATATCCTCGCCACGCGCTTCAATCAGACCATTGGAGCAAACGCCAATGACCTTCGGCTCCGCCCGCTTGGCGATATTGAGGATGGCCTCTTCCAGATTGTCCTTACCACCAAGAATGGTGGTGACTTCGCTCATCGCGGTGGTTTGAAAGGGAATGGCCTCGCGGTAGTGGCGCACCAAAAGCACCAGTGCGAAAGCCGTACAGCCCTGCGCGGCATGAAGCATAGGAAGACAGCCATCAAGCCCCATGAAGGCGGAGGCGCCACCCAAGGGAGCACTGGTCTTCAAGGGATTGACCGTCAGGGGCTTCACGAAGGTTTCAACGACAGCCATCTCAAACCTCCCAAGGCGCGGGCTTGCGCACCAGATCCCAAACGGGATTGGTCAGCTCTTTGTGGATTTCCTTTAAAAGCGTAATGGTGCCGTCATAACCGGCATAAGCGCTGTGGCGCTCCTGATTGCTATCAAGCCAAGGCGTTTTGGCCTTCAGCGCCACGAATTGTGTGCGCCCGCCCGATAGCATGATATCGGCTTCGCGATTTTTCAGCTTGGCATACATGTCGCGCTGGGGAAGATTGTCGATGGTCTCGCCCTCTTCGCCCATCAGTTCCGCCGCGCGCGCTTTATCCTCTTTGGTGGCCTTGCGGGTTGAAGACCCAATCACCACCATGCCCGCATAATGTAACGCGGAGATCATCGACCAGGATTTCACCCCGCCGGTATAGAGCAGAACCTTTTTGCCTTTTAGGTCAGGCAAAATGTCAGCGAGTTCCGACCCCACCCGCGCCTCTTCCTCAGCGATCAAAGTTTCGGTCCGGTCGATGAGGCTAGGCTCTGCGCCTCGCTCCACCAGCATATGCGCGATAGTCCGGAGCGATGTGCCGGTATCCTTCACGCCGTAAAACGAGCCTTCGAAATAGGGAATACCCCAGCGCTCTTCCATTTTGCGCGCGACATTGATGAGCGCTTGGCTGCACACCATCATATTGACGCGGGCGCGATGGGCCTTGGTAACTTCGTGATACCGTGCATCGCCGGTAATAGAGGTCAAAAGCCGGATGCCAAGCCGTTTAAACAGCGGCGTGACCGTCCACAAATCGCCCGAGACATTGTATTCGCCGATCAGATTGATATCGGTCGGCGTGGTGACCTCCGGCTCTTCTGTGCCGATGACGTGATTAAGCAGCACCTCGCCCGCGAGCTTGGTGCCAAGATTTTTCTTGCCTACGAAACCTGGCGCATTCACCGGAATGATGGGTTTTCCGAAGCGTTCGCTCGCGACCCTGCAGACCGTTTCAATATCATCGCCGATCATGGCCGTGACGCAAGTCTGATACACAAACACGGCAGGCGGGTCGTATTTCGTCACCAGCTCCTTGATGGCCTTAAACAGCTTTTTTTCGCCGCCGTAGATAACGTCAAGCTCGCCCAAATCGGTGGTGAAGCCGGTGCGATACAGCATCGGACCCGAAGACAGCGCGTGCCGGCTGTCCCAGCTATTGCCCTCACAAGCGATCGGCCCATGGACGATATGGGCCGCATCGGTAATCGGTTGCAATACAATCTTGGCGCCGTCGAAGGCACAACCGCCTGCCGCGTTTCCCGGCGTTAGCGGTTTGCCTCCACAGCCCTTCTTCCGCGCCTTATCGTCCTTGGCCCTGTTTTTGGCACAAGCCGGTTCTTCAAACAGATCTTGAAGCTTGTGCTGCAACATGAGCGCCTAACTCATCGTACCAAATCGAAAGAAATTCCCGACTTCATCGTTTCCTGATCCAGAACATCCAATATTTTGTCGAGGATCGTCACCAAGACCTGCAAGGAGCCTTGATAACCCCAAGTCGGGAAGCGGTGATGGTGATGACGGTCAAAAATCGGGAAAGTCAGACGAATCAGCGGAATGCCGACATCCTTTTCCAGATATTTTCCGTAAGACGAACCGATCAGGAAATCGCTCGGCTCGGTGGCGAGAAGCGAACGCATCGCCCAAAGATCCTTACCCGGCCAGACCTGTCCCTTGGCCCCATAGGGGCTCGTGGCGAGCAGCGCCTTCATCTCGGCTTCCCATTCTTTCGAGCCGTTGGTGGCCAGAAGATGGATGGGCTCACCGCCAAGTTCGAGAATGAATTGGGTCATGCCATAGACGAAGTCCGGGTCACCGAAGATCGAGTATGTCTTGCCATGCAGCCAGTTGGAGCTATCGGCCATGGCATCGACCAAGCGGCCGCGTTCTTTCTCCAGACTTTCCGGGATCGGCTTGCCGGAGATTTCCGACAGCTTCATCAGGAAGTCGTCAGTCGCCTTGATGCCCATCGGATAGTGGAAGCTGGCTGTCGACTGCCCCCTGCTCGCCACCAACTCCAGCGTCTTCTCCGTGCAATACTTCTGCAACGAGATCGTCGCCTTGGCGTTGAGCGCTTCCTTGATCTGATCAATGGTCGTGCCGCCATCAAACATGCGGTATTTGCCATCGGTCGGCGTATCGAACTGATCGGAAACATCCGAGATGATCACCGCATCAAGCCCGAATTCGCTGAAGATACGCTTCAGCTCACGGTTATTGCCGACCGCATAGCCGTCAAAACCAGGAATGATGTTGATCCGCTCGGTGACTTGGCCACGCTCCTGGCCCTCCCAGAACAGCGTGAAAGCCCCCTTGATCACGGCGTCATAGCCATTGATATGGCTGCCGACGAAGCTTGGCGTATTGGCTTTGATGATCGGATAGTCTTCCGGCACCGATCCTTTGGCGCGGGCGTTCTGGATGAAGGCCGTCAGGTCGTCACCGATAACTTCCGCAATGCAGGTGGTCGAAACTGCAATCATCTTGGGCTTGTAGACCGTATAGGCGTTCTGCAGGCCATCGATCAGGTTGTTGAGGCCGCCGAACACAGCGGCGTCTTCCGTCATCGAGGTGGAGACCGCCGCGCAAGGCTCCTTGAAGTGGCGCGCCAGGTGCGAGCGGAAGTAAGCCGTGCAGCCCTGCGAACCGTGATTGAAGGCCAAGGTCTTTTCGAAGCCGACCGAGGCAAACATCGCACCCAGAGGCTGGCAGGCTTTAGCCGGATTGACGGTCAAGGCTTCGCGCGCCAGATTCTTCTCGCGGTATTCCCAGGAATTGATGTAGTCGGCCTGCTTGGCAACCGCTTCATCGGACGCGCCGCATTCGAATTCCTTCTTGCGGGCGAACAGTTCCTGATACTCCGGCTCGTTAAACAGCCGGGCGTGGTCTTTAATTTTATCTGCGACTTGCGGCATGGTTATTCGCCCTTCTTCCACGGAGCCTTGTGCATTTTCCAGACGGGATTGTTCACCGCGAGGTCCATATCGCGCGCGAAAATCGCAAAACCGTCATAGCCGTGATAGGGACCGGAATAGTCCCAAGAGTGCAACTGGCGGAACGGCACGCCCATTTTCTGGGTTCCGTATTTCTCCTTGATGCCCGAACCGACCAGGTCGGGGCGGAGCGCCTTCACGAAGCGTTCCAGCTCAAATTCGCTCGCATCGTCGTAAACCAGCGTGCCGTCCTTGATGTATTCCGTGGTGCGCTGATAGTCATCGTTATGGGCGAACTCGTAGCCGGTCGCTGTCACTTCCATGCCGAGATCCGAATACGCATCCGACACGTGGCGCGGGCGCAGACCACCGACATAGATCATGATCTTTTTGCCATCGAGCCTCGGCTTGTACTTGCCCAGAATGGCATCGACCATCGGCTGGTACTTCGCGATGACGCGCTCGGCACCCTCTTTGATCTTGTCGTCGAACAGCTCTGCAATGGCGCGCAGCGACTTGGCGATCTGGCTGGGGCCGAAGAAGTTATATTCGATCCATGGAATACCGTATTTTTCTTCCATATGCCGGCAGATGTAATTCATCGAGCGATAGCAGTGGATGAGGTTCAGTTTGGCGCGCGGGCCATTCTCTACTTCGGCGACGGAACCATCGCCCGACCACTGACCGATCACGCGAAGCCCCATCTCTTCGAGAAGAATACGCGAAGCCCAGGCATCGCCACCGATATTGTAGTCACCGACGATGAGAACATCGTAAGGCGTCGACTCGAAATGCTGATCGGCATTCTTGGCCACCGCCTTATCGACGATATAGTCGCGCATGACGTCATTGGCGATGTGGTGACCCAAAGACTGCGATACGCCACGAAACCCTTCGCAGCGCACGGGTGCGATCACCTTGTTGATCTCTTTGGACTTCTTTTTCGATACCGCTTCGATGTCGTCGCCAATAAGACCGACAGGGCACTCGCTCATCACCGAAATGCCCTTGTTCAAAGGGAACAGGGTTTCGATCTCCGTGATCATTTTGTCGAGCTTCTTGTCGCCGCCAAAGACGATGTCCTTTTCCTGAAAGTCCGAGGTAATCTGCATCGTCACCCAGGAAGTGACGCCCATGACACCGCCGGAAACGTAATTGCGGCGTTGCGCCCAAGAGTATTGGCCGCAGCCGACCGGGCCATGGCTGATATGCACCATGTCTTTGATCGGGCCCCAGACCACGCCTTTTGCACCGGCATAAGCACAGCCGCGCACCGTCATCACGCCCGGTATGGACTTGATGTTGGACTTCACACCGCAATCGGGATTGGGCGACTCGTAGACATTGATGTGCTTAGCGCGCTTCTTGGCGGTCTTGGCCGGATATTCGGCCAAGACATCTTCGACCAGCTGTTTGCGCGCAGCTTTTGTTTCTGCGTCCATTGTCTTCTCCTGGTGGGCGCTATTCTTGTTTTTAGGCGGAGACTTTCTTTGCCTGACCGACGATGCTTTCGTCATCCGGCTTCAGAATGCCGAATTCCATCAGCATGTCTTCCAGCTCTTCCATGGTGATCGGGGTCGGGATTGTGCCCTTGCCCCCATTCTCGTGAATCTTGCGCGCAAGCTGACGGTATTCTTCGGCCTGCTGGCTTTCCGGGTCGTATTCCAAGACCGTCATGCGGCGCAGTTCGGCATGTTGCACGATGTTGTCGCGCGGTACGAAGTGGATGAGCTTGGAGTTGAGACGCTTGGATAGCGCTTCGGCCAGATCCAATTCCTTGTCGGTCATACGCGAGTTGCAGATCAGGCCGCCGAGGCGCACACCGCCCGAAGAGGCGTATTTCAGAATGCCCTTGGAGATGTTGTTGGCGGCATAAAGCGCCATCATCTCGCCGGACATCACGATGTAAATTTCTTGCGCCTTGTTTTCGCGGATTGGCATGGCGAAACCGCCACAGACCACGTCGCCAAGCACGTCGTAGGAGACATAGTCCACGCCTTCATAGGCGCCGTTTTCTTCCAGGAAGTTGATCGCGGTGATAACACCGCGGCCAGCACAACCAACGCCCGGCTCCGGACCGCCCGATTCCACGCAGCGGATATCGCGATAGCCGGTCTTCAGAACATCCTCGAGTTCGAGGTCTTCGACACTGCCCGCTTCCGCCGCCAGGGATAACACGCTGTTCTGCGCTTTGGCGTGCAGGATCAGACGCGTTGAGTCAGCCTTCGGATCGCAGCCGACAATCAAAATCTTCTGGCCCATCTCGGCCAGTGCCGCCAAAGTGTTTTGGCTGGTGGTCGACTTACCGATACCGCCTTTGCCGTAAAACGCAATCTGCCGCAACGCTGCCATGGAGAGCTCCTTCAAGTCTCGAACCCGAGAGCAATGGAGCAATCGCCGTGCCAACTCTTTCTTTAGGTCTCGCTCAACGCAATTTCGCGGAAATGCGCCATTCCCTTCCACATGGGTGCGGCAGAAGGGACCAGACGCCTTGTCGACAATCCGACAAAGCCATCCGACGGGACCGACAAGCACGCGACACGGCAGCCGACAATTGTCGGTCTTTGCTCGATCATGCCGCCGCCAGCACGCCCATTTTCTGAAAATCCGCGCACTCAGCGCTTTGGCACGGCGAATGCAGATAACTTGCGCGTGGCTTTCAACTGGCGGACATGTCAGGACATCCCCCAACCAATATCGTGCCGTTATCCAGCATTACCCGCTTCGATACTTCGAAGCCGCGGATTAGCGGCTGCTCTGCCAAAAGCAATGGCAAGGCGAGTTCTTGTGGAAGTTCAGCAGGCCCGGATGATCTTTCTCCGGAGGTCTGGAACAAAATTCAGGATCATCCTTGCTATAGCGAAGATGCGCATCATTACTTCGCACGCATGCATGTGGCGGTGGCGCCCGCCTGCAACATCCAATGCAATTACTGTAACCGCAAATATGACTGCTCAAATGAGAGCCGTCCCGGCGTGGTCTCTGAGAAGCTCACCGCCGAACAAGCCGCCCACAAGGTTCTCGCCGTTGCTGCCGAAGTGCCGCAGTTATCGGTTGTCGGCATTGCCGGTCCTGGCGACGCGCTCGCCAATGCGCCCAAAACCTTCCGCACCTTCGAGCTGATCCAGGAGGCACTGCCTCATCTCAAACTCTGCCTTTCGACCAATGGCCTGGCCCTGCCCGATCATGTCGAGAAAATCGCAGCGATGGGCGTGGATCACGTCACCATCACTATCAATATGGTCGATCCTGAGATCGGGGTGAAAATCTATCCTTGGATTTTCTTCCGCCATAAGCGCTGGGAAGGTCTCGAAGCGGCAAAAATCCTACACCAGCGCCAGATGGAAGGCTTGGAAGCTCTCACCGCCAAGGGCATTCTGGTCAAGATCAATTCCGTGTTGATCCCCGGCATTAATGACCAGCATCTCGTCGAGGTGAATAAAGCGGTACGCGCGCGCGGCGCCTTCCTGCACAATGTCATGCCGCTGATTTCCGATCCCGCGCATGGCACGCATTTCGGCCTTACCGGTCAACGCGGCCCCACGCCTTCGGAATTGCGTACTGTTCAAGACAATCTCGGCGACGCCAAGCTGATGCGTCACTGCCGTCAATGCCGCGCCGACGCGGTGGGGCTTCTGGGCGAAGATCGCGGCGCTGAATTCACCCTCGACAAGCTTACCGAGGTCAAACCATTCGATCCCAAGAAGCGGGAAATGTATCTGTCGGTCGTCGAGCGAGAGCGTGCCGACCGGCAACGGGCGAAAGAGATGGCCAGTGCGCCAGAAAAAATCGAGGAAACGCCCCTGCTTGTTGCGGTCGCTACCAAGGGTGGTGGCCGCATCAATCAGCATTTCGGTCACGCCACCGAATTTCAGGTTTTCGAGGTGACCTCCGCGGGCGCCAAATTCATCGGCCATCGCCGCACTGATAAATACTGTGTCGGCGGCACCGATGATAGCGACGCCATGACGACCACGCTCGCCGCCCTCGAAGGCGTTTCGGCGGTGCTCTGCGCCAAGATCGGCAACAAACCGAAAGAACGCCTGAAAGACGCCGGCATCATCGCCAGCGACGAGTTTGCTTTCGACTATATCGAGGCATCCGCCATCACCTGGTACGCCAGCCGCAACAAAAGCGGCTCCAAGGCGGCCAGCGCTTAAAGGGAGACAATTCCATGGCCTTCAAAATCATCGAAGCCAAATGCACCGGCTGCGGCGCCTGCGAGTTCGAATGCCCCAACAAGGCAATCGCGGAAAAGAGCGGCGTCTTCGCCATCAATCCGAAGAAATGCACCGAATGCGCTGGCTTCTTTGACAGCCCGCAATGCGTCGCCGCTTGCCCGGTTCCCAAGACCGTCGTCCAGGCCTTCTAATTCATGGCCAAGGAAGACGGCGACATTGTCGAGCTTGCCTTCCCGCCGGTGTTCGAGCCGGGCGACAAGGTGCGCGCCAAGAATCTGGTCCGCAATGACGGCAGCTTTCTTGGTAAGCGCATCGGCGACCTTTTGATCGAGAAGGACGCCATCGGCTATGTGCGCGGCGTCGGCACTTTCCTGCAGCGTTATTTCATCTACGAAGTCGATTTTTTGGAGGCGCGGATGGTCATCGGTATGCGCGCCAAGGAACTGGAACTGATCGAGGCTGCACCACAATGAAAATCATGCTGCGCAAGACGGGCGAAAGCTATTCGGTCTACGTCGCGAAGAAAGACCTCGAAGAACAAGTGGTCGCCATGGAAAAGCCGGGTGTCTGGGGCGGCACGGTCACCCTGGCCAATGGCTGGGTCTTCCAGATGCCCGAAATGGCCCCCGACACCCGCCTGCCGATTAGTGTCGAAGCCCGCCGGCTGGAATCGTGACTGTCATCCAATGCCGGAAATTGCCAACAGCTTCGGCACTTGTTCTTGGATTTCAGCCGCCACTTTTGCATCCAGCCGTTTCAGCCATTCCTCGGGAATTGCGCTGGCGCCATAGGTCGCTCCCGCCAGCATACCGGCGATCGCACCTGTGGTGTCGGCATCGCCGCCTTGATTGACAATCTCCACCAGATAATCGCGAAAATTGTCACCCCGGAAATAGAAATGCAGCACCGTCTGCATGGTGTCGACGATATAAGGCGATGACGTGGAATGAAACGGCGTAAAGCGGAAATTCCGATGCTTCTCGATCAGGGCATTGGCCAATGCCCGAACCTCTTTGACCCCACCTCCTTGCAGCAAGGCCTGCACCATTGCCGCCAGTGTCAAGCAAGCATCATCGGAAAGCGGATGGTTATGGGTGATATGGCATTGTGCCAGCACCCACTCCGCCATCATGTCTTGCCGTCCCAGGCTCGCCAAGACCACCGGTAAGAGCCGCATCGCCGCTCCATTTCCGGCATCGCCATCGGCATAAGACTTGCTCACCGTGCCTTCATGAAGATAGCGCGCAATGCCGCGCCTGCAGGTGTTGCCAATATCGATTGGGCGCGTGCGAAACCAAGCCAAAAACGCCTCACAGACCTCTGCCACATCAAAGCCGCCAGCCCCGATCAGCGCCCGCCCCAGCGCCAGACTCATGGCGGTGTCGTCGGTCACCTGCCCTGGCTTCAATTTCAGCCAGCCGCCGCCGATAATCTTGTTGTGGACGCCGTATTTGGCCACGATCTCGCGATGAGTCATGAATTCCACAGTGGCACCCAAGGCATCACCCACGGCCAAGCCCAGATAGGCTCCCAGCGCACGGTCCATCAGCGTTTTGTCATGCAGCATCAATAATAGAGGGCTTTGGCCTCGTAATCGCCGCCGATCACCACATATTCGCCTTCGCCTTTAAGGGCGTGTTTGGGCAGCAGGTCATTGAAGAACAGAATCTTTACTACCGGCACCTGCACTTCCAGAATGATATCGCCGAAGCTTTCGGCCATCTCCCGTTCGCAGCTGAAGGAGAGCAGACTGTTGAGCCGCACGATCACATGCCGCTTGTCGGGCCGGCCGAGCACCTGCTGTTCTTCGAAGTGGTTGGTGCCGCGATAAAGCGTGAGATGTTTCCGCCCAGGGGCATGAAAGCGCGCCAAAGCCCATTGGGAGAACTCGTAGAGCAGATCGAGCTGGCTCTGGATGGCGTTGGAATGGAAGCGGCTTGACATCTTCTCTTCCACATAAGTGATCCAGGCCTTGTCCCAAAACTTCCGGATGGGTTTCTTGTGGAAGGTCGGAAACAGCCCAAAGCGGCTTTCCACCCAGCCTTTCAAGACCGCCCCTTCCGGCGAATTGGCTTCATAACCCCAGCCGCGCAACAAGCGCAGATAAGACGACGCGTGGAAACGCGCCGGACCGCGCCCGTCGCGGTCCTGATCGTCAAGATCAAACATGGTCGCCATATAGGCTTCGAACATGCCGGCTGCAGTAAGCGGGTCTTCCGCTTCGGCCAGCATCTTGAACAGCGAACGGTTGGAATCGCACACACTGGCAATATGCAGCGGCACGGGATTGCCGTTGAAAGCAGTGGAGGCAATGAGCCCCGTCGGCACGCCCACGAGATTGGTTGAATGGCCGGACTCCATGGCTCAGCCCGCGGCGCGCACGGCGCCTGCATTCCGCGCAGCGGCAACGATCTCCGGCAGAACGGAAAGCAGATGGCTGATATCCTCGCTTGTCGTATCGCGCGCCAAAGAAAAGCGCACCGCTCCTATCGCCGCGCCATAAGGCACGCGCATCGCTTTCAAGACATGACTAGGCTCTATATTGCCGGACGAACAGGCCGAACCGGATGACGCCGCAATCCCCGCCTTGTTCAACCGGAACAACACCTCTTCGCTGTCAGCGCCATCGAAAGCCATGGCAGAGGTCCCCGGCAAACGGCAGGCGGTATCGCCCAGCACAAAGCAATTCCCGATGGTAGCAAGCACGCTTCGTTCCAACCGGTCACGCAGCGTTCCCATGCGCACGGCATCCTCTGCCATCCGCGCCACAGCCAGCTCCGCTGCCTTGCCCAGACCGATGATGCCAGGCACGTTCTCGGTTCCTGCCCGCCGAGCCCGCTCCTGCCGCCCGCCACGCAAAAAGGCCCGGAATTTCGTGCTTTTCCGGACATAAAGTACGCCAATGCCCTTAGGCCCATGGAATTTGTGCGCCGAAAGCGACAACAGATCGACCTTGGTCGCCTTCAGATCGATCGGCGTTTTGCCCGCCGCCTGCACCGCATCGCTATGGAACAAGGCACCCGCCTCATGCGCCAATTCGGCGAGTCCGGCGATGGGAAACACCGTCCCCGTCTCGTTGTTAGCCCACATGATCGAGACCAGTGCCGTCTTGCGGCTGAGAGCACGGCGGTAAGCCGCCATATCAAGCCGGCCACGGCCATCGACGCCGATGCGATGGACCACAATACCCTGATGTTTTTCATAGTCGGCCACCACGCCCAGGATCGCCGGATGCTCTACGGACGAGACAATGACCTCGTTGCGTTCCTCACAGCGCAAGGCCTGCAAAAGCGCAGCGTTGTTGGATTCGGTTGCCCCGCCGGTAAAGACAATTTCCTGCTCGTGCCCGGCACCGATAAGCGCCTGCACTTGTTGTCTGGCGTAGGAGACGGCCGCCATAGCCGCGTTGCCAAAATCATGCGCGGAAGACGGATTGCCGAAGCTCTGACTGAAAAACGGTAACATCACGCGGATGACCTCCGGGTCGGTCCGTGTGGTGGCATTGTTATCGAGATAGGCCCAGCGCGTGGCAACCTCCGGCGAAAACCGTCGTCCCATTCCCAGCAACTTCGATGCCAAGAAAATCCTGCGGAAATCTGCGCCAAGCTGTGTCGGAAACCCGACAAAATGCCCGACAAGGCCTCACATTGCCCGTTCCGCGTCACGCCGCAAATGCGCCAGGAAAGACTCGCCCGTTTCTTCCCCGAAGCAATTGTCAAAATCCCAGCACTCGCCACAGCTAGGGGCCGTACATAGGCTGTATTCGGCATCCGAGCAGATGGTGCGGAAGAAGAACTTCTTCCATTTCATGTCGCTCTTGTTGCGTCGGGCTAGAGGCGCAAAATGCCGGACCATCAAAGCGGATAGCTCGTCACGGCTGCGCAATCCGAGGTCCTGCCACAGATGATTAGGCCATTGCGCCCGCCGTGCCACCAATCCCGCCAACAGCCTTTGATAGTCCGATCCTTCCGTCAGGCTGGCCAGAAGAAGCTCATAAAGACAGAGCTCATCATCTTCCCGCTGCAGCTCCCTGCCTCCGGCAATGGAGGCGGCCGCATGAGGAAACAACAACGCCAGCGCCAGCGGCAGCCCCTGATAGCCGGCCATCTCCCACACCGGGCGGCCAAGCTCCTCCGCTTCCGCCCAAGACAAGGCCAGGATCGACGCCATCACATGCTTGTCGAAAAGCGGTTCGCCTTCTCCAACCAGCCAGCAATAAACTTCGTTCGCGGTCATAGCTTAGAACTTCTTCAAGGCTATGCCTTGCTTGCGCAAGGCATAGCCAATCTGGCGCGGCGTCACGCCCAACATGCGCGCCGCTTTGGCCTGCACCCAGCCGGTTTTTTCCATCGCTCCAACCAAGCTTGCCCGATCGAGATCAACCTGTTGCTTATCGGCCTCTTCGTCCGCTTTGGGCAAAATGGGTGGCATAAAGGCCGGCAAACCCAGGCCGCCGGACGGCCTTGACGGTTCCGCTCTCGCCCCTTTCCACAACATCGCCGAAAGACAGCCATCGTTCTGGCAGGGAAAATCGCCATCTGCGAGCTGCTTTGAACGCGCTAAAGTGGCGGTGTGGCGGATGCAATTCTCCAATTCGCGCACATTGCCGGGAAAATAGCAGGATTCCAGCATGGCGAGAGCAGCAGGGTTCAGCGCCAGTTGGGTGCCATGTTCCTGATTGAAGCGGGTCAGAAATTCGCGCGCCAGCGGCCCGATGTCTTCGCGGCGGTCACGCAAGGCCGGAAGAAAAATCGGTACCACGGCAAGACGGAAATAAAGATCGGCGCGGAATGCTCCCTTCGCTACCTCAGCTTCAAGATCACGATTGGTGGCACAAACCAGACGCACATCCACCTTGATGGTACGCGTACCGCCGACCCGTTCAAACTCGCCTTCCTGCAAGACACGCAGGAGCTTGGCCTGGAAGGACGCGGAAATCTCCCCGACTTCATCCAGAAACAGCGTGCCGCCATGCGCCAGTTCAAAGCGGCCTTTGCGCTGGTTCAAGGCGCCGGTAAATGCGCCTTTTTCATGCCCAAACAGCTCGGATTCCAGAACACTCTCCGGCAGCGCGGCACAATTCAGCTTGATAAATGGTCCATTCTTGCGCGGCGATAAATTGTGGATCGCATTGGCGATCATCTCCTTGCCGGTGCCAGTCTCACCACGCAGCATGATGGTGGAATTGGCTTTCGCAACACGCTTAACCTTTTCCAGTACCGTTTGCAGGGCTTGGCTTTGGCCGATGATGCCTTTGACATTGACCGGCACGTGCCCACCCTTGGCATCCTCGCGTTCCTTGGCAAGACGGGCTTGTTCGGCGAGAAGACGATCACGGTCCTGTGCCACCACTTTATGCAAACGCAGGGCCTGCCCCAGCAAATTCGCCACCATGGTGAGGAAGCGCACATCGCTGTCGAACGGAACGGGACGTTGCGGCTGCAAACGGTCGATGGTGAGCGTGCCGATCACGTTCTCACCCTGCTTGATAGGCACCCCGATGAACGACACCACAGCTTCAGCTTCGCCAAATGCCTCCCGGCTGATGTTGGAGAACAAGGGATCGCGGGAGACATCCGGCACCACCATCGGCATTTTGGTGACCACGATCTGGCCGATAGCGCGTTCCGGCAGGCGTTCAAAGAATTGACGGGTATTCGCTTCTGTCCAGCCAGACCCCACAACGAGTTCGGGCTGGCCCTCTGCACTCAACAGAGCGATGAGACCATGCCGCAAATCGAGAAAACTCGAGAGCAGCGCCAAAACGCCCGAGAGCGTCGGCTCCAGGCGATTGGGAGATGCCAGCAATTTCGAAATTTCATAAATTCCGCCGAGCGCCATCTCCGCCCGATTGCGCGCAGCCAACAAATCCAAATGCTCTCGATCCATGACGACCGCATTCATGACCGCTCCTGTGCTGAACCTCCTTGAGATGCCGACTATGGGGATATTCTGCATGAAGCGGGCCAGATCTTCCTAGAAGGAAGCCGGCGGTGCACATCAGCAAATCCATCAGCGGTATCGGATTAATTGCCGCGGCGCGGAGGCATGGCGCCTATATGCCTAGGCAATGCGCAGTCTGCCGCCCATTTGGCGGGCGAATTTCGATCTTGCCGCAAGGGTCAAAACAGCGGAAAGTTTAAGTACATCATCGAGGAGAACCACCATGAAGCTCAGCGCCCGCAATCAGCTCAAAGGCAAGGTCATCGACATTGTGAAGGGGCAGACCACAGCGCATATTCGCATCGATCTCGGCGGTGGCATGGTGATCACCTCCTCCATCACCAACGAAGCGGTTGACGATCTTGCTTTGAAGGTGGGTGACGACACTTTGGCCATCATTAAGGCCTCGGACGTTATGGTCGCGAAATAAGAAAGAGGCGAGGAAGCCGCCGGCCACCTGCCTCCAAACTTCAGGCCCGAAGCTCGTCAGTTTGCGTGAACCGCTTGGCACATTGCGCTCTTGAACCAGTCACTGACCACCATTCACGTATCCTGGAATACATTCAATGATGGTGGCGCAGAAACTCGATCAGCCACTCACCATCGGTCGCCAGCGCCCAGACACCGGCTGCGACCAGCACGATTGCCGCAGTTTTGCCGGCCATGTTGAGCGCGTAATAAAGCCTGCCCCCCGCAGCAGGAGCACGTTTGCGGATCGCCGCCCAAGCAAGCTTGCCCATATCCGCCACACCGTAAAGCAGACCAGCCAGCCCCAACAGAGCTGCTGCCAGCCACAGGCCGAAGGCCATGGGACGCGCTTCTGGCTTAGCTTTGGCAAAAGGTGCCGGATGATGCGGCATAGCAAAGGCTAGATGCAGGCTTTGCGGCACCCCCGCGCTGTCGTGATGGCGAATATCGAGCGTGTAGCGGCCACCGGCTTGCCAGGGGCGTTGCGCCTGAACCAGGAAAGCCAAATCCCGCTCATGCCCCGGCTCGGGAATATAAGGCAGAATGCGGGCAGCGATCTCGTTAGCACCATCGCGCAGATGCACGGCGGCTTGCGGCAAGTCACGGATGTCCAGGCGTTCGGAGGTGACAATCAAGATACGCCCCAGAGCGGATTGCGGATCACGGTTGCGAAACTCGCCATGGTCCCCCGGCACGGTGTAGACGAAGAATGACGCCGGGCGGCCATGCGCCCTGGCCCAAATTGCCTCCCACGCGGCCGCCACTGCGCCCGCCTCATCGTTGAGCCCTCCCGGTGCCGTTTCGATATTGGCGGCGGCAAAGGGAAACCTCCGCCGCGTCCAATCCGCGGTGAGAAAAGACAATTCACTCAGACGGCGGTTCTGGATTTCGCCATGCGCCATGCCGCGCGCCATCTGCGCCGCCAGATTGTCGTTGTTCAAGCGCCGCTCGCCGAAATATCCCGCCGAGGCGTAAATGCGGGCGAGATCGTCTTTCGGCACATAGAGATCGAAATCGCGGAACAAGCGATGAAACCCGGCAATCGCCAGCATGCCGTTTTCCATGTCGTCGCGCCCGCTATCGCCGACTTCATCGGCATAGGTCTTCATGGTGGCATCGAGGACACGGTCCTCCACCACATGGCCATAGGCCCCCATATAATGGGCCAGAAGCATGGGATAATTCGGCTGCGCCTTCACCCCAGGGCGCTGCAGATAGGCCCAAGCAGCATCAAGATATTCCGCATGCAAATGATCGCCATGCGGCTTCAAAGCATGGCCCCAATCGGGAAACCACACTCCCGACTGCAGAACATCATAATGAGCCTTCAGGAAGGTTTTCAGCTCCGGCACCCGCACCTGATCGATGGCGCGGCGGCTGATCATGGCATGGGTGACCTCATCCCAAGCCTTGGCCGGCAAGGACACGGCTGCCAAAGCCAGCAGCGCAAAGAAAAACCGACACAACCTTCCGCTCATAACCGCCACCATGTCAGAGCTGAGAATCCGGCATTGAAGAGAAAGAAAGCGCCGAGAAGGAAGGCGCCGCCGGAAAACACCAGGGCGCCGCGGCGCAATCCGCCTTGCGGTGCCTGCCGACGCAGCCAGAGCCCCGAAAGTCCGAGAACAAGCAGCGCTACTGCCAGCCCTAGGGGCTGATAGATCAAGATTGCATCCGGCATGACCGATTTCCGCTTAGAGGTGCACGTCGAGGGTTGCGCCACAGACCCGGGGCTGGCCCAGAGCGGGACGCGCCGTGTTGCTGTTGTCGGTGATGTAATATTCGTTCAGGAGATTGTTGGCGAAGAGGGACAGCCGGAACCTTTCGAACTCGCGGCCGAGTCTGAGATTGACCAGGGTGCGGGCGCTGTTCTTGGCGATATTGGCGGTCGTAGCGTAACTGACACCTTGGAAGTTGGTATTGATGTTGCCGAAATAGCCATCGGCATTGTGCCAATTCAGGCCCAGCACAGAGCTCCATTCCGGCGCCGCCGCAAAGAATTTTCCGTCCATGTTGCTGAGAGCGTTGGAGGCTACGCTGATGCCGAGGCTGGTGACACTGGCCGGCAGCGAGATGTGGAAATCCAGGAACTGTGCATGGCTGTAGCCGAGGCCACCATAAAGGTTGAACTCGTCAGTGACATCATAACCGGCTTGGACTTCTGTGCCGTAGAGACGGGATTTGCCAGCATTGGCACCGATCTGGTCGCTCTGGCGGGTAGAAAGGTCAACAGTGACCTGCTGGTTCTTCCAATCGACCAGATAGATATTGGCTTCGAGATGGCCGCGGCCTTCGAGGAAGGTGGCACGGGCAAAGCCTTCGTAATTCGTGGTGTATTCCGGCTTCAGATCGGTCTGCAACTGACGCACGACATTGACGCTCACGCCGCCCGCGCGATAGGCCCGCTGCACCACCGCACCGACGGTGAGATTGTCGTCAATGGCATAGCGGACGGCGAATTTCGGCAACAGCGCGCTGTAATTCTTGGTGGCGGTGTTGCTGGCGGTGGAGAAGGGATTCAGCGCGCTGTTGATGCCGCTGGTGAGAGCACCGAGCAGCGGGCTCACCTTGGCCATGGCAGCCGAGTCGGCAAGACCATAGACGGCGCCGTTGGTGTCGACACCGGAGCTGTTGCGTTCGAAATCGTAACGCAGGCCGCCCGTGAAGGTCAGCCGGTCGAACAGCGTGTATTCGGCCTCCCCATATGCGGCATAGTTCTCCACATGCACGCGTTCGCGATCAAATTCATAAAGCGCTGCATCGTTGGAATAGTTGGAGGCCAGATAGCTGGCGATCGCCGAACTCGCCCCGTTGGAGATGGCCGTCGCTTTCACCACCGGCTGGACGTTACGGTACACGAGGACCGAGAAGTTGTCCGACCATTTGCGCTCACGGGTATAGTAGACGCCACCCAGGAATTTGAACGGGCCGCCATCATATTTGGCACGCAGTTCCTGGCTGAAGATGGTGCCGTCCTGGTTCTGGGTCTGGATGGGATCGACTGGTGCCGTACCGCTGTAGGGCCCGCGGATGTTGTAAGGATTGGCGATCACGATGCTGCTCGACGGATAGCTGTATTTGAAAGTGCCGCCGTCGCCGTCACGCTGCTTGTAATCCTGGCTGTTGTTGAAGACCGTCTCCGAGGTCAGGGTGACGCTATCACTGAGGCGGTAATCGGCCACCAGCGAACCGGCACCGGTACGGTTGTGGTCGAACTCCGGCACGTTGACATAGGTCACGCGGCGGGAGGCGGAGCCTTGACCGGCAATGCCGCTTTCGGTCGAAAGGCCGAGATTGGGATTGGCCGGCAGATAGCCGTCGCTGCCCAGAACCCGCGTATCAGAAAGCGCATCGCGACGCTTGATATCGGCATAAAAGGCCGTGAGACGGACCGTAAGCCGGTTGTTAGGCGTGAACAGCAGCTTGCCGCGGAACTGATAATCGTCAGCGAAATCCACCTTGTGGCTGTTCAGCACCGGATTGGTCATGAAGCCGTTATAATCGTGCTTTTCGCCCGTCAGGCGGAAGGCCAGCATGTCATCGATGATGGGTCCCGAAACAGCGGCGGCAAAATCACGGCCATCGCCGCTGGAAACGATCGCCCGCGCCTTGGCCTGCCAATCAAAGCTCGGGTCCATCGTCTTGATATGGATGGTCCCAGCCAAGGCATTGCGCCCTTGCAGCGTCGATTCCGCACCGCGCAGCACTTCGACCGATTGCACATCCCACAGCATGTCCGGGCCATAGCGCGTGCTCTTATCCGTCATGCGGACATCATCGACATAAAGCGTCGCCAGCGCGCCATAGCCCGCGCCCGTCACATTGTCGAAGGGCACACCGCGGATGGCGAAACGGCCGTCAGCGATAGTGGTCACATTGACCAGACGTTCAAAAGCATCGCGGCCTTCCTGCAAGGCGCCAGTCTCGATTGCCTGAGCGTCGACATACGACACACTGGCGGCGGTCTGCATCACGGTACGGCCGAATTTCTCACCACTGACCACGACGGTTTCGAGCGTGTCGGCATCTTTGCCAGACGCTGCGTCGGCGGCATAAGCGCCCTGGCCACAGGCAAGCGCCAGAGCCGACGTAAACAGCATGATCGAACGTCTGAATTTTATCATGGAACACCCCCACACCGCTGCGGTCAGAATTATTTGTCAGTCACTGACTAAATTTTATCTGTGACAGTACAATTATGGTTGGGTGATTGATTTATGGCCTCTATCGAAGCGGAAGTGAATCCACTCAGCCTGCGATCAGGCGTTGCCGGAAAGCCGCAACCGTCGATTGCTTCACTCCGCCTTCCTGGCAAAGATAGGCATCGATCCCGCCGGATTTCTCTATCGCCACAAAGACCGCTGTGAGAAAATCGAGGTGGGCATCGGCCAAAGCATCGACAACGGCATTGGAAACCCCGCTGAGATCATATTGCTCCCGGGCATTGCGGGAGCGCCGGCGCCAAATGCCAAGCACGGTGCGATTGGTCTTCAAATAGTCTTTGCGAACGGTTTCTTGCGGAACTCCCAAAGCCAGCAGCAGCAGCGCCGCCACCACGCCGGTACGATCCTTGCCTGCCGCGCAGAAGAACACTGACGGCGCCTCATGCCGCATCAGAACATCCACGGCCTCCACCACCCGCGGCCGGCAACGCAGCACCGTGTCCTCATATTGCCGCTGCATCCAGCCGCGTGCCGCCTTTGCCGAACGCAAAGCCCTGAGCTCTCCAACAATGGCCGCCATGCGTTCCGGCGTCATGGCATCGAGCAACGGCATATGACGCAGATGCAATCCAGAAAGACAGACATCTGCGCGCATGACAGTGCGCTGCCTTTCGCTGTCATCGCGAAAATCGAGCGCTAAGGTCAGTCCCAGCCGGCGCAGACAACGACTGTCCTTGCCGCTGAGATCGTCAAGATGTGCCGCGCGATAGAGGAGGCCGGTGCGGAGCGTGCCGAAGCGGCCGCGATAGCCGCCGAGATCGCGCAGATTGCGTGACATATAGCAGAAAGCAGACATGTATTTCCGGTTATTGAGCAAGAGATCAGAAAGAGGCTTGCAGGCGCTCGCGGATGCTTTCGACTTCGCGCCGCGATAGCTGAAATCCGGCCAGCAGAAGAACACAAACACCATTAAGAAGAGGCGGCAGAAAGGCATAGAACAGCGGCAAGAAAGGAGAAGCGCTACTCGTATGCGCAGCACCAAGCCAAGCTAGCAGCGGATAGATCAAACCGACGCCAAGGGCTTTGCCAAAATTCGAAATCACATTGAAGGAGCCTTGGAACAATCCAGCCAGCTTGTAACCGCTGCCGAGCTGATGCTGATCAACGACATCGGCTACCATAGCGCGCAGCAAGGAGGATTCGGCGCCGAGCGAAAGCCCCACCAATGCCATGAACAAGGCCGTGACCGGAAAATTGCCATGAGGCAGCACGAGAATGAACGGCGTCAGTACCACGCGCCAGCCCAGCGCCCCCATACAAGAGGCGCGCTTGGAAAAGCGGTAACTGGCTAGCGTCCACAGCGGAATAGCTAGAAAGCCCATGGCAATATGGATTGCCAGCAAAGTCGAGGCGTATTGCGGCAGACCGAGAAATGAGACACAGACAAAAACCCAGAGTCCGTGCGCAATGCTTTCGGCGATGCTGTTGGTGAACTTGACCGCTGCAAGCCGTACATAAAAAGAATTGAAAAGGGCCGCGGTCACCGCCCAGCGGCCTATCGGCTGGTTGCAATGCGCCTTCGGCTCGGGCATGGCCAAGAGACAAGCGGTTACGCAAAGTGGTGCCACCATCACCAGCGAAAAGCCCACCAGGCGCATCTGTTCAGCCTGTCCGGCATGCAATAAGCGCTCCAGAACAGCGGCAATAACCGCCACACCCAGCACACCGACAAGATTGACCCATTCGTTGGTGCCCATGATGCGGGAGCGCTGGTCGTAACCACCGCCGAGCTCCGATGACCAGGCGGCATGCGGCACCAGCATCAAGGACGAACCGAAAGCGGTCAGCACCGAGGCCGCCAGCAGATAAAGACCGGCGGGAGAAAAAAGACCGCCCGCAGCGTTCGGCGCGAAACTTGGCGGGTCAAATAAGAGATAGACTCCAATGCAGAAGACCGGCAGGCCGGCGAAAATCCAGGGCTTGCGCTTGCCGAAACGAGACTGCCAGCGGTCGGACGCCGCGCCGATGAACGGATCGAGAATCAAATCGAAGAATCGCGCCATCAGGAAAATCTGTCCGGTCAGCGCCAGCCCCAGCCCTGCATGCTGCGCGTAAAGCGGCGGCAGAAAGACGGCAAAGGGCAGCATGATGGCACCCAGAGGATACCAGGGCGAAGCGAAGGCCGTCAGACGAAGCCAGCCGATGCCGCGCGAAGAAGATGCCTTGCTGCAGCCCATGCCGCCAGTCCTTACAGGAAGGTCTGGAAATAAAGTCAGTGACTGACATTTGTCAAGAGGCGATCAGGACTCTCGAGATCGCTTGGATATAGCATCGATCCTGGCATAAGCCGCGACGGAGTCTTCGGCATAGGTTTGTGCTACATCCAATACCGGAGTTACCAAGGCCCACCCGGCCAGGGCATAAGGCAAAAGCGGGCCTTTGAGCTCGCCCTTCAACCAGGCCCGGTACATGGGGCGGATGGCGGCAAAGATGATGGCTGCATGCATGCGCGAAACCAGCGATGGCTGCTTCCCATTACCATGCCGCGCGGCATAGGCTTTATGCCCCTCCAGAGCAAAAGCGACGAGCCGATCGATATGGGTCTGATACCCGCGTTCGATGGCCTTCAACTCTGCCGAGCCCTGTTTGATGTCGTAAATTACCGCCATCTCAGTACGGCAAGAATCCAAGCGGGCTGCCAACGACTGGAATGCGGAGCGAATGGCCTCCAGCGGCTCCAGCCCCGCCGTCATGGCGCCATCGAGAAATCCTTCGAAACAAGCGACATAATCATAATCGTTCTTAAAGAGGATATCCGCCTTCTGAGGAAAATAGCGGAATAGTGTGCGCTGGGTGATCCCGGCAGCATCCGCTATCGCCTGTGTAGAGACAGCATCGTAACCGTTCTGGCGGAAAAGGCGCAGACTAACACGCACGATCTCGTCATTAACACGCTGCTTGGCAAGCGCACGCGTTCCCAATTGCGACACCATGGCCGCCCCCTTGCCATTACCCCCACCTTGCACCTGTTTATGCATCCTGTTTTTGCGACCCGAGTATTGGTCCATCCTGCTGGATGCCGCTTCTATAGCAATCAGCCGTTTTGAGCAAAAAACGGCGTTCTCCCCCTAGACCCGAGACCAATTACGTCAGGCGTCGGCTCAGGGCGAGATTTGACGCCGCCATGCCGGTTCATGTGACATCTCCTTGAAAAATTTAAAGGATATATTGGAGACGTTCTCTCCTGAAAGCCCGCCCTTGGATCGCCGACGCTTTATCACTGCCCTCCCCCTTTCGGCTGCCGCTGCGCATGCTACCACCACACGACAGGAAGCCGTGACACCCCCGCAGAAACGGACGCTTCGCTTTGGCAGGAATGGACGCTTCAAGATTCTGGCCATTACAGATCTGCATTTTGGTCCCGAAGCCGATCCCTTCGCCATCGAACTCATTGCCGACATGATCGCCACGGAGAAGCCGGATCTGGTCATCGCCAATGGCGATAATATCATGGGCGGGGATTCAAAAACCGTGGCTGAGGTCAGAGATGCCGTGCAGCAAGTCTCCACCGCAATGGAGGAAGCGAAAACGCCATGGGCTGTGACCCTCGGAAACCATGACCGCGAGCATTTTGAAAATACCGGCCTCGCGGATGCAGATTTCTTCAAATTGTTCGAAAGATACCCTCACAATCTGAATAGCCATTGGGAAACAACCATCACCGGCACTGGCAACAACTTTCTGCTCATCTGGAATGCCAATGGGGAAAAGCCAGCGGCCAATATCTGGCTTCTTGATTCAGGCAAGGGAGCAGCCGACAAGACATTGCGGTATGAGTGGATTCACAACGATCAAATCAGTTGGTATCAGCGGACATCTTCCGCTTTGGAAAAGCAGCACGGCAGGCTGCCCAGCTTGATGTTTTTCCATATCCCCATCCGCGAATTCCTCGATCTGGGAGCGAGCAAGGCTTTTCTCGGAAACCGAAACGAAGATGAGGCCCCCTCCGGCATCAATAGCGGCCTTTTCGCTGCCGTCCTCGAGCGTAAAGACGTGATCGGAATTTTCTGCGGCCACGATCACACGAACAATTATATCGGCCAAGTGCGGAATATCGCCTTAGGTTTTATCGGCGTGACAGGTGTGCGAAACGCCTATCCTTTTTTGCAAGAAAACGATCCCAAGAACCAGCAATTGCGAGGAGGCCGCGTTTTCGAGCTCTATGCCGACAAACCGGGACAATTCAAAAGCTGGCTCCGCGTTCGCGATGGTTCTGCCAAGTGGGAGAGCTGGAACGGCGCCCCGGCTTAGCACCGTTTTGGATAACGCTTGAAGCACGCGGCATCCTTGCCTTTCAGCAGCAGCCATCCGCTTGCGCCCGATCCTGATGACCACGGCCGCCATGGTGCCCGGCGCCCAAGCCATTGATCACGGCAAGCAGTGCCGCGGCCCTCTTACTTTGATGGGGATGTAGCAGAAGTGGGAATTCGAGGCGCAGAGTTCAAGGGTAATTCGAAATTTTTTTTGACGTTGAATTTGTTGAACTTTCCGCTTCAGCCCATGAAAGCGCCTCTCACTCCTGAAAAAATATCATGAGCGGGGGCTTTCCCCCGCTCATGTCATGACAAAGGAATGGCATCAATTCTTATATTTGATGGTGAAAAGAACAGTACGGCCCGTATCCACCACATCTGACAAAGCGGAAGAATATTTGCCGACCTGGGCACGATAGGATTCGGTGTCCATAAGGTTCGACACAGAAACGTCACCGCGCAGGCCATAGCCGATATCGTAACCGACATGCAGATCGACACGCTGCATCGGCTGCACCCAGAGGTGATCCCAGCTGGCGCCCTGGCTCAGATAATCATAACTAGAGACGTAAGAGCCTGTGTAGTGCCAGAGCAGATCGAACTGCAAACCGTCTTTTTCATAGAAGAGCTGCAGATTGGCGACATTATCAGGCGCGTTCTGGATCGGCTCGTTGGAGAGCTTGGTGCCATTGACCTTGCCAAGATCGACTTTGGTCCAGTTGTGGGTGAAATTGCCGCCCAAGCCGAAGCCGCCAAGCCAACCCGACAGCTCATCCAGCTTTTGGCGGAATTCGAGTTCGATGCCATACACATGCCCCGAACCGCCATTTTGCGGCTGACTGTAATGCGTGGCCGTGAGGTCGGACCCGTTCACGACATCCGAGCCGCTATTATATATGTAGTTCGACAGCTCTTTGACGAATCCCGAAGTTTGCATATAGCCGCCATGGCTGGTGGTCCATTGGCCCGACAACTCGTAATTGACCGATTCGATCGGCTTCAGATTGGGATTTCCCGAAGCGATGTCGGTAGTACCGTCGCCGTTGACCGTAATCGAGCTGCTCGCCGCCAGTTGAATAAAGGCCGGGCGGGTATAGCTGGTCCAGACTGCCGCGCGATAAACCGAGTTGTCCGACGGACGCCAGTTCACGAACAGGCTAGGCAGCACTTCATCATAAGTGGTCGTGCTCGAAGTATAACCCCGCGTCACCGCGCCGGTTGTCGCGTTGGTAGTCTCAGCCCAATAAACATTGCGGATCGCGCTGTGTTCGTAACGCAGGCCCGGAACGGCTTCGACATCGCCAAAGTGCAAGGTCGCCATGGCATAAGCCGACGTTACCGATTCACGGCCATTTTGGTTATCGCAAGCACCGTAAGGATAAGACGCGGTACCGTCGCCACAGCTGTCATAGACCGTGGTATGCGCCTTATAGTTGGCAATCAGCTTGTTCTGATCGATCTTCGGCACCGACCAAGTGTACTTGCCCGGATAAGCCTGTGCCCAGCTTCCGCTAAAAATGTTCAAATCCGAGAAGAGCAATGTGTTGCCGTAATTCGGCGTTTCGGTATAGAGCGCGTCGACATGACGCCAACTGGTTTCCTGTTTGAAGCCGAGCTTGACCGATTTCAGCCAGTCACCATCGATGTCATAGGTGCCGTCGAGCTTCACACCGGCCTTTTCCTGACCGGAATGCTGGAAACTCATATCGCCCGCACGGCGGGCAGGATTGGCGCCAAGATTGCCAAGACGGGCGTACATCGCCGGTGTCAAATTCGCATAAGGAAAGCCATCGGCGTCATAACTGACGATATTGGTGCCGCCATAGACAAAGCCGGCCGAACCGCCATCTTCGCGCAAAGGACGAGCCGAAATCTCGATATGATTCGGCCGGTCATTCTTGCCCCAGCTATAAAAGACGTTGCCGTCGAAGCTCCACTTGCCAAGAGTGGTGTCCGCGCCGATCTGGGCGGTACCAAGATTGGCGTTTTCCGGGTTGGTCTCATACCAGAAGCGGGTCGAAACATCGCCCACCACCGGTGCATAAAGGCCCGTCGTTCCGATGGCATAGCCGCTCGAACCCTTTTTGATATTCATGGCGATGATCTGGCTGAACGTCGTGTCTTGCCGCGTATGCGCAAAAGCGTAAGAGACCTTGCCATAGACATGGGTGTCGTTGCTGACGTTCCAATCGGCTGAAATATTGCCGCCCCAGCGCACCGTATAGCCGGAAGAAATGCCGACACCGAAACCGAGCGAAGTCAGATTGGTGGCGGGATTATAACCGGCTGGATTCTTGCCCGAGGCATCAGCCACGTTGAAGGCCCACTGGCCATCGCTTTTGGCCTCGGTAGCAGCCGCAAGTTCGCTATTGGCAAAGCGGCGCAGGTCAAAATAGCCGCTGGCATAAATGCCGAACTGGCTGGCGGAACCAAATTTCCGCGAACCTTCTACCGAGGCGGAATAGCCCATGCCGTCGGCCTTGTAGTCAAGCGCGCGGGTTTCAGCGCGGCCGCCGAGCGTGGCGCTGAACGTCTGATCTTCATTGAAATCAAAAGCCGTCGGCGTGCGATAATCGATCATGCCGCCGATGAAATCGAGTTCTTGATCGGCTCCGCCCGTCTTGTTGACGACGATGGTCTGAAGACCGGACGGCGGCAGCAAGGAGAGCTGCACTTCGCGGCTGTAGGGCATACCTTGGGCGACATCGACGCCGTTGATGAGATTGAGTGTGAATTCAGAGTTCATGCCACGCACCTGGGCGAACATGCCCTCCCCGCGCGAGGCACCGTCGATTCCCCCGAAAAAGGAATTGCCGGTCGAAGTCACGTTGACACCAGGCAAAAGCTGCAAGGCTTCGGCAACATTGTGAACGGCAGTGTGTTCAAGATCAGCAGCAGAAAGCACACTGATGGTTGCATCGGAGTGGAGCTGCAAGGCGTCGGCGCTTTGCCGGGTTCCGACGACTCGCACGGTCTCTACCGTTTCACCAGAAAAATCGCCCGTCGCCTCAGCTATAGCCGGTATTGCCAAGAGCGTCGTCGCACCACTTGCCAGAAGCAGCGAACGCAAGTGTACGTTCATTTTGAACATCTCAACCCCTCTAAAACATCGCTACCACACGGCAGCGCGAAAGAGACGAGTTCAGGTTCCAAGACCTCAGCAAGAATTTTGCGAAGTTTTCGTGATAGGCCCGCATGTCTTGGCAGCGCCGCCAGCAGCCTGCGTCGAGATCAGCGGGTATATTTTAAAGTGAGAAGAAGGGTGCGCCCGGTATCGGCAATGTCCGAAATGGCGGTTGAGTGATGCCCCACATGCGCCCAATAAGTGATATCATCCAGCAAATTTGACACCGATCCGTCAATACGGATGCTATTGCCGAAGTCGTAGCCCATATGCAAATCAACCCGCTGCATGGGGCGCATCCATTCGTGATCCCATCCCGCATTCAGCGACAGTACGTCATAGCGGGAGACATATTCTCCGGAATAGTGCCACAGCAGGTCGAATTGAAGGTTGCTGCGGTCATAGGAAAGCTGAATGTTCGCCATGATATCCGGCGCATTCTGAATACGCTCGGCATGAAGATTCGTATTCGCCCCGAGGTTCACACGCGTCCAATTGCGCGTAAAATTGCCACCGAGCGTTACACCCGAGAGCACCTCGTTCAACTCTTCAAGTTTTTGACGGAACTCCAGTTCCACCCCATAAACATGGCCGCTTCCGCCATTCTCAGGCTGGACCACGTGAGTAAGGCTGCCGGACGCCGCGTTCACATAATCCGAGCCGGAATTGTAAAGATAATTCGAAAGCAGCTTGGCAAAGGCTGTCGCCTGGACATACCCCCCAATCTCATTCGACCATTGGCCGGAGGCATCAAAATTCAGCGCTTCGACCGGCTTGAGATTGGGATTGCCTTTGGTAACGGCGGTGAAAGCGTCATTACGGGTGACTGCCGATCCGCTCGCCAACTGCACGAAGGCGGGACGGGTATAGCTTGTCCAGAATGAGGCTCGATACAGGCTGGCGTCGTCCGGGCGCCAATTGACAAAAACACTCGGAAGGATCTCATTATATATGGTGTTGCTGGACGCGAAAGAACCGTCTTGCCAAACCCCGAGAGCATTATAATTGTCTTGCCAGAAAATATTCCGGATTTCGGAGTGCTCATAGCGAAGGCCCGGCATTACCTCCAGATCATTGACATGAAAGTTCGCCATGGCATAGCCGGAGGTGACAGCTTCACGTCCTTTCTGGGTATTGCAAATCCCAAGAAGAGAAGGAGCGGCACAGCTGTCGGAACTGGATCCCGTCACCCGCGCATAAAAAAGCCGAAACAACACGGCCTGATCAATCTTCGGTACAGACCAGCGATACCGGCCCGGATAAACCTCCGGAAAGGAGGTTGAATAAAGACCGAGCGTGGAAAACAACGTTCCGTCGCTATAAATTGCATTCGTATAATTGGTATTGTCGGTGGCACGCCAGCTTATCTCCTGCTTAAAGCCGGCCTTCACCGAGTCGAAGATACCCTCGCCGATGTTCAATTGCGCATCGAGAACCAGACCGGCTTTGTCTTGCCCGGAATGCTGAATGGTCAACTGGCCGCCACGGCGTGCGAGATTGGCGCCGACATTGCCAAGTCTTTGATACATTTCCGAGGTCAGCTCAGGTTCCGGGAAGCCATCTTCGCCATAGGCAAGAAAGGATGAGCCGCCATAGGCGAAGTCCACCGCAGGACGCGCTGAAATTTCAATATGGTTTGGCCGGTCGTTTTTTCCCCAGCTGTAGAAAATCTTACCCGACAGCTCCAGCGGACCTAAAGATCGTGTCTCTCCGCCGATCTGGGCCGTACCGAGGTCAGCCTTTTCGGGATTGGTTTCATACCAAAGGCGGGTCGACACCCTGCCGATTTTCGGCTGATAGAGCCCGCCCGTGCCGATAGGCGTGCCTTGCGCGCCCGTGGCGATTTCCGTGCCAAGAATTTGGCTCAGAGTGGAGTTCTGCTCCGTATGCGCATATGCATAAGTCACACGCGCGTAAAGCGTTGAGGTCCCGTCATCGCACCACATCAACGATGCCGTCACGCCGTAACGCGAAGTGTAGCCGTCCGAGACGCCTATATTCAAACCGGTCGATTGCAGGTTCCGCTCCGGATTGTAGCCCGCAGGATTACGGCCGGATGCATCGCCAACGGCAAATGCCCAAGCCCGGTCCCCCACCAGCTCCATCAGGGCTCCCATTTCGCTGTTAGCATAGTGGCGGATATCATAATAGCCGCTCACATAAACGCCGAACTGCCGGGCAGCTCCAAATTTCTGCGAAGCATCCGCCGAAACCAGACCACCGAGGCCGCTCTCGCCATAATCCATCGCACGCGTTTCTCCGCGGCCACCGACAGTTACCGAAACACTTCTATCTTCCTTAAAGTCGAACGCCGTGGGTGTGCGAAAATCGACTGCCCCGCCGATGAAGTCCCCTTGCATATCGGCCATCGCCGTCTTTGACACCACGATGGTCTGAAGCCCCGAAGGCGGCAGAAGAGAAAGCTGTACCTCGCGGCTATAGGGCATACCTTGCGCTACATCGACGCCATTGATCATGTTCAGCGTGAACTCGGAGTTCATGCCGCGCACCTGCGCGAACATTCCCTCTCCTCGCGACGCCCCATCGATGCCGCCAAAAAAGGAATTTCCAGTATTGGTGACATTAATGCCAGGCAGAAGTTGCAGTGCCTCGGCAACATTATGAACTGCGGTATGTTCGAGATCGGCGGCCGAGAGAACGTTTATTGTTCTGTCAGATTGGAATTGTACCGCATCGGCGCTTTCGCGCGTGGCTACCACCCGTACGATCTCTATCGGCGCATCCACCGCCGCATGAGGGGAAGGCTGACGATATATAACGGGGGCTGGCCGCTCGGCCTTGCGCACCACGATATTTCCCGCCCCATCGAGTACGGCCTCCAATGCCGTCTCCGCTATAAGCCGTGAGACAGCCTGTTCGGCCGTGAAACTGCCGTTAAGGGCTTCCGCTTTCACGCCTGCCACGGTTTCAGGCTCGAAGAGGATGCCTTTACCGGTCTGGCGTGCGATTTCCGTCAGCGAGGCACCAAGCGGCTGCACCGGAATGTGAAAGAAAATGCTTTGCGCGACGGCAGTGCCCCATAGCAGCCCTTGCGCGGCGTAAGCCAAAAGCAATGATCGCAGCAAACCAACCTTGCCGCGCATGCCACCCCCTTCTACACAAGCGGCCGTTTGGCTTGGCTTAACGGCATTGCGTATGGCGAACTCCACGACAACAAACGGACGCGCCGTAACATCAGGCACTAAAGAGATGAACTAATTTCTACGGTATCGCCGCGCGTATCGACACGAACGGGAAGCAGCAGTGTAAGGGTGTGCAAAAACTCGGCAGCCTTACCGGCCCCATAGGCCCCGCTGATCTTCATCTGCGCGGCCTTTGCATCGCTCACTGTCAATTTCAACCGGCTGTAGCGGTTCATCTCGCGGACGGCATCGCCAAGCGCGGTTTGATCAAAGATCAGAATACCACGCTGCCACGCCGTCACCGCATCCCGCCCTGGACGGTCTATAGCGGCCTCACCTGAGGCCGGGAGTATGATACGATCGCCAGCCTGGAGCCGAAATTCCCCTCTGCCAGGGGTTTTAACCAGGGCATCATTCTGCTGCAGAAATACAATCACCCGGCCATCAGCCAAGCCGATATCAAATACCCCGCGACGAGAAACAACCTGCGCACCGCCAGCCGCCATTAAAAGGGCGTCATCATTCTGCGCTTTCACTTCCAAATGGGCGCGGCCGCAGGCAAGCGTGACCTTACGCGTATGACCGTCGCAAAGAACGGACAAATCGCTAGCCGTGTCGAGGAACAGGCTGGAACCATCCGGCAGCGTGAAATGCTTCTGCTCACCAATAGCCGTGCGATAAATCTTAGCCTCGGCCGCTTGAGGACGAAGCAAAAAATAGCCCGCAATTCCCGCCGCAACCGCTCCACCGATCACTTCTCGCCGGGCAAGAATATGGCGTCTGGGCCGCCGTGACTTCGGCACATCACCCAGGACATCCCAAGCCGTACAGAGGCGGGAAAAGGCGCGTTCGTGCTCATCGCTTGCTTTCAGCCACGCCATGAAGACAGGCTCGACATCTTTGCCGAGATCGCCGCCGCGCAAGCGGGCAAACCACAGAGCTGCTTCTTCCTGAATCTCGTCTTTATGCTGCTGGTCGTTCAATGTCGTTCTATTCGATTGTGCGCGCCAAGACTTGCATGGCTTTGGCGATATGCTTTTCCACGGCGCTGGGTGTGATGTTCAGCTTATCTGCGATCTGGCGGTAGGTGAGACCATCAAACCGGTGCATCATTAGTATTTCGCTGGTGCGCGGGTTCAGGCGGCTCAACGCATGCGTGACACGAAACAAGGTTTCGCGATGGGAGATGGCTTCGTCCTGAGCCGGCATCCTTTCCCGGCAATAAGCCGCAGGGATGCTATCGACACTCTGGAAGTTCGACCGTTTTTCCCGCCTATATTCATCGATCCCGAGATTAACTGCGGTACGGATGAGAAAGGCCTTTAAATTCAAGATATTGGTATCGCGCTTGCGATCACAATAGCGGAGATAGGCGGAGTGCAGCAGATCTTCAGCATCCGCGCGTTTTGACAGCTGCGCGACGCGGCGCACCAACGAATGCCATTCGTGCCCGTCCCAATCCAGCTCTTTTACGCATCGGGCTTCGGTCACGCCGAACTCACGGCCAAAGGATCTTACGGAGGCAGCTTAAAACAGCGTTTCATGACGACTGTGTGATAACCGCGAAGGTGAAATCAAATCCTTGCGGTATAACCCCGGGCAACGGAGCCAAAATCAATCATCCTGCAAAGCCGAGCGGCATTGCGGTGCGGACAAAAAGAGCTTCGGATTTTCCTATCGCCCTCCCTATTTTGGAATCGATAAAATTAGGTAATGCCTAAGGAATCTGGACCAAATTAAGGTCGGCTTCCTCTGCTCGAACGGCCTTCAAAAGCCCAATTAACAGGGGTTTGAGGTCTTCGGAGCG
>Ga0207835_1000027_pt1 | contig 128946 bp, 106 predicted proteins | sample LuqExpMetagenom8_FD_187766 | JGI IMG/M metagenome (GOLD analysis project Ga0207835, IMG submission 187766) | Tropical forest soil microbial communities from Luquillo Experimental Forest, Puerto Rico - Sample 8 (SPAdes) | ecosystem: Environmental > Terrestrial > Soil > Tropical forest ... | reverse complement strand
CTCCTCGCTCCTTGATCTCGAAAAAATTGGCGCCCAGCGACACCTGCGCGAAAGTACATAACTGGCTCTCAAGCCGCAAAACCGCAACAGCACTCCCCGGCGGCACACTTTGCTGTTGAGGATTGCCCCCCACCTCACAAAGACTTCACCAAGGAGCAGTGCAATGATCATCGGCGTTCCCAAGGAAATCAAGGACAACGAAGCGCGTGTCGGCGTCACACCGGCAGGCGTAAAGGCGCTCACTGAGGCGGGCCACACCGTACTGGTTGAAACCGCCGCGGGCGCAGCCTCCGGCTTTGAAGACGCGGAGTACAAGGCCGCTGGTGCGCAGCTCGTCGCCACCGCAGCCGAGGCCTGGAACAAAGCCGAGATGGTCGTCAAGGTAAAGGAGCCCGTTGAGAAGGAGTACGGTTTCTTCCGCGAAGGCCTCGTGCTGTTCACTTACCTGCATCTGGCTCCCGTGCCTGAGCTGACTGAAAAGCTCCTCAGCTCCAAGGTCATCGGCATTGCCTATGAAACCGTCCGCGACAAGGCCGGCACGCTGCCTCTGCTCACGCCCATGAGCGAGGTCGCAGGCCGCATGAGCGTCCAGGTCGGCGCCAGCTATCTTGAGAAGGAGCGCGGAGGCCGCGGCATCCTGCTTGGCGGCGTCCCGGGCGTTCCCCCGGCTCACGTCACCATCGTCGGCGGCGGCATCGTCGGCACCAACGCCGCCCGCGTCGCCCTCGGCTTCGGCGCCAAGGTCACGCTCGTTGATCTGAACCTGAACCGCCTCCGCGAGCTCGACGACATCTTCAACGGCCGCCTCTACACGCTGGCGTCGAACAGCTACAACCTCGCCGCCGCCACGCGGGAAGCCGATCTCGTCGTCGGCGCCGTTCTCATCCCCGGCACCACCGCTCCCAAGCTCGTCACCAAGGAAATGGTCGCGCAGATGAAGAAGGGCTCGGTCATCGTCGACGTCGCCATCGACCAGGGCGGCTGCGTTGAAACCGCGAAGCCCACCTCGCACTCCAACCCCAGCTATGTGGTTGATGGCGTGGTCCACTACTGCGTGACGAACATGCCGGGCGCTGTGCCGCACACCTCCACGCTGGCCCTCACCAACGCCACGTTCCCCTACGTGCAGCGTCTGGCGAAGCTAGGCGCGCGTGAAGCCCTCAAGCAGGACGCAGGTCTCGCTGAAGGCCTCAACACCTGGCTCGGAACGCTTGCTTATCGTGGCGTTGCAGAGAGCCAGCAGAAGCCCTGGACCCCCGCCGCGCAGTTGCTGGCGTAGTCCATCGCACAGCAGTCAAAGGCTCAGGCGCTCGCGGCTTGCGAGTGTCTGGGCCTTTCTTCTGCAAGCCCGTCGATGATCACTCGGTTCCCGCCGTCCTTCTTCACCGCATAGAGCGCCGCATCGCAGCGCATCAGCAGGTCCTGCCAGTCGCCCGGCCCGTCCTGCAGCTCAGCCACGCCAAAGCTGGCCGTCGTCACCAGCGTGCGGTTGTTGTGGGGAATCCTGAAGTCGGCAATCGCGGCGCGTAAACGCTCGGCCACCTCGCCTGCCTCTGCCCTGCCCGTCTCATTCAGCACAATCGCAAACTCATCGCCGCCGAACCGGGCAACAATGTCGCCAGGGCGCACGGACTGCTGAATGCACCACGCCACCGCGCGCAGTGCCGCGTCGCCGCACAGGTGCCCGTATGTGTCGTTGATGCTCTTGAAGTTGTCCAGATCCACCAGGATGGCGCAAACCGGGTGCGCGTTCCGGCGGCTGGAAGCAACGGCGCTGGTGGCCATCATCTCCAGCGCTCGGCGGTTGAACAGCCCGGTCAGCGGATCGGTCAGCGCCTGCACCTCCAGGTCGTGCCGCAGCCGCGCCGCCGTCATCCACACAAACGCCACCAGGATCGCCGCCTGCAGCACCGCCGTGATCAGCACAATCCACGCCAGCGTCGGCCCTGCCTGCAGGTAGTCCTGCGGTGCCGGATGCCGCAGCAGCACCGCCACGCGAATCACGTTGCCGCCGCAAAGCAGCACCAGCAGCGCCGCCATCAGCCAGCCCGCGGCTCGCATGTGCGCAGGCGTGTGGCGAGCCACGGTACCCACCGTCATGGCCAGTTGCACCGCCAAAACCACGCTCAGCGCCAGCAGACGCAGCGTCGTGTCGGGCTTGAAAATGCCATATTGAACCAGAACGGGACAGAACAAAACAATCAGCGCGGCATGCACCCGCCACACCCGCGCACCGCCCGCCAGAAACAGGCTGATCGACTGGTGCAGGCACATGTAGCCCAGTGAAAATGCAAGGTTCCCGCCCAGTACGGATACCCCGCCCGGAATGACGCCGCGCAGCGCCACCAGCGCGGCCGCCAGCGCCAGCAAGATGCCCGCAGCCGCAAACCAGCGCATCCCGTCCACGCGCCGGTGCATGCGCGCGTTGATCAGCGTCAGCGGAATGAACAGCGCAAGCAGCACAGCATGCGCCACGTGCAGTGTGTGAATGTCCAATGTCCCGGGTCCTGCTGGAAAATCCGCCAGCCACAGTCGCCGGCGCAAGTGCGGTTTATCGGTATACGAAATGGTACAGGCAAATTGCGCGTCCGCACCGCGGATTTAAAGACCAAGGTCACCTCCTCGGCCCGGAACACGGTCCGCTCTATAATCGCCGCATGCCTCCTCTGGGCGATGCACGGCGGCGCACGGTCTTCCTCCTCGGCGTGGGGGTTGTGCTGTTCTTTGCCGTGCTCGGCGGCCTCCAGGCGTTCAATACCACCAACGTCCGCTTCCTCAGCCCGGCGTCCACGGGTGAAACGCTCGCCCTCACCGGCCTCACTGTCTTTGTCTACCTGCTCCTTCTGCTCGTCCTGCTTCTTCTGCTGCGCAACATCCTCAAGATCTACGCCGACCCCAGCAGCAGCATGCTGGGCGCGCGTCTGCGCACGCGCATGGTGCTCGGAGCGGTGCTCATTGCGCTCGCCCCGGCGGCGTTCATGTTCACCTTCAGCTTCCAGCTCATGAACCGCTCGCTGGATCGCTGGTTCTCGCCCAACACGTCCGAGCTCCATGAGCAGTCCACCCGCGTCGTGCTGGAACTGGCGCAATACGTCGCCAGCAATGCTCGCGGAGAGGCCGAGTCCATCGCCGCCTCCGGCGCGGTTGACTCCAGCCCGTCCGTGCTCAAGTCCGTGCTGAATACGCATCGTGTCACGCTGCAGGGCGGCTTCGTACTCATCTTCAAAACGGACCGCCAGCTGCTCACCAGCTTTGAGGCGCCGCCGGAGGCAAGCGCGGCCAGCCGCGTTCCGTGGGTTGCAGACAAGCCCGTCTCCGGTGCCGCTGAGCCTCCGGTACCGCTGCGCGGCTCGCTCTATGACAACCTGCTGCACTCCGCCGAGAGCAATGACGGATCGCTCGTCCGCATCGCCGGGCAGGACTACGCGCTGGGCATCGCCCTCTCGCCCCACGGCCAGGCCGTCGTGGCCGCGCTGCCCATGCCGCAGGGGCTCAGCCAGACCACCGCGCGCATCCGTGAGAGCGCCGCGCTCTACTGGGGCTTGTTCCGTTCGCGCAACGACATCCGCACCACCTTCATCCTTCTCCTGCTCCTCATCACCACCGTCGTCTTCTTCTCCAGCGTCTGGCTCGCCCTGTATCTCTCCAAGCAGATCACCCGCCCCGTTGAGGCGCTCGCTGAGGCCATGGGCAAAATCGCCGCCGGCGAGTACGAGTACCGCGTCGCCCACGTTGCCACCGGAGAAATGGCCGAGCTGGTCGAGTCCTTCAACCACATGGCCACCGATCTTGAGGCAAGCCGCCGTCTCGCGCTCAGTTCTTCCGCGCAGCTCACTGCCGCCAACCTCGCCATTGAGGAGCGTCGCCGTGAGCTTGAGACCATCATTGAAACCATCCCCAACGGCGTCGTCACGCTTGACGGCGCAGGCTGCATCGTCCAGGCCAACCGCGCCTTCGCCGCATTGCTCGGCCAGGCAGATCAGGCGGCTCTCGGCGGAGAGAAGCTCGTCTCGCTCGTCCCCGCCGAGTGCACTGACGACATAGCCTCAGTCATCCGTCGCGGCCATCGCATGGGCGCAGCCTCGGTTGAAATCGAGTGCCACGTCCACGGCCAGTCCATGCACCTCGCCGTCACCAGCGCGCGCCTTGAGCTCATGCGCGGCCAGTCCGGCTCTGTGCTCGTTTTTGAAGACACCACAGAACTGCTCCGCGCGCAGCGCCAGATGGCATGGAAAGAAGTCGCCCAGCGCGTCGCGCACGAAATCAAGAACCCCCTCACGCCTATCGCCCTCTCCGCAGAGCGCATCGGCCGCCATCTTGACCGCACACAGCCTGACTCGCCCAGCGTGATCCGCAAGTGCAGTGAGGTCATCCTCGGCTGCGTCGGCACCATGCGCACGCTCGTCGATCAGTTCTCCGCGCTCGCGCAGTTTCCCGCGCCGCAGCCCCGCGCCTGTGACGTCAACAGCCTCGCTGACGAGGCGCTGTCGCTGTTCTCCGGCCGGCTTGAGGGCATCACCGTGCAGCGTGAGCTTGAGGCTGCGCTGCCGCAGGTGCTCGCAGACCCCACCGCCCTGCGCCGTGCGCTCGTCAACCTCATTGATAACGCGGCAGAAGCCATGCAGGGCAGCCTGCTCCGCGTGCTCACCGTCTCCACCGCGCAGGTCGACGATGGTGAAGCCGTCGAAGTCGCCGTCTCTGACACCGGCCACGGCCTCACAGACGAGATTCGCGAGCGCCTCTTCCTGCCCTTCTATTCCACCAAGCAGCGCGGCACCGGCCTCGGCCTCTCCATCGCCGCCAAAATCGTGCAGGAGCACGGCGGCACCATTCGCGCAGAGAGCAACCTGCCCAAAGGCGCACGCTTCGTCGTGCGCATGCCCGCCATGCCGCACACTGACACGCAAGCGGGCGAGGGCAGTGCTTCCGCGCCGTTCAAGGGTACCCACGCATGAACCACATTCTGGTCGTCGACGACGAAGCTGAAATCCGCTCCTCGCTTGAAGAAATCCTGCGCGAGGAGGGCTACGGCGTAGCCACCGCGGCCACCGCCGCTGAAGCGCTCGTGCTCGTGCAAGACGCGCCTTACGACGTTGTCCTGCTCGACATCTGGCTCCCCGACCGCGACGGCCTGGAAGTCCTCGGTGACATTCACGCTCTCTCCGCCGAGTCGCGCCCGGAGGTCGTCATCATCTCCGGCCACGGCACCATTGAGACCGCTGTCAAAGCCACCAAGCTTGGCGCTTTTGACTTTCTTGAGAAGCCGCTCTCGCTTGAGCGCACCCTCATCGTGCTCAAAAACGCCGTCCAGTCCCGCCGCCTCCGCACAGAAAATCTCGAGTTCCGCAAGCAGTTCAACGCCGCCACCGTGCTCACCGGTGAAAGCGTGCCCGTCAAGGCGCTCCGCCAGCAGATCCGCCTCATGGCACCCACCAACGGCCGCGTGCTCATCTATGGCGAATCCGGCACCGGCAAAGAGCTCATCGCGCGCGCCATCCACGCGGAAAGCCAGCGCCGTGACCGCGTCTTCGTCGAGCTCAACTGCGCCGCCATCCCTGAGGCGCACATTGAGGCAGAGCTGTTTGGTTATCGTCACGGCGCGCAACCCGGCGGCCCGCCCGAGCAGCGCGGCACCCTTGAGCGCGCTGACGGTGGCACGCTCTTCCTTGATGAGGTCGGCGACATGAGCCTCAAGACGCAGGCCAAGATGCTCTCCGCCCTCGACGAGCAGTCCTTCACCCCCGTTGGCGGCACGCAGCCGCTCCGCGTGGACGTGCGCCTCATCGCCTCCACCAACAAAGACCTTGAAGAAGAAATTGCCAAAGGCAACTTTCGAGAAGACCTCTTCTACCGGCTCAACGTCGTGCCCTTCTTCGTGCCGCCTCTGCGTGAGCGCAAAGAAGACATCCCCCCGCTGGCCCGCGAGTTCCTCGCCGAGTTTGGCCGCCAATACGGCCGCCCCCGCATGGAAATCAGTGAGGAAGCGCTCGATATCCTCGGCAAATACCACTGGCCCGGCAACGTCCGCGAACTCAAGAACGTAATCGAGCGCGTGCTCATCCTCAATCCCCGCGCCCTGCGCATCGAGCGCAAACACCTGCCCCCGCTCACCCACAAGGCCACCCTGCGCTCCACAGAGGAGTTCTCCACCCTCCAGCAGGCCCGCGACGCCTACGAGCGCGAGTACATCCTCAAAAAAATCGAAGAAGCCCGCAACAACGTAAGCCGCGCCGCAGAAATGCTGGGCCTCGAACGCAGTCACCTCTACCGCAAAATGAAAGCCCTCGGCATCAGCGTCCGCGAGTAGCCGCGCTTCAGTGCTGGCGGCGCAAGGAACTCACCTCCCATGGATCACGCAGTGACCAGACGCACGTTTCTCGCCGGCAGCGCCGCCTGTGCTGCCGCCCTCGCTCGTCCCGCACTCGGCAGCCAGCCGGCGCTCCGCCCCGTCGTTCCCGGCGTCTGGTTTTATCAGGGCGATTTCCTCGCCAACGGCCAATGCAACAGCGTCATCATCGAGCGCCGCAGCGATCTTGTCGTCGTCGATGCCAACTCGCCCGGCGGCGCCCTGGCTCTGCAGGCGGAGCTGCGCAAGCTCTCGCCCAAGCCCGTGCGCCAGGTGCTCCTGACGCACCATCACGGCGACCACATCTATGGCAATGCCCTGTGGACCCGCGCCGGAGCCTCCACCCTGGCTCATCACGCCATGCTGCCCGAGCTGGTGCGGCTGGAACCGGCGCGCTGGCGCAGCCAGGCCGCGAACGACACGCAATTGGCGGCCCTGGGCGATGCGCCCCAGCCTCCCAGCCAGACCTTCGACGGCCCCCTGCTCGTTCTCGACGAAGGAGGCCGGCGTATTGAGCTGCATCACTTCGGCGCCGCCCACACGCAGGATGACGTGCTCGTCTACCTGCCCCAGGACGGCGTGCTCTGCGCCGGCGACGTCGCCCTCAGCATGGCGTTGAACTCCTTCTTCGACGCCGATTTCGACCATTGGCCGCGCGTCCTGCAAGCCGCTTCCCGGCTGGACGCGCGCCACCTGCTTCCCGGCCACGGCAGTCCCGGCGGTCCGGAGATTCTCACCGGCCAGGCGCAGTTTCTCGCGGCTCTTGCCGAGGCCATCGACCGCGGCATCCGCGAGCACAGCGAGCCTGCGCAGATCGCCGCCGCCCTCCGCCTGCCGGATTCCTTGCAGCCCTGGGCCAGTTCGTTCATGGCCGAGCAGATCAAGCAGATCCTCGCCCTGCGCGGCGTCGCCGTCCACTAGAGCCCGATTGGGCATCGAGCCCCAGCACGAACACGGTTACCCCGGGTGCCTCGCCTTTGGGCACCCGGGAAAGCAAGCCCCCACCCCCGCCCCGAGCACGCAATCCCTGTCCGTCCGCGAACACTACTGCCCGCAACCGAACGCCTCCGCACTATCGTCTGCCCGCAGTCCCCGCGCCGAATCAACCACTTGCCCGCTCGCACAACTGGCACAGCACCTGCTTCCTCCGCAGTACAGTTCGCACCGCGAGAGGAGGCATCCATGTCCTGGTTTGAACGCATGCGTGACGTAGTGTCAGAGCCCTTCAGCCCGGAGCTGGTCCGGCGGAGAACCGCAGCAGGCTGGCAGATGGTTTCCATCGAGTGGCGGCGTGAGCTGCCCGACTCCGAGGCCCCGCCCGACCGCGCCTTCGCCGAAGACATTCCCTACGGCCTGCGCATCTCCGACGACTGCAAGCGGCTCGAGGTCGATCCCTACGAAAACCAGGTGCTCCTGCTCATGATGGATCTGCTCGCGCAGGACTTCAGCTACTCCAGCATCGTCAGCGACCTCAATGAGAAGGGCTTCCGCACCCGCGACGGCCGCCCGTGGTCCCGCGTCGCCGTCTTCAACATGATGCCGCGCCTCATCGAGGTAGGCCCGCGCCTCTTCGCCAGTGAGGAGTGGGAGAAGCGCCGCGCGCACATTGAGCAGCCGCGTCCGGTCGACTAGCGCACACCGTGCTATGCTCGGCCCATGCCACCGAGCGCTCCTCCTCTGACGCCCGTCAACGCGCCGGAGCGCCCGTGGCTCTTCGCCTTCCTCATCGCGCCCACCGCCGTCATCGCCATCGGCCTCGTTGACGGCGCTCTCTCTTTCCTGCTCCGGCGTGAAGGCATTGACCCGGCGCGCGGCGCGGCCATCGTGGCCCTGCTCGGCATCCCGCACGCCATCTACTTCCTCTGGTGCCCGTTCACTGACTTCTGGATGCGCCGCCGCACCTGGGTGCTCACCGCCGCCGCCGCGTCCGCCGCCGTCGTCGCGCTCGCGTTCCATCAGCCCGCGCTTGGCTCTGCATGGGCCATCCGGCTGCTGCTCGTCGCCTTCTGCCTAGGCCTGCTGGTGGCAGCCAGCACCGGCGGCATCATGGGTGAGCTGCGCAGTGAGCGTAACCGCCGCCTCGCCGGAGGCTTCTACCAGTGCGGCTCGCTGGTCGTCGGCGGCGTCGCCGTCTTCACGCTGGTCTCGCTCTCCGGCCGCGTCCCTCTCGGCGCACTCGGCCTGCTCGTCGCCGCCATGATCGCCCTGCCCGCGCTGGCCGCACTCGCCGCGCCCGCTGGCCATCCGCCCGGCGAGCACACCGCCCGTGAAACCGCCGTCCGCATCGCCCGCGAGTTCCGCACGACCTTCCTCCGCTGGGACGCCATTCCTTACACGCTGCTGATCGTCATGCCCATGTGCAGCGGCGCCATGATCGGCCTGCTGCCCGCTCTGGCCGCGGACTTCGGCGTGGGCGCCTCGCAGGTGGCATGGCTCAACGGCCTGGCCGGCGCCCTCATCACCGCCGCCGGATCGCTCGCCGCCGCGCGCATCCCGGTCCGCGTCCATGCGCCCACGGCCTACCTCTGCGCCGGCCTCGCCAACGCCGCCACGCTCAGCCTCTTCGCACTCGGCCCGCAGCGCCCGCAGGTCTATATCGTGGGCACGGTCCTCTACCTGTTCACCATCGGCGCCTGCTACACGCTGTTCACCGGCGTGGTGCTGGAGTTCATGGGCGACTCCGGCAAGAGCGGCAGCACGCGCTACTCCATCATCAACTCGCTCGGCAACCTGCCCGTGGCCTACATGGCCTGGGTTGATGGCCGCGGCTACGCCCACTGGGGCGCGCGCGGCATGCCCGGCATCGACGCCGCCCTCAGCGCCATCGTCGCCTCGGTCCTGCTGCTCTACTTCGTCCTGCGGCCCCGGAAGCGAATCAAGCAGCAGCCCGCGTAATCAGCGGCTTCACGCGAGCGCGCTTCTTCTTTGAGGCAATCCATAGGTCGTACTGTGCCTGCAGGCGTAGCCAAAGCTCGGCATCGGTGCGGAACGCTTCAGCAAACCGCAGTGCCATGTCGGCGGAAACACCCGCCTTGCCGTTGAGAATGCGTGAAAGCGCGGGCCGCGTCACGCCCAGATGCTGCGCGACCTCGGTCACAGAGCGTTCTCCGAGGTAATACGAGAGGATTCTTCCGGGATGAGATGGAGCGTGCATACGCATGGCGAGTCCTCCTGATTCTATTTCTCAATCGCCCCCAGCGATCCCGAATTGTCTCCCATCCGCGGGTCCACGCGGAAATCCCACACCGTCTGGCTCACGTCCTCGGGAGAAAGAATCTCCACCAGCGCATACTCGCCAATCGTCAGCGGCTGCTCTGGTGTGAGCTTCATCCAGTGCTTGCCCTCCAGCACCTCGGCCTTCGCTGGAATCACGTCCTCGCTCTGCTTCACCGCGCCCGTGCGGCTCACCTCGATCGCACCAACCACGCGCACCGCCTTGCGCTCATCCACGCGCACAATCGCAAACCCTGATCCGGCCGAGTGCGCGCCGTGCTTGCCGTTCTTCACGTCCTTGCCGCCGTGCGTGTCCACCATGAACGCATGCGCCGTCACCTCCTGCGCGTCGCCGTCGTCCAGTGAAACGTAGATCGCCGGATCGTTCACATGCAGATGCACCCGCGCGTGCGCGCCATCCAGCTCCAGGTTCGCCTTCGCCCCCGCCAGCGGGTTCAGCACGCCAATCCCCTTGCGCGTCTTCTGGTTCATGTTCAGGTCGGCGGGCTTCAGCTCCACCAGCTCCGGCTGCCCCTGGTAGTAGTCCAGCGCAAACACGCCGCTCTGGTAGGGCAACTCCAGTCCCTTCGCCACCTCCGGCGTGCGGTTGCGCTCATCCGCGCGCGCTGCGGCCTCCTCCTTGTCCAGCTCCGCAGCTTCCTTCATCGCCGGGGAATCCCCGCCCGTCTCCGTGCTCGTGTGGTCCCGCTCCCACTTGCGCGTGGCCTCCCAGTCAATCAGTGACGAAGGAATCTCCTCCCACTCGCCGCGCTCCTGTGAGAGGTAGCGCACGCGGTCGCCGACAACGTGGTACTCGCGCGCCAACTGGTAGCCGCCGTCTTTCAAGATCAGCCTGTGAATCACCACTGGCCCCGCCGGCGCAGCCTCCACCGGCAGCTGCTTACGGTCATCCTGCTGTGCCGCAGCCGTGCCCGCGGCCAGCAATACGGCCAGCATCACCATTCCAACTCCGCGTAATGAAAGCAGTTCCGCCATGGCTCACCAGTTTAGACGAACCTGCCGTCCCGCCGTTGGTTACGCCCCTGCCGTTCCTCATGCGACCAAACCCAAACACACCGCGTCCAATTCTGTGTATCCTTGAAACTGGAGAAGTTTCCGTGTTGACCCGCATCGAGTCCAGAAGCATCGGCCGTCGCCGCGCATCCTTCGGGATGCTCGCAGCGGTTGCCGTCGTCTGCCTGGCTCTGCTGGCAATGCTTGCTGTGGCGCAAGTCGCGCACACGCACGCAACCAGCACGGACGCCGACCACTGCCAGTTGTGTCTCGTGATGCACTCGGTGGTGCCGGCCGCGGCCGCCGCAGTGCTCCTGGTGCTGGTGCCGGTCGCCAAGTTCTCCCCTGTGGTGGAGCGTGTTCCGCTGCCCATCCGCAGGCAGATCAGGCTGTACTCCCGTCCCCCGCCGGTTCGCTGACTGGCGTCGTTTTCTGCCTTCCTCCAGCTTCGTTCGGCCGCGCTCAGAGCGCAGCCGTCCCGTCTCACGCAGACAAAAGCCGCTGGACGCAGGCTCGACGCCCCGCTTGCACTCGTTTCCGCCCGGCTGTAGTGCCGTGGCGCGGGCCCGAAATTGCAATGCAACACGAATCCCCGAAGGCAGGCTCCTATGTCCGCACATCGCGGCAGCATCTTTCGACTTCTTCCCCTGTTCGTTCTCCTGTGCGGCATCCCCGGTGCATGGGCGCAATCCACTGCCGGAGCCATCTCCGGCACCGTCACTGACCCCAGCGGCGCGGTGATTCCCGGCGCCGCCGTGCGCCTCGCCAACCCCGTCAGCGGCCTTGACCGCACCACGCAGACTGACGCTCTGGGCAAGTTCCAGTTCGCCAACGTGCCCTTCAACCACTACTCGCTCGCCGTGCAGGCAGCGGGCTTTGCCGCACTGCGCCAGACCGCTGACGTGCGCTTCGTCCTCGGCGTCGATCTCAAGCTCGTCATGCAGGTGCAGGCCGCCGGAGACACCGTCACCGTGGAAGCCGACGCGGGCGACATGCTCGAGAACGACCCCACCTTCCACAAGGACGTGGACCGCGACGCCTTCATCAAGGTGCCGCTTGAGAGCCAGTCCTCCTCGCTCAGCTCGCTCGTCACCGTCTCCACCCCCGGCGTCTCCGCTGACTCCAACGGCCTTTTCCACGGCCTCGGTGACCACGCCTCAAACTCATTCTCGGTCGATGGCCAGTCCATCACCGACCAGCAGAGCAAGGTCTTCTCCAACCAGCTTCCCGCCAACTCCATCCAGTCCATTGAAGTCATCAGCGGCGCGCCCCCGGCCGAGTATGGTGACAAGACCAGCCTCGTCATCGTCGCCACCACGCGCTCCGGCCAGGGCGTCACCAAGCCCACCGGCAGCATCAGCGCCTCTTACGGCAGCTTCGGCTCCGCCACCACCGGCGTCGATCTCTCTTACGGCGGCCAGAACTGGGGCAACTTCTTTGAGGCGGACGGTCTCAACTCCAGCCGCTTCCTTGATCCGCCCGAGTTCACCGTCATGCACGACAAGGGCAACGAGGAGAACTTCTTCGATCGCATTGACCGCACGCTCACCCCAGCCGACTCCGTGCGCCTCAACCTCAACTACTCGCGCTCCTGGTTCCAGACGCCGAACTCCTATGACAGCCTCGACGTGCAGAACGTGCTGAGCGGCGGCACCAGCGCCAGCCCCATCTTCGGCACCGTGGGCAATGCTGACCAGCGCTCGCAGATCGGCACCTTCAACATCGCGCCCAACTACACCCGCATCGTCAACGAGCACACCGTCGTCAACCTCGGCGCCTACTTCCGCAAGGACCAGTACCACTACTACCCCAGCGGCAACCCGCTCGCCGACCTCGGCCCCGCCAACCTGCAAACGGCCTCCATCTTCCAGGACCGCTCGCTGGCCAACGCCGGCCTGCACGGTGACGTGACCTACTCGCGCGGCCCGCAGACCATCAAGGGCGGCGTCGAGTACCAGCACACCTTCCTGCGTGAGAGTGACGGCCTCGGCGTCGTCTCGCAGCTCTATAACGCGCCCTGCGTCGACGCAAGCGGCAGCGCCGTCGATGGCTTTGCCACCTCGACCGATTGCGCTTCCTCGGGGCTCAGCGCCAACCCCAGCTACCTCGCCGTCCTCGCGCCTTATGACATCACCCGCGGCGGCGCGTATTACCACTATCTCGGCCGCGCTGACGTCAAAGAGCTCTCGATGTATATCGAGGACCAGATCAAGACCGGCAACTGGAACTTCAACCTCGGCATCCGCGGTGACGTTTACAACGGTCTCGCCCGCGCGCAGCAGGCTGAGCCCCGCCTCGGCGTCGCTTACAACGTGAAGCGCACCGGCACGGTCCTCCGCGCCAGTTACGCCCGCACGCTTGAAACGCCGTTCAATGAGAACCTCGTGCTCTCCAGCGAAGGCTGCGGCGACGCCGTGCTCTCCCCGCTGCTCTCCTGCACCAGCGGCGTCGCCACCACAGAGCAGCCCGGCTTCCGCAACGAGTTCCACGCGGGCCTGCAGCAGGCCGTCGGCCGTCACGTCGTCGTCAGCGGCGAGTACATCTGGAAGTACACGCATAACGCCTTCGACTTCGCCGTCCTCGGCAACACGCCCATCACCTTCCCCATTGACTGGCACAACTCCAAGATCCCCGGCTTCGCGCTCAACGTTGAAGTGCCAGAGATCCACGGCTTCAGCGCCTACTCCGTCATGTCGTCCGTCGCCGCGCGCTTCTTCCCACCGCAGGTCTCCGGCGCCGGAGCCACCGTGGGCCAGAGCGGCCAGCCCTTCCGCATCGACCACGACGAGAAGTTCAACCAGACCACCCACGTCCAGTACCAGCTCGGCAAGCGCGGCCCCTGGGCCGGCTGGAACTGGCGCTATGACTCCGGCCAGGTCGCCGGCTCCATGCCCTACGCCACGGACGCAACCACGCCCGTCAACCTCAGCGGCCTCACCTACGACCAGCAGTTTGAGGCGGGCATTATGTGCAACGGCGTAAAGGCCACGCGCACCGCGGGCTTCAGCTCCTGCGCTCCGTCGCAGTACAGCTCAAGCCTCGTCTCCCTCCCCGCGCCCGGCACGGAGAACGACGACAAGAACCCGCCCCGCATCGCCGCGCGCAACCTGTTTGACCTCTCCGTGGGCCAGCAAAACATCTTCCACACGGAAAAGTTCAAGACCGATCTGGACCTGACGGCCGTGAACCTCACCAACCAGTACGCGCTTTACAACTTCCTCTCGACCTTCAGCGGCACGCACTACGTCACCCCGCGTGCCCTGACGGCGAAGGTCACCGTGAACTTCTGACCTTCGCGCTGTAAAAAAGACGAGGCCCGGCCGTATCCTGGAGCGGCCGGGCTTCGCCGTTTTTAGCCCGCCCGCAGTGTGCCTTGTTTTCCACACTCTGCGGCAGCCCTTCCGCACCAGCCACGCCCCGCGGCCTTTTCTGGCCATCTCCAAGTTGTTCACATAAAATAACTTGCCAGCAGGCTGTCGCCGTCCTCGCCTTTCTCCGCCAAATTTTCTGTTTCATCCGCCCCGTGAAACCTGTCATACTTGATCGTGCCCACCAAGTACGGCCAATCCCAAAATCTGAATCAAGAGGATGCCTCGATGTCGGCAAAGTATGTCTTTGTGACGGGCGGTGTCGTGTCCAGTCTCGGCAAGGGACTGTCGGCGGCCGCCATCGGCTGCCTGCTGGAGAGCCGCGGCCTCCGCGTCAACATGATGAAGTTCGACCCCTACCTCAACGTCGATCCTGGAACCATGTCGCCCTTCCAGCACGGCGAGGTTTTCGTCACCGACGACGGCGCGGAAACCGACCTCGATCTCGGTCACTACGAGCGCTTCACCCACTCCCCGCTCACCCGCGACAACAACCTCACCACCGGCCGCATCTACGAGCAGATCATCCAGAAAGAGCGCCGCGGCGACTATCTCGGCAAAACCGTGCAGGTCATCCCGCACGTCACCAACGAGATCAAGAACGCCATGCGCAAGGTCTCCTCGAACGGCGCTGACGTCACCATCGTTGAAATCGGCGGCACCGTCGGTGATATCGAGTCGCTCCCGTTCCTTGAGGCCATCCGCCAGATGCGCCAGGAGCTGGGCCGTGAAAACACCGTCTTCGTCCACCTCACGCTCGTCCCCTGGATCGCCGCCGCGCAGGAACTCAAGACCAAGCCCACCCAGCACTCCGTCAAGGAGTTGCTCGGCATCGGCATCCAGGCTGACGTGCTGCTGTGTCGCTCTGAGCGCCAGCTCAGCCGTGAAATCAAGCAGAAAATCGCCGCCTTCTGCAACGTAGAAGAGCGCGCCGTCATCGGCGCCCGCACCGTGGACTCCATCTACGAAGTGCCCCTCGGCTACGCGCAGGAAGGCGTCGACGAGCTCATCCTCAAGTACCTCCACAAGGACGCGCCCGAGGCCAACCTCACCCGCTGGCGCGATCTGGTGGACCGCTGCCTCAACCCCGTTGACGAGGTTTCCATCGCCATCGTCGGCAAGTATGTCGAGTACGAGGACAGCTACAAGTCGCTCAAGGAAGCGCTCGTCCACGGCGCCGTCGACAAGCGTCTCAAGCTCAAAGTCACCTGGATCGAAGCCGAAGGCCTCGAGTCCAAGTCGCCTGAGGACCGTAGCTACGAGTCGCAGCTTGAAGGCTTCGACGGCATCCTCGTCCCCGGCGGCTTCGGCAAGCGCGGCATTGAGGGTATGCTCAACGCCATTCGTTACGCCCGTGAAAAGCGCGTGCCTTACTTCGGCATCTGCCTCGGCATGCAGACCGCCTGCATTGAGTTCGCACGCAACGTCTGCGGCCTCAAAGACGCCAACTCCTCGGAGTTCGACCCCGCCAGCCAGCACCGCATCATTTACAAGCTCCGCGAGCTGCTCGGCGTGGAAGAGATGGGCGGCACCATGCGCCTCGGCGCCTGGGCCTGCACGCTCCAGCAGGACTCGCTCGCTTACCAGGCCTACGGCGCAACAGAGATCAGTGAGCGCCACCGCCACCGCTACGAGTTCAACCGCGAGTACGAAGCGCTGCTCACCGGCGGCGGCCTGCGCATCACCGGATCGACCCCGGACTCGACTTACGTTGAGATCGTAGAGATCCCCGGCCACCCGTGGTTCCTCGGCTGCCAGTTCCACCCCGAGTTCAAGTCGAAACCGCTCGAGCCGCACCCCCTATTCCGCGACTTCATAGCTGCCAGTTACAAAAACCGCGAGCAGCGCAAAGCCGCCCAGCCAACAAACGAAACCGCCAAAGTTACCAGCTAAGCAGGTTGAGTAAGCAACCGAAGCAGGTTGAATAAGCCGAGGTTTTGAAAGGGCACGGCTTCAGCCGTGCCCTTTCAAGGTCAGCAAAGACGCGTGGCGCGTGGCCCGGGTGCTCTTTTGAACATCCAGCCCCAGCACGAAAATGGGTGCCCCGGGTGCCTCGCTTTTGGGCACCCGGGAAAGCAAGCCCCCAACCCCGCCACAACCAACTGATCTCTGACAACTGACCACTGACAACTGATCCCTGCCTCTCTTGCAATGAATTACCCCCAACCAGCGCACAATAGTTCTGCAGAGCAATCAGCCAGGCGCAACCCCAGCCCCAAAGAAATACCCCCCCCACCCCCCTGGGTGTTTTAACAATTCATGCACCGTAGTCGGTGCATTTGCCGTGGAATGTCATCTCCGCAGCGCACCCACCCGGAACCCGCTGATGAATCGCGCCTTCCCGGCGCGCGCTTCTCCCGCCCCCGTGACCAACCGGAAACGCGTGATCTGCGCGCATCACTTTCGGCTATTGACAACCGAATTTTTCCGGGCCTATTGTGACGGGGTTTTCTGAAGGGCCGGAGGACCCATTTCCATGGCGCAATTTCATCTGCAACCCGAGGGATCGGAACTCGAGAAACTGGCGGACCAGTGCTGGCAGAAGGCCGGCGAGCGGGAACACGAACTGGAACAGGCCGCCTTCGAGGCCGGCGCTTCAATCCGCAAAGGCGAGCACTCGCTGGCCAATCTCGAGGCCATCGTCCGCTGGAAATCCGAGCGCATCGTCCACTACCTGATCGGCAACAGCGAGGCCAAGATCCGCCAGTTGCTCGCCGTGGCCGCCGCCCCTGACTGCCCGACCGCAAAGGCCGTCGAGGCCCTGATGGGTCTGCGCGGCGTGGATCTCGGCATCGCGTCGGCCATCCTGACCTGCATCCACCCGGACCGCTATAACGTCCTCGATTTCAGAACCCTGGAGGCAATCGGCCACGAGCGGCACGACATCAACTTCTACATCGAATACGTCGAATTCTGCCGCCGACTGGCAGAAAAGGGCATTGTGAAGCCGCAGAAGGACCTGCCCGGACCCACCCCGCTGCACGCACTTGAGCGCGCTCTGTGGGAGTGGTCCCGCGTCCGCGCCGGGCAGCGCGAGCTTGTCTAACCTGTTTCAAATGAGCGGCGGTGTGCCCCGGCGCGCCGCCGCCCCACCGGCACGATAAAATCCAGCCGTGAGCACTTCATTTGAGATCGGTCCGGTCCACGTCGGCTCCGGCCAGCTTTTCCTCATCGCAGGCCCCTGCGTCATCGAGTCTGAGGCGCACGTGCGCACCATGGCTGAAGCCATTCAGCGCATCACCAGCGACCTCGGCATCCCCTATATCTTCAAAGCCAGCTTCGACAAAGCCAACCGCACCAGCGTCAAGAGCTTCCGCGGCCCCGGCCTCATCGAGGGCACCCGCATCCTCGGCCGCCTCGCCAAGGACACCGGCCTGCCCGTGCTGACCGACGTGCATGAGCCCGCCCAGTGTGAGGTGGCCGCTGAAGCCGTGGACGTCCTCCAGATTCCAGCGTTCCTCTGCCGCCAGACAGACCTGCTCGTCGCTGCAGGCAAGACGGGTCGCGCCGTCAACATCAAGAAGGGCCAGTTCGTGGCCCCGTGGGACATGACGCACCCGGTTGAGAAGGTTCGCTCCACCGGCAATGAGCGCGTCTTCCTCACCGAGCGCGGTGCCAGCTTCGGCTACAACACTCTGGTGGTGGATTACCGCTCGCTGCCGGTGATGCGCAAGATGGCCCCAGTGGTCTTCGACGGCACCCACTCCGTGCAGCAGCCCTCGGCAGCCAACGGCGTCAGCGGCGGCCAGCCCGAGTTCATCCCCCTGCTCGCCCGCGCCGCCGTGGCCGCAGGCGTAGATGGCCTCTTCCTTGAAGTCCACGACGACCCGAAGAACGCCAAGTCCGACGGCGCAAATGCGCTGGACCTCAAGCTCCTCCGCCCACTGCTGGAAACGCTCAAAGCCATCCATGCAGCCAGCGCGTAGTTTTGAAAGGGCACGGCTTTAGCCGTGCCGCCAAAGTCAGCAAACAGGCCCCGGGCTTTAGCCCCTGAGGGACGTTTTTCTTGCTCATCGAACTGGAGGAAACAGGACCTCATATAGGGATCCAAAGCTTGTAGTATTGCCTCGAGCAGGATCACTTTTACCCCCTCCGGTGTCCAAGTCAATATGAAGAAGCCATTCCCCTCGATCTGGCGGATCGTGCATTGGGCGCTGTTGGCCATGCTTGCCAGTTTGGTTCTCGTGCTTGGTTCCGCCTATGGCTCGCAATGGCTTCTCCGCTGGCGGTCCGAGCGTCTTATGGCCGAGATGCATCGCATTCGTCTTTTTCAAACCGACTGGGCGGAAGCACAAAAGCTCATGCACGAGTGGGGTGCCTGGGGCCACTACGATGGCAACTGTACCGCAGCCGATTGCCGGTACGAAATTACCATCGGGCACTCCGGTTTTGGCGTCAACGAACCCGGATGGTTTTCGCTTCAATTGGCGCAGCTTCAGTTCAGGCTTGCCGAAATCCTTCCAGCCCTCCGGCCCTCCACCCTCAACGTTCGTTTTGTCGTTCATGCGGGAACTGTCTGGCGGCAGAGCGCGCTCGTCGTGGTCAACGTTCCATCCGGACACTGGAACGGGCAAGGCGAATACAGTCTGATTGTGACTACAAAGAGCGAAGACCGCCTGCGTCGCTCGCCAGACGATCCATGGATTCTCGGCTCGGACGCACAACTCGCAGAGCACCCGTATTACAAGGTCGGCAGGCCGAGCGGATGCACGAACTGCATGGCCGCGCGTGTAACGTACTCCACGCACGCACCCCAGAGCCAGATCGATGAGCTCACCAACTTCGACTTCTCTTGCTTCACCCGCTGGCAGTCCTGCCGCTGGCTTGGAGACTTATTGCCGAAGGCGTGGGAGTGGCGCCTGTACAGCTATTTCGAGCCGGGACGATCATTAGCATCGGAAATTCCGTCTCCGCCATGGCCGTGTGATATTCCTCTGTGGGCGCTGGGACGCGACCTCAACACCGTGCTGGCCGTAGAGGTGCTCAAGGTGAACCGGCGAAAGGACTGGAGCGGCTTTCGCGAGGAACATATTGTTCGTGTAGACGATGTGCTGAAGGGAGTGATTTGGCGGAAGGGTGTGGTGATGGAGGCAAATCCCTATCAGCCGGACGAGGAAGTTCCGTACGAGGGAATTGCGGAAAAGATGGAAGAAGGGAAGCGTTATTTGCTGGTCTGGAACGACGAGCACGACGACCCGCCGCCGTTTGCGGTTGGTTTGGAAAGGTGTGGAGTGCAGGAGGATACGCCGTACGTGCGTTCAGAACTCGAGAAAGGCTTTGAACAGCACGATGATTTGCGTCTTAGGGACTGGTATTAGCGAGCTTGCTTATCGACAGCCAGGCGCGGTAAGTGCATGGCTGTTTTGTTGCGAACGCAGATTTCCCAAAGTGGGTGGAGCAGAGTAGCCTGTCGTGCGAGGTGAAACGCGATGGATCGGCGGGATTTTCTGGCAGGAGTTGGTGCGGCGTCGCTGGCTGTGCGCGGGGCGTCGCGCGTTTTGGCGGAAGCAACGGCCACTCAACACTCACTCGACACCGCCCGTCACCGCTTCGGCGTCAATTACACGCCCTCCCGCAACTGGTGGTTCTGCTGGAATGACTGGCAGCCCAACCCCATCCGCCGCGACCTCGACGCCATCGCCGCGCTCGGCGCGGACCACCTGCGTCTCATGCTCATCTGGCCCTACTTCCAGCCCAATCTGAACTGGGTGAGCCCCGCGCATCTTGAGCGTTTTGACCAGCTCCTCGGCTGGATGGCCGAGCGCCGCCTGGACGCTGTCGTCACCGTCTTCACCGGCCAACTTAGCGGCTGGTACTTCGTGCCGCCGTTTCAGGACCGCTCTGACAAGTTCTTCCGCGATGCGCGCGTCGTCGCGGCAGAGGAGCTCTACGTGCGCTCGCTCGCCGCCGTCATGCGCCGCCACAGCAACATCATCGGCTTCGACCTCGGCAACGAGATCAACACCTGCTGGCAGTGCGACACCACCACCGGCGACGCCTGGATGCGCCGCATCCTCGCCCTCATGCGCGCCGAGCTGCCCGCCGCCATCCACGTCAACGGAGTCGATCACAAGCCGTGGTTTGCCGAGGACACCTTCAGCGCACAGGCGCTCGTCCGCGAGCCGCTGCCGGTCATGCACTGCTACCCCTTCTGGACCGGCGCCATGAAGTACGGCGGAGCCATGGACGCGCCCAGCGTGCGGCTCATGGCGGGCATGGCCGCGCTCATCCGCGCCTTCGCCGCTGACCCGCGCAAGCCTGTCTGGGCAGGCGAGTTCAACACCTGCATCGAGCAACTGCCAGAGCAGGGCCAGGCCGAGTGGCTGGAGCGCGCCGTCACAGCGGCCATCGAGCAGGGCGTCTGCTGGTTTACCTACTGGGACACACACGACGTGGACCGCAAGTTCGCCTTCCATCCCGTCGAGTACTCGCTCGGCCTGCTCACCAACGACGGCCGCGTGAAGGAACAGGGCCGCGCCTTCCAGCGCCTGGCCGCAGCCTACGCAGGCAAGCCCGTGACGCTGCCGAAGGGCCCAGCCGCTGAGCCTCCGCGTGTGCGAACAGAGGAGGCGACGTGGCGCTGGCTGCTGGACTGGATGGGCGTGCGTGCTGCGGAGCGGGATGAGTGTAGTTAGCGGAGTTAGACGGTGGCTGGGGGAGTGGAGTGCTTTCCTAGGTCTCAGAAGCGAGATCTGGGGCAACCACTTATTCGAGGTAGAACGCAACTACCGAAGATCTGGGCCACTGTCCACATATTTTGGTTCGTCCGATTAGCCTTGGTTCGAGTGACAGGCCATTTTCTTGCGTGGCGACAATGCAAGGGTGTCCAATCATTTACAAGTCGCATACTTTGCAGTAACCGGTTAAGAGGTGCATCGTGACAATCATTGCCGGATTCAGGTGCCAAGGCGGTATCGTGCTTTGCTCCGATACGCAGGAAACTTACGGAGATTCGAAGAGGAACGTCACAAAGCTCCAGTGTTTCAATGGGCCAGTATTAAGCCAAGACGGGCAGCAGATGGTTAATGCGGACCTCGCGCTTGCGATTTGTGGTGCTGGCTATGGCCCGTTCATTGACAAGATTACAAGTCAAGCGTGGGATTCTGTTAGGCACGTTTCGGACATTTGGGAAGCGTCCGAACGAGTTGAATCGATGATCAAGGAAACGTACCAAGAGTTCGGACAGGTTTATCAAACGGGAGCATGTCCTCAAGTCAATCTGATCTACGGAATAACCAAGGACGGTGACAGCAAGCTCTTTCAGGCGATCGGTCCGGTTGTCAACGAAACGACGTATTCATCCGACGGAATCGGATACTATCTGGCAAATTTTCTGACGACGAGGATGCGCGGAGATAGCTGGCTAACTATGCGACAAACGATCATTTTGGCGGCCTATATCCTATTTCAAGCGAAGGAGCACGTAGAGGGATGCGGTGGGGAAAGTCACATCGCAGTTCTGCGTGAATCAGAATCAAGTGGAATGGTGGATTTTCGCTTGGTCCAACATCTGACCGAATACCTGAAATCTGCGGACCACTACACAGGTGAAATGCTGCTTACAGCGGCTGACTTCTCCATGTCCGATTCCGAAGCTTCACGCGAATTATCTAATTCCATGGAAATGCTCAAGTTCCTTAGATCAGAGGAAATGAAGCGATTGGAGGAACACCGGGCATCCGACCTTTCTCTTTTTTCTTTTCTCGATGGCTCCAAAAGAGAAGTAGACGATCTTGGCTTACCGGTTGTGAACAGGCAAACAGGCGCTCAAACGTCAGTCTACGAAGCTCACGGCGAAGAAGAGTAATTGCTAAGTAGATGGATAGTCTGTCTGCTAGGTGGTACCGGACTGTTGAGACATCTGTCACACGCGCGCCGGACACGGTGCTGCTGCGCAAACATCGGCTGTTAGCATTTGTCCATGTTGAAGCAGAGCTTTTTGCGGGCGGCGGCGGTTGCCGCGGTGTGCGGTGGTGTGGCGTTTGGCGGGGCATGCTCGGCGTGGGGACAGGTTGCCGACAGTGCGCACATCGACGAAGTGCTGAAGAGCCTGAATCGTGGCCACCGCATCGGGCAGGTCGCCGTTGCGCCGGACGGCAAGCGGCTGGCGTGGAGCGAGCGCGGGCGCATCCTAGTGGCTCCCATTGAGGATCTGGCGAAGGCCGCGAAGGTGACCACGCCGAAGGACGACGGCGAGTGCGAGCAGGCCGACTACGTCTGGTCGCCGGACTCCAAGGGCCTCGCGTTCTTCTCTGATTGCGGCGCGGCCAGGGAAGGCCAGCGCGAGCTCTACGTGTGGACGGGCGCAGGCCCCGCGCACAAGCTCACCGCTCTTGATGGCTACACGGACATGCCGGAGTTCTCGCCGGACGGCAAGCAGATCGCCTTCCTCTATGTGGAGGGAGCGACGCGGCCTGCCGGGGCGCTCGCGGCCATGAAGCCCTGGGCCGGAGTCATCGGTGAAGATGGCGTGGAGATCATGCGCGTGGCTGTGGTGCATGCGGACGGCGCAGACCAGAAGCCCGAGCAGGTGACGCCCGCCACGCTGCACGTCTTCGAGTACGACTGGCGGCCGGACGGCAAGGCGCTGGCCTATGTGGCCGCCAACCCGCCGGGCGAAAACAACTGGTGGGTGGCAAAGCTCTACACGCAAACGCTGGGTGTGGCCCCGAAGCCGATCCTCGCGCCTGCCGACGTGTCTGGCCCGCTGCACGGGCTGCAGATTGCCGTGCCGCGCTGGCGTCCAGACGGGCACGCCATCGCCTTCATCGGCGGGCTGATGAGCGATCAAGGCTCCACCGGCGGCGACGTGTGGATGGTGAGTGCGGAAGGCGGCGCGCCACAGGACCTCACGCCTGGCCGTCCGACGACGCCCGAGTGGCTGGAGTGGGGCTCGGCGGACTATCTGTTCGCCACAGAGCTGGCCGGCGGCAATGAGCAGCTGATCCGCTATAAGATCAACGGCGCGGCAGGCGCCGCCTCGGTCACGTTCGGCTCACCCATCTTCAGCATTCCCGGTTCGGTGGGCGACGGCCGCATGGCCTCAAGCCTCTCCGCCACGGCGGACCACAAGCTGTTCGTCTTTCAGGCGAGCACGTTCGACCGCGCGCCGGAGCTCTACGGCGCTGAGCCCGCCACGGTGATGAGCTCGGGGATCGACGGCGTCATCCGCCTCTCGCATTTCAATGACGGGCTGGAGCCCGCGTGGGGCAAGGCCGAGTCCGTGAGCTGGCGGAACGACAAGTTCCGCGTGCAGGGATGGCTGCTCTATCCGAAGAACTACGACCCGGCCAGGAAGTATCCGCTGCTGGTGGACGTGCACGGCGGGCCGGCTGCGGCGGTCACCAGCCGCTGGGGCGGCGGCGGGGGCCTGAGCGCCACAGCGTTTTCCGCGCTGGGCTACTTTGTGCTGATGCCGAACCCGCGCGGCAGCTTCGGGCAGGGCGAGGAGTTTGTGCAGGCCAACCGCAAGGACTTTGGCTATGGCGACCTGCAGGACATCCTCAAGGGCGTGGACACGGTCGAGGAGAAGTTCCCGGTGGACCCCAGGCGCGTGGGCCTGATGGGATGGAGCTACGGCGGCTTCATGACCATGTTTGACGTGACGCAGACGGGCCGCTTCCGGGCGGCCGTGGCCGGCGCGGGCATCGCCAACTGGCAGAGCTACTACGGCCAGAACTCCATCGGCGAGTGGATGATTCCGTACTTCGGCGCCAGCGTCTATAACGACCCGGCGGTGTACGCTAAGAGCTCGGCAATCAACTACATCCAGCAGGTGAAGACGCCGGTGCTGGTGGTGGTGGGTGACCGCGACGGGGAGTGCCCGGCTCCGCAGTCCTTCGAGTTCTGGCATGCGTTGAAGGCCCAGGGCGTGCCGACGCAACTGGTGGTGTATCCGAACGAGGGCCACGGCTTCCGCGATCCGGAGCACCGGCGCGACGTGCTGGAGCGGGCAGCGGAGTGGTTCGGCAAATACATGCCGGGCGAGTAAGCGGGGGCTGCTCGCCAAACAGTGCCGGGCGGCGTCTATTGAAGTACCGGAAAATCGTGCAGTTGCGCCCGCCGGGCAGGCGGGCGCGTGCTGATACACTTTTTCTTGGAGAAGCGGGGGTGTGCTGCGCCGGGCAAGGTCCGGCAGGCCGCGGCCCGGAGAGGCCGAGGGGCATGGGAAACCGTGCGCTGCAGGCGGTTTCGGGGTGGACGGCGAAGCAGCTGCCACGCACCGATTTTTCCGATGTGTTGGACGAGACCGTTCGGCGCCAGAAGGTGCTTGAGCGGGGAGGATTCATGCGGCGGTTTTTGGCGCTTGTCTTTTTGATCAGCCTGGCGATTCCGGCGGGGATGTCGATTTCGGGGTGCACGCGCAACCCGGAGGCGAACTACTGCAACGGGCTGGGATACGGCTCGAAGATTACGGACGTGTACTCGATCGACCTGGAACCACGGACGACAGGCATTTCCATGGCCTTCGGACAAACGCGGCAGGTCACAGCGCCGACCGCGAAGACGTGCAAGGGCGATACGGCCAGCGTGTCATCGTACACGTACGGCACCACGGACACAACGCGCAAGTACGTGGACATTTCGCCCAGCGGCAATATCTGCGCGGGCTCGTGGAACCGGAATACGGGTGGCGGCATCTCTGACTACACTGTCTGCTCGCCGCCGGCAACGTATCCAACGACGGGCGGGCTGCCGTACACAACGGCGTACATCACCGCCAGCGCCAGCGCGGTGACCTCAAATGCGGTGGAGGTCTACGTCCACGCCCCGGTCAGTTCCATCACATTGGCCACGGGCGGATCAACGACGACGACCAACCAGTGCTACACGCAGAATGCGAGCACGCAGTTGGACGCGGAAGCCTGCTACGCCAGCGGCACCACGCAGTATGAGCTGTGCGCGCCCTCGACGGTGACCAGCTACTCCTGCCCCGGCGGCCTGGCCCCGGGCGTCACGTCAGTGCCAGTCTGCTCGTCCGCCATTGGCGTGCTGAGCTACACGGTTGGAACCAGCTCCGTGGCGACCATCGACGCGGAGACGAACATCATCACGGCCAAGCTGCCGGGCACCACGGCCATCACCGCAACGGTGGCGCAGTCCGGTGCCTCTGCTGGCTACTTCTCCACCTGCCCGCCGAAGTCGATCGGCCTGGCGTTCTCCAATGGCAACACCAGCGGTACTGTGACGCAGGGTGTGACGCAGAACCTGACGACGACGGTTGTGGATACGACAGGCGCAACCATCACCGGTCTCTCGCTTGACTACCAGTCCACGAACCCGAAGGACATCACGGTGGGTTCGGCGGGCGCCATCACGGCTAGCTATCCGGGTGCGACGGACGTCTACGCAATCTGCCAGCCTTCCACATGCAATCCTGCGCCAGTGAACAAGATCGGCACGGGAAGCGGGACAGGCCTCTCCATCGCCAGCAACGCGGTGAACATCACCGTCCCGGGCACGGCGACATCCTATCTCTGGGTCGGCGCACCGGGTCAGTCGCAGTACTTTGTTCCCATCTCGCTGCTGACGGGAAGCACAACAAGCTCGACGGTGAAGCTGCCGTACGTGCCGAACTCGATGGTGCTCGACCGCACGGGCACGAACCTCTACTTCGGTTCTTCGACGGAGCTGATGGTGTACTCGGCGTCAACGAACACGCTCTCCAGCCAGGTAACCTCGGTTCCGGGCGTGGTGCTCGCTGTTTCGCCGGATAACTCCATGGTGCTGGTGAACGACCAGAAGCGGCAGGTGCTCTACATCTACAGCGTGTCTGGTTCGGCGGTGCTCTCGACCTACGGCGGCATGGGTGCTTCGGCGCAGTGGACGCCGGACTCGAAGACGCTGTACATCTCTGACAGCGCCTCGCTGGGTGGCAACCACACAAACAAGCTGTATGAGTACAACGCCAACACCGGCTGGACGACGCAGGATCTGACCGCTTCCGGTGGCGCCACTGAGCTGACGTTGACTTCGCCCAGCGTGGGCGCCTACCTGAGCGGCAGTCCCACCGTGGCCCACACGTGGTGCCCCACAGGCACGGCAGGTAACTACGCAACCATGTCGTTCTACCCGCAGGGTGACTCGGTGGACGTGCAGAGTGACGTGCTGGCAGCGACGACCGACGGCAACCATGTGATCTCCGCAGCGCTGGCAAGCGGTGCGGTGACTCTCACCGACATCGGCGTCACCGTGCCCACAACGCCCTGCCCGCTGGCCAGCACCGGCGCAATGACCGCGCTGGAGCTAACGCACTCCACACCTGTGCAGACGGCGGTAACAGCCTCGGCCACCAGCCTGACCGGCGTGGTGACCTCTCCTTCTCCGGTGAGCTCGGGTACGAACGTGGCAGCCACCAGCCTCTCGTTCGTGACCTACGAAGGAACCACGACCGGTGCGACGCTGCCGTACTACCTGCAGTCCACGTCCGCCTCAAGCGTGGGCACGCTGGGCACGCTGGGCTATGTGACGCTGACCGGAGCCGACCAGATTACGGCGCCGATCGCGGGCAGCTTCAGCCCTGACGACACGCTGTTCATCGTCTCCACTTCCGGCGACAATGAACTCCACTTCATCGACACCACGTCGCTGACTGACACCAAGCAGTTCACCCCTGCTCTGCCAGCCTGTACCGTGGGTGACACGGACTGCGCGCTGACCGCAACCCCGGCCAGCGGCATCGTTCCGGTGACCGTCATCCAGGTCAAGCCGAGGGCGACGACGTAAAGACAGCGATCAGGGATCAGGGGGCAGAGATCAGAAAGCCTCGCGATCCGTGGTCAGGAAGAAAGCAGAAGGGCGCGGCTTCGGCTGCGCCCTTCTGCTTTTCTGCTGTCGGGAAAAGGCGTTGGGGCCAGTATTTCCGCGGGGCGGTCCCGGGGGCCGCACGATAGAATCAGAGCATGATTAAAGGGATTTCATTCCTGCGTCCGGCGGGCAGCGCGACGGCGTATGAGAAGCTCGCGAGCTTTTTTGGCGCGCTTGGCTTTGAGCCGGGCAAGGGTTGGCAGGACCCGACGAATCGCGGGGCCTCGTTCCTGGCGCCGCTCGGGAACCTGGAGTTTGTGGACGGCGAATTTCCGCCGGTGGCCGACGTGATGGTGGAAGTGACGGCGCTGGACGCCGTGCATCAGGTTGCGGCCGCCTGGCTCAAGGCTGAGGGCGTGGATGCCGCGCGGCTGGGTGCAATCGCGGCGACGCACTGGAAGTCGGACCTGTTCACAGTGGAGCCCGTGGAGGGCTTCAAGTTCACGTTCTGGGCGTGGACAGATCCAGCAAAGGGCAAGCCGCTTGCAGTTGCCGGTGACCTCTCCGCTGAAGGCATGAAGTTCGCCATTGTGGTGGCTCGTTGGAACGCAGTGATCACCGAACGGCTGCTTGAGGGCGCGCTGGATGCTCTGCTGCGCTCGGGCGCCAAGCGCGCGGACATCGACGTGGTGCGTGTCCCCGGCGCGTGGGAGATTCCGGCGGCAGCGCGAGTGATTGCCAACGCGGGCAAGGTGGACGCGGTTGTGACGCTCGGTTGCCTGCTGCGTGGCGAAACGGCGCATTACGAGGCGATCTACACTGAGGTCGCGCGCGGCATCGGGCAGTCGCAGCAGGAGACGGCAGTGCCGCATGCGTTTGGCGTGTTGACCTGCGAGACGCTGGAGCAGGCGCTGAACCGCGCCGGCATCAAGGCGGGCAACAAGGGATTTGAAGCGGCATCCGCGGCCATCGAGATGGTGAGCCTGAAGCGGAAGCTTGGGGAAGGCGGAGCTGCGTGAGCGCGGGAACGCGGCGCAAGGCGCGCGAACTGGCGATGCAGATGCTGTTCCAGGCCGACGTGGGGAAGCAGACGCCGGAGCAGGTGCGGACCACTTTCTGGAAAGCGGGTGACGCGGTGGAGGCCGAAACAAAAGGCTTCGCCGAGGACCTGTTCCGCGTGGCGACCGGGAACCTGGAGCGGATTGACGAACTGATCGCGGCAAACTCCAAGCACTGGCGGCTGGAACGAATGCCGGCCGTGGATCGTAATCTTCTGCGGATGGCCATCGGGGAGATGATGGGCTTCAAGTCGACACCGTTTCCTGTCGTCATCAATGAGGCGCTGGAGATTGCGCGGCGCTACTCGGCGCCGGAGTCGATCAACTTCCTGAACGGTGTGCTGGACGCGGTGGCACACGGACTTTTACCGAAGTAGACGGCAACGTCTGCGGTGCCGGAGGCGTCCAAGCAGTGAAAGGCTGCGCCCGGGATTTCCGCGCGAAGTGCGAGATTGCGGCGTAGCATTGAATCTGGTAGGCTCAGGCTCTCCCGGAAGGGACGCCGAAAGGAGAACGGCATTATGGCTGAAGATAGCAAGGCTGTAGGGTTGGCGTGGTTTCTGGCCGGGCTGGGCGTGGGAGCGCTGGTCGGCATTCTGTATGCGCCGAAGAGCGGGCGTGAAACACGCGAAGACATCCTGAACACGGCCAAGGAAGGCACTGAGTACCTGCGCAACAAGAGCAGGGATACGGCCCACCAGGTGGGCGAGTACGTGGACAAGGGCCGCGCGCAGTGGGAAGAGTTTGTGGAGCGCGGCAAGAACCTGGTGAGCGAACAGAAGACGCGCGTCTCGGCCGCAGTGGAAGCTGGCCGTGAGGCCTACAAGACCGCGGGCGTCGAGCCGGTCGAATAGCGCGGAAGCAGGAACCCATAGGCGACCGGAGCGAAGCGCGTAAGCTTCGCTCCGGTTCGTGTTTGAGCAGGGAACTCCGGGCGCGGCCCGGACGGCGGAGCTGGCGCGCGGGGCGCCCGGGAACGGATGGCGGACGTGAATACGGAGAGCTTGCTGATCTGGTTTGTGGGTCTGACGGGCGGGGCTGTTCTGCTGCAGGCAATTGTGCTGCTGGCGCTGGCGCTGGCCGTGCGCAAGACGGCGAAGACAATCGAAGATCAGATGGCGCAGTTGCGCGGCACGGTTGAGCCGGTCGCCAACGAGATGCGTGGCTTCCTGGAGCGTGTGGGGCCGCGTCTGGAGTCGGCCACCACTGACCTCGCCGAAATCGTGCACGGGCTGCGTGCACAGAGCGCAGAGATGCAGGCCTCGGCCATGGAAATCCTCGAGCGCGCCCGGCGCCAGTCCAGCCGCGTGGACTCGATGATGACAGGCGTGCTGGACACGGTGGATCGCGCAACCGCGGTCGTGACCGATGCGGTCAGCATCCCGCTGCGGCAGATCTCAGGCGTGGCAGCCTTTGTGCGGGCAGCGCTCCGCGCGCTGAAGAGCGGGCCAGCTGGACCTCGGCAGCAGCCCACCCACTCCGCCGCCGACCGCGATATGTTCGTCTAAGTCGTCTGGCGCAAAAGACAATCTGGTTTTGGAGGCGGGTGAACGCATGAAGTACCGGTCATGGGGCGCGTTCTTGTCTTTGGCCATGGGGGCAGTGTGCGCGCTGGCACAGGCGACACCCCATGAGGCTCTGCTGGTGCTGTCAAAACAGGCGCAAACGCTGGCCATCGTAGATCCGGCAACGCTCACGGTTGTGGCACGCGTACCGGTGGGAGTTGATCCGCATGAGGTGGTCGCGTCCGACGACGGGCTGCGGGCATATGTGTCGAACTACGGGTTCGGGCGGTATAACACGCTGGCCGTGGTGGACCTGGTGAACCAGAAGGCTCTGCCCGCCGTGGAACTGGGCGCACTGCGCGGTCCGCACGGGCTGTCGGCCGCAGATGGCAAAGTGTGGTTCACGGCGGAAGCGGCCAAGGCGATCGGCAGTTACGATCCAAGATCCAATTCCATTGACACAATTATCGGTACCGGGCAAAACCGGACGCACATGGTCCACGTCTTTCCCGGAACAAAGCGAATCCTGACGACGAATGTGAACTCGGGCACCGTGACGGTGATGGATTGGGAGATGGTGTCAGGAGGCCCTCCGCCGGGAGCGATGCCGCCCGGAGCCGTACTGCCCCCGCCCGGTGAATGGATCGAGACGGTGATCCCGGTGGGTGCGCGTGATGAGGGATTCGATGTCTCGCCCAGTGGCCATGAGATGTGGGTGGGCAATGCGGGAGACGGCACCCTGTCCATCGTTGACCTTCAAACCAAACGCGTCACGGCGACCCTGGCCGCAAACGTGGACGGTGTGAACCGCGTCAAGTTCACGCCCGACGGCAAGCTGGTGCTGGTGTCACTGCTGCGGGGGAACGATCTGGTGGTGCTGGATGCGGCCAGTCGCACCGTGGTCAAGCGGATCGCGCTGGGCGGCGGCTCAGAGGGCATCCAGATGGACCCACACGGCGGCCGCGCGTTTGTGGCCGTGTCGGAGAAGAACTATGTGGCTGTGATCGACCTGAAGACGCTGCAGGTAGCGGGGCGGCTCGACGTGGGCGGCAATCCAGACGGGATGGCCTGGGCCGTAGAGCGATAGCTTTCAGCTGAGACAAAAAGGCCGGAGCTTCTGCTCCGGCCTTTTGCTGCTGCTAGTTCAATACACTGGCTATTTCAGGTCGAACTCGACCACCTGAATCGTGTACGGCGCAATCGTGTGATGAAGGTCCGTGCTGACGCCTTTCAGTGTCGACTCCACCGGGACAATGCGCGTCGGCGCATCCAGTGAGTTGGTCTCCTGCGGGTTGGTGGCCGTCAGGCTCACCGCCTTGGCCGTCGCTCCCACCTGCACGCCGTCCAGCCGGATCTCAACCGGCTGCGCGTCAGACGAAGCATTCACAAGCTTGAGATACAGCTTGTGCTTGGCCGTGTCCGTCGTGGCGGAGTAGAACAGCTTCTCGCCCGCGCCCGTCAGTGTCGAGGCTGGTACGGAGGTGCCGAGATACTGTGCGAAGAGCACCTGCGCGTAGTAAGAAGGCGAGCCGAAACTCTTGTCGGCCGTGTAGCCGATCAGGTCCGTCTCCCACTGCATGCCGCCCGGGTCAACGCGCACCAGCAGTGGCGCGTATGCAGCCAGCACCACCACGTCAGAGTTGCGCTCCATCCCGGTCATCCAGGCCGCGTCGCCCAGCGCAGCGCCAAAGTCCGGCGTTGGCGAGCCCTCGCGCGTCGCCCACTCGCCCACAAAGATCTTCGGGCCCGTGCGGTCGGTCTTGTCGTAGTGCGTCGCGTCCTTGAAGTTCTGTGTGGCACGCACGTAGAAGTGGTCGTCCACCACGTCCGGCCGGAAGGCCTTCAGCGGCGCGGTGGCAATCAGTTGCAGCGCCGGATACTTTGCTTTGATGGCCTTGTAGAACTGCTCGTAGCGGCCCTCATAGCTGCCGGACTTGTCGAAGAAGTCCTCATTGCCGATTTCGACGTAGCTGAGCTGGAACGGCGCCGGATGGCCGTCCTTCACGCGCTGCGCGCCCCACTTGGTCTCAGGACCGCCGGTCACGTACTCAATCTCGTCCAGCGCGTCCGCAACGTACGGCTCCAGCGAGGGGCCGGGTGCAATGTGCTCGCCCGTCAGCGAGTAGCCTGCGTAAACGGCCAGCAGCGGCTTCATGTTCAGGTCTTCGCACCACTCCAGAAACTCCAGCAGCCCCATGCCGTCTGACGACTGATAGCCCCAGGGACTGGGGTGCGTGGGCCGGTCCACGTAGGGGCCAATGGTCTTTTTCCACTCGAAGCGTTCGTTGATGTGGTTGCCCTCGAGGTAATTTCCGCCGGGGAACCGCAGGAACGTCGGATGCATCGCCGCCATCTTCTCCATCAGGTCCGCGCGGAAGCCGTTCGGGCGGTCCTTGTAGGTGGGCGGAAAGAGCGAGACAAGATTGAACCAGACCGAGCCGGCGTGCGCCACCGTGAGCGTGAGGTGATTGGTCGCAGAGCGCTCAATCGCGCCAGTCTTCAGCGTGAAGTTGAACTGCTTCCACTCCGTGCCCAGGCCGGAGACAGTCGCCGTGGCCACAGCCTTGCCGGTCACGTCGCTCACCAGCGAGACGGTCACCGGACCCAGGTCGTCGGTCGTCGTCTTGGCGTAGAAGGAGCCGCGGTATGCAGTATCCGGAGCCAGCGCCATGCCCCACCAGCCCACGTTCAGCAGTCCGGCCGGGCCCTGCGCGCTGGCGCGGGAAACATCCAGCCGCACGCTCGCGGGCAGCGCGGCAGAGGGGCCCGTGTGCTCGTCCGCGTCCATCTTGGCGGAGGCGTTGCCTTTCTCCACAAGGTACCAGGAGCCGATCCCGGACCAGTCAGAGCGGAAGGTGCGGTTGCGGACCATTTCGGCGTAGAGGCCGCCGTCGTAGGAGTAGTTGATCTCCTCCGTCATCAGGCCGTAGAGCGTAGGCGAGACGTTATGCAGCGGCTGGCTGGCATGAATGGTCAGCTGCGGAGCTGACTGGGCGCTGGCGAACGTGGAGGCGAGGAACGCCAGGGCGAGGGTGGCAATTCCGGCAAACGTTTTCTTTGGCATGCGTGATTCCTTCAAAATCGGATGCCGCGCCAGTATACAAGGCGAACCGTCAGCAATGCAGGATCAGCATTTCCAAAAAAAATCACCTTCACCGGGTGCAATCGTAGGGCCAGCTCAATTCGACGATGTGGAAGGCCCGTGTAGGAATGTGAAAACCACCGGTGAGCGAAAGTCCGCATTTCAACCCAGTCGGGAAGATGCGCATTTTTGCGGACGAGCGCGGTTTGCTGTGCGGCACGGTTCTGATCCTGGCGCGCGTACAAGGCCCGGTGCGCACAGATGTTGCTCAAGTTGCGGCTCTGGGGCATGGGCCGCTTCTCCGCGTCGTTCGCATCGCTCGGGAAGCGGGTCAGCGCCGGGATAGCGCAGAGACACAGGATACCGAGACCAGCAGAGGCGGCGTCTGTGGACGATGATCACGCCGCCGTGTGATGCGCCTCACATACAGTCGCCAACGTGCGCCGCAACTCTCATGCCGCAAATCATTGATCCGGATTGCAGCAGGCCGTCTGGCAAGCCTCTTGGCCGGGATCTGGAGGAGATCAGCTTCATGAGCGCGTTTCGAGATGCAGAGCACCTTTTCAGGTTTGCCGGACTATTCGTAGTTGCCCTTCTCGTCTTTCTCTTGATTCGCGGATACGTCGTCCCCAGGAGTTTCGGGCAATACGGACACTACCGCGGCGCAGCCATCGGCGAAATCGCTGCCAGGCCGATACACTTCGCGGGCCATCAGGCGTGTGAAACCTGCCACACTGACCAGGCCGAAGCAAAGCGGAGCGGCAAGCACGCCCACGTGAACTGCGAAGCCTGCCACGGCGCGCTGGCCCGGCATGCGGACGACCCCGTATCCGTCGTTCCGGTCAAGCCTTCGACGGCCGTACTCTGCATGCGCTGCCACGCCGCCAGCGCGGCCAAGCCCAAAGGCTTTCCGCAAATTGCCGCCGACCACTCCGGCGGCGTCGCGTGCGAGACGTGCCACCAACCTCACAATCCAGCCATCGGCGCAGGAGGTGCGAAATGAACCTGTCGCGGCGTCACATCCTCATCCTGCTGCCCGCAGCGGCTGTCGCCTGGAAGTCCCTCCTTGCAGGAACGCCACAAGCCGCGCCCAACTACACGATGAGCCAGCACTGGTGGAGCATGCTCATTGACATCCCCAAGTGCATCGGCTGCGGCAACTGTGTCCGCGCCTGCCAGGCAGAAAATGACGTTCCAGACGGCAACTTCCGCACCTGGGTGGAGCGCTATCACGTGACGGACGAGAACATGGCGTCGCCAGAGGTGATCTCGCCTGACGGCGGTAAAGAAGGATTTCCGCCCGCGCAGGAAGACGCGGGCAAGTACTTCTACGTTCCCAAGCTCTGTAACCACTGTGCAGATTCGCCGTGTACGCAGGTGTGCCCCGTGGGGGCCACGTTCGTCACGCCAGACGGCGTGGTGCTGGTCGACCAGACCTATTGCCTGGGCTGCGCCTACTGCGTGCAGGCCTGCCCTTACGGATGCCGTTATATCCATCCGCAGAAGAAGGTCGCCGACAAGTGCACACTCTGCTATCACCGGATCACGAAGGGACTCACGACCGCCTGCTGTGAGGCATGCCCAACCGGCGCGCGCCAGCTCGCTGACCTGAAGAACCCGAGTGATCCGATCCATGAGTTTTTGAAGACGCACAGTGTGCAGGTGCTCAAGCCGCAGATGGCCACCGGCGCAAAGGTCTACTACAACGATCTCGACGGCTCGGTTCGCTGATGGCGGCTGGATCAAAAGGTGCTTAGTGCAGGCAGGTGATCGCTATGAATGGTGTTGAAGGCTTCATGTATCCGAACGAGGTCGAGCTGGTCTGGAGCGTGCTGATCGTGCTCTACCCCTACATCACGGGACTGGTGGCAGGAGCCTTCATCCTTGCGTCGCTCGTGCGTGTCTTCAAGGTCAAGGCAGTCAATCCAACGTATCGCCTCGCACTGCTGACGGCGTTGTCCTTCCTGCTGGTTGCGCCGCTTCCGCTGCAACTGCATCTGGGGCATCCAGAGCGCTCACCTGAGATGTATTTCACTCCGCACAGCACCTCTGCCATGGCCATGTTCGGCTATGTGTATCTGTGGTATCTGATGGCCGTTCTGGTGTTTGAGATATGGCTGGACTACCGGCAAGAGATCGTGCTGCTTTCGCAAACCAGCACAGGCATAAAGCGCGCCCTCTACCGTCTCCTAACGCTTGGCTCCAGCAACATCAGTGAGCGCGCGCTTCACATTGATGAGCGTGTCGGCTGGATCGTCACGCTGGTCGGCATTCCGTCCGCGTTTCTGCTGCATGGCTATGTCGGCTTCATCTTCGGATCGGTCAAAGCGAATCCGTGGTGGTCTTCGCCGCTCATGCCCGTGGTCTTCATCTTCTCGGCCATGGTCTCGGGCATCGCGGGCGTCATGCTCATCTATATGGCTGCCACCAGGCTCCGCGGCCGGCAGATTGACATGCAGTGCGTAGACACCATCGCGATGTATCTCTTCTACACGTTCATCATCGACTTCAGTCTGGAGATGCTGGATCTGGTGCACCGCATGTATGAGGCAGACGAGTCGTTCCGCAGTCTCGACTTCATGGTGCACACCCGGCTCTTCTTCTCGCAGATCGTGCTGCAGATCTGCATAGGCACACTCGCGCCTCTCGCGCTGCTCGCCATCACGCAGGTGGTCAAGCTTCCAGAGGTCGCGCGCAAACGCAGTTACGCCGCCGCTGGCGCACTTGCACTCATGGGAATCCTCGCCATGCGCTGGAATGTGGTCATTGGTGGCGAGTTATTCTCGAAGAGTTTTCTCGGTTACACCACTTACAAAGTCGGCCTGGTCACGCGAGAGGGGCTGCTGGTTTCCGTCGCGCTTCTACTTCTGCCGCTGGCCATTCTGTGGGTGCTGGTCAAACTGCTGCCTCCCTGGCATGACGGCCACGCATCACAAGGGGCTGCCGCTGACTGAACTCACAACGGCGCAACGTGGCACTCAACTGCCGATCGGGTGAAACCATGAACAACGTTCCCGACGCCCTGGAAGTTCTTTCCGCCCGCGTAGACGCGCTGGAGAAACGCGTCCACGCATTGGAGCACCATGCGGAAACAGTAGAGCCTGCTCCGTTGCAGTTGCCGGAGACGCCGCTCCCACAGGCTATCGAAGAGAGCGTCGTCGAGCAGAGCAGCGGCCTGTTCGCCACCCTGGGTCGGGCCATGCTCGGCATTGCCGGTGCGTATGTGCTGCGTGCATTCATGGAGTCCGCAGTGCTTCCCCGGCAGATGGTGGCAGCCCTCGCCATCGTCTATGCGCTGCTGTGGCTCGCGGGCGCGTCCAGGGCTGTTCCATCAAAGCCGATCGCGGGCGTGATCTACGCAGGCACCTCTACTCTGATTCTTTCCCCCATGCTCTGGGAGCTAACACTGCGCTTCAACCTTTTGACGCCCCTGCTCGCCGCCGCAGTGCTGGCCGCATTTCTCGCCACGGCCACGGCCCTGGCCTGGAAGCCGGAGCGCTCGTTGGTGGCCTCCGTGGCGTATGGCGCGGCATCGGTGGTGGCGCTCGTCCTCGCCGTCACCACGCATCAAGTTCTGCCGTTTCTTGCCATCCTGCTGCTCGCCGCAGCGCTCTGCGAATTCGGCAGCACGTTCCGTCACGGCCTCGCCGTCCGTCCACTCGTTGTCATTGCTGCTGACCTTGCGGTGTTTCTCACCGTGTACATCTACGGCAGCACTGAAACCAACCGCGCCGACTATCCGGCGCTCAGTGCAGGCCTGCTGCTTGCTCCTGCTGTTGTCTTATTCCTCATCAGCGCAGCGGGCATCGTGGCGCGCGTCGGGGTGTTCCGCACGCAGATCGAACTCTTTGATGCAGCGCAGGCCGTGATCGCGTTCCTGCTGGTGATCTTCAGCGGCTTCCTCTTTGGGCCCGGTATGGCACGTAGCGCTCTTGGCGCAACGTGCCTTCTCCTGTCTGCGCTCTGTTACGCCGCGGTTCTCGGCCGCTTCCGCGCCGTCGCAGAGCAGCGCAACCTCCGTGTGTTCTCACTCTGGAGCGCAGCGCTGCTGCTCGCCGGCGCCCTCTGGAGCATGCCGCCTGCATGGGCCGCGGCCCTGCTGGGGGTTGCAGCGCTGGTGGCGGTTACTGTTGGCGTCCGGCAGCAATTCCATGTGCTCGAGTTACACGGCGTGGTGTTCCTCGTAACTGCCGCTGTCGTGTCTGGGCTCACGTCGTATGCCTCGGCTGTTCTGGCCGGTGCGCCTCCTGCGCGGCCTGCCTGGAGAGTCGTGCTGGTTGCAGCCTGTGCCGTGCTCGCATACGCTGCCGGCCGTGAGCGGCAGGGCGAGTCGTGGAAGCAGCAGGCGCTTCACCTCGTTCCGGCATTGCTTGCCGCTGGTTCCGTTGCGGCTCTCCTTGTCCAAGGCTTCCTGGGGCTGACGGCGCAGTTCGTCGTCCCAGTCGTGTTCCACGTGGCCTTGGCGCGCACCGTCACCCTCTGCGCCGTTGCGCTCGTGTTCGCCTACGGAGGCGCGCATTGGCGGCGGCTGGAGATGACGCGCGTTGCCTACGCGGCACTGGCGCTGATGGCGTTGAAGCTGATGGTCGAGGACCTGCGCCACGGGCGCATGGAGTTCATCGCGGCGTCCATCTTCCTGTTCGCCGTCACGTTGATCGCAGTCCCGCGCCTCACGCGCATGCAGCACAGGCCGGTGCACAAAGCCTGATGCAGTTACAGACCTGCACGCATAAACTCGCCACCGGAGCTGATAGCCGCGATCGAGAAAGTACACAACCGCGCAGAGAAAGCCCGGCGGCCTAAGGTGCTTAAGCTGCTGTAAATTTGCCATCCGACCCCTGCCACTTTTGGAAGGAGAAGAACATTTCCACAAGGTTGTGGCTGTACATACGAATCGAAATTGGAGTTGCCAAGCGTAAGTTGTCGATTATCAATCAAGATGGAACTCTGAAAAATAGTTAGCAATTTGGCAAGAAAATTGCCTCATAATAGCAGACCGATGGCTGTTGGGCCGGCAGGTTTCCGCCTGCATGTACGTTCTGCAGCGGGAGGCGTCATGAGCGCCCCCTCTAAGCGAGTGAGAACGACCTGCCCAAGCCAGTGCTCGATGAGCTCGTCGAGACCAGCCCGAGAAAAACCGGAGAAAGTGCGGCCAGCTGGAACGTTCGCCCACGTGGCAGTCGTTCCTTAGCGGCCTCGTCTCTGGTGCTTGTGCAAGTCCGGTACGCCGAACGTAGCGGACGGTGGAGCTTTCCCCAGTTTGTGCCATCCGCCCTCCGCATCGGAGGTGACTCACATGCAGCATCCAGTGTTCTATAAGCGGCAAATCCAGGCGTCGGCCGGAAGTGTGGCCAGATCCGTCCAAACCTTCAGAGCGATTTGGCGTGGTCTTGCGGGCGCAGTGGTCGTCTTGCTCCTGTGCATCGGAGTTGCATCAGCCCAGGTCGAAACCGGCCAGATATCGGGAACGGTTACCGACCCATCCGGTGCGGTGATTCCAAATGCGAATGTGTCCGTGAAGAACGTAGACACCAATGCGATTCGATCCACAATATCGACGTCGGTGGGACTCTATCGTGTTCCTGGTCTTGAGCCTGGGCACTACGAAGTGACGGTGAATTCGGGCAGCTTCACGCCGTATGTGGCGACTGTCGAAGTAACAGTCGGCTCAAGCATCACTCTCGATGCAAAGTTGTCGGTTAAGTCCCGCTTGACTGAAGTGCGCGTGGTGGCCGAAGGCGGCAACCAGGTGAATACGCAAACGCAGGAGCTGTCGCAGGTTGTTGATTCGCAGCAGTTGTTACAACTTCCCAGCCTGACGCGAAATCCGTACGATTTTGTGGCGCTTTCAGGGAACGTGAGCAGCGGTGACAACACGACCAACAGCATGAACAGCGGCCAAAATCTGACGAGCCGCGGCGTTGGCTACGCGATCAACGGCCAGAGGCAATCCGGTACGGAAATTCTCCTCGACGGTGTGGAGAATGTTTCCATATTCGGCCTCGCGGTTGGAGAGGATATACCCGTCGATTCGGTGCAGGAGTACAGCATCATCACCAATAACTTCGCGGCAGAATACGGACGGGCGTCAGGCGGCGTTGTGAATCTGGCCACCAAGCCTGGGACAAATGGCTTCCACGGCACTGCATGGGAGTTCAACCGCCTCTCAGACTACACAGCAAATACGTATGCCAACAGTGCGTCCAACGCCTTCGCGGGCACCACAGTCGCTCCCAAAGGCGGCTATACGCGCAACCAGTTTGGCTACTTTGTTGGTGGCCCCATCATCAAGAGCAAGCTGTTCATCTCACAGTCCACAGAGTGGACGCGGGTTCGCAGCAATTCGAGTCAAACGCAAGAGGTCTTTGATCCTGCGTTTATCGCCATGATGCCCGCGAACGCCCAGGCCTATTTCACGTCGTATGGGCAGGGCGCCACGAAACCTACCGGGAAGGTGACAACCGCGGGAGAAATCGTGAGTTCCGGATCGACTGTCGGCCCGGTAAACGGGGTCACACCCGTTGATCCATCGACTCCAGTGTGGGACACGGTGAACTTTACCGCACCATTCGATGCCGGAGGCGGCTTCCCGCAGAACACGTACTCGCTGGTCGGGCGCGTTGACTTCACGAAGGGCGAGAAGACCGACATGTTCTTCCGCGGTGGCAGAGAGAGCATCGACGAGTTTCCAGGTTCCACCTTCTACAGCGCCTACCCGCAATACGACGTGGGGACCACATTCCTGAATCAGATCTATCTGTATTCACTCGTCCACACGTTTACTCCCTCGCTGGTAGTTAGTGGCAAGGCCAGTTACACCCGATTCAATGAGAACACTGCTTTTGATACAAAGCAGACGTATGTTCCCAATCTGATGTTTCTGACGCCCAGCGACCCCGTCACCGGCGTGTTTATCGCGATGCCGGGACTTGAAAATTCCAATGTTCCGGGCGCGGGTGGAGTGCCCGTTGGCGGTCCGCAAAATACCATCCAGCTTGAGCCCGACATATCGTGGCTCAAGGGCCGCCACTCCATGCGCTTCGGGGGCACCTGGACTTACATCCAGTTGAACTATGCGTATGGAGCGTATGTTCAGGCCGTCGAGCAACTGGGCGCAGGAACCCAGGCCAGTCTGAATAATCTGCTGAACACCGCAGGAGGCGCGGGCGGCAGCCAGTTGATTTCTTTCCAGGCCAGGCTTGATCCGCAAGGCAAGCTCCCCTGCCACGTGAACCCTGGTTTCTGGCAGAGCAACAGCACCGCAACCGACGCAATCGGAACAGCAGATTGCACAATCACTCCGCCACTGGGAACGCCAAGCTTCGCACGGAGCTATCGCTACAACGACTGGGCCATCTATGCGCAAGATAGCTTCAAGGTGACATCGAAGCTTATGGTCAACTACGGCGTTCGCTATGAGCACTACGGCGTTCAGCACAATAACCAGGCGAACCTGGACTCGAACTTCTACTTCGGTTCCGGTTCCGGGCTATATCAGCGCGTGCGGAGTGGCGGAGTCTATATTGCGAATCAGAGCCCGGTGGGTCAGTTCTGGGCTCCGAGGTGGGGAACCGTTGCGCCGCGCGTCGGGTTTGCCCTTTCTCTGGGCGGGGGCGGACTTACAAGCCTGCGCGGAGGATTCGGGATAAGTTACGAGCGCAACTTTGGCAACGTAACTTATAACGCGAGCTTTAATCCACCGGCGAGCCAGGTCTTGAATTCGGTTTGCCCGCCGCAGCCATCCACGCCGTCTGGTTTGCCACTGCCTGCGTGCTCTTCCTCTGTCGTTGTGACAAACAACGGTCTTGGCCCGCTCGGTGCGCCCGGCGCGCCGAGCTTCCTGCCTCCGGCGGAACTGCGCATGCCTGATCCAAATATCAACGTTGCCTCAACCCAGTTCTGGAGCCTTGCGCTGCAGCGGCAACTTGCTCCAGGCACCGTTGTGGAGCTTTCTTACAGCGGAGCGCACGGTCTCCACCTGTACGATCTCGAGAACGTCAATTTGATTGGCGCCGGTCAGGTCTACCTGAATGACCCGCTGAGCTTCGCCAATTCTCCCGACTGCACAACGCCATGCCTCAACCGGCCCAACAATCAGTACTCGAACATCAACATGCGTGGCAGCCTTGGCTCAAGCGCATACCACGGCCTGAACGTCAGGGTTCAGTCGATGAATATCAGAAGGACGGGTGTGAACGTCATTGGCAACTACACGTACGCACATTCGTTGGACGATATCAGCTCGACCTTCAGTGATAGCCTCCAGGGCGGGTCAGGATTTATCGGCTCACTGGGTTACACCAATGTGCTGAACCCGATGCTTGACTGGGGCTCATCTGACTTTGACATTCGGCAGCGGTTGACCCTCTCGCCCGTGTGGACGACTCCGTGGTTCAAAGGCCAGCGGAACTTGAGAGGGCAGGCGCTGGGAGGCTGGACTCTCTCCGGCATCTACACCGTTCGCGGAGGCATTCCATTTTCGGTGTACGACTACAACAACGATTACAACTTCTACACCGTGCCACGCCTCACACCGGCCACACCCATCACAAATTTCAAAGTGGCCAGTTCCCCAAAGCCAGTTGCAGGAACGCCCAACCTTTACGACGCTCTGACGGTGCCAGTTCCTTCGAGTTTCGATCCACTTAACTCGACCCTTGGCATCTCGGACTTCGGACCCTATCCAGCGAATATGACGCGGCGGAACGCATTCAGAGGGCCCGGTGCGTGGAACTTCGATATGGCTGTCGATAAGGTGTTCCCGCTGAGGGAGCGCATGAACCTCGAGTTCCGTGCCGAGGGGTTTGACATTCTCAACCACCACAACTTTTACGTGAACACAACCAATCTCGCCTACTTCAGCCCGACAACGACACCCATGGTGGTGAATGAACTGAAGGGCGGCCTTGGAACACTAGCCACCGGCGGAAATCACGATGAACGGAGATTTGGGCAGTTCGCGCTCAAGTTCAACTTCTGAGATCGTTCACCGGCAAGATCAGGCGGGGGCCCTCGGGCTCCCGCTCTTTTGTCGCATGCAACGCCGCAATTCCATCCGCCGTTTCCAAAGCACCTGCTTGCGAAACGGCACGCAGCGTCAGGAGAATCCACGGCAGTGCGGGATGGTCGAAGCCGGGGAAAGCATGAGCAATCGCCCGCTTCTCTTAACCTGGGCTGAACAGTGCGAAATCTGCTTTGAAACCAGCGCAGTTGTACTGAACCTACCGAGAACAACAACAAAAAACGCAGCCCTTAAGGCTGCGTAACGCGCTGAATCTATGAAAAATAATGGTCGGGGAGAGAGGATTCGAACCTCCGACCCCCTGGTCCCGAACCAGGTGCTCTACCAGGCTGAGCCACTCCCCGACATGGTACTGCAGGTGCGAATCCGGTGGGCGCTGCCTGGTGCGTTCGTCCCTTCGAATGCGCTTGGAGTAGTTTAACAGAAACTCTGCCGTTGCGGGCAAGGCAGGCAGGGTGGATGGAAATCTGCGCAAAAAGCAGGCCCGCCTCATGGCGAGGCGGGCCTATGTGTGTTCCGTGCGGAGAGCTGCGGCTACTTCTTCTCCGGCGCAGGAGGCGGCACGGCTCCGGGGAAGATGCCTTCCAGCGGTGCCCGCAGCTTTTCCTCGGCTGCCGGGTCAGGCAGCGGCTTGCGCGGCATCATCTGGTCACGCTGCGCGGCGTTGTAGAGGAAGATCGCCTCCACCACTGCGATCTGCTTCAGGTCGGCCGGCTGCAGGCGCTCGTACGTGTCCTCATTGGAGTGGTGCGTGCGGCTTTCATAGTCCATGTTGTCCTGGATGAACTGGAAGCCGGGGATACCAACGGCGTCGAAGCTCAGGTGGTCCGTGCCACCCGTGTTGCGCGCGGTCAGCGTGGTCACGCCCAGGTCTTTCAGCGGAGCAATCCACTGCGCAAAGATGGGTGCAATGGCGGAGTTGCCCTGCAGATAAATGCCGCGCAGCTTGCCCGTGCCGTTGTCCACGTTGAAGTAGGCGGAGATCAGCTTCTGCTCCGGCTTAAGCTCCAGCGGCCCGGCCGCCTTGCGCAGAAACTCGGGCAGCGCCAACTGGTCCGGCGCCGTGGAGGTGGCAGCGGAGCCAAAGTGCTGCTTCGCGTAGCCTTTGGAGCCCAGCAGCCCCTGCTCCTCGCCCGTCCAGAGCGCAATGCGGATGGTGCGGCGCGGCTTAACGCCCAGCGTCTTCAGGATGCGCACAGCCTCCATGGCAACCACCGTCCCCGCGCCGTTGTCCGTGGCTCCGGTCCCCGCAATCCAACTGTCCAGATGCCCGCCGACCATCACCACCTGGTCCTTGAGCTTCGGGTCGGTTCCCGGAATCTCGGCCACCGTGTTGTAAGCGTGCTCGTGCTCGCCGTTGAACTTGGTTTCAATGTCGATCTGCACCGTGACCGGCACATGTGCTTCCACCAGCCGGAATAGCCGTCCGTAGCTCTCAATGGCGGCCACGGCCACCGGCACCTTCACCTGCTTTTCAGCCAGATAAGGCGTGCGGCCCAGCGTCGCTCCGTTGTCGTCAAAGAACGTGCCTCCGGAGCCGCCCGAGTTCTTGCCGTCGCGGCTGGGTTCAATCACCGCCGCCACCTTCTCCTCGGCAAAGAACGCGGCCACCTTGTCGATCAGCTTGATGCGCTCCATGTAGGCGCGAATCCGGGCCTGCATCTCCGGCGAAACGCCGCCGCCATTGCTCACCGGAAACTCGGCCAGATCCTCGAGTTCCTTCTCCGTGTAGCGCTCAAACAGCGCCTTGTCCACGGGAGCCACATCGCGCATCGGCCCGTAGAGAACCACCTTGCCGGCCAGCTTGCCCTTGTACTGGTCCAGGTCCTTCTCGTCCTTCACCACGACGGAAACAACCTCGCCCGTGACCGCGCCCGGCGTGGAGGGCGACCACGGCGTGGCCTGCAGAATCAGGATGGCCGTGTCCGGCGTGACCATGCGTGCCCAGGTGTTGAGCTGTTGCCAACCCAGGCCAAACTCGCCCCAGTCCTCCAGGTGCGCGTTCTCCAGGCCGATCTTTGTCAGCGTGTCGCGTGTCCACTCGTTGGCCTTCTTCGCGTTGGGAGAGGCCGTGAGGCGCGGACCAATGCCGTCCATCAGCGCGGTAGCAAACTCCATCACGTGGGAGTGGTTCAGCCCCTCCTCGCGGATCTTCTGGTACATGGCCAGATCGAGCGATTCGGCAGCGGGCTGGACTTCAGCGTACGGATCAACGGCAGCCGGTGCGGGCTTGGGCTTTTCGGCGGACCAGGCAAGCGGCGCCGCAGCCAACAACACAGCGGGCGCAAGACGAAGCAAACGATGGGACATGAATGGACTCTCCAAGGCTGGATGGGGATACGTGCAGGTATGAAAGGAATTGTAGGGCATCGAATCCAGAAAAATGCCGGGCGGGGAGGAGTCAGCAACCCGCCCGGCTGGAAGAACAGACACTCTCAGGCAACCGAGGCGAAGGAAGTCTCCGCCCAGGCAATGGCCTCGTTGTGGCATCGCACAAGGTCCGCCTGCTCCAGTCCGTACGTGGTGCCGATGGCGTTGCAGGCTGCCCAGTTCCCGTGCTCGTAGGCGATGATCCACTCCAGCAGCGCGCCTTCAGGCGTCTCTTTGCCGCGCAGCGCATCAGAGGCCTTCTGCCGGAAGGGAAGCTGCCGCACCAGGTCTTCCATGGAGAGGTGGAGCATGGCGGGAAAGAGGCTGACCATGCCGATCAGGTACTGCTCGGCCGGTGTTTGCCGGCAGAGCCTGGCTGCCAGCTCGCAGAAGCGTCCGCGGACGTAGCACATGCGCAGCAGCTCCGGCGGCTCCTCAGCGCTGAAGTCGCTGGCAATGGCCAGCGTAGCGATGCGGCGAAACGAATCCTGCCCGACAAGGACCAGTGCGAGCTGGATGCTGGTGACCTCTTGCCGCACGGCGGTGATGGGCGAGTTGACCAGCCGCAGCAGGCGATACGTCAGCGAGGCGTCGCAAGTGACCAACTGGCTGAGCCGGTGCAGGTCATAGGGGTCGCTCTGCAGCAGTTCCAGAATCTCCAGGTGCACCAGCCGGTTGCCCGGAATCTTGCGCCCGTGCACAATCTCCGGCTGGCAGAAGTAGTAGCCCTGGAAAAGGTGGAACCCCTCGGCGGAGGCCTGGCGGAACTGCTCCTTGGTCTCCACGTTCTTGGCGATCAGCAGTGAGCCCTTCTGCAGTCCGGTAAGCATACGCTGCCGCGCGGATTCATCGTGGGCGGCAAAATCAACCTTGATGTAGTCGGCCAGCGCGGTGAGTGGTGAAACGGAGCCGGAAAAGTCATCGAGCGCGAGCCAGAAGCCCAGCTCCTTGAGTTGGCGGCAGTCGGCCAGCAGTTCAAAGGTGGGCTCAGCGGATGCGGGCAGCTCCACAACGGTGAGCTGCGGCGGCAGCATCTGGACCCAGCTCTGGGAGATGGCGTCGGGCGTGCAGGGAATGAAGGCAGGCACGCCTCGGGCCAGCCGCTCCAGCCCCTGCACCAGGGAGTTGTCCAGCAGTGCGCGCGCCGCCTCATCGGTTTCAGCGGGCGCGGCAGACTGGTGCCCGTCAGAAAACAGCAGCTCGTAGCCATGAACCTGGTTGTGACGGTCAAGAATGGGCAGACGAGCCGTAGAGAACTGCTCGTCGTGCGTCTGTCCGGCCGAGGATCGGCCCGGATTGCCGGGTACTGAGAACGTCGCCATGCGCACCTTCCCGACGGCCTTATCGCTGATCGAAGACCAACGCAACAGCCAGTGTCCTGAGAAGGTACACAGAAACGCCGTGCTCAGGCGCCTTCTGCGACGCCAAAAATCCGACTACGCCTCGCGGAAGGCACGGCTTCCTGAAATGTCTTACCAGTGCGCAATTTTGACAAGTGCGCGCAGTAGCAAGCTCCCTGAATCAATCAAAGTTTTGAAAGGGCACGGCTTCAGCCGTGCCGATAAGGCTCGATAGATTCACAGGGGGCTTTAGCCCCTGCGGGATGTTTTGCGGTGCCACTGGAACAGTGTGCCATTCCGCCGTGAACGCGTTTCCACCGCGGCAGCCGCGTCAGTCGGCAGCGCCACTCTTCTCCACGCCCGCGGGCAGGTCCAGCGCAACCATGGCAAAGCGCGTGCGGCCCGTGGTGGTGTCTTCAAAGCCCACAATGTGCTGGTGGCGTTTCGAGCCAGCCTTCAACTCCAGGCTGGTCTTGTCGAGTTTCACGCCGCTGTCTTTGCCGTTGAACTTGAACTGCGTCTTGCCTTCGTCGCTGCAGCTCAGCCCCTCTGCGGTCACCGTCGGCGTGCCCACCGGCGCGTTGCCCTGGCAGGTCAGCACGTCGCCGTAGCGGGTCAGCGCCTTCTTGTAGAAAGCCATCACCTTGTCGCGGCCGTCGGCCGTCTCGTAGGAGACAGCGCGGACGCGCAGTTGCCACTCGCCAAAGCCCATGTGCACGTCTGCGGACTGGTTGTTGTCCTTGTCCTTCACAATCTGCGCACCGGGATACGCCGGCAGCCCGAGATCGGTGGCCGAAGTCTGATCGGTGTTGACGTGCACGCCGCCGAACGGGGTGTCGACCTGCACGGTCTTCTCCTGTCCGTTGGAGTCCTTGTCGACGTGGACACGGCAGCCCACAAGCGCGGCGGGCAGAAACGCGGCGAACAGAAACAGTGCGGAACGGGACATGGTGGAAACCCTCTTAAAATGTTGTACGCCATTGGGTGGAATACGGTTCCCGCGTTCGCGCAATGTGCCGCGGCGCATCGCCGCCCGGGGCGATCTTTTTGCCACTTTTGCTCCGGCGCGGGGTTAGTATCGGCATGGCGGCGGAAGACGGGGCCGCACCTTCCTGCAAACGCCGGAAGGCAAACAAGATGAAAGCACTCACCCAGGCCGTGGGCATGCTCTGCGACAGACGGAGGACCCGGCGGCCGGAGGAAAGGAACGACTGGTATGCAACTATTTGCTCTTGCTGAAAAATGGAGGACGGGGTGGTTGGCGGCGGTGGCGCTTGCGGCCCTGATGATGGCGCCAGCGGCGCGCGCGCAAGACGACTACGCCCAACAGGACCCGCCCGATCAGGCCGGACGCATCTCCGCCGCCAGCGGCACCGTGTCCATTCAGCCCTCTGGCACCAGCGACTGGGGCCAGGCCTATCAGAACCTCCCCGTCGCTCCGGGCGACCGCATCTACACCGACCAGAACGGCTGGGCTGAGGTGCAGGTCGGCCAGACCTACGTCCGCATCGGGCCGAACTCTGACATCACGCTGATCGGCGCATCCACTGACAGCATCTCCTGGGGCCTCGCGCAGGGCGGCGTGCATGTGCACAGCTTCGGCCTCTGGCAGGGGCAGACGGTAAACTTCAGCACCCCCAACGGAGACGTGCAAGATGCCATCGCCGGTGAGCTGCGTCTCGACGTGCTGCCGCAGCAGAACGCCACCCTCGTCAGCTCGCTCTCCAGCCAGCTCGCCGTGAGCGGTGCGGGCGGTTACTGGCAGCAGATGGAACAGGGCCAGGCGCTCCAGCTCTCCGGCTCCAACCCCGTCTACCCCATGTGGCTCGAGCCAGCGTCGCAGGATGGTCTGGACCAGTGGAGCCAGCAGCGCGACCAGCAAATCGTCACTGCGTCCACCTATCGTTACGTGAGCCCGGGCGTCGAGGGCGCGTCGGACCTGGACGCCTACGGCGACTGGATGCCCGACTCCGACTACGGCCCCATGTGGTTCCCGCGCGACGTGCCCGCAGGCTGGCAGCCCTATCGTTACGGCCACTGGATCAACCGCGATCCGTGGGGCTGGGTCTGGGTTGAAGATGAGCCCTGGGGCTACGCGCCCTTCCACTACGGACGCTGGGTGACCTATCGCGGGCGCTGGGGCTGGGTCCCCGGGCCGCGCGAGCAGCGCCCCGTCTGGTCGCCCGCTCTGGTGGTCTTCGCCGGAGGCATTCACACCGACGGCGTCAGCGTGTCAGCGTGGTTCCCGCTGGGGCCGGGTGAAGCTTATCGCCCGTGGTATCACTGCAGCCCGCGCTACATCGACCGCGTCAACATCGCCAACATTCATGAGAGCCGCGAAGTCCACGTGCAGAAGACCTACGTGAACATCGTCAACGTCACCAACGTGACAAACGTGACCTACATCAACCGCACCGTTGGCGCCACGGCCATGCGGCCGGAGGACTTCGCCGCAGGCCGTTCTGCGCGGCAGGGTGCGGTGCAGGTGGACCAGCGCCAGTTTGACCGCGTGCAGGTCGTGGATCGCCCCGCTCCCGTGACGCGGCAGTCGTTCGTCTCGCGTCCCGCGCAGCAGCCGGTTCCGGTCGCGGTCAAAACGCCGGTCTTCATCAATCGCCAGGGCATGCAGATCTCGGCCAAGCCCGGCGCAGCTCCGCAGCAGGTTCCGCAGTCGCACATCGCGCCGCCCTCGCGGCCCGTGCAGGGGCGCACGGTGATCGCAGCGCCGCAGCAGCCGCAGCGCAACCCCAACAACGGAAACATGCAGCAGTTCGGCAACCGGCAGCCGCAGAACAACGGCAACCAGCCGCAGTACGGCAATCGGCCGCAACAGAACAATGGCTCGCAGCAGCAGAGCAACCAGCCGAACCCGGGCATGAACAACAACCGGCCCGCCCAGCAACCTGTACAGCAGCCCGTGCAGGGGCAGACTCCGCAGAACCAGCCGGTGAATCGCACCAACACGCAACAGCCGCAACTGCCAACCGACGCGCGGCCAGTGGGGCGTCCGGTTTCGCCCATCAACGACCGCGGTCTGCGGCAGCCAGCACAGCCGGGCGCAAACCCCAACGTGAACACGAACGCAGCTCCCAACGCAGGGCAGAACCAGCAGCAGAAGCAGCAGACCACCACGCTGCCGCAGCAGCCTGCGCAGCCCCAGTTGCAGCAGCAGTGGCAACAGCAGCGGCAGCAGAACCAGCAGATGCAGCCCTGGCAACAGCAGCAGCAGCGGCAGAACCAGCAAATGCAGCAGGCCAGGCCGGGCGATCAGCCCGCGCAGCAGCCCGCCGCACAGCCACAGCAGAAGCCGCAGACCAACACACAGCAGCCCTGGCAGCAGCAGAACCAGCAACAGCCCAGGCCGAACGCGCAGCAGATGCAGCAGCAGCAACAGCAGCGGCAGAGCCAGCCGCAGACGCAGCAGCAGAAACCAAACGCGCAGCCTCAGAATCAGCCGCAAGCCAACCGCAAAGACAACTCCAACAAGGATCAGAAGAAAGACCAGAAGAAGGACGACAAGAAGAACGACCAATAACGTGCGCGGACACGTGAAACCGACGATGGCCGTCGCTCAATGCGGCGGCCATCTGTGTTTTTTTGTGCACGTTGCACGCGGAGAAATGCGCGCGGGTCTGTCTCAGTGCGTCGAGTTGTGGTCTTCCTTCGTGCTGGTTGAAAACAGAATCGACACAGCGAAAACCACGACGATCAGCGGCACTACGAAGAACGGGGAAGTGATGTCCACGGCAGCGGCCTCCTGGTGCCGTCCAGAGTAGCAGAACTGCAGCTTCATTGGACTGCGATCAAGCTTGAACCACGCAGGTTTTTCGCTGGATGCAGCACGTGGCGCAACGGTACGATAAGAGCGCGCAGCCCGCTTTACCGGTGCGCGGAGGTCACCCATGAGCGAGCTGAACGCGAACGCAAAGACAGGACGCAGAGAGTTTCTCAAAGCAGGTGGCGCGGTCACCGCCGCGCTGCTCACCCCCGCCGCAGCGCTGGCCGCCAACGCAAATAGGACGCTGCCCGCACTGCCTGCCAATCCGCGCACGCCACAGGCCATGCCCACGCGCAACCTCGGCCGCACCGGCTACAAGGTCGGCATCTTCTCGCTCGGCGGCCAGGCTTCGCTGGAGAAACCGGACAACTTCGACGTCGCCGTTCCCATCATCGAGCGCGCACTCGATCTCGGCGTCAATTACATCGACACCTCGTCGATCTACGGTGGCCCCGCGCGCTGGAGTGAGCAGTACGTCGGCCGCGTCCTCGAGCGCCGCCGCAACGAAGCGTTCGTGGCCACCAAAACCAAGGAGCGCACCCGCGACGCATCCCTGCGCATGATCGAGAAGTCGCTCGAGCTGCTCAAGACCGACCACGTCGATCTCTGGCAACTCCACGACATCGGCACCATGACTGACATCGACGCGGTCTTCGCCAAGGGCGGCGCCATGGAAGCGCTCGTCGAGATGCAGCAGCAGAAGGTCGTCCGCTTCCTCGGCCTCACCGGCCATTACCGCCCTGAGGCGCTGATGGAAGGCATCCGCCGCCATCCGTTTGACACCATCCTGATGGCCATCAATGCCGCAGACCCGCATCATTACAGCTTCAACGACGAACTCCTGCCCCTCGCCGTAGAAAAGCAGATGGGCATCATCGGCATGAAGATCCCCGGCCGCAGCCGCCTTCTCTCCACGTGGACGCCGCCAACAATCGACGCGCAGAAGCACTCGTGGGAAGGCGCGAACATCCAGACCGCCTCACCCGGCACGCTCAAGATGCGTGAGGCCATGTATTACACGCTCTCGAAGCCAGTGAGCACCGTCATCATTGGCTGCGACACCGTGGCGCAGCTTGAAGAGAACGTCCGCTACGCCCGCGAGTTCACCCCGCTGAATGAGAAGCAGCAGCAGGAACTGGTGGCCCGCGCCGAACCCTGCGCCAAGCCGTCTCTGTTCTTCCGCTTCTACGACCGGCCCTGAGGCGCCCGCACACGGATCAGTGAGGTAAAGCAGGGGCAGTGCTTTACCGCCCTCTTCACGATCAAGCCGGGAAAGGCATGCTCCACAGCGAGGAGTCGTGATTTTGTTGTGAGCTATTTTTACGTCAAGGCACACCGTACCGTGCCCCATCCTTTCGCCGTTGTGTGGCGAAAGGGAGGGAGAGCACAATGCGAGCTGTACCGGTTTGACATTGCCTCGAAGCGAACGAAGATATGCCTGATGGACTGATTCGACTTCACAACTCGGGGCAAGCGCACTTCGTAACCTGCAGTTGCTATCGCCGGCAACCCTTGCTGGCGCAAACGCACATGCAGAATGTATTCCTTGTCGCTCTAGAAGAGGCGCGGCAGCGCTACCAGATGACGGTCTATGGTTTTGTCGTCATGCCCGAACATGTGCACCTGCTCCTGAGCGAGCCAGCAAGCGGTGCACTTGCTCGGGTGATGCAGACGCTGAAGATGCGCGTATCAATCGCTGCTCGTGAGCGAGGTTACAGGCGCTCCGGGGGAACGCCGTTCTGGCAGACGCGTTATTTCGACCACAATGTCCGGAACCACGATGGTTTCGTGACACAGCTGCGCTATATTCACCGCAATCCGGTGAAGCGCGGTCTGTGTGGCTCTCCGGAGGAATGGGCATGGTCGAGCTTTCGTGCGTGGGCAACGGGAGAGTCTGCGGTCGTCCAGGTAGAGTCGGAATTAATTGCCAACCGGCGGGAGCTGGAACGCATGCGGGCTGTGAAGAATAGTGCTTTCCCACCCTTTTCACGATGAAGCCGTGAAAAGGATGGGGCACGGAGTTGGGTGCTGTTTCCTGTTCTCGCCCCTATGCCTTCACATCCAGATACAGCCGATAGTGCTCGTCGTTGATCGCCGTCCAGGGCCGCAGCGCCAGCGCACCGGCAGCAGTCTTCGCCTGCCAGTTCGTCGAGCCGGCGGCCACCTGCGCCACGCGCTTCAGTTCGTCGCGCGTCAGGCCCGCAGGCACAGCGCCCACCGCAAACAGCGCCAGCGGCCCGTGCACCGCGGCCACCAGGTTGGGATGCTCAGCGTCCACAGCCTCCAGCGCCGTCGCCATGTCGAACGCAATCTCGATCCGGTCGCCGGACTTCCACGTACGGTCCACGCGCGCAAACTCGCCGGGCGCAGGCGCGGCCAGCACGCGCTTGCCGTTCACCGCAACCGTCGTCTTTGGCCCCGCCCACGCAGGGATGCGCAGATACACCGGGAACGACGTGTCGGCGCTCGTCGTCACCGCAATCGTCGTCTCCGGCCTGTGCGGATACTCGGTCGTCTGCGTCAGCCGGACGCGTGTCGAGCCGCGCAGCCACTCCACGCGCGAAGGCACGTAGAGGTTCACATACATCGCGCTCTCGTCGTGGAAGTACGCGCTGATGCCGTAGTCCGCCGTCACCTGTGAGAAGGTGCCCGTGCAGCAGTGCCACTTGTGCGGGTGATAGACCTTCGAGCCGTCGTTGTTGTAGTCCGAGTAGTAGAAGCCGTGTCCGTCCTTCTGAATCGGCTTCGCACCAAGAACCGCGTTGTAGAGAATCTTCTCCATCGCGTCGCCGTAGCGGCTGTCGCGCGTCGTGCGCAGCAGGTAGCGGGTGATCTTGAATTGCGCATACGATCCGCACGGCGTCTCAAAGCTGGCGTGCGTGTTTGTCAGGCTCTTGCCCAGGTCGCCCGAGCCCGGCTTGCGGAAACTCTCCGTCGGCCCCCAGCCACCGGTCGCAAAGCTCTGCGCCCGTACAAAGTCGAAGCCGTTGCGCGCCGCGCGCAGATGCTTCTCGCTGCCCAGTACAAAGTAGGCCTGCATGGCGCTGCTCATCGCGTTCACGTGGCTGTAGGCGTGCTTGTCGGGCAACACGTTCTCGCCCGCCGCCAGCGGATTCCAGTACCACGCGTCCGCCAGGAAGCGCGCGCCCATCTCGTGGAAGCGGTCGCCCGCGCCGCGCTGCCACGCCAGAAACTGGTTCTCCGGCAGCGTGTAGAGCTCGTCCCAGCACCAACTCTCGTCCTTGTGCGGCCGCGCATACTGCTCATCGCGAGAGAGCGCGTGGTCCGGCAGATGCGGCGCCACGCAGTCCAGCGCCTTGTTGAGCGCGGGCAACGCATTCGGGCAGGCCGCAAACTGGTGCGCGTCAATCATGCCGATGGTGATCTTGTCGTAGATGTAGCCGGGGAAGCGGTTGTCGGCAAAAAAGTGCTCAGAGATGGCCTGCGCAAAGGCCGTCACCAGCCGATGCACCTTCTCCTGCGTCGCGCGGTCGCCCGTCGCGGCGTAGTCGCGCGCCAGCCCGGAGACGTACTGCCCGAACGTGTGCCCCGGGCAAAAGCCGTGCATGTCCTGGAGAGTGATGCCGTCCACCCAGTCATACCAGCCGCCCATGTCGTCGCCCGGCGCTGGCAGCCCCGCGCGCAGGCGATACGGCTTCAGCAGCCGGTCCTCGTCCAGTGCGCGATAGAACGCGTGGTTGGTGTCGAATTGCTGGCGCATCGGGCCTTCCAGCAGCGACACGTCCGCGTAGTTGAACTGTGCCAGTCGTGGCGGTGCAGCCAGCGCAGGGGCCAGCGCAGCAGCGCGGCGCGGACGCACCAGCGCGGCAGCAGCCACAGCAGCGGACGATTGCAGGAAAGAGCGGCGGGTCGTGGACATAGGAAACACCTCGCAAACTGCAGACGATCAGCGGAGAGATTTTTTGCAGACCTGATAACGTTCCCACCGCAGGACGCGTTCATTCAATCACGGGCAGGCGCGGCGCGCAAGAGCCGCCTTCCCATGCACTCCTCAGCCCAGTTGCGTCACATGCACCGGCAGCGCCGCAAAATCGGTTGTCCCCAGCCCGTGGCTCGCCGCCATCGCCAGATACGGCATCTTCTCCGGATCCAGATTCCACCACGCCTTCGCCGCCCAGGTGTCCAGCGCCACCGGATCCGTCCCGGCCAGCACCGTCTTCTTCACTTCCACGTCTTCCAGGTTGCCGCCCGTCGGGCCGTTGCGGACAAGGATGCGGTAGCCGTCGAGTACGGTGAGCGTCGGCAGCATAAAGCTGGCCAGGTCCACCAGGCTCTGGTGAATCTGCTGGTGCAGCCGGTTCCGCTGCCCGCCCAGAATGCCGTACCAGTTCTTCATGCCCAGCGTCGCGCCCGTCAGCTCGTGGTGCTTGGCAATCGGCATGTTGATAATCTTGTCGGCCTCAAGGAACGGCGTAAACACCGGCCACGTCTTCAGAATCACGCCGCCCAGCTCCACCTCGCGGTACATGTCCGGCTCAGGCAAAATGACCTCGGCGCCCTCAGCGCGCGCGGCCGCCTGAATACCCGATCGCAGAAAGCACCGCCGCGGCTCATTGCAGCTCACGTCGGTCACAATCACGCGCTTGGCTCCCGCCTGCCAGCACTGCCGCACCACCTCGGCCACGGCCTCCGGGTTGGTGTTCGCGGCCTGCTCCGGTGTGCGGTCCCAGGCAATGTTCGGCTTGATGACGACGACATCCTGCCGCCCGACAAACCGCTTCATGCCGCCAAGATCTTCAATCGCCTTTGCCACCAGCGCGCGTGGCTCGCCGGGAGCGATCTTCACCGCCCCGGTCGCCGGATCCTTCTCCACCGGCAGCTGCACCACTGTGAGCTTCGGCCACTCGCCGCTGGCAGCAATGCGATGATCGCGCCGTGCCTGTTCTGCGCGCGCTGGCACGGGGCGGGTACTGTGCTCACTGAGCCAGAACGCAGCGCCGCCCGCGCCTGCAGAGATCGCTCCCACGCGCAGCAGTTGAATCATCGCCTCGCGCCGCGTGAGCGCGGAATTCGGATTGTCGGGCGCGCCGTCCATGGTCGTTTCTCTCCTCAAACTTCCAGCAGGTGAATGTGGTTCGGATCGTTGGTGCCGAGCCGGTGTGTAGCGTCGGCAGCCGTGGCAATATAGCGCGGCGGGCGGCCCGCTGCCTCAAACGTCGGCAGGCCCATCTCCGCGCGCTTCTTCTCCAGCATCCCCCACGCTGTGTGGTCAATCGCCACGCGATCCTCGCCCACAATCAGCGCATTCGGTTGCCACAGCCGCTCCGGATGGAACCCCGGCCCGCCGTCGTAAACCGACGTCATCGCGTCGCCAATCGTCAGCCCAATCTTCTGCCGGACGACCGGAAATGCGTTCAGGTCCGCCACGCCGGGGTTGCAGTTGCCCCCGTGCAGGTCCTGCGGCTTCTCCACCACGCCGTACATATTCTTCATGGCAAAGGTGACGCCGGCCATGCTGTGGTCTTTCAGAATCGGCACATTGATGACCATGGCGCACTCGCGGGTGAGAATCTTCGAGAACCGCGCGTGCGATGCGCCAAACGTCTCCACCGCGTCCTCGTAGCCCGCCACGTCTGAGCCGTAGCAGCGGAGCCGCCCCGGTGCCGTACTGATCGTGAAGCCGCAAGCCTCGAGATCGCGCGCGTTGCGGTCCCAGATCACGATGTTGCCCGGCTGCACCCCGGCCTTCTGCAGCCGGTCGGCAATCGCGAACACCAGCACGGCGTGCGTTGAAATGCCCTTGCCGCCCAGCCCGTTCGTCTTGATGCCCACCACCTTGCCCTCGGCGTGCCCCTGCGCCACAATGTGCTTCCACGCGGCCACAGGCTCGTGAATGCCGGTGTAGCTCGCAATCGCGCGGTCCAGCAGGGCGCTCACGTGCCCGGCGTCTAACTGGCCCCCCGCGCCGTGCAGTGCGGCGTCGCGCGCCACCACCACGCGCGCCTTGCCCGCCTCGGCGCGTGTGTCCAGCAGGCCCGCAAAGGCCAGCGGTGTTTGCGAGCCGATCAGGACGGCTCCGGTGGCAGCTTCTTTCAGAAACTCACGACGGCTTGTCATGGCGAACTCCTCGCTGTTTACGGCGCCCCCGCGCCGGGCACGTTAGAGCCGGGACTCGACGCCGCGGGCCAGCGCCAGCAGCGCCTGCGGCGTTTCCGGTGTGGACTCATAGGCGACGACGCGAACCAGCGCCTTGCCCTTGCGGAAGCTCACGCTCTGCGCATAGGCAATGCCCTCGTCGCCCAGCTGAATGTGTTGCGCATCGCGCGTCAGGCCGGTTTCCAGCAGCGTGCGTGCGCTGTCGCCGCTGCGAAAGGTGTGCACGTCCACCACCGCTTCCACGTGGCCCTGGTAGGTGTAGTCAGATGTGGCAGTGGAGACCACGCCCGCCTGCACAAAGTGGTCCGCGTCGCCGTCAATGTATTGCCACAGGTCCTGCGCGGCAAAGGTGCGCGTGCCGTCCGTTTTCTGCCAGCCGGAAACATCGCCGGAAGCAGGGAAGGGATCGACAGCGGTCTTCTTGCAGCCGGCAAGCACAACGACCGCAAGAGCGAGAGCAGCAACAGCGGAACGAACAGTGATAGACGGCACGGGATCAGCTCCTATTTGTTTAAGAGAATCTGTGCACTGGGCGACCGGCTTTCGCCAATCGAGGTCACGTAGACAGCAGGACGCTCCTGCAGCGGGCAGGCGTATTCGCACGCGCCGCAGCCCACGCAGCGGCTGGGATCGACACGCGGTTGTTTCAGCGTCTTCACGGCGCCAGTCGAGTCCACCACCTGCGCTTCTTCCACGTAGATCGCCTTTGGAGAAACCGGGCACCACTCCTCGCACACAATGCACTCCGTGGCTTCGGCCCACGGCAGGCAGCGCCCGCGGTCATAGAACGCCGTGCCCAGCCGGACGGGGTTCGCATTCGCGCCCACGCCCACCACCCAGCCCTTTTCCTTCGGCGTAATCTGCCAGATCGCGCCCGTCGGACACACCTCTGAGCACAGCACGCAACTCGGCTCACAGTAGCCAATGCGCGGCACCAGCGTGGGTGACCACAGCCCCTCCAGCCCAGCCTCAGTCAGAGTGGGGTGCAGTGAGTTGTTGGGGCACACCTTCATGCACTCGCCGCAACGGATGCACCGCGCCAGAAAGTCCGGCTCGTCCAGCGCGCCCGGCGGACGCAGCAGGTTCGGCTCGCGGCCCTTGCCCAGACCCGTGTTGGCGCGCATCAGCGGCACCACAGCCGCGCCCGCCGCCAGCCCCGTCAGCGCCTTGCGCCGCCCAATGTCCGGCGTCGCCACCTCCGACTCGTTGCGGAAGAACTTGAACTCCAGGCTCGAGTGCGGGCAGCTCCCCACGCAGTTCATACACATCAGGCACTCGGACTTGTGCCACTTCGCGCCGCCAATCGGGTCGTCGCCGCCCTGGCAGTGCAGCAGGCACTTGCCGCACTTGTCGCAGCTCGCCGCATCCTTGTGCAGCCCAAAGACTGAGAACCGTGACACCGCCCCCAGCAGCGCACCCAGCGGGCAAATCGCGCGACACCACAGCCGCGTCACCTGCAGGCTCAGCGCCAGCACCACCAGAAACAGGATGCCCAGCACCAGCCCCTGCGCAAAGTGCGTCTGCCTGAAGTCCAGCACCACAGCCTGCAACACCGTGTGCAGCGTCTCGCCGGTCACCTTGATCGCGGCCACCGGACTGTGCTCCATCGGCGTCAGCACCGCGCGTACGGCAAAGTTGAAGCCAGGCAGCAGCGCCAGCCCAATCGACCGCACCAGCAGGCTGAACGGGTCCAGCCACCCCAGCGCCATCGACCCGAAACACGCCGCAACCAGGCCCGCCGTCAGCACCACGTACTTCGCCGTCTGCCAGCGTTTGTAGCGGTTCCGCTCAATCCTCTGCTTGCCGCGCTTCGCCTCAGACGGCAGCGACCCCACCCAGTGCTGCAGCGTGCCCATCGGGCAGATCCAGCCGCAGAAAAAGCGGCCCAGAAGCAGCGTCGGAATCAGGATCAGCAGGCTCCACGCCAGCCCGCGATAAAGCGCGTGACTGGCCAGCACGTTAGCCAGCGCCACCAGCGGGTCCCACTCAAAGAACAGCCGCACCGGCGCACGCATGTGGATGTCGCCAGCAGCACCGGGAGAAGGACGCAGAGAAGTAAAGACGAGCAACGCCACAAAGACGAGCAGGAAGAATGTCTGCGAGATGCGGCGCCAGAACGGCAGTTTGGAATGCAAGGGACCCCTCCGCATCGCACGCTGCGTGCACGGCAGCGATGCTGGACGTTACTCAACTGGGGGAGACAATCTGAAGCACACGAGATCTCGAGCGCGCTCTGCCCTCAGTGCAACAAGCTTGGCGCGTTCACGCATCGCAGACTGTGACAGCTGTCACTTTGAGCGGATTCCAACAAGCAAAAAATGCGATCCGTCGGTGAAGCACATCACGCCGCAAGAATCTGTTCAATTACTTTTGGCTCTTGTAGAACGTGGAAGCGCCGAGTGCCCCACCCTCGCCGCACCGTTGTTTTTGCAACCAGGGCGGGGTTGCACAGACCTTCCGTGCCCCATCCTTCGCGCAGTCTCATCGCGCGAAGGGTGGGAAAGCAAGCCCGTAACTCCGCCACGACCAAGCCTAGTGTCAGGGCGCGACTTCAGTCGTGCCGCAAAGAGCCAATAACACAGCCCCTGCGGCACCCGGCCCTAGCTCATGTGATTAATCATCGACGCCAGCGACGCCGCGCCAAACCCGTTGTCGATGTTCACCACCGACACATTCGGCGCGCAAGAGTTCAGCATCCCCAGCAGCGCCGCCACGCCGCCAAACGACGCCCCATAGCCCACACTCGTCGGCACCGCGATCACCGGCGCCTGCACCAGCCCCGCCACCGCCGTCGGCAGCGCGCCTTCCATCCCGGCGCACACCACCAGCACGCGCGCCGCGCGTAGCAGGTGCCGCTGCGCAAACAGCCGGTGGATGCCCGCAACGCCCACGTCGGCAATCAACTCCACCGTGTTCCCCATCAGCCGCGCCGTCACCGCGGCCTCTTCGGCCACCGGCAGGTCGCTCGTCCCCGCGCACACCACGGCCACCGTGCCGCGTCCCGGCGGCATCGGAGCCTGCTCCAGCGTGATGGTCCGCGCCGCAGCATGATAAACAGCGCGCGGCTCCACCGCCGCCACGGCATCAAAGCTCTCGCGAGAGGCCCGCGTCGCCAGCACGTTGCCGCCCGCCGCCGCCATGCGCGCAAAGATCGCCGCCACCTGCTCCGGCGTCTTTCCCTGGGCAAAAATCACCTCCGGCATCCCCGTGCGCAGCGCGCGATGATGATCCACCTTGGCGAATCCCAGGTCCTCGAACGGCAGATCACGCAGCCGTTCCAGCGCATCAGCCACCGTCTCCCGCCCCGCGCTCACTGCCTTCAGCAGCGCTTCAATCTGCTCGCGATTCACGCGCCAGCCTCCTTCTCCGTGTACGCGCGCAGCGCCGCCTGCATCACCTTCTTCAGCGGCACCCGATGCTCCCGCGCCAGCGCCCGACAGTCCTCGTACTCCGGTGCCGCGTTCGCCAGCTCGCCCGTCTCCAGCCGAGCCGTCTTGATCCGCACCGCGCCCCATTGCGTCTGTACTTCGGTGAACGCGCGCGCCAGTGCCATCTTGTGCTCCACGCGCCAGCGCAGCCCAATCGTCGTTGTCTCGCGGAACAGAATCTCCCGCATCGCCGCCGCAAGGTCCGGCCTGCAGAGCACCGTCAGCGCCACGCCCGCGCGGCCCTTCTTCATCTGCACCGTCGCGCGATACACATCCCACGCGCCAGCTTCCAGCAGAAGCTCGCTCACGTAGGCCAGCACCTGCGGGCTTGAGTCGTCGATCACCGTCTCAATCACCGCAATCGTATCCTCGGCCGCTTCCGGCGCTTCCGTCTCGCCCACCACCAGCCGCAGCAGGTTCGCCTGCCCCGGCGTGTCGCGCCCGCCCGCGCCGTAGCCCGTCGCCGCAATGCGCACTGCAGGCAGTGCCGCGTACTCCACTTCAAGCATGCGCAGAATCGCCGCGCCCGTCGGCGTCACGCGCTCCATCGCTGGCCCCGCTGCGTACACCGGAGCCCCGCCCAGCAGCGCCAGCGTGGCCGGCGCCGGCACAGGCAGTTCGCCGTGCGCGCACTGCACCGTGCCGCTGCCCACATTCAGCGATGAAGACAGCCAGCGCTCCACGCCCAGCGCCGCGCAGCCCACAGCCGTGCACACAATGTCCACAATCGTGTCCACCGCGCCCACCTCGTGAAAGTGCACGGCTTCCACCGGCACTGAGTGGATCGCAGCCTCAGCCTCGCCCAGCAGTTCAAACGCACGGCTCGCGCGACGTTTCACCGCACCGTCCAGCGGCGCCGTGTCAATGATCTTGAGAATCGCAGACAGCGGCCTGTGCGCCGCATGCGTGTGTTCGTGCGTATGTTCGTGATGGTGCTCGTGCTCGCGTCCATGCTCATGCGTGTGCTCAGCAGCATGTCCGTCAGCAGTGAGCACGTCCACCTTGGTGCCCGTGAGCCCGCCGCGCATCACCTTGCGCTGCTCCAGATGCGCGCCCACGTTCAGCGCGGCACAGGTTTCAGCCAGCGTCGCGAACGGAACGCCCGCGTCCACAAGCGCGCCCAGCAGCATGTCGCCGCTGATGCCGGAAAAGCAGTCGAGATAGCCAATGCGCATGGAAGGATTCTTTCGGAAAGGATTTCAGGCGCCGCGCCGCGCCAGCACATCGGCAGGCAGCAGGGCATTCAGTGAGCCAGAGCGGAACCCGGCCGTGTCCAGCGTGACGTACTGGAAGCCCGCCGCACGCAGCGCCGCCGTAATCGCGTCCAGCATCTCCATCGTCAGCGCACGCGGCAACTCATCGCGGGCAATCTCCACCCGCGCCAGCTCGCCGTGATGCCGCACGCGAAACTCGCGGAAGCCCAGACCGCGCAGGCTCTCTTCCGCACGCTCAATCTGCTCCAGCACCTCAGGCGTCACAGCATGACCGTAAGCCACGCGCGAGCTGAGGCAGGGCGCAGCGGGCCGGTCCCAGAGCGTGTAGCCCGCGTCGCGTGCCAGCGCGCGAATCTCCATCTTCGTCAGCCCCGCTTCGGCCAGCGGCGCCAGCACCTCGTGCTCGCGTGCCGCGCGCTGCCCGGGCCTGTAGTCGCGCGTGTCGTCCGCGTTCATGCCGTAGGCAATGTGCTCAAAGCCAAGCGTCGAGCAAAGCTTCTCAATGTGCGTGAACAGTTCGCTCTTGCAGTGGAAGCAGCGGTTCTCATCGTTGCGCGCATAGTCGGGGTTGTCCAACTCGGCCGTCTGCACAATGCGCAGCGGAATACCTTGCTCGCTGGCAAACGCGCAGGCCTCTGCCAGGTCGCGCCGCGCCAGGCTCGGCGAGTCAGCCAGCACCGCAATCATGCGGTCGCCCAGAACACGATGCGCAGTGGCCGCCAGATACGCAGAATCCACGCCGCCCGAGTAGGCCACCATCACGCCGCCCAGCGCGCGCAGCCTGTCTTCGAGCGCGCGCAACTTTGTGGCAAGCGTTTCGTGTGCGTGAGCAGCGGATTGTGTAGACAGCGCCATGCGCCCGATTATAGCCACTTTTCTCAAAGCCGTTTGAGGGCTTTGAGGCCGCTCGAACTGCGAGTGCGGTATACTCCGGACGCGGTGAAATCACCCGGAGGTTCAGGACGATGAAAGCAGGAATGTTGGGTAAGTGGGCTGCGGGAGCAGCACTGGCACTGGCCATGACGGCCGGTTCGCTCTGTGCTGCGGCGCAGGATGGCACAGTGCTCAAGGCCGATGACGCGCGGAAGATTCTGCCGCCGTCTGTCTATTACAAGGCGCAGTCCGCGCCCACGCAGCTGCGTAACTCGGGAGGCGTCAAGTTTGCTGACGGTTACTATGTGCTGGCCATGATGGTTGACACCAGCGGCTACTCCAGCGATGTGGCGACAAAGTATCAGGCATACTTCATCGCTGAGGTGCCCATCAAGATTGGCGGGCATGAACTCGCCGCAGGAATCTACGGCATCGGCTTCATCGCAGACAACAAGTTCGTCGTCACCGACGTAGGCGCGCACGAGCTGTTCACCGTCAACTACATAACCGACGAGGCCATGAAGCGCCCCGTGCCTCTGCAAGTGACAAAAGACGAAGCAGGCAGCTACCGCCTCTACACCGGCCGCAAGTACGTGACCTTCTCGCGGTAAGCGCGGAAATCAATACACAAAACGCAGAAGGCGGACCGCAAGGTCCGCCTTCTGCGTTTGTACTGCGTGTGAGAGTTACGCCTTGGCCGCAACCGCTCCAGCCAGCCGCTCCTTCACCAGTTCGTTTCCGCGCGCAAAGAGCTCGTCCTGCGAGATCTTGCCAGCTTCCACGTCTGCCAGAATCGCCTTCTGCGCCGCGTACTCGCGGTTGGCAACACCGGCCTTTGACTGCAGCATGCGCCACGCCTTCCGCCGCTCCACGCAGAACATCACCATCTGCCGTGAAAGCGAACGATACTCGATCTTCCCGTTGTCTTCGAACTTGATGTAGACGCCGAAGTCAGGAATGTAGGCGCGGTGCTCGGGGTTCAGGTAGTGGCGATAGACCACATCCTGCTGCGTGATGCGCACCAGCATGTTGTCCAGTGAGATCAGCTTCTCCGCCGCATCCGCCTTCACCTTCTTCAGGTGGTTGCGGAAGCGTGCTTCCGTCGTGCACCAGTGCGCCACGGTGTAGCGCATGGTCTCGCCGGTGGACTTGATCTTCGTCTCGTACCAGTCGAGGTCGGCCGCCGGGTTGCCCTTGATGTCCAGGGCCTCCTGGTAGCTCTCGCCCTTGCGCGGATCGAAGACAAACTCCGGCACGCCGCGCGAGTCGCGCACGCGCTGCGCCTGGAAGAGCGCCATGTCATCCGGCACGCCGTGTTCCGGCTGGCAGGTCGTGAACGCCTGCAGGAACATCGTGCCGCGATACTCCAGGCCGTCCAGAATCGCGCGGTAGAGCTTCGGAGCGTTGGCCATCGAAACCTGCGCCACGAACGGCGATCCGTGACCGCCGAGGAAGGTTTCGGCCACCGTCTTCTTCTCGGTGTTCTTGCCTTCCGTCGCCGGACCAAACACGTTCATATCGCCGCCGCCCAGCATCGGTGTCGAGTCCGAGTTCTGGCCGCCGGTGTTCGAGTAGACCTGCGTGTCCAGCATCAGCACCTTCACGTTCGGCCGGTTCTGCAGAATCACCTTTGACGTGTTCTGGTAGCCGATGTCGCCAATGCCGCCGTCGCCACCCACCACCCACACCTTGGGCAGTTCGTGGATTTCCAGGTCCGTCATCGACGCGTCGGTGAAGTGCTCCAGCCCGTAGTACTCGCGCTCGCTGATCACCTTGCTGTCGCGCTGCATCAGCATGTCCGCCAGCCGCTCGGGAATGACCGAACGCCGCGCGTGGTCCACGATGAAGCTCTCGCCCATCAGCCAGCCCACCGTCACGCCGTCCTGGAACAGTGAGTTCATCCACGGATATGGATGCGGGTTGTTCGGTGTCGTCGAGCCATACACCGTGTTGCAGCCCGTGTGCGCGGCCATGGCCATCACACTCATGCCGTTCGCCAGTCGTCCGTCCACCGGCTGCAGGCTCTTGTGGTTGAAGGCTTCCGTCAGCAGCACCGCGGCAATCGCCTCGATCAGTTGCGCGTCGGTGATCGCGCCGTGCTCCTTCTCGTAGGCCGCAATGCGTGCGTCCGTGTCCTTGTCGTTCTCGCCGCCCAGGCCGAGGATGAGGTGCGCAATCGCCTTGCGCAGCAGCTTGTACTCGGCTTCGTTGCTCTGCTTCAGCACTGCCAGCCGCGCCGCGCCGTCCTTCTCCAGTTCGCCCGCCTTGGCCACCAGCCGGTCGCTCTTCGCGTGGAAGATCGGCCGCATGTAAGCCTCGGTCACTGCGGAAACCGAGCGCAGAACGCTCTTCTCGCCGCAGCCCGCGCAGGCGCCGTCGCCAGCCACCAGCGCGTCGTAGGCCGTGCGCACCATCAGCATGTTGCGCAGCGTGGCCGTCTTGGAGTCGGCAGGGTTCGCCGCGTTGTACAGGCCCAGGAACTTCTGTGACGTATCCGGCAGCAGGTTCAGGAAGCTCGTTCCCGTCTCGTGCTCCGCGTTGATCTCCTCAGTCTCCGCCACCATCTTCAGCGCCTGGTGATCGCCGCAAGCCGTCACGCAAGCCGCGCAGCCCTTGCACAGATCGCTGACGAAGATGGAGAACACGCCGCCCGTTCCCGGCGCCTTGCGCTCCGGCGAAGAGAAGATCGCGTTGACCTTCTGGTACGCCATCGGCACCTTGTCCAGGATGGTGAAGAATTGCGCCTTCGCCTCGGCAGAGAAGCCGTCGACAGACTCCGTCACTTCGCGGATGATCTGCGGCAGCGGCGTGCCCGTCTTGGCTTCCGCCACCATCCGCGCGCGCACTTGCTTTTCAATCTCCGGCACCTTGGCCAGCAGCTTGCTGCGCTCGGCAGCGTTGCCCACGTAGCGTGAAGCGGCCATCGTCAGCAGCGTTGAGAGTTCCTGCGCCGTGTTCGGCAGCGCCGTGTCCGGGCAAACTGAGATGCACTCCATGCACTGCGTGCAGTTCTCAGGGATGTAGAGCGGCGTCTCGCGACGCGCCACGTACTTTGACGTGGTGTCGCCCGTCGCTGCTGCAATCACGCCCATCGCCGACAGTGGTGTAGAAGGCTGATCGTAGCCCAGCCCCGCGCGGAACTCCGCGTCAAACGCGGCAATCGACGTGATCGGCGTGCGCGCTGACTGGCCCGCGGGCGGCAGCGTAGTGCGGCAACCAATCGAGCAGGTCTCCGCGCCCACGGCCACAGGCTCGGCCTCAGCGCCAATGATCGGCAACAGCGCCTGTCCGCGCAGCGTCGAGTGATCCGTCGCCGCAACGTCGCCAATGGCGATCTCCTTCACGCGCTCAAAGCCCTGAATCATCACTTCCATGTTCGACTGCACCACTGCATCGCCGAACTTGCCGAACTTCTTCACATACTGCTTGTGCACCACCTCGCGGAACTGCTCCTGCGTGATGCCGAACTCCTGCAGCAGCGTGCTCACCGCGAAGAACGCGCCCAGAAACGCATTGCCCTGCATGCGCAGCTGAAGATCGCCGCGGTCCGTCGCCTTGCGCGCAATGTCAAAGCCCGGCAGCGTGAACACGCGAATCTTCTTTTCGATAATCTGCTTGCGCGCCCAGATGGGCAGATTCTCCCACGCGCGCTCGCCCTCAAAGTCCGACTCCCACACCAGCGATCCGCCTTCCTGAATGCCGTCCAGCGGATTGGTGTGCGTAAAGGCCTTCGGGTCGCAACACAGCACCGTCGTCACGTGGCGCAGGTCGCAGTTTACGCGAATGCGCTCCTTCGCCGCCACCATGAAGTAGCTGGTCGGCGCGCCCTTCTTCTCCGAGCCGTACTTCGGATTCGCGCTGACGTGAATCACTTCCTTCGGGTTGCCCTTCTCGTCCACCAGCCCGTCGCGCTCAAACAGCAGATCGTTCAGATCGCCCAGAATCGCGCCCAGGTTCTTGCCTGTGGTGATGGCGCCCCAGCCGCCAATCGAGTGGAAGCGCACAGCCGCCGCGCCCTCAGGCAGCAGGGACGGTGTCTCGTCGCCGATCACAGCGTAAGGATGATCGATGCCCAGCACGAAGAAGTTCACGCCCTCGGTGGCCGTCTTGCCATCCTTGCGCGCGCGGCCTGCCGTCGCGTACTCAAACGCGCCGATGATGTGCTCGGGGCGGAAGTCGCGCGAGCCCAGTCCATAAGATCCGTTGAAGATCCGCGGCAGCTCCGCAGGAGAAATCGCGGGCAGCCCCTCGGCCGCCGGATGCCCCTCGTACTGCGTGGCCTTTGAGAGCGCCGTGCGAATGTCGCGGCCCAGCGGATTGTCGCCCGCCATCGGCTCGTCCGTGCGCTCCAGAATGATGACGTTCTTCTTGCCCTTGAGCGCGGCCACCAGCGCCGCTTCGGGGAACGGGCGAATCACGTTCAGGTGGATCGAGCCCACCTTCACCCCACGCGTCGCGCGCAGATAATCGACAGCCGCTTCAATGTTCTCCGCCGCCGAGCCCAGCGACACAAACACCGTGTCCGCATCCTCGGTCTTGTACTTCGTCACCAGGCCGTAGTAGCGCCCCGTCAGCTTGCCAAACTCCGTGTAGGCGTCCTCAAGGAACCCTAGGATCGGCTCGGCAAAGTTATTGCGCCGCGCCACCACGCCGTTCATGTAGTGTTCCTGGTTCTGCACCGGGCCCAGCAGCGCCGGGTTCGTCAGGTCCAGCATCTTCGGCACGCGCCGCCGCGTCGCGCCAAACAGCGTCCGCTGCGCCTCCGTCGGGCAGTCAATCACGTCGTCCGGCGCGCCCAGATACTCGCGGATCAGCCCGGACTCGTGCTTGTAGAAGGTGCGCTCCAGGTGGCTCGTCAGGAAGCCGTCCATGATGTTCATGCCCGGCGTCAGTGAGAGCTCCGTCACGCGGCGCAGAATCAGCGCCTGGTCGGCAGCCTGCTGTGCGTCCTTGCCGAACACCATGATCCAGCCCGTGTCCAGCGCGCCGTAGATGTCGTCGTGGCCGCAGTGCACGTTCAGTGCGTGCTTGGTCAGCGCGCGCGCGCCCACTTCCAGCACCATCGTCGAGCCCTTGCCCGGCGCATGATAGTCCTGCTCCACGCCGTACACCACGCCCTGGCCGGAGGTGAAGTTCACCACGCGCTTGCCGCACACTGAGTGCGCAATCGCGCCGCCCTGTGCCGCATGCTCGCCTTCGGTTTCAATCGCAATGGTGTTGTGGCCAAAGACGTTCAGATGTCCCTCGGCAAACGCCTGCTGAAACAGCTCGCCGCCCTCCGTGGAAGGCGTGATGGGATAAAAGACGCCGGCATCGGCCACGCGGGTCTCCGTGTGATAGGAGACAAGCTGATTGCCATTTGCAGTGACCCGGATGCCGGGATAACGAACAGTGTCCGCCATGAATTCCCCCTCAGAGATTTCAATATCTACGAACGGCCGCGGAGCGCCGGATCTGCCTCAAGCAGCCCAACCGCGCAGTGCGGGTGCTGGTCCCTGGGGCGCGCACGCGCCAGAGGGGCCGGATCGGTGCCGCGCGGGCTGCGCATATCTCAGCTCGGGGCGCGGCGAAAAGAACGGCGGAATCGACGGGCGTCCGCTGTACCTGCTTACGTTTTCACTCGATGCCCGACGGGGATCGGGCAACCTCCAAAAATCGACCCTGCAAGTCTAATTGCCGGAGCGAACCGTGGGGAAGCTCCAGGGGAAGTTTCCCGGCAATTGAAACCATTCCAAGTATGGCGCGTCCGGAAAGCAAAATCGAGACGACGTCCCGCAGTACGGTAGATGCGGGCTGCGCAAAGAACGGCTACCTGGCCCCACTCTCCGGGCGCGCTTCCCGCACGGCACGGTGTCCGCTTCCGAACACGCGGTTTCGATTTCGGACGCGGCGGCCGTCCGCTGCCGCATTGGCTCAGCGCAACGCACTGAATCCACAAAGCCAGCGAGTCACGCAATTGGAACCTGCCGTGCAACAGCAGCGTACAGACCGAAAAGGTGCAGGAGGAGTCAGGATGCGCGTTCTGTTCCAGGACATGAGCTACGCCGTGCGGCAACTGCGGAAGACCCCGGGGTTCACCGTCACCGTGCTGCTTACCCTCGCGCTTGGCATCGGCGCCAACGCCGCCATCTTCACCCTGGTCCACGCCGTCATGCTCCGCAACCTGCCCGTCACCAATCCGGAGACGCTGGTCCGCATCGGAGACACCAACGACTGCTGCGTCAACTCCGGCTTTAGTGACAACGGCGACTACGCCCTGTTCGCCACGGACACGTATTACCTCTTCAAGAAGAATCTGCCCGAGTTTGAAGAGCTGGCCGCCATGGAGTCCGGCTACGCCTGGCGTCCTCTCACCGTGCGCCGCGAGGGCGGCCAGGCTCCCGCGCAGTCCATGCTGGGCACCTTCGTCTCCGGCAACTACTTCCGCGTCTTCGGCCTCAGCCCCGCCGCCGGGCGTCTCTTCGTTGATTCTGACGACCAGCGCGGCGCATCCGTCACCGCCGTCATGAGTTACGACGCCTGGCAGCAGGACTACGCCGCAGACCCCACCATCATCGGCAGCACGTTCGTCATCAACACCAAGCCCGTCACCATCATCGGCATCGCGCCCAAGGGCTTCTATGGCGACCGCCTCTCCAGCCAGCCGCCCCGCTTTTATCTGCCCCTCGAGTCCATGGACCCCGTCCTCGGCGCGCCGTATGAGCGCGACCCTGAAATGTCCTGGGCTTACGTCATCGGCCGCATCCGTCCCGGTGTCTCCCGCGCCGCCCTGCAAGACAAAACCAGCGCCCTCCTCCGCCAGCAGTTCGCCACCCTCAAGCTCTTCAAGGGCGAAAAGAACAAGCCCGCCCTCAACCGCTCCCACGTCGTCCTCACCCCCGGCGGCGCCGGTATTCAAAACATGCAGGGCGAGTACCGTGACCACCTCCACCTGCTTGAGTGGATCGCAGGCCTAGTCCTGCTCGTGGCCTGCGCCAATATCGCCAACCTGCTGCTGGTGCGCGGCATGAGCCGCCAGGCAGAAATGTCCATCCGCTCCGCCCTCGGCGCGCAGCGCATGCGCATCGTCCGCCAGTTGCTCACAGAGAGCGTGGTGCTCGCTGGCCTCGGTGGCCTGCTCGGCCTCGGCGTCTCTTATCTGGGCGCGCGCATGCTGCTCCTGCTCGCCTTCCCCGGCGCGCAAAACGTGCCCATTGACGCGGCTCCGTCGCCCATCGTCATCGGCTTTGCCTTTGCGCTGTCGGTGGCCACCGGCGTTCTGTTCGGCATCGCCCCGGCCTGGATCGCCGCACGCACCCAGCCTGCTGACGCGCTGCGCTCCAACGCGCGCACCACCGCGCAGGGCGCGTCCCTGCTGCAGCGCGGCCTCGTCGTGCTGCAGGCGGCGCTCTCCCTCGTCCTGCTCGTCGCCGCCGGCCTGTTCGTGCAGAGCCTCAGCAAGCTTGAAGGCTCTGACATGAAGCTCGACGCCCGCAACCGCTACATCATCCACTTCAACCCGCAGGCCGCCGGTTACGCCACCACGCAGGTTGAGCCGCTCTATCGCACCATGCTGGACCGCTTCCACGCCCTCCCCGGCGTCCAGCGCGTGAGCCTCGCCACTTACACGCCCATGGAAGAGAACAACTGGAGCACCGGCGTCAAAATCCAGGGCGAGCCCGACCCTGAAAAGGGTGCCTCTTACATCAAGGCCACGTCCGAGTACTTTGACTCCGTCGGTACTCACCTCGTCATGGGCCGCGGCTTCCGCGAGCAGGACACGCTCAACGCCCCGCCCGTCGCCGTCGTCAATCAGGAGTTCGTCAAGCAGTTCCTGAACGGCAAAAACCCCATCGGCCGCCGCTTCGGCTTCCCCAGCCCCGGCAAGGACGGCTCCTATGAAATCGTCGGCGTCGTGGAAGACACCACCTACACCAGCGTCTACTGGAAGAACCACGCCATGTACTTTGTGCCCATGACGCAGCGGCCCAAGGTGCAGATCCTCCCCGGTGAAGAGGAAGAAGCAAAGATCGAGAACGACCTCTCCATGTACGCCGGTGCCATCGTCGTCCAGACTGAGCGGCCCGTGCCCGGCATGGAGGCGCTGGCGCTCAAGACGCTCTCCGGCATCAACCCCAACCTCACCATCGTCAAGTTCCAGACCTTCCAGCAGCAGATCAACGACCGCTTCACAGAGGAGCGCCTGATCGCGCGCCTCACCTCGCTCTTCGGAGCCCTCGCGTTACTGCTCGCCGCCATCGGCCTCTACGGCGTCACCGCCTACACCGTCGCCCGCCGCACCCCGGAGATCGGCATCCGCATGGCTCTCGGTGCAGAGCGCTCCAGCGTCGTCGTCATGGTCATGCGCGGCGCCGCCCTGCAGGCCCTCGCCGGACTCGTCCTCGGCATCCCCGTCGCCGTGCTCTGCGTGCGCTACGTCAAGTCGCAGCTCTATGAGATCTCCAGCGTCAACTTCACCGTCATGGCCGCCGCCATCGGAACCCTCGCCCTGGCAGCCCTGGTCGCCGGCCTGATCCCAGCCCGCCGCGCCGCCTCCATCGACCCCATGAAGGCCCTCCGCGTCGAGTGAGCGCGGCTTAACGCACCGTTCGCCGCAAACGCGCATCCTCAAGTCAGCAGCGGAGGCAGAGCTATGCAGATTGTCCCGGTGATCAAGTCGTCGGACCTGGCGAGATCGATCGCTTTCTACACCGTTACACTCGACTTCGAGCGCATGTGGCCCGGCCACGAGGCGCTCGAAGAGCAAAACGGCGTTGTTGATCTGGTCCGCGATGGCGCTGCCATCCAGCTCTCGCGCCACGCCGGAGACGGCGTCTTCGGATCGCTGATCCGCGTCTTCGTCGATGACGTCGACGAGCGGTATGCCACCTTCCGCGCCCGCGGACTCGACACCACGCTGCGACCCGAGTCTCCCATCCACACCGCGCCTGTCGATCAGACCTGGGGCCTTCGCGAGTTCGCCGTCACAGACCCGGACGGCAATGGCCTCTGCTTCTGCGCGCCGGTCCGTCGGGCCAGCTGATCTTCGGATCAGAACGGCAATGTCTTCAGCGCCAATGCCACAATCGGGGTAAGGCGAGCAATCGGGTGCGGAAGCCTATTCAGCGAATCCTTGCGCGTTACGGATTGGATGTTGCGGGTAGCTTCGTACAACTGATCGAGGTGTACCAAGGCCCGTGCAAAAATCCGGGATGCAGTCCGTAGCAAACGGGATCACCTACGCGCGTCTCGTTGTAGGTATGCATCGGAACATCCACGTCATCGGGATAACTGATCGGCCCCCATGGAGCAACACGCAGGAAGTAGCGCGTCCCCTTACTGGATTCGCTCTCACTTTTTTTCAGCACCCAAGTTTCGCAAGGAAGCGGGGCCGAATTATCCAGCAACGTGTTGACTGACCTCACGAGCCCCACGCTGTACATTCCCCCAGTAATTACGAGAAAGGCAAACACAGCCCAACGCGAAGGGTTCTTCCACAGCGTCTGAAAGACGGCCACGAGTAGCACTATGAGGACGGCCAGCACCCAATAAATCAATTGGGAAAAGTCTACGAGGTGCGTCGGATCATTCGATGTCTGGTAAGAAAAGGTGATCCCGAGTCCCGGCCAGATAAGAAGGAAGCCGAGATCTGAACGTGGATCGGGCTTTCTTTTGAAGAGGGTGAAGAAGAGAGGGAAGCGGTGAAGGAGCAGGATTGCTACGACAGGGCAGGCGAGCAACACAATGAGCGATGTTTTGTAGAGCGGCACATAATTGACAAACATTACCGGGACACTGGCCGCTCCAGCAAGAACGCTCAGTCCAATTGCCCACGTCTTCGCTAAGCCGAATGAGTTTGAGGTGTCGGCATCCCGTTGAGCTTGCTGCTCCTGTAGGCTCACCTCTTTGGTTATCTCGTCGGCATCGCGCCCGTCTAGATCGGGCAAGCCTTTGAACCACTCCTGCAGATCATCGTTTCCGGTGAAGAAGTCGGAGATGCTGAAACTGCCTGAATCATGCTTCAGGTAAACGCGCGTCCAGTGGCCGTATTGATTTTCTATCTTTCTCAATCCCTCGATCTCAGGCCGGGTGGCGCTATGGGTACCAAATGCCGATCGCACCTCGATTCGATTTCCGTCGAGAATCAGGCGTGAAGTCCAAACCCGCACGATGAGCATGAGCCCGAGGATCAGCGAGGTTCCACCAACTGCCAATGCAAAGTCTCTGCCAGTAGGATCGACGGCAAGCTTGAAAAAGAAGCCTGCCCCGACAAGAAAGATTCCTGCAAATACGCTTTGCGCGATCTTTCTACTGGTCGTGAGCGGGTATTCGTGGCGAGTGGTACTCGTCTGATCAATGGAAAGCATTGGATTAGTTGTTTGCGCCTTTATATCACGGAATGAGCTGAACCCGTACTCAGTACGAAGTGACTTGGAGCTGAGTTTGACCTTAACCTGTGTTAGCCCGGATTCCTTCTTGCCCGCGGCCTTCGCCTGCCGCGTCAAAAAGGCAGCGATTTCAGCGCCATGTCCACGATCGTGTTCAGTTGCGCCCGCGTCGCCCCGTTCGCGCCCTGTACGCCGAGGCCTGTCAGCAGCGTTAGCGTATAGCGCGCCAGGTCCGCCGGATCGAGCTTCTTTGAAATCTCCCCCTGCGCCTGCGCGCGGGCGAACCGCTTTGTCAGCGCGGTTTCGCCGGTCTTGCGGAAGGCAATCATAGCCTGCTTCACTGACTCAGCCTCCGACCCCACCGCCAGCGCTCCCTGGATCGAGAGACATCCGCGCGGATTCTTTGGGTTGGCGAGCAGCTCCACAGCTTTGCGCAGCAGCACTTCCACCATCCGGCGTGCCGTCGGCTCCTGCACGGAATCCCACACAAACGCGACCGGCCCTTCCCTGTATCTCTCCACTGCCCGATGAAACAGGGCTTCCTTGTCGCCAAAAATCGTGTACAGGCTTGAGCGGTTGATTCCCATCGCCGCCGTCAGGTCGTTGATGTTCGCGCCCTCGTACCCTTTCTCCCAGAACACCCGCATCGCCGCTTCCAGCGCGTCCTCTTCTGAGAAGCCGCGCGGTCTACCCATCTTCACAGGTGCTTTCGTCTCTGCCGTCATAGCTGTTGGATGTACTTCTGAAACAAATAATCCAGAATATTGCATCCTGTCCAGTCGCCCCACATCTGAAACGTACAGTCCATATATCTGGACACAGGAGATGAACGATGGCAGGCAAACTCGAAGGCAAGATCGCACTCGTCACCGGCGGCAGTTCCGGCATCGGCTTCGCAACCGCAAAGCAGTTCATTCAGGAAGGCGCTTTCGTCTACATCACCGGCCGCCGTCAGGCCGAGCTCGACGCCGCGGCCGCCACGCTCGGCCCCCAGGCGCGCGCCGTACGCGCCGACGCTTCCAGCCTCACCGACCTCGACGCGCTCTACACGCAGATTCAGCAGGAAAAGGGCCGTCTCGACGTGCTCTTCGTCAACGCCGGCGGCGGCTCCTTCGCCCCCATCGGCCAGATCACTGAGGAGCAGTTCGACCAGACCTTCAACACCAACGTCAAGGGCGTGCTGTTCACCGTGCAGAAGGCGCTTCCCCTCATCCCCGACGGCGGGGCCATCGTGCTCAACGCCTCCATCGTCTCCGTGCAGGGTGTGCCGAACTTCAGCGTCTACTCGGCCAGCAAGGCCGCCGTCCGCTCCTTCGCCCGTGGATGGACCAACGACCTTAAAGAGCGCAAGATTCGCGTCAACGTCGTCAGCCCCGGCCCCATTGATACCCCCGGACTCAGCAGCCTGGCGCAGAACGAAGAGGAGAAGCAGGCCCTCTACGCGCAGCTCGCCGCCGACGTGCCGCTCGGCCGCGTAGGCCAGCCGGAAGAGATCGCAAAGTCCGCCGTCTTCCTCGCCTCCAGTGACGCCAGCTACATCACCGGCATTGAGCTGTTCGTCGACGGCGGCACGGTTCAGGTTTGAGGCGCGCAGATACTGACCAGGCAAACGAAAAGGGCCGCTCGAAGTGAGCGGCCCTTTCCTCATGCTTGACGCGCCAGAGGCGCGGTTACCGTGGCAGTTAGTCCCCGGAAACCGGCTCGGATTCCTTCTTGGCCGCGGTCTTTGCCGGAGCAATCGAGTCCAGCGTGACCATACCTTCCACCGGCTTCTCGCCCAGGATGTGCTCCCGGTAGAGCTTCGCCATGCGCTGGTTCTCGGCGTCCTGCTTCAGCTTGGCCTCGCGTGCGCGCAGCTTTTCTTCGCGCGCATTCTTGGCCACGCCCAGTTCGTCCAGCGTGTGGTTGGCCTCGGAGTTCACGTGCTCCATGTTCAGCACCAGCTCGTGACCCACGTGGGTCATGCCCACCTTCTTGCCGCCTGCGAAGATCTCGTGACGCCCGTGCTCCTCATACCACTTGGTCAGCGTGGCCGTCATGTGCATCTTCTCAATGATGTTGCGCCAGCCGATGCCCGTGTTGTACGCGCAGAAGCTGATCTCGCCTTCCTGCGTGGCATACGGAATGATGCACTGCTCGGTGCGGCGGAAGTCGTAGTTGAACAAGTCCTGGAACCACATGCCTGCGATGAACAGGAAGTTCCAGCGGTCGGAGCGGCGCTTCTCGATGTCCTTCAAGGTGCGGTCGCCCTTGACGGAGCCGTAGTCCTTGCCGGTGGCGTTGAAGGTCTTGTCCATCTTCTTCAGCATGTCAGTGATGCGGAAGTGGGTGGGAGCCTGGAACGGATCGTAATTGCGCAGCAGCGCGAGGCCGAAGCCAATCACGGACATCCACTTGCCGCGGGCGGCATCGTTTACCTTTGCCAGATCCTTGGCCACCTGGTCCATGTGCAGGAACGCGGTCACCGGAGCGGCTTCCTTGGTTTCCTTGTCGATCATCAGCGCCATGCCGATGCCGCAGTTCGGATGGCAGCCGCAGCTCAGCTGGCCCCACTCGGCGCTGGGTCCGTGGATGAGGTCGGCCCAGTCAGAGAAGGTGCTCATAAACGAGATCGGGAACCAGTCGCGTGCCGGCTCGCCGAATCCGCACTGTTCCTTGATGTCGTGCGCCATGTGCGAGAGCGTGTAGCGCTGTGCAAAGCGGCGCTCGTCCGAGATCTCTTCGTCGCGGCCCGTGAAGCTCACCGGCTGGAACGAGAGGAAGCTGATCTTCTTCGGGTTGTCCAGCGCGAACTTGATGATGCGGCCCACCTGCTCGTTGTTGATGCCGTTGATGATCGTCGTCACCGGCACAATATCCACGCCCGCTTCGTGCAGGTTGTTGATCGCCTGCAGCTTCACGTCGAACAGGTTGCCCACCTTGCGGTGCGAGTTGGCCGCGTTGCCAATGCCGTCAAACTGGAGGTAGACGTAGCGGAGGCCAGCCTCAGCCGCCGCGCGGCAGAGTTCCTTCGACTTCGCGAACTCGATACCGTTCGAGGCAGCCTGTACAGAGTTGTAACCAACCTTGCGCGAGTAGGCCACTGCATCCAGGAAGTAGGGGGAGAGCGTCGGCTCGCCGCCAGAGAACTGCACGCTCATCTGCCGCTTCGGCTTCACCGTGATGGCGTTGTCCAGCATGGTCTTGATCTCGTCCCACGTCAGCTCGTGGACAAATCCCACCTGGTTGGCGTCCATAAAGCACGGATCGCACATCATGTTGCAGCGGTTCGTCAGGTCGATCGTCAGCACCGAGCCGCGCCCGTGGGTCACGGTTGAAGTGCCGTGGTGGTGCAGGTTCTTGTCGCCGTCGCCGTGCGCGCGGATGTCGCGGCCCGGAAAGCTCTCTTCCAGATGCTTGAAGAAGGCCGGGTCAATCGACATCACGTCCTCAAAGTGGCCGTGCTTCGGGCAGTCCTTCACCATCAGGATCTGGCCGTCCCGCTCGATGATCTGCGCCTTGATCTCGCCAACCTTCTCATTCAGCAGAACTTCGTGCGGTAGCTTGCCGTCCAGAATCTGCTGACGGATCTCCGGAACGCACTTGGGACAAAGCGAGTCCGTGGTGCGCGGCCAGCCCAGCGGCGGCTTCTCCTTCTCCCAGCTCTTCAGCAGCGGCTTTTCGCTCCACTTCGGGGTAAATGACGGGTTCGGGCTGATGCGGTTCAGCCGCTCGTAAACAGCCCACGCTCCCTTCGCCGCATACACGGCAACCTTCTCGGCATACTTCGTCGCTTTGGACATAAGAGTTGCGATCTCCTTGAAAAATAGGTCGGGCGCCTGGGACGGCAAGCCCTGAATTCTGTGGAGCGCCCCAAAGGGGCTGAAAATTCAGTCCAAGAGTAACCGCCCGGGCCCGTCAACCCAAGCCACCCGCAGCGAACGGGGAAATACGCGCCTGAATGGGAAACAGTGGACGCCGAACGGAGGCAGGAAAAACAGGAACGGCGGGAAGTCACTGCGATAACAGAATGTTAGGCGGCGGCTCAGGGAGTGTTTTCCGCCCCGTCCGGCCGCGTCACGTTGTTCAGGATCCGCTGCACAAAGACCACCCGCACGTGGATGCGCCGCGCCAGATCCGGCAGAAACTCGGTGATCAGGTTGTCCGTCGGCGCCAGCGCCAGCCCCGTCATGTAGCGTGCCACGCTGGCTGAAAGGTTCGTCTGGCTCCCCGGCACATACAGGTTGCTCACCGCAATGTCCGCCGCAAACCCGAACAGGTTGGCGTAGTTGGGCATCCCGCGCCCGCTGTCCCCCTGCGTCCACACCACGGTTGAGGCGGCATGCAGAATCCGCCGCGGCACAGATTGCCCCGGTGCCCGGTGGTAGTGCGGGTCCTGGTGCGTCAGAGACGGAATCAGAAACGTGCCAAAGAACTCGCCCGTCATGTCCTGCGCGTAGCTCACGCCCACCAGCCGCCCAAACCCGTGCATCCCCGGCCCATAGACCGAGTGCGCATCGGCCCCAATTGAGATAGCCGAGGTGCCCAGAATCGTGACCGCGTTAAACGGGTCGCCCACATTTCGGATTGCCAGCCACGCTTTCTGCTTCGGGCTCAGCGCCTTCACCCGCGGCCCGTCCAGAAAACGCGCATACCAGTTGATGATCGGCACGTAGATCGGGCAGGGAGCCGTGACCGTCTGCGTCTCCGCAGGCGCCTCGGCAATCCCCGCCACAGAGAGCAGCCGCGCCGCGCCCGCCGCCGTCAGCGTCGCCGCATCCGTGCGCAGCTGGCAGGCGCCCAGTAGCGGTGCGGGCTTTGCAGGCGGGGCGGGAGCGTCCGGCAGCGGAGCCTGTGCCGTCGCCGCCGTCGCCGCCACCGCCAACAGGGAAGCGGCAAGCCACCAGGCAAAGCGGCCGGGTTGTGCGTCGAGCTGCAAGCGGGACAGGTCCTTTCGCGCAATGCTTTCTTGGTGAGACGTATGCAGAGCCCGTTCTGTCGCCTCCCGTGCGGCGTGTTCCGTCGCGGAACTGCTGTTGACCGCGGCGGCACATTGCCCCCATTTCGGCCCCCTGGTGCAATTGACGCCGCCCGCGGCCGTCCCGAGACTTGGAAAAGAGGGAATTCTGCCGTGAGCTCAAATCCTCCTCCTCCGGGCATCGGCGGCCGCTTTGAAGAAGCTGTCGAGCGCATCGAATTCGAGTTGCAGCAGGCCATTGCCTACGTCAACAACGCCGTCGTGCCGCAGGTTCGCGCCGAATCCATCGCCGCCATGCGCAAGGCCGCCGACGCTCTCAAGAATCTGGCCGACCGCATTGACCGCGCTGACCAGCAGCGGAAGGGACCGCAGGGCTGATGACCAACGCCGATTCGCTGACCCGGCTGCGCACTGCGGCCGGAGTGCTGACGCTCGCCGCCACGCTGCTCGCCGCCGGTTGCGGCCACAAGCACAAGAAGCAGCCACCCCCGCAGCAGACCGCTCCCGCCGTCCGGCCTGAGCAGCCCGCCGCGCCCCCAGCCACCGGCCGCATCGCAGTCACGCCCGTTCCCCCCGGCGGCATCTCGCCAGAGGACAAGGAGTTCGTCCTTTCGCATCGCCCCATCTACTCGGAAGAGGGTTACGCCACCTGGTACGTAGCACCTTATAAGGGCCGCAAAGCCGCCAACGGGCAAATCTTTGACGACAACGCCCTCACCGCCGCCCACCGCACCCTGCCCATGGGCTCGCTCATCGTCGTCACCAACCTCGCCACCCGCCAGCAGTCGGCCATGCGCATCACAGACCGCGGCCCGTTCGTTGAAGGCCGCACCCTCGACCTCACCATCGCCTCAGCCAAGTCCATCGGCGTCTACCGCGCTGGCACCGCGCCCGTGCGCATCGATGTCTACCAGACGCCCAAGCCCATTGAAGTAGGCGGACGCTGGTGCGTGCAGTACGGCGCGTTCCAGACGGAAAAGCACGCCATCCGCTTCAAGGAAAAGCTGCTGGACAAGTACCCTGACGCCAAGGTCATCGAGTTCCCCGGCGAAAAGAGCTTCTGGGTCCGCATCCGCCCCGCCGGAGACGACCGCGGCCAGGCCGAGCAGATCGCGCAGCGCATGCAACCCGACGAAGGCGAAGGCTTCCTCACCCGCCTCGACTAGAGATACAGAAAAAGATGCGAATCCCGGGTGCCCCGCCCTCGCCGCGTCTTTGTCCTTGCGGCTAGGGTGGGGAACCACTCCCACACCCCAGCACGAAAATGGGTGCCCCGGGTCCGTGTGTTCGGACCCGGGAAAGCAAGCCCCCAACCTAACCACCAATAATGCCCCGTGTCAGGGCACGACTTCAGTCGTGCCGAAAACTCGTCAAAACAAGAGGGCTTCAGCCCCTGCGGGACACTTCTCTGCCACATACCCTCCGTGCCCCATCCTTCGCGCAGTCTCACCGCGCGATGGGTGGGAAAGCAAGCCCCCACCCCAGCCACGACCAACTGATCTCTGACAACTGACCACTGATCTCTGTCTTTGCAATCAATTTCCCCACTTCGCGCCACAATGCTCATAAGGGAACATTTCCAACCCGCGCACCAGCAATCGGGCGGGCAAAAAACATACCCCCACCCCCCTGGGTGTTTTAACAATTCATGCACCAGAACTGGTGCAAAGCCGCGCTTACTCCGGAGCCGGATAAAACGGCAGCTTGTCGTTCTTCTCGTTCGCGCGCTTCAGCGTCAGGTCATCAAACAGCAGCGCCGGAGCCAGCACCGTCTGGGAGATGTCGCCCGTGTAGTTGGCCACCCACAGTGAGCTGCCCGCAGCGGCCACGTTCGACCGCAGCGCCCGCAGGTCCAGGTCCGCCATCGTCGCGCCGCGGACAAGCGTCCGCTGCCCATCCGGCGTGATCCGGTAGACCAGCCGCGGAGCCATCGGTCCGCCCAGCGTGTCCACGTAGTAGACAGCCTTCAGCTCGCGATCCTTCGCCAGATCGACCAGCTTCTTCTGGAGCGCGTCGTCGCCCAGACCGTCCTTCGCCGTAATCTTCAGCACGCCGGGCGCGGGCCGCGCAGGCCCGGCAATCGACGCGCGCCCGTGGCCGTTCGACTGCGGAAAATCGCGCACCGGCTGCCGTCCAATGAGGTAGCTTTCCAGCTTGCCAGCCGTCACCAGCGTGACCGTCTGCGCCGGCACGCCATCATCGTCCACAGCGTATGCGCCAATCAGGTGCTTGCCGTTGTAGACCGCAAGCGATGGATCGTCCACCACGTCCAGAAAGTCCGGCAGCACGCGCGCGTGGAAGCTTGAGGCGAGCGGTCCGCCCGTGCGCGCCTCAGTTCCAAGCCGTGGCCGCGTCGCCGTAACAGAGGTGCCCAGCAGCCGGAACAGCGTGTCCGCCGCAGCATCCGCGCTCAGCAGCACCGGGCCGTGATACTCCTCCTCGATCACCGGGGCCGCCTTCAGGTCGCCCAGCGAGGCAATCAGCGCAACGGCCTGTTTTTCGAACTTCTCAGGCGCATCCAGATCGGCCAGCACCGCGCCGGTTGAAGCGTTCGAGCGGTCCAGGTGCATGCCATCCGCAGCCTGCGTGCCCACCGCGAAGCTTTCCTGGTAGTTCGCCTCGCTCTTGCGGACGATCGTGCCCTCGCTCGTGACCAGCCGCGTCGCGTCGCTGCGCGCGTGGAAGCTCGCCGCGCAGTGCTCAATCTCCGGCACCAGCGTCTTCACGGAGGCATCGCTGCGGTAGAGCCCGCTCCAGCGCGCCACGCGCTCGGTCCAGGCCTTCTCCGCAGCCGCATCCAGCGGCAGCCCTGAAACCGCAGCCAGCGAGACAAGCGCCTTCTCGCGGCTCAGGTCGTCGGCCTGCGGCGGCGTCTGCACCTGCTTCAGTTGCGCCTGCTTCTGCGCGTAAGCGGCCAGCGCGCCCTTGTAGGCCTGGTCCGTCGCCGCCCACAGCGCTGTGCGCAGCGCGAGTGTGTCGTCGTCCAGCGCGGCAATCGAGGAAACGCCGTCGCCGCGCGCCGACGAGCTGTCCGTCTTGTAGTCGCCCACCAGCACCGTCACGCGGACAATGCGCACGCGGCCGCGGTTCGATCCCAGCGTCGCGCCAAACGCGGCGCGCGTCTCGTAGTCGTCAATGTCTTCCACGCGATACTGCAGGAAGAACGGCTTCTGGAAGTCCTTGAGCTGCAACTCGGCCTTGCTGCGGTCCAGCTCGGCCAGCATGGCCTTCAGCACAGGGTCGCGCTCGGCGTCAGCGCGTGCAGGTTCGGCGGCGCGCAGCACAGGCGCAGCCAGCGCAGCAGCAAGCAGTGCAGGAGTGATTCGGCGCATCAGCATTACTTGGCCTCCTTGTCCGCAGCAGAGCCGGGAATCGGCAGAATCGGTGGCCGCTCAGAGCCCTGCGGCTGGCGCTGGGTTTCCAGCTCCGTCAGCAGCATGGACGGAGCCACAGCGCTCACCGGCACCGTGCCGCTCTCAGCGCCGCACTCGCCGTTGAAGACCTCCGGCTTGTCGCCCGTCGCCACAATGCGCTTCATCGCAGCCAGAGGCGTGCCCACAATCGAAACGCCGCGCACCAGCTCATCCGGCCGTCCATCCACGTACACGCGCCACACCACCAGCGGAATCACCTGGAAGGCCTGCGGCGAGTTACGCTGCGTCACCGCGAAGCCGGACGAAATGTCCTCAAAGTAGAGGCCGTAAGGCTTGCCCTGCTTCTTCGCTTCATCCACCAACTGCTTGCGCAGGTCGGCCTCGCTCTCGGCCTTCGTCGAGCTGACAATCAGGTTGCCCTGCCGTCCGGTTGGCATGCGGCCAGCCTGCGCGCGCCCGTGGCCGTTGGAGGCCGCAAAGCTCGCAATCGGCAGCCGCGACATCAGGAAGGTCTTCAGCACGCCGCTCTGGATCAGCTCCACGCGCTGGGCCTTCTCACCCTCGTCGTCGAAGGTGTAGTTGCCGCTGAGCCACGTCTTGCCGAAGCGCGTCTCGGTCGGGTCGTCCGCAACCGAGAGGAACGGCGGCAGAATCTCCTGCCCAATCTGCTTGGTGAAGGTCTGGCCTTCTTCGTCGCCGCGTTGCCGCTGGCCTTCCAGCCGGTGCCCAAGCACCTCGTGGAAGAACACGGCAGCGGCGCGGCCGGAGAGAATCGCCGGGCCGTTGAAGGGCTCCGTGACAGGCGCTTTCCGCAGCGACTCCAGGCTCTGGCCCAGCTTGCGCGCAGCGGCCTCCAGCTCTGCCTGCGCGGGCAGTCCGTCCATCGACTCTGCCTCGAAGGTCTGGTCGCGGAACAGGTCCATGCCGTCCTCGGCGCGCGTCGCGGCCAGCATTACAATGCGTGCCTGCCGGTGCGGCGTCACAATGCGCGAGCCTTCTGACGAGACAAAGTAGTCTGTCTCGTTCTGCACGGTGAGCACCACCATGTTCTGGTAGACATCGGGAAACTCGCGGAAGACACGCGAGACAAGCCGCACGCGCTCTTCCCATGCGGCGCGGTCAAGCTGGACCGCCGGAGCGGGCTTCTCCACCTCCACCTGCGGCTTCTCCGTGGAGAAGTCAGGCGACGTGTCCTCTTCCTTGGCGCGAACCTCTGACTCGGTCTTCACGCGGAGATAGTTGTCCACCGCCTCGCCGTATCCGCGATTGGTGGCCTGCCACAGCGTGCGCGCAATCGCCTGCCTGTCGTCCGTAAGCGGCAGCAGCAGGCTGGTGACGGCCGAACTGCGGTGGTCGCCGTGCGTGTTGTCCAGCGCGGGCGAGCCGATGCGCACCTGCACGTCCACCGTGCGAACGCGGTTCTGCGAGCTGCCGATGAGCGCGCCGAACTGTGCGCGGATCATCACGGCATCGGCGTCGGCGGCTGAGTAGCTGAGGAAGTAGGGCGGCAGTTGCTTCCCGTCGCCTGACTGGTGCCCAAGTGCGGCGTAGGCGCGGCTCAGCTCGGCAGACATGGTGTCGAGCAGTACAGGCTGCTGGGCGGGCGCAACGGCGGCTGCCAGCAGCACCAGCGGCACAAAGCGGCAGACGCGCCGGATGCGGGAAGCTGTGGATGACGTAGGCTGGTCGAAGAAAGGCAAATCCATGGGTACGGTCGATTGTCGCAGATGCAGCGTGCAACCCGGGAGGCCAGCTTGAGCCGCGCCGCACTGTCCGGAACTCTGCTGCTCGCCACGGCATCGCTCCTGCCCGCATTGGGACAGGCGCAACCGGCCTATACTCTGCCGCCTGACAAACTTGCGCAGGCTGAGACGCTGGCGCGCATCCGCACCGTGCTCCACTTTGGTGACGCGCTCTGGGGCCTCGCCGTGCTCTGGCTGCTGCTGGAAACGGGCGCGGCAGCGCGTCTGGCAGCGTGGCTTCAGCAGCGCCTGCGCCGTAGCGCCGTGCAGGGACTCGCGTTCTTTGCCCTGCTCTTAGCCACGTTCACGCTTGCTGACCTGCCGCTGAGCCTCTACGCGCACTCGGTCGGTCTGCGCTACGGCATCAGCGTGCAGGGCTGGGGTTCGTGGTTCGTGGACTTTGCAAAGGCGCTCGGCCTCACGGTCGGCATCGGCGCGCCGGTGCTGCTGTTGTTCCACTGGATCGTCCGCAAGTCACCGCGCCGCTACTGGCTCTGGGGATGGGCGGCGGCAGTGGTGCTCATGATCTTCGGCGCATTGATTGAGCCGCTGGGCGAGCCCATCTTCAACCAGTTCGAGCCGCTCTCCAAGTCGAACCCGGCGCTCACGGCCAGACTGGAGCAGGTGGTTGCGCGGACCGGCACGCAGATTCCGCCCGGGCGCATGTTCCTGATGAAGGCCAGCGCCAAGACCAACGGGCTCAACGCTTACGTCAGCGGCCTGGGAGCCACCAAGCGCGTCGTCGTCTGGGACACCACAGCCGGACGTATCCCTGACGACGAGATTCTGTTCATCTTCGGCCACGAGTCCGGCCACTACGTACTGCGGCACATTCCAAAAGGCTTGGCACTGAGCGCGGCCGCAATGCTGCTGGTGTTCTGGGCGTGTGCGCGGGTGGCTGAAGCGCTGGTGCGGCGGCGAGGCGTGCGCTGGGGTGCGCCGTCGCTGGCGGAGCGCGCCGGGTTCGTCGTAATCCTCCTCGTTGCCTCTGTCGCCAGCCTTGTCGGCGAGCCTGCGGACAACGCCGTCAGCCGCCACTTTGAGCACGAGGCCGACGTCTACGGGCAGGAGGCGGTGCACGGTCTCGTCGCCAGCCCGCAACAGACAGCGGTCCATGCTTTCAATCACTTGGGCGCAGCCTGGTTGGAGACGCCCACGCCCAGCCCGTTCGTTGTCTGGTGGACTTACAGCCATCCGTCCATCCCGGCGCGGGCAGAGTTCGCCCAGGACTACAATCCCTGGGCGAACGGCGGCCACGGCCGGTTTTTTGCACGATGAACATGACGTGCAGTCGCGCTGTGCCGCCATCGCAAAATCCCTTAGAATAGAAGCATGGTCGCGCTTCCCCCGATTCCATCGCTGCTCGCCTCGGCTGCCGGACTTGTCGGCGTCACCATGTGGCGGCTGCGCGAGGCTCGGACGGCGGTCACGCTGAAGAAGATCATCATTCCGCCGCTTGGCATGTCCACGGGCTTCTCCATGTTTGTGGTGCCCGCGTTCCGCATACCGCTGGAGTGGGCGGCAATCGCGTTTCTGCTGGGCGCAGCCGTGCTCTCCTGGCCGCTGCTGCTTACAACGCGTCTCGAGTGGCGCAATGGCGCAGTGATGATGAAGCGGTCCAGCGCATTCCTGCTGGTCATTCTGGTGCTTGCGGTTGTTCGCTTCGCAGCGCGCGGCTACTTTGACACCTTCATGACCACACCGCAGACGGGCGGCCTGTTCTTTGTGCTGGCCTTCGGCATGATCGTGGTGTGGCGCGGCAAGCTGCTGCGTGACTATCTGCGGCTTACCTCCGGGCCCGCTTCAGATACTCCCTCGTCGGCGCTCGACGAGCTGGTTTCGTAAAATCCATACATGCAATTTCTCTCGTTGTCGCGGCGGCGCACGGATGCGTTTCCGCCCGAGGCGTTCACGCCGGAACTGGGCGCGCGCGAAACAGCGCGTGTGAAGGACCTCTATGCCACCGGACTGCTGCGCCAGATCTGGAAGCGTGGCGACATGGGTGGCGCAGCCATTCTGTGGGAGGCGGCCAGCGAAGCCGAGGCTCGCGCGGCGCTTGCCAGCCTGCCCATTGCGCAGGCCGGAATGTTGGAGATTGTTGCTTTTGTACCGCTCGAGCCGTATCCCGGCTTCGGCTCGTCGAAGTAGCCACGCCTCTGTGGTTTTTCCTCACCGGCCGCGGCGGTGGCAAGCCGTACACTGGAGCTTCGCGATTTTTCCTATTGAGGAGAGTGGATTCATGGCCTATCCCACGAACTACCGCTACACCAAAGAGCACGAGTGGATCACGGTGGACGGCGGCGTCGGCACCATCGGCATCACCGACTACGCGCAGAACTCGCTCGGCGACATCGTCTACGTGGACGTGCCCAAGGTGGGCGACACGCTGACGGCGAACCAGACCTTCGGCTCCGTGGAGAGCGTGAAGGCGGTCAGCGACCTGTATTCGCCAGTTTCTGGTGAAGTGGTGGAAGTGAACGAGCTGCTGAAGACCGAGCCGGACAAGATCAACGCCGCTCCGCACGACACGTTCATCATCAAAGTGAAGCTCTCTGATGCGGCCGAGTGGGACGCGCTGCTGGATGCGGCGGCCTACGAAAAGTTCGTAACTGAAGAAACTGGAAATTAATGACAGAGATCAGCAGTCAGAGATCAGGGATCAGCTCGTCGCTGTTTGAGAAGAACTGACAACTGATCTCTGATAACTGACCACTGTCCGAAGGACCCCATGCGCTATCTTCCCAAGTCGCCGGCCGAGCGCGAGCAGATGCTCGCGGCCATCGGCGCACACGCCATCGATGAGCTGTTCGCTTCGATCCCGGCCGTGTACCGGCTCCAGCGTGATCTCGATATCCCGCGCCAGCAGGCCGAGAGCGAGATCATCGGCTACTTCAAGGCGGCAGGCCAAAAGAACGCCACCGACTACGCGAGCTTCCTCGGCGCGGGCGCCTACAGGCATCACCGGCCTGTGGTGATTGACGCCATGGTGCAGCGCGGCGAGTTCCTTACCAGCTACACGCCCTACCAGGCGGAGATCACGCAGGGCACGCTCCAGGCCATCTTCGAGTTCCAGACGATGATCGCCGAGTTGACCGGCATGGACGTGGCCAACGCCAGCATGTATGACGGTTCCACCGGCGCGGCTGAGGCCGTGCTGATGGCCGCGCGCATCACGGGCAGGCACAAGACCGTCGTCGCTCGCTCGGTGCATCCGGAGTACCGCGAAGTGCTCGCCACCTACTTGCGCTTCCGCGAGATGCCGGTGAGCGAAGTAGGCTACGTGGCCGCAACGGGACGCGTTGATCTGGCCGCGCTGGAAGCTGCCGTCACGGAAGAAACCGCCGCCGTCCTCATCCAGAGCCCCAACTTCTTCGGCACCATCGAGGACGTTGCTGCCATCGCGGAAATCGCGCACCGGAAGGGCGCTTTGCTGATCGTCACCATCGCCGAGGCCGTCTCGCTCGGCGTCGTCAAGCCGCCGGTTGAGGCGGACATCGTGGCGATGGAAGCGCAGTCCTTCGGCGTCGCACTCAGCTACGGCGGTCCCTTCTGCGGCGTGCTCGCAACCAAAGAGCAGTACCTGCGCCAGATCCCCGGCCGTCTCGCCGGGCAGACGGTGGACGCCAACGGCTACCGCGGCTTCGTCCTCACGCTCTCCACGCGCGAGCAGCACATCCGCCGTGAGAAGGCGACCTCAAACATCTGCACCAACCAGGCACTCGTCGCGCTCATGGCGACGATCTTCCTGACGGTGTACGGCAAGGAAGGCATTCGCGAACTGGCCGAGCACAACCTGGCCAAGGCGCACTACACGGCCAAGGCGCTGGCCGCCGCACCGGGAGCCAAGCTGCTCTTTGAAGGCGCCCCGCGCTTCCATGAGTTTGTGTTGAAGACCGACGAGCTGCCCGAAGCCTGGCAGAAGCGCCTCTTCGACGAGAAGATCGTCGGCGGCGTGGACCTGGGCCGCTGGTATCCGGAGCTGGCCGGAGCCACGCTCTGGTGCACAACAGAAGTCGTAACCCGCGAACAAATCGACACCGCCGCCAAAACTCTTGCTGCGGTTCCGGTGGAGGCATAAATGGCAACCGCACCCAACACCACCATCGGCAAGGTTCGTCCGCACCAGACGCAGAATGAGGGCCTCATCTTTGAGAAGTCCTCCCCCGGCAAGCGCGGTTACATGCTGCCCCCGCTTGACGTGCCCGCAGTGGACGCCGCGGCTCTGCTGGGTGACGCGCACCGCACCGTTCCCGCTGGCTTGCCTGAACTGAGTGAGATTGAGATCGTGCGTCACTTCACGCGCCTCTCCACGTGGAACTACGCCATCGACCTCGGCATGTATCCGCTCGGCTCCTGCACCATGAAGTACAACCCGCGCGTGAACGAGTTCGTGGCCCGCATTGATGGCCTCGCCGAAGCTCATCCTTATCGACCTGAAGCCCTGGCGCAGGGCGCACTGGAAGTGCTTGACCTCCTGCAGAAGTGCCTGATCGAGATCACCGGCATGGACGCCATCACGCTGCAGCCGGCTGCCGGCGCGCACGGCGAGTTCACCGGCATCCTGCTCGTCCGCGCTTGGCATCAGTCGCAGGGCAACCCGCGGAAAAAGGTGCTGATCCCAGACTCCGCGCACGGCACCAACCCCGCCACTGCAGCCATCTGCGGTTACCAGGTAGAGAACCTGAAGTCCAACTCCGACGGCGGCATCGACCTCGAAGCGCTGGAGCGGCAGGTGGACGAGGACACGGCAGCGCTGATGCTGACCAATCCCTCCACGCTGGGTGTTTTTGAGAGCCAGATCGGCCGCATCGCTGAAATCCTCCACGCCAAGGGCGCTCTGCTTTACATGGACGGCGCCAACATGAACGCCCTCGTCGGCAAGGTCCGCCCGGGCGACTTCGGCGTGGACGTGATGCACCTCAACCTGCACAAGACCTTCTCCACGCCCCACGGCGGCGGTGGCCCCGGCTCGGGCCCGGTCGCGTGCAAGGCGTTTTTGGAGCCGTTTCTCCCGACCCCGGTTCTCGTCCAAAGCGAGAACGGTGCGAAGCGCTGGGACTATGACCGGCCGCAGACCGTTGGCCGCGTCCGCGCCTTCTACGGCAACACCGGCATGTTCATCCGCGCGCTGGCCTACATCCTGGCCAATGGCCCAGACGGCCTGCGCCAGACCACTGAAGACGCCGTGCTGAACGCCAATTACATCCGCGCCAAGCTCGAAGACCTCTACGAACTGCCGCACAAGACGCCTTCCATGCACGAGGTGGTCTTCAGCGACAAACGGCAGGCGGCACAGGGCGTCAAGACCGGCGACATCGCCAAGCGCCTGATCGACTACGGCTTCCACCCGTATACGGTGAGCTTTCCCATGATCGTGCACGGCGCGCTCATGATCGAGCCCACCGAATCGGAGTCGCTGGAGGAGCTTGATCTGTTCATCGACGCCATGCGCTCCATCGCCCGCGAAGTGGAAGAGACGCCGGAACTGGTCAAATCCGCCCCCAACTCGACCCGCGTAGCCCGCCTGGACGAGGTGACGGCAGCCCGCAAGCCTGTTCTGCGGTGGAGACAGCGTACATAGAGCATTGGGAGTGAGATCGAATTCGCCAATGACGTCAAAATACATTGTTGTGTAAGGAGAAATGCAGTCCACAGCACATTTGCTGCCAACTGATTCTGCAACGCATGATTTAGCATGCGTGTTCATAATCGATTGATAATAAAAGCCTTACGGGGAATGGACGTGTGGAGCCTGCGCGCGTAATCAAATCAGGTGGAACGTTGGTAATGTCTTCAGGTGACAGGAAAGCTATTGCGAATCAGATTTTTCCCAGAGAATAATTTGAAGACTTGCAAGTGATGTGTAGTCGAAGATAGAACCCCTGCCCGAAGAGACAGGACGTGATTCCACCTGTTGCGTGGGTGTGTGGCGGGCAGACTGGAGTACCCGATGAGATTCCGCGACGAAGACGGGCAGATGCTGGTCATTACAGCATTGAGCTTGGTTGTGCTGATGGGGTTTCTGGCGCTGGCAATCGATGTTGGCCTGTTGTTCCGCGCACGGCGCAATATGCAGATCGCGGCCGATGCTGCCGCTATGGCTGGTGCAACCCAGCTGTTTTACGGTCCTAAAGCGCAGTATCAGAATGCTGCGTATTCGGCAGCTACGGCGAACGGTGTGGACCACACTCTTGCAGGTAACACTGTTCTTGTGAATTCTCCGCCGGTGGATGGGCCAAACACGGGGTGCGCCACATGTGTTGAAGTGCGGTTAGGCAGCCCGGCCCAGACATTTTTCGCAGGACTGATTACAGGTGGCCACTCGATGGTCGTAGCGGCACGCGCCGTGGCCGGTGCCCCCGCCTCCGGTCAGGCGTGCGTGTATGTGATGGATCCGAAGGCAGCCAAGGCTCTCACTATCCACGGATCGGGAGCGATTCTTATGCCCGACTGTGGCGTGTATGTCAATTCGGATGCGAGCAATGCGTTGTGTGTTACGGGAAGCGCCAGCAAGTCTACTTTTCCGTGGATCGATGTGGTGGGCAGCCAGCCTGGCAATGGCAATTGCGGAGGCAGCCTGAACCAAACCGGTAACGTTAGTCTAAATTCGGCTGTGCAAAACGATCCCTACGGCAATCTAACAGGGCCGGTCCCGGATAAGAGCGGAAATTGCACTGGCAGCGGCATGACAACGGACACTAGTACGAAAACCATCAGTGGCGCCTACAATGCCCCGAGTGGGGGAACGGTCTGTTTCACGAATGCTGTAACACTGTCCGCGGGAGCTACGCTCGGTGACGGCATGTATGTCTTCGAGAACGGGCTGACTATCGGTAAGGGGAGCGTGACGGTTGGAACGACAACAAACGGTGCTACTCTCGACATATACGGCGGTTCGTATTCGCAGGACACCGCATCGGCACTCACGATCTACGCGCCGACTTCAGGAACCTACAACGCGATTGCCCTTATGCAGCCTTCAAATAACACGAATGCTATGCAGGTTTCGTTTGGAAGCAGCGGGGCAGTGTTTGACGGCATGATATATGCTCCGGCAGCCTACGTGACCCTGCATGACGAAGGCGGCGGCGGAGTGACGGCCACCGGTGTGGTCGCCGGTACGATGTATATAAACGGCTCGCTCAATATCGAGAGTTATGCCGACTATGGCAACAACAAGAACACCACTCCGTTCCGTCTACTGACGATGGTCGAATAGGAGAGCCGGAGATGGATAAAACGATGATCGGCTATGCGGCGCGAGTTCACAAAGCAATCGGCAGCGATGCCGGCCAGGCACTGGTGGAGACGGCCATCGCGATTCCGGTGCTGCTTGTTTTGCTTTTGGGTGCAGCGGAGTTTGCGCGGATCGCATATGCCTCCATAGAGGTGTCCAACTCCGCGAACGCTGCGGTGGATTATGGCGCCTCGTCCCATGCTGCGGCTACCGACTGGTCGGTCTCCGGTACCACTTATTCTGGAGGAGTCGTGAATGCGGCCACGGCTGACGCAGCCAATATGACAGGCGTCAACGCACTGTCCGTCACATCAGTTACCAATTCTTGCGCATGCGCCAATTCGGCATACACTCCTTCGAGCTGTACAGACAATTCAACTTGCTCGACGAACGGTACTGCCATGGTTGAAACGATTACTGTCGGGACAAAGGCGACATACGATCCTCTGATCTATCTTCCGGGCTTTCCGAAGACAATCGCCTTGCAGGGATATGCGACGAGGACGGTGAGCAACCAATGAACTACTGGATCTCAAGATTGCGCGCGGTAGACGAGGAGGATGGCGCGACATTGGTTGAGGTGGCGGTCTCCTTCAGCGTGCTCGTCGCGGTGCTTATAGGCGTTATGCAAATGTCCTTGGCACTCTACGCGTATCACTTCGTCTCCGACGCCGCACGCGAGGCCTCACGCTGGGCCATGGTGCGGGGCAAGTCTTGTGCGGCGAACGTTAGCACTGCCAATTGCTCTCCGACCAGCGGATTGAGCACCGGCGCGGACAACGCAGATATTCAGACTTATGTGAACGGTCTGGGGTATCCGTATTCCGGAAGCTTGACTACCTCAACCACTTGGCTTACCGCAAGTTCGTCAACACCGCGTACCTGGAGCGCGTGTGGCACCGCATCGACATGCAAGGCGAGCGGAAACCTCGTGCAGGTGTCAGTCTCATACAGCTTCCCGATCGCCATTCCGTTCTGGACAAGCACTACGATTCTGCTCAGTAGCACATCGTCGATGGTGATTGCGCAGTAGCGTAGCACGAACCACAATTCCCACAGAACCCCCCGGCAATTCACACTCCACCTTTCCGCCCTGCTCGGCCTACACTCAAGGTATGGCTTCCTATCCTGAGCTGCGTCTGGACGCGGGGCTCCCCGCGAACATCGACGCAGAAAAGACGATTCTCGGCGCGATCCTGCTGGACAACGCCGCCCATTCTGAGGCTGCCGAGCGGCTTGAAGCAGACGACTTCGCGCTCGACTCGCACCAGCGCATCTTCCTGCGCATGAGCGAGTTGATCAACGAGCAGAGGCCCGTTGACATCGTCACGCTCTCCAACGAGCTGGCCCGCTACAAGGAGATCGAGGCAGTTGGCGGCGTGGCTTACCTCGCGTCGCTCACTGAGGGGCTGCCGCTCCGGCCGGTCATCGAAGAGTACATCCGCATCGTGAAAGACAAGAGCCTGTTGCGGCGGCTCATGTCCATTTGCTCGGCGGCCATTGCGCGCGCGGCGGACCAGAGCGAGACCGCGCTGGAGGTGGTGGGCTCGGCCGAGGCGGCACTGCTCGAAGTCAGCGAGCGGGGCATCTCCCACGGCTTCCAAAGCCTGGACCAGATCGTGGCCGGGTCGTTCGGCTCCATCGACAACCTCTACAAAGAAAGCCGCGAAGTCACCGGCCTGGCGACGAACTTCATTGAGCTGGACCGCAACACGAGCGGCCTGCAAAAGAGCGAGCTGATCATCATCGCGGCTCGCCCCTCGATGGGTAAGACGGCGTTCGCCATCAACATTGCGCAGAACGCGGCGATCAACAGCACGGCCACGGTGGCAGTCTTCAGCCTGGAAATGAGCAAGGAGTCGCTGCTGCGACGCATGCTCTCCTCGCAGGCGGGCGTAGATCAGCGCAAGTTGCAGACCGGCTTTCTGGGCCGCGAAGACCACGGCAAGTTGCAGCATGGACTGGAGCAGCTGATTGAAGCCAAGCTGTTCATCGATGACACGGCGGGCATCTCGCTGGCGGAAATGCGCGCCAAGGCGCGGCGGCTCAAGCAGAATGCCGGCGGGCTTGACCTGATCGTGATCGACTACCTGCAGTTGATGACGGCGACGCTGCCCACGGCGGGCGGCAAGCGCTATGAGAACCGCACGCAGGAGGTTTCGGCCATTTCGCGCGGCCTGAAGGCACTGGCCAAGGAACTGGACGTTCCGGTGATCGCGCTGTCGCAGCTCTCCCGTTCCAGTGAGCGGCGCGGTGACGACAAGCGGCCCATGCTGAGCGACCTGCGTGAATCAGGCTCGATTGAGCAGGACGCCGACGTGGTGATGTTCATCCACCGCGAAGCGTATTACAACCGCGACGAAGAGATGTCGGACGCCGACAAGGCGCGTTCGGAGATCATCATCGCCAAGCAGCGTAACGGCCCGACGGGCACCATCAACCTGGTGTTCAACTCAAACTTGACGCGGTTCTCCAATCCCGCGGACTTTGTCGAGGAGCCCTCGTAAGCGGCGATGCGTGCTGTTGTACAACGCGTGTCGGGGGCGTCGGTTACGGTCGAGCAGCAAGTGGTGGGCGAGATCGCAACCGGCCTGCTGGTGCTTCTGGGCGTCTCCCGGGACGATGCCGAGAGCGACGCGGATTACCTCGTCGAGAAGGTTGCGGGACTGCGCATTTTTGAGGACCCGGACGGCAAGATGAACCTGAGCGTGGCGGACGTAGGCGGAGCCGTGCTCGCGGTTTCGCAGTTCACGCTGTGCGGCGATGCCCGGCGCGGGCGGCGGCCTTCCTTTGACGATGCGGCGCGTCCGGAGCGCGCGCGGGAGCTCTACGAGTATTTCGTGGGGCAGATGAGCAGGCGCGGCCTGCGGTGCGAAACCGGCCGGTTTCAAACCACCATGTCCGTGTCGCTGGTGAACGAGGGGCCGGTGACCATCCTGCTGGACAGCACGCGCGCGTTCTAGAGCAGCTCTCAGGCATTGCGCTTTGAGTGCGCTCGCATTGCATGCTGGTGTGGAAGAGGCTGGCTTCAGCGCACACGAAATTGGTACACTCCAGCCGGAGCTCTTGTTCGACATCAATCCACTTCTCCTGTTTGTCTTCCCTATTCGGATTGCGGAGTGAGCCCATGCCAATTCAACTGACGATCAATCAAGCAGTGAAGACGGTGGACGTCGCGCCGGATACGCCCTTGTTGTGGGTGTTGCGCGATGTCCTGGACCTGAAGGGCGCGAAGTTTGGCTGCGGAATGGGGCTCTGTGGAGCCTGTACCGTTCTGATCGGCGGCCGCGCGGTGCGCTCCTGCGTGACGCTCGTGAGTGCCGTGGGCAGCCAGCCGGTCACCACCATCGAGGGGCTCTCAGAAGATGGCACGCACCCGTTGCAGCAGGCGTGGGAGGAGCTGGACGTGCCGCAGTGCGGTTACTGCCAGGCCGGGCAGATCATGTCGGCCGCCGCGCTGCTGTCGCACTCGCCGCACCCCACAGACGCCGAGATCGACACCGCCATGGGCGGGAACGTTTGCCGCTGCGGCACCTACACGCGTATTCGCGCGGCTATCCATCAAGCTGCGAACGCGGGCGCAACCGCCAACACCAAGTAAAGGAGGGCCACCACGATGCGCATGAACCGGCGAACGTTTCTTCAGCTCACGGCCCTCACGGGCGGCGGACTTGCCCTTGATCTCTACAGCCTGCCACTGGCCGCGGCACAGCAGGCGGACGCCCCACCAGAGCTTACACCGCAGGCGTTCATCCACATTGCTCCGGACGGCGTGGTCACCATCATGGCGCGCGCCTCAGAGTCTGGCCAGGGCATGCGCAGCATGCTGCCCATGCTGATTGCAGAAGAACTGGACGTGGACTGGAAAGATGTTCGCGTGCAGCAGGCCGACCTGAACGAAAAGATTTACGGCACGCAGTTCTCTGGCGGATCACAAAACACGCCGCAGGGCTGGGAACCGATGCGGCGCGTGGGCGCCGCTGGCCGCGAGCTGATGATTGCAGCGGCAGCGGAGGCCTGGGGTGTGCCGACAACCGAGTGCACCACTGCACACGGGCGCGTGTTGCACTCCGCTTCAGGCCGCTCGGTTGGATATGGCGAGCTGGCCGCGAAGGCTTCCGCGCTTCCCGCGCCGGCTCTCAGCGGCGTGAAGCTCAAAGATCCGAAAGACTACAGCATCATCGGCCACTCGCGGCCGGGCGTGGACAATCACGCGATCGTGACAGGCAAAGCGCTGTTTGGCATCGATGTGCAGTTGCCGGGAATGCTGTACGCGGTCATCGAGAAGGCTCCTGTGTTTGCCGGGAAGGTGAAGAGCGCGAACCTGGAGCAGATTCGCACGTTGCCCGGCGTGCGCCAGGTGCTGGTCATCGATGGTGGCATTACTCCGGCGGCCTTTACGCCGTGGGAGCCGGGCATGGAGCCCGGGATTGCGGTTGTGGCCGATACGTGGTGGCAGGCGCAGTACGCACGGCGTCAGTTGAAGGTGGAGTGGGATTTGGGACCGGCGGCCAAACAAAACAGTGAGGCCATCCGGAAGCGTGCGGGAGAGTTGCTGAAAACCGCACCGGGCAACACCGTGCGCAAGTACGGGGATGTGGATGCGGCGTTCAAGTCTTCAGCCAAGGTTGTCGAAGCCACGTATGAGTATCCGTTTGTTGCGCACGTGACGCTGGAGCCACAGGGCGCAACCGCGCACTGGAAAGACGGCAAGCTCGAGATGTGGTCCACCAGCACGCTGCCCGGGAACGGACGCGAGCTGGTTGCAAAGACGCTGGGTATTGCGGCGACCGACATCACCACGCACATGGTGCGCTCGGGCGGCAGCTTCGGACGGCGCCTGCAGAACGACTACCTGGTGGAAGCCGCGTGGATCGCAAAGCGCGTGGATGCGCCTGTCAAGCTGCTGTGGTCGCGCGAGGACGACATTGCGCATGATGCGTTCCGCCCCGGCGGCACAATGGGCCTGAAGGGCGGACTGGATGCACACGGCAAGCTCACGGCGTGGCGGCAGCACTTCATCACCTTTGGCGACGAGAAGAACGTGGCCTCAGGCGGAGGCATCGGGCAGAACGCGTATCCTTCCGGATTTCCGCCCGCGTATGAGCTTTACACTTCAGTGCAGCCGCTGACGCTGCGAACCGGTGCTCTGCGTGCTCCGGGTGATAACGCGTACTGCTGGGTGGCGCAGTCTTTTCTGGACGAGATGGCCTACGCGGCAGGGCGCGATCCGCTTGAGTTCCAGCTCGACCTGCTGAACAACAGCATGGTGCCGTGGGCCACGGGAGAGCATGACCCGGTGGGCGACCATGAGCCGACCGGGGCAGCCGTGCTTATCCCGGAGCGCTTCAAGGGAGTGCTGGAGCTTGTGGGGGAGAAGTCCGGCTGGGCCAGCCGCAAGAAGGAGCCGGGCCGTGGCATGGGCATTGCCGCGTGGTTCTGCCACCTGGGTTACTTTGCGGAAGTGGCCGAGGTGAGCGTGGACGCGCAGAACCGCGTCAAGGTGGAGCGTGTCTGGGCCGCAGGCGACGTGGGCAGCCAGATCATCAACCCCGGCGCGGCGGAGAACATGGCGCACGGCGGCATCATGGAAGGGCTGGGCCACATGGCGCAGGAGATCACGCTGGAGAACGGCGTGGTGCAGCAGTCGAACTTCCACAATCATCCACTGATGCGCATCCGGCAGACGCCAAAGATCGAGGTCTACTGGCGCAAGACGGACTATGCGCCGACCGGCCTGGGTGAACCCACGCTGCCGCCGATTCTGCCTGCCGTGGGCAACGCCATCTTTGCCGCCACCGGCAAGCGCGTGCGCACGTTGCCGCTCAAGCGAAGCGGTTTCAGCTGGGCGTGAGCCCGCGCGGCGAAAGCCCACGGGCCTGCACCACTGCGCTATGCGCAAAGGCAAAGCGCGGCGGGAAGATTGCTTGTGTTCGTGGAGATGGTGACCAGGGGCGGGATTGAACCGCCGACGCCGGCCTTTCGGAGGGCCGCGGGCTTACACCAGTGCGCTATGCGCAAAAGCAGAGCGCTGCTTGAGGGGAAATTGTCAGTGCGGAGATGGTGGCCAGGGACGGGATTGAACCGCCGACGCCGGCCTTTTCAGGGCCGCGCTCTACCACTGAGCTACCTGGCCTCAGTGCAGACTTCCGTTGCATTGTCCTGTGCGGGATTCCGGCGGGTGCCGAAGAGGTGATACGGGTCCACGAACAGTCTGCTGCAACAACTGTGACAGTATATCAACTCCGCGGCAATGCGCCAAACCGGGGCGGTGCGGCAGGGCTGAGGGATGCGGAGACAGCCAATTTTGCTGGCCGCGCCGGAGGCTCTGCTCTAGTATGGAAAGCACTTATGAGACGCCCGATTGCGCATTTTGCCTGCCTGCTTGCCCTGCTGTGCGCGGCCGCTGCCGCTGTTGCTCAGACCCCCGCCGAGCTACGTGCGGCGCATGCTTACAACGCAGCCGTGCAGGGTGGTGCGCCGGCGCTCCATGCGTTTCTGGATCAGTTCCCCAAGGGCGCGGACCTGCACGTGCACCTGTCAGGCGCGGTCTATGCCGAGACGTTCATCCGCAATGCGGGTGAGGACGGGCTCTGCGTGGACCCGAATACGTTGAGTTTTGCCAAGCCGCCATGCGCGGCGCCGCTGGTTCCAGCCGCGAGCCTGAACGGTGTGCTGTCGCCAGCCGAGCAAGACCTCTACGACCGGCTCATCAATTCGTTTTCCATGCGCAGTTACGTGCCCACACCGGGCTTCAGCGGGCATGACCAGTTCTTCGCCACTTTCGCGCGTTTCCACGGGCTCAGCAACAAGCACATCGGCGAGTGGGTGGATGAAGTGGCCAGCCGATCGGCCGCGCAGAACCAGCAGTATCTGGAGCTGATGGAGACGCCGCCGTTCGGGCATGCGGCGGGGATCGCGGCGCAGAATCCGTTGCCGGGCGGTTCGGTGGCGCCGGACTTTGCCGCCTACCGGCACACGCTCGAGTCACATAACATTCAGGACGAAATTCTTGCCGGGCGCGACGACGTGCGTGGTGCCGAGGCCATGCGTAAGGACCGCGAGCACTGCGGCACTCCGCAGGCCACGGCGGCCTGCAACGTCACCGTGCGCTACATCTACCAGGTGCTGCGCGCCTTCTCTCCCGAGCAGGTGTTTGCGCAGACGCTGCTGGGCTTCATGACCGTGCAGGCGGCCATGGACGCGCATGACGATACATTCGTCGGCATCAACTTTGTGCAGCCGGAGGACGGCTTTGTCTCCATGCGCGATTACGCGCTGCAGATGAAGATGGTCGAGTACCTGCACGCGGAATTTCCCAAGGTGCACATCACGCTGCACGCGGGCGAACTGGCTCCGGGCCTGGTGCCGCCGGAGGGCCTGCGGTTCCACATCCGGCAGGCGGTGGAGACGGCGCACGCGGAGCGCATCGGGCACGGCGTGGACGCGCTCTACGAAGCCAACGCGCAGCAGTTACTCAAGCAGATGGCTGAAAAGCACGTGATGGTGGAGATCAACCTTAGCTCAAACGAGGGCATCCTTGGCGTAAAGGGCAGCGCGCACCCGTTTCCGCTCTACCGCGCGGCGCACGTGCCGGTCGCGCTCTCCACAGACGACGAGGGCGTGAGCCGCATCGAGATCACGGGCGAGTATGTGCGTGCGGCGCTGGACTACCACCTGAGCTACGCGGAGCTGAAGCAACTGGCGCGCACCGGCATGGAGCACAACTTCCTGCCCGGCACGAGCCTCTGGGCTGAGCCGGACGCCTTCACCGCGCTGGCCGGGCCCTGCCGCGGTGAGGCTGCGGGTGCCGAGCATCCCTCAGCCGCGTGCAAGGCGTTTCTGGACGCGAGCCAGAAGGCCACGGCGCAGTGGGAGCAGGAGCGGCGCTTCCGCGCATTTGAGACGCAATTCTAACGCAGGAGCTTGCTATGGACAACGAGCGCATCCGCGAGATTTGCCTTGCGCTGCCACACGCGGCGGAGACGCTGAACTGGGGCCATCACCTGGTCTACTGGGCGGGTGAGCGCGAACTGGGCGGCAAGATGTTCGCCATGACCGACTTGGATGGCACCGGAACCGGCGTGCTGTGGTTCCACGCCGGGCCGGAGCGCTATCACGAACTGCTGGAGATCGAGGGCATCCTGCCGGCGCCGCACCTGGCGCGCGCCTACTGGGTGGCAGTAGAGCGCTGGGACGTGCTGCGCCCGCGCGAGATTGCCGAGGAACTGCGTCGTGCTCACGAGCTCATCTTTGCAAAGCTGCCGAAGCGCACGCGCGCCCTGCTGGAGCTGCCGCAAAAGGAACGCGCCAAGGCCGTGCGTGAACGGAAAATGCGCGTGCAGAAATAAATCCCCGATTCGTGGGATGATTGCCCGCGCTGGTCGTGCCGATAAGAGATTTGGACACGTCCATGAAACTCTCTCTTCGCATACTTTCTGCTGTTGCGTTCATCGCCCTCGGCGCACTCTGCGGCGCCGGAGAAACCTTTCCCTCCGTCCATCATGAGCGGCTGACCGTCCGCGTGGTGAACGGTACAGACGGCAAGCCGCGCGCCGGGTTGCGCGTGGTGATGGCCGGCGGTTATGCCGAGCGCGATCTGGCGCTGGGCCTCTGGCAGGAGGCGGCGGTGACAAATGCCGCCGGGGAGGTGCGCGTTCCAGACGCGCTGACCAACCTGCCGTTTCTGCGTGTCTGGGTGCCTCAGACGCAACTCTGCCAGGGCAAGGAGAAGCGCGTACGGTTCCTCGTTGACCGAATCCGAAACGATGGACTGAATTCAGACAACACCTGCGGAACCATGACTGCGGCCGCGCGCCGTGGCCTGCTGACTGTATTCGTGCGCGGCGGAAAGCCAACCGTGGCGGAAACGGCAGAGGCATCGGCTGAGACCTCAGCGAACGCAACGGCGGAGAAGGCGCAGCCTGCGCGCACGGAAGAAGAGCAGCCCATCGATCCGGGAACTGCAGCGGCCTTTGCCGCGTATGAGAGACTGTTGCCTCAGTGACAGGCCTGCCCGCGGGTGAGGCCTGCCGGGGTGAGGATGGTCGCCATGGTCAAGTTTCTCCTCTTCTGCATCCTGCTGGTGCTGTGCTGGCCGCTCGCGTTGCTGGCGCTGGTGCTCTATCCCCTTGTGTGGCTCGTGCTGATTCCGTTCCGCATCCTCGGCATCGCCGTCGGCGGTGTGATGGAGCTGATCGCCGCGCTGTTTTATCTGCCGGTGCGGATGCTGCGCGCTGTTTGAGCGGTTTGCATCGCGCAGTTTCGAAGAGAATCCTTTGCGGACAAGTCGCTCCGTGCATTAGCGTGGGCGTATGACAGGTGTCTCTCTCGCGCTTGAAGGCCGCGTCGCATTGATCACAGGTGGCTCCCGCGGTATTGGCGCGGAAACCGTTCGTCTGTTTACCGCTGCTGGGGCACGCGTTGCATTCAACTATCGCCAAGCCCGCGCGCAGGCTGAAGCACTTGTTGCCGAGTGTGGTGGACCCGCACATTGCTGCGCCATTCCGCAGGAGCTGAGCTCTCCCGCTGACGGGCGCGCGCTGGTGGACGCTGCTGTCGCCGCATTTGGGCGTCTGGACATTCTCGTCGTCAACCATGGCATCTGGCCGCCGGTGGACGCGCCCATCGCAAAGATGTCTCAGGATCAGTGGCACCGTACTGTCGCCGTGAATCTCGACTCAGCCTTTGGCCTCACGCAGGCTGCTGTTGCGCAAATGGAGCGCCAGCCCGGCCCCGTGCGCGGGCACATCGTGCTCATCAGTTCCACTGCAGGCCAGCGCGGAGAAGCCAACCACGCCGACTACGCAGTGACCAAAGGTGCGCTCATCAGTCTCACCAAGAGCCTTTCGAGTGAGCTGGCTCCGCGCGGTATCTATGTCAACTGCGTCGCGCCAGGCTGGGTCGCAACGGAGATGTCTTCCGCGTCGCTCGACGATCCGCAGCGCGGTGCGCAGATTCGCGCGGGCATTCCCTTGGGCCGCCCCGCTGCGCCACAGGAGATTGCAGGCCCGGTGCTGTTCCTTTGCACTCCGCTGGCTGGTTTCATCAGCGGAGAAGTGCTCAACGTCAACGGGGGAGCGGTACTGGTAGGATGACGACCATGAGATTGCGTCTGGTTCTGGCTGTGGTCCTTGCGCTCGTGCTCACTGTGCCGCGGCTGGCGCATGCGCAGGATGGTGGCGGTGACGCAAACGCCGCGCAGGCCCGTACCGTACTGGACGCCATGGTGAAGGCGCTCGGCGGCGACGCCTGGCTCAATATCCGTAACGTGATGCAGAAGGGACACGTGGCGGCGTTCTTCCAGGGCCAGCCAAATCTGGGCACCACAGAGCTGTGGATGTTCCATCAGTGGCCTGACCACGACCGCGTGGAGATCACCAAACACCGCGACGTTGTCGATCTGTTCCTCGGCCGCGAAGGATGGGAGGTCACCTACAAGGGGAAGAAGGCCCTGCCCGCTGAAAGCGTCGATGATTTTCTCCGCCGCCGCGACCACTCCATCGAGGTGGCCGTCAAGGTCTGGCTCAAGGATCCGCGCACCATCCTGCTTTACGAGGGCAAGCGCATGGCCGCGCGCCACATGGCCGATCAGGTCACGCTCATCTCGCCGGAGAACGAATCGATCACCATCCAGACCGACGAGCAGACGCACCTGCCGCTGAGCCGGAGCTTCCAGTGGCGCGACCCGGTCTACAAGGACAAGAACACCGATCTCGAGGAGTACGCGGGCTACCAGACCATCCAGGGCTTTCCCACCGCGCTGAGCATCACCCGCTCCAAGAACGGCGATATGGTGCGCCAGTACTATATCGACCGCGTCGAATACAACCAGGACCTGCCCGCCGACTTCTGGGATGCAGATGCCACGGCGCGCCGCATCAAAAAGTAGCGCGGTACCCGCTCAAGTCACGCTCCGATATAATCTCTGTCGGGTGCGCTGCGTCCGCAGCACGCTTGACAGGAGCATTGAATGACGTTCGACATCCAGGAGATCATGTCGTATCTCCCGCACCGTTACCCCTTTCTCCTCATCGATCGGATCGTCGAATTCGACCGCGCCAAGCGCGTGGTTGCTCTCAAGAACGTGAGCATCAACGAGCCGTATTTCCAGGGCCACTTTCCCGGTGCGCCCATCATGCCCGGCGTGCTGGTGATTGAGGCCATGGCCCAGGCCGGAGCCATCATCATGCTGAGTGAGATGCCAGACCGCGAGCACAAGCTTGCCGTCTTCACCGGCATTGACGGCGCCAAGTTCCGCAGCCAGGTTGTGCCCGGCGATCAGTTGCGCATCGAGGTCGAGGTGCTCAACTTCCGCAGCCGCTTCGGCAAAATGGCCGGCAAGGCGTACATCGGTGACAAGCTGGCCTGCGAGGCCACGCTCACCTGCATGATTGTGCCCCGCGCGGCAGAGAGCAAACCGGCCGAGGCGCAACAGTGAGCATTCATCCCAGCGCGATCGTTGCCGAGGGAGCTCAGGTTCCCGCTTCCTGCACCGTGGGCCCCTTCTGCACCATCGGCGCCAATGTGCTCCTCGGTGAGGATTGCAACCTCATCTCGCACGTAGTGCTTGACGGCCACACGCGCATCGGCGCGCGCAACGTGTTTCATCCCTTCTGCGCCATCGGCATCGCACCGCAAGACCTGAAGTACAAAGGCGAACCGACGCAGGTGGAGATCGGCGACGACAACACCATCCGCGAAAGCGTGACCATCAGCCGCGGCACCACCAAGGGCGGCGGCATCACGCGCGTTGGGTCCAGCAACCTGCTCATGGCTTATGTCCACATCGGCCACGACTGCCAGGTGGGCAGCAACTGCATTCTGGCCAACGCCGCCACGCTTGCCGGTCACGTCACCATTGAGGACTACGCCAGCGTCGGTGCCTTCTCTCCCGTGCACCAGTTCTGCACCGTGGGCCGCTATGCGTTCATCGGCGGCGGCACCATCGTCACGCAAGACGTGCTGCCGTACTCGCTCACCTCTGCGCGCCGTGAAAACCGCGCCTTCGGCATCAACAAGGTTGGGCTCACGCGCCGCGGCTTCTCGCCGGAGCGTCTGCAGGCGCTGCAAAAGGCCTTCCGCTACCTTGTCGCGTCCAAGCTGAACACGTCGCAGGCGCTTGCGAAGATCAAGGCGATGGACGGCGATGACGCTGCGATCCTGGCCGCATTCATTGAGCGCTCGCAGCGCGGCGTGATCAAGTAGGGAGCTTCGAGTGCGCACTTCCTTCAGCCAGTCAGCAAGCCAGCGAATCCGCCGCTCTTCCATGAAATGCGAGGTCGCGGCGTGAAGAAGCTTGGGCTGATTGCCGGCAATGGAAGCTTCCCGTTTCTCCTGCTCGATGCTGCGCGCGCTGAAGGCCTCACTGTCGTCGTCGCCGCCATCCGTGAAGAGACCGGCGAGGAGATGAACGCGCGCGCCGCGGCAGACAGCGGCGTCATCGTGCACTGGCTCTCTCTCGGCGAACTCTCGCGGCTGATTGAAACCTTCCACAAAGAAGGTGTGACGCGCGCCGTCATGGCCGGGCAGGTCAAGCACAAGCAGATCTTCAGCTCCATCCGCCCGGACTGGCGGCTGGCCAAGCTGCTGCTCAACCTGCGCACGCGCAATACGGACATGCTGCTGGGCGCGGTGGCCAAGGTGCTGGCTGACGAAGGTATTGAACTGCTCAGCTCCACCGCTTTTCTGGAGCCGCTGCTGGCCGCCGAGGGCGTGCTGACGCAGCGCACGCCTGACGAGGATGAGCAGAAGAACATTGCCTACGGCATGAGCGTTGCCCGCGCCGTTGCCGGCTTTGACATCGGCCAGACCGTCGTCGTTGCCGCGCAGGCCTGCGTGGCTGTGGAAGCGATGGAGGGCACCGACGCGGCCATCGAGCGCGCCGGTCACCTGATGCAGTCGCTCGACGATGAAGCATCAACGCTGCATCGCAAGCTCACCGTGGTCAAAGTCGCAAAGCCAAATCAGGACATGCGCTTTGATGTGCCGGTCGTTGGCATCCGCACCATTGAGAGCATGATCGCAGCAGGCGCAAGCTGCCTCTCCGTCGAGGCCGGTCGCACGCTGCTGTTTGACCGCGAGGTATTGCTCCAGCGCGCCGCCCAGGCGGGCATTGCCATTGTGGCCGTGCGCCGCTGATACTGATTGCGTCGGCGTGTCGGCCCCTTCGCACACGCATGTTCTTCCCTGATCGCAGTCCCCCGGAGGTTCCCCTGATGAAGAAGCTCGTACTTTCTCTTGGCGCGGCCGTGCTGGCCGCTGTCGTCACAGTTGGCGCGGTGCACGCCGCCGACTCCACACTCCCCGCAGTCGGCGCGGCCGCTCCCGCCTTCACGCTGCCCTCGCAAGACGGTTCGCACATCGCGCTCGAAAGCTTCCGCGGCAAGTGGGTGGTGCTCTACTTCTACCCCAAGGACATGACCTCGGGCTGCACCATTGAGGCGCACAACTTCCAGCGCGACCTCGCAAAGTTCGAGGCGCAGAACGCGGTGATCCTCGGCGTGAGCGTGGACACGCCGGACAGTCACCAGCAGTTCTGCACGAAGGAAGGGCTGACCTTCCGCCTGCTGGCTGACCCTGAGCACAAGGTCGTGGACGCGTATGGATCGCTCGGACAGTACGGCACCCTGACCATCGCCAACCGCAACACCTTCCTCATCGACCCGCACGGGAAGGTTGCGAAGGTGTGGACGCACGTCGATCCGTCGCATCACTCCACCGAGGTGCTTGCCGCGCTGGCCGAACTGAAGAAGTAAGGAGCCACAAAGCATGAGCGAAACACTGGCGCAGTGGTTTTGCGCGGAGCTCGACGAGATCCACCGCGCTCTGAAGGCTCTGCCGGAGAGTCTGGCGGACACGCCGTGGCGTGCTGGCGGCTGGACGCGCAAGCAGATCATCGGCCACATGATGGATTCGGCAGCAAACAACCGCCAGCGCTTTGTGCGTGCCTCCACTGAAGGCTCCTACAGCGGGCCTTTTTACGCGCAAGAGGCGTGGGTGGCTGCACACGGCTACGCCGATCAGCCGTGGACCACGCTCCTGACCTGGTGGGAGGTGGAGCACGAACTGCTGATGGTGATCGTGGACCGCATTCCCGCGGAACGGCTGCAGGCGATGTGTACGGTGGGCAGCGATGCGCCGGTAACGCTGGAGTTCCTGGTGCGCGACTACATCGCACACCAGCGCTGGCACGTGAAGCAGATGCAGACCGGCACAGCGGCGGCTTGAACGTCTGCACACAGACGCAAAAAAGCCCGGCTCAATGCCGGGCTCTTTTGCTTGCCTTGTATATCGGTTGCCGGGTGGTTACTTCTTCTTTGCAGGAGCCTTCTTGGCAGCCTTCTTCGCGGGAGCCTTCTTTGCAGGAGCCTTCTTCGCGACTGCCTTCTTTGCAACTGCCTTCTTCGCCGCCTTCTTTGCAGGAGCCTTCTTCGCAACTGCCTTCTTGGCGGGAGCCTTCTTTGCTGCTTTCTTAACGGCCAACTTGATACCTCGTTTGGTGGGTTTGGTGGCGCGCTTGACCACGGCCTTTTTGGCTACGGTCTTTCCGCCTTTCGCGCCGGTGCTCTTTTTGGCGGACTTCTTTGCGGCCTTCTTGGCCACAACCTTTTTCGCGGGGGCCTTCTTGGCGGCCTTCTTCGCTGAAACCTTCTTGGCTGCAGGCTTCTTTGCAGGAGCCTTCTTCGCAACCTTCTTTGCGGCCTTCTTGACGGGCTTCTTGGCCGGTGCTGGCTTTACCGCGGGCGGCGCAGCCACAGGCTCGGGAATTTCAACGACGATCACAGCTTCTTCAACGATGCCCTCATCGTCATCCGAGGAGGTGAGCACGCTGGAGGTTTCTACTTCGTCGTCCTCTTCAAAATCGTCATCGTGATCGGAGTCGAGCCCGAGCGGCTCCGTCTCCGGGTTGCCGTCACTCATCGCGTACATCCTGAACACATCGTCCATCCGATTCCTCCAGCGGATCACCGCTGCCCTTGTTCGGGGTCTTGCATCTGCGCAGCGCAATCAATAAGTGCATTGCATGCGGAGCTATTGTAGCAACAGCTTTGACGGAAAAGCTATCAAAACAAGTGCCCGCGTATAGATGCCAGCAATAGATGGTTCCGATTTTGTTCGCGTCAGCGCGACGAGTGCTTGCGCGATCGCGACTTTTTGTGCGGCGTTGTGTCGGATTCAGACTTCGTCGCAGACTTGGATTCGGACCTCGGCTCAGCCTTCGATGACGACTTGGCAGAGGACCTTTCAGACTTCTTGCCGGACTTCCTGCTGGAAGCCTTGGTGTCGCTCTTCTCCGCGTCTGGAGCGGCTTTTGCGCTGTGTCCGCGACGTGCGCTCCGGCCCTTGCCGGACTTCGCGCTCGCACTCGATGACGAAGAAGAGTCGCTGCTTTCGTCCGATGCCTGTGCGCTTTTTTTGCTGCGTGTGTGCGCGCTTGCCGTGGTTGTTGGTTCGGAGATGCGCAGATGCTTGCCCGACGAAACCTTCGTACCGGAGATGTGATTCCAACTGCGCAACTGCGCGAGCGAAACACCAAAGCGATCGGCCACGGAGACAAGCGTGTCACCGCGATGCGTGGTGTAGTACTGCCCGCTCGTGGAGCGTGCAATCCGCTCCACCGCCGGAGCTGCGGGGACCACAACTGCTTCCACACCGTCGAGCTTGTCGCCCGGCTCCAGTTGGTTCGCAGTGGCCAGCGTGTCCACATCCACGTGGAACGTGTGCGCAACAGAGGCCAGCGTGTCATCCGGCTGCACGCGGTGGTAGCGCCACCCGGTGCGGTGAGACTCCGGCACGATCGCGATGCGGCGTTGGAAGTTGAGCGCCCCGCCTGCGGGCAGATGCAGATCAAACGGGCCGTCAGGCGGCGTGACCATGCGCAGCAGGCTCGGGTTGAGCGCGACAAGTTCGTCGACCGGCGCATCGACAATGTCGGCAACCAGTCGCAAGTCGACCTGGTAGTTGATGGTGACCGTATCGGTCAGTACCGGAGGGTCAAGCGTAATGTCGTCGAAGCCGTATTGCGTCGGGTGATTCGCAATGATGATGGCGGCAATAATTTCCGGCACGTAGTTCTTGGTTTCAGCCGGCAGATTGTTGCGGCGGTAGAGCTCCCAGAAGTCCGCGTAGCCCGTCTTCTCCACCGCGCGCTGTACGGAGCCCGTGCCCCAGTTGTAGGCGGCCATCGAGAGGTACCAGTCGCCGAGCTGGTTGTAGATGTACTTCATGTAGCGCGCGTAGGCGCGGGTGGACTTCTCCGGATCGAAGCGCTCATCCACGTACTGCGTGCGCGCCAAGCCATAGAACTTGTCGTTGGGCATGAACTGCCACATGCCGCCTGCGTGGGAGCCTGGATTGAGCGCACGTGGGTTGAAGCCGGACTCGGCCACGGCAAGATAGATCAGGTCCTGCGGTACGCCCTCGTCTCCCATCACGCGCTGAATCATGTTGCGGTAGCGGCCGCTGCGCTGGAAGGCGTGCAGCAGGGTGTAGTGGCCCTTCTTCGTGTTGGCAAAGAAGTTGATGTAAACGGCAACGTAGTCGTTCACCACAAGCGGCAGGTCCGACTTTGTCGTCGCCAGGTCGGCCTTGGCCTTGGCCAGCACGTTGGGGTCGACGGTGAAGGTCACGTCGCTGGCGGCTTCGGCTGGGGTTGGCTCGGTCTTGGGTACAAAGCCGTTGCCAATCTTGAGCGCTTCCATCTCGAGCCCGTTGATGCCGTCGACGACGTGATCGAATTCCTCTTGCAGTTGCGGCTCGGTCTTGATGTCGATTCCGCTGGTCAGCATCAGATCCACGGCGCGATCAAATTCCGTCTTGGCTGTGACGAGGTCGCCCTTTTTGTAGGCAGCCTGGCCGCTCGCGTAAGACTTCTCGACCTGTCCAATGAGCACAGTGACGCGCTGTTGCTGCGGCGACTGTGCAGTTTGCCTGCCGGGGGCGCCTGCAGGAGCCTGCGGGGCAGCAGCTGCCGGGGGAAGCGTGGGCGCAGTGGCTTGTGGCGCAGAGTGCTGCGGCGCGTTGGAGTGGTCGGAAGGCGTGCAGCCGGCCAAGGCAAGGGCCACGACTGTGCAGACGGCGGTGCGATACGGAATTTTGCTCATGAGCAACTCGAGAGAGGTTTCAACGCGGCCGCGCGGCGGCCATCGCGGGCGTCTCCGCGCAAAGAAGGGCCCTTTGCCGATGATAAGCTATGCCATGGAGGCATCGTGCGCGGAAGGGCGCATTTGTCCTCTTCTGTTTACCCCGCATGGACTCACGCTTCCTAAGAAACTTCGCGATTATTGCCCACATCGACCACGGTAAGTCGACGCTGAGCGACCGTCTGCTTGAGATGACCGGCGCCGTTGCCCAGCGCGAGATGCAGGCGCAGATCCTTGACGCCATGGATCTGGAGCGCGAGCGCGGCATCACGATCAAGGCGCATGCCGTGCGCATGATGTATAAGGCGCATGACGGCAACACCTATCAGCTCAACCTGATCGACACGCCGGGACACGTCGACTTCAGCTACGAGGTTTCGCGTTCGCTCGCCTCCTGTGAGGGCGCGCTGCTGGTTGTCGATGCCAGCCAGGGCGTTGAAGCGCAGACACTGGCTAACGCCTACCTGGCCATCAATCACGGCCTCGAAATTATTCCGGTCATCAACAAGATCGATCTGCCCTCGGCGGACATTCTGCGCACGCAGGAGGCCATCGAGCAGGCCGTAGGTCTGGATGCGACCGATGCAATTCCGGTGAGCGCCAAGACCGGGCAAGGCGTCGAGGACGTGCTGGAAGCCATCGTGCACCGGCTGCCGCCGCCCAAGGGCGACCCCGACGCACCGCTGCAGGCGCTGATTTTCGACTCGTGGTTTGACGCTTATCGCGGCGTCATTGTGCTGGTGCGCGTCATGCAGGGAACCATGCGCAAGGGCCAGCGCATCCGCTTCATGTCGAACGGCAAGTCATTCGAAGTTGATTCGATGGGCGTGCTGATGCCCAAGCCGGTCGAGATCGCCGAGCTACGCGCCGGCGAGGTAGGCTTCTTCGCGGCGACCATCAAAAACGTCAGCGATACGCGCATCGGCGACACGGTGACCGACGACGCAGTACCCGCCACGACACAGCTCCCGGGCTTTGAAGACATCAAGCCCATGGTCTTCTCCGGCCTCTACACCGTGGACGCACACGAGCACACGCTGCTGCGCGACGCTCTCGAGAAGCTGCGCCTCAACGACTCGTCGTTCTTCTTCGAGCCGGAAAGTTCGGCCGCGCTGGGCTTCGGCTTCCGCTGCGGTTTCCTCGGCCTGCTCCACATGGAGATCATCCAGGAGCGGCTGGAGCGCGAGTACGAGCTTGACCTGATCACCACCGCGCCGGGCGTGCGTTATCACATCACGCTGACTGACGGCACCGAGCTCGAGGTCGACAACCCTTCGCGCTGGCCGGAGACCACCAACATCGAGACCATCCGCGAGCCCATCATCACCGCAAAGATCCTCACCAACGAGGAATTCGTTGGCGGCATTCTCAAGCTCGTCGAAGAGAAGCGCGGCCGGCAGGTGAACTTTGAGTACGTGACGCCGACGCGCGTGATGCTCACCTACGAGCTGCCTCTGAACGAGATCGTGCTCGACTTCTACGACCGGCTGAAGACCATTTCCCGCGGTTACGCCTCGCTCGACTACCAGCTTGCTGGCGAGTGGGAGTCACCGATGGTCAAGTTGGACATCCTCGTCTCCGGCGAGCCGGTGGACGCGCTGTCGATCATCGTGCATCGGGACTTTGCCTACGAGCGCGGCAAGGCTCTCGTCGCCAAGATGCGCGAACTGATCCCGCGCCAGCAGTTTGAGGTCGCCATCCAGGCTGCCATCGGAGCCAAGATCGTGGCGCGTGAGACGGTGAGCGCTCTGCGCAAAAACGTGCTCGCCAAGTGCTACGGTGGCGACATCTCCCGAAAGCGCAAGCTGCTGGAAAAGCAAAAAGAGGGCAAGAAGCGCATGAAGCGGATCGGCAAGGTCGATATTCCGCAGGAGGCGTTCCTGGCCGTTTTGCGCGTGGGTGAAGATCAGCAGAAATAACACTCGCCCTGGTGATTCCCGGCACAGATTTTTTACGTCCCTGTAATCCTCAGCTGTGGAAAGCTTGCCGCAGTGATAATTTTTCTGCGCGTAAGCAGGTGCGGTTTTTCCCGACGCGTCGCCCGCCTCTTTTGCAATAAAAAGAACAACTTAGAGCGACTAGCAGAGAGCTCTCGGTGTTGGCAAGAGGGAAGGGCAAAAAACCTGCACGCATGGCTTGGCAAGAATCCACAGTTTTTTCCACAGAAAGCGGTGTGGAAATTGCGAGCTGCTGGAGGGGGTGCGGAGTTGCTTTTGCGGCAAAGGAAAAGGCCCCGCGTGCGGGGCCTTTTCACTCCTGTCAGGCTAGCCGGTTACTTGGCTGCGCCGGGTGCCTTGGGGGCCGCGGCTGCCGGAGCCGGCGGAGCGGGAACGCCCGACTTCACGTTGTAGGCGTCGATGACGGCCTTGGTGATGTTGGACGACTCGTTGGCATAGAGCACCGGGGTCTGCTGCTGGGCCACGTCCAGCACCAGCGTGTAGCCGTGCTGCTGCGCGTAAGTAGCCAGAACGTCATAGACCTTGGAAGCGAGTGCGTTGTAGAGCTCCTGCATCTCCTGCTGCATGTCGTTCTGCGCGTCTTCGGCGTCGCGCTGCAGCTGCTTCTTCTTGTCGTCAATGCTCTTGGCACGGTTGGCGCGCTCGGTCTCGCTGAGCTTGTCACCCTGGGTCTGGAGCTGCTTGGTCAGCGTATCGATCTCATCTGACAGCGTCTTGAGCTGCTGACGCTTGGGATCGTACTTCTTCTGCAGGTCGGCAAAGCTGCGCTGGCCTTCATTGGTTTGAGCCACGGCGACCTGGAACGCAACGACGGCGATCTTGGCCGGGCCGGCAACCGCGGGAGCCGGAGCGGTGGCGGGAGCTTGTGCGGCGGCGTTCAGGGCAAAGCCCGAGGCCAGGGTGAGGGCGAGTGCAAGCGAGCGCTTCATGCGGATGAAAAACTCCTTCGAAAGTCCTGGATCAATGTGTGCACCCTCAGGCGCGCACAAACCTGTGCCTCCTGACAAACCTCTCGCTCTTTCGTAGGGAGCCGGGCTCGGACTGGAGCAGGGCTAAAAGACGCGGATGGAGACATCAGCAGGAACTGAGGGAATTATACGGCAAAAGCGCGGCCACAAATGCAAAAGGGGAGCCGGAAGGCTCCCCCTTTTGCGCGGAATCACATTGAAACTTCAGTGCTTCACGGCAGGACGTGCCGCAGCCGGATGCTGAGCCGCCGGACGTACAGCGGCAGGCTGTCCTGCGGGGGCCGGAACGCCGGATTTTGTGTTGTAGGCGTCGATGACAGCCTTGGTGATGTTGGTGGAATCGGTGGCGTAAAGCACCACCTGTGCTTCCTGATTGCCACCGTCGATTACGAGCGTATAGCCCTGTTTCTGCGCGTAGTCGATGAGCGTATCGCCGACCTTCGAGGCCACGCTGTTGAAGGTTTGCTGCATGTCCTGCTCAAATTCGCTCTGGTCGTCTTCCTGGTCACGCTTGAGCTTGGTCTGCTTTTCCTGGATGGCGCGGGTGCGGCTCTCGCGCTCCGCGTCGTTCAGCGTGGTTCCCTGCGTCTGGAGCTGCTTCTGCAGCGCCTCGATCTGGTCGTTCAGGGTCTTCAGCCCCTGCCGCTTGGGCTCGTACTTCTTCTGCAGATCGGCAAAGTCGCGCTGGAACTCGTTGGTTTGGGTGACGGCAGCCTGGAAGGCGATGACGCCAACCTTGACTGGCTCTGCGGTGGAGGTGGCAGGTGCCTGCGCAGTGGCGCTGAGCGCACCGGCGCAGAGCAGAAGGGCAGTCCATGGGGTGAAGAATTTCATTAGAAAAAGAGCTCCTTAAAGGTGAAACGCCGCGCTCCGGGTGTGCGGAGCGCGGCGTCGAGGGTGATTGGTTAGAAGGTGGTTGAAACCGTCAGGCGGAAGGTCTTGCGTGGCTCGCGGAACTGTTCCTGCGCGCCGTAGCCCTGGATGACTTCCGCATAGGTGTAGTCGCCGGCGCCGCCGGTCGGGAACATGTCGCGGGTGATCAGCTGCGCTGAGCAGCTCTGCACCTTGCTGCCTTCGCCCAGGTTGCAATAGGGACGCTCGTAAAGGCGGAGCGGGTTGTAGGCGAAGTAGAGCCGGAACGGCGCGTTGACGATCGGCATGACCACGCCAAGCTCAGCACCGAGTGACATGCGCGGCACAAAGTTGGTGCCTGCAATCGGGTGGATGTTGCGCTGGAACCCGACTTGGTCACCCGGGATACCGCCCTGGCAGGCGCCGTTGTTATAGACCGGGCAGCCGTAGAGCGGAGCGGTCAGTGAGGCAAAGCCTTCAGGGCTCTGCTTGAGCTGGCCCTTGTTCAGCGCGACGTCGACACCGAAGTCGTCAAAGAACGAGAAGGTGACCGGCCCGGCGATGGGAATGCGGTACTCAGCATTGGCGGTCAGTGAGGTGTCGCCGCCGATGGAGGCGATGCCGTAGACCGGGATGGGCACCTTGATGCACTGGTTCAGCTCGGTGTTGCTGGGGTCGCGGGGCACGCAGGTGCCATCCGGATTGGTCAGCTGCACAAAGGTGCGGTTCGGAACGTAGCCGTAAGGACCGGCAGCGCGTACGTCAAAGCCGCGGATGTCTGCTTCGCCGCCCGCGTAGAGGCGGTTCTGTGGAGGAGCCACCGCGCCACCAAAGCCCTGGATGTAGCTCAGCTGTGCACGCAGGCCCAGCACGTTGCGGCCGTTTGCTGAGGGCATCAGGTAGTGCATTGAGCGGAAGCTCTTGTATGCCACTGACGGCGAGAAGTAGCGCACGTTGCCGTAGAGACCGGCAATCTGGAACAGGGCAGAGAGTTCCTTGCCGCTGCGCGGGCGGAGCGGGTTGTTGATCGTGTTGTAGCTGTAGCTGAACGAGGCCGAGCTGGAGACGATGCCTCCGAGCGCGTTCGAGCCCTGAATACCGGACCGGAAGCTGATGGTCTGGAAGAAGGTCTGCGACGCCGTGCTGAAGGTCGAGATCGAGGAGCGCGTCAGCGAGTAGGTGAAGCCCAGGCGCTGGAACGCATGCCGCCGCAGCGGGTAGCTGACGGAGAAGTTCATGCCCGTCGAAGCCTGGTTGTAGTTCTGCGTCAGCGACTGCTGAGCCGCAGTCAGGTTTACGCTCTGGCCAGTGGTGGATTCGTAGTTCTTGGCTGAGTTGTAGTCCTGCTTGTTATTAAAGACCTGGAAGCCCATCGCGACGGGACGATTGCGGACGTAGGGCTCCTGGAAGCCGAACAGGAACTGACGGCTCACGTTGCCCAGATTCGCCTGCACGCTTAGCGTTTCGCCCAAGCCCAGGAAGTTGTTGGTCTGGTAGTTCAGGCCGAGGAACGCGCCTGACAGGCCGCTGACGCCGCCGTTCAAGCCGATCGAGTTCTTGCCCTTCTCCTTCACCTTCAGGATCAGGTCAACCGTGCCCGCTTCGGGGTTCTGGTGTGCCTCGGAGTCCTGTTCCACCTTCAGTGGTTCAAAGTACTCGAGCTGGTTCAGGCGCAGCAGGCTGTACTCCCACAGCTGCGAGTTGTACACCTGGCCTTCTTCCAGCATCAGCTCGCGGCGGATGACCTTGTCGCGGGTGATGGTGTTGCCTTCAAACTCGATGCGCGAGACGTAGAAGGGCTTGCCTTCGTCGATGTCGATCTGCAGGGAGACGGTCTTCTTGGCCTCATCGAACACCGGCTTGGGGATGGCGCCGAAGTTGATGTAGCCCAGCTGGCCATAGGCCTTCTTCAGGTTGTCCAGGCCCTTGCCGATCATCGTGGCGTTGAACCAGTCGCCGTCCTTCACGTCGAAGGTGGCGCGCAGCGCTCTCTCATTCCTCACGGCCTTGTTGCCGGTAAAGGTGATCGTACCGAGGCGGTAGCGGGCGCCTTCTTCAACCGGCATCAGAATATCGATGCGCTTGCCCTTGTTGGGCCGGAAGGTGAACCAGTTCAGACCGCCCTGGTCGCGGATCTGTGTCTTGGGATCCTCGATAGCTGCGGCGTAGTAGCCCTTGTCGCGGTAGGCCTGACGCACGCGCTCGGAGTCTTCTTCAAGCTTGCTCGCGTCATAGGTGCGCGCGAACAGATCTTCAAGAATAAGCGAGTGCGGGACGCCGATCGGCTTCAGGTTCTTCATCGAACGGCGCAGCTCGCGCTGGCCCATGTGTTCGTTGCCGGTGAACTGAATATTGCCCACCTTCACGACCGGGCCTTCCTTGATATTGAAGTTCACCTGCACGGAGGCCGGGGGAATGGTCTTGACCTCAGTCTTGATGGTGGCGAACTGGTGGCCGTGCTCGGCCAGAATCTCGCGCAGCACCGCTTCGGCGCGCTTCACCTTCGCCGGATCGTATTGCCCCTCGACGGAGATGCCGACCTTGGCTTTCTTGAACGCGTCCAGAATGTCCGAGGTCGAGACCGAGTTGTTGCCCTTGTAATTGATCTCGCGGATGGTGGGGCGCTCGCGCACGAACACGTCGAGGATGATGCCCTTGTCGGAGTCTTCGCGCTCAATGCGCAGATCCTCGAAGTATCCCGTGTTCCAGAGCGAGTTGAAGTCGCGCTCAATGGAGATCGAATCGTAGGCGTCGCCCGGGTGCGTAAACAGGCGGGCAAGGATCGTCTCCTTGGGAATGCGCCGGTTGCCAATGACGCGAATCTGGTCCACGGTCTGCGCAAACGCGCCAGAGGCTGAGAGCGCGACGACGAGGAACAGTGCCAGCCGCGCGCCAAGACGAAGGGCGCGGTCGATGGATGCGTGCTTGATCTTCACCGGGTTGGGATCCTGCGGCGAGCACAAGTACTGGTGCGGTCCTGGGTAAAGCTTCACGGGAAGAATATGCACACCCTCATTACGTAAAATCTGGTACGGCTCAAAGGAAAGGTTGATTATATTTGACCGTGCCCGCCCCTCCCAAACCTCTCAGAGGCAAGCCCGACGCACTCATCAACACGAATCCCCAGGGCCGCGCCGCCGTCCCGAACCTGCGGACGCAAACCGGGTCCCCGCAAGGACCCACTTCAGTCTACCGGAGCCGGGCGGCCCTGAGCTGACGAAGGCGCGGGAACTCGGTCCGGGATCTTCAACGGTGGCGCGGTTCGGATGTTTAGACGCGCCAGAATCCAACATGACACCGCCGGGAGGTGAGGATTTGGCTTCAGTGACGGGTTCGCAACCGAAAAATGGCATCTACGCCTTCTCTGCGCCCCTGCTCGACGGGCGGATTGTCCCGCTGAGCGACTTCCGCGGCCGGGTATTGCTGATTGTGAATACGGCCAGCCGCTGCGGTTTCACGCCGCAATACGAGGGGCTGGAGCAGTTGTATCGCTCCTATACCGCTCAAGGGCTCTCCGTGCTCGCATTTCCGTGCAACCAGTTTGGCTGGCAGGAGCCGGGGACGCCGGAGGAGATCGGTGTCTTCTGCCAGCGCAACTACGGCGTCACCTTCCCCGTCTTCGCCCGCATTGAGGTCAACGGTCGCAGCGCGCATCCGCTCTATCAATTTTTAAAGAAGAGCCGTCCCGGCTTTTTCGGCTTCGGCCGTATCGGGTGGAACTTTACAAAATTCCTCGTCGATCGCCAAGGCAGGGTTGTGGCACGCTTCGCTCCAGCGAAAAAGCCCCTGGCACTCGCCCCGGCAATCGAGCAACTGCTCGGCCCGAGCGCCTGACGCACGTCCAATGCACGCGCAAGGGTGAGGAGTATCCTTTACCTGTTCTGTCCGGAGTCGCTGCGCATGCGGAAAAACCTGCCCATGATCCTTGTTCGCCTGATGGTGGGCGCGATCTTCCTGATCGAAGGGATTCTCAAGTTCACCCAGCCTGCCGAGCTGGGATTGGGCCGCTTTACACATATCGGGCTGCCTTTTGCTGGCGTGCTTGCTCCGCTGGTGGCCGTGGTGGAGATTGTTTGCGGTGCAGCGCTGGTTCTGGGCGTCTACGCGGGTGATGCCGCGCTGGCACTGCTGATTATCATCCTTGTCGCACTCGTAACCACCAAGGTTCCCATTCTGCTTGGGCACCCGCTCGGCCGCTTTGCTCCGCCGCCACTCGGCCGTTATGGCTTCTTCGCCTTCATGCATGAGGCGCGTACCGATCTCTGCATGCTGCTCGGCACCATCGCCATCCTCATTGACAGCGGCATCAAGCTGGGCCACCGGAAACAGTGGTATCAGCGCTGACACCCCGAACATGAGCCAGCCGACGCCCCGTTCCCCGTTCGCCGAGCTGTTTGCCTTCTTCCTCCGCCTGGGCCTGACCGGCTTCGGCGGCCCAGCCGCACACTTGGCTCTGATGGAGCGCGAGGCGGTGGAGCGTCGCGGCTGGCTCACGCACGCTGAGTTCCTCGATCTTGTCGGCGGTTGCAACCTGCTGCCCGGTCCCAGTTCCACGCAGGTCGCCATGGCGCTTGGGTTTCGCCGCGGTGGGTGGCGTGGCCTCGTCATCGCCGGTGTCTGCTTCATCCTGCCCGCCTCGCTGGCCACCCTGGCGCTGGCGTGGGCTTACGTTCGCTACGGCCACCTGCCTCAAACTGCCGGACTCCTTTACGGGGCCAAGCCTGTGATGGTTGCCATTGTGGCTCAGGCCGTCTGGCGGCTGGGCCGGCGCGCGCTGCACGGCTGGTGGCCCGCTCTGCTCGGTCTCGCCAGCTTTGCCGCAGCCTGGGCCGGAGTTCCGCCGGTCGTCATCCTGCTGGCCGCAGGCGCGGTGATGCTTGCCCGCGTCTGGCAGCGCACGCACAGCGCATCCGCAGCCAGTCTCGCCATCCTTCCAACCGGCCTCACAGCCCCGGCCGCACTGGGCCTTGGGCCCATCGCGCTGGTCTTCCTCAAGCTTGGTGTGGTGGTCTTTGGCTCGGGATACGTCTTGCTCGCTTTTCTCCAGGCGGACCTCGTCGACCGGCTGCACTGGCTCACTGCCTCGCAGATTCTGGACGCAGTGACGGCTGGGCAGGTCACGCCCGGCCCGGTCTTTGCCACGGCCACATTTCTTGGCTACCTGCTGCGTGGCTGGCAGGGCGCAGCCGTGGCCACAGTCGCCATCTTCCTGCCGTCCTTCTTCCTTGCTGGAGCCGTAGGCGCTCTGGCTGGCCGCCTGCGCCGCTCGCCGCTCAGTGGCGCGTTTCTTGACGGCGTGAACGCCGCAGCCGTGGCCCTGATGGCTGAGGTGGGCCTCGTGCTGGGCCGCGCCACGCTCGTTGATGGCTGGACCTGGGCGCTGGGTCTCGCCAGTGCCGCCCTGCTCGTTGCCTTCGAGCTCAACGCCACATGGCTCATCGTGGCTGGCGCCGCTGCGGGCATCGCGCTGCGTATGCTGTGAGCGCATCAGCCGGTGTTGCGAATCGAGGCAGAATCGCCTGCCGGATTCTGAGACAACGCTAAAGATCCCCGGGCCCGCGCCGATTTTCGAGCTACCGGGATCCCCCGGCAGGTGAAAAGGCATCGCTATCCAGCCGCAACTTCTCCTTGCCGGTCCCGAAAACCAAGGAGGCGTCCATGGACTCCATCGGCCCAATCTCCAGTGTGAATGGGGAACTCCAAACCTCTGCAGTGAACGCGGTGAGCCCCACAGCGCAGTTGCAGACCCGGACTGCGGAGGCGCAGGCAGCCCAGACCGCAGCCGATGCACAGGCTGCGCAGGAAGACACTGTGCATCTGTCTGCGCAGGCACAGGCGCAAAGGCTTTATGAGCGGGGTAGCACAGAAGACGAGATTGCCCACACGCTGAACACAACGGCGCAGATGGTGGACGGCTACCTGGGGCTGACTTTCAAGAAGGAACTTGCGCGCACACTGCATCCCCCGCTGAAAGCGTGAGACCGCACCGGTTCCGATAAGGGAATCGCACGCCAAATCCGGAATTCATGCTCCACCAGCGGAACACGCCGTTGAAGAAATCGCGGTCAGGTGCCGATGTCCATAGCAGGGCAGCTTTCCGGCCCTGCGGACGCGAGCGGTGTGATGCGCACAAAGGCCTCGCCGTCCAAAGGAGAACACATGGCGTCGATTGCAGGCTTGAACGAAACGACGTTGTCGTCATCTTTTGGCAACACCACCACCAACTCCACCGGCACCACCAACTCCACCACGAACACCACCAACTCCACCGGCACCACGACCACCACTGCGCAGACAACCTCGCAGACCACGCAGCAGGACACCGTTAAGCTCTCGCCCAAGGCGCAAGCCAAGTCGCTCTATCATCAGGGCGAGAGCGTGGCGACAATAGCCAGTTCGCTTGGCACCACCTCCAAGCAGATTGACGATTACCTCGGCATCACGCTTCAGAAAGAACTGCAGCAGACACTGCAGGCCACGGAAAAAGCCGGTTGAGCCGAATCAGTCGAAGCGGTAGGCGCTGATCTGCGCATCCATCGGCTCGCCGGTGAAGATGCGCTTGCCTGGAGCGTCTCCGCCCGCGCCTGCCGCCACCATTAGCGGAATCAGGTGCTCTTCGCGCGGATGTGCAAAGCGCGCAAACGGGGCCGTGCGCCAGTCTGCAAGCAGCGCTGCGCGTTCGGCCGCAGGCGACTCCACAGCGTGCGTTAACCATGCGTCAAACGCTCGCGCGGGCTCGGTGGTCTCCGGGCGCAGATACGCGCGCAGGTTGTGGAAGCTCATGCCGCTGGCCACGATCAACACACCCTCATCGCGCAGCGGAGCCAGCGCCCGGCCAGCTGCCAGGTGCAGCGCCGGGTCCAGAGTGGCGGAAAGCGATAGCGCCACCGTGGGAATCTGCGCCTCCGGAAACGCCACCTTCAGCGGCACAAATACGCCGTGATCGAAACCGCGCTCAGCGCTGCTGCCCGCGGGCAGACCGGCCTGCTTCAGCAGGTCCGTGGCGCGCGCTGCCAACGCCGGGTTGCCGGGCGCAGGCCATGTGAGCCGGTAGGTATGCTCCGGGAAGCCGTAGTAGTCGAAGATCAGCCCCGGCTTTTCGGCTGAGGTGGCCGTAAACGCGGCCTCCTCCCAGTGCCCGCTCACCACCAGCAGCGCCTTGGGCGGCGCGGGCAGCGTGGCCGCCAACCCCTCCAGAAACTTCTGCGTTGCAACCCATGTGTCCGCCGGGCCCCAGCTCCAGTCCATAAAGAAGCACGGCCCCCCGCCGTGGGGGAGAAAGATTGCGGGCTGACGTTCGGTTGAGTTTGTCATGGTGTGCCTCCTGGCCGGGCCGCGTGAGAGCGGAAATTAGTTGTTCAAACAAGTATATAGATGTCTCTACCCTCCAAAACGATGCAGCGGACTGGCTGAGAAATCAGGTTCCCCGGACCAGTCCGCCACGGTTTTCAGTTTTCCTTGCGGTAGAGCATGTCGCGCATGGTCTTGCGGCGCGCGGCATTCAGTTCAGGGTCATCACTCGACAGGCCAGAGCCGGCGTCGTCTTCCTCTTCCGGCTCGCTGCACGAAGGGCAGCGGTTGGCGAAACCCGGCTTGTCGGGCCTCAGTTCGAACTCTTCTCCGCAGACTACGCAGGTACGAATTGGGAACGGCATGCGGCTATCCTACAACCGTTTTGCCTCGCGGCGTCTCGCACTCTAGTCGATCGAAAACACCGCGTAAACCGTGGCGCTGCGGCTCACTTTCTGCGGCTCAATCGCCAGCGACTGCGCCTGGTCGGCCGTTTTCGCCATCGCCATCGCGGTCATCACCCGCACCCGCGGAATCACGCCGCCGGAAACCTCGTTGCTGGTGTAGATCACCGTGCCCAACTTCACGCCCATGCCCCGCGCCAGCGTCTCAGCATTCTGCCGCGCCCGCGCCGCCGCTTTCTCCAGCGCTTCGGACTCCAGCGTCCGCTCGTCCTTCACCGTCCATTCAATCTCGCCGCTGGAGGTGGCCCCGGCCGTGACCGCCGCATCCAGCACCTCGGCCGCGCGCGCAGCCGGCACACGCACCGTCCATTGCTGCGTCAGCTTGAACTTGTGCTGCTGCTTCCAGTCGCGCGACAGATACTGCGACTCGCTGCGGATGGCGCTCTCCGCAATGCCCTCAGACTTGATCGCCGCAATGATCGCGTTCGACGTGCGCGCGCCCTCGGCGTAGGCCGCCTTCGCATCCTGCGGCTGCGTGTCAAAACCCACGTGCAGCACCGCGATCTCCGGCTCCACGGACACGTTGTCCTGCGCCGTGACGGCCAGCGTGCGATTCGCCGCACTGATCGCAAGCTGCGGCGGAGCCACCTGCTGCGCTGAAGCTGCTGCGGCCAGTGCGAAACCTCCGCACAGACCAAGGAGAACACGTGCAGGTCGCATCATCGAGCAATTCCTCTTTCCCGGGTCGCAGCCCAGCGCGGCCCAGTCCTTCGACGTTCCCCGTGCGGCTTGGGTTGTATCGAAGCTACGCTTTTCCGTGCTTCGCCCCGAAAGCCCGCAACTTCGCCAGCGTCGCCGCCGCCTCACCGGAGTCGATGGCTTCCGCTCCGCGCGCCACGCCTTCCTTCAGATCGCCTGCAATGCCCGCAGCCACCAGCACCGCCGCTGCATTCAGCAGCACCACGTCGCGCCGCGCACCGGGAATAGCCGTGAGCACGTCGTAGAGCAGGCTGCGATTGGTCTCAATGTCGCCGCCGATGAACTGCTCCAGCTTGGCGCGCTCCAGCCCCGCCATCTCCGGCGTCACCCGCGCGGCCTTCAGCTCGGGCTTGCCTTTAGCGTTGCGCTCCACGCGCGCCACCACGCTTTCGCCCGTCGTCGTCAGCTCGTCAATGCCGTCCGTGCCATGCACCACAAAGGCGCGGCGCGTGCCCAACTCGGCCAGCGTGCGGCCCACCAGCAGCACGCGGCTCGGTGCCAGCACGCCGATGACCTGCGTCTCCGCTTGCGCCGGATTGGTCAGCGGACCAACAAGGTTGAAGATCGTGCGGAAGCCCAGCGCCTTGCGCAGCGGCCCCACGGCCTTCATCGCCGGGTGATAGAGCGGCGCAAACAGGAAGACGAATCCCGTCTCGCGCAGGCACTCCACAGCCAGCTCCGGCGTCAGGTCAATCGGCACACCCAGCGCTTCCAGCACGTCCGCCGCGCCGCACCGCGAGGTCACCGCGCGATTGCCGTGCTTGGCCACCTTTGCGCCCGCCGCCGCCGCCACCAGCGCCGCGCCGCAGGAGATGTTGAATGTCTGCGGCCCGCCGCCGCCCGTGCCCACGCAGTCCACCAGTTCAGCACGCTCGGCGTCAGTGAACGGTAGTGAGACCACGCGCTTGCGCATGGCGTCCACAAAGCCCGCCAGCTCCGGCGCCTGCTCGCCGCGCGTGGCCAGCACGGTCAGCAGCGCGGCAATCTCCACGTCCGGCGCTGTCCCGGCCAGAATCTGTTCCAACACATCGCCAGCCTGCGCGCGCGTCAGCGTCGCGCCATCCTCAGCCAGCGGCTTCAAAAGCTCTTTGAGTGTGCTCATCCCTCTATATGGTAACCGTGCGCGATCCCACGCGACGGTCGCTTCATCCCACGCAAAGAGATTGCCGCAGCGATTGCCAGTCGTTTGCGGCGCAAGATAGCATTTGTGCGTGTTGCTGGACGGCTGCGTGTTTTCCGCATCCCCCGGTTGGAATGAACGCGTGCAGTCGCAGCGCAATGGGCGGTCCCCGAAACCATGAAAATTCACGAGTATCAGGCGAAAGAGATCCTGGCCAGGTACGGCGTTGCCGTGCCCAAGGGCGAAGTGGCAAACACGCTGGAAGAGGCCAATGCAGTGGCCCGCAAGCTGTTTGCTGAGGGTGCCAGCGGCGTTGTGGTCAAGGCGCAGATTCACGCCGGAGGCCGCGGCAAGGGCGGCGGCGTGAAGGTTGCCAAAACCCGCGAAGACGCCGAACTGCACGCAAAGAACATCCTGGGCATGCAACTCGTCACGCACCAGACCGGCCCCCAGGGCCAGAAGGTGCAGCGGCTGCTGCTGGAAGAAACCGCGGCCATTGACCGCGAGCTGTATCTCGGCATCGTGCTTGACCGCGCCACCGGCAAGCTCGTCTTCATGGCCTCGCAGGCCGGCGGCATGGAGATTGAAGAAGTCGCAGCCAAGACCCCCGAGGCCATCTACAAAGAGACCATCGACCCGGCCGTCGGCTTCGGCGCATGGCAGGCCCGCAAGCTCGCCTTCGCGCTCGGACTCAAGCCCACCCAGATCAACCAGGCCGTGGCCTTCTTCCAGGCGCTCTACAAGGCCTTCATTGAAACCGACGCTTCGCTGCTCGAGATCAATCCCTTCATCACCACCAAGGACGACAAGCTCTTCGCGCTCGATGCGAAAGTGAACTTCGACGACAACGCACTCTTCCGTCATCCTGAGATCAAGGCCCTGCGTGACACGGCCGAAGAAGACCCGCTTGAAGTGGAAGCCTCCAAATACGCGCTGAACTACATCAAGCTCGACGGTTCCATCGCCTGCATGGTCAACGGTGCCGGCCTCGCCATGGCCACCATGGACATCATCCAGTATGCCGGTGGCAGCCCCGCGAACTTCCTCGACGTAGGCGGCGGCGCAACGCAGGAGCAGATCGAGCACGCCTTCGAGATCCTGCTCTCAGACGCCAACGTGAAGGCAATCTTCATCAACATCTTCGGCGGCATCCTCCGCGTCGACCGCCTCGCCACCGGCGTTGTGGCCGCAGCCAAAAAGCTCAACGTGAAGGTGCCCATCGTACTTCGTCTTGAAGGCACCAACGTCGAAGAAGGCCGCCAGATTCTCAAGGACTCCGGCCTGAACTTCCAGGTAGGCGCAACCATGAAGGAAGCAGCGGAACTGGTCGTCGCTGCCGCGAAAGGCGAGGTGAAGTAGATGGCCGTATTGGTTAATAACGAAACTCGCCTGATCGTGCAGGGCATCACCGGCAAAGAAGGCACCTTCCACGCCATGGGGTGCGCGGAGTACGGCACTAACGTTGTGGGCGGTGTCACACCGGGTAAAGGTGGTACCACACACGAGGGTTGGCCCGTATTCAACACAGTTTCAGATGCGGTTGCATCCACCGGCGCCAACGCCACCATGATCTTCGTGCCGCCGCCGTTCGCGGCCGACGCCATCCTCGAGGCAGAAGACGCGGGCATTCCCCTCATCGTCTGCATCACGGAGGGCATTCCCACGCTCGACATGGTTAAAGTCTGGGCCAAGATCAAGACATCTAAGTCGCGCCTCATCGGCCCCAACTGCCCCGGCGTCATCTCGCCCGGCATGGCGAAGATCGGCATCATGCCTGGCCGCATCCACAAGCAGGGCAACGTCGGCATCGTTTCGAAGTCCGGCACGCTCACCTACGAGGCCGTGCATCAGCTCACGCAGCGAGGCATCGGACAGTCAACGGCCATCGGCATTGGCGGCGACCCCATCATCGGAACCACACACATCGACGCGCTCAAGCTGCTCAACGATGACCCGGACACCGAGGCTATCATCATGATCGGCGAAATCGGCGGCACGGCAGAGATCGAGGCAGCCGCGTGGGTAAAGGCCAACGTGAAGAAACCCGTCGTTGGCTTCATCGCCGGACAGACAGCTCCTCCGGGCCGCCGCATGGGCCACGCCGGCGCCATCATTTCCGGTGGTGAAGGCACTGCCGCAAGCAAGATGCAGGCCATGAGCGATGCCGGCATCCACGTCGTCGTCTCCCCGGCCGAGATGGGCGAGACGCTGGCAAAGGTGATCGGCAAGGCATAACCACAGCGCCGCGCAAACAGTCGAAAGCCCACCTCTTTGGTGGGCTTTCGTGTTTTCCAAGAAATCTCCAACAAATCCGCTTCGTTGCTGGTGCGTCACCTGCATCATGTCTGATTCGATGGGCGCGTTCTCCCGCGCTGCGTTTGCTGCAGTTCCGTCTGCGCTCCCAGTCACTCGATCATCAGGAGCGTCCCGTGCCGCTGAATTCGCCCGCCGTCACCTACTGTGGTTACGCCATCTCTGAGAGCGGCTATGGAACTGCCGCGCGAGCTTACGTCGCCGCGCTGTATGCGGCCGGTGTGCCCACGCAGGTGGTCTGCGTTGACCGCATGCCGCAGTGGACCGTCACCGACGCGCTCGCCCGTTGGTACAGCGAGCCGCGCTATGCGCAGTCCGTCCCGCTGTGGCACGTGGAGCCTACGCAACTGCGCCGTCTTGACCGCCGCTATCCGCGCGCCATCGGCATCACCACGTGGGAGACCGACCGGCTCCCGCAACCCTACGTGGACGCACTCAACCGCCTCGGCGAGGTCTGGGTGCCGAGCGTGTTCAACGAGCAGACATTTCGCCGCCAGCTCAGCGTGCCCGTGTTTCGCCTCCCGCATCCGGCACATGCAGTGCGCACGCCGAGCGTGGACCGCGCCGCGCTTGACCGCGCTCTCGGCGTGCCTCCCGGAAGTTTCGTCTTCCTCACCGTCGGCACCTGGCAGGAGCGCAAGAATCTGCCCGCTGTCATTGAGGCTTTCGTGCGCGCTTTTCCGTGCGAGCCGCGAGCACACCTTGCCATCAAGACGGCATTCACATTCGTGGGCCCGGCCATGGCGCAGGAGCAGATCGCCGCGGCCATTCGGCGCGCCTGTCCGCCGGACATTGCAGAGGTTGCAGACCGTATTCATATCTACTCAAAGTCGTGGCCCACGCAGTGCATGGAGGCATTTGCCGCGCGCGCAGACTGCTACGTCTCACTGCATCACGGCGAAGGCTGGTGCTATCCGCTGTTCGACGCGGCCTGCGCGGGCATCCCCGTCGTTGCAACCGAGGGATCCGGCCCAATGGACTATCTCGATGCACGCTGTCACCGCCTGGTGCGTGCAGAGCTTGCCCCTCTCGGGAGGCACTACGCAGGCCCGCGCTTCTCCTTCAACAACGAAATGCTCTGGCACGAGCCGGATGTAGAGCACGCCGCCACGCTCATGCGCGAGGTGTTTGAGCAGCGCGACGAAGCGCGCAGGCAAGCGCTGGCAGGGGCGGCTCTCTTGCGGACGCGCTATGCGAGCGATGTCATCGGGCGCAGCGCTGCGGAACGGCTCGCAGGCTTTGCCGCCCGCGACGCGCTCGTGCCGCTGCTTGCATCCCAGGCATCTCAAGCTGCTGCGCATTTGTGAGCCGCGCAAGCATGAGGCCCGCCATTCCGGCGGGCCTCATGCTTGATGACAAACCATTTCGTCAGCAGCTTTGTGTCAGGGCACGACTTCAGCCGTGCCGCAAACAACCCGAAATGACGGCGGGCTTCAGCCCCTGTGCGCGCTTTCCTCCCACATCAACTGGCTTGCGGGCAAGAGTTGTGTCACCACACGCGGCAGGGTTTCGCGCTCACCATCTTGTCCTTCGGCTTGCACTGGAAGCTCTTTGCAAACTCCGGCAGATCCTGCAGCACCGCGTTAGTCCGCGCCTCGTCCGTGGCGTGCGGATCGGTCTGCGCCTGCGTGCGCAGCTGCTCGGGCCGCGTCTGCGTGCACCACTGCTGCGCGTAAGCAATCCAGAAACGCTGATCCGGCGTGTAGCCTTCCATCGTCGCCGTCATGTCCACGTGCTCGGCCTGCGCCTTCTCCTGCCATGCCAGCCATGCCAGCAGCGTGCCGCCCAGGTCTGCAAGGTTCTCGCCCTCGGTCAGCTTGCCGTTCAGGTGTACGCCGGGTACGGGCTCAATGGCGTCATACTGCTTCACCACGCACTCCGCGCGCTCATTGAACTTCGACTCGTCGTCCTTGGTCCACCAGTCCTTCAGGTTGCCGTCCTTGTCAAACTGCCGTCCCTCGTCGTCGAACCCATGCGTCAGCTCGTGGCCAATTGTCGAGCCCATGTCGCCGTAGTTCGCTGCGTCATCCTCAGCGTTGCTGAAGAACGGCGGCTGAAAGTACCCAGCAGGGAAGTTCACATTGTTCTGCTGCGGCTCGTAGTAGGCGTTCACCGTCGGCGGAGACATCATCCACTCGCCCTTATCCACCGGCTTGCCGATCTTTGCCATCTCTCGCGCAAAGTTGAACGTGCGAACGCGCGTCTGGTTGCCCAGCGCATCGCCGCGCACAATGCTCAGCGTCGAGTAGTCGCGCCACTTATCCGGATAGCCCACCTTGTTCATCACCGCGTGAAGCTTTTCCTTGGCGCGGACCTTGGTCTCCGGGCTCATCCAGTCCAGTTGGTGGATATCCTTGTTCATGGCCTGCTCAATGGCGACCGTCATCTCCACCGCGCGCTCCTTGGCCGCGGGAGGAAAGTACTTCGCCACAAACACCTGACCCAGCGCCTCGCCCATCTCGCGATCGATGCGGCTCGTGCAGCGCTTCCAGCGCTCCTGCTGCTTTTCCGCGCCGTTCAGGTCGTGTGCGTAGAAGCGCCATGACTCGTTCTCAAACGCTGCTGGCATGCTGGTTCCAGCAAAGGCGTGCAGCAGTTGCCAGCGCAGGTAGGTCTTGATCTGATCCAGCGGCGTGTCACCGACGATGGTGTTGAACTCGGCGAAAAACTTCGGCTGCGAGTCGTTCATCTTTCCCGCAGCGGGCGCGTGCACGGCAGTTACGTAGCCAGCCAGCTTGAAGTGCGTCAGCTCGCCGCTGAAAGCTGCAACCGTCGTGGGGTGGTTCAGGTTCTGCGGGTCGCGTTCTTCCACATTCGTCAGCGATGCCTTCGCAAGCCGCGTCTCCAGCGCAAGCACAGCCTCCGCATCCTTCTGCGCCTGTGCTTCTGTCTCACCTGCCAGCACAAACATGCGATGCACGTGATCCACATACTGCGCGCGCTGCTTCACGCTCACTGCGTCCGTGCGCGTGTAGTAGTCGCGGTCCGGCAGGCCCAGCCCTGAAGCGCCGTAGGAGCTGATCACGTCGTTGGCATTCGCCAGGTCCTGCTCGGCGTCCATCTCAAAGAACGCGCGCACGCCGATCAGGTGCAGGTGACCCAGCAGCGCAGGCAGCTCCTTCGTGGACTTGAGCGCGGCAACGCGATCCAGCTCCGGCTGCAGCGGCGTCAGCCCCGCCTTGTCAATCGCCGTCGTGTCCATGCAGCTCGCATACTCGTCGCCAATCTTCTGCTCGTTTGCCGTGCGGGTCGCTGCGGGCGTGGCCGCCTGTTCCAGAATCTCCTTCAGCCGCTGCCGGTTCAGCTCCATCAGCTCCGTGAAGCGTCCGTATGAAATCTGGTCGGCAGGTAGCGGGTTCTTTGCAAACCATCCGTTGCATGCGTAGCGATAGAAGTTATCGCAGGGATCAATCGTCTTATCCACAAGCGACGAATCGAAGACGCGCAACTCAGGCTTCGCGGCAGACTGGCCAAGCGCAGCCACAGCGCTGGCTGCAAAGCTGAGCACGGCAAAGGCAGAGCGGAAAGCACAAGATTTCAGCCACATTCCGCCAATCTAGCAGATGGTGCGCGCGCGGGGCAGTGCACTGTCCGGCCCGGTACAATGAGAGGCGGACTTTTGTCCCCAGGAGATCAAAACCCCGTGGTGCAACGCACATTCAGCATCATCAAGCCGGATGCGGTCCGCAAGGGCTACACCGGCGCCATCCTCGCCGAAATCGCCAAGGCGGGCTTCAAGATCGTATCCATCAAGAAGGCTTCCATCTCCGTCCCGCAGGCGCAGGGCTTTTACCACGTGCACAAGGAGCGGCCCTTCTTCGCCGATCTGTGCCAGTTCATGTCCTCCGGCCCGCTGTTCCTCATGGTGCTTGAGAAGGAAAACGCCATCGTCGACCTGCGCAAACTGATGGGCGCCACCAACCCGGCCAACGCCGAAGAAGGCACCATCCGCAAGCAGTTCGCCGGGTCCATTCAGGAGAACGCCATCCACGGCTCAGACGCCGAGGATACCGCCGCCTTCGAGATCGGCTACTGGTTCGCCGGCCACGAGCTGATCTAGTCTGTCCAGCACGAAACCTGCCGGTATCAGCACGAAAATGGGTGCCCCAGGTCTCGCTTTTGAGACCTGGGAAAGCACTGCACCACCCCAGCCGCTTCAATCATCAACGCGAAAAACGGGTCCCATTCTTCGCGCAGCCTCACCGCGCGAAGAACGGGGAAGCACGAAATCAAAGAGCTTACCGGGTGCCCCCGGTCCCTCGCTTTTGGGGACCGGGGAAGACACTTACATTACGCATCCCCGAACAGACCGTCGATCCGCGCGCGCAGGCCTTCCACCTGCTGCTTCAACTCAGCCACTGTGGCTTCCAACTGCGCAATGCGCTCGTCCTGAGCCGTCGCGGGCGCGCTGCGCACCGCAGCAGAAGCAGCCAGCGCCGCGGCCTCCACCGGCCCGCAGAACAGATGCGCATAGCGCGCTTCCTTCGTCCCCGGCTGGCGCGGCAGCACCGTAGCCAACGCCGGTTCGCGCGCCAACAGCTTCTCCAGCCCCGCCGTCACGTCGGCAATCTCGTCAAAGCGATGCAGCCTCTCCGTGCGCCCACGCAGCTCGCCTGGAGTCTGCGGCCCGCGCAGCAGCAGCACGCACACCAGCGCCGTCTCCGCGCGGCTCAGGTTAAAGGCCTCGCCCATGCGGTGCTCAAACTTCACCACGCGCCCTTCCGCGCCGCGCGCCGCTCCGGCCAGCCCGTCTTCCTCCAGCCCGTGCAGCGCCTGCCGCGCGTCGTCTTCCGTCAGGTCCATCACCGGCTCGCGGTTTGACCGCTGATTGCATGCATTCACCAGCGCATTCAGGCTCAGCGGATAGTAGTCCGGCGTGGTCGCTTCTTTTTCCATCAGCGCGCCCAGTACGCGCGCCTCGGCAGCGGAGAGAACAGAGTCCAGGGCCATGACCCATTCTCCCATCGCACCCGCGCACCAGAGAAATGCTCCCTCGCCGCTCCATTTCGGGCCATGCCGCCGCCTCGGCAGAACAGGAAAAGATCAGTCCGCGCCTTCCTCTCCCCGCCCGTTCTGCGATACTAATCCGTTATGCCGATAGCCGACCTTCAGGACGCCGCCCAGAAAATTGCAGGATTTCTCTCTTCCCTCAACAAGCTTGGCGGCATGCGCCTCAAATACCGCATCACCGCCGGCGACGGCGCACGTGACCCCGAAGGCCTGGAGGCGCGCGAGATCTATGTCGAGCTAGGCGGCTCAGACGTGCCGCTGCTCACCCAGCACAACGGCGAACTGCTCCGCGCGCTGGAGACGGTTGCCGCACAGATGCTCCGCCTCGACCAGCGTGAGCACGACCTCGTCAGCTTCGACGCCGCCAACTTCAAGGCCCTGCGCGCGCAGGAGCTGCGCATGGCCGCTGAAACCGCGGCAGAAAAGGTGCTCCGCACCGGCGTGCCTTACGCGTTTCCGCCCATGAACAGCCGCGAGCGCCGTCTGCTCCATCTCGCCTTCAAGTCCATTGAGGGCGTGGAGACGGAGAGCCACGGCGAAGGCCAGGACCGCTTCCTTGCAGTCTTCCCCGCGGGCAAGACGAACCTGCCCGTGGCCGCCCCCGTTCGTCCGCGCGGCTTCGGCCGCCGGTAAATTCAGTGCGGTGGGTATGCCACAATACCCACCATGAGACTTGCATCCCTGCTGCTCGTGTGCGCGCTTGCCGCGCCGCTCTCCCCTGCGCAAAAGCGCCTCGTGCTCATCGATCAGGACGGCTCCGGCCCCGGCGGTTCCAACCAGATGGCCATGCTCGTCCTGTTGCAGGCGCCGCAGGTGCAGGTCCTCGGCATCACCATGGTCACCGGCAACGCCTGGCGCGACGAGGAAACGCAGCACACCCTCCGCATGCTTGAGCTCACCGGCCATGCCGACATCCCCGTGGCGCGCGGCGCGGTCTTCCCGCTCGTCCGCACCCAGCGTGAAACCGAGCTCGAGCAAGCCTTTGTCGGCAAGGTTGTCTGGCTAGGCGCGTGGGGCGGAGGCATCAGCACCATGCAAGACACGCCGCACGGCAGCACGCCGCTCGTGAAGGACTCGTCGCAGGCCCACGGGCCTTACACCGTGCCGCCACTCGCTGAGGGCGCACCCAGCCTCAAGCCCATCGACGAAGACGCCGCACACTTCCTCATCCGGCAGGTCCACGCACACCCACACCAGGTGACCATCTATGCCGCCGGGCCCATGACCAACATCGCGCTGGCCCTTTCCATCGATCCAGAGTTTGCCGCGCTCACGCAGGGCATCGTGCTCATGGGCGGCAGCCTCAACCCGCAGACTGACGACCCGGAGTTCGCCACCAGCCCGCGCCACGAGTTCAACTTCTGGTTTGACCCTGAGGCCGCTCACATCGTGCTGCGCGCTGCCTGGCCCCGCATCGACGTGACCACAGTGGACGTTTCCATCAAGGCGCCCTTCACGCAGGCCATGCTCGACGAGATCGCCAAGTCATCGTCGCCAACCGCGCGCTACATCGCCGCCTGGAGCCAGGACCGCTACTATCTCTGGGACGAGCTCGCCGCCTGCGCCTGGCTCGATCCGACGATCATCACGAAAGAGAAGGCGGTCTACATGGACGTGGATCTAAGCCACGGTCCCACCTACGGCGACACGCTCACGTGGACTGAAAAGCTCAAGCCCGCCACCGGTGTCCAGCTCGTCCACGCGCAGGTCGATCTTGACCTGCCGAAGTTTCAGAAGATGTTTGTACGGCTGATGACCCGGAGCGCTGACCGGAATGACTAGTCCAGTGCTGTTGGAGAAGGATTCGGCCACATTGAACCAGCGTGCCGTCGACTACATCTACGGTGTAGATCTCATTCGCTTCATCTGTGCACTCAGCGTTGCGTGCTTTCACCTGACGTGGAAGTCCGCGAATCAGCAATGGGGATTGCCGTTCGGTTGGGTCGGCGTTGAGGTCTTCTTTGTTATCTCAGGCCTGGTAATCGCCAACTCGGCCTGGGGCTCCACGGCCCCGCGATTTGTCGTGAGCCGGTTCCTGCGCATCTATCCCGCCGCCTGGTGCGCGCTCCCTGTTACCTGTGCATTTCTGCTTCTGGCTCCGGCTCAAGCTTACGTGCACCATGGAATCGGAGCGGGGTGGTCGCTGCGTTCATTCATCGGTTCCATTACGCTTGTCGGGCCCGGGCATCTGGCCACGGCTTACTGGACCCTGCCCATTGAGATCTCGTTTTATGCCGTGGTCACGCTCTTGTTGCTGATGCGCCGGTTTAACAATGTGCAGGCGTGGGCGGTAGTGTTCATCCTGTGGAGCGTCCCCTACATCGCATTTCTGGGGATGGATCCACGGGCGTGGTCGCATCCCGGGCTGCTCAACTTCGGCTACAGCATTCGCAACGCCACGCTCGTGCGGCACGGTTTCTATTTCGGGTTGGGGATGCTACTTTGGGCTTACCGGCAGGGGCGCCTGACCGCACTTGGAATCTCGGCGTTCGTCTTCGCGTTGGCCGAGGCATGGATCGAGATTGCCGACCGCGCCGGCGATGTGCAGAACAGCCTTCGTCATCCTGTATTTTTCGGCATTCCTGTAACGTCTCAGTGGCTGTCCGTTGCAAGCTATGTTGCGTTTCTCGTCGCGGTTGCTGGCCTGTTTCTTGCATTTGCCGTCAATGCGCGGTTTCCCGTGCATGCGGGTCTGCGCAGAGCGGTGCGCCTGATCGGCCTGACCACGTATCCGTTCTATCTGCTGCACGAGTCAGTGGGTGGGTGCATGCTGGAGTTTGCTGAGAGGCTAGGCGTGGCGCCAGGCCCAGCGCTGCTGCTGGCGCTCTGTTCAATCGCCGCTCTGTCGGTTGCCATCGCTGCGTTTGCGGAGCCAGCATTGCGCAGCCTGCTGCGCCGTAGCGTTCCGTTGCTTAGCCCTCAGCCGAGGCCGTTAGCGGTCTGCGACTGAACAGGCTCGCAGCAAACAGAAGGGGG